>Ga0209800_10000015_pt1 | contig 592698 bp, 538 predicted proteins | sample Higcelweek8metaG_FD_187174 | JGI IMG/M metagenome (GOLD analysis project Ga0209800, IMG submission 187174) | Freshwater pond sediment microbial communities from the University of Edinburgh, under environmental carbon perturbations - High... | ecosystem: Environmental > Aquatic > Freshwater >...
TCTCCACCGGCACGCCGCCCGGCGTTGGGCTCGGCATGAAGCCGCCGCGCTATCTCAAAGCCGGCGATGTCGTCGAACTCGGCATCGATGGCCTCGGCACGCAAAAGCAGACCTTCGTCGCCGATATTTGATTAAACCGAAGCACTTCCGCCAGAGAGGCCGCCCATGACCCGCATCACAGATCTCCGTGTCTACGATCTGCGTTTCCCAACCTCGCAGAGCCTTGACGGTTCGGACGCCATGAACCCCGACCCGGACTATTCGGCGGCCTATGTCATTCTGGAAACGGATGCGCCGGGCCTCTCCGGCCATGGCCTGACCTTCACCATCGGCCGCGGCAACGACATCTGCTGCATGGCGATCGAAGCCATGCGCCATCTCGTCGTCGGCGTCGATCTGGCCGAGGTGAAGGCCGCGCCCGGCGCTTTCTGGCGCAAGCTTACCGGCGACAGCCAGTTGCGCTGGATCGGTCCCGACAAGGGCGCGATGCACCTGGCAACCGGTGCCGTCGTCAACGCCTTCTGGGACGCAATGGCCAAGGAAGCGGGGCTTCCGGTGTGGAAATTCGTGGCGACCATGACGCCCGAACAGATTGCCGATATCGTCGATTATCGCTACCTCACGAATGCACTGACGCGCGACGAGGCGCTGGCTATTCTGAAGAAGGCCGAAGCCGGCAAAGCCGAGCGTATCGCCACGCTCGAGCGCGAAGGCTATCCCTGCTACACGACCTCCGCGGGCTGGCTCGGCTATTCCGACGAAAAGCTTCGCCGCCTGGCGCAGGAGGCCATCGATCAGGGCTTCAACCACATCAAGATGAAGGTTGGCCGCGATCTTGAGGACGACATTCGCCGGCTCACCATCGCCCGCGAGGTGATTGGCCCCGACCGCTACCTGATGGTCGACGCCAATCAGGTCTGGGAAGTGGGGCAGGCCATCGAGTGGATGAAGCAGCTTGCCTTCTGCAAGCCCTTCTTCATCGAGGAACCGACGAGCCCGGATGATGTCGCCGGCCACAAGGCCATCCGCGAGGCGATTGCCCCGATCAGGGTCGCGACCGGCGAGATGTGCCAGAACCGCATCATGTTCAAGCAGTTTATCGCCGAAGGCGCGATCGATATCGTTCAGATCGACAGTTGCCGCATGGGCGGGCTGAACGAGGTTCTGGCGGTGCTGCTGCTCGCCGCCAAATTCGGCAAGCCGGTGTGGCCGCATGCCGGCGGCGTCGGGCTCTGCGAATATGTGCAGCATCTCTCGATGATCGACTACGTCGCTGTGTCCGGCACGAAGGAAGGCCGCGTGATCGAATATGTCGATCACCTGCACGAACACTTCATCGACCCCTGCGTGATCGAGAATGCCGCCTATATGCCCCCCACGTTGCCGGGTTTCTCCATCGAGATGAAGCCGGCCTCGATTACCGACTACACCTTTGCCAAGGGTTGAAGGGGATGCAAAGCGAAGCAACCGATGGTTTGCTCCTTGCTGCTGCGCAAAGAAGCGGCTTCGCGTTGATGCTAGGACGGCTTCGCCGAAAATGATGCGCGGCGAAGCGGCATGAGGCCGGATTTGTTCGGAGTACCCTCATGCGCCTTGCCGATATCCCGCTTGCGGGCAAGATTCTCCTTTGCACCGCCTTTCCCGCGCTGATTGCCGGCTGGCTCGCCTTCGGCGTCATATCCACCCGGCTTGACGGTTACAGGCAAGCCGAACGGTTCACTGCCGATGGCGATTATGTTGCGCTGGTTGGCGATACGATCCATGCCCTGCAACTGGAACGCGGCAAGGCGGCGGGTGCGCTGGCCGCCCGGCAGAAGGAGGGGTTGGCCGGGGTCCGTGCCGACGCCGATGCGTTCGTCGGGCGCCTTTTGGGCGTGGCGAAGGGTGCTATCGGGGGAGATGTCGCCGGCTCGCTCGCGGCGCTGCGGCGCAGGGTGGATACCACCGATCTCGCGCCGCTGGAAAGCACCATGGCCTATAGTGAGATCATCGCCCGGCTGCAGAGCGCCATTCGTGCCATTGCCGAGACGGAGGAAGGCAGCCCCCTTGCCGACGAGATCGCCGCCTTCGATCTTCTTTCCCGGTTCAAGAATGCAGCGGGTCTGGAGCGCGCTTTCGGCAATGCGATGATTGCCGCGCGCGTGGCCGATGCCGAGAGCCTGGTGCAGCTTTCGCGTCTGTTCGGCTATCAGGCCGCCGCGCTTCAGGAGCTTGCCCTCGGTCTGCCTGGTCATGCCGACAGCTTTGCGGCGCTGGCCGCGGCGGAAACGGAACCCTTCACACGCTTGCGTCGCGGGCTCCTGACCGCAGGGGCGGGTGAAGACCTGTCCCGGTTCGACAGTGGCGAATGGTATGCGCTGGCAAGCGCCCGGATCGATACGATCCGCACTTTCGAGCAGAATTTTCTGACAACCATCCGGCAGGATGCCCGAACGATTGCCGCCAGCGAGTGGAAGGCTCTCATCGAAACCGGTCTTGTCCTCGCCGCGATCTTCATCGCCACCATCGCTTTTATTGCTCTCGTTGTTTCCGGCACGACCGGGCCGCTAAGGCGACTGACGCAGGCCATCGAGAGCCTGGCGAAGGGCGATACCGGCGCCAGCGTGCCGGAGACGACCGCGCGTGATGAGGTTGGTCAGCTTTCACGCTCGGTTGCCCGCGCCATCGATAGCGCGCGTGAACGGGCCGAAGCGCAGCGTCTCGCCGACCAGCGCCTGACGCAGACACGGCAGGCCGAAGCCCGTGAGATCGAGGAGGAACGGCGGCTCAGGCTTCTCGAAACCGAACGCGCACTGGGCGCGGTCAGCGACGGGCTTCGCCAGCTTTCCGAGGGCAATCTGGTTTACCGCGATCCGGTCCCGCTCGACGGTGCATTCGACCGGTTGCGGCAGGAACTGAACGGCTCCATCAAGGGGCTGGAACACCTCGTTTCCATCGTCGATGAAAATGCCGATGCCATCGATCTCGGCAGTCGCTCCCTGCAGGATGCCGCTGGTCACCTGGCCCGGCGCACCGGCAGTCAGGCGGCGGCGCTCGAACAGGCTGCGGCTGCACTGGAGGAAGTCGCCGCCGCCGTCGGCACGGCCTCAGCGGGTGCAGATGAGGCGCAGCGTTCCGTGGATATTGCCAACCGGGACACCACGGCGGCGGGCCGCGTCGTTTCGGAAACGGTAACAGCGATGAACGAGATCGCCGGCTCCTCCAGCCGGATCGGCCAGATCATTTCCGTGATCGACGATATCGCCTTCCAGACCAATCTTCTGGCGCTGAATGCCGGAGTGGAGGCCGCCCGCGCTGGCGATGCCGGCAAGGGCTTTGCCGTGGTGGCGCAGGAAGTGCGCGAACTGGCCCAGCGCTCTGCCGGTGCCGCCCGGGAGATCAAGGGATTGATCCACCGCGCGACGGCGGATGTGAGTGCCGGTGTGGCGCTTGTTCAGCGCACGGGTGCGGCGCTCGCCGATATCGAAAAGCATGTGGGTCTGACCCGCGCTCAGGTGCTTGCCATTGCCCGTTCCGCCAAGGAACAGGCGACGGCGCTTGCCGAAATCTCGGCAACCGTTGCCCAGCTCGACCAGTTGACGCAGCAGAATGCCGGTATGGCCGAGGAAACCAACGCCGCCGCCGCCACACTGGCGCAGGAGGCCATGGTGCTTCGCGAACAACTGGCGCGCTTTCGCACCCGCCGCACCGCTTTCGGTCAGGCGCGGCAGCGTCCCGCTGCCTGACCTACCCCTTGCGCAGAATGAGCGGGCCGTAAAGGCCGGCATAGCCGAGGAAGGCGACGATCCAGCCAAGGGCCGCCAGCGGCAGGAGGAGCATCGTCGAGCCCGGCAGAAGTGCTGCCCCGATCCGGGCCAGCGTGGCCAGTACGATTGGAGTGTAGATGATGAGGACGGTCGACGGCGGTGCGGTCAGCGCCTGACCGGAATGGCCGCGCGTCGCCCGCGTCATCACCGCAAGCGTCATGGCGCCTATGCCGCCGGCGGTCCAGCCGTGCAGACCGGCCGTGGTGAGCCCGACATCATCGGCCAGAAGCCCGGCCCCTGTCAGCAGGAAGCCGAGTGGCACGAAGGTGAAGGCCACATGCAGCATCGCCACCAACGGCTCGCGCCGGGTGCCGAGCGGCTGCCAGCGAAGCTGGCGGGCGAAATGGAAGAGACCGGCCGCGAGGCAGGCCATGCCGGCGAACGGTGCGAGTGCTTCGGTCCGCGCGGCAGCGATCCACAGGATCAGCGCCAGCGCCGAAACGCCCATGGCGGCAAGGTCGAAGGTGCCGAAAGGCGGCGGTTCCCGTCCGGGATTGTTCTTGCGCAGCCAGTTGCCGGTGAAGGTCGGAATGATACGCCCGCCAATGACGGCAATCAGGAAAATGACGGTGGCGATAGCCATGCGGCTGGCCAGTTCGATGCGCCCGAAGCGGATATATTCATGGAAAAACAGAACCTGCGCCGCAAACAGAAGCCCGAGAATGGCGGCAACCTTGTCATTGCGGCGGTTCTTTCCGGCGATCAGTTCCCGCAGGATCAGGAGAACCAGAACAGGCAGGAAAAGGAGGCTTGTCGCCGCCGCTGCTGTCAGGCCGATGGTTTCCGACGTGGCGATGGCGATGCGCCCCGCGAGCCATAACAGGACGAGGGCCAGCAGCGGCGCGCCTTTCAGCGCCGGGCGTCCGGTCCAGTTCGGCACGGCGGTCAGCAGAAAGCCGGCGATGATGGCGGGCACGAAGCCGAACAGCAGTTCATGCTGGTGCCAGACGACGGGTGAAAACGCAGAGGGTACATGCATGAAGCCGAGAAACCACGGCACCCACAGCCCGATCATCAGCGCCGCGTGAACTGCGCCGAAAAGGAAGAAAGGGCGAAAGCCGCCGGAGAGGAAACGGGAGGAGGCAAGGGACATGATCAACAACTCTTCTGTTCGAGTGTGTGCGGCGACCAGAGCAGGGGCAGGTAAACGCTGAGCCAGAGCACAAGGGCTGCGGCCCAGAGGAGGGCGGACAGTCCGTGCGGTCCACCGGGCAGGTTGAGGTCAGGGTCGAATTCCGGTGCGATGCGGGTAAGGGTGGCGCAGACCAGCAGCGCCAGCGCGATCCGTGTGCGGCGATGGAAATGCAGCGGCTGGCCGGTATGCAATAGGCCGGCGATGGAGAGAACCTGAAGGACACCGAGCCCGAGGCCGCCCATGGTCAACAGATGGATACCGGCAAGCGGCGGCAGCGACAGACCGATCCCGGCCAGTCCGATGATCAGCAGTCCGAGGCCGGTGAGCGCGCTGGAAAGCCAGAGCCCCGCTAGTTCCGACGATAAGCCCTCGCGCCCGACAAAGCCTTCCGCGACCCGGTCGAGAAAGGCAGCGCCCGTGGCCATGGCGAGATAGCCGGTGATGGCGGGCGACAGCGACGCGGCTTCGGCAGCGGTGAGCAGCGCGGCAAGGCCGGGCGCCAGATTGACGCGTGCCGGATGCGGACGATAGGGCGAGGTTTCCTCGCCCGGGTCGAGCATGCGGTTGGTGACGGGAACGGTGATACGGGCGAGCGCCAGTCCCAGGAGACCGGCAAAGGCGGCGAGCGCCATGCCGATGGCCTGTTCACCGGCCTCGAAATCCCCCGCGAGCATGGCCCAGCGCAATCGTGCGGCGGCAAAGGCAAGGGCGACCAGAAAGAACACGAAGCCGATCAAGCTCAGGGTGCGCAGGCGTATCGCAAGCATTCCCGCATAACCGGCCAGCAGCAGAAGCCATGCGAGATCGAAGACACACGCCAGAACGATCATGGACTCGGCACCGAAGACGCCGGTGATGCGTGGCAGGCCCCAGAGGGCTGCGAGCCCGAGCAGCGGCCAGCCGTGCAGCTTCTTCGTTTCGGTCCATTCGGGCAGGGCCGAGACGAGAAATCCGATCAATGCCGCGCCGAAGCTGCCGAAAATCATCTCCTGCGCATGCCACTGGCCGGACGCCGTATCCGCGGCAAGCGGCAGGCCGAACTGCCAGAGCAAAACCCACAGCAACGGCCAGAGCGCAGCGTGAAGCGCGGCCAGCGGAAAGAAGAGCCGCAGGGCTTCATCGGTTGCCGCCGCAAAGGTCAGGCGGGGGGAGTGCCGGAGAAGGGAAGGGGTAAGGTTCATCGGGCCCGCCTTTCATCCATATCGTTGACATGGGCAAAGAGCGGATTGCGGGTGAGGAAGTCGTGAGCGATCTCGAACACCGCGCGGTCATCGCGCGCACCGGGCACAAGCGGAACCGTAACGTTACCGGCCACGCCGCGCCCGAGCGGATCGAGAACCGCGATGCGATGGGCTATCCGCACGGCCTCGGCGATGTCGTGGGTGATGAACAGGCCGCTGCGGCCTTCACTGGCGACGCAGGCGATCACGATATCCTGCATACGTCGTTTCAGCGCTACATCGAGCGCGGTGAAAGGTTCATCGAAGAACAGGAAGGTCGGGTCCGTGACCAGCGCCCGCGCGATGGCAACCCGCTGGCGCATGCCGCCGGAAAGCTGGGCCGGGAATTTCGTGAGATCGTCGCGCGCAAGCGCTACCTTTGCGGCCACGGCCTCTACCCGGTCCCGAACCACCCGCCGGGAAAGCCGGAGCGGTTTCAGGGCGAAGGCGATGTTGGCGGCGGCGGTTGCCCAGGGCAGGAGGCGCGGCTCCTGAAACACCACGGCATGGTGGTCATAGTTCCGCCCGACCCGGCCCTTGCGTGGCTGGAGAAGGCCTGCGGCGATGTTGGCGAGGGTGGATTTGCCCGAGCCGGAAGGGCCGATCAGCGCCATGAGTTCGCCGGTTTCAACCGTCAGCGAAATATCGTCCAGCACGCTACGGCCGAGAAAGGCGTGGCCGATGCGGTCGAGGGTGAGTGTGCTCATCGTTTCACGCCCCAGGGTTCGGCGGCGCGCCGCCAGGGTTCGAAGGCGCCGCGTAACGGGTGCAACACGCCATATTCAACGGTCAGCAGTGCGGCGATGGACAGGAGTACCCAGGCGAGCGCGGTGGCGACATCGAGGCTCGCACGGGCTGAAGCCAGTTCGCCGCCGATGCCGCCGGCATTGGCGATGAGTTCGGCCATGACCGCCGCCTTGAAGGCGGTGCCGAGCGCCATCGAGAGCGCGGGAAAGAGGCTCGCAAGCATCTGCCTCAGGCTGATGTGGACGAGACGGGCGGATGCGGACAGGCCGCTGGCGCTGGCCATGGCCTCCAGCCCCCGGTCGCGGGTAGCGATGCCTTCGGCAGCGCCGGCAAAGACGATGGGCAGTGCCGCGATGGCGGCGGTGGCCATCACCGTGCCGTTGCCCATGCCCAGCCAGATCATCAGCAGCACGATCCAGGCAATGGGCGGCACGCCGAGAAGAAGCGTCACCTGCGGCTTTGCCAGCCGCATGACGGCGGGATGAAACCCGGCGATGACGCCGGTCAGCGTTCCGAAGGCCGAGGCGACGAGGAAACCGGCAAGAGCACGCTTGCCGGTTTCCAGCACGAGCGCCAGATTCCGTGGATTTTGCAGAAGAGTGAACGTCGCACGGATGGTTTCTTCGGGCGCAGGCAGAATGAAGCTGCCATAGGCTTCATGTCCCGCCTGCCACAGCGCGGCAAACAGGCAAAGCCCGGATAGTCCAGCCCAGCCGGACCAGAGAAAACGGCCGCCGCGTGCAACAAAGCTCAGCATGGTGGGATCTCAGAGATAAAGCGTTTCATCTGGCATCCGCCCGCCGATCATTGCCGGGTTGACCTTTGCGACGGCGGCGAGCAGCGCCTCAATGGCCGGGCGTGCCGTACGGGCGCGGGTGGCGACGAGATTGGAAGTGGGGATGGCCTGTTCGATCACCGGCCAGGGCAGATCCAGCGCAGAGGCTGCATGGCCCGCCGCCCGCGCCGGGTCGGCATTCACCTCGCCGGTTGCCCGTTCAAGCGCGGCAAGCAACGGTTCAATCCGCTCCGCATGGTCATTGAGAAAGGCGGCGCTGAAGGCTAGCCCCGCTTGTGGCATGATCGGGCCAAGCCCGGTCAGAGCCCCCCATTGCACCTGCATGTCGAATGACCGGTAGACGCTCCTGCCCGATGCCTTGCCCTTGAAGATGGCGGCGGCGGCGGCCGGTTCCGGCACCAGCGCTGTTTCGATGCGCCCCGCAAGCAACATCTGGATCGCCTCGATGGGTGAACCGGAGCGATCCACCGTCACCTGGTCCGTCAGGCCGTGACGGGCGAGAACGGCGTCGAACACCAGTTCCGGCGTGTCGTTGGCGAAGGGCACGGTCACCCGTCGTCCGCGGAGGTCGTCCAGGCCCATTACGGTGGGGTCGGTCGAGATCACATAGAGCAGGCCGTTGGTCATGACGTTGGCGAGCTTCACGCCAAGCCCGCGTGTGTGCAGATTTGCGGCCGTCGTCACCGGCATCACCACCGCCTGCATGGTGCCGGACGTCAGCCCGGCGCGCATCTCGTCCGGGGTGCGCCACACCTTGAAATCCACCCGGTCGGCGATGGCGCGAAGCCGGCCTTCGGCCACCGCATGGGCAAGCGTGATCGATGGACCGGCGGGCGGGCCGAAAAGCGTCAATGTTTCCAGCGATTGCGCCCTTGCACGGTGAAGGAAGGGCATGGCCAGCGCCCCGGCGAGACCGGAAAGCACCAGAGCGCGGCGGGTCGGCAAGGTCGGCTGGATCATGGCAGGCTCCATAAGATGAATGATTAAGTCATCTATTAGGGCCGCGCCCGGGGTCGCTCTTTGTGCCGGCGCAAAGAACGCACCGGTCAATAGGCAAGGGCGGTCAGCGGGTCAGCGCTGAACAGCGCGGCATGGCCGCCGGCCAGAAGCGCGATTGTGGTTGCGATGGTCAGCGCCATCGCGATCCACATCGGGCGGTCGAAGCCGAGCCCGGTCGTTGTGCGGGCCAGAAGCGGCGCGGTGTCCGTCATGGCCGGCCAAACCGGGCCGAAGCGTTTTTTCGCCCGCCTGTCGAGCATGGGAAAGCCGGCAAGGGAAAACAGGCCGAGCCCGCCGAACAGGACCAGCGAGCGGAGATCGCCATTGATGGCGAGATGACCGAAGGCCCAGAATGCGAACCCCCAGAGAACAGGGTGGCGGGTCAGCCTGGTGATGGCGCCCGGCACCGACCCGCCCCGCAGCGTGACGGAAAGCGGATTGGGTGAAATGAGCCCGGCCAGCACAAGGAAGAGACCGATGGGCGCGGCAACCAGCGTGATCGCCGCCTGCCATCCGGCGGGTGCCCACAGTTCCACATAGGGCGTGTTGAGCCCGGCATGAAAGACGAAGCCGAGCGACAGCAGCGAGACCAGCGAATAGACCGCGAGATAGGTGCGCCGCCCCATGACCATGATGGCGCCGGTGCGCAGAGCCGGAATGGCCGGAACGGAATGCAGCGCCAGAAAGATGGCGAACGCGAGGAAAAGCAGGATCACGCGAAGATCTCCCGCCCTTCCGCCTTCGCCGCCAGAAGGGTCTCGATCATCAGCGTTTCGGCATGCAGGTGCCGGCGCAATGTCTCGGCAAAACCCCGCATCATAGCGGTCACCGTGGCAAGTGGCAGCGGGCAGCGCTGTTCCATCAGGGCTTTCAGGGTCTGGGAAAGTTCCTGTGCCGCGAAGCGGTCGTAGCGGTGTTCCGCCTTGAGTTGCTCGATCAGCATGGCCCCGAAACAGGAGCCGGCATGCCGATCGAAATCGGGAAAGAGCCGGGTCTCCTCCAGGTCCTGCGCCGCCGAAAGAAAGGGGGACAGTTCTTCTGCCAGCGCAGCGACATCCTGTCCTGCATCGGGCGTTTCGAAACTGTCGGCGGCTTCTTCCAGCCGCAGGCACAGCGCCAGCAGCGCCATGTGGTCGGTTTCCAGCCGGTTCAGGCTTGGGGCATCTATATCCGTGTGGGTCATGGCGGGCTCCTACTGGCTGACGAACAGGACGGCTGCAATGGCGGCAGAAGTAATGACCGCCGAAAGCGTGCCCGCGCGTTGCAGAACGCCCATGCGGTAAAGCACGAGCGCAAAGCCGATGATGATGGGCGTGGCGACCAGAAGGCCGATCTGTGCATCGCTCATGGAAGGGTTCCTTTCGTTGGCGGCATATTGCGCTTTGCGTGGCTTTGTTCTTTGCGGGCGCGCAAAGAGCGCGGCGCTCACGCGCGCTAAGTCCCTGCCATGGCTATGTTGGATGACGACGGACACGCGGCGGCAGGCGGGGAGGGCGAAGGCGATCTCCTTCTGTGGATTCTGGTATGGAGCGAACTGGCAGCCTTCGGCGTGCTGCTGGCGGCTTTTCTCATTCGCTCGCTGTTTGAACCGGAAGCGGTCCTGCTGGCGAAAGCGCAACTCAGCCCCGGCCTTGCCGCGCTCAACACGATGATCCTTCTGACGAGCGGCTGGCAGGCAGCCGTGGCGGCGCGCGATCCGGACAGGGCAAGGTGGCCGCTCATCTTCGCCGCGCTGGCGGGCCTCGCCTTCGTGGCGGTGAAGCTGCATGAATATGCAGGCGAGATCGGGTTTACCGGCGACGCGGCGGTCGCGTCCTTTTTCGAGCTTTATTTTCTCATCACCGGCTTTCACCTGCTGCACGTGCTGTTCGGAGCGCTGGTGATTGTCGTTGTCGCGGTGCGCCCGTCACGGGCCAACGTGCATCTCATCACCACGCTCTGGCATGCCGTCGATCTCATCTGGATCGTCATGTTTCCCGTGATCTACCTGGTCTGATGCCGATGCAACGCCTCCTCATGCGCTCCTATATCGCCCTTCTCGCCATGGCTGGCCTCGGCGCAGCCCTTGCAGCGCTTGCCGGTCGCCACACGCTGGCGGTCGCGCTCATCCTTGTGCTGGCCTTCGCCAAGGGCCGGCTGGTGCTTCTCGACTTCATGGGCCTGCGCGGCCGGGGCCGCGGCATGGCGGCGGCCTGCCTTGCCTGGTGTAGCCTGCTTCTCGCCTTCGCCTTCGGCCGCTTTCTGCTGGTTCCCTGAACCAACCGCCTTCGTCTTTGCCGAAACGCAAAGAAGAGTTTTCCGGTCTCCTTAAAAGAAACCATCCCGGAAGGACTGAGGTCTCAGCTTTCGACGGGGGATTTCAGGCCGGGGGCCGCTTCTGTGGCGCGGCCAAGCGAAAGGATCACGGGATGGCAGAGCGCCTTACCAAGACCGGAGCCCGCAACGTGTTTTACGGCGGCTCCCTCTTCTTCTTCACCATCTTCGTCGGGCTGACGGCGCATAGCCATTACTACATGCGCACCGTTTCCACCGACGAGACCAAACTGACGGCGGCTGTCGCCCGTGGCAAGCATGTGTGGGAACGCAATTCCTGCATCAACTGTCATACGCTTCTGGGAGAAGGCGCCTATTTCGCGCCCGAACTCGGCAATGTCTGGAAGCGCTGGGGCGGGGATGGCGACCCGGAAAGCGCGCGCGAGACGCTGCGCGCCTGGATGGCCGCCCAGCCTTCCGGCATCGAGGGCCGGCGGCAGATGCCGCAGTTCCACCTGACCGACGACGAGATCAACGATCTCGCCGACTTCCTCGAATGGACCAGCAAGATCAAGACCCAGAACTGGCCGCCGAACGACGCCGGTTGAGCGCTGCGTGACCTGAAGGAGCATAATGATGAAATACCAGACCCAGAAGGTCGCGATGCTGTATTTTTACGGCGCGCTCGGCCTCTTCCTCGCCCAGGTGACGTTCGGCCTCGTGGCCGGCACCATCTATGTCCTGCCCAACACGTTGTCGGAGCTGCTGCCCTTCAACCTGGTGCGTATGATCCATACCAACGCGCTCATCGTCTGGCTGCTGATCGGCTTCATGGGCACGACCTATTATCTTCTGCCAGAAGAAACCGAAAACGAGCTGCACAGCCCGAAACTGGCAATCGCGCAGTTCTGGATCTTTCTGATTGCGGCGGCCGTCGCCGTCGTCGGCTACATGTTCCGCATCCATGAAGGCCGCGAGTTCCTCGAACAGCCGTTCCCGATCAAGGTCGGCATCGTCATCGTCTGCCTGATGTTCCTCTACAACGTGACCATGACGATCCTGAAGGGTCGCAAGACCGTGGTCACCAACATTCTCGTCTTCGGGCTGTGGGGCGTGGCGATCTTCTTCCTCTTCGCCTTCTACAATCCGGCCAACCTGGCACTCGACAAGATGTACTGGTGGTATGTCGTTCACCTGTGGGTGGAAGGCGTGTGGGAACTCATCATGGCTTCGGTTCTCGCCTTCCTGATGATCAAGCTCAACGGCATCGACCGCGAAGTGGTCGAGAAGTGGCTCTATGTCATCGTCGGTCTGGCGCTCTTTTCCGGCATTCTCGGCACCGGCCACCACTATTACTGGATTGGCGCTCCCGGCTACTGGCAGTGGATCGGCTCACTGTTCTCGACGCTTGAAGTCGCGCCCTTCTTCACCATGGTCATCTTTACCTTCGTCATGACGTGGAAGGCTGGCCGCAAGCACCCGAACAAGGCCGCTCTTCTGTGGTCGCTCGGCTGCTCGGTCATGGCCTTCTTCGGGGCCGGCGTCTGGGGTTTCCTGCACACGCTGTCCTCTGTCAATTACTACAGCCACGGCACGCAGTTGACGGCGGCCCACGGCCACCTCGCCTTCTTCGGCGCCTATGTGATGCTGAACCTTGCGATGATGGCCTATGCCATTCCGGAAATACGCGGTCGCGCACCGTTCAACCAGTGGCTCTCGATCGCCAGCTTCTGGATCATGTGCACGGCCATGTCGGTCATGACTTTCGCGCTGACCTTCGCCGGTGTCGTGCAGATCCAGATGCAGCGTATCCTCGGCGAAAGCTTCATGGATACGCAGGACCAGCTCGCCGTCTTCTACTGGATCCGCCTCGGCTCCGGCGTCTTCGTGGTCATCTCCGCGCTGATGTTCATCTGGGCGGTTCTCGTGCCCGGCCGCAATCGCCAGCCGCAGATCGAAGGTCTCGCCGAACCGGCGGAATGACCGTTCGCATTCCCTGAAAACGGGAATGGAAGGGGCGGGTGCTCTCCGCGTCCGTGACGACCCGCCCCTTCCGCTTTGCTCTTTTCAAAAGGATCCGTCCGATGAATGTCATGCTCAGGCCGTCCGTCCCGGATGTTCCCGCCTACGCCCCGAACGGCAACGAATGTGCGCTGTTCGAAACCGCCTGGACCCGCCAGCTTCCGCTTCTGCTGAAAGGCCCGACCGGCTGCGGCAAGACCCGTTTCGTCGCCCATATGGCTGCGAAACTCGGCCTGCCGCTGACCACCGTCTCCTGCCATGACGACCTGACCGCCGCCGATCTCACCGGCCGCTATCTGCTCAAGGGCGGCGATACCGTGTGGAGCGATGGACCGTTGACGCGGGCCGTTCGCGACGGTGGCATCTGCTATCTCGACGAGGTGGTGGAAGCGCGCAAGGATGTGGCGGTGGTGCTGCACCCGCTCACCGACGACCGCCGCATTCTGCCGCTGGAGCGTACCGGTGAGGAACTGGCCGCGCCCGTCTCCTTCATGCTCGTCGTTTCCTATAATCCCGGCTACCAGAACCTTCTGAAGGCGCTGAAACCCTCCACCCGCCAGCGCTTCGTCGCCATCGAGTTCGATTTCTTGCCGCGCGAGCGCGAAATCGAGGTGGTAAGCGCCGAAAGCGGCCTCGATGCCGCAGGGGTGGCACCGCTCGTCGACCTTGCAAGGCGGCTGAGGGCACTCAAGGGCGTCGATCTCGAAGAAGGCGTGTCGACCCGCCTGCTCGTCTATTGCGCCAGCCTCATCGATGCCGGCCTGCCGGTTCGCGAGGCCGTGCGTTCGGCGATGATCGAACCGCTGACCGACGAGCCGGACGTGCGCGCCGCGCTGATCGAACTGACCGGCTCCATCCTGCGCTGAGGAGAGTGCGATGCTCGACTTTCTCGAACTTGAGGAAACGGTGGGCCGCGCCTGGCACGCCTTTGCCGGCAACACCCGCACCTGGCCGCGTTATGAGGCGGCGGCGGTGCGGCTGGAGGATATCCGGCCCATGCTCGCCGTGCTGTTTCGCGGGTTCGGGGGAGAGGCGGCGGTGCAGCTTGTGCCGGCGCGCGGGCGAACCTCGGCGCACCGGCTCAATCTTCGCCAGCGCATGGGGTTGGGCGAGGAAAAGCTGGTTCACCCTGCCCGCGACGATGCGGCGTTGATGTTGCCGCCGGTGCTCGATCTTCTGCCGGAAGAGGCGTTGAACCGCGACCTCTACCTCTGGCTTGCCGCGGCCTTCGCCGTTCAGCGCCCGGACCCGGTGACGGAGACCGACCCGCTGCGGCGGGATCTGGCCCGCATTGCCCGCGGTATCGAAACGGCGGATGCGGTGCTCGCGGCCTTTCCCGGCCTGAAGGATCGCTATGCACGGCTCTGCCTTGCGCTGCTTTGCGAGCGACGACGCGGCAAGCTTCCCCGTGTGGAGCAGATGGTTGAGGAACGGGTGGCCGATCTTCTGCGCCATGGTGCGGGGCTTGCGCCGCTTCACCTGCCGGCCATCCTGCCCGCCAAGGCGCCGCCCGGCTATCTGCCGCTTCTGCCGGTGCCGCTGTGGCCCGATGCGCTGGCGCGTGAAGAGAGCGAGGCGCGCAGCGACGAAAACGATCAGCCGGTTTCCGGCAGCGCCCGCGAGGACATGGCCACCGGCCGTCACATCGCCATTCGCGAAAAGGGGGCGGATCGCAAGAACGAGCGCAGCCCCTTCATTCTCAACCGGTTCGAGAAAATTCTCGCCATGGCCGAGATGGTCAATGTCGATCGCCCCGGCGATGACAGCGACGACCACGACGCCGCCGCTGCCGAAGAGCTGGATGACATGACACTTGGCGAACGTCAGGGCCGCCCGTCTGCCCGGTTCCGCTTTGATCTCGATCTGCCGCCGGAAGCGCTCGACCGCACCGCGCTCACCGCCGAACTCACCTATCCCGAATGGGATTACCGCAGCGGCACCTATCTCAGGGATTATTGCCGGGTTCTGGCCGCACCTGCGGCGGAAGCTGACACAAGTGCGCCCGAAACCGAGGAGACGCGCCGGCTTATTCGCCGCGTGCGCCGCCAGTTCGAGGTGCTGCGTCCGCGCCGCGAATGGCTCTCCGGCCAGATCGACGGTCCCGAACTCGATCTCGACGCCGTAGTGCGCCGCCGTTCGGACCTTGCCGCCAGCGGTGAGGGCTCGGATCGCATCCACCGCATGAGCCGGCCGCTGGCGCATGATCTCGCGGTGACGCTTCTGGTCGATGTGTCGCTTTCCACAGATGCCTGGTTCGATAATCTGCGGGTGCTCGACGTCGAGAAACAGGCGGTGACGGTGCTGGCCGAGGGGCTTTCGGCCTGTGGCGACAACCATTCCATTCTCACCTTCACCTCGCGCCGGCGCAACTGGGTGCGCATCGAGACCGTGAAGGATTTCGGCGAGGTCATGGGCCCCGGCGTGCGGCGGCGTATCGAGGGGCTGAAGCCCGGCTATTACACCCGCATTGGCCCCGCCATTCGCCACGCGACGGCGAAACTTGCCGAACAGCCCAACCGTCAGCGCCTGCTTCTGGTGCTGACCGACGGCAAGCCGAACGATGTGGATCACTATGAGGGCCGCTTCGCGCTCGAAGATACGCGCCGCGCCGTACAGGAAGCGCGCAGGCTCGGCGTGCGGGTCTTCGCCGTGACGATCGACCGCGACGCCAAGGCCTATGTGCCGGCGATTTTTGGCCAGAATGGCTATGCCATCGTGCCCCATATCGGACGGCTGCCTGCCGTGTTGCCGGCGCTCTACCGCGGCCTGGCCGGTTGATCCCTTTGCGCAGCGGCGGGACCGGGCCTGCCGCCACGTCTCAACCCCTTCCCGGCACAAGGAAAACGACATGTCCGCAACCGCAGACCAGAAGCCCTCCATCGATGTTCGCGTCATTCCCCATGCCGATCGCCATCCGAAGATCTTCGGCATGCTGAGCGCGCTGAAGCCGGGCAATGCCATGGAAGTGACCGCCGACCACGATCCGCGTCCGCTGCATTATCACCTGGATTCGCAATATCCCGGCCTGTTCGGCTGGTCCTATCTGGAACGCGGCCCGGATGTCTGGCGCGTGGAAATCGAGCGCCTCAAGGCCGAAGGCCATGAATGCACCTGCGGCGGCCATTAGGCTCAAACGGTAGAATTGCGCTGGCGCAAAGAAATGCGTGGTCCCATCACCTAAAAGGACGATGAGGCAGCGCTTGCAAGTCCAGGCGGCGCTCGCCAGAGTGCCGCTTGTTCCGTTTCCGGGAGGGAGACCATGGCCGATTTGCAAACATCCTTTTCAGGCAGGACGCTTGATGTCCGCCCCATCCTGCGCAACGGCGGCGAACCGTTCCATGCCATCATGGAAGTGGTGCAGTCTCTGGCACCGGGTGAAGGGCTTCGGCTTCTCGCCACCTTCCAGCCGGCTCCTCTGTTCAAGGTCATGGCCTCGCGTGGTTTTTCCCACGAAGTCCGGGAAATCGAAGGTGGCGACTGGGAGGTGCTGTTCATCCCCTCCGCGCCTTTGGCCAGCACCGTTTCGCTTTCGGTGGGTGCGGAGGAGGCGGCCGGCTGGCCGGAACCCTTGTGGCGGCTCGACCTTGCCGGCTTTGAAGCGCCGGACGCCATGGCGCGGCTGTTCTCGCGGCTTGACCTGATGGACGAGGGCGAGGTGCTTTTTGCGCTCTTTGCTCGTGAGCCGATGCTTCTGCCCGCCGAACTGGAGCGGCGCGGCCACCAATGGGCCGGCAATACTGACGAAACCGGCGCTGCCTATCGCATGTTGATCCGCGTCGGTGCGCAGGGCTGAACTAGAGCATTTCCAGTCAAATCCGGATCGGATTTGACGCCAGGACAATGCGTTAAAACAAAAAGATAGAGCATTTCCGGTGAACCGGTATTCACCGGAAATGCTCTAGCGCGGTGTTCTCCGGGTGAAGGCGAGCATCGGGGCGTATTCGATCACGAAAAGCCCGAAGGCGAAGACCCAGCCGAGACCCGCCAGCGTGTAGCATAGCGGTGCCTGATCTGGCAGGAGCCCGGCCAGGATTCGCAGCAGCGCGGCGGCAAACAGCCCGCCGTTCGAAAGTGCGGAGATCCATGAACCCCGCACCGCCTTTCCGGTGTGGCCGCGTGTGGCGCGCATCATGACCGAAAGCATCATGCCCCCGATGGCCCCGACCGTCAGGCCATGCAGTGCCGCGCTTTCCGGCACTTCACCGAGGGCGGCCAGTGAAGTGCCTGCGAGGCCGAGCGGGATGAAGGTGTAGGCCGCGTGCAGCGACAGCGCGATGGGGTCGCCTCCCACCCGCCAGCCATGCCAGCGCACGACCCGCGTGGTTTGCGCCGCCGCCGCCATCAGCGCCAGCACTGCTGTCAACCGGCTTTCCGGCAGCAGCACCCAGCCTGCCAGGGCCGGAAGCGTCAACGCGATGGCGAGCCTGTCTACCGCGCCGAAGGGGGCAGGCAGCGCTCCGCCTCCGCGCGCTTTCAATGCCGAGCGGGTAAAGCTTGGCACCATGCGTCCGCCGACCATCGCGATCAGCACCGTATAGAGCGCCACCGCTGATCGAAACGAATACCCGGTTTCGGTTCCGCTCAGCACGGCGGCGTGGAAGCCGATATTGGCGGCGCAAAGCGCGATCAGGATGCCGACCAGACGCAGATCCTTCCACTTGCGCCCGCTGACGATTTCACGTCCGCATAGAAGCGCAATGACTGGCAGGAAAACGGCATCGATTGCGATGGCGGGACCGACGCCGATGGTATCGATCGTGGCGAGGGCGGCCCGGCCTGCGCACCACAGCGCAAAGAGCAAGGCCAGCGGCCAGCCGGAGACGGGGAAATGCCCGCTCCAGTTCGGCACGCTGGTCATCAGGTAGCCGGTCAAAACGGCGGAGGCGAAGCCAAAAAGCATTTCATGCGCGTGCCAGGCGGTGCTATCGTAGGTGACTGCGACTTCTGCGTGCCCCGAAAGCACCGCGATCCAAAGCGCCATGCCGATGATGGCCCACAGGGCGGCTCCGAAAAAGAAGGGCCTGAAGCCGTAGGAAAAGAGGACGGGTCCGGTCTGGCCAAGGCCACGCGGTATGCCGCCTTTTCGGTGTTCCCCTTGTTGCGCTCCGTTCATGGTCGTCTCCATTCGCGATCAGGGACTGCTTTAGAGCGGATGGCGAAAAGTGTGTGCGGTTTTCACCTGAAATTCCGCTCTCACTTTTTGATCTAGTGCTCCGGTGCGGATGTGTCTTTGCCGAACCGCAAGCATGGCGGCGTGGCAGTGCCGGCGCGGATATGCCCTGCCAGATTGCCGCAGGCTCAATGAGAAGTTGTTTGTTCCAGCGCAACATTCGCAGCCGAAACCCTTCTAAAACAATCAACTAACGGAGCGCTTCCGTTCCGAAGAAAGCATCGAAGGAGATTTCCGATGACTGAGCAGTTTCAGGTAACGCGCCGCACGATCCTGGCCGGTGCGGCCTTTGCAGGCGCTCTGGCGCCGATCATCGCCGTTCCGCAGGCGGCCCACGCGGAAGGTGGCGATATCAAGACCAATGCGGCCGCAACAACCGCCGATATTGCCAAGCTGAAGCGCGTGAAGGTTGATCTCGTGCGCCCGCCTTTCGTTCACGAACACACGCAAAAGGCCGAGGGCGGCCCCAAGGTGGTCGAGTTCACGCTGACCATCGAGGAAAAGACCATCGTCGTCGATGACCAGGGCACGGAAGTCCATGCCATGACCTTCAACGGCTCGGTGCCCGGCCCGCTGATGGTGGTGCATGAGGGTGACTATGTCGAGTTGACACTTGTCAACCCGGCAACCAATACGCTCCAGCACAATATCGATTTCCACTCGTCCACCGGTGCACTCGGCGGCGGTGCGCTGACCATCGTCAATCCCGGCGAAAAGACGGTTCTGCGCTTCAAGGCCACCAAGGCCGGCGTGTTCGTCTATCACTGCGCCCCTCCCGGCATGGTGCCGTGGCACGTCACCTCGGGCATGAACGGCGCAATGATGGTGCTGCCGCGTGATGGCCTGAAGGACCACAAGGGCAACGACCTCGTTTACGACAAGGTCTATTACGTTGGCGAACAGGACTTTTACGTTCCGAAGGACGAGGACGGCAATTACAAGAAATACGCCGATCACGGCGAAGCCTATGCCGATGTGCTGGCCGTGATGCGTACCCTGACGCCGAGCCATATCGTGTTCAACGGTGCGGTGGGCGCTCTGACGGGCGAACATGCCCTGACCGCCAAGGTAGGTGACCGGGTGCTGATCGTCCATTCGCAGGCCAACCGCGATACACGTCCGCATCTTATCGGCGGCCATGGCGATTATGTCTGGCCGACCGGCAAGTTCCACAACACGCCGGATCTCGATCAGGAAACCTGGTTCATTCCGGGCGGCGCGGCCGGTGCGGCCTACTACACGTTCCACCAGCCGGGCATCTACGCCTATGTGAACCACAATCTCATCGAAGCCTTCGAACTCGGCGCCGCCGGCCACTTCAAGGTCACCGGTGACTGGAACGACGATCTGATGACCTCGGTTCAGCCGCCGACTGCAATCTGACGGTCTGAAGCGATGCCGGACCGGGAAACCCCGACCGGTCCGGCGTCACTTCCCTTTCACGCCTGGGAGGCGCATCATGTCTGGAAAACCGCATCCCATTCCCGTTGCCGCCCTGCCGGCCGCCATGCTGGTGCTGATCGGCTGCGCGTTTTTTCTCAACACGGCGGCGACCTCGCTTGCCGATACGCCGGCCGAAATGCCGAGGACGATCACGGTTCCACCCGGTTCCTTCGCTTATCGCGAGGCCGGTGAATTTTATCGCGACAATTACGCCGTGGACGGACCGAAGAGCGAACGGCGCATGCGCCGCTCCGTCGAAATCATGAAATATCAGGTGAGTGCCGCCGATTACGACCGTTGCGCCGGCGATGGCGCCTGCCAGCCGCGCGATGCGCGTGCGGAACTGCGGGCGAACATTCCCGCGACCGGCGTGAGTTTTGACGACGCCGTGGCCTATGCGGACTGGCTTTCGCGGAAGACCGGCGAAACCTGGCGACTGCCGAGCGACGAGGAATTGGCCTTCGTCGCCGGCGAGCGTTATCCCGACGATGCCCTCGGCATTCCCGCCAACAGCCGCAACCCGGCGCTCCGCTGGCTGGCGGATTACGAACGGGAGACGGCCCGCAAGGCCTCGCGCGATCCGCACCCGCAACCTTTCGGCAGCTTCGGCGAAAGCGAAAGCGGCCTTGCGGATTTCGGTGGCAATGTCTGGGAGTGGACCTCCACCTGCCTGAGCCGTGTCAATCTGGACAAGGCGGGCAAGCAGATCGGTACAGACGTCTCGTGCGGTATCTACATCGCCGCCGGCAAGCATCGCTCGCCGCTCAGTTCCTTCATTCGTGAGCCGAAGAGCGGCGGCTGCTCGGTCGGCACCCCGCCCGACAATGTCGGATTTCGCCTTGTGCGCGAAAACCGTTGGTATTCGCCCTTGCTCTTTGCCATCCGGCGCATGTGGATGTAGGTTGCCCGCCGACACATTCGCCGGGCCGATATCGGCCGGGATGGACATGGGGTGAGGGGAGGAATGGCACGGTGAAGATCGACCGCAGGGTCATCAAGTCTCTGCCGCTATTTGAGAAAATGGCTGACGATGAGCTGGATAAGCTGATCGCCTGCGCGTCCTCGCGCCTTGTTTCCCAGGGCGAAACCATCTTCGAACAGGGCCAGCCGGCCGAAAATTTCTTCCTGTTGCTGCATGGCCGGCTCAAGGTGACGCAGGTCACTCCCGACGGTCAACAGATCATCGTGCGGGTGGTCCATCCCGGCGATCTCTTTGGTTTTGCCAAGGCGCTGCAGCGTGAGGACTATCCCGGGACGGCGATGGCCGCCGCCGAAAGCTTGACGCTGTCCTGGCCTACGGATCTCTGGCCGACCTTTGTGGAGCATAATCCGCGCCTTGCCGTTTCCGCCATGCAGACCATCGGCCAGCGGCTGGAGGAGGCGCATACCCGTATCCGCGAAATGTCGACGCAGGAGGTGGAGCGGCGCGTGGCACACACCGTTCTGCGCCTCGTGAAGAAGGCCGGGCGGCAGGAAGCCGACGGCATCCGCATCGATTTCCCGATCTCCCGACAGGATATCGCCGAAATGACCGGCACGACGCTGCACACCGTCTCGCGCATTTTCAGTGCATGGGAGGCGAAGGGGCTGGTGGAAGGTGGACGGCAGAAGCTTCTGGTGCGCGATGTACCGGGCCTTGAAGCCCTCGCCAGAACCCGCCGCGACAATTCCTGACAGATTGACTCCGCTCTTTGCGAACCGACAAAGAAGCCGACGGGTATTGGCGGTATCTCCTCATGCAAAGGGAACGGGATGTTCCCGCTGTTCAGGAGAACGATGATGAAAACCCGCTATGCCTTTCTCGCCGCCGCTGTTCTTGCCATGGCTGGCCCCGTCGCGGCCGCTGATTTCGAGATCCACATGCTCAACAAGGGCAAGGACGGCGCCATGGTTTTCGAGCCCGCCGGGCTGAAGATTGCCGCAGGTGACAGCATCACCTTCATCCCCACGGACAAGGGCCATAGCGCCGAACTGATCGACGGCATGGCACCGGAAGGGGCCGCCAAATTCAAGGGCGCGCTCAATGAGACCATCAAGGTGACCTTCGACAAAGCTGGCGCCTATGGCGTGAAATGCACGCCGCATCTGGGCATGGGCATGGTGGCTGCCATTCTTGTGGGCGACGGCGTCCCCGCCAATCTGGAGGCCTTCAACACCGTCAAACTGCCGCCCAAGGCCCGCGAGCGTATGAATGCGGCCCTTGCCTCAGCCAAGTGATCGATAACGGCAAACGGCGCGACGTCCCCCCTGGCGCGCCAATTGCCCCGTCGCCGTTCTCCCCGGTGCGGTGACAACAAAAGCCCATCCGGTCCACCGGGTGGGCTTTTTCGTTTGCTGATACTCTGCTTGATAAACGCGAAATAAGCAAAAACACAATCAGTGAGTGTTTGTGACTTTGTTGGAACTACGTTTTTGCACGTCAGATAGAGAGGTGCACTTGGAGTGCATATTTCACGCTGGCATTTTATGGCAATTCTTTCGATAAACTGTAAGTTTAAAAGATTATTTATATTTGGTAATTTGCGAAATCTGTAATTTAGAATGTGCTATTTATAATTTATCGCATGTCAATTTTGAATGATAAATAAATGGTATTTGGGCGTAATTTAAATTGGTGTAATAATAAAAATCTGAAGATTCTATTTTTATTACGGGATTATATGGAGAATGACGAAAATTATTTAGAGTTGTCTGATTTATAATATTCTAAAAAGAAGGTTTCCTGGAAATAATAATTTTTATTTTGTGAGGCATCGGAAGTGACGTCCGCATGTTCTAGAAGGCGCTGTTCGTTCGGGGCGGGCATATGTGGAGAGTAATCGATGTTTTTGTTTCCCGCGCGGAGGACCTCGATGTCTATATTCAGGGCATCCACGGCGCGCGCGCGGCGCTAGACTCCCATGATGGCATGGCGATTTCCGGTCGGCAGTTGCACCTGGGTGAAATCAGCTTCGAATGGTCGACCTTGACGGGAGATCTCAGTCTGCTTTTCGATCCCCGGGAGACGGACAGGACGACGTTTCTATTTTTGTCCGATGGCGCCATTCATCTCGATCTCGGTGACGCAGGCCCCAAGCCGCTGACGACGGCTGCGTTTCCTACTGAAAGACTGGAGAAGGTGACGTTGAGAAGCGGTAGTACTTATGTAATAGTAAGTATACCAAAGGCAAAACTCAGAAATAGATTGTCGAGCCTGCTCGGTGGACCATCCGAGCGCATATTGAATTTCGTTAATTTTCCCGAGCCTGACGGGGGTAACCTCAAGGTACTTCGTGATCAGATATTTTTGCTGCCGTCTACGCCCCTTGTCCTGTCCGCTGATCTTCTGGGGTCCCGGAATCAGAGTCTGGTCAACCTCATCGTGGACAGCTTCCTGCTGCTGTACCCGAACAGTTACACCAGCATTCTGACGGATGTTTCGCCAACGATTGCGCCCAAGCATGTGAAGCGGGCGCTCGACTACATTCACGCCCGCCCCGAGCGTCACATCGAGCCACAGGTGTTGGCCGATCTGAGTGGGGTTAGCCGGCGCACATTGCAATACTCCTTCCTGTCCACGACGGGAAGCACCATCAGCGAATATCAGAGGCTGCTGCGCCTTCGCCGGGCCTACGAGATGGTCATCATGAGCCCCGAGGTACCGCTGAAGGTCATCGCAGGGTTGTGGGGATTTGGTTCGCAGGCCGCCTTCGGCCAGAGCTTCAGGAAAGCCTTCGGGGTGTCGCCTTCGGAGGCGCGGCGAGACCGGGACACATCGGGCACCGAACCAAAGCAGAACTGAAGTCCAGCCATGAATTCGGAGCGAACGCATCCGTTCGTCAAGTGAACGGATCGCCTTTTCATCTGATCGAGAGATGCCGGACTTTCCTTGTTTCAGCGTCGTGGTTCTCTTCCAGATGCGCAACACTGTAGTTGACGTGCAACAAAATTTCCGCGGGTTCGGGCGAATAAATCTTCATCAAGAGTTGCCGTGTGAGGCTGGAGTTCAGCAAGTGTTGCGAGCCTGGATATCGCCCCACTTGCAGGACGAGCCGAAGCGCTGTGCGCAGCGGTGGCATGATTGCAACCACGAGCGCCCCCGCTCGCAACAATTTGGAGTGAACAGATGAAGCCGATACTGCTCGTCGATGATTCGACAACGATGTTGTCCAGCCTTTCGAGCATCCTGACCAAGGCCGGGCTTGCCTTTTCCACGGCATCCAACGGGCAGGAAGCGCTCGACAGTGTCAACCGCGGTCTGTCGCCTTCGCTGGTTATCACCGATTACCACATGCCGGGCATGCACGGCGTCGATCTGATCTCGCGGTTGCGCCGGCTTCCGCAGACCCGTTTCACGCCGATGCTCGTTCTCACCACGGATTCCCAGCAGGACAAGCGCGCTGCCGCCAAGGCAGCCGGTGCGACCGGCTGGCTGGTGAAGCCGGTTGACCCCGCAGCACTTCTGCAGGTCGTTCGCCAGGTCACTGCAGCCTGATTTCCCCCCGTTTCCGCGAGTTGTCATGCGTTTCGCCCAGCCCAACCGACCTGAAATCCGTCTCGTGCTTGTGGGCTTTGCCTCATTGGCAGGGCTGCTCGGGGTTTTTCTGACCGCCGGTCCGCTTCCCGTCGTACCGGCCTGCGGCCTGATGCTGACGGCGTTTTTCTTCGGTCGTCTGACGGGGCGGCGGCAACGAAGGACGGAGATTGCAACCGACCGCGCCGAACCCGGTGCGGACCCGGTTTCGGAGGCGCCACCCTTTGTCGCGCCAACCGGGTCCGAAGCGTTGCACCACGACTTCGAGACGGAAAACGACAACGTCGTTCTGCTGGAAAACGAGCGGCAATCGCGCGCGATACAGGCGCAGACAGCGGCTTCCGACATGGGGATCGTGTCGGCGCAACTTGGCCAGTACCCCGCTTATGCAGATATGCTATCCCTGCAATTGCAGTCAGTGACCAATGTCAGCCAGAGCGCGGCCGAAAATTTGCTAGCCAGCCTTCTCGAGGTTGACCGGCGCGTGACCGCGTTGATGGGCTTCCTTCAGAGCGCCGGTTCCAGTGACAGTTCCGAGCGCATTCTCGGCCGTATCGAGGACCAGCTTTCGGGGTGTCGTGGGCACCTATCCAGCCTCGGCGCGCAGCAGGAGCAGGCGGCTGCGGATGCCGATCTCTTCCAGATCAGGCTGGCCGAGGAAACGCAGAATGTTCTGGGCGTTCTGAACGACGTGCAGCGCATTGCCCGGCAAACCACGATGCTGTCGCTGAATGTGTCGATCGAGGCGGCACGCGTCGGGGATCTAGGCAAGGGCTTTGCCGTGATCGCCCATGAAATCCGCTCGTTGGCCAGCGAAGTGCAGCAACTGGCCGATGACGTGCATGAGCGCGTGTCGGGCCTGATGTTTTCGGTTCGGGGTGACCTTGAAAGTCAGGCGCAACGCAGGCGCGACAATGAAACGGTGGCGATGGGCCATGTCGAGGATTCCCTCAGTCTGCTGACCACCAACCTGATGCTTCTGTTGCAGCACCAGCGGGAGGTTCTGGGGCGCATCAGATCCGAAAACGAGGATATTGCCGAGCCGATCATGGCGATGATGGGCAGCATCCAGTTCCAGGATATCGTGCGCCAGCAGATCGAACAGATCGTGGCGATGGCGCAGGAAGTCAAGGCACATCTGGCTGTGATCAAGCAGGGACTGGACGGTGATGAAAGCCTGGCCGATATCGAGATGCTGGCCGAGAAACTCGACAAGCTTTTCTCAAACTATGTGATGCGCGAGCAGCGCGACATTCATGACGCCGTGCTCGGCAAGGCGCCCTCGAACACCGCTGCCGTGGCGGCCATCGAACTCTTCTGAGGAGCAATGCCACCGACCGGGCGGGATTCCATTTCTAGTACATTAAATAAAGAAGATGTATTAATGATGTGAAATTGTATCGATGAAATGCAGTAAAAAGTCATTATAAAGTAACATTAAAATATAAATCCAATTCCGCGCAAGCTCCGCCATGAACCCTTGGCGTGCACCTTTTTAGGTTCACGTCGCGGAGATATTCATGACACTTGTTAAGAAATACCAGAGGCAAATCAGCGATGCGATGAGCGGCCCGGCGCCGTCCGCCAAGGGCGGCGCTTCATCGCGCGATGCAGACCAGCAGCGCAAGCGTGCGCGAACGCTTGCCAAGCAGCAGCAGGCCGCGGAGCGCATCGCCGCCGCGACTGCGGAAATTGCCGCCGGCATCAATGAGGCGGCCTCGGCTGCGGAAGAGTTGAAACGGGCATCTGACCAGATCGCCTCCGGTGCTGCGGAGGCCGCAAATGCCGCGCAGGAATCGCTGGTTGCCTGCCAGCAGATGGGTTCCGCCATCACGCGGCAGTTGCGGGCTTCGGAAGTTGGCCAGACCAAGATGGAGAGCACCCAGGTTCTCGTCCAGCGCACCAGCACGGATGTCGCCGCGCTCATTTCCAACGTCAGCATTGCCGCCGACCGTCAGCAGGGATCGGTGGAACTGATCGCGGAGTTGGAAAAGCAGGCGGCCAATATCGGTGATATCGTCAAGGCTGTTGGCCGCATTGCTGATCAGACCAACCTTCTTGCGCTCAACGCCGCCATCGAAGCGGCCCGCGCGGGCAAGCATGGCAAGGGCTTTGCCGTCGTTGCCGACGAAGTGCGGACGCTTGCGGAAACCTCGGAAAAATCCGCCAAACAGATTGCCGATCTCGTCGGCCAGATTCAGGTGGACGTGAAGGCGATCACCTCAGGCATCAACACCTCCGCCACCGCAATCAACGACGAAGTCGAGAAGGGCAAGCTCGTCACCGCCCAGCTTGAGCAGATCAGGCTCGACGCCATCGAAGTCGTCACCGGTATCCGTGAAATCGCCGCCGGTGCCGTGCAGTCCAACGCCGCTGCCCTTCAGGCCTTGAAAGGGTCCGAGGAAATCGCAGCCGCCTCTCAGGAGCAGTCCGCTGCCGCGGAAGAGTCTGCAAAGTCGATCCAGGAACAGTCGCAGGCGCTGGCCGAGTGCGAGCAGACGGCCCAGGCCCTGACAGAACTGGCCGAAGATCTGAAGAACTCGACGGATATCGCCAAGAGTTCCGAGGAAATGGCCTCGTCTTCGGAAGAGCTGTCCTCGGCCATTCAGGAAATCAACCGGTCGTCGAGCCAGGTCATGACGGCCCTTGACGAAATCCGCCGCGGTGCGCAGACCTCCGCTTCCGCGACGGCCGAATCCGCCGCCGCCATGGGGCAGATCGAACGCGGCCTCGAGATCGCGCAGGGTCGCGCCAGCCTCAGCGTCGACAAGCTGACAAACATGAAGGCGCTGCTCGGCACGAACAAGACCTCGGTCGATCAACTGATTGCTGGCATTCAGGATTCCGCCACGGCGACGCGCGCCAGCATCGCACAGGTGAAGGATCTTGCGGTTGTATCGCGCCGCATCGACAAGATCGTCGAAGCCATTGCCACGGTCTCCGTCCAGACCAACATGCTGGCCGTGAACGGCTCGATCGAAGCCGCCCGCGCCGGTGAATTCGGCAAGGGCTTCGCAGTCGTCGCCACCGATATTCGCAATCTTGCCCGCGATTCCGCCGAAAATGCCGATCGCATCAAGGATCTGGTGAAGTCGGTTCAGGACCAGATCCAGACGGTCAGCCGCGACCTCGATGAGATCGTGGAGGCCGCGCTCGGTGAAGTCGAGAAGGCGAAGGCCACGACCGCCAACCTTGTCAGCATCGAAACCGATGTTGCCGACGTGCAGAACGGCGCTTCGGAAATTCTTGCCAGCGCCAACGAAATCGCCGCCGCCATCTCTCAGGCCAAGAAGGGTGTCGACCAGATTTCCGCCGCCGCCCAGCAGTCCGAACGTGCTGCCGACGAAGCCGCCACCGCTGCCCGTCAGCAGTCGCAGGGCGCGGAGGAACTGGTCAACGCCGTCGAGGAGATCGCTTCGCTCGCCGATGAACTGCAGACCGCAGCTTGATCGGAGCACACGATGTCTTTTGATGAAGCACTTTCGGATATCGAAGACGCTGCCGAAATCGAGATGAACGACAACCAGTTCGTGACGTTTTCGGTGGAGGGAGAGATCTTTGCGGCACCCATGGCACCGGTGCAGGAGATCATCCGGGTGCCCGGTCTGGCTCAGGTGCCGCTGGCTCCCCCATCATTGCTCGGCCTCGCAAATCTGCGCGGCCGTATTCTTCCGATCGTCAACCTTCGCCGCATCTTCGGACTGGCGGATGTCAGCGATACCGATGCAACGCGGGCGCTCGTCATCAACCTTGGCACACCGCTCGGCTTCGTGGTCGACCGGGTTGCCAGCGTCATTGCGGTGGATGAGGCCAATATCGAGCCGGCCTCGACCATCGGAGCCACCGTCGATGCCCGTCTTCTGACGGGCGTGGTCAAGATGTCGAATGGCGAGATCATCATGATCCTCGACTTTGCCGAACTGATTGCCCGCGAATTTGCCGGAACTGAAATGAATGCGCACAGCTCGGATATCGCCATGAGCGGCGAGATCGATGACCCGCAGAGCGGGGCCATTGAGGAGAGCGATGCGGACGAGATCCAACTCGTTTCGTTCAAGGTCGACGGGCAGGAATATGCCGCCGATATCGAGGCCGTTCAGGAAATCGTGCAGATGCCGGCCCGCGTTGTGGCGGTTCCGAACGCACCGATGCACGTTCTCGGCCTGATGACGCTTCGCGAGCGGCTTCTGCCGCTCGTGTCGCTCAGGGCCCTGCTTGGTCTGCCGGAGACGGGCAAGGACGAGGCCCAGCGCATCGTCGTTCTGGGGCTGGGCGAAAGCCATGCTGTCGGTGTGGTCGCAGACAGTGTGGACGAGGTTCTGCGGGTTCCGCGCGAACAGGCGGAAATTCTCCCGGCGATCCTGTCCGGTCGCGGCGGGCTGGAGGAAATCTCCGCCGTCTGCCGGCTCGATGGCGGTAAGCGGCTCGTTTCAGTGCTCGATACCGACCGCATGTTCGCCAATGCCGATATGAAAAAGGCACTGGCCGCCGTCAGTGAAATGGAGAGGGGCATGGTCGACAGCGATAACGAACTGGAAGATCCGGACACGACGGAAGACGAAGAGCAGGTCGTCGTTTTCCGGCTCGGTAGCGAGGAGTTCGGCGTGCCGATCGCCACGGTGCACGAGATCGTGCGGGTGCCCGAAAGCCTGACGCGCGTTCCCAAGGCTCCGGCCTTCGTCGAAGGTGTCATCAACCTGCGCGGTGCCGTCCTGCCGGTCATTGACCAGCGCCGGCGGCTCAATCTGGACGACATCGAGCGAAACGACCGCCAACGCATCATGGTCTATGCGCTGAACGGCCGCCGGACCGGCTTCATCGTGGACTCGGTGACGGAAGTCCTCAAGATCCCGCGTCACGCCATCGAGCGCTCCCCGAAACTGTCGTCGGACCAGCACCGGATTCTCGGGCGCGTGGCCAACCTCGAACAGCAGAAGCGGATGATCATGTTGATGGATCCGGATGCGCTGCTGTCCGAGGCCGAACTCGCAGATCTGGAGGCATAGTCGCGCCTATGCCGCTCAAGGTCCTCGTGGTGGATGACTCCGCCCTTATGCGAAAGCACCTGACGACACTTTTGAAGGCGGAGGGTTTCGACGTGCAGATCGCCCGAACCGGGCGTGAAGCACTCGAGGAACTGCCCCTTTTCAAGCCAGACGTCGTAACGCTGGATATCAACATGCCGGAAATGGATGGGTTGACGGCGCTTTCGCACATCATGACGGAGCGGCCCACGCCGACCGTCATGGTGTCGTCCCTCACCGAAAAAGGGGCATTGGCAACGCTTGAAGCACTCGCACTTGGCGCCGTCGATTATATCCCCAAGCCCGGCGGCACCATCTCGCTGTCCATCGACACGATTGCCGACAGCATCGTGCAGAAGGTGCGGGTGGCCGCACGGGCCCGTATCCGGGGGCGTCTGGGCCGGGGTGCGTATGAAGCGCAGCCCGCCCCGGAACCGCCGCCGGTGATGCGGGCGGCTCCACCGCGCAAGCGCGTCTATCCGGCCAGCGGCAGCCCGTTCGGGCTCGTGCTGATCGGCGTCTCCACAGGTGGTCCGCGCACGCTCGAGGATATTCTTCCGCACCTGCCGGCCGATCTGCCCTGGCCTGTGCTTGTCGCGCAGCACATGCCGGCTTCCTTCACAGCGTCGCTTGCGTCGCGCCTCAACGGCCTCAGTTCTCTCGATGTTCGCGAGGGGGCAAGTATGGAGGAGTTACAGCCGGGGCGGGTCTACATCGCCCGTGGCGGTTCGGACATGTTGGTCGCCCAGCGGGGCGGCAAGCTCATCATCGTCAACCGGCCGGAATCCTCCAGTTACACATGGCATCCCTCCGTGGAGCTTCTGGTGCAGTCAGCGCTGGAATTCGTGCCGGCACAGAACCTGATTGCCGTGCAACTCACAGGCATGGGCCATGATGGTGCGCAGGCCATGACGGAACTGAAACAGGCCGGTGGGCGCACGATTGCCGAAAGCGATGAAACCGCTGTCGTCTTCGGCATGCCGGCGGAACTCATCAAACGCGGGGGGGCAGTCAGCGTTCTGCCCAGCGGAAAGATTGCCCAGCAGATTCGCCAATGGGTCGAGCGCGGACGGTAACGACAAAGGATAACTTGGCAATGCCCATCAAGAAACCAAAGGGGCCGGATCTGCAAGCCATACCGGAGGTGGCGCCCGAACTGCGTCCGGTGGATGCGCTGGTCGGGGTCCTTCGTGACGGCGGGCCGGGCGAGCGCCTCTCCGCCATTCGCGAACTTGCCGCCCATGGCGGCAACGCCGCTATCTTCGCCCTCTGCACGGCACTTGTGGGCGAAAGTGAGCGGTCAAGCCGCGACGTGATCGCCGTCGAGCTGGCACATATGGGCGGCGAGGCCGTGGTTGAAGGTCTGTTACCGCTTCTGCGGTCGGACGATGCGGCTCTGCGCAACATCGCCATCGACATTCTCAAGGAACTGCCTGCCGACGTGGCGCCGCGCATGGAAACGCTGCTCGACGATCCGGATCCGGATGTGCGCATTTTCCTTGTCAATGTGCTGGAAACCCTGCGCCATCCATCGGTGGAAGACTGGCTGATTGCGGTGATCACCATGGATGCCAATGTCAACGTGGTCATCACCGCGCTCGACCTTTTGAACGAGGTGGGTACGCGCGATGCGGTGCCAGCGCTGCGCAAGGCCATCGACCGGTTCCCCGGTGAACCCTTTGTCGTGTTTTCGGCCGAGAATGCCCTCAAGCGGATCGAGAACGCCCTATGACGACTGCGAAGACGATCAGTTCAGGCGATTTTGCGCGATTTTCGGAATTTTTCTATCGAAAGACTGGAATTCTGTTTGACGAAAGCAAGCGCTATTTCGTCGACCGGCGCATTTCCGACCGCATCGAGGCGACCAAGAGCGAGGATTTCAACGCCTATTTCCGACTGTTGCGGCTGAACCCCACCGGCAGCGAGACACAGGTTCTTACCAACCTGATGACCGTCAACGAAACATACTTCTTCCGGGAAGCCTACCAGTTCGACTGCATGACGGATTTCATCCTGGGCGAAGTCATCCGTTACAAACATGCGGGCGATCCGATCCGCATCTGGTCGATGCCCTGCTCTTCCGGTGAGGAGCCCTATTCCATCGCCATTCACCTGATCGACCGCTGGCCGCTCATCGACCGTTACGACGTCGAAATCTTCGGTTCGGATATCGATACCACCATTCTCGCCAGTGCCCAGACCGGTATCTACTCGCCTCGCTCGGTGCAAGGGGTCTCACCCAACCAGATGCGGCGCTATTTCACCAAGCTGCGCAACGGAAACTGGCAGATCAGCCAGGATCTGCGCGATTCCGTCGAATTCATCCAGACCAACCTGAATGAACCCGCCGATATGGCGCGATTCAGCCGGATGGACGTTATTTTCTGCCGCAACCTGCTGATCTATTTCGACGATATGTCGCGGCGGGCAGCGGCGGAGGCCTTCTACGAGGCCATGAGCCCCGGCGCTTTCATCTGTCTCGGCCATTCCGAATCGATGAGCCGGATTTCCAGTCTGTTCAAGGTGAGGCGCTTCGGAAGCACGATCGTCTACCAGAAGCCGTTGCCGGGAGAACCATGCGCATGAAGCAGGTGTTGATCATTGACGATGCGACGACGGTGCGCATGTACCACCGCCAGATTCTGACAGAGGCCGGCTTTGCGGTCGATGAGTGCATCAATGGCATCGAGGCGCTGGAGAAAGCCCTGAGCAAGCGTTACGACCTCTTCGTCGTCGACGTGAACATGCCGAAGATGGACGGCTACCGCTTCCTGCGGGAATTGCGCTCGCAGGCAGATGTCTATCAGGCGCCCGCCGTGATGGTATCGACCGAGGCCGAGGCCAAGGACCGCTCGGCAGCCTGGGCCGCTGGCGCCAACTATTATCTCACGAAGCCGACCAAGCCCGGTGCGCTGACCCGCGTCGCGAACCTTCTGACGGGAGATGTCCAGTGAACCCCCTTCTTCAGCAATTTCTACTGGAAGCCCGCGATTTTCTCGAACAGATCGGCCAGAAGCTGCTTTTGCTGGAAGAAACGCCGGGCAACGAGGAGATCATCGGCGAGATATTCCGTGCCGTACACACGCTCAAGGGAAATTCCGGCCTGTTCGACATGCCGACCCTGACGAGTGTCGTCCACGCAGCCGAAGATCTGCTTGACCGGGTACGCGATCACACGCTGGACATTAACCCGGAACTGACCGACGCTCTCCTCGACGCCATGGATTTCGTCAGCCGGCTTCTCGACGATGTGGAAAGCAGCGGAACGATCTCTGCGGCCTATGCAGAGCAATCCGCAGTGATTGCCCAGACCCTGCGGCGCATGCTGCCCGAACGCGCTCCGGCGGCTCTCGGCATGTTCGATGACGAGCCGGAGCAGCTTGATCCGCCTTCCGACTGGAACTGGCTCTGCCGGCATGCGGATGCGGAGCGGCGGGCTGTCTTCAGCGCCCTTTCGGGCAGCGGTTCCGTCACCGCCCTGCGTTACCGGCCCGAACCGGAATGTTTCTTCAAGGGCGAGGATCCCCTGCTCCTGGTACGCAACACGCCCGGGCTTGCCCTGTTCGATCTGACCCTGCAGGAACCATGGCCGGATGTGGCGGCACTCGATATCTATCGCTGCAATCTGCAGTTCGACATCGTCAGTTCCGCCAGCCGCGAGGAGGTCGAACACCACTTCCGTTATGTCCGTGAGCAGGTTGCGGTCTACGACCTTCCCGTTTGTGCGCTCGCTTTGCCGGAAGGCGAGGACGATCCCGCCGGCGATACGATGATCCGGCCGGTCTTCATCGATCAGGCCCGTGAGCGGATCGCGGCGGGCGATCTGGCTGGCCTCCTGGATACGGTCGACACCGCGCTGGACATGATCAATCCGGGGCTGCGCATCGCCTCCGCGCTCGGCTGGGTGCGGCGCATGATCGAGGCGCAGGTCGCGCCGGCGGCCATTGCTCATCTGGTCGAAGCCCTGGCCCGCAATGAGGTGCCGGATTGGAAGGCCGCCGGTCCAGCAACCGAAGCCGTCCCTGGGGCGATGGCACCCCCGCCAGCCGCCCGCGCGGACCATCCTTCCGCGCTCGATGCCGAGGATGCGCGCGTCTGGCAGGATCTCCTCGAGACGCAGGCGACCATGCTGTCGCGCACGGTGCGCCCGGCCGAACATGCGGGGCGCGTGCGTTCCGCGCGCAATGTCCTCTCCAGCCTTTTGGTCGTGGCCGGTCACACCGACCGTCTCGCCGCACTTGAAGAGGCGGTGCAGCAGGCGCTCGACAGCGTCGATGCAGCGCCACTCGTGCGTTTCATCGAAGCGGGCGTGCCGATTGATGTGACCGACAAGCGATTGGCGGATGTTCCCTCGCTCGAACCTTCACTGGAGGCTGTGAAGACGCTGCCGTTACCCGAGCCGGAGCTTGAACTGGTTCTCGACCAGCCCGAGCGTGTCGTCGCCCGGGTGGCTGATGGTGGCGATGCCGGGCGTCGTTCCGCCGAAAGTCCCGCCGGCGGCGGGGTCCGCGTGCTGAAGGTGCCGCAGGAAAAGGTCGACAGGCTGATGGACCTGATCGGGGAAATGGTCGTTGCGAAAAACGCGCTGCCCTATCTGGCTGCCCGCGCCGAAGACCATTTCGGATCCCGCGAACTCAGCCGTGAGATCAAGTCGCAATATGCGATCATCAATCGCATCGCCGAGGAAATGCAGGACGGCATCATGCAAGTGCGCATGTTGCCGGTCGGCGCCGTGTTCCAGCGCTTTCCGCGGCTGGTCCGCGATGTGGCCCGCCAGCTTGGCAAGGTGGTCAAGCTGGTGGTCGAGGGCGAAGATACCGAGGCCGACAAGAACATCGTGGAATCGCTGGCCGATCCGATGATCCACATTCTGCGCAACAGTCTTGACCACGGGCTGGAAACGCCGGAGGTGCGCAAGGCGCAGCACAAGCCCGAGGAAGGCCGCCTTTCGGTGCGCGCCAGCCAGGAGGGTGACCGCGTGCTGATCGAGATCGAGGATGACGGCAAGGGTATCGATCCGGATGTCGTCAAGCGCAAGGCGTTCGAAAAGGGGCTGGTCGATGAGCAGCGCCTTGAAACCCTGACGGATGCCGAAGCCGTGCAACTGGTCTTCGCGCCGGGGTTTTCCACGGCGGAACAGATTTCCAATCTCTCCGGCCGCGGCGTCGGCATGGATGTCGTCAAGTCCAGCCTCGAAAAGGTTGGTGGGCAGGTGTGGCTCACCAGCGAAAAGGGCAAGGGAACGCGCATCCTGCTCTCCCTGCCTTTGTCGATGAGCGTTTCCAATGTCATGATGGTGCAGATTGCCGGGCAGCAATATGGCGTGCCAATGGAAAGTGTGGTGGAAACCGTGCGCGTTGCCGGCGACGATATCCACGCCTTCAAGGACCAGCGCACGGCGGTTCTGCGCGGACGCATCGTGCCGCTTTACGGCGCAAGCCAGCTTCTGCGCTGCGACAGTGTCGCCAGGCCCAATGAAGACGGCGAATATGCCGTGCTCGTGGTGCGTATTGCCGGGCAGACGGTCGGCATTATCGTCGAAGGTTTTGCCCAGACGATCGATGTCATTCTCAAACCGCTCGAGGGGCCGCTTGCCAACATCGCGGGCTTCAGCGGCAGCGCGCTGCTCGGCGATGGCTCGGTCCTGCTCGTCCTTAACCTGAAGGAACTCCTGTAATGGCTGTGCGCTTTCTCAAGACCAAGGCCGTCCTTTCCGGCAATTGCACGGTGGAAGAGGCGGAAGAGATTCTCCAGTGGTTGATGAACCACCCCAAGGCCGAGCTGAACATGACCGATGTGACCCATATGCATGCAGCGGCGTTGCAGGCCATCGCCGCGGTGTCGAACCGGATCGTTGCGCTGCCCGGCGATGCGTTCTGCGCCCGCAGCCTGCGCCTGCTGGGACGCGCATGAGGCGCAGCCCGAACGAAACAAGGCAAGGCAGGGACAGATGACCGAAACCGCCGAAGCAACCTCTCCCTTCGTGATTGCCGTTGCCAACCGCAAGGGCGGCACCGGCAAGACCACGACCGCCGTCAATATGGCGGCGGGCTTCGCACGCCTAGGCCTGCGGACCCTGCTGGTCGATTTCGACAGCCAGGGCCATGCGGGAATGGCTTTCGGGGCAATTGCCGCACGGGGCCAGCCGACCGCCCATGATATTTTCACCGGAGGGCCGGGTGCCTTGCAGGACGCGATCCGCAAGCATGACGAGCAAAATGATTGGCCGGATGTGGTCCCTGCCGATAATCGCTCGCCACATCCCGGCGGCGTTGTAGCGCCGGATCTTCTGGCCAGAGCACTTGAGGCTCCGCGCGTGCGCGATGGCTACGATATCGTCGTGGTCGATACGCCGCCTTCGCTCGACGCGCTGATGGTCACGGCCCTTGCGGCTTCCAATGCCGTGGTCATTCCGTTTGTGCCGCATCCTCTCGCCATCGAAGGCGTGCGCCAGTTCATCCGGGTGTTCTTCTCCGTGCGGCTCGGCGCCAGGCAACGCCTGCGCAATGTCGCGCTGCTGCCGGTCATGGCAAATCCGCATATCTCTGTGCATCGCCGGATGATCGACACCCTGCGCCGCGAATTCGGCGAGGATCGCATTCTGGATCTCGTTCGCTCGGATATCCGGCTGGCGGAAGCCTTCGGCGCAGGCAAGCCGATTTTCGACTATATGCCTTCCGCCCGCGGAGCGCTGGATTATGCAGCGCTGACGCGTGCTGTTTTCAATCGCTGGATGGCGCCGGAAATGCTGCCCATGCTTTCCGGCCAGCGGCACGACCTGCATGCCGATTGAGCGAAATCGCGAGGAATGGTAACGCGGCGTTACAATATATCTACCGCATAAATTTTTATCCTTGGTATCTCGACTTGAGAAAATTGAGCTGTTGGGCAATATCAGTGAAGCTGTCCAAAGCTTGTATCGTGATGGCCGATGAATGTTTGGCTTAGGCTGCCATTCTTATTTTTTGGGTTTGGCAGATTTTGCTAATGGAGAATTCCTTTGACGACAAATCGCGACGATATAATTGGAAAGTCTGCTACAGGAATATTAGGACTTGATGGAATAATGCAAGGCGGCCTGCCGCGGGGGCGAACGACCCTGATCGAAGGCGGCCCCGGCTCAGGCAAGACCGTTCTGGCCCTTCAGATGCTGGTCAATGGCGCGCAGCTCTACGGCGAGCCCAGCATCTTCGTTGCTTTTGAGGAGAGCTCGCGCCGCATCGTGGCCAATGCTGCCACGTTTGGCTGGGATCTCGACAGCCTGCAGCGCGACAAGCTGTTCTTCATCGACGCCCAGCCGAGCTACGATCTCCTGCAATCCGGTCGCTTCGATCTGGGTGGAATGCTGGCCGCGCTCGAGGTCAAGGTCAAGGAGATGGGCGCCAGGCGCGTGGTCTTCGATGCCATCGACATGGTGCTGGACCTGTTCGACCAGAGGCAGATTGCCCGCAAGGAAACCTATCGTCTGCACGAGTGGCTGAACGATCATGGCCTGACGGCGCTGATTACAGCCAAGGCAAGCCCACTGCATGGCGGCCCGGTATCCGAAGCGCTCGAGTTTCTTCAGTTCATGGTCGATTGCTCGATCTTCCTGCGTCATGACATTGTTGAGCAGACCTCGCAGCGCAATATTCGCATCGGCAAGTTCCGGGGGTCGTCCTTTGAGGAAAACGCCATGCCGTTCGGCATTGGCCCGCAGGGCATCGAAGTCGCCTATGGCAACGATGTGCGGCCTGAAAGAAGAACGGCGTCGACGGAGCGGGTGTCCAGCGGCGTTACGCGCCTCGATACCATGCTCGACGGCGGCTATTATCGGGGTGCGGGCATCCTGATGACGGGTTCACCCGGCACGGCCAAGACCACGCTGGCGGGTGCTTTTGCGGTGGCGGCCTGTGAGCGTGGCGAAAAGACCATGTTCGTCACGCTGGATTCACCGGAAGAGGAAGTGATCCGCAATTTGGCGGCCGTGGGGCTCGATCTCGAAACGCACGTCAAGTCCGGCGCACTGTTATTCAAGACGGCCCGATCGACCACAGCGAGCGCAGAAATCCACTTGATGCGTATTCGCGACATGGCGCAGAAGCATGGTGCGCGCTGTGTCATCGTGGACCCCGTTTCCGCTCTGTCGAAGTCCGGCAATTCCGGCACGGCTCGCAACGTGATCGAACGGCTGATCGACTGGTCGAAAAGTGAAGGAATAACGCTTTTCTGCACGAGCCTGCTAGAGGGGGATCGCCCGGGGATCGAAGGCACCGATGTCCAGATATCGACGCTTGCCGATACCTGGATCCACCTCAACTATCTCGTCCATGCCGGCGAGCGCAACCGTGCCCTGTCGATCATCAAGTCACGCGGCAGCAGCCATTCCAACCAGGTGCGCGAACTCATCCTCAGCAGTGACGGGATCACGCTGGCGGATGTCTACACCGCCGGCGGCGAGGTGCTGATGGGCACCATGCGCTGGGAAAAGGAATATGCCGAGCGGCAAGCACATGAGGAAAGCAAGGCACGGCTTCAGCGGCAAAAGGGAGAGCTTTCCACCGAAGCGAACGTGTTGCAAAGCCGGATCCGGGCCTTGCAGCAAGAACTTGCCGGAAAGCAGGCTGATATGGAGCAACTGGTCGTCAAGATCGAGCAAACCAGCGTCGATGCAGTCGATAATCTGATGGCTATTCGTCAGAAGCGCCGGGGGGACACAAACGACACTGACGGGCAGGATCATCGTTGATGACTGCACCTGTTCACTTCCGACTCTATGTGGCGGGTAATGCCCCGTATTCGCAAAAAGCGGTTCTGAATCTGCGCGCATTTTGCGAGACCCATCTTCACGGTCGTCATGAAACCGAGATCATCGATCTTCTGCGCGAACCGCAGCGGGCACTGGCCGACAGGGTTCTGCTGACGCCGACACTGGCCGTCACGGCCCATGGCGTAACGCGGCGGATCGCTGGAGACCTGAGCGACACGTCCATCCTGCTTGATATTATCGAGGACGGGGTGCGGCAATCGTGACGGCACCGCGGACAATGACCGAAGATGCCAATCTCGAGTTGATTCGGCTCATTGAGGTGTTGCAGGAGACGCAGCAGCGGATACTGACATTGACGGATGGTCACGTCGATGCGGTCGTTCCGGCTTCGGGTGAGTTGCTGCTTTTGCCGGAAACGCAGGTCCATTTTCGCGATCAGGCTGCAGCCTACCGGGCCTTTGCCGTGGAGCGAAACGCCATTCTCGATGCGCTGCCCACCCATGTGGCCCTGTTGAACCCGCCGGGGACGATCCGTGTCGTCAACGCCGCCTGGCATGCGCTGGCGCAGGATATGAGCGGATTGCCTGGCCACGCCGTTGGTGAAAGCTATTTCGATTTCTGGCGGCTGGAGGGCATGTTCGGCGATGTGGACACCAATGCCGTGATCGTGGGGATCTCGGCAGTGCTCACTCGAGAGCAAGGCCAGTTTCACACCGAATATTGCCTGTCGGGCGTGCCTTCGCGCCCGTGGTTCCGGCTGGTGGTTTCGCCATTGGCCGACAGTGCCGAAACCGGCGTTGTCGTCATGCACATCGACATTACCGACCAGAAGGCCAAGGAAGAGCAGATCCATCAGATGCAGCGGCTCGATGCGCTTGGTCAGTTGACGGGAGGCGTCGCTCACGATTTCAACAATCTGTTGACCGTGATCATGGGTAATGGCGAGGCGCTGCTGGCCAGCCTTGCCGATGAGGAGCCGCGCCATGGCTGGGCGGAACTGATCGTGATGGCATCCGAGAAGGGGGCTGCCCTGACCAACCGCCTGTTGGCCTTTGCAAGGCGACAGGCGCTCGCTCCCGAACGGGTGGACACGCGGGAATTGCTGGCCAGTGCGGCAATGCTGCTGCGCCGGACCATCGGCGAGCATGTCAGGATCGTGCTGCCGTCCGGTACAGACCCTTACTATGTGCTTGCCGACCCCTCGCAACTGGAAAACGCGGTCATCAACCTTTGCCTCAATGCGCGGGATGCGATGCCGCAGGGCGGCGTCATCAAGGTCGGTCTCGCCCATATCGAGGTGACCGCCGTCACGTCGCCACCGGCACCCGATCTGCTGCCAGGCGCCTATGTGGAGCTGACCGTCTCGGACAATGGCTGCGGTATGGACGACGCGACGCTGGCGCGATCCTTCGAGCCGTTCTTCACGACCAAGCAGGCTGGCAAGGGCTCGGGCCTGGGATTGAGCGTCGTCTATGGATTCCTCAAGCAGTCGAGCGGAGCGGTCTCGATTGTCTCGAAGGTTGGCGTGGGTACGGATGTGCGGCTCTGGCTGCCATGCGCCGAAATATGCCCGATCGTCAGCGATGCGCCGAAACCGCCAATGCCGCTGCGAACTGCCGAACGCATTCTTCTGGCGGAAGACGACGAGATGGTCAGCCTCTCCGTCTGCCAGTTGCTTGCCAGCCTCGGCTACCGGGTGGTGGCGGTACCGACCGCGGTGGAGGCGCTGGCCCTTTTGCAGCAGGACGCCGGCTTCGATCTGCTGTTTACAGATATCGTCATGCCCGGCGGCATGAACGGTCTCGAACTGGTGGAGGCCGCCCGCAAGCTGCATCCGGGGCTGCAGGTTCTCCTCACATCAGGCTACGCCGATGCGCTGGATCAGGCCACCCGCGCACAATTTGCCGCCAACCTTCTGCCCAAACCCTACAAGCGCAACGTGCTCGCCACCAAACTCGAGGCGCTTCTGCATCGCATGGAACGCCGGCGGCCATGATGGGCCTCGCGGTTGACGGGCGCGTGGCCGCGCTTCTGCCCCGCAAAAGATCGGCAACGACACCCGAGCGCCTTCAGCGCGCCGAAAGAAAGCATGTCCGACTGAAATGGATATTCTGATCATTGAAGACGATATTCTTGTGTGCAGGACGGTCAAGGGAACCTGGCCGATCCCGTCGGATACACTGCATTTCGTCTCCACCTATGCCCAATCCCTGAGCCTGATTTTCGGATCGGAACTGATGGCCTTCGATGCCGTGGTGCTGGATATTCACCTGCCGGATGGCGACGGGCTTGCCATCCTGCGCTCCATTCGCGCCCATTCCAATGTGCCCATCGTGATGATTTCCGGTTCGGGCTCACCCGACAGCCGCGCGGGCATGTTCGATGTCGGTGCGGATGACTATGTCATGAAGCCGTTTTCCGTGCGGGAATTACAGGCGCGGATCGCGCGGCTGGTCGCAGTGCGCAACGCGGCACGTATTGACCGGCAGGTGGCGACCTTCACCATCGGTACTGTCGAATGCGACCTGCAATCACGACAGTTGCACCGCGATCAGGAATTTCAGTCGCTTACGGATGCGGAAGCGCGCATTCTCGGCTATCTCAACGAGAATGCCGGCCGTAGTTGCAGCAAGTCGGCGATTTACAAGCATGCCTTCTTCCGCGCCTACCTGCCGAACGACAAGACCTTGGATGTCTATATTGGCCGCATTCGCAAGAAGCTTTCAGCGCTGGATACGGAGAGTGCCGTCTGCTTGCAGACGGCACGCGGGGCTGGTTACAAGCTGGAATGGACTGTGCGTTGAACCCGTTCGGGAAGCACTTTTACGGCACACCCTCAGTGTGCCGCGAACCTTGATGCGCCTCTCATATGCGCCCGGTATTCCTCGATGCGCAGGGGTCTGGCAATCAACTCGCCCTGGGCTTCGTGGCATTGTTCCTGTTTTATCGCCTGAAAGTCCGCTGCGTGATCGATGCCTTCCGCGATGACCCGCGCGCCCTTCCTGTGGGCGAGCGCAAGGAGCGACCGCAACATTGCCAGTTGCTGTGCATTTTTCGAAACGCCGCGCGTGATCGAAGGATCGAGCCTGATGGCTTTGAATGGCAGAAGCCCTTGAGCATCGGCCAGATTGCCCGCGCCGCGGATGTTGAAGATCATCCCGAACGCGCGGAGTTTTTCGAGCCGGCTCAACTCGTCCGTTGACAGTGCGGCCAGCGCTTCAGCACGCAGAGTGAAGGTCAGGCGTGTGAACAGTGCGGGCGTGTGCTGGGCGATGATCCGCACTTCGCTGCCAAGCGTTGCAAGGGCGCTGGCATTGGTGGGTATGTCGACCGTGACGTGTCTTGTTTCGGCCGAGCCGATGCGCAGCTTTTCCTGCACAAAGGCGAGATCGCAGAGAAAAAGCGTCCGCGCCTGTTCGATGTTGAGGCTTGGCAGGAAATCCGCCGAAGGACGCATGTCGTTCTCAGTATGCCTGTAGCAGTTCAGCAGTTCGACCGTGTGGCTATCGCCGGACCCGATATCGACCCGTCGCACGAGCATTGGAACCATGGCGCCGCGCCAGACTGCATCGACGATATCGACGCGCCGGAGCAGAGCGGGCACGTCGTTATCGGGGGCCGAACCGATTGTTCGCAGCGTGCGGCTTCTTTCGCCAGGGTGATCGGTGGACGTGACGGGTTCGCGCAGTTTCAAGGACCGGGAATGCATCATCGGGTTCTCCTGTTGTGGCCGATGATGATGGTGGCCGGTTAAACAAGCCTGTCCCGCAAGTTAAAAAGGGTAAATGCGGCCCGCCTCCGCCTTGGTATCTACCACCGGGAGGACGCAATCGGTTGCGTGAGAAAGTCGACAAAATTTTACATAATTTCGTTTGCGATTTGTAAATTAAATTTAAATATTCGAATATGGTAAGTACAGCTCGAGTATATGTGAAGAATATCTAATATTTATACGTTGCATTAGTGATCTGAAATTCAACCCGGCTTGCTGAGCCCTGGAGGTTTATGGGTGTACCGTTCAACGTCCGACAAGGCGGTTTCCACGCGGGATATGGCGCAGACGGCGGTGACCCGCAGGGATGAGGAGCAGAGCCGCCTGCTGCGGATGATTGACGAGATGCCAATTGCGGTGATGACGGTCGATCCCGTGACGTTCGCCATCAACTACGTCAATGAGACCTCGAAGACACTCATCCGCTCTATCGAGCACCTTCTGCCGATCAAGGCCGAGGAGTTGCTGGGCACATCCATTGACGTTTTTCACCGGCACCCAGAGCATCAGCGCCGTATCCTCGCCAACCCCGCCAACCTGCCTCACAACGCCCGCATCAATCTGGGGCCGGAAGTGCTGGACCTCAAGGTTTCGGCAATCACGGCAAGCGATGGCACCTATCTTGGGCCGATGCTGACCTGGGCCATCGTGACGAAGGCGGTGCAGGCCGAAAGCCGCATTCACCAGCTTGCCCATTTCGATGTGCTGACAGGGTTGGCCAACCGCATCACCTTCAGCAAGCAGCTGGAAGCGCGGTTATCGGAGGGCGCCGACGTCAGCCTGCTGCTTATCGATCTCGATGGCTTCAAGCTGGTGAACGATACGCGCGGCCATCCCGTGGGCGATCAACTCCTCAAGGTGGTCGCCGAGCGCCTGAACATAGCCTTTGACGGGGCTGAAACGCTGGTGAGCCGGCTGGGCGGTGACGAGTTCACCGTTCTCATTCCCCATGCGCGCCTGGCGGAGGTTCAGCGGCTGGCGGTGCGGGTGCTTTCCGCGCTGTCGATGCCCTATGCCATTGGCGATGAAGGGCTGCTTCATCTCGGTGCGTCCATCGGTATCGTGCAGGCGCCGCTGCATGGGAGCACGAGCAAAATGTTGATGCGCCGGGCAGATATCGCCCTCTATGCCGCCAAGGCTGCGGGAAAGGGCGTCTACAAGCTGTTTTCCGACAACATGGAAGCGCGGATCGAGGAGCGCCATCAGTTGCTGGCCGATCTCGGGGTGTCGCTGGCCGCGGGTACGGAGCTGTTCGTCTACTACCAGCCGATTGTCGACGTGCCCACGAAGAAGGTGACCGCCCGCGAGGCACTGATCCGCTGGAACCATCCGCAGCGCGGTTGGGTTTCACCGGGCGTTTTCATCCCGATTGCCGAACAGAGCGGGCTGATCGACCGCATCGGCGCATTCGTCCTGAGCACGGCCTGCGTGGACGCGGCTGGCTGGGCGGACAAGGCGCGGGTCGCCGTCAACGTGTCTGCGACTCAACTCGGCAAGGGAACGATCAAGGGTGCCGTTGTGGCGGCCCTGTCCGCTTCGGGCCTGGCGCCGGACAGGCTGGAAATCGAGGTAACCGAAACCGCCATCGTGGATGACGAACACCGCAGCCTGAGCGAATTGCACGAGCTTCGGGACATGGGCGTCAGGATCGCTCTCGATGACTTCGGCACTGGCTATTCCTCGCTCACCCATCTGCGCGCCTTCCCCTTCGACAAGATCAAGATTGACGGCTCATTCGTTCGCGATGCCGTTTCCAGCCCGGAATGCGCGGCGGTTGTCCGCGCCGTTGCCGATCTCGGCAAACGGTTGGGTGTCACCACCGTTGCCGAAGGTGTGGAGACCGAGGAACATTTCCGCTGCGTTGTTGAAGAAGGCTGCATGGAAGTGCAGGGCTATCATTTCGGCAAGCCCGCCCCGAACGCATGACGTTTCGCCGGGCGGCGAACTCCCGGCAAACTCCGGGAAGGCGCGTGGCGCTACACGATCATCGTCGCAAGTTCGGCCTGCACCGCAAGCAAGGGCGGCAGGTAGCGGGCGACGAGGGCTTCCAGCGGCTCGGCATTGGCGGCAAGCCCGACATTGAGCGCGGCCACTATCTTGCCCCGGATGGTTCGCAAGGGCACGGCGATGGAGCGCAGACCGATTTCCACCTCCTGATCGATGACCGCATGACCGTTTTTGCGGACGACATCCAGCTCCGCCATCAGTGCGTCGATCGCGGTCACTGTCCGCTCCGTGCGGGCCACACGTGGCGTGGCTTCGAGAATGCGCCGTGCTTCTTCCGGCGCAAAGGCGGCGAGCAGCACGCGTCCCATCGAGGTGCAATAGGCCGGGAGCCGTGAGCCCGGCATCAGCGCAATCGACATGACCCGGCTTTGCGCGGCCCGCGCCACATAGACGATTTCCCCATCATCAAGGATCGAGACGGATGTGCTCTGACCGATCTCCTGCGACAGCCTGTCGAGCGTCGGCTGCACGATGCGCGGCAGGGGCATGGTGGCGAGACAGCCGGTGCCGAGCCTCAGCACGCGCGGCGTCACCGTGAAGAACTTGCCGTCATAGGCGGCATAACCCAGTTCCGAAAGCGTCAGCAGGCAGCGCCGGGTCGTTGCCCGGTCCAGCCCGGCAATCTCGGCGGCTTCGGCAATGGAAAGACGCGGATGCTCGGCGCTGAAGGCCTCGATAACCTTCAGGCCCTTGGCAAGCCCGCCCATCATGTCGCGGTCCTTCACCACCATATTCGTCACCTTTTTGTGCGATATTCGAACAAAAATTATATAACGCACAAACCGGTTGCCGTCGAGCCGCTTCCGGTCTTAGTTTCGAAACCACACACGGAGGTTTCAAACATGGACAAGACAATCGCGAGCGCGGCGGAAGCCGTTGCCGGGATCGGCGATGGTGCGACCGTCATGATTGGCGGGTTCGGCGGTTCGGGCGCGCCGATCGAGCTGATCCACGCGCTGATCGATAAGGGACCGAAGGGGCTCACAGTCATCAACAACAATGCCGGCAACGGTCGCATCGGCATTGCCGCGATGATCGATGCGGGCATGGTTGCGAAGATGATCTGCTCCTTCCCGCGCTCATCGGACCCGCGCGCCTTCACCGATGCCTATCTGGCCGGCAAGGTGGAACTGGAACTTGTGCCGCAGGGCACGCTCGCAGAGCGCATCCGCGCGGGCGGAGCCGGCATTCCGGCCTTCTACACGCCAACCGGCTATGGCACCGAACTGGCCGAAGGCAAGGTGATCGCCGAATTCGATGGTCGGCCTTACGTGCAGGAACGCTGGTTGAAGGCCGATTTCGCACTCATCAAGGCGCATGTGGGCGATATTCACGGCAACCTCACCTTCAACAAGGCGGCGCGCAACTTCAACCCGATCATGTGCATGGCTGCGGCGAAGACCATCGTGCAGGTGGCGACGCTGGTGCCGCTTGGCGGTATCGACCCCGAGCAGGTCATCACGCCCGGCATCTTTGTCGATGCCGTGGTGGAGATCGCCAATCCGCAACAGGAAGAAATCCTCATCCGGTCGGGAGCCGTCTACGCATGAGCGCGGAAATTCAGGACGACATCAAGCTTTCCAACGCCCAGATTGCCTGGCGCGCGGCGCAGGACATCGAGGACGGCGCTTACGTGAACCTCGGCATCGGCTTTCCGGAAATGGTGGCGCGCTACCAGCCGCCGGGCAAGCAGGCGATCTTCCACACCGAAAACGGTATTCTCGATTTCGGTGAACCGCCGGCCGTTGGCGAGGAAGACTGGGATCTCATCAATGCCGGCAAGAAGGCCGTGACCCTGAAGCCGGGGGCTGCCTTCTTCCACCACGCCGACAGCTTTGCCATGGTGCGCGGCGGCCATCTGGATGTGGCCATCCTCGGCGCCTATCAGGTGGCCCAGAACGGCGACCTCGCCAACTGGCGTGTGGGCTCCAAGGGCGTGCCGGCCGTCGGTGGCGCTATGGATCTCGTGCATGGCGCCAAGCAGGTCTTCGTCATCACCGAACACGTCACCAAGGACGGCAAGCCGAAACTGGTCGAGGCCTGCACCTTTCCGCTTACCGGCGTGGGCTGCATCACCCGCGTCTATACCAGCCACGCCGTAATCGACATCGTGAAGGGTCGCTTCGTGCTGCGCGAAAAGCTGCCGGGCCTGACGATCGAAGCCCTTCAGGCCATGACGGGCGCGCCGCTTCATATCGATGGCCCCGTGGCCGATCTTATCGCGCCTGACCTTTGAGGAACAGACATGACTGACGTTTTCATTTGCGACTATATCCGCACGCCCATTGGCCGGTTTGGCGGGTCGCTTTCGTCCGTGCGGGCCGATGATCTCGGCGCCGTACCGCTCAAGGCGCTCATGGAGCGGAACAGGGCAGTCGACTGGGAGGCGGTCGATGATGTGATCTTCGGCTGTGCCAACCAGGCCGGCGAAGACAACCGCAATGTGGCCCGCATGTCGCTGCTACTGGCGGGGCTGCCGGTCTCGGTGACGGGCACGACCATCAACCGCCTGTGCGGTTCGGGCATGGATGCGCTCATCACCGCCGCCCGTGCCATCAAGGCCGGTGAGGCGGACCTGATGATCGCCGGTGGCGTGGAAAGCATGAGCCGCGCACCCTTCGTCATGCCGAAGGCGGATACGGCTTTCTCGCGCAACGCCCAGATCTACGACACCACGATCGGTTGGCGCTTCGTCAATCCGGCGATGAAGGCGGCTTATGGCGTGGATTCCATGCCGGAGACCGGCGATAACGTCGCCATCGATTACAAGGTTGCCCGCGAGGATCAGGACGCCTTTGCCGTGCGCAGTCAGGAAAAGGCTTCTGCCGCGCAGGCCAATGGCCGTCTCGACAGGGAAATCGTGCCGGTGTCCATTCCCCAGAAAAAGGGTGATCCGGTTCTGGTGACGAAGGACGAGCATCCCCGCGCCACGAGCCTCGAGGCGCTCGCCAAGCTGAGGCCGGTGAACCGCATGGACGGCGCGACCGTGACGGCAGGCAATGCGTCCGGTGTCAATGACGGCGCGGCCGCACTCATCGTCGCTTCGGCGGCAGCGGCGAAGAAATACGGCCTCACACCGGTTGCCCGCATTGTCGGCGGTGCGACGGCGGGCGTTCCGCCGCGCATCATGGGTATCGGTCCTGCACCGGCCTCGCAGAAGCTGCTCGACCGGATCGGCTGGAAGGCCGATGATCTCGACGTGATCGAACTCAACGAAGCCTTCGCCAGCCAAGGCCTGGCAACGCTCCGCCTGCTCGGGATCGCCGATAACGATCCGCGTGCGAACCCGAACGGCGGGGCGATTGCCCTTGGTCATCCGCTCGGCATGAGCGGCGCGCGTATTGCCGGTACGGCGGCGCTGGAGCTTTCGCTCACCGGCAAGTCCAGGGCACTCGCGACGATGTGCATCGGCGTCGGGCAGGGCATCGCCATCGCGCTCGAGAGCGTGTGAGGCTTCCGGCCCCGGCTTTCGGGCCGGGGCCATTTTGGCATGTTGCATTCTTCCCGCTTCCGGGCACAATACCGGCGGGAGCGGAGGAGGATGGAAACGTGCTGGAACATGCGCTGCTTTACGATGCGCAAGGCCAGCCGCTGCTTAGCGGAAAGCTGAATGCTTCCCGCGAGTGGGCGCAGGTCAATGCGTTCTGCAACCGGGTCTACATGCCGCTGGCGGCGCGGCCGCTCGTGGCCGGCGCCGACCCCAACGCGACGCTGCGCACCCTGTCGATCGGGCGGATCGTGCTCAGCCGTTTCTGCTTCGGTGTGCCGACCAAGGCGGATGATTTCGATCCGTCTTCCGGCAATATCATCGTGGTGAACACCATGCGCGGCAGCGTGCGCCATCCGCTGGATGACGGTGTGAGCATCGATACGCAGCCCGGTGACAGCTATGTCGTGGATTGCAGTCGCACCGACTACTGGAACGTGGCGGATGGCAGCGACCTCCAGTTCAACCTCACCATTCCCCATGCCCTGATGGAGGAAACGGCCCATCGCTGGTATGGTTTCGTCCCTGAAGACGACCTCTGGACGAAGCGACTGGTTTTCGGCCGCGGTCATTCGGCGTGGCTCTCCCTGCTCGATTACGCAACACGCTCCGTTGATGCCCGCAGCGAAGGCATCGCCAGCCCGCTGATCGAGCGGCGGATCGAGGAAACGCTTTGCCTTGAACTGTTGCGCGGCTGGGCCGAACAGTCCGGGTTGAACCTCGAAACCGGTGCACGCGGGGCCGCACCCCGCTACGTGCGCGAGGCCGAACGCCTCATGACGGAGCAGGCGCAGGAAGCGCCGACGGTGAGCGATATCGCCGCGCAACTGTGCATTTCCACCCGCAGCCTTTCCGAGGGGTTCCGCCGGTTTCGCGGTATTACGCCGCATGATTATCTGACGGCCCGGCGGCTCGACGGTCTTCGCAAGGCGCTGGAACAGGCATCACCCGGCGAGACGGTTTCGTCCATTGCCGCAGCCCTCGGTTACGTGAACCTCACGACGATGACCGTCAGTTATCGACGGCGTTTCGGTGAAAGCCCGCACCAGACCTTGCGCAGCCGCTCGACGTCATCCTGACGGTCTGTCCGCTTTTCCTCCCATATGGATCATCGCCTGCCGGAATGGATCATCCCCCGGCCTGCGTCTGCCTGCTCTGTTGCACTACAGTGACCACGGGTGTCGGTTCACACCCCGCTACCCGGACAGGAGGCCGGTTTGTGCAATCTTTGCAACATGATGAGGGGCATGGCCCCCAGGGAGGTTATGATGAAAGCGCTTGTCTATTACGGGCCAGGCAAGAAAGACTGGGTTGAAAAGCCGAAGCCGGTTGTGCTGGAGCCGACGGACGTGATCGTGAAGATCACGAAGACGACGATCTGTGGCAGCGACCTGCATATTCTGAAAGGCGATGTGCCGACCGTTACGGAAGGTCGCACACTCGGCCACGAGGGCGTGGGCATTGTCGATGACGTCGGCAGCGCCGTGCGCAACTTCAAGAAGGGCGATGCGGTTCTGATTTCCTGCATCACCTCCTGCGGGTCCTGCCCGAACTGCAAGCGCCAGCTTTATTCCCATTGCGACGATGGCGGCTGGCAGCTTGGTCACACGGTGGACGGCACGCAGGCCGAATATGTGCGTATTCGCCACGGTGACAATTCGCTTTATCCGATCCCGGCGGGTGCGGATACGGAAGCTCTCGTCATGCTCTCCGACATTCTGCCCACAGGGCTGGAAATCGGTGTGCAGGCCGGCGGCGTGAAACCCGGCGATAGCGTCGCCATCATCGGCGCGGGGCCGGTCGGCATGTCGGCGCTTTTGACCGCGCAGTTCTATTCGCCCGGGCGGATCGTGATGATCGACATGGACCCGGCGCGTCTGGCCCTTGCCCGGCAGTTCGGCGCTACGGATACGATTCAGGTGGGTGCGGAAGACACGACGGCGCGGATCATGGAGATGACCGAAGGCCGGGGCGTCGATGTGGCGATTGAGGCGGTCGGCGTGCCCGCCACCTTCGATATCTGCCAGAAGATCGTTTCCGCCGGCGGCAAGATCGCCAATGTCGGCGTGCACGGCAAGTCGGTGGAGCTGCATATCGAGGAACTCTGGATCAAGAACATCAACATCTCCATGGGTCTGGTGAACACAAACACCACGCCGATGCTGCTGAAGACGGTTCAGGCCGGCACGTTCGACCCGAGCAAGCTTATCACCCACCGCTTTGCGCTGGATGAGATCCTCGACGCCTACGAAGTCTTCGGCAATGCCGCCCGCGAAAAGGCCATGAAGGTCATCCTCGCGGCGTCCTGAGTCTGAGGCAGACATGAACAGGCCCACCGGATCCGGACGACAGGTCCGGTGGGTTGCAGGCCCCGCCGCATTTCCCGGTCGCTCGCCCTGAAGCATGAGGGAAGTCGGGGTTCAGGGCCTCTTGCTGTTCAAAGAGCAATCATGACCGTTGAATCCCCTGGCTGGACCGGATAGGTTTCTGGTAGGCCATATTATGAACCGGCGATCCGGGTGCGGTTCGGCGATGTTCGATGCAAGGGGTTATGATGGGTTCGATGCCGGAAGAGAGTGCGATCAGGGTCGAGCGTCCGGCCAAGACGCTGCGCGAGCTCGCGCTCGACAAGGTGCGGGACGCCATCGTGGAAGGGTATTTCCGCCCCGGCGACCGGCTGGTGGAGCGGGATCTGTGCGCCCAGCTCGGCGTCAGCCGGACCATCGTGCGCGAGGTCCTGCGTCATCTCGAATCCGAGGGGCTGGTTGCAAACCAGGCCAACAAGGGGCCGATCGTCGCCATTCTCGATCTTGATGAAGCGCGGCAGATTTATGAAATCCGCGGCGCGCTGGAAGGCATGGCCGCCCGACTTTGCGCGGAACAGCGCGATCCCGCCACGATCGCCGCACTTGAGGCGGCGCTCGATGCCATTCGCGCCTGTTATGCGGCAAAGGACATGCACGGCGTTCTCACCCAGACGACAGCCTTTTACCAGACACTGTTCAGCCGCGTCAGCCGGCAGGTGGCCTGGGGCGTCGTCAACCTGTTGACAGTGCGCATCAATCATCTGCGCTCGATGACGATCAAGACACGTAATCGCGATACCGAAGGGCCGCAGCAGATGGAGTGCATTGTCGATGCCATCCGGCGGGGCGATGGCGATGCAGCCGCCAAGGCGGCGCTCGATCACGTTGCCGCAGCAAGCGCTATCGCCGAGGCTGTGCTTTCGGCCCAGAAGGCAGAAACCGCGACCTGAAGCAGGCCGCGTTCATTTTTCCCGCCACGCGCCTGTGTGCCGTGGCTGGCGCAACGATAACCGAACGCGGGTGGCCCGTGTTCTGGCAGGGGCTCAAGGCCCGGTCCGTCGCGGCGACCTGCATGCGGGCGGCAATTAATGTTTTCCAAAAAATACAATAACATCAATAATTTAAGCACATATTTCCGCTTGACGCGATGCTGCGTTTGATAGGATGGTATGCCATAGGCCATATGATGGGCTACGGAATGCGCGCCTAAGCGAATTGCCGACGGGGCGGCGGACCCGGTGCCGGAACGGCCCAGCATATGTTCGGTGAAAGTCGCGTAAGACAATGAAAATAAATGATAATATGAGACGGATCGTATTTTTGCATTGAGGGAATGCGAGGGTGCTTGACTTGTTGGTATTATGGCATACCATAATACCAACACTGAAAAAGAGGACAGTCGATGACCTTCCAGATCCGCAAGACCTTGCTGCAGGTGGAAACCACGCTCATTGAGGGAGGCAAGGCGGCGCCCGTGCCTCTGAAGCTGTTTTCCGCCTTTGCCGTGGTGAAGAACCCCTGGGCCGGAAAGGGTTTCGTCGAAAACCTGAAGCCGGAAATCCATGCGGCGGCTCCGGTGCTCGGCGAGCTGCTGACGAAGATGATTATCGATGCGGTCGGTTCGGGCGAGGCTGTCGAGGGCTACGGCAAGGTGGCCGTGGTCGGGCTGGACGGCGAAATCGAGCATGCCTCGGCGCTCATCCATACGCTGCGTTTCGGCAATCATTACCGCACCGCTGTTGGCGCGAAGTCCTATCTCGCCTTCACCAACACGCGCGGCCCGGCGAACACGGCGATCATGATCCCGCTGATGGACAAGAATGACGAGGGCCGCCGTTCGCATTACCTGACGATCCAGACGTCGATCCCGGATGCGCCGGCAGCGGATGAAATCGTCATAGGCCTTGGCGCTTCCGTTGGCGGGCGTCCGCACCACCGCATCGGCGACCGTTACCAGGATCTCAGGGATCTTGGTCAGGAAGTCGCCAATCCGGCGGGCGTCTGAGGTCATGGAGCAGACAATGGCGCCATCCTCCCCGTTGGAAGCAGTCTTCGAGGCGCCGGTCTTCGAACGGCGGATCGCCTCGAACGGCGCGGCCTATCATGAGCGCGGCGAAGGCGAGCCGCTGGTGCTGATCCATGGAGTCGGCATGCGGCTGGAGGCATGGGCCCCGCAGATCGAGGCGCTTGGCGCGACCCATCGTGTCATCGCCGTCGATATGCCGGGCCATGGCAAAAGCGCGCCATTGCCGCACGGCAGTGACCTTCCCGCCTTTGTGGGCTGGCTGGCGACATTTCTGGATGCGCTGTCGCTCGACCGTGTGAATGTCGCCGGTCACTCGATGGGCGCGCTGGTGTCCGGTGGTGCCGTCGCCACCTATCCCGACCGTATTCGCCGGGTGGCGCTGCTCAACGGCGTGTTCTGCCGCGAAAAGCCGGCGAAGAAGGCGGTTCTGGCCCGTGCGGCCTCGATTCTTTCCGAAGGGATCGATATCGACGGCCCGGTGCAGCGTTGGTTCGATGACGGCGATGCGAGCCGCAACGCACGGGCGCTCACCCGTGCCTGGCTCAGCGCCATGGATGTGAAGTCCTATGCCACCGCCTATGGCGCCTTTGCGGGCGGCGATGCCACCTATGCCTATGAGTGGCCGAAGGTGAAATGCCCGTCGCTGTTCCTTACCGGCAGTGGCGATCCGAATTCGACTCCGGAGATGGCCCGGCAGATGGCGGCGCTCACGCCCGGCAGCGTGGTCCGCATCATCCAGGGGCATCGCCACATGGTCAACCTTACTGCCCCCGAAGCCGTGAACGCCCTGATGCGTGAGTGGCTTGCAACTCCGGAGCCCGCAGCATGACCCAGTCTTTCGAACCACGCGCCCTGCGTTCCGCTTTCGGTGCCTTCGCCACCGGCGTCACCGTCGTCACGGCGATGGACGGGGAGGGGAAGCCCATCGGCTTCACGGCCAATTCCTTCACCTCCGTCTCGCTCGATCCGCCGCTTCTTCTGGCCTGTCTGGCACGGACCTCGCGCAACTATGAAGCCATGACGAGCGCGCCCGGCTTCGCCATCAACATTCTGGCCGAGAGCCAGAAAGAGATCTCCAACACGTTCGCTCGGCCATCCGAAGACCGTTTCGCCGGTCTGGACTGGAGCGTCGGCCCCTTTGGTGCGCCGGTCATCGGCGGCACGGCGGCATGGTTCGATTGCAGTTTGCAACAGGTGATCGAGGCCGGCGACCATGTGATCCTTCTCGGCCGCATTGAAGCCTTCGGCAACAGCGACCGCAATGGTCTCGGCTATGTGCGCGGCAGCTATTTCGTGCCGGCGCTTGCATCGCAGGCGGTGTCCGCGGCAACCGAAGGCCGGTTGAAACTGAGCGCGGTCATCGAGCGCAACGGCCAGGTGCTGCTGGTGGGCGATGCCGAAAAGAGCCTGCCCGGCTGCGATGTCGAGAGTGGCGAGCCGCTTGCCGCATTGCAGGCCGCGCTCGAAACGCTGACCGGCCTGCCGATCACCATTGGCTTTCTCTACTCGGTCTATGAGGACCAGAAGGATGGCCGCCAGCATATCGTCTATCGCGCCTTTGCCGGCGAAGGTGCGACCGGCGGCGGGGCTTTTGTTCCCCTCGAAAGCCTCGCCGCCCAATCCTTCGACAGTTCCGCGACTGCCGATATCGTCAACCGTTTTTCGGCGGAAAGTTCGCTGGGCAATTTCGGGGTCTATTTCGGCAACGAAACCAGCGGCCGCGTCCACCCGATCGCCAGAAAGGCATAGGAAATCATGAAGTTCTCGCTTTTCATCCACATGGAACGGCTGGATGCCAGCCAGACCCACAAGGAACTTTATGACGAGTTCGTGCAATTGTGCGAAATCGCCGACAAGGGCGGCATGCACGGGATCTGGACCGGTGAACACCATGGCATGGATTTCACCATTGCTCCCAACCCCTTCGTCAATCTGGCCGATCTTGCCCGGCGCACGCAGCAGGCCCGGCTGGGCGTCGGTACGGTGATCGCGCCGTTCTGGCACCCGATCAAGCTGGCCGGCGAAGCCGCGATGACCGACATCATCTGCGACGGGCGGCTTGAACTCGGCATTGCGCGCGGGGCCTACAATTTCGAATATGAGCGACTTTTCCCCGGCCTCGATGCGTGGACGGCGGGCCAGCGGATGCGCGAACTCATTCCCGCGGTCAAGGGAATCTGGGCCGGCGACTATGCCCATGACGGCGAGTTCTGGACATTTCCGTCCACCACCTCGGCACCCAAGCCGATGCAGGCGGCCATCCCGCTCTGGGTTGCGGCGCGTGACCCGAATTCCCACGAGTTCGCGGTGGCGAACGGCTGCAACGTGCAGGTAACGCCGCTTTGGAACGGTGCACCCGAAATCGAGAGCCTGATGGGCCGCTTCAATGCCGCCTGCGAAAAGGCTCCCGATGTTCCGCGCCCGAAGATCATGCTGTTGCAACACACCTATGTTGCCTCCGACGCCGCCGATCTGGAGCAGGCCGCGAAGGAAATCAGCGTTTACTACAATTACTTCTTCGCCTGGTTCAAGAACGAGCGGCCCATTCATCAGGGCCTCATCGAACGGCTGAGCGAAGAGGACATCGCCGCCAACGCCAATCTTTCGCCGGAGATCATGAAGGCAAACCTGCCCATCGGCACCGCCGATGCGGTGATCGACAGCCTCAAGGCCTATGAAGCCATGGGCTATGACGAGTATTCCTTCTGGATCGATACGGGCATGAGCTTCGAACGCAAGAAAGCTTCGCTTGAGCGCTTCATTCGCGAAGTCATGCCGGCTTTCAAGGGGTAAGGGATCATGCAGCGCTTCCAGCTTTATATCGACGGTGCTTTCGAGGACGGTGACGGCACATTCGAAAGCCTCGATCCGGCCACCGGGCAGGCATGGGCGGTGATGCCGGAAGCGCGCGAGACCGCGATCGACCGGGCGGTGAGCGCCGCCCATCGCGCCCTCTCGGACGGCCCCTGGCCGAAGATGACCGCCACCCAGCGCGGCCAGCTTCTTTACCGTCTCGCCGATCTCGTGGCCGAAAACGCCAAGGTGCTGGCCGAACTCGAAACCCGCGATACCGGCAAGATCATTCGCGAAACCAGCGCGCAGATCGCCTATGTCGCCAATTACTACCGCTATTATGCCGGTCTGGCGGACAAGATCGAAGGCTCGTTCCTGCCCATCGACAAGCCGGACATGGACGTGTGGCTGCGGCGCGAGCCGGTCGGCGTCGTCGCCATGGTCGTGCCGTGGAACAGCCAGCTTTTCCTGTCCGCCGTCAAGGTCGGGCCGGCGCTGGCGGCCGGCTGCACGCTGGTGCTCAAGGCGTCCGAGGATGGTCCGGCTCCCCTGCTCGAATTCGCCCGTCTCGTGCATGAGGCCGGTTTCCCGCCCGGTGTCGTCAATGTCGTCACCGGGTTTGGCGCCGCCTGCGGCGCGGCGCTGACCAGCCATCCGAAGGTCGCCCATATCGCCTTTACCGGCGGCCCGGAATCGGCACGCCATGTGGTGCGCAACTCGGCGGAAAATCTTGCCTCCACCTCGCTGGAGCTTGGCGGCAAATCGCCCTTCGTGGTTTTTGCCGATGCCGATCTGGAAAGTGCCGTCAACGCGCAGGTGGCCGGTATCTTCGCCGCCACCGGCCAGTCCTGCGTCGCCGGCTCGCGCCTTATCATCGAGCGTTCGATCAAGGATGCCTTTCTGGCCCGCCTCAAGGCAAAGGCTGAGGCGATCCGCATCGGCAGTCCGCTCGACATGGCGACCGAAGTGGGGCCGCTGGCGACGCGCCGTCAGCAGGATCACGTCGAGCGGCTGGTTCAGGCCTCGATTGCCGCCGGCGCCCGGCTCGTCAGTGGCGGGGTGCGCCCCGAAGGCCCCGGAAATTACTATCCGCCGACCATTCTCGATTGTGACGGTATCGCCTCCCCATCGCTCGAACAGGAATTTTTCGGGCCCGTTCTCTCGGTCGTTTCGTTCGAAACGGAAGAGGAAGCCGTGCGGCTTGCCAACGACACCCGCTTCGGGCTGGCCTCCGGTGTCTTCACGCAGAACCTTGCCCGCGGCCATCGCATGAGCCGTACCATCCGGGCCGGCATCGTGTGGATCAATACCTATCGCGCCGTCTCCCCCATTGCCCCCTTCGGCGGTTTCGGCCTTTCGGGTCATGGACGCGAAGGTGGCATGGCGGCGGTGCTCGATTACACGCGCACCAAGACTGTCTGGCTCAACACGTCGGATGCGCCTTTCCCCGACCCCTTCGTGATGCGGTGAGCCGATGTTTTACGAAATCCGCACCTACCGGCTGAAGAACGGCGCCATTCCCGGCTATCTCAAGGTGGTCGGCGAAGAGGGCATCGAAATCCAGAAGAAGCATCTCGGCCATCTCTTCGGCTACTTCTTTTCCGAGATCGGCCCGATCAACGAGATCGTCCACATCTGGGCCTATGAAAGTCTGGATGACCGTTCCGCCCGGCGCGCGCGCCTTGCCGCCGATCCGGCCTGGCAGGCTTTCCTGCCGAAGATCCGCGACCTCATCGAAGTCGCCGACAACAAGATCATGAACGCCGCCCCTTTCTTTTCACAAGGAGGCACAACGGCCAAGTGACCATGCGGCGCCGGACCCAAGAAACCCGCAGAGGTTTGCCGGCAGCCTTGAAAATACGCAGTCGAAACAGCGTTATCAAAAACAAGGGAACTGAACATGAAAGCCAAAACCGTCATTGCATCGCTCGCCGTGTTTCTGGGAGTTTCCGGGCCGAGCCTCGCCGCCGATCTCGTCTTCACGAGCTGGGGCGGCACCACCCAGGATGTGCAGAAAAGCGCCTGGGCCGACAAGTTCACCGCCAAGGCGGGAATCAACGTGCTTCAGGACGGCCCGACCGACTACGGCAAGATCAAGGCCATGGTCGAAGCCAAGGGCGTGACCTGGGATGTCGTTGACGTGGAAGGCGACTATGCCATTCAGGCCGGTGAAAAGGGCCTTCTCGAAAAGCTCGACTTTTCCGTCATCGACAAATCGTCGCTCGATCCGCGTTTCGTGACGGATTATTCCGTTGGCTCGTTCTACTATTCCTTCGTCATCGGCTGCAACAAGGATGCCGTGAAGGCCTGCCCGGCAAGCTGGGCTGACCTGTTCGACACCGCGAAGTTTCCGGGCAAGCGCACCTTCTACAAGTGGTCCGCGCCGGGCGTGATCGAGGCCGCCCTTCTGGCTGATGGCGTTGCCGCCGACAAGCTCTATCCGCTCGATCTCGATCGCGCCTTCAAGAAGCTCGACACGATCAAGGCCGATATCGTCTGGTGGTCGGGCGGCGCGCAGTCGCAGCAGTTGCTTGCCTCCGCAGAGGCGCCGTTCGGTTCCTTCTGGAACGGCCGTCTGACGGCGCTTTCCGCAACCGGCGTTAATGTCGAGACGTCCTGGGCGCAGAACATCACCGCCGCCGATGCGCTTGTCGTGCCGAAGGGGACGAAGAACAAGGAAGCAGCGATGAAGTTCATCGCCTTTGCCGCCTCGCCGGAAGGGCAGGCGGAAATGGCGGCCGGCACGGGTTACGCGCCGACCAACCTCAAGTCGCCCGCGCTCATGGATGCGAAGATCGCCAAGACCCTGCCGGACCAGCAGACGGCTTCGCAGATCAATGCCGACATGGCTTACTGGGCCAAACATCGCGACGAGATCGGCGAACGCTGGTACGCCTGGCAGGCGAAGTAACGCCGGAAGACGGGCGGCTGGCCGGACAGGGTGCCGGCCAGCCAGCCCCTTGCCATCGGCCGGTGCCGCAACTCTGCGGTTGAGTTGCGGTACCGGGATGATGTGGGAGACGATCAAGTCGTTTCTCCACTCCACACCGCCGTCAATGAACGGGCGTGTTTGAAATTGTCCTGAAAGCAGGAGAAATCCGAGGTGTCGGTTATGGTCTCTACGGTTCAGCCCCAGGCGGGCGTTGAAGCGGCACGCAAACGCCGGCTCCTGCCGCAGGGCATGGGCGAAACGCTGCCCGCACTGGCTCTGGTGCTCGTTTTCTTCGTCCTGCCGGTCGCAGCGCTGCTGATGCGCAGCTTTACCGAGCCGGTCACCGGTTTGCAGAACTATGCGGAACTGCTCGGCAGCTCCACCTATCTGAAGATCTTCTTCAACACGTTCTTCGTGTCGGCGCTTGTCACCGTCATATCGCTTATCATCGGCTTTCCGGTGGCGTGGGCGCTGGCGATCATGCCGCAGCGGGCCGCCAACATCGTCTTTGCCATCGTGCTTCTGTCCATGTGGACCAATCTTCTGGCCCGCACCTATGCCTGGATGGTGCTGCTCCAGCGCACCGGCGTCATCAACAAGGCGCTGATGGGGCTTGGTCTCATCGATACGCCGCTTACCATGGTCAACAACCTTGTCGGCGTCACCGTGGGCATGACCTACATCATGCTGCCCTTCATCATCATTCCGCTTTACGGCGTCATCCGCAAGATCGACCCGATGATCCTTCAGGCGGCGGCGCTTTGCGGCGCAACCCGCTGGCAGGCCTTGCGGGCCGTGCTTCTGCCGCTCGCCATGCCCGGCATCGCCTCCGGCGCGCTGATGGTCTTCGTCATGTCGCTCGGTTATTTCGTCACGCCGGCGCTGCTCGGCGGCACGGCCAACATGATGCTGGCGGAACTGATCGCCCAGTTCGTCCAGTCGCTCGTCAACTGGGGCATGGGGGGGGCGGCGGCGCTGGTGCTTTTGGTCGTCACCCTCAGCCTTTATGCCCTGCAGCTTCGCCTCTTTAGCGCGGCCGGCGAAGGGAGGACCTGACATGCTTTTGAATTTCAACACGCTCGGTAGCTGGAAATGGTTCCTGATCGCGGTCACCACGCTGACCTCGGCCTTCCTGCTGCTGCCAATCATCTTCATCGCGGCGCTGTCCTTTGGCTCCTCGCAATGGCTGATCTTTCCGCCGCCGTCCTGGACGCTGAAATGGTACGGCGCGCTGTTTGCCGATCCGCGCTGGCTGGAATCGGCGTGGACGAGTTTCCGCATCGCCATCATCGTCACGGTGCTGTCGGTGGCGATCGGTCTCGTGGCCTCCTTCGGGCTGGTGCGCGGAACGTTTCTCGGGCGCCATACGCTGCGCGCCCTGTTCATGACGCCGATGATCCTGCCGGTCGTGGTGCTGGCGGTCGCGCTCTACGCCTTCTTCCTCAAGATCGGTCTCGCCGGCACGACGGCGGGCTTCGTCATTGCCCATCTCGTCGTCGCGCTGCCCTTTTCCATTCTGGCCCTGACCGGGGCGCTGGAAGGGTTCGACAAGTCGATCGAGGATGCGGCCGTTCTGTGCGGCGCATCCCCGCTGAAGGCGAAGCTTCTGGTGACCCTGCCCTGTATCAGTCACGGCGTGTTTTCGGCGGCGATCTTCTCCTTCCTCACCTCGTGGGATGAGGTCGTACTCGCCATCTTCATGGCAAGTCCGACGCTGCAAACCTTGCCGGTGAAAATCTGGGCGACGCTTCGTCAGGACCTGACCCCGGTGATTGCGGCGGCCTCGACCCTTCTCATCCTCATCACGCTCGTTCTGATGCTGCTGGCGGCGGCTCTCAAAAAAGGACTGAAAGCATGACGCCCTTTCTCGAAATCCGTAACATTCGCAAGGAATACGGCCCGGTTGTCGCTGTTCACGACGTGAAGCTGAATGTCGCCCGCGGCGAGTTCATGACCTTCCTCGGCCCGTCCGGCTCGGGCAAGAGCACGACGCTCTACATTCTCGCTGGCTTCGAACAGCCGACGCGGGGCGATATCCTGCTCGAAGGCCGGACCATTCTCGACACGCCGTCGCACCAGCGCAATATCGGCATGGTGTTCCAGCGCTACACGCTGTTTCCGCATCTTTCCGTCGGCGATAACGTGGCCTTTCCGCTCAAGGTGCGCGGCTGGTCGAAGGCCGATATAACCGAACGCGTGCGCAAGATGCTGACGCTGGTGCGTCTCGAGGGGTTCGAGGATCGCAAGCCCGCCCAGATGTCGGGCGGCCAGCAGCAGCGTGTCGCGCTGGCCCGCGCCCTGGCCTACGATCCGCCGGTCCTTCTGATGGACGAGCCGCTTTCGGCGCTCGACAAGAAACTGCGCGAGGAAATCCAGCACGAGATCCGCCGCATTCACCAGCAGACGGAAGTGACCATCCTCTACGTCACCCACGATCAGGAAGAGGCGCTGCGCCTTTCCGACCGCATATCCGTGTTTTCCAAGGGTGTCATCGACCAGATCGGCACGGGCGAGGAACTGTATTCCAATCCGTCGACCCGCTTTGTGGCGGAGTTCATCGGCGACAGCGATTTCATTCCCTGCCAGCTTCTCGCCAGCCGCAACGGGCGGGCCGATGTCGCGCTCGGCAATGAACTGACGGTGCTGGACGTGCCGATGCACGGCAAGGCGCAGGCCAGTGCGGCCGTTGAACTCATGCTGCGGCCCGAGCGGATTTCCCTGTCGCGGCAGGCCCGTGACAAGGCTCTGGCCGCGCGGGTGGAAGACATCACCTTCCTTGGCAACAACATCCACATCGCCGCCCGCATCGCGGATCGCACGGCGGTTTCGGTGCGCGTCCCCTTCGGTCACGAGGCGCTTTCGGGCGTCGAGCGCGGCTCGCCGGTCTGGCTGAGCTTCGAGGCCGATGCCGCCCATGTCTTTAGCGTCTGAAGGTGGACGATGACGATTTCCGAAAAACTGACCGCCCGTCTGGCGGACCCGACGCTTGCCGTCGAAAAGGGCCTTGTCGGCGCTCGCTGGATCGGCGTGGACGCAGGGCTTGAAGCCTTTGCCGTCACCAATCCGTCAAGCGGCGAGGTGATCGCCACCCTGCCGGAAATGGGCAGGCGCGAAACGGCGCAGGCCATCGACGCAGCTTATGCCGCGCAAAAGGCATGGGCGGCACGCACGGCAAAAGAACGCGCGACGATCCTGCGGCGTTTCCACGATCTCATCGTCGCCCATGCCGATGATCTCGCCACGATCCTGACCACGGAGATGGGCAAGCCGCTGGACGAGGCGCGGGGCGAAATCCTTTACGGCGCGGCCTATGTCGAATGGTTTGCCGAAGAAGCCCGGCGTATCTATGGCGATACCATTCCGGGCCACCAGCAGAACAAGCGCATCCTCGTCACACGACAGCCGATCGGCGTGGTGGGCGCGATTACGCCCTGGAATTTTCCGAACGCCATGCTGGCCCGAAAGATCGCGCCGGCACTTGCGGCCGGTTGCGCGGTCATCGCCAAGCCGGCGGCGGAAACGCCGCTGTCGGCGCTGGCGCTTGCCGTTCTCGCCCAGCGCGCCGGGTTGCCGGACGGGCTTTTCAACGTCGTCACCGGTACGGATTCCGTGGGGATCGGTCTCGAACTCTGTGAAAACCCCAAGGTTCGCAAGCTCACCTTCACGGGGTCCACGCATGTCGGCCGCATTCTCATGCGCCAGGCGTCCGGCCAGATCATGAAACTCGGCCTGGAACTTGGCGGCAACGCGCCGTTCATCGTTTTCGACGACGCGGATCTGGATGCCGCCGTGGAAGGCGCCATCGTTTCCAAGTACCGCAACAACGGGCAGACCTGCGTGTGCGCCAACCGCATCTATGTCCAGTCCGGCGTTTACGATGCCTTCGCCATCAAGCTGAAGGCGGTGGTCGAGGGGCTGCGCGTCGGGGACGGATTCGAGGCGGGCACCAAGGCCGGGCCGCTGATTTCGCACAAGGCGCTCGCCAAGGTCGAGGAGCATGTGGCCGATGCCGTCGCGCACGGGGCGACGGTGTTCAGCGGCGGCAGGCCGCATGCCCGCGGTGGCCTTTTCTATGAGCCGACGGTTCTCACGGGCGTTACCGGAGCGATGAAGATCGCCCGGGAAGAGACGTTCGGACCCGTTGCGCCGCTTTTCCGTTTCGAGACGGAGGCGGAGGTTCTGGCGCAGGCCAACGACACGGAATTCGGCCTCGCATCCTATCTCTACACGAGGGATCTCAGCCGGGTTTTCCGAGTCACCGAGGCGCTTGAATACGGTATCGTCGGCGTGAATACGGGTCTGATCTCGACGGAAGTCGCCCCCTTTGGCGGCGTCAAGCAATCGGGCCTCGGACGGGAGGGCTCTCGCTATGGGATCGAGGACTACGTCGAGATGAAGTATATCTGCCTCGACGTCGGTTGAGGCCAGGATGGCCCTGATGCTGAATTCAGAGAGGGTCGCGTGGAGCGAGTGACGCCTTGTGTCGGCACGTCAGTCTTGAACGGGGAGTTGACACAGGAGCCGGTGGGTCGGCGCCTGGTCAGCTGAGCCGGCCATCGTGTGTGCCGTTGGAAAAATCTGCCCGGTTCAGCCATGGGCGGTGATAGGGAGAATGATGGTGTGGCTGGTGCTGCCCCTCAAGAGTTCGGTTTCGATGCCGTAGACGTCGCGAAGGGTCTGTTCGTGGATGACCTCGGCAAAGGGGCGGGAACCGGCCACTTGCCCCTGGTCGAGCAGCACGATCGTGTCTGCGTGACGAGCGGCGAGGTTGAGATCGTGAATGGCAACGATGACCAGCGCGCCGCTGTGCGCCACGTAGGCTCGTAACCGGTCCAAAACCTGTAACGACATCGTAAAGTTAACGGCCACGAAGCAAAAGCGTTACGTCCGCCGCGTGCACTGCTCATGCTTGGGCGATCTTCGCTCACAGGTTTATCACCGCCGTGCGCAGTTCGTGATGATGGTTCGAGGGGATGTTGTGGCGCGGGATGTGGAAGAGCTTCGCAATCGGATCATGGATGGAAACGAAGCGTTGCAGATGCCGTTTTGACTTGAAGTGCTTCATGATCCACTCTCACCGTCGGGCAGGCTGGTGGGAATTCTCGGCTTGATTGTTCAGGCCTTTATGGGAGAGGTGCTCGACACCGGGCATGATTTCCTGTTTTGCTGAGCCGTAGGAGCGAAGCTGGTCGGTAATCAGCTTGGAACCCATTCGTCCATTTTCGGTGGCCGATGGACATGATGCGCCAGGGCTGACTTTCGAGTTTGCACCAAGCATCGCGGCAATAGTTGACGAGGCAGTTTCGCACGGAAGCCAACAACAGTGTCGTCCTTGAGGGCTGCGAGCGTCCCGGCCGCGCCGCCCGGAACGCACAACACGTCCACCTTCGCAGGGCATTCATCGAATGTCGTGTCCGGTGCGATAACGAGACCGGTGTCGCACAGGACTGGCTCGCGCGTTCGGGCCACGGTCAGAACCTTCGCCCCCATCAGAGCCGCGAACATGTATTGCGGCCCAACCATGTCGAGCGCGGTCATGCCGGGATAGGCCAGCATGATGACGGTCTCGTTGCCGATCCAGCTTGCCGGCATTTCGTGGACCATCCCGGTGGTGGATGGAGCGGGAGTATCTTGAGCCGTCGCCGACCGTGACGTGAAGAGCGGGGATGCAAGCATCCCCGCTGCAATTGCTGCGATATCCCTTCTGGAAAACTCCGTCGACATAACCTCAGAACCGCTGCGACAAAGTGAGGAAGACGGTCCTGCCCGGTGCCGCGGCGACCCCTCCAGTGAGGTAGGCATAAGGCAGGTAGTAGTCTTCGTTCGTCAGGTTCTTGATGGCGAGATTTGCCGAAAAGCCATTATGCTTGTAGCGGACGGCGGCATCGGCCGTGAAGTAGCTCTCGGTCTTGTAGGTGTTTTAGAGATCGGTCGGGGCGCCAGAGGCCGCGTGCAGGCCGGCGCCGGCACTCCAGCCTTCGAGGGCGCCTTCGCCAAAGGCATAGTCGATCCACAACCCGCCCGAATGGGCCGGAATGGCGTTGACCTTGCTGCCCGCCTTGGCGCCGCCGGGAATATCCTTTGTGAGTTCAGCATCCACATAGGCGTAGTTGGCCATGATCTTCCAGTGTTCATCCGGCTGCCAGGTGAGTTCTGCGTCGACACCGCGCGCGTTGCTGCCCGATGGCGAGGCTCGTCAGGCCGAAAGGATCGCTGGGGTCGGGGTACGTTAGAGCGGTCAATATTGAACACGGCGGCGCTGCCCGAGAGCCCGTAATCGAGATCGAACTTCACGCCCGCTTCGTACTGTCTGGATGTCTCCGGCTGTGCCGCACCGGAGTAGAATACGAAGGGATTGCCTTTCATGCCCTCGCTGTAGTCGGCAAAGACCGATACCTGCTCTGTGATATCGAACACAGCACCCACGCGTGGCAATAGCTTTGTGTTGGCCGTGTAGTCACTGCGAAGATAGGTCGGTGAATACTGATCGATCTCAAGCCGGGCGAGACGCACGCCGCCCAGAAGGTGTAGCCGGTCAGCGATGGTTGATTGCACCTGCGCATAGGTGCCGTAGGTGCGGTAAACATTGTCACCATCGGTCATGGCCATGCCGGTCGGTCGCGTATAGGTCGGCCACGGTCCGGGGTTGAGAAGATCAACCGTCCCCACCGGCCCGTCGAAATACATGATCGCCGCCTCCGACAGCCGGCTAAAATCAACGCCCAGCAGAAGCTTGTTGTCGACCAGACCTGAGGAAAATTCGCCCAGCAGGCTTGAGGAAATCGCGATTTCCTCGCGGTCTTCATCGACTTCGGAGTTGTAGAGCGACGATGTCGACGCACCGGCATCGGGCGCGTTGCTGATAATGGTTTGTGACAATTGGTTGTAGGAACTTTTTCCGTAGCGCAGTCTGGTGTTGCTCGACCAGGTTTCGTTGAACCCGTGGTCCAGCGAGACCGTTATGCTCTTGGTATCCGAATAGGCGTCCGGAACATCCGGATTGCCGATGAAGAGGTTACGGTCGAGCCGGAAAGGCCCGGTGATGGTTCCGACCGTTGGCAGCCCCTGATATTCGGGCTGCTGCCAGCGTGAAATCCGGCCCTGAAGGGTCAGGGTCGTGTCGCCATTGTTGGTGAGCGTGAGTGTTGGATTGAGCGAATAGCGCTTCGTGTCAATCATGTCGATCTCGGAGGCGGATTTGACATAGGAACCGGTTGCCCGAAACAGCACTGTCGCGTCCTTGTTCAGCGGCTGGTTCACGTCGAAATATGGCGCGTAATAGTCGTAACTGCCCGCAGTGCCGCCAATCTCGACGAAACGCTCGGCCGTCGGCAGCTTGGATACGACGTTGATGACGCCACCAAGTGGCGTGCCGCTGCCACCGCCATAAAGAATGGCGTTTGGACCTTTTAGCACCTCGATGCGCTCGACATCGGCAAAGGCATTCGGGTCGCCGCTCTGGATATAGGTGGTCATCCCGTCAAGATACCGCTCGGCGGCAAAGCCGCGTATGTAGTTCGTGTTGTAGACCGGCGTCTGGAGCCCGTGCTGGCCAACCGCGCCGCTGACATTCTTCAACGCTTCGCCGATTTGGTGATGCCTTGGTCGTCCAGAACGCTGCGCGGTACGATCGCGATCAACTGGGGGATTTGGCGAAGCGGCGTTTCTGTCTGCGTCGCGCTCTTTGCCGTCAGCGCCCGGTATCCCTTGACCGCACCTGCTGTGGTCCGGGTTACGCCATCGGGCTGCCCTTCACCTTGTGTTTCGATGATGATCGGCGCGAGTGTGATCGTCTGGTTCGCATTATCCTGTGCCAGGGCAGGGGCAACGAGCGTCAGAAGCAACGGCAACGCGGTGCCGGTTGTGAAGGTCGTTTGTATCATTGGAATGGCCCCATGAGTTGATCTGAATGTCATGCGTCTCTTTGGAAATCTGCCCGGTTCAGCCATGGGCTGTGATGGGGAGAATGACGGTGTGGCCGGTGCTGGCCCTCAAGAGTTCGGCTTCGATGCCGTAGACGTCGCGAAGGGCCTGTTCGTGGATGACCTCGGCAAAGGGGCCGGAACCGGCCACTTGCCCCTGGTCGAGCAGCACGATCGTGTCGGCGTGACGAGCGGCGAGGTTGAGATCGTGAATGGCAATGACGACCAGCGCGCCGCTGCGCTCCACATAGGCTCGTAACCGGTCGAACACCTGCAACTGGTGGCGAATGTCGAGCGCGCTCGTTGCCTCGTCGAGCAAGACAAGCTTTGGCTCGCGCAGAAGACGCTGGGTCAGAAGCACGAGTTGCTGTTGGCCACCCGAAAGTGATTGCATGTTGCGTTGCGCAAGATGCGCAATGCCGAATTCCTCGAGGATACCAAGTGCCTGGTCCAGATGCGCGGTTGCGACCCGCCAGCCAAGCTGCTCGTGGCGACCGAGCAGCACGGTTTCAATGACACTGAGGTCGGCACGTACCTGGGCCTGCTGGGGCATGTATCCGATCTCGCGAAGGCTGATGGGCTGGCCCTGCCATCGGATGGCACCTGAAAAGGGGATCAGCGTCGCGATGGCGTTGATGAGCGTGGACTTGCCGGCGCCGTTCGGACCCACCAGCCCGACGATCTGACCACGACCCAACCGAACGTTGATATCGCGCAGAATGGAGGTGCCGCTCCGGGTGACGTTGACGGTATCGAGCCTGAGGGCCATGATTACACTGCACCTTTCCTGCCACGACGGATGATGATGGCAAAGAGGATCGGCACGCCTGCGACGGCAGTGATGATGCCGACCGGGATGACCGCGCCGGGCGAGATGAACTTGCCGAAGACCGAAGCACCGATCAGAATGATGGCGCCGGTCAGGGCCGACAGCGGTAGGGCGAAACGGTGATCCTCGCCCACAAGCGTGCGGGCGGCATGTGGAGCAATGAGGCCGATGAAGCCGATCGTGCCGACGAAGGCCACGGCTGCTGCCGTCAGCAGCGCCACCAGCAGGAAGGTGCGTCGCCGCACGGCTTCGACCGACAGACCGAGGCTGAGCGCATTGGCGTCACCGAGCCTCAGCGTCGTCAACGCCCAGGTGTCGCGCAGAACGAAGGGCAGGCAGGCGAAAAGGATCGTTCCCGTTACCGCGACGCTGGTCCATGTGGATTTCAGCAGGCTGCCGAACAGCCAGAACACGATCTGTTGCAGCACTTCCGGCGAGGCCAGGAACTGCAACAGCGATTGCACGGACTGGAAGAAGAACAGAACGGCAATGCCGCCGAGCACCAGAATTTCCGGCGTGGCGCTGTGCAGCCGGGCAATGAGATAGACAAGCCCGCAGGCGACCAGCGTCATGGCAAAGGCCATGATGGGGATTACGAGATAACCGGGCAGGGGGATGAGGCCGCCGAACATGATGGCCAATGCCGCGCCAAAGCCTGCGGCCGCCGAAAAGCCAAGCGTGAAGGGGCTGGCCAGCGGATTGCCAAGAATGGTTTGCATCTGCAGGCCGGCAAGGCCGAGACATGCGCCAACCAGCATGCCCATCAGCGTTTGGGGCATGCGCAATTGCCAGAGAATGGTTGCAATGGCCCGGTCTGCACCGTTTGGTCCGGCCAGGAGCCCGTGCCAGACTTCGGCAAGCGGTATGCCGGATGGTCCCGTGGTGAGATCCAGGGTCATCAGGAGCACAAGGCAGAGGCCGGCGGTGAGGATCGCCCCCACCCGCCGGGCCGATGCGCGACGATAGCCGTCGCGCATTGCGTCTGCCGAAACAGCCGTGCCTGTCATTGTGCCTCGGCCTTGTAGGGCAGCACGAAGACGCCATCGGCCTTGATCGGCAGCCAGGTGTCATAATAGTCACGGATGTTCTTCGCCGGGTCGAGGTCCTTGAAGGCTTCGGGATAAAGCTGCTTGGCGATGTACTGGGCGTAGACATAATCCGAGAGCGTGCGCGCACCGCCATGATAGAGGGCATGGACACCGCCATCCTTGACGGCAGGCAGATCGCTCCAGCCGGGACGGGCGACATAGGCGGCCATGCGTTCGCGGGCCAGTGCGGGATCGGCGCCAAAGCCGACGATGACGGCCTGCGGCTTGTTCAGCCACTCGGAGCCAGCGAGAAAGATCAAATCTGGCTTTTGAGTCAGCACATATTCGGGGCTGAGCGGCCCCCAGTTGCCGATCTGGCCCTTGGCGATGTTCTGGCCGCCGAGCTTGTCGATCAAAGCGCCCCACATGCTCGAACCATAGGAATTGCCGACTTCGGTCGCACCCTTCTGGGCAAGCTCGACATAGACCTTTCGGGTGGTCGGGCCCGCCGCCTTGATGCGGGCGTCGATATCCTCGAAGGCGAGCTTGTAGTTTTCGGCGAGTTTTTCCGCCCGGGCCTCGGTGCCGAGCAGCTTGCCGAGCGCCAGCGTCGAGGCGACATGCTTTTCGACAGTCTGGGCGTTGTAGTCGAGGGTGAGGATCGGAATGCCGGCGGCTTCGATCTGCTTGATGCCTTCGCCGAGCGCGTCGTAGTTCCAGGCGGCGAGGATCAGAAGATCCGGCTTGGCGGCAATGACCTTCTCGATAGAAAAGGTGCTGTCTTCCGTGTTGCCGACATCCGGGATCGAGGCGAGCTTCGGCAGCGCCTTTTCGTAAGCCGCGAACTGGTTCGGGCGCCAGTCCTTCCACGTGGAAAGCGACAGCGCCACGACCTTGTCGAGCGCGCCGGGGCCGCCGATGGCAAGATAATCTTCGTAATAGAAGCCGAGCACGATGCGTTCCGGCACCTTGGGGACGGTAACAGTCCGGCCCTTCACATCGGTAACGGTGATATCGGCGAAGGCCTGTGCGGCAAGCGAAAGTAGGCCGAAAGCCGTGGCGAGAAGCAGTTTCTTCATGGTGATTCCTCAGGATTTGCGAGCGCATTCAGCCCGCTATCGTGTTTTTAAAAAAGGAGAGGGGCATGGCCGCGATGATCCGCTGGTGTGCGGAGGCGTTACGCAGCGGTGCGCAGTGTGTTGTCCGGGCGTAAGGTCGCAATGACGCGGACCTCAAGGCATGGCGTTACACGCAAGCGCGCGCAGACCGGCTTCAGAGCGAAGACCGGTTCAGGCGGTGTGGCTGGAAAAGGGCGGCGCGCGGGGCGCGCTATTTGGCGGAAAAAGCTGCCGGTATGCCGCTTCATAGCGAAGAGGCACGACGTGAACCAGCGGCGTCGCAATGCGCTCGCCGGTGGTTGCCCGTGGTGGCGGCAGCAGGAGCGATGCGCTGAGCCGGCAGGCCTCGCAGCCCGAACCCGGCGCGAAATCATGCGAATGCGCTTTGCCGTCATCATCCTGCCCAGGAAGGCAAAGAACGGGAAGTGTCCCATCCGGCAGGATGTATTCAGCGACGTCACCAGCGGGAACGGAGGCCGCAAAAACGACGGGAGGTTTGTGAGCCAGGCCAATGCAAAGCAGGGCAATCGCGCAAAGCACGCGCACCCAAGCCTCCCATGTCCTTAGCCGTCTTGCCATCCGTCACCTCTCGTGACGCTGACAGATAAGGGCAAAAACAAGGTGGCGCAATCGCTCGGCAGAAGCCGGAGGCATTATACCGCACCCTGTCCCATCACCTTGTACGAGCATGAGGTTTCATGTCGTCAGATTTTCGACGCCGCTGCCAGCAATTCGGCTTTCTTTGAAAATTCGGCTGCCATCTCGGTCATGGCCTGCTTGATATCGTCGGGAGCGGTTTTCATCGACCCGGCATCGAACGGTGGCTCGGGGTCGCGCCGAAGCCAGCAAGGGCATCTCGGCACGACCAGTGCGATGTGGCCTTGTACCCTTTCAGCAATCCCGCCGCGCCGAGGATCAGCGAGCCGGAGCAGACGCTCGTCACATATTTGGCCCTGGCGCCTCCATCAGAGAACCGAACATGCAATGGAGATCGATCAGGTCCATGACGGTCATTCCCGGATAGACCAACATTGCGATTTCTTCGCTACCCATCCACGGAACCTTGGTCATGTCGCGGCGGGTGCCGGCGCCCATATCCAGGCATCTTGTGTGGAGCCGTTTGCGCTGCGGCGGCGCTGGCAGCGAATGGTGCAAGAAGCGTGATCAGTGTGGCGTTGCGGCGGTCGATGTTGATCATGGCGGAATCCTTGCCGGAAACAATGGACGCGATTCTTCGCGAGAATAGTCCACACAAGCGATCAGTATAGAGGAGGGGCTTCGGCTCGACGCCGCTCTTTGCACTTGACTGGCGGGTGTGCAGGCCGTTAAGTCGCGATCGACGGTTTCTTTCCTTTTTGAGGAAGGAATTAAAAGGGAACACGGTGCGTTTGTTACAAACCAGGCCGTGGCTGCCCCCGCAACTGTAAGCGGATTGCCGCCCACCCTCGTGACGCCAAGGCGTCATGCCACTGTGCCTGTCAGGGCATGGGAAGGCAGGTGGATGGCGCATATCTGTGAGCCAGGAGACCTGCCGTCACGACAATGTCCATCAAAACGGGCGGGGATGCCCGGAAGAGGAGCTGGTTGTGATCAATTCCAACGCCTTGGGGCGTGCTCTTTTCCTGTCTTCACGCCTGTCGAGGTCATGCGTCTGTCGGTTCGCGTTGTCGCGCGCGCCGTTCCGTTCGGCCGCCGTCTGGCGGCTTTCAGCATCCTGACAGGGAACTCCAAATCATGTTTCACATTTTGAAGCGGTCGCTGGCTGCGGGCCTCGTCGCCGCCTCCATGGCGCTGTTGTCCATGCCCGTACCGACCTTCGCCGCCGAAACGACCTATCCGGTCACGATCAGCAATTGCGGTCGCGATATCACCTTCAAGGCGGCGCCGTCGCGCGCCGTGTCCATCGGCCAGAGCAGCACGGAAATCCTGTATTTGCTCGGCCTCTCCGACAAGGTGGTGGGGACCGCCGTCTGGTTGAGCCCGGTGTTGAAGGGTTATGAAGAGGCTAACGCCAAGGTCGCGCGGTTGGCCGACAACGATCCGAGCTTCGAAAGCGTTCTGTCCAAAAAACCGGATATCGTCACCGTCCAGTTCCAGTGGCATGTCGGGCCGGAAGGGATCGTGGCCAAGCCCGGTCAGTTCGAGGAACTCGGTATTCCCGTCTACACGTCGCCGGCCGATTGCATCGGCAAGGACAATTCCAGCGGTGGTGATGGCGTGCGTCACAAGGTCTTCACCATGGACCTGATCTATCAGGAGATCCGCGATCTCGCGGCGATCTTCAACGTTCAGGATCGCGGCGAAGCCGTGGTGGCCGATCTCAAGGCTCGCGAGGCGGCCGCCCGCGCCAAGGTCGCATCCGCCGGTGGCAAGCTCTCGGCCGTGTTCTGGTTCTCCAGCGCGGAAATCGATATCGATCCCTATGTCGCGGGCAAGAACGGTGCGCCGGGCTACATCATGTCGGCACTTGGCATCCGCAATGTGGTCGACAGTGAGGAAGAATGGCCGACGGTGGGCTGGGAAACCATTGCCAAGGCCAACCCGACGATGATCGTGGCCGGCAAGATGGACCGCCGCCGCTTCCCCGCCGACGATGTGGCCGTCAAGCACAAGTTCCTCGCCAGCGATCCGGTTGCGAGCCTCATGCCAGCGGTGAAGGATGGGCATGTGTTCGAGATGGATGCACAGGCGATGAACCCGACCATCCGCACCATCGAGGGGATCGAAGCGCTGGCCGATGCGGTTGCCGCATCCGGTCTTGCGAAGTGATCGCCAATTTTCGCAAGTTCGGCAGGGCGGGTGCTGCGTTCGCAGCACTCGCGCTTGTCGCCGCAGCACTGGTTACCGGGGCAGCCATAGGCGAGACGGCAATCCCGGTCGATGTCGTCGCCAAGACCATCGCCAACCGCCTGTTCGGTGCCGGCTATCCACTGGAACCGCTGGATGAGGGCATCGTGTGGAGCTACCGGTTGAGCCGCGCGGTCATCGCCGCCTGTTGCGGCGCCGGCCTTGCCGTCTCCGGCACGGTGCTCCAGGCGCTGCTGCGCAACCCGCTGGCCGATCCCTACATCCTCGGTATTTCCGCCGGCGCCTCGACGGGTGCCGTTGCCGTCGCGATCCTGGGACTCGGCGCCGGCTTCCTGACGCTGCCGCTCGGCGCCTTTATCGGTGCGCTTGTCGCCTTCACGCTGGTCAGCCTGCTGGCGGCGAGGGCAGGCAGGGGCAACAGCGCCATCATCCTCGCCGGTGTCGCCGGTTCGCAGCTTTTCAATGCGCTGACTTCGTTCATTGTCACCAAGGCTGCCAATGCGGAACAGGCGCGCGGCATCATGTTCTGGTTGCTTGGCAATCTTTCAGGCGTCCGCTGGCCGGATGTGGCGCTGGCATTGCCGGTGTCCGTTGCCGGTCTTTTGGTTTGTCTGTGGCACGCGCGCGCACTCGATGCCTTTGCCTTCGGGGCGGATTCCGCGGCGGCCCTCGGCATTCCCGTGCGCCGGGTCTATGCGGTGCTGATCGGCGTCGCGGCGATGATGACGGCGGCTATGGTGTCGCTCGTCGGCTCGATCGGCTTCATCGGGCTGGTCATTCCCCATGTCGCGAGGATACTGGTCGGCGTTCGCCATGGCGCGCTGTTGCCGGCAGCGGCGCTGACCGGGGCGGTATTCATGATCTTTGCCGATATCGTCTCGCGTATTGTGGTGACCGGGCAGGTTCTGCCCATCGGCGTCATCACCGCATTGGTCGGCGCGCCGGCCTTTGCCTTTCTGCTCGGTCGCAGGAGGGCGTCTCCATGAGGCTTGTCGCGGAAAACCTGTCCTGGTCGGTCGGCAGCAATACCATTGTGCAAGACGTTTCGCTGACTGTTTTACCTGGCTCGTTCTTCGGCATTCTCGGTCCCAACGGATCGGGAAAGAGCACGCTCCTGTCAATGTTGGCGGGCATAAGGCGCCCGGCCGGTGGGACGGTGACCCTCGACGGCGTGCCGATCACTAAGCTTGGGCGCCGCGTGCTGGCGCAGCGCATGGCCTTCGTCGAGCAACAGGCCGAAACGAGGGAACGCATCACGGCCCGCCAGGCCGTCGAACTTGGACGCACGCCCTATCTCGGCGCGCTTTCAGCGTGGTCGGACAAGGATGAAACGGTGGTCGCGGCGGCACTCGACAATGTCGATATGGCCGACAAGGCCGGGCGTTATTGGCACACGCTTTCGGGTGGTGAACGGCAGCGATTGCACATTGCACGCGCGCTGGCGCAGCAACCGCGCGTGCTGCTGCTGGACGAGCCAACCAACCATCTCGATATCGGCCACCAGATCGGCCTTCTTGATCTGGTGCGCAGGCAGGGGTTGACGGTTGTCGCCGCCCTTCACGACCTCAACCATGCGGCCATGTTCTGTAACCGTGTCGCGGTGATGAACAATGGTCGCCTTGTTGCCAGTGGTGCGCCGGACGCTGTCCTCAACCCCGACCTTATCCGTACCGTGTTCGGCGTGGAGGCCTCGGTCTCCACGGATCCGGCCGGCCATTGCCATATCCGCTTTCTGCCGCCTGGCGCGCAGAAGGCCATCGATCAGGGATAGATCGCGTGATGAAAACTTTCCTTCTTGCTCTCGTCGCCTCCGTTGCCTTCGCTTTGCCTGCCCAGGCGGAGACCTTTGAGGTGAAGATGATGAACCGGGGCGAAAAAGGGGCCATGGTCTTCGAGCCTGACTACCTCGAGATCCAGCCCGGTGATCGCGTTGTTTTCGTGCCCACCCACAAAAGCCACAATGCCGCGACGATAGACGGCATGATCCCGGAGGGAGCATCCGGCTTCAAGGGCAGGATCAGCGAACCGTTCGAGGCCGGCTTTGAGGTGTCCGGATTCTACGGCATTAAATGCTCACCGCATTTCGGCATGGGAATGGTGATGCTCATCAAGGTCGGCGAGGCCGACATGCCGGCACATTATGCCAGCGTCGACATGCCGGAACGCTCCAGACCCCGGATGGATGATCTGCTCAAGCGGGCGGTGAACGCGCCATGATCTCCAATTTCGACCTCAAGGAAGATATTCGGGATTATTGGTCACGACGCTCAAAGACCTTCGACCTCGCCTTTGGCCACCGTATCCCGCCGGGGCCGGAATTCGATGCGTGGAGCGCGGCCGTGTGCGCACATCTGGGCGGGGCGCCATTGAAGGTGCTTGAACTGGCCTGCGGCACGGGTGAGGTGACGCGTGTCCTGCTGTCGCTTGGGCATTTCGTCACCGCCATCGATTTTTCCGAGGCGATGCTTGCCGTTGCACGCGCAAAGCATGCGGGCAATTCCTCGGCTCGGTTCATTCTGGCCGACGCTGAAAACACGATGGAGCCGGATGAAACCTATGATGCGGTGGTGTGCCGTCATCTGGTCTGGACCCTGACCGATCCGCAGGCCGCGTTGAAAGATTGGCATCGTGTATTGAAGCCCGGCGGACGCCTGCTGGTTTTCGATGGTGACTGGGCGAAGATGACGACGCTGGGGCGTGCCGCGGCAATGCTGATTCGCGTGATCGACCGTTTCAAGGGTCCCGATCCACATTATGACGGCGCCATGGGAGAACGCCATCGCGCGATCATGGCACGTTTGCCCTTTGGCGACGGGTTGACGGAGGCCGGGCTCACGCCACTCGTCCAGGAAGCCGGCTTTGCCGATTTCAGGATCGGCACCCATGCGCCCATTGCCAAGGCCCAACGCAAGACCGCTGATTTGCGCAACCGGTTGCGGACGCGGCTTTATCGGCGCTTTGTATTCAGTGCCGTCAAGCCGGCCTGAGTGCTGTGTGGCGGTACGCCGTTTGATAGGGAGAAGCGAGATGTCGTCCAGCGATGGGTGACGGCCTCAGCGCGGCGTGTCGGTGCAGATGGGCGTCGGCCTGGGCGGCGGCGCGGGATGCTCGCTCTTGTAGCGGGTGATCATCGCCTCCAACTGCTCCTTTGGCCAGAAGGCCGGAGCGCCGATTTCCCGAAGGCAGGACGCATTCCAGTAAAGCCCTTTCTGGGCGGGGGACTGGTGGTTTTTGACGGCCTTCGCCACGGCGTCGATATCCCGGGATTCCGGATAGATGTACAGCGTGGTCGGCGTATCCTTGATGATCGACAGCACCTGTGGCGCCTCCTCAAGCGACCAGCTCGTGCAACCATTGCTGCGCCCGCCGGGATATGTCACGAGATTGCCGAGCGGTACGTAACCATCGCGGTTGGCATAGGGGCTTTCGGCCTTTTTCAGCATGCACACGCCGCCAAGGCGTGCGGCGGCATGGCCGCCTATCGCCCGTTGCCTTGCATTGGCTGTCTCGCCGATCCCTTCGAACTGAACGAAAGACCGGTTGAAAACCTCTGCCCTGTTTCCCGGAAGCCGGTAATAGCCCTTGAAGGATGTCTTGATTTCGCTCGTCAGATAGGCGCCGCCCGCCGTCAGTTCCGAATCCGAGGCATTGCCGAAATTCTTTGCGCAGGTGCGGCCGTTGGAAAAGTTTGCGATGCCCGGCAGTTTGCCACCGCTGCCATGTCCGGAGGAAATCACGCGAAAGGACTGGCTGGCCTCGCAGATCGTGTAGAAGCGGCCCCCCGATGTTCCGGAGGTCACATCATTGGGACGCGTCGCATCCATCGCGAAATAGCAGGGGTTGTTCACCTTGCCGTTCGCAACATTCCGGCGGTAGAGGTCCCGGGCCCGTTCGAGAACCACCGGTGCGATCTGGCCGCTGGCCTCGCCGACGTGCTCGCTCAGCCATGCCGGCAAAGACCCGCCGTTGCTGGCGGCGATTGCCGGAAATGCGACCGATGCGAGACTGGCCGCACCCAGAAAGCCAAGCCTGATCAGTTTCATCAAAACATTCCTTGTTTCGTCCGGCCGCAGGCCCCGAACACCCAGTCTTGCCGCCGCGCCCGAAACCCCGGAAGGGCCGTATTCTCATCGATGATGACGTGTCGGCAAATTGAGTCTGATTTAAGTCCATCGAAGCGTCGGATCCGCACTGTGAACTCCCGGGAGCGACGATGGGCTTCACCGGCATCTGGTTCCTCTCGGTGACGGGCAGAAGCGCCCGTGCAGCGGGCGCTTCCATGAAATAAAGACATAAACATATCGTTATGTAAATTGACAAGCTCAACGCGGAGGTGCATGATTATCGACATCGTGGTTCTGCGGACGTGATCTTCACGCGCCGGAGCTAAGAGGGAATACCGGTGCAAGGCCGGAGCTGCCCCCGCAACTGTCAGCGGCGAGTGTTCATTCCCCCGTGTCGAACGGGTCAAGTCACTGGAGAGGATGTCTCCGGGAAGACGGAACGAATGCGGTGACCCGTGAGCCAGGAGACCTGCCGCGATAGATAACGTCCACGGGCGGGGTGTCCCGGTGTGCCGCTTTTGCGAAACGGCGCAGCCTCGGCTCGACCGTTCCGTTGCGCGTCATGCTTCATCCTGCCCACAACCTCGGGGTCAAGGAACATGACTGTAACGATTGCCAATCTCGGATTTCCACGCATTGGATTGAAGCGCGAATTGAAATTCGCACTGGAAAGCTACTGGTCCGGCAAGACCGGTGAAGACGATCTGCTGGACACGGCGAAGGCCTTGCGGGCCCGCCACTGGCAGGCGCAGCAGACGGCGGGGGTTGCCGTCATTCCCTCGAATGATTTTTCGCTTTACGACCATGTGCTTGATCTGGCCGTCATGCTCGGTGTGGTGCCGGAAGGCTATGGCTGGACGGGTGAAGGCCCTGTTTCGCTCGCCTCGTATTTCGCGCTGGCCCGCGGCGGCGAAATCGGCGATCCCTGCTGCGCGGGGTGTGCGGTCAAGGGCGTTTCCGCGCTGGAAATGACCAAGTGGTTCGACACCAATTACCACTACATGGTACCGGAATTTGCCACCGGTCAAACCTTTCAGGTGACTTTCAACACGGTGCTCTCCTCCTTTCTGGAAGCAAAGGCGCTCGGCATTCACACCCGCCCGGTTCTGATCGGTCCTGTCACCTTTCTCAAGCTGGGCAAGGGCGCACAGCCGGGCTTCAAGCCTCTTTCTTTGCTGGCCGGTCTGTTGCCGGTCTATGCCCGGCTTCTGGCCGAGCTGCATGCGGCCGGTGTGGACTGGGTGCAAATCGACGAGCCGGTGCTGAGCCTCGATCTCGACGAGGCCGAACAGGCCGCTTTTGCCACCGCCTATACCTATATCGCCGACGCGGTGCCGGGCCTGAAGATCATGCTTGCCAGCTATTTCGGCGGCTATGGCGACAACCTCGTCACGGCTACGCGCTTGCCGGTGGCCGGCCTGCATTTCGATCTCGTCAGCGCGCCGGAGGAACTGGAGCACATCGCCATTTCTGCCCGCCGCAATCTGGTGTTTTCGCTCGGGGTCATCAGCGGTCGGAATGTCTGGAAAGCCGATCTGGCAGCGCTTGCTGCACGGCTGCGGCCTGTTGTTGAAAAGCGTGGGGCCGAGCATGTCCAGATCGCGCCGACCTGCTCGCTCCTGCATGTGCCGGTCGATCTGGCGCTGGAAGAGGGTCTCGACCCGGCGGTGAAGGGCCGCCTTGCCTTCGCGGTACAGAAACTTGATGAACTGTGCGCACTCGGAGCGGTCCTTGATGAAGGTCGCGGCAAGGTGCAAGCCGAGTCCGTTGGGCCCCGCGTGACCGATCCCGCCGTTGCCGCGCGCCTGGCCGCGACGACGAGGGCCGATGAGGAGCGGGCTACGCCCTATGCCGAACGCCGGGCGATGCAGGAAAAACGCTTTGGCCTGCCGCTCTTCCCGACCACCACCATCGGCTCCTTCCCGCAGACCGCCGAGGTGCGCAAGGCGCGCGCCGCCTTCGTCAGCGGCACGTTGTCGGCCCGCGATTACGATGCCTTCCTGCGCCGTGAAACGGAAGCCGCCATCCGCTGGCAGGAGGAAATCGGGATCGACGTTTTGGTTCACGGCGAGTTCGAGCGCAACGATATGGTGCAGTATTTCGGCGAGCAGCTTTCCGGCTATGCCTTCACCAGGCATGGCTGGGTACAGAGCTACGGCTCGCGCTATGTGCGCCCGCCGGTGATCCACGATGATGTTTCGCGTCCCAAGCCAATGACCGTGGAGTGGGCGCAATTTTCCCAGTCGCTGACGAAGCGCCCGCTCAAGGGCATGCTGACCGGCCCGGTCACCATGCTGCAATGGTCCTTCGTGCGCGATGACCTGCCGCGCGAAACGGTGTGCCGCCAGATTGCGCTGGCGCTGCGTGACGAGGTTTGCGATCTGGAAAAGGCTGGCATCGGCATCATTCAGATCGATGAACCGGCGCTTCGCGAAGGCCTGCCGCTCCGCAAGGCCCATTGGCCAGCCTATCTCGACTGGGCAACGGCATGTTTCCGGCTCGCCGCATCGGGCGTGCGTGACGACACGCAGATCCACACGCATATGTGCTATGCCGAGTTCAACGACATCATCGACGCCATCGTGGCGATGGACGCCGATGTAATCTCCATCGAAACCTCGCGTTCGCGCATGGAATTGCTCGATGCGTTCCTGACGCATCAGTATCCAAGCGGCATAGGGCCCGGCGTCTACGATATCCATTCACCGCGTGTGCCGCCGGTGGAGGAGATGGTCGGGCTCCTGGAAAAGGCGGTCATTCGACTCGCTCCGGAACAGGTCTGGGTCAACCCCGATTGCGGGCTGAAGACGCGCCGGTGGGAAGAGGTGAAGCCAGCCCTCGTCAACATGGTCGCCGCGGCTGAGAAGTTGCGGGCCCTGTTTGCCGGTCGTGCTGCACGGAAACGCTCGGCATGAGCGGCGCGATCCATCTGGCAGATCTTGTCCTTCCCGGCATCACCAATCATCACGGCACCCTCTTCGGGGGTGCCGGTTTCTCGCTGATGAACAGGGCGGCTTTCATCGCAGCCTCGCGGCACGGACGTGCGCCGTTTCGAACCCAGTCCTGCGAGCGGTTGGAGTTCCACGCGCCCGCCGATGTGGGGCGGTTGATCGAAGCAACCGCGATACCTTCGGTCGCCGGGCGTCACCTCCTGCGTGTCGATGTGGAGATGATGGCGGAGAACCTGACCACCGGCGAGCGGGCGATTGCCGCGCGGGGCGGTTTCATTCTGTGTGCGGACCCGGACGTGGCAGGACAAGCGGAATTCCGCATGCCGGAAGCCCCGCCCACCCGGTTCATCCCGACGGAGCCCGGAGTTCTGCGCCTGTGGGACATCGTTCTCGCCTCGCAGGCCGGGGCGACCGGCTCGTTGTTCGGTGGTGATGCCATTGCCGCCATGACCAAGGCAGCCTTCATTGCGGCCAGCCGCCATTGCCGTATGCCGGTCGTCGTCGCCTCATCGAAGCAGATCGACTTCAGTCACCCGGTTCCCGTTGGCTCGCTGGTGGAGATCACTGCCAAGGTGGCAAAAACCGGAAACAGTTCCATGCAGATCACCGTCGAATTCATGTGTGAGGCCATTGAAACCGGCGCACGATTTGCGGCGACGCGCGGCGAATTCGTCATGGTCGCCATTGGGCCCGATCACCGGCCTGCACGCATTGGTCGTTCGGGTGCGTGATTGATGATGCGTGATTTTGACGCCTATGGGTGTGTTATTGGGCATTTCTGCCGCAATGCTGCAATTGTGGCAGAATCTGGAAATTGAATCTTGCAATGATGCGCAAAATATATCACAAAATTCCAGAAGAGAGCGATGTGTTCCGTCGCGGTGATGCAAGAGGGTGCAATGTCCAGAATTCTTCCAGGCGCGGAGGTGACGCCGCAGGAGCTTCCCGCCGAGGTCGATGTCGTCATCATCGGCGGCGGCATTATCGGTGTGTCGACGGCCCTGTCTCTGGTGGAGCGCGGGCTGCGGGTTGCCGTGTGTGAAAAGGGCCTGATCGGAGCCGAGCAATCGGCGCGCAACTGGGGCTGGGTGCGCCAGATGGGGCGTGATCCCGCCGAATTGCCGCTGGCCATTGAAAGCCTGCGCCTGTGGTGCGGCATGAATGAGCGGATCAATGGCGAAACGGGTTTCCGGCAGGCGGGCATTGCCTATCTTTGGGAGACGGATGCCGATGTCGCCATGTATGAGGACTGGCTGAAGCATGCCCTGCCGCTCGGTCTCGATTCCCGGCTTGTGACCGGGGAGGCGCTGAAGACGCTCGTCCCCGGTGCCGCAAAGCCCTTCAAGGCCGCGCTCTACACGCCAAGCGACGCGAAGGCCGAACCGATGCTGGCGGCACCCGCCATCGCCCGCGGCGCAGCCGCCAAGGGCGCGCATATCCTGACGAATTGCGCGGTGCGCACGGTGGAGCGCACGGCCGGACGCGTCAGCAGCGTCGTGACCGAACGGGGTGAGATCCGCTGCTCCTCCGTGGTGCTGGCCGGCGGTGCGTGGTCGCGGCGGTTTGCCGGCAATATGGGGATCGACTTTCCGTCACTGACCATTCTCGGTAGCGTCGCACGGCTGTCTCCGATCGACGGCGTGCCGGATATGGCCGTCGGCGCCAGCAACTTTTCCTTCCGCCGCAGGCTCGATGGCGGTTTCACCGTTGCCCAGCGCAATGCCAACATCGCTCCGTTGACACCCGACAGCTTCCGCCTGTTCGTTGATTATATGCCGACCCTCATCAAAAGCTGGCGGGAGCTGACGCTGCGTGTCAACGGCCAGTTCCTGCGTGAATGGAACATGGCGCGCACCTGGACCGCCGATGAGGTGACGCCCTTCGAGCAGGTTCGCATTCTCGATCCCGATCCATCGCTGCGTTTCGTCCATGGTGGCATCAACTATCTGCGTCAGGCATTCCCGGCATTCGGTTCGGCCAAGCTGACGCAGATGTGGGCGGGCCTTATGGATGTGACACCGGACGCGGTGCCGGTCATTGCCCCGGTTGGCTCTGTGCCCGGTTTTTATCTCTGCACCGGCTTTTCCGGCCACGGCTTCGGCATCGGGCCGGGCGCCGGCGCGCTGATGGCCGACCTCATCACCGGCGCCACCCCGTGCGTTGACCCCCGACCGTTCCGAATGGAGCGTTTTACCCGGCTGAAGGCTTTTGCCTGATTGACCGGCCCCGCCAGAAAAGAGGAATAAGATGAGTGAACTTGAGGTCGTAAAGATCAAGACCAGCAGCCTTTATGAAGAAAAGGTCAGCTATTCGCGGGTGACCCAGGTGGGTGACACGATCTATGTCGCCAACACCGCCGGTCTTGACTACAAGACCCGCATCATGTCGCCCGATGCCCGTGAGCAGACGTTGCAGTGCTTCAAGAACATCGAGGCTGCCCTTGCCGCCGTCGATGCCACGCTGGCCGATGTCGTGCGTTCGCGCGTTGCCATTCCCTATGCCGAGGACAAGGAAGCGGTGATGACCGTACTCGGCGAGAAGTTCAAGGGTATCGATCCGGCCTCCACCATCACGGCAACGCCGCTTGCCGGTGAGTACCGTGTCGAGATCGAAGTGACCGCCCATCGCGGTGTCGGCAAGGCCAAGGCCAAATACATCAAGATCGACATCTGATACGGTTTCCCCGCGTCCGGTGTTCTCCATTTGCCGGACGTATCTGGCGGGCGGGATTTATCTCGCCCGCTTTTTCGTTTTCGTTCATGTTGCCAGTGCAGTCCACGGGTGGCATGAGAGGTGGACTGGAGAGGGATGATGCAGCAGGAACCGGATAACCCGACCATCGAGGATATGCTGCCGGAGCAGCGTCGCCAGAAGATCCTCGAATGGTTCGAAGAGAATGTTGCGGCCAGCAATCAGGATCTTGCGCGGCTCCTGGGCGCGTCCATCTCGACCATCCGCCGCGATCTTGACCAGCTCGACAGTCAGGGCCTTATCCGCCGAACGCATGGCGGGGCGGTGCGGGTGCGTCGCAAGGCCGCCTTCGAGCCGACGACCGATCAGGCACGGCAAACGGCCATTGAGGAAAAGCGGGCGATTGCAGCGGCGGCAGCCGAGCTGATCGAACCGGATATGAGCATTCTCATCGATACCGGTTCGACCCTGCATCAGTTTGCGCAGGTGGTTGCCGGGCTGTCTGTCCCGCTGACCGTCGTGACCAACGATCTTTTTGTGGCGGCGATGCTGGCCAATACCCAGCACATCAAGCTCATTGTGCCCGGCGGTCATTGCCGTCCGGGCGCCTTCACCCTGTTGGGAGAGCCGGGTCTGACGCTTCTGAAAGACCTGCGCTGCGACAGGCTTTTCTTCTGCGCCCAGGCCATTGACGGCGAATGCGTTTCGGATACGTCGTTCGAACTGGTTCAGTTGAAGCGCGCGATGATTTCGGCTGCGGCTTCCACGGTGCTGATGGCGGATTCAAGCCGCTTCGGTGCCCGTGCGCTCTATCGCGTTGCCTCGCTGGATGAGGTTGGAATGATCCTTACGGACGATGGGCTACCGGAGGAAAGCCGCCAGCACCTTCTGGCAAAGGGCGCAAACCTGAAGATCGTGCCGGTGCCGGAAGTCTGACGCCTGACGCTCAGGCCCATTCCTCGCCCCAGACCTGAACCATGTGGCCGGGACCGGCTTCGCGGTACGCGCGCGCGGGCGGGACGAAATGCTTGTCGCGGATCGGGCTTTTCAATTCGCGATCAGGCAGTTTGCGTTCCAGATTGCGGCGTGCGGGGTCCGGCAGCGGGACCGCCGCAAGCAAGCGTTTTGTATAGGGGTGCTGCGGGTTGGAAAACACCGCCGCGCGAGGCCCTGTCTCGACGATTTCCCCGAGATACATCACGGCCACCCGGTGGCTGATGCGCTCGACTACGGCCATGTCATGCGAGATGAACAGGAAGCCGAGCTTCAGTCGCTCCTGAAGATCGAGCATCAGGTTCACCACCTGCGCCTTCACCGAGACGTCGAGCGCCGAGACCGCCTCGTCTGCGACGATGAGACCGGGTTCGAGTGCCAGCGCCCGGGCAATGCAGATACGTTGGCGCTGCCCGCCGGAGAACTCGTGCGGATAACGGCTGGCCATCTCGCCGGACAGGCCGACTTCACCGAGGAGGTCGCGCGCCAGTTTCCGCGCACCTTTCGGCGTTTCAAGGCCATGGATCAGCAGCGGTTCGGCAATGGCGTTCTCAACGGTCAGGCGCGGATTGAGGCTTGCGAACGGGTCCTGGAAGATCATCTGCACGCGACGGGCGAGATCGGCACGGGCGAAATCATGCACCGCCGTGCCGTTGATGCGGATCGAGCCGGAGTGCGGCCGGTTGAGGCCGGCCAGCAGGCGCCCCGTCGTTGACTTGCCGCAGCCGGATTCCCCAACCAGCGCCAGCGTTTCGCCCCTTGCTAGCGCGAAAGTGACGTTCTCGACGGCGTGGACGCGCGACTGAACCATGCGGGTATAGGCGGAGCGGATCTCGAACCGGGCCGAGAGGTTCGTCACCTCCAGAAGCGGCGTATCACTCTTGTCGACGGTATCGCCGCGCGGCGGCACGGGAAGTGGGCGGCCCGTTTCCAGATCGATGATCGGGAAGGGGCGCGGCCCGCCTTCGCCCGCCGAGCCGAGTTCAGGCACGGCAGAGAGCAGCGCGCGGGTGTAGGGCTTTTCGGGGGATGCGAAGATTTCGACGGTGTCGCCGGTTTCGATCGGGTCGCCGCGGAACATCACCAGTGTACGGTCGGCAATCTCGGCCACGACACCCATGTCGTGGGTGATGAAGAGGACGGCCGTGCCCTCTTCCTTCTGCAGGGTCTTGATGAGATCGAGGATCTGCGCCTGGATCGTGACATCAAGAGCCGTCGTCGGCTCATCAGCGATCAGGAGGACCGGGCGACAGGCCAGTGCAATGGCAATCATGACGCGCTGACGCATGCCGCCGGAAAACTGGTGTGGATAATCGTCCATGCGCCGCGCGGCGGAGGGAATGCGCACCTTTTCCATCAGTTTGAGCACTTCGGCCCGCGCTTCGCGTTTCGAAATGCCGCGATGCGCCATCAGTGGCTCCGCGATCTGCTCGCCGACCGTCAGCACGGGGTTAAGCGAGGTCATGGGCTCCTGAAAGATCATTGCCACGCGGTTGCCGCGAATTTCGCGCATCCGCGCCGCGGAAGCACCAACCAGTTCTTCGCCATTGAGGCGGATCGAGCCTTCAAGACGGCTCGTTTGTTCGGGAAGAAGCTGCATGACGGACAGGGCCGTCACGCTCTTGCCCGAGCCGCTTTCACCGACGATCGCCAGCGTTTCACCGGCGTGAATATCGAGGTTGAGCCCGCGAACGACGGGTGTGAGCGTGCCGTCGCGCCGGAAGGAGACCTTGAGGTCGCGAATGGAAAGGACGGGACTTTCGGAAGTCTGGGCTGTGTCGGTCATCAGTTCCGGTTCTTTCTCATGCGCCGCGTGCGCCATTGCGCGGGTCGAGCCAGTCGCGCAGCAGATCGCAGACGCCGTTGAGGATGAGGATCATGGCCACGAGGGCAAGGCAGGGCCAAAGCAGCAGCATGGGCTGATGGGCGATTGCGGACCGGCCCGTTCCGATCATGAGGCCGAGCGAAGGCGCCGGCGGTACGACGCCGAGGCCGAGGAACGACAGGCCGGATTCGAGCACCACCGCTGCAGCCGTCACGAAGCTCACCTGAACGAGGATCGGGCCCATGATGTTCGGCAGGATGGTTTTCAGCATGATATGACCGTTGCTCGCCCCCATCGCACGCACCGCCTCCACATAGTCCTGCGAGCGCACCGTCAGCACGCTGGAATAGGCGATGCGGGTGAAACCCGGCACGAAGACCGCCGAAAGAACTGGAATGAGGGTCATGGGGCCGGGGCCATAGAGGGTCACCGCCAGCATGGCGAGCAGCAGCGGCGGAAAGCACAGGACAACATCCATGGCGCGCAGCGTGATGATTTCGCTGAAACCGCGCATGTAGCCGCCGAAAACACCCAGTGCAGTGCCGATGATGCCCGAGAGTACGGCGGTCGAAAGGGCGATGAAAAGCGAAATGCGCATGCCGAAGATAAGGCGCGAGAGAATGTCCCGGCCCATTTCGTCCTGGCCCAGCGGGAAAGCGGCGGAGGGCGTGGCAAAGCGCTGGCCCATGCTCATCTTCAGCGGGTCGGGCAGGTGCAGGACCGGTGCTGCAAGGCAGATGATAGCGATAAGCAGGAGCAGGGCGGGCCAGGCAAGGCGGAACGAGCGCTTCATTTGCGAACCCTCGGATCGGTAACGCCGTAGAGGATATCGACGACGAGATTGAGCGTGATGAACAGGGCGGAGATGACGAGGATGACGGCGGTCACGCTTGGGTAATCCCGCGAATTGACCGCGCTGACCAGCATGCCGGAGAGGCCCGGCCAGTTGAACACGTATTCCACGAGAACCGTGCCGCCAAAGAGGCCGCCGAGATTGAGCGCGAAGACCGTGATGACGGGCATCAGTGCATTACGCAGCACATGCCGGGCCACGATGCGGCCCTGCGGCAGGCCCTTGGCGCGGGCGGTGCGCACATAATCCAGCGGCAGCACGTCGAGTACGGATGCGCGGGCTATGCGCAGCACGATGGCGGCAAGCCCAAGCGCGATGGCGAAGGCCGGCATGGCAAGGAGGACAAGGTGCTTGCCGGGATCGCTCGTGAAGGCCACGAAGCCGCCGGCTGGCGTGATTTTCCAGATCTGTGCAAACAGCAGGATGATGATCGTGCCCGCGACGAAGACGGGAATGCCCTGTGCGAAGCCGGCAAGAAAGTTCGCTATGCGGTCGAAGCGGCCGCCCTGTTTCAGCCCGGCGATAACACCCGCAGGAATGCCGATCAGGAGGCTCAGAACGGCGGCGGCGGCAACGAGTTCAAGCGTGCGAGGCAGGCGTTTGGCGATTTCGGCGGAGACCGCGGAGCCATCCACCATGGAATTGCCGAGGTCGAAGCGGGCAAGGCCCGCCATACGCTCGGCATATTGCGCAAGGATCGGCTGGTCGAGGCCGAGGTCGGCGCGCAATTGCGCAATCGAGGCAGGGTCGGGTGTCGCACCATCGCCGGAAAGCAGAAGCTCTGCCGGATCGCCGGGCACCATATAGATCGACAGGAAGACGAGGCTGGTGACGACCCAGAGCAGCGCCAGAGAAATTGCAATTCGCTGCAGGAACCAGAACATGAAGACAGCCCTCCGGCAGTCGGCAATGGAAAGGGGTTCCGCAACCAGACGGTTCCGGACCTTCTTCGCATGGAAGACGAGACATGGATGCCGGGCGGCTCAGGGACCGCCCGGCTGTTCCCGATGTTACGACAGCGACAGTTCGTCGAAAAGACGTCCCGAGAAGGGAGAAATCTGGTCGGGAAGCATGCGGAAGTTGTTGACCCGCTTCAGGCGGGCGAAACCCGTGGCGCGATAGGACAGGCCGCAGAACGGGGTGTATTCGACCACCAGCCGGTCCACTTCCGCATAGATCGCCTTGCGCTTTTCCAGGTCGAATTCCGCGCGGCCCTTGGCGAGCAGGGCGGAGAGGCCAGGCACTTCGAAATTGCGCGACCGGAAGAAAGTTGGAGACAGCGTCGGATCGATCAGGGCACTCACGGCGTCGGGATCGAACGTGTCGAGGCCGAGGCCCTGAATGGCGAAGTCGCCCTGGCCCTTGTTACCCATGGTCACGCGTGTCGACCAGTCGGGCATGGTCAGCGTCACGTTGATGCCGACTTCGGCCAGATGGCCCTGCACGATGACGGCTGTGTCGCGGTGCATGCCGTATTGTGCCGTGGACAACAGGTTGACGGTCACGCCTTCAGCGCCGGCTTCCTTGATCAAGGCCTTGGCGCGGTCCGGGTCATAGGTCTGGCCCTTGGCGAGATCGGCGTTGTAGAAGGGCGTCGTTGCCGAGCGCGGCACGCCTTCAAGCGGTGCACCATGGCCGAAGAACACGCCCTTGACGATTTCCTCGCGGCGAATGGCCAGCGCGACGGCGCGGCGCAGGCGATGATCCTTGAAGGCGCCTGCGCCATTGAACGACAGGAACATGAAGGCGCCGGTGGCAACCGTTTCCAGGCCGAGATTGGCATCCGCGCCGATCTGGTCCATGGCGCTCCACGGAACGTAATCGATCACGTCGACATCGCCGGCGGTGATGGCGGCGACGCGCAGGTTCTCGTCCGCATAGGCGGTCACCTTGACCTTCTTGAACTTGGGGAAGCCAGCCTTGAAATAGTGCGGTGAAGCCTCGAAATCGAGGCCGACGCCCTTTTCGGCATTGGCGAGCGTGAAGGGACCGGCACCGATGCCGTGATCCTGCGTATCCGTCGACCCCTTGGCAATGATCTGCAGGAAGGGATTGGCAAACAGCGCCGGCAAGGCGGCGTTTGGTGTTTTCGTCAGAAGCTTGAACGTGCGCTCATCAACGATCTCGACCTTTTCCACTTCCAGCATGGCGTCGCGGGTGTAGGCACCCGAACCTTCCGCCTTGATCTTCTCGACGTTCCATTCCACGTCGGCGGCAGTGACCGGTTGGCCGTTGGAGAACTTGGCGTCCTTCAGCTTGACGATCCAGGCCTTGTCACCTTCGCGTTCGAAGCTTTCGGCCAGTTCGCCAACAAGCTTGCCCTCGGTGGTGTAGGTCATCAGATAGCGGTTGATGAGTGAGGAGACGAGCTGGCCGGCATAGCCGACATTGACCCAGGGCTTGAGGTGCGCCGGATAGGTGGAAAGCCCGATCCGTAGCGTATCCGCCGGGGCCTGGGCAAAGGAAGCATTGGCGCCGAAGGCAAGGGCAGCACCGGAAGCGGCGGTTAGTTTCAGCAGGGTACGGCGGTCGAGTATCATGTCTGGTTCCCCATTTTTGTGTTGATACATGCATGCCTGCCGGCGTGGACGATCTCGCTTGAGCCATCGCTCGGGAAGGGTGCTCCCCGTCGTCAGCGTCGTCGCTGGCGGTCCCGCCGTTCTCGAAAACAATAGTGAGAGCTTTTTCGGGGTGTCAAGAAAAATTCCATTAATTGATCCAATGAAATGTATGTATTCCAAATAAGGGAATAAAATCGTCGCTTTTGCGATTCCTCAGGTTGAATTCGCCTTATAATCTATTAATCAGAATAAAAATAATAATTTGATCGTAATATTGGAATTGTGATTGACAGTTGGAAAAGCCGGATCATACAGTCGAGCCATCAACCGGGGGCCATCCCGGTCGCCATTGACAACCGGTTTCCCGGCGGGACCGGACGCCGGTGGCGCGTGCAAGAAAACGGGGAGCCGTCCGTTGCGACGCTTCTCTCCAGCGGATGATGAAGAAGGAGCTTGCCATGGCATGGCGGATTGGCGTTGATTCCGGCGGCACGTTTACCGATGTCTGCCTTTTCGAGGACGAGACCGGTGAAGTGGTGATCTGGAAGGTTTCCTCGACGCCGGACGACCCCTCGCGCGGCATTACGCAGGGCGTGGCGGACGGGATCGAACGGGTCGGCACCAGCGCTGGCGCGGTGTCCTATCTCGGTCACGGCACCACGGTCGCGACCAACGCACTCATCCAGGGCCGTGGCGTCAAGACCGGCCTTCTGACCACCGGCGGTTTCCGTGACCTGCTCGAAATCGGTCGTCAGAAGCGTCCCGATCTCTACGATCTGCAGGCGGACAAGCCGGAGCTTCTGGTCGAGCGCCATTTGCGCTTCGGCATCGAAGAGCGCGTTCTGGCTGATGGCACCGTCGAAAAGACGCTGGACGAGGCCGCGTTGCGCGAAGCTGTGCGCGCCCTGAAAGCGGAAGGTGTCAAGGCTGTCGCGGTGAACTTCCTGTACTCCTTCATGCATGCAGACCATGAGAAGGTGGCGGCCCGCATTCTGGAGGAAGAGTTTCCGGAAGCCTTTCACTCCCTCTCTCATCGCATCGCGCCGGAATTCCGCGAGTTCGAGCGCCTGTCGACCACGGTCGTCAATGCCTATCTCGGCCCGGTCATGCGCGGCTACGTGAAGGCGCTTTCCGGCAAGCTGGCCGATCTCGGTCTTCAGGTCGCGCCGCAACTAACCCAGTCGAACGGGGGCGTGATCGGGTTCGATGCCGCCGCCGAAATGCCGGTTCGCACGGTTCTCTCCGGTCCTTCGACCGGTGTTGTCGCGGCGCAGGCCGTGGGCCGCATGACCGGGATCAACAACCTCATCACCTTTGATATGGGCGGCACGAGTTCGGATGTGGCGCTTCTGGCCGATGGCCAGTGCCGTGTTGTGTCCGAATCCGTCGTTCACGGCTATCCCATCAAGGCGCCAATGCTCGACATTCATACGGTGGGCGCGGGAGGCGGTTCCATCGCCTATATCGACAGCGGCAATCACCTCAAGGTTGGCCCGCGATCGGCTGGCGCCAATCCCGGCCCGTCCTGCTACGGTCTCGGCAATGAAGAGCCGACGGTGACGGACGCCAATGTTGTGCTCCAGACGCAGAACCCGGAATATCTGCTCAACGGGCGCATGAAGATCGACCGCTCGCTTTCGGTGAAGGCTGTCGAAAAACTGGCCGAAAAGCTCGGCATGGGCGTTCTGGAAACAGCCAACGGCATCCTCGATATCGTCACCGCCAATATGGCGAAGGCTATCCGCGTCATTTCCGTGCAGCGCGGCCATGATCCGCGCGACTATGCGCTGGTTGCTTTCGGCGGCGCCGGTCCCGTTCATGCCGTCCGCCTTGCCCGCGAACTCGGCATGAAGCGCATCATCATTCCCAAGACCCCCGGCGTTCTCTGCGCGCTCGGCCTGTTGATGACGGATCTGCGCACGGATTTCTCGGCCACCGTCCTGCATCGTCTCGATCAGGTGGCGCCGAAAACCATTGCCGCGCTTTATGCCGGTCTCGAAGCCCAGGCCGAAGCCTGGTTCGAGCGCGAAAAGATCGCACTGCCCGCCCGCGTTCTGACCCGCACGGTCGACTGCCGCTATGCTGGTCAGAACTACGAAATTGCCGTTGCCCTGCCTGAAGGCCCGATCACGGCGGAAACGTTCCGTCTGGTGAAGGAGGGCTTCGAACAGGCGCACCGCCAGCTTTACGGCTTCATTGCCGAAGGCGAACCGGTGCAACTCGTCACCTATCGCCTTGTCGCCAGCGGTTTGGTCGAAAAGGCCGCCTTCAAGGCCCGCGAAATCGAAGGCGAGGATTCGTCCACCGCCATTTCCGGCAAGCGGGACGTCTGGATGGCCGAAGCCGACGGCTTCACGCCCGCCACGCTCTACAACCGTGATCTACTGAAGCCCGGCAATGTCGTGGCCGGCCCGGCCATCATCGACCAGATGGATTCGACCACCGTTCTGCCGCCCGGCTATGTCGCGAAGGTCGATGCCTATCTCAACCTCATCGTGGAGGAAAAGTGATGACGAACGCAGCTCTTGCGCCAAGCTCTGCCGCCGCGCTCAACCCGATCACCGTCGAAGTCATCGGTTCCGCCTTCGCCTCCACCGTCGAGGAGATGGGCGAGGCACTGGTGCGGGCGAGTTACTCCACCAATATCAAAGAACGTCGCGACTGCTCCACCGCGCTGTTCGACGCCACGGGCGCCATGCTCTGCCAGGCCGAGCATATCCCGATGCATCTCGGCTCGTTCATCGGCTTCATTCCCTACATTCTCGAGCATGTGGGAGCCGAAACGCTGGCGCCCGGCGACGTCTTCATCGGCAACGATGCCTATGAGGGCGGCGGTACGCATCTGCCCGACATCGTTCTGGCCGAGCCGATTTTCCACGATGGCAAGCTGATTGCCTGGGCGATCAACACCGCCCACCATTCGGATTTCGCGGATCGCGGCCACGCCCACATCTATCAGGAAGGCCTGCGCATTCCGCCGGTTCGCCTTTACCGCAAGGGCCTTCTTCAGGAAGACATTCAGAAGCTGTTCCTGCTGAACTGCCAGGTGCCGCATGAGCGCATGTCCGACCTGCGTGCCCAGATGGCGGCGAACCGCCTCGGCGTGACGCGTCTCAAGGAACTCTGCGACAAGTATTCGACTGAAACGGTTCTCGCCGCCGGACGGGAACTGATGGATTATGCCGAACGCAAGATGCGCGCCGGCATTGCCTCCATTCCGGATGGCACCTATGGCTTCTCCGATCTGTTCGACGCGGAATCGCTTCGCGAACAACTGGAGTTTTCGGTGACAATCACGGTGAAGGGTGACGAGATGCATCTCGATTTCGTCAGCCCCCCGCAGGTGCGCGCCGGCCTCAACGTCGTCTACACAGCACTTCTTTCGACCGTCTACTATGCGGTGAAGACGGTGGTGGACCCGACCGTTCTGCCGAATGCCGGCCTTGCCCGACCGATCCATGTGACGGCAAAGAAGGGCACGCTGCTCAACTGCGCGCACCCCGCCGCCGTCGACGGGCGCATCGCCGCCTGCCAGCGCGTCGTCGATCTCATTCACGGCGCACTGGCGCAGGTCGTGCCGCATCGTGTCACCGCCGCATGCAACGGTTCCGTGGCGGTCGCGAGCTTTTCCGGCACCCGCGCCGATGGCAGTCTCTGGGTCTATCTGGAAACCATCGGCGGCGGGTTCGGTGCGCGATACAACAAGGATGGGCTGGATGGTGTGCATGTGCACATGACCAACACCTCCAACCTGCCGCTGGAATCGCTCGAAACCGAATATCCGCTGACACTCGTGGCCTACGAACTGGTCGACGGTTCCGGCGGCGCAGGCGAATTCCGCGGCGGTATGGGGCTGCGCCGCGTCTATCGCGCCGAGGCCGATTGCCGGGTGTCGATCGGCGGTTCCCGCTTCGTTTCGCGCCCGTGGGGCCTGGGTGGCGGGCTTGAAGGCGGTCTCGGCTCCTTCACCGTGCTCGGTGCGCCGGATAGGCTGGTGAATGGCGCTGGAGACATCTTCAAGGGCGACGTTCTCGAAATCATCACGCCCGGCGCCGGCGGTTATGGAAAGCCCGCCGACCGCACGCCGGCAGCGGTTGCCGCAGATATCCGCGACGGGCGTATTTCGAGCGCAGATGCAAAGGCGATCTACGGCCTCTGAGTTTCCCCCGAGGAACTGGCCCGGTTCCTTCGGGAATCGGGTCTCTTTTCGGAGGATGAAAGGTTTCCTATTGACGGGCAATGGTGTGTCGCATAGTTCGGTTCCAATAATCGGATTATGCGACGCCTCTTGTTGGGGTAATCGGAGGAAGCATGGCCAAACAATCGTCCAGCAATGTCGAACGTGGTGCCGAAATTCTCCTTGCGCTGGGCAATGCGGGTGTGAACGGCATGAGCCTTGCCGAGATTGCCGAAAGCGTTGGCGATGCAAAATCGGCGATCCATCGCGCGCTGACGGGCCTGTCCCACTACGGCTTTGTCGAGCAGAGCGGTCGGCGTGGCAACTATCGGCTTGGCAGCGCGATCTATGCGCTTGCCCAGCGCATGCCGGGCATCGGCGATCTCGTCGATCTGTTTCGTCCTGCGCTGATCTCGATTACCGCCGGTACCGGCATTTCAAGCTTCCTGATGGCAAGGTCCGGCTTCGAGTCCGTGTGTCTGGATTTTCAGCTCGGGGCCTCGCCGGTTCAGCCGCTGCTTTCGGGGGTCGGTGGTCGCCTTCCGCTTGGCGTCGGCCATGCCGGCGTCTGCATGATGGCGCGTCTCGATCCGGAATCGCGCGAGCGCATCATGGAGATCAATGCCCCCCATTACGAGAAATGGCAGATCGAACCGGAGACGATCCGCGCCGAAGTCGAGATGTTCCTTGAAAAGGGGCATGTGATCGGCCGTCGCAAGGCGGCGGGTTACGAGGTGTGGACGCTCTGCCTTGCGCCTGCGCCGGGCGACAACCGCTACGGCGAGACAGCCGTTTCGCTTCTGGCCCTTGCCGACAGTGTTTCGGATGATGAGGCCAAACGCTGCCTTACCCTGATGACGCAGGCACTTCCCTACAAGTGGTCGGGCCGCAGGGCATAACGCCGGATCATTTCCTGGATGTGGGAAAGGCGCGCAGCGCGCTCATGCCGGTCCAGCAGGTCACGGCCGAAGTTGAAGCGGATCGTATGCACGGTCGAGACCGTCGCCCAGCACAGGCCGGAAATGGACAGCCAGAGTTCCACGGGGTCGAGGCCCTGGCGAAAAAGACCGGCCTTGACACCACGCTCCAGAATACCGGCGACCATGCGGGCGATGTTGCCGGCATGGACCGCTTCGGGATCTGAATCCCGGATGTTCTCGCCGCCATGCAGGTTTTCGATGCCGACAAGCGTCAGAAAGCCGGGGTTTTCGGTGTAGTAGTCGAAGGTGAAGGCCGTCAGGCGATCGAGTGCGGCGACGGGGTCGTCGGGCATGTGAAGTTCTTCTTCGGCATCGCGCATCGTCCGGTAGGCATCTTCCAGCACATGCCGGAAAAGGACTTCCTTGCGAGAGAAGTGACGGTAGACGAGCGCCTTGTTGACGCCGGCACTCGCTGCGATCGCCTCTATGTTGGCGCCCTCCAGACCGTGCGCCACGAATTCGGATGCGGCGGCAGTCAGAATCGCCCTGCGTGTGCGCGACGTGCGCTCCGCATGGGAGCGCGGTGATGCCGTTTCCTGCCCTGAAGCCTTCATGTCGTCCGCCATCCGTATCCTCCCGCTGCGCGGTCCATAGCATGATCGAGGTTCACTGTCGTTGCCTGCGTCCCAAGGGTGTTTTCGCATTTTTTGAGGCCGAACGGTTTCGGCCTCTTTACAGCGATAAGCGCTTCTGATTTTGTAACGTCAACGTTACCGTTACACAAGGGCAAATCATGGCACCGCGCATTCGTGTCGCTTCCGACGTCGGCGGAACCTTTACCGACAGCATCGCCTATGACGAGGAAACCCGGCGGATCACCGTCTCCAAGGTTTCGACCACGCCGGTGAACCGGGCCATTGGCACGGTTGAGGGGTTGAAGAAGGCGCTTGGCCTTCAAGGGGCGACGGGTGCGGATGTCGCCTATATCGGCCACGGTATGACGACGGCGACCAATGCGGTGATCCAGCGCAACGGAGCAAAGACCGCCTTCCTCACCAATCATGGTTTTCGCGATCTCCTGGAAATCGGCCGTCAGAACCGCCCGACACTGTTTGATTTGACGAAGGTGAAGCCTGAGCCTTTGGTGCCGCGCGAACTCTGCTTTACGGCGCGCGGGCGCATTCTGCCGACCGGGGAAGTGCTTGAACCGCTCGACGAGGCGGATGTGCGGGCGGCGGGTGAAGCGATGAAGGCCGCCGGTGTCGAGGCCGTTGCCATCCTGTTCCTGCATTCCTACGCCAATCCCGCCCACGAACTGCGCGCCCGCGATTTGCTGACCGAGATGTTGCCCGGTGTGGCGATCTCGGCCTCGGTCGAGGTCAATGCCGAGTTTCGCGAATATGAGCGCGGCTCCACCGCCGTGCTCAACGCCTATCTCCGGCCGGTCATGGAACGCTATCTCAGTTCGCTCTCCGGCATGTTGCAGGATGCGGATGAGGGCCTTGGCCTTGCCGCCGACAAGCCGGTGATGGTGATGGATGCCGCCGGTGGCCTGATGAGCCTTGAAAGCGCGAGGCTGAAGCCGGTGCACACCGTGCTCTCCGGTCCGGCAGGCGGCGTGGTCGCCAGCGCCCATGTCGCGGCTCTTGCCGGCATTCCCGATATCATCACCATGGATATCGGCGGCACATCGACGGATATCAGTCTCATTCGCGCCGGACGCCCGGAAATCACGCGCTCGGCCAGTCTGGAGACGGTGCCGATCCGCCTGCCGGTGATCGATATCAACGCCATCGGTGCCGGTGGCGGCTCCATCGCCTGGATCGATGACGGCGGGGCGCTGCGCGCCGGGCCGATGAGCGCGGAAGCCGTGCCCGGTCCGGTCTGCTATCGGCGCGGCGGCACACTTCCCACGGTCACGGATGCCAATCTCGTGCTTGGCCGGTTCTCGCCGCAATCGCGCCTCGGCGGCACGATGACGCTCGATCTCGACGGGGCGCTGAAGGCCATCGAAGACCACATCGCAAAGCCGCTCGGGCTTGACGTCTACGAAGCCGCCGCCGGCATTCTTCGCGTGGCCCATGCCAATATCGTGCGCGGCATTCGCGTTGTTTCGGTCGAGCGTGGCTATGATCCGCGTGATTTTGCGCTGGTGCCCTTCGGTGGCGCAGGGCCGATGCATGGCAGCCCCGTTGCGAGGGAACTGCGGATGCCGCGCGTCATGGTGCCGCCGACGCCGGGCATTCTCTGTGCGCTGGGCCAGCTTATCTCCGATCTGCGCCATGACTTCGTGGAAACGCATATCGCCGCGCATGCACAGATGAGCGAGACGGAAGCGTCGGCCCGCATCGCCCGGCTGACGGACCGTGCCGACGCGCATCTGGCGCATGACGGCGTGGCACCCGCATGCCGCGAGATGGAGGTGCGGATCGACATGCGCTACCAGGGCCAGTCCTTCGAACTGCCGGTGGCGGTTGATACTGCCATGCCCGGCTGGTGGGATGATCTTCCCGCCCGGTTCCACAGCGCCCATCGCGCCCGCTTCGGGCATGCCGATGAGGCGGCGCCCATCGAGATTGCCGGGTTCGGTGTGACTGGTATCGGCCGCATCGAAACACCCGTGCTGCCCGAACTTGAATCGGGTTCGGCAACACCCGATTCTATCGCCATCATCGGCGAACGCCCCGTCTACTATGAACCCGGCGATACCGGTGCGCGCGGCGCCTTCCACACGGCCACGGTCTATGATCGCGACCGGTTGAAGGCCGGCAATGTCATTGCCGGTCCGGCCATCGTCGAGGAAGTCTCCTCGACCACCGTTCTTTATCCCGGCGACCGCTTGACGGTCGACAGATCCGGCAGCCTGATTGTTGAGGTGGCAGAATGAGCATGTTCGATCCCATCCGTCTTGAAGTCCTGCGCAACGCGCTTGAGGCAACGGCGCAGGAAATGGGCGTTGTGCTGAAATGCACCGCGTTTTCGCCCAACATCAAGGAGCGCATGGACGCATCCTGCGCCATCTTCGACGCCGATGCGGCGCTCGTGGCGCAAGCCGAGCATGTGCCGGTGCATCTCGGCTCCATGCTCAGGGCTGTCGGCCCGACGCTTTCAAAATTGCCGCCGCTGAAGGAAGGGGATGTCGTCATCGTCAACGATCCCTTCGTGGCCGGTGCGCATCTGCCGGATATCACGCTCATAGCGCCTGTCTTTGCCGGAGGGCGGCTCATTGCCCATGTGGCAAGCCGTGCGCATCATTCCGACGTGGGCGGCATGGAACCGGGTTCCATGCCCGGCAGTTCGCGCGAAGTGTTCCAGGAAGGGCTCATCATCCCGCCTGTGCTGTTGCAGGCCGGCGGCGTGGAGCAGGACGGCATCATGCGTCTGGTGCTCGCCAATGTGCGCACGCCGGAAGAACGACGCGGCGACCTCAATGCCCAGCTTGCCGCCCTCAAGATTGGCGAAACCCGCCTGCGGGAACTGGCGGAACGATTTGGCGCTGACGGTTTACAGGAGGGACTGGCGGCCATTCTCGACTATTCCGAACGGCGCATGCGCAGGCGCCTCGCCGAATTGCCACCCGGTCGATACGTGGCGGAAGACTGGCTGGATGACGATGGCGCCAGCGCCGAAAAGGTTCTGGTGAAGGTGGCGGTCGATGTGACGCCGGACAGGCTGGTCTTCGATTTCGAAGGCACGGCGCCGCAGCGGCGCGGGAATGTCAACGCCGTCGCCCCGATGACGCATTCGGCTGTCTTCTACGCCATCAAGATCCTGACGGATTCAACACTTCCGCCGAATGCCGGCGTCATGCGCCCTGTCGAGATCCATATCCCCAAGGGTTCGTTCCTCGATGCCCAGCCTCCGGCCGCCGTCTGCGCCGGCAATACCGAGACGACGCAGCGGGTGGCCGATACGGTTCTGCGCGCCTTCGCGAAGATCGCGCCGGAACGGATCGCCGCCGCCAGTCAGGGAACGATGAACCTGATCGGCATCGGCGGACGCGATCCTCGCAACGACCGTCCCTATACCTACATCGAAACGATTGGCGGCGGGCAGGGTGGACGGCCCTATGGGCCGGGCATGCACGGGGTTCACGCCAATATGTCGAACACCCTGAATACGCCGGTCGAGGCGCTGGAAATCAGCTATCCGCTGCGGGTGGAGCGTTATGAACTGCGCGAGGGCTCCGGCGGGCAGGGTCTCCATGCTGGCGGCGAAGGCCTGATCCGTGCGCTGAAGGCCATCGATCACGAGGCCCGCGTCTCGTTGCAGTCCGATCGGCGCGTGACCGGCCCCTATGGTCTGCACGGCGGAGCAGACGGCGCTGTCGGACAGAATACGCGGATCGACAGATCGGGCGCCGCTGAAACGGTTGGAGGCAAGGTTTCGCTTACCATCGGGCCGGGTGAGACGATTGTCGTTGAAACACCGGGCGGCGGCGGCTGGAAAAGCCTGCCGACCACGCTCTGAGCGATATCATTTGCTCCTGCCGGGCGTTGCCAACGGCCCGGCAGACTGTACCGCAGTGAACCGCAGATTCACGCAGTTCTTCCGCTCCGGAGCCCTCATCTGCTCAGTGGTGCACGCCCTTGGCTAGACCGGCTCGGCAGCTTTTGGCTTGTGTGCCTCGATCAGGTGATTGCGGAAGACGCGGGCGATTTCGGAGAGCGTGCTGACCGGAAAATGCGCGAGGCAAAGCGCGATCTTGAAGCTTAGAAGATCAGGCCGCAGCGCCCGCATTTGGCCGGCGGATACCCATTGTTCAGCGTAATGCTTCGGCAGGAAGCTGACATAGCGCCCGCTCAGGATAAGGTGCGCCAGACCTTCCATCGAATAAGCGGTGGCAATCGGCGCCTGCGCAAAAAGCGAACCGTAACCGGTGGCGATGGCATAGCCGCGCCGGGCATGCGCCTGTTCGGCAATACGCTCCAGCGTCAGTTGCCGTGCATTTGCCGCGAAAAGCGGGTGCTCTGCGCCGCAATAGAGGTTCTGTTCCTCATGAAAGAGCTGCTGCAGATGAACCGCTGCATTCATCGGCTGGTTTGGCACGATGGCGATTTCCATCTGCCGGTTGAGAAGGGCATTCTCGATCTGGTTGGGGGAGACGACAAGCAGCGTCACATGCACATCCGGCACCTGCCGGTTGAAGGCGGCGATGGCGGCATGGATCGCGCAACGCGGATTGCCGACGACCGCATCCACCGCGCCGATGCGCAACTCGCCCACCAGACGGCCGCGCATCACGCCCACTTCGCTGCGGAAGCTGTCGAGCGCAGCGAAGCACTTGATGGTTTCGGCATAAACCTTCTGGCCGTGCTCGGTCAGCGCAAAGCCAGACCGCCCGCGCCGGCACAAGGTCAGGCCGAGGCGCGTTTCGAGCGCCGCCATCTGGGCGCTGATGGTGGAACGGGCAATGCCCAGTTCTTCCTGCGCGTGGGTAAAGCCGCCGTTCTCGACCACAGATCGGAAAATCCGCAACTGCCGAAGATCGACATCGCTCAAGGGGGGAATGTGCTGGGACATGAAAGGTCTGCCGGATCGGACGTTTGGCTGGTAACGTCGAGCGTATCGGACGTTTTTCACCGAGGCAATGCCGCGCGTCGTCAGGCGTGCGGCGGTAATGGCACTTTCGCGCGCCGGGCGGCAAGATTGTCGCGCAGACGATAGTAACGCAATGTCAGGGCCGGTCCGAACGCCATGTAGAAAGGCGCAGCCGTCAGAGGCTCGGGCTTCAGCGCCAGTTCCTGCTGTGGCTTGCCGAGCGCCCATTCGCTGAGAATGGAGCCGAGCATGGAGCCGGTCGGCACGCCGCGGCCGGAAAGGCCGGTCAGCGCCACGACGCCTGGCGCCAGGTCATAAAGGCGAGGGACTGTGCGGTATTGCATATCGAGTTCGCCGAACCAGAAATAATCCCACCGCAGGTCCGTGCGGATCTGCGGATGCAGCCATCTCAGCCGGTCGCTCATCACCTGCTTTGTATAGGCCAGATCGGCGCCGCGCCGTCCCATGGGGAACATCGAGGCGACGATGCGGCCCTCGCGGTTGTACTTGTAGACATAGATATCACCGCGCCCGTCGTGGATCGTCGTGTTCTGCGGCAGAACGCTCGCGCGTTCATCGTCGGATAGTGGCTGCGTGGCCGCGACGAAGACGCGCTGGATCTTGAACGTTCGGTCGAGTTTCGGCCAGCCGCCGACGGTATAGGCGCCGGTGGTGAACAGGACCTTGTCAGCGATGACCTCGCCCTTTTGCGTGGTCACCGACCAGCCGCCGCCGGCATGGCGGGCGCAGCCGGTGACGGGCGAGCGGGTAAAGACCTTCGCGCCCTCGGCCATCGCCGCCCGCGTCAGACCGCGTGCATAGGACAGCGGGTTGAGGTGGCCGCCTTCCTCGTGGAACCAGCCGCCGAAGAAGCGCGGGCTTCCGGTTAACGCCTCCGCTTCGGCCCGGTCGAGAAGGCGCGTGCGTGCACCGACCTCGTTGTAGGTCTCCATCTTGGCAGCGAGCCCTGCCATGGATTTGGGCGTTGCCGCGGCCATGACATAGCCATTCTGGACCCATTCGCAATCGATCTGGTAATCGCGGATCATTGCGGAAACGCGGTCGTTGGCGCGGGTCTGTCGCTCAATCAGCCGTGCGGCCCAGGGCTCGCCCAGCATGCCGCGCAATTCCGGCAGGCTGTAATGGGTGAAGGTGGGGGTGCAGTGGCCGGCATTGCGGCCTGAACCGCCGAAGCCGGTTTCCTGCGCTTCGATGAGGGCAACGCTGACGCCGGCGCGGGCAAGTTCCAGCGCCGTTGTCAGGCCGGTATAACCGCCACCGACGATGGCGACATCGGCGCGGATCGTGCCTTCCAGTTCCGGTGTCGGCGGAGCGGAAACGGCGGTTGCGTGCCAGAGCGAGGCATCGAAGGGGGAGAAGCGGCTGTTCATGGCATGCCTCAGTTCAGATCGCTGCGGGCATCCAGCGCATCGCGCAGTCCGTCGCCGATGAAATTGAAACTGGTGACGGCAAGCGTGATCGCGACACCCGGAATGATGGCGAGCCAGGGCGCGCTGCCGAGATATTGTTGCGCGCTGTTGAGCATGTTGCCCCAGCTTGGCAGCGGGGGCTGGATGCCGTAGCCGAGAAAGCTCACATAGGCTTCAAGCAGAATGGCGCGGGCCACCGTCAGGGTCGCGGCGACGATGATCGGGCCGACAGCGTTCGGCAGAAGTTCGCGGAACATGATGTGGCTGGAGCGCAGGCCGAGCATGCGGGCGGCGAGAACGAAGTCGCGTTCGCGCAGCGAACGGATTTCCGTCTCCACGATGCGGGCCACCTCCATCCAGCTCGTCACCGCGATGATGACGGTGATCATCATCGGGCTGGGCTTGATGAACGCCGCCAGCGCCAGCAGCAGGAAGATCGAGGGAAACGACAGGAAGGCATCGACAAAGCGCATCAGCGCCGCGCCCACCCAGCCGCCGCGATAACCGGCGATAATGCCGATGACGGCACCGATCGCGGTGGACATCAGCATGGCAAAGAAGCCCACCAACAACGAGATGCGCCCGGCGTTGAAGAGGCGCGCCGCAACGTCACGGCCGAGCGGATCGGTTCCGAAGATGTGGCCGCCGGTCATGGGCGGTGCGAAACGGGCGCGAAGGTCGATGTAAAGCTCGTCATAGGGCAGAAGCCAGGGCCCGGCGACACAGGCCAGCACGAGCATGGTAATCATGCAAAGGCCGAGCACCGCGAGCTTGTGGCGAAAGAACCGTCGCGCGACGCGGCTCTGTAACCATCCGGAGCGGGAAGAGGCGAGGGTTGCTGCGGACATGGACTGTTCCTCTTTCTGTTCGGGTCTGAAACCGCGTCAGCCGAGACGGATACGGGGATCGACGAAAGCGACGACAAGATCGGCGATGAGGCTGCCCGCCAGAACCAGCATGGCGGAAAACATCAGCAGACCCATGACCACCGGGTAGTCCTGATAACCGAGGCTATCGAGAAAAAGGCGTCCCATGCCGGGCCATGTGAACACGGTTTCCGTAACCAGTGCACCGCCAAGGGCGGCGGGAAGTTGCATGCCGGCGAGCGTAATCATCGGCAGGAGAGCGTTGCCCACCACATGCTTCATCAATACGCGGCGGGGCGAAACGCCCTTGGCCGTCGCCGTTCGCACGAAATCCTGGTTGATGACCTCAAGCGTGGCCGTGCGCATGTAACGGCTCCAGATGGCGATTTCGACCAGCGCCAGAACCATGCTCGGCATGATGAGGTGAATGGCGTAGTCCGCCAGTGAACCGTCGCCGATCGTGTACATGTTGCCGGCCGGCAGCCATTTCAGCTTCAATGAAAAAACGTAGATGGCGACAAGGCCGAACCAGAAGGTGGGAATGGACAGTGCGATCATGGCGCCCACTGTCGCGGTATAGTCGAAGATCGAGTAACGGCGGGTCGCGCCCTTGATGCCGATCCACACGCCAAGCGTGATGGCGATGGTCATCGACGTGCCCATGAGGAGTAGCGTCGCGAAGAGATGGCCGGATATGATCGACAGCACCGGCTGCTGGTCGCGGTAGGATTTGCCCCAGTCGCCCTGCAACAGGTTCCCCACCCAGTCGAGATACTGCACCGGCAGCGAGCGGTCGAGACCCATCTGGTGGGCTATGCGGTCAAGTGTTTCCTGCGTCATGCCCGGTGTCAGGGCATATTGCGACAGCGGTCCACCGGGCGCGAGGTTCAAAATGGCAAAACCGATGATGGAAACGAGCACCAGAAGGATGAGGCTCTGCACCAGCCGGCTGAGGAGATAAGAGAGCATTGGCGGGCTCCATATCGGGGCGGGACGGGTTGCGCCTTCCCGATTGTTCGAGAAGGCGCGGCGTGATGGAAAGGAGGGCGGAGGGCAGGCTGCCCGCCACCTCCCTCATGGCTCCATCAGGCCCAGCGCCAGGTGGCGACGTTCCAGGTGTCGATACGCACGTTGACGTTCGGAACGACGTTTTCCACGCCCTTCTTGTGGCCGCGCACGGTGGCATACTGGAAGAGCGGCAGGAACGGCAGTTCCTTGCGCATGACCGACTGGATGTTCTGGTAAACCGCCTTGCGTTCTTCCGGCACAAAGAGCGCGCCGCCCTTCGCCAGAAGCGTGTCAACTTCGGCATTTTCGAACTGCCAGGTGTTCTGGCCGGCACCCCCCTTGGCCGGAATGGCCTTGGAGCTGAAATAGTCTGACGTATCGGGGTCCGATCCGGTCAGGAAGTTCAGGCCGACGATCACGGTGTCGAACTTCGACTGCATCCAGTACTCACCCCACATGACGGCGGGCGGCAGGTTCGAAATGGTCATTTCGACGCCCAGGTCCTTGAACGACTGCTGCATGTATTGCTGCACCTGTTCGCGGATATGGTTGCCGGCGGTGGTCGAGCAGGTGAAGGAAAGCTTCACGCCATCCTTGGCGCGAATGCCATCCGCCCCCGGCTTCCAGCCGGCATCGTCGAGCAGTTTCTTGGCCTTCGCCATGTCGTATTCATGCTTGGGCAGGTCCGGATTGTAGTAGAAGGACTGCTGCGGCATGTAGGTTTCGGTCGGCGTCGGCAGACCGTAATAGAGCGCATCGATGATGGACTGCTTGTCGATGGCGGCGTAGAGCGCTTCACGAACAGCCGGGTCCTTGAACTGCGGACGGCCCATGTTCAGAGTGAAGGATTCGATGGTCGCGCTCGGCACGATATTGACATTCTTGCCGTCGAGCGCCTTTGCCTCGTCGTAATGGTCGGGCGTGATCCACTGCAGGCCCACGACATCGATGTCACCTGTCTTGAACTGCGTATAGAGCACGTTGAGGTCCGGAACGTACTTGTAGATCAGCTTTTCGACATAGGGGCCATCGCCCCAGTAATCTGCATTGGCGGCCAGAAGAATGTGGTCACCTGCGGTGCGCTCCACCCATTTGAACGGACCGGTGCCGACCGGGGCATTGTTGAACGGCGCGTTGTTCGGGTCGGTGCTGGCTGACATCAGATGCTTCGGCGTAATGAAGGTCGAGGCAAGGATGGACGGGTAGGGCGCGAAGGGCTTTTCCATCCGCCAGGTGATTTCGGTGGGCGAAACCACGGTCAGATCGCGGACCAGTTCGTGACCGGTCTTGCGCCAGCTCCGGAAATCGGGGTTGACCAGAAGCTCGAGCGTCGCCTTCACGTCTTCGGCGGTGAAGGGCTTGCCGTCATGCCATTTCACGCCATCGCGCAGCTTTACCTTCCACTGAAGGCCATCGGCGGAAATGCCGCCATTCTCGACGGTCGGCACCTCGGCGGCAAGGGCGGCCACGAACTTGCCTTCGGCATCGACGCTGAAAAGCGGATCGTACAGGCTGAAATGAATGCCTTCATCCACTTCGATATGCACCATGTGCGGATTGAAGACGGTCGGCTCCTGCGAGAAGCCGACGATCAGCTGTCCCTTGATCGCCTTGGTGGCGGCGAAAGCCGAGCGAACACCGGGAACCCCGGACAAAATGACACCGGCGCCGCCGACGGCCATCAGGCCAAGTGCCTGACGCCGGGTGGGATGTGTAAGCGCATTGCGTTCCTTATCGGACATGGACCTGTTCCCTTTTCTCGTGGTTTTGACGGTATTTTATGGATGCGCTCTCTGGCGGAGCGCCGGGCATGCGGCGGCCTGTTAAAAGCCGCTGATGAGTTCGATCTTCGAGCCGTCGGTGAAACGGCTGAAACGGAAATCCTTGCGGTCGACGATGGGGGTGCGTCCCGTCACGATATCGGCCATCAGGCGCCCGGCAGCAGGGCCGATGCCGAAGCCGTGGCCGGAAAAGCCGGTGGCTACGTGGAAGCCGGGAATGGCGTCCAGCGCGTCGATGACGGGGATGGCGTCAGGCGTCACGTCGATCATGCCGGCCCAACGCTGGGCGATTTCGGCCTTTTCGAACACCGGAAACGCTTGCTTCAATTTCGAAAAGGCCCCGTCCGTCATGCTGATGGCCGGTACCGGGTCAAGCACGCGGTTATATTCGAACGGCGAGGGTTCATCGAGTTTCCAGCGGCGCGGAATGCGCCACTCGTCATAGAAGCGACCGGTCAGACGAAGATCGAGCGAGCGCCATTCGTGGAGCAGCGCCGGCAGGAATTTCGTCGCATAGCGGAACGAAGCCGGCACGATATCAACGATGTTCTGGAACCCGTTGGCGATGGTATAGCCGCCATCCAGACGCTTGCGGATGGCGAAACCGTTGGACCAGATCGCTTCCTCCGGGCCGCCTTCCAGCGGCTTCGTGCGCATGACCGAATTCATGACCTTGAGCTGCGGCAGGTCGAGGCCGTTATTGCCCATGAACAGGCTGGACCACGCGCCGCCGGCAAGAACGGCGGCCTTGCAGGCGATTTCGCCGCGCTCGGTCACGACACCGGACACCTTGCCGCCGGAAAGCTGAAGGCCGCGCACCGCGCATTCCGTCAGGATGAAGGCACCGCGATCACGCGCGGCCTCGGCAATGGCAGGCGCGGCCTTTTGCGGCTCGGCCCGGCAATCGCCAGCGGTGTAAAGAGCACCGGCCACGTTCATGCTGGAGTTCGGGTATTTGGTCTTGAACTCGGCGGCGCTCAGCATGCGGCTTTCAATCTGGTAGCCTTCGAGATTGCGGTTCCAGCGCTCGTGCTCGGCAAACTCCTTCTCCGTGGCGCAGGTGAAGACGATGCCGGCGCGCTTGAAGCCGGTTTCGCGGCCGGTGCGGCGGTTCAGATCGGCCCAGATGCGCAGCGATTCCGCCATCAGCGGCACCTCGCGCGGATCGCGGCGGGAAATGCGGACCCAGCCCCAGTTGCGGCTCGATTGCTCGTGGCCGATGCCACCCTTTTCGCACAGCGCGACCCTCAGTCCCTGATCGGCCAGTTCGAGCGCGGTGGAGGTGCCGATGATACCGCCGCCGATGACGACGACATCGACCTCTTTTGGCAATTCCGCATCGCCATGAACGGGAACGACATAGGGACCGGGCATGTCAGAAGGACTCCTCGAGTTGGCAATTGATGGCGAATTCGGCGACGGACGCCTCGTTCGGCAGGCTGACGAGCATGAGAATGATGCGGGCGAGATCGTCGGGGCTCGTCATCAGAGCCTCGTTGCGATCCGTGAGCGCGCGGGCCATGTCGGTGGCGACGAAGCCGGGGCAGACGGCGGTGGCACGAATGCCAAGATCGAAACCGGCATGGCGGATGGCATGCGCCAGCCCCACGGCGGCGAATTTCGACACCGAATAGGCGCCTGATCGCGCAGATTTGACGCGCTTGCCCGACAGCGAGCCGATGATGATGACACGGCCCTGACCGCTTTTACCGAGCGGTTCCCAGGCGGCTTTCACGAGTTGGCGCGGCGCTTTGACGTTCACCGTCAGCAGGGCATCGATATCGTCGTTCTCCGCATCGATGATCGTTTTCGGTATGGAAATGCCGGCATTGGCGATGACGGCATCGATCCGCCCGAAACGGGCCATGGCCCCTTGCGCCCAGTAGGTGCCACTTTCGCTGTCAGTGGCATCATAGGCCACGGCCTGATGGTGTGACGGATCGGCCCATTGCGGCAGTTCCGGCGTGCGCATGCCGAAGGAAACGCTCCATCCCGCCTCTGCAAAAGCTCTTGCAGCCGCAGCGCCGATGCCACGGCCTGCACCCGAAATCAGTACGACCTTCCGGTCATTCATTGTTCTCTCCTGCTGTTTCGCCCGTTCCCTCATTCGACAGACCGACAATGCGGCGGTAGGTGCGCGACAGAACCGAGATCAGCATCGCGTGCTCCTCGTCGGTAATGTCGGGGAAGAAGGACCTTGATTGTTTGACCACGATGGGGCGCACCCGCCTTGCCAGTTCGGCCCCGTGCGGCGTGATGTAAAGTCCCTGCGCACGGTTGTCGTCGCCATCGGCGCGGCGTGTCACAAGCCCCTGTTCTTCCATTTGGTCGATGAGGCGAACCATGGCGGAGCGATCGCGCAGGATCAGTTGCGCAATGACGGAGGGGCGAATGCCCGGATGCGCATCGACAAGGAAGAGGGTTGTGATCTTTCCCGTGCCCTTTGCAACCTCGTACCCCTCGAGCTTTTCATCGAGATCGCGCGAGACGGCCATATTCAGCGTTCGGATGTAATAGCTCAGGACATTTTCCAGAACGTCGAGCCCGACAGGTCCCTTTTCGCTGCCAACCGTCTTCTTTTCCTGCGTCATCCACCCTCGCAATGACGTGTTGGAACACTCCGGAAAAGCACGCTCTCCCAAAACCATACCAGATGAAAGTTGTAGTTAATCGATTTTCGGTTAATTTCCGAAAATGCTTTTGTATCAATTTGTTGAAGTGGAAAACGACACAGCATTTCAGAAAAAATGCCAATGCCCACCCGTCTTTTGTGAATTTATTGAACGCCCATTAGTGGACGTTTGCAACTATTTTTTCGGCCTCTGCCGAAGATTTTTTCAGTGGCGAAAAACGAGCAAAAATTGTGCGATGTGCACAGGCAATCGCCCGCGTCTGGGCAAAACGCGGGCGATTGGAGCCGGAACGGGAGAGGTGTGAAAAAGACAGCAAGTGGTCGCCGATCAGGCGGCCGGTTCCCACTCGCTGCCGGGAATGGCCGAAACAAGCTGGCGCGTGTAATCATGGCCGGGGTTGCGGAAGATTTGCGAAGGCGGGCCGTATTCCACCATCCGGCCCTTGTGCATGACGCCGACGTCGTCGCAGATCTGGCTGGCGACACGCAGGTCGTGGGTGATGAAGACCATGGCCAGCTTCATCTCCTCCTGCACTTCGGCAAGGAGCTTCAGGATCTGGGCCTGAATGGAGACGTCCAGAGCTGAAACGGCCTCGTCGGCAACGATGACCATGGGGTTGAACATCAGCGCGCGGGCAATGCCAACGCGCTGGCGTTGACCGCCCGAAAACTCGTGTGGGTAGCGGTCGAAGGCGCTGGCGCTCAGGCCCACGCGATCGAGCAGACGCAGCGCCTGCGCCTTTGCTTCGTGGATTGGCGTTGCCTGGGCAACCGGTCCGACCGTCAGGATACGACCGATGGTCTGGCGCGGGTTGAGCGAGGCGAACGGGTCCTGGAAAATCATCTGGATATGCGGACGCATTGGGCGGAACGCTTCTTCCGAAAGCGGCGCTATGTCCTGTCCGTTAAACAGGATTTCGCCGCTGTCGCTTTGCATGAGTTTGACGAGAAGCCGCCCGAGCGAAGACTTTCCCGAACCGGATTCGCCAACGATCCCGAGCGTCCGCCCCTTGGCGATGGAAAAGGAAATGTCATCGACGGCGTTGACGGTGCGGGTCTTCGAAAGAAAGCCGCCACCGGAACGGTAGGTCTTGCGGAGATTGCGCACCTCGAGCACGACCGGACGGTCGCCCGTGTTTTCGCGATCGGTGCCGCGCATGCGCGGAACGGCGGCAATCAGGCGCTGGGTGTAGGGATGGGTCGGGCTCTTCAGCACGGCTGCCGCGGTTCCCTGTTCCACCATATGTCCCTTTTCCATCACGATCACCCGATCGGCAATCTCGGCCACCACGCCGAAATCATGGGTGATGAACATCACGCCCATCCGTTTGCGACGCTGGATATCCGCAATCAGTTCAAGGATTTGCGCCTGTGTTGTGACATCGAGTGCCGTGGTCGGCTCATCGGCGATCAGAAGCTGGGGCTCAAGCGCCAGCGCCATGGCGATCATCACGCGCTGGCGTTGGCCGCCGGAGAGGCGGAACGGGTACTGGTGCTGCATCAGCGCCGGGTCCGGAAGGCCGACTTCCGTAATGAGGTCCAGAACGCGGCGGCGGCGTTCTTCGGACGTGCCGACGCCATGGGCCTCCAGCACTTCGCTGATCTGATCGCCCACCGTCATCAGGGGGTTGAGCGCTGAAAGCGGATCCTGAAAGATCATCGCAACGACCCGCCCGCGCATGGCGCGAAGCCGCGCGGGATCGGCACCGATCATCTCCTGTCCGGCCAGTGTGATGCTGCCGCGTTCGATTTTCAGGGCGGATGAAAGCAGCCCCATGACGGCATTGGCGGTGACCGATTTACCGGATCCAGACTCTCCGATGATGCAGACGATTTCACCGGCCCTGACATCGAATGAAATGTCCTCGGCGGCGTACTTGCGATCCATGCGTGGCGGCAGGCAGACACTCAGCCCCTGGACAGACAAAAGCGTCCTGCCCTCGTCAGTCCCGTTTGCAACGAACTCGATCATGCGGTTCCCCTTTTGGTCTATGAGCCGGCCTGACGAAGTCCAGCAAGAAAGATGCCAATCGCGCCGCCGTCCGGTTTGACTGCGAAGGAAGGACCAAAAGGGGATGATTCCATCCGAACAATGGTTCCGGAACTGGAAGACGTCTTATCCGGATTCGAAAGGTTGATAAAATCGGACGTTTAGTTTTGAACTTCGATATTATCGGACGTTTTTCGCTGTGGCAACGTCAGGGCATTCGATCCCGCACGGAGCCTGAGAATGACCGCTTCCAAACCGTCCCGCCGCAACTTTCAACCCGTATCGGCGTTCGATTCCCCACGCTATGCGGGGGCGGCAACCTTCATGCGCCTGCCGCTTCTCGGGCTCGATGCGCCGGATATCGATGCTGTCGATATCGGTATCGTCGGCGTGCCGTGGGATGGCGGCACCACCAACCGGCCGGGCACGCGCCACGGGCCGCGCCAGCTTCGCGATCTCTCCACCATGTTGCGCCCGATCCATCCGGCCACCGGCATGAACCCCTATACGATCTGCAACGTGGCGGATCTCGGCGACAGCCCGGTCAATCCGGCCGATGTGATGGATGCGCTGGCTCGTATCACCGGCTTTTATGCCGGGCTCAAGGCGCGTGGTATCACGCCGCTCAGCGCCGGTGGCGATCATCTCATCTCCTATCCGATCCTCAAGGCGCTCGCCGCCGACGGTCCGGTCGGCATGATCCATTTCGACGCCCATACCGATCTCTTCGACGATTATTTCGGCGGCTTCAAATACACCCACGGCACGCCGTTCCGTCGCGCCATTGAGGAAGGCTATCTCGACCCGAAGCGGGTGGTGCAGATCGGCATTCGTGGCACGATGTATGACGGCAGCGATGTTGCCTGGGGCCTTGAACAGGGTGTGCGCATCATCCGTGTCGAGGAATTCGAGGAGCGAGGCGTGGATGACGTGATGGCGGAAGCCCGCGCCATCGTCGGCGACCTCCCCACCTATGTCACCTTTGATATCGACAGCCTCGATCCCTCGGTTGCGCCGGGCACCGGCACACCGGAAGTCGGCGGCTTTTCCACCCGCGAGGCGCAACGCATGGTGCGCAAGCTGGCCGGTCTGAACCTGATTGGCGCCGATCTCGTCGAGGTTTCGCCGCCCTTCGATCCTGCCGGCGGCACCGCCTGGGTCGGCATTTCCATGATGTTCGAACTTCTCTGCGTGCTTGCGGCCTCGCCCGCCACCCGAAAATCCGCCTGATTTTTCCTCCCAAGCCCCTCGATCTGGAGACCCCGCATGAACAAGCAGACCCGTTCCCGCCTTCGCGTTTCCCTGCTGGCCGTCGTCACGACGCTTGGCCTTGCCTCCCCCTCGCTTGCCGCTGAAAAGCTCAAGGTGGCGCTCTCCACCTGGGTCGGCTATGGCCCGCTCTTCATCGCCAAGTCGCAGGGCCTGTTCGAAAAGGAAGGTCTCGACGTCGATCTCATCATCATGGAAGACGTGAAGACGCGCATGCCCGCACTTGCTGCCGGGCGTATCGATGCCGCCGTGACCACCATCGACACGGTGCTGGGCTTCTCTTCCGCCGACCATCCGATGACCTACCTCTTCGCCGTGGATGACAGCCGTGGCGGTGACGGCATCGTCGCCACCAAGGACATCAAGTCGGTCGCCGATCTCAAAGGCAAGAAGGTCGCCTATACCGAAGGTTCGGTGTCGCAGTTCTTCCTCAGCGTGCTCCTGAAGGACGCCGGTCTTTCGCTGAAGGACCTCCAGTCGCTCAACATGACGGCAGGCGATGCCGGCGCGGCCTTCGTGGCCGGCAAGGTCGATGCCGCCGTAACCTGGGAGCCGTGGTTGAGCCGCGGCAAGGCCGCGCCGCACGGCTCCGTTCTGGTGGATAGCGCGCAAAAGCCCGGCCTCATCACCGACGTCATGGTCACGACCAAGAAGACGCTCGCCGAGCGGGAAGCGGCCATGAAGGGCCTTTACCGTGCCTGGGCTGCTGCCGTTGACTGGCAGAAGGCCCATGTCGAGGACGCCGACAAGATCATGGCCAAGGGTGTCGGCGGCTGGCTGGAAGACCCGAAGGTGTTCGCCGAAACCCGCGCCGGCATCGCCTTCTACGACAACGCCATGAACCAGAGCTTCATGGACCCGGCCAATGCCGACGGCATTCTCGGCACCATCGTCAAGGCAAAGACGCTGGGTGAGGAAGCAGGCCTGTTCAAGGCCGCGGCCGAGCCGGCCTCGATGATCGCCACCGGCATCGTCAAGTAAGCCACGAACGGAGCAGGCATCATGAAGACCCGATCGCTTTTTTCGCCGAAAACCGCCATTCCCCGCACCACCTATGTCGGGTTGAGCGTCGCATCGGTGCTGGCCATTTTCGGTCTGTGGTGCCTGCTCACCTATGGCGGCTTCACGCCGCCGGATTTCCTGGCAACCCCCGGCGAGGTGCTGGCCGCCGCCATTCACCGCATTGCCAATCTCTCGCTGTTCGAGCACATGGCCTCAAGCCTCGAGGTCATTCTGTCCGGCTTCATTCTCGCCTCTCTTCTGGCGGTACCGATCGGCATTCTCATGGGCTCGTTTCCGGCGGTGCAGGCGATCTTCGAGCCGATCACCGGCTTCATGCGCTATATCCCGGTTTCGGCGCTCATTCCGCTGCTCATTCTGTGGATCGGTATCGGCATCGAGCAGAAGATCATGGTGATCTTTCTCGGCACTTTCTTCCAGCAGCTTATTCTGATTTCCGATGTCTCCGCCCGTGTCAGCAAGGATCTGATCGACTGCGCCTTCACGCTGGGCGCCCGGCGCGGGCAGGTGGTGATGCGCGTTCTGCTGCCCGCCTGCATGCCGGGCGTGATGGACAATCTGCGCGTGACGATGGGCTGGGCCTGGACCTATCTCGTGGTGGCGGAACTCGTCGCTGCCGATAGCGGTCTTGGCTACATGATCCTCAATGCCATGCGCGGCCTCTTCACCGATGTCATCCTGCTCGGTGTGTTCACGATCGGCATTCTCGGCCTGATCACCGATTTCTTCTTCAAGTGGTTGCGCCAGCGTCTGCTGCCGTGGTCGGTCAATCTTTAAGGAGCCGCCCGATGAGCCTTCTTACTCTCAAGGACGTGTCGGTCCGTTTCGAACCCAAGGGCAAGCCGCCCGTGACAGCGCTGGCCGAGGTGTCGCTGACCGTGCCGCATGACACGTTTTCGGTACTGGTGGGGCCTTCCGGCTGTGGCAAGTCCACGCTGCTGAGGCTGGTGGCCGGGCTGGAGGAACCGACAAGCGGCAGCATCACGCTGGATGGCAAGCCCATCGAAGGTCCATCGCGCGAGCGCGGCATGGTATTCCAGAGCTATACGCTGTTTCCCTGGCTGACCGTGTGTGAAAACGTCATGTTCGGACCGAAGCTCAAGGGCCTGCCCAAGGCCGAGTGTGCCGCAATTGCCGACGAACTGATCGAGGCCGTACACCTCAAGGATTTCGCGCAATCTTACCCGACAGAGCTTTCCGGCGGCATGCGCCAGCGCGTTGCCATCGCCCGCGCGCTTGCCAACGATCCGCGCATTCTGCTGATGGACGAGCCCTTTGGCGCGCTGGACAGCCAGACGCGGCAGGTCATGCAGGAACTGCTTCTCGAAATCTGGCAGAGCAAGCGCAAGACGGTGCTGTTTATCACCCATGATATCGACGAGGCGATCCTGCTCGGCGACGACGTGCATGTGATGACGGCTCGTCCCGGCCGGATCAAGGCTTCCATCGCCAACACCATCGCCCGCCCGCGCGGCATCGATACGCTGATTTCCGAGGAGTTCATGGGCTACAAGCGGCAGATTCTGTCGTTGATGCACAATGAGGCGCTGCGGGCGGCGATGTAGCGTTCACCGCCCATAACGCATTGCAGATGCGTCAGGCCTGTTCAAAGGGTCGTGCCGACCAGTGCACCGATGCCGGCGGTGAGGGCCATGGCGGCCGCGCCCCAGAATGTGACCCGAACGGTTGCTTTCAGAACATCGGCGCCCCCGGCCCTGGCGCCGATGGCGCCGAGAAGGGCGAGGAACAGCAGCGAGGCGATGGAAACCGAATAGACGAGCATGGATGCCGGCGAGAGGATGACCAGCGCCAGCGGCATGGCGGCACCCACCGCGAAGGTGAGCGCCGAGGTCAACGCGGCTTCCACCGGGCGGGCCGCCATATGCTCGACAATGCCCAGTTCCTCGCGGGCGTGGGTTTCGAGTGCATTATGGGCGGTCAACTGTTCAGCCACCTGCCGGGCGAGATCTGGTCCAAGACCGCGCTTAACGTAGATCTGGGTGAGTTCATCCAGTTCCGCTTCCGGCTGGGCTGCGAGTTCGGCACGCTCCCGCGCAAGATCGGCATTTTCGGTATCTGCCTGCGAACTGACGGATACATATTCACCCGCCGCCATCGACATGGCGCCTGCCACCATGCCGGCGATACCGGCGACGAGGATTTCCGAAGGGCCGGTGGCGGCCGAGGCAACGCCGACGATCAGGCTGGCGGTCGAGACGATCCCGTCATTGGCCCCCAGCACGGCGGCACGAAGCCAGCCGATCCGGGAAACCAGATGGTTTTCGGCGTGAAGTCTGCTCATGGTCTTAAGCCCCCTGTTTGCGCGTCACGCGGCTAGATTGGTTTGCTGACAGCAGGATGAACGTCGTTGCCATCATGGTCATGAAGTCTTTTTGAACACGCCACATCCCGCGCCCGCGGCTTCGCCGTGCCAGAGAAACAGCGCCGAGAGGCCAAGTTGCTCGGCCAGCGGCAGCCCCCGTTCGGCACCCAGAACCATGAGCGCGGTGGCCCAGGCGTCGGCGCTCATGCAATCACGCGCAATGACGCTGACGGAGGCCGGCGATTGCAGGAGCGGCATGCCGCGCTTCGGGTCGATGGTGTGCGAAAGCAGCCGTCCGCCGACCTCGACAAAGTGCCGGTAATCGCCGGAGGTGGCGATGGCGGCATCCTGAAGTTCAAGGATCGAGTGCGCCGCGCGGGCTTCCCGGTCCGGTGTCTCGATGGCGATGGTCCAGCCACGACCGTCCGGCTGGGCGCCGAGCGCGCGCAGTTCGCCGTCGATGGCAAAGAGGCCCGCCGTCATGCCATGCTGGAGAGCGGTTTCCGTCAGCCGGTCAACGCCGAAGCCTTTGGCGATGCCGTTGAGATCGAAGCGCATTGCAGTGTGCTTGCGGGCCTTGCGGTTGGCGCGGTCGAGTTCCAACAGGTCGTGAGCCGGGCTGCGTGGCGCGGTGCGGGCGGCCTTGATTGCCGCTTCGTCTGCCTCCTGCGGGCCGAAGCCCCACGCTGCGATGGCATCGCCTAGCCCGATATCGAAGGCACCGCCGCAGGCGCGGCCGATGCTCAGCCCGGCGTCGAGCACCGTCATCAGATCCTCCGGCAGATCCACCCAGGCGCCGGGTTCTGCGGCGTTCAGGCGGTTGAGGTCGCTTTCCGGCTTCCAGGTGGACATCTGCCGATCCACATCGCCGACGGCCCTTTCCAGTGCAGCGCGGATTTCGCCCGTGTCGAAACCGGGCGGCATGTGGAACAGGGCCGACCAGCGGGTGCCCATGGTTGGTCCGTTGAGGGCATGGCGGGTGAGGTCAGTAAATGTCTTCGGCATAGCGACCTTCTGCTTTCAGGCGGGCAAGGCTCAAGCCCTGCGGTGCAAGAATATCGGCAAGGGCAGCGGCAACGCCTGCCGCCATATCGCGCCCGCCACAGACGAGAACCTGTCCGCCGGCGGTAATCAGCTTGGCAAGGTGGGCTGCATCCCTGCGCAAGATATCCTGAACATAGGCCGGTGTCGCCGTGCGGGAAAAGGCAGTGGAAACGGACGTTAGACGTCCGTCGTCCTTCCAGTCCGCCAGTTCCTCGGCATAAAGCGCATCGCTTGCCGGGTGGCGGGTGCCGAAATAAAGATGCATCGGCTGGTGCGTGCGGTTGGCGCGGGCAAAGCCGGCGAGCGGCCCGATACCGGTGCCCGCACCGATGAGAATGACCGGCTGACGGCCGCGGGATGGGCGGAAAGCCGGGTTCGGGCGAATGAAAGCCGTCACGGTTTCACCGGGCTCGAGCGCCGTCAACCGGGTGGAACAGAGCCCGCCGGCCTGCCGCCGCACGCAGATTTCCAGAAACCCGTCCTTCGTAGCAGATGCCAGCGAATAAAAGCGCGGCAGGTCGGACCCTTCCGGCACGATGCCGACGAGATCGCCGGCTTCGAATTGCGGCAGGCCCTTGCCCGTCAGCCGCTGCCAGAATGAAGGCACCGGCAGGGCAAAGCGCAGGATGGCGGTCGTTGCCTGAACATTGGCGCCATAATCGCGGCGGGAAACGAGCGGCAGGCTCCAGAGTTTTGGGACAACAGGCTGGTGGTTCAGCTCGAAATCGAGACCCAGCGCCTGCGCCAGTGCCCGGCCCCAGCGGGCGAAATCCTGCGGCGACTGGCGGTCGACCGTTTCGAACGGGGTGAGCATGGTCCAGCCCTTTTCCTCTGCCGTGCGGTCAATTTCGGCAGCAAAGCCGCAATAGGCGGGGAAGCTGCGTTCGCCGAAGCCGAGCACGGCCAGCGACAGGCCGGGGCGAACCGGCGCGCCGGCAAAGCGTTCCATAAACCCGGTGGCGGAGGCCGGCGCTTCGCCATCGCCATAGGTGGCGGCGAGCAGAAGCAGACGCTTTGCTTTCGTCCAGCGCTCCGGTGCGAAGGCGGACATGGCGGCAACGTGAACACCAAACCCCTGTTGCGTCAGCGTTTGGCGCAGGGTTTCGGCAAAGCCCCAGGTCGTGCCGCCTTCGCTGCCGACGAGGATGATGGTGTCGGCTTCGCCCGCCGGAACGGAGGCTGTCTTGCGGTCGCGGCGGCTGTCGAGCCAGACCTTGAGGCCAGTCCAGCCCAGAACGGGAACGCCCAGAGCGGAAAGACCAAGAAGAAGGCCGAGCCAGGCCATGCCCTGACCGGTGTGCAGCATGGTAACGGTGTCGCTGACGGTATCGACCCAGTTGGCGTCGTTCCAGGCCAGAAGCGCGCCGTTGCCCTGATCGATGTAACCCTGCCCGCGATCCGTCTTCAGGGTGAAGACATCCGTCGCATCGCCATCTGCGGGAAAGTTCAGCGACTTGAGCTCGTCCAGCTTTATGGTCTGAAGGGCGGCGATCGATGCGACCGGGACATGCGTTTCGCCGCTGACCGTGGCGGGGAAGGGCGGCGCGCCGGCCCCTTCCGGTAGAACGTCGAAGGTGGCGGCTGTCATCCACAGGGCGGTGAGGGCGCAGAGGAAGAGGCCAGGCAAGGCAATGCGGGAGACGACGGTGTGCAGACGTCCATTGCCCGTGCCTCGCACCGGCTTCAAAATGCCCCGCCAACTACCGGCGCGACGCGCCATGACGAAGAGGCCTGACACCGACAGAAGAAGCATCGTTGCGGCACCGCCAGCCGTCACCAGCCGCCCGGCATCATCGAGTAGAAGCGAGCGGTGCAGGTTGGTGAAGAAGCGTTGCAGGCTGGAGATGCCGGCGGCACCGACCGGTTGACCCGTGGCCGGGTCGATGATGGCGGATGCCGGCTGGTCGCCCTCGAAATAATAGGCGGTGATACGCCCGGACGGCGCCCGCCGGATCTGCTCCACCGTAGGTTCTGCGGCCTGCACACGGGCGGCAAGCTCGGCGACGCTGATGGCCTGAGGGGCGGGCGTACCGAAACCTTCGGCAACGGGGAAGACCGAAAGCGCGGTGCCGCTCAACGCGATGACAATGAGAAGCCCGGCGGCGACAAGCCCGAACCAGCGGTGGAGAGACCGGATCATGGGAAAAGCCCTGCTATTAACGTTTGTAACTGAAATCGGCGATGTAGCGGGTGCCCTTGACCGACTGGCCGGAACCGGCGGACGTCAGCGGCACGACGATTTCGTTCGGGCTGTCGCGCATGTCTTCCACGGCGGAGTCGATGTGCAACTGATAGCCGGCATCGAACAGCGTATCGGCCAGATCGACGGTGATCTTGAGCGAGCGGCCCGCGCCGACGCTGGCGCCGGTAATGCCGTTGATTTCGCCGGTGTTGCCGCCTGAGGCACGATACCAGCCGCTCAGGTGCTCGTAATATTTTGCCTTTCCGCCCGCCATCCACAGGCTGCCGGCATATTTGCCCTGCGCGTCGGTCACGTAATAGGCGAGGTAAGCGCCATCGCCGCCGTAATTGCGCATGTTGGTGGTGAATGTCACTTCACCGGCATGCGCAAGGGCCGGAATGGTGAGCGCGGTCGTCACGGCCAGCATGGCAAAAAGGGATTTCAGTCGCATTGTGGTTCTCCTGCTGCGAGGTCTTGTGTCAGTTCATCTGCACGCGCGGCTTGCTGCCGGGGGCGAAAAGGCCGTTGACGGGCGGCGTGGCGTTTTGCTGCATGGCGGGCGTAGCGCTTCGGCCATCTTCCCCGTCATCGTCATCATCGTCGTCGTGACGGCTGGCTGAGTGATCCCGTTCGCGGTTTTCACCGTGGCGGTCGTGCTTTCTGCGGTGATGTTCGCCTTGATCGTCGTCATCGCGATGTTCACGGTAATCGACTGGCATTGCTGCGCCGGTCACGGCAACGACATGCGGCGTTGCCGCCGGCATGGCCTGGCCGGAAAAGGCGCCGAGCAGGCCCGCCGTGGCGCAGGTGGCAAACAGAAAGATGCGTTTTTTCATTCTCGGATCTCCATCAGGGATAGGTAATCAGGGCTTAGCGGTGGCCGTGCCGGCCTTCGATTTCCTTGATCTTGAGGGTAACGGGGTCGATCTTCGCCTCGAAGCGGCGACCGGTGCTGTCGGTGCCGTAGACCTCGTAGCAGCCGTCATCGATCTTGATGCGCTTCAGCGTCCAGCCCTGCTGCTCCGCCAGTTCGCGCACCGCCTCGCGGGACTTCCACTCACCGGTCGGGGCGTCGCAATCGTCCTCCGCCAGAACGGGCGAGGCGGTCAGAATAGCCAGAGCCAAAGTGGGTAGGATGCCGGTCTTCATCGTCGTTTCCTCTCGTTGTCGGGACCATCAATCTCGCCGTAAACTGACGGTGACCTGACGGATTGCGTTTTCCTGCTTCAGCTTCCCGTAAGCTGGCGGGTGGACTACGGTTCAGGGCAAATGGAGAAGCGGATATGCGCGTATTGCTGATCGAGGACGACACGGCGCTGGGCGCGGCCATTCGCGACCAGATCGCCGCCGATGGTCATTCCGTCGATTGGGTTCAGCGGCTGGACCGGGCGGGTGATGCGCTGGCCGCTGCCGCCTTTGATCTCGTGCTGCTCGATCTGATGCTGCCGGATGGCCTCGGCATCCCTTTCCTGCGGGCACTCCGGGCGCGCGGCGATGTGACGCCGGTTATCATCCTCACCGCGCTCGATCAGGTTTCCGACCGTATTGCCGGGCTGAATGCCGGTGCCGACGACTACATGGTCAAGCCCTTCGATCTGGCCGAGCTTTCCGCCCGTATCGGCTCCGTTGCCCGCCGCTATACCGGCAATCCCAACCCGATCATCACGCTCGGTCCGCTGGAAATCGACATCGCCGCCCGCAATGTGCGGGCAAACGGCAAGCCGGTCATTCTGACGGCGCGGGAATGGGTTCTGTTCGAAGCCTTCCTGCAACGCCCCGGCCAGCTTTTGTCCAAGGCGCAACTCGAAGAGCGGCTCTATTCCTTCGATACCGAAATCGACAGCAACGCCATCGAGGTTCACGTCAGCCGCCTGCGCAAGAAACTCGGCGCGTCCGTTATCGAAACCGAGCGCGGCCTTGGCTACAGGCTGGGCCGGCCATGAGGATGTTCGCATCGCTTCAGGCACGGCTCGCCATCGCCATCGGGTTGTCTGTCACGCTGCTGTGGCTCGCCGCTGCTGCCGTCACCGCCCATCGGATGGGCCGGGAGATGGAGGAGGTGTTCGACGATGGCCTGAAAGCCACGGCCCGGCGTATTCTGCCGATCGTCCGGCACGATCTACGCGAGGGGCGTCAGCGCAAGGATGCCACCGGCGATCACGAGGATGAGGATGATGACGATGCCCGCCCGGCGCGCATCGGGCGCGAGGCGCGCTATGGCGAGGATGTCACCTTCATCGTCCGGGACGGGGACGGGCAAGTCCTGCTGGGCTCGAAGGATGCCGACGTGGCGATTTTCCCGACCTTCGAAAAACGCGGCTTCCTGCGGACCGATACCCATCGGCTTTATTATGACACCAGCCCGGACCGGACCCTGACCATTGCGGTGGCCGAACCGCTGGAACAGCGACAGGAACTGTCGCGCAAGATGCTGCTCGGCCTGCTTGCGCCGCTTCTTATCGTCATTCCCATCAGCCTGCTGGCGATCCTTTATTCCGTGCGCCGCTCGCTGCGTCCGGTGCAGGTGCTGCAAGAGGATTTGGCCCATCGCGGCGTGCAGGATCTTTCTCCCCTGCCGGATAGCGGCTTGCCGAGCGAACTCCGCCCGATTTCGGCGGGCATCAACCAGCTTCTCGAACGTCTGAAGGCCGCCTTCAGCGCCGAACGCAGCTTTGCGGCCAATGCCGCGCATGAGTTGCGAACGCCGGTGGCAGGTGCCATTGCACAGGCCCAGCGCATTCGCTCGGAAACGCAGGAGGCGCAGACCAGTCAGCGCGCGGCGGAGATCGAGACGACGCTGAAGCGGCTGATGCGCATGTCGGAAAAGCTGATGCAGCTTGCCCGCGCCGAAGGTGGACGGCTGCGTGCCGATGAACCCTCCGATCTCCGCATGGTCGTGAAGATGGTCATTCAGGATTTCGCCCGCGCTGGCGAAGCCCGGATCGTTTCGAGCGTGCCTGATGCGCCGGTTTTGTCGCTGCTCGATCCCGATGCGGTCGGCATTCTTGCCCGAAATCTCATCGAGAATGCACTAAAACACGGCGCTGACCAGGGACGGGTCGAGGTGGCGCTGGAAGCCAATGGCGTGTTGCGGGTGGCCAATGACGGGCCGGTGCTGCCGCCGGAGGCAATGGACAAGCTGATGCGTCGTTTCGAACGCGGTAACGGCAAGATCGGCGGTGCGGGTCTCGGGCTTGCCATCGTCAAGGTGATCTGCGATCGGGCCGGCGCGGACATCAGCGTCACCTCGCCCCGTTCCGTCGGCAAGGATGGCGTGGAGGTGAAGGTCTCTATACCGCTTGCCTGATATGCCTGTTTGTGGTGGCGCAACGACGAAGTAGCGTCGGGCGGCGAGTGTGGGGCATGACCCCGCAAATCCGTTCTCTTCCCCGCTTCACCTCGCTTCAGGATTTCATGACCTTTCTGGAAGGCCGTGGACGCCTGAAACGGATAGAGACCCCGGTCTCCATTGTGCACGAGATCACGGAAATCCACCGCCGGGTTCTCGAAGCAAACGGCCCGGCGCTGTTGTTCGAACATGCGCTCGGCCCTTCCGGTGAACGCAGTGCCATACCGGTTCTCGTCAATCTCTTCGGCACGCGTGAACGCATCGCCTGGGGCCTCGGGCTTCAGGAGGCCGGTCTTGGGCCGCTGGCGGACATGTTGGCCGACCTACGCCAGCCACGCATGCCTGCGAACCTCAGGGAAGGTCTGGCCCGCCTGCCCATGCTGCACGCGGCCCTTTCCATGCGGGTGGTGCGGGCGCTGCGGGCTCCCTGCCAGGCCACCGTCTGGCGTGGCGCGGACATCGATCTTGGTCGCCTGCCGGTGCAGTGCTGCTGGCCGGGTGAACCCGCACCACTGGTAACCTGGCCGCTGGTTATCACCGCGGCACCGGACAATCCCCGCGATATCAATGTCGGGATCTACCGTATGCAGGTTCTGGGCCGGGACCGGTTGATCCTGCGCTGGCTGGCGCATCGTGGCGGTGCGCGGCATCATCGCATGTGGCAGGGACTTGGCCGCGATATGCCGGTCGTGGTGGCGATCGGGGCCGATCCCGCGACCATTCTGTCGGCGGTAATGCCGCTGCCGGAGGGCATGAGCGAGCTTGCTTTCGCCGGTCTTCTGCGCCGGCGCGCGACCCGCGTGGTGCCGGCCCTTACCCAGCCACTCCCCGTTCCCGCAACGGCGGAAATCATTCTGGAAGGCACGGTATCCGCAACCGAAACCGCACCCGAAGGCCCTTATGGCGACCATACCGGCTATTACAATGCGGTGGAGCCGTTTCCGGTCGTCACACTGTCGGCGATCACCATGCGGCGCAAGCCCGTCTATCTCTCCACCTATACCGGAAGACCGCCGGACGAACCGTCGCGCCTGGGTGAGGTGATGAACGATCTCTTCGTGCCGCTGGCCCGCCGCCAGTTTCCCGAAATCACTGATCTCTGGTTGCCGCCGGAAGCCTGCTCCTACCGGGCCATGGTGGTGTCCATCGACAAACGCTATCCCGGTCAGACCCGCTGGGTGATGATGGGCCTGTGGTCCATGCTGCCGCAATTCACCTATGTAAAGCTCATCATCGCCGTCGATCCGGACATCGATGTGCGCCGCTGGGAGGATGTGATTTGGGCGCTTTCCACGCGCTTCGATGCAAGCCGGGACATGCTGGTGATGGACGATACGCCCATCGATTATCTGGATTTCGCCTCACCGAAAGCAGGGCTCGGCGGCAAGCTCGGCCTGGATGCCACGACCAAGATCGGCCCGGAGACCGACCGCGACTGGGGCCAGGTGCTGGCCATGACACCGGAGGTCAGGGCCCGTATCGACGCGTTGTGGCCGGATCTGGGGCTCGGCGCGGCGCCGTAGGGCGCGTTATGCCACGCCGTTCCATTCCAGGGTGAGCGGCGCGCCGGGCAAGCGCAGAAGATCGATGCAGCGCGTCGCCAGATGGTCCAGCATTGCATCGATGGTTTCGGGCTTGCGGTAGAAGGCCGGCACCGGCGGCATGATGATGCCGCCCATTTCCGTTGCCGCGAGCATGTTGCGCAGATGCCCGAGGTGGAGCGGGGTCTCCCGCGCCACCAGCACGAGCGGGCGCCGCTCCTTCAACTGCACATCGGCCGCGCGTGTCAGAAGGTTATCCGACAGGCCTGAGGCGATCGCCGCCAGCGTGCGCATCGAGCAGGGCACGACGATCATGCCCTGCACGGGAAAGGAACCGCTGGCGATGGTTGCGCCGATGGCGCCGATGGGGTGGTTGCAATGGGCCATGCCGAGCAGATCGTCCAGTGCCCGGGGCCCGACCTCGTGTTGCAGGGTTTGCCGCGCGGCATGGGAAACCACAAGATGTATCTCCACGGTTTCAAGAGCGGCCAGCCGCGCCGCAACCCGCATGGCAAGCGGTGCTCCCGATGCCCCCGAGATGCCGAGAATGATCCGTTTTCTGTCCTTCATCTTCTGAATCTCCTCGCCGCAGACGACCTGTCTGCCGGGGACTTCCTCGCGTGGCGCGGGCAAGGGCAGTTTGTGCCGCAGCAAGCAAAACCTGGCTCCGTCGTCTGTTGCGGCATGGGGCAAGTTGCGATCGATGTTTTCCGGAAAAAGCGACTGTTTCTGCAGTCCGGCTGTCAATCAACTTCGATCAACAGAACGTGACTTCTGCGTTATTGAATGGTGGATTTGATGCAGGAAACCCGGTTCTGGTAATATAAAAAAGTAATTTTATTTCAAAATACTAATCGAACTCACGGGTGGCGATACCCGTTGATGAAACTGTGATGTAGACCTTGGTATTACACCAATCGTTGCTGGTGGCAGGGCGAATTCGTTGTCTATGGTCAAATCCACTATGCAGGGGAGAGCATAAGAACCGGTTGCGGGTCCTGGGTCCTGGAGGGGGCACGCGCCAGGCAAAGCATTTCATTTGGCAACATCGTTGATGAGGTCCGGCAATCGCCGGGGCCCTGGATGACGCTATCGGCGGCATACGCTCTCTCTTTGTCTGGTTTTCGGAGGCGGGCCCCTGCGGGGGGCCATTTTGTGTTCAAGGGAGGAACCCTCATGGAGGATAAGACTTCGTCCAATGCCTATTGGGCAGCCAATCTTCGCATCATCTGGATCTGTATGGCGGTCTGGACGGTCGTTTCATACGGTTTTGGTATTCTGCTGCGTCCGGCGCTGTCCGGCATCACGGTGGGCGGCACCGATCTCGGCTTCTGGTTCGCCCAACAGGGATCGATCCTCGTCTTCATCGTGCTGATCTTCGGCTACGCCGTTTACATGAACAGGATCGACCGCGAATTCGGCGTCGACGAACAGTAAAGCTCAAGGGGGATACATGGACCAGTATACGCTCAATCTGCTGATGGTCGGCGCGTCCTTCGCGCTCTACATCGGCATCGCCATCTGGACCCGCGCGGGTTCGACGGCTGAATTCTACGCCGCCAGCCAGGGGGTTCACCCCGTGACGAACGGCATGGCCACCGCTGCCGACTGGATGTCGGCCGCTTCCTTCATCTCCATGGCCGGTCTCATTGCCGGTGTCGGCTATGCCAACTCCACCTATCTGATGGGCTGGACCGGCGGTTACGTTCTGCTCGCCCTGTTGCTGGCGCCCTATCTGCGCAAGTTTGGCAAGTTCACCGTCCCGCAGTTCATCGGTGACCGGTTCTATTCGAACACGGCTCGCCTCGTCGGCGTCGTCTGCCTTATCATCATCTCGGTTACCTATGTGATCGGCCAGATGACGGGTGCCGGTGTCGCCTTCTCCCGCTTCCTCGAGGTGCAGGTTTCGACCGGTCTCTGGATCGCGTCTGCCGTGGTGTTCGCCTATGCCGTTCTCGGCGGCATGAAGGGTATCACCTACACGCAGGTGGCCCAGTACGTCGTTCTGATTGTCGCCTATACGATCCCGGCGATCTTCATTTCGCTGCAGCTTACCGGCAATGCCCTGCCGCCGCTTGGCCTTTTCGGCACGCACACCGAATCCGGTTTGCCGCTGTTGCAGAAGCTCGACCAAGTGGTGACCGATCTCGGCTTCACGGCCTACACGGCACAGGGCTCCATGCTCAACATGACGCTCTTCACGCTGTCGCTGATGATCGGTACTGCGGGTCTGCCGCACGTCATCATCCGCTTCTTCACCGTGCCCAAGGTTGCCGATGCCCGCTGGTCCGCCGGCTGGGCGCTGGTGTTCATTGCGCTCCTTTACCTCACGGCTCCGGCTGTGGGCGCCATGGCGCGCCTCAACATCATCGACACCATCTACCCCAAAGGCACGCAGGCCGAATCCGTTCTCTATGAAGAGCGTCCGGACTGGATGAAGACCTGGGAAGTGACCGGTCTTATCAAGTTCCAGGACAAGAATGGCGACGGTCGCATCCAGCTCTATAACGACAAGGCTGCCGATTTCACCGCCACCGCAGAACAGCGCGGCTGGAAGGGCAATGAACTGGATATCAACAACGACATCCTCGTTCTCGCCAATCCGGAAATCGCACAGCTTCCGGGCTGGGTCATCGGCCTCATCGCGGCCGGTGGTCTTGCAGCCGCACTCTCGACGGCTGCCGGTCTGCTGCTCGCCATTTCCTCGGCCATCAGCCACGATCTGATCAAGGGGTCGCTGAAGCCCGATATCTCGGAAAAGGGCGAATTGCTTGCCGCGCGCATCTCGATGGCCGGTGCCATTCTGGTCGCAACGCTGCTCGGTCTCAACCCTCCGGGCTTTGCAGCCCAGACGGTGGCACTCGCCTTCGGCCTTGCCGCAGCCACCATCTTCCCCGTGTTGATGATGGGTATTTTCTCCAAGCGCATGAACGCCGCAGGTGCAACCGTCGGCATGCTCGTCGGCCTTGTCACCACCTGCGTCTACCTGTTCACCTACCTCGGCTGGTTCTTCATCCCCGGTACGAACATGCTGGAGAACGTTCCGGCCAACTACCTGTTCGGCATTCCGCCGAGCGCCTTCGGCCCGATCGGCGCGCTGCTCAACTTTGCCGCCGCCTATGCCGTGTCCAGCGTGACGGCTGCACCTCCGAAGGAAATCAGCGATCTCGTGGAATCCATCCGTGTTCCGCGCGGTGCCGGTTCCGCCGTCGCCCACTGAGGGTACAATCGACAAGGGAACGGGCAGCTACGGCTGCCCGTTTTCCATAAACCCGGCGGTGAAGCGGCTTCACTGGAAAAGAACCGGGAATGAGGGGGAGGGAACGTGTCCGCAATCACTGAATTTCTCCAGACCTTGTCACCCTATGACAGTCTGCCACAAAGCGCGTTCGACCGCGCAGCAGAACAGGTGGAGCGCCTGGATGTGCCAGCCGGCACCGTGATCTATCGCCATCACGAGCCGTTGGCAGGCCTTTACATCATCATCGATGGCCGCGTCGAAACGCGCGATATCGCCGGCAGCCTGATTTCGGAACTGTCCCCTCGCGAGAGCTTTGGCGAACGCGGCCTTCTTTCGAACGGCCTTGCGGCCACGACGGCGACGGCGCTGACCGATGCCGTGCTATTGCGCCTGCCCGCTGCCCTTTTTCGCGTTCTGATCGCGGACGAGCCGGTCTTTGCCCGCTTTTTTGGCCGCCCTGTCACGGGGCCCCCCTTCCGCAGCGACCTGACGACGCGCAAGGTGGGCACCCTCATGTCCACACCGCCGCTGTTCTGTACCCCGCAGACGCCGGTGCGCGAGGCTGCCGGGCTGATGAGCGACCGCAAGGTGTCGTGCCTTGGCGTGGTTGAAGGCGAGCGGCTTGTCGGCATCGTCACGCAGCGGGATCTGGTCGGGCGGGTCGTGGCCAAAGGGCTCGATTCGCAGGTGACGCCGGTTGGTGCCGTGATGAGTTCGAACCCTGTCAGCCTGAACGCGGAGGATCTCGGCTCAGATGTACTGCATCTGATGCTTGAGCGCGGCATTGGCCATTTGCCGGTGGTGGAAGGCTCACGGCTGGTGGGCTTCATCACGCAAACCGATCTTACCCGCTTCATGGCGGTGTCCTCGGCGCTGTTGATCCGCGATATCGCCTCGGCAAGCCGCATCGAGGACTTGCAGCAGGCCACCGCCGGCATTCCCCGGCTGCTTGTCCAGCTTGTCGGCGGTCACAATCCGCACGGGGTCGTGACGCGCCTCATCACCGATATTGCCGATGCGGTCACCCGTCGCCTGATTGACATGGCGGAGGTCGAATTCGGCCCGCCGCCGGTGCCCTATCTCTGGCTTGCCTGCGGTTCGCAAGGGCGGCAGGAACAGACGGGCGTTTCCGATCAGGATAATTGCCTGTTCATCGATGATGCCTTTACGGAGGACCACCGCCCGTGGTTCGAACGGTTCGCCTGTTTCGTCAGCCGCGGCCTCGACGCTTGCGGTTACGTGTTCTGCCCAGGCGACATGATGGCGACCAATCCGCTCTGGTGCCAGCCCGTGCGGGTGTGGAAACGCTATTTTCGGGAGTGGGTGGAAACGCCCAATCCCATGGCGCAGATGCTGGCCAGCGTAATGTTTGATTTGCGGCCGATTGCCGGTGAAACCATGCTCTTTGCCGAGATGCAGTTTGAGACGCTGAAGCTTGCAGCGTCCAATTCGATCTTCGTCGCCCACATGGTCAGCAACGCGCTGAAGCACACGCCGCCGCTCGGCCTCGTGCGCGCCTTTTCGACGGCCAGAAGCGGCGAACATCGCAACCAGATCGACATGAAGCTGAACGGGGTGGTGCCCGTGGCCGATCTGGCCCGGGTTTACGCGCTCGTTAAACAGTTGACACCCGTCAACACCCGCGCCCGGCTGATGGCGGCACAGGAAGCGGAGGTGATTTCCGTGGCGGGTGGACGCGATCTGGTGGCGGCCTATGATATGATTGCGGATTTGCGGCTGCGCCATCAGGCCGAGCAGATCCGGGCCGGAACGAAGCCGGATAACTTTCTCAACCCGTATGGCCTCGGGGAATTCGAACGTTCGCAACTGCGCGACGCCTTTGTCGTCGTGCGCACCATGCAGGCGGCGCTCGCCAATCGCGGCGTAGCGCCCATCTGAACATTGGCAATGCCGGTGGTTCGCCTGAAACAGCGGATCGCCGACGTGAAAGGAACGGGAATGCTGTTTGAGTTGATTGCGGCGGTGGTCGCGGGTGTTGCGGTCGCCGGTATTGTCTCGGGCCTGCGCTGGGCCAGTCGCGGCCTGCTGCCGAAATGGCTTGTGCCGGCAGCCGGCGGCCTTGCCATGATCGTTTATGCGGTGTGGAGCGAATATACCTGGTTCGACCGCATGACCAATGTTCTGCCGCGTGGTGTTGCCGTGATCTGGAAGAATGAAGACCAGTCTTTCTGGCGGCCGTGGTCCTATTACAAGCCGGTCATCAACCGGTTTACGGCAATCGATGTGCCGGGCGCCAAGCGCCATCCCGCCCATCCGGACCAGGTCATGGTCGATGTCGTGCTGGCCGCCCGCTGGCGCACCAATACGGTGGTGAAGACCGTTTATGATTGCGCGAACGGTCAGCGCGCCGATCTCGTTGGCGATACCGTGAAGATCGCCGATGACGGCGCGATTTCAGGGGCCGAGTGGGTCCGCGTTGCTGCCGATGATCCGGGCATGATCGCCGCCTGCGCGGCGAGGTAGCCCTCATGCGCTTCGAAAGCCTGTCCCTGCGGCTGCGCATCTTTCTCTTCTTTGCCGCGATTGCGCTGGGCGGGATCGGCGCGATTGCAACGGGCTTCGCGCTCGCCTATCGCCGTTTGGGGCCGCTGCCCGACGTCGCGCCGCTGGTGCAAGGCGCCATCGTCGCTGGCTTCGGTCTGGTCGGCCTGTGCGCCTGGGTTTGGTATCTCTTCGATACGCATCTCGCCCGCCCGGTGGAAAGCATGGCCTCGGCGATGCGGGCACGGGCCCATGCCCGCGTCGAAACCCGTCTGGCGAAGGGGCAGGGGCGTTATCTCGGCGATCTGGCGGATGCCGTTTCGGCGACGGCGACGGAACTGGCGGAGGGCCGCAATGCCGTGGCCGAAAGCATCGCGCGGGAAACCATGCGCCTTTCCGCGGACAAGGAGCGGCTTGAACACCTGTTGGCGGACGTGCCGCCTGCCGTTCTTCTGTGTACGGGTGGCCACCGGCTGGTGTTTTATAACGGCGTGGCGCAGCGCTATCTGTCGGAGGGCGGCAAGCCGGTCTGTCTCGATCGCACCCTGTTCGACTATCTGGCCGATGACCCGGTGCGCAGCGCCCACCGGCGGCTGCTGGAGGCCGGCACGCCCGATGCTGTGGTGGAATTTCCCTGCATGGCGCCCGGTGGAACGCGGCGGCTCGTTGGGCGTATGCGTCTTGCCCGGGATAATGGCGGGCAGGAGGGTGCTTATGTCATGACCCTGCGCGATGTGAGCGATGCGCTTTCGGCGCTTGCCCCATGCCTCGCGGCGGCGCCCGCCGACCAGATCGAGCCCTTGCATTCCGTTGTCTATGATTTCGATCTTCTCACCCGCTCGCATCCGGACAGGGTCATCCAGGCGCGGCTGAACGAGTTGACCTACGTTGTCTTTGATACGGAGACGACGGGTCTGTTACCGAACCGGGGGGATGAGATCGTCCAGATTGCCGCCGTGCGGGTGGTGAATGGCCGGATCATCAAGGCTGAAAGCTTCGAGACGCTGGTGAACCCCGGCCGTTCCATTCCGCCATCGGCCACCGCCATTCATGGTGTCGATGATGCCATGGTGGCCGATGCGCCGCGTGCTGTCGAGGCTATCGACCGATTTCAGCGTTTCTGCGAAGGCGCGGTCCTTGTGGCACACAATGCGCCGTTCGACATGGAATTCCTTTATCGGCGCGAGGCGAGCATCGGCCGGGTCTTTGAAAACCCGGTGCTGGATACGGTGCTGCTATCGGCGGTCGTCTTCGGGCAATGGGACGCGCATTCGCTGGATGCCCTTGTCGAGCGACTGGATATCGATCTCCCGGCCAGCCTGCGCCACACCGCCATGGGCGATGCGGTTGCCACGGCGGAAGCCTTTATAAAGCTCAAGGACATTCTGACCGCACGCGGCATCGAGCGGCTTGAAGACCTGCTTAACCAGACCCGTCGGCACGGGCGGCTGATCCGCGATATGAACCCCGGTTTGTGAGCGGCTCACATGCGCTTGACCGCTGGAAGACTGGAAAGGTGAAGAAAAAGCATGACATAGCGGTGGGTCGCTGCTAGACAGAGGGCAGGGTGTTCATGCCATTCGACGTGGCAGGGCAGGATTGCGTCGGTCGGGCCGCCACGCATAATCTGCTGTGGATCTTTGGAGGACACCCTCATCATGTGCCCGCTCTCTCTATGTCTGTGCCGCGTCCAGTCCGCTTTGTTTGCAGGGGACGGATGTTGTCCATCCTTCTGCTTTTCGCTTGATTCCGTTGCCCGTCTTCGCGGTGTTCCGATGGTGGCAGGTCGCGTTGATGCTGAATTCCAAGGAGATTGATAGCCTCTGATGGTTCTCTGGCTCGTTCCTTTCTTTCCCCTCATCGGCGCCATTCTGCCGCCACTCCTGATCCGTTCGGGTCGCAATGTCTGTTCCAACGCTGCCGGACTGGTGTCGCTTGCCGCTCTTGCTCTGTTGCTGACCAAGGCCGGTGCGGTGTTTGCCGGTGGGCCGGTGCGCGTCAGCCATGCCTGGGTCACCCAGATCGGGTTGAACTTTTCTTTCCGGCTGGATGGGCTGAGCCTGTTCTTTGCCGCGATGATCCTCATCATCGGCCTGCTCGTCATCGTCTATGCCCGCTTTTATCTCGATCGCGCCGATCCCATGGGGCGCTTTTACGCCTATCTTCTGCTGTTTCAGGGGGCGATGCTCGGCGTCGTGCTGTCGGATAATCTCATCCTGCTCCTGATCTTCTGGGAACTGACCAGCCTCACCTCCTTCCTGCTCATCGGTTACTGGCGCGACAAGGCGGAAGCCCGCGCCGGCGCGCGCATGGCACTGGTTGTGACCGGCGGCGGCGGTCTGGCGCTGATCGGTGGTCTTATCCTGCTCGGCAACATTGCCGGCACCTTCGAGATTTCGGAGCTTCTCGCCAAGGGCGATCTCATCAAGGCCTCGCCGCTCTATCTGCCGGCGCTCATCCTCATCCTCATTGGCGCCTTCACCAAATCGGCACAGTTTCCGTTCCATTTCTGGCTGCCGCATGCCATGGCAGCGCCGACCCCGGTTTCGGCCTATCTGCATTCGGCGACCATGGTGAAAGCCGGCATCTTCCTGCTCGCGCGCCTGTGGCCGGCATTGGCCGGCACGGATGCGTGGTTCCTTATCGTCGCGCCTGTCGGGCTCGCGACCATGGTCATTGCGGCGTGGATCGCCTTCTTCAAGGACGACCTGAAGGGGCTGCTCGCCTTCTCGACCGTCAGCCATCTCGGCCTTGTGACCATGCTGCTTGGCCTTGGCACGCAAATGGCCGCCGTCGCCGCCGTGTTCCACATTCTCAATCACGCCACTTTCAAGGCTGCGCTGTTCATGAGCGCCGGTATCGTCGATCACGAGACGGGAACGCGCGATCTGAAGCGGCTGGGCGGACTGATCGGGCTGATGCCGGTGACGGCGACGCTTGCGCTCGTTGCTTCCGCCTCCATGGCGGGTGTGCCGCTGTTCAATGGTTTCCTTTCCAAGGAAATGATGCTGGAGGAAGCGGCTCACACGGTCTATGCCGGGCAGGTCTGGCTGTTTCCGCTCGTTGCGACGCTCGCGGCGGTCTGTTCGGTCGCCTATTCCGTGCGCTTTGCAGTCGGCACCTTCCTTGGCAGGGCGCGGGATGATTACCCGCACCATCCGCATGATCCGCCGGCGGGCATGTGGGTCCCGGTGGCGATCCTTGCTACTGCCGTCGTGGCGATTGGCATCGCGCCGGCCTTCGTTGCGGGGGATCTCGTGGCGCTTGTGGCGGGCGCCGTAACCGGTGGTCCGCTGCCGGACTACCATCTGGCGCTCTGGCACGGGCTGACGCCCGCGCTGGTCATGAGCCTCATCGCCTTTGCCGGCGGCATTGCCCTGTTCCTTGGCTATCGACCCGTGAATGGGTTCCGTCTTTCTGTGCCGCGCCCGGATGCGAAGGCGATGTTCGAGGCGGTTCTCGATGTTGCCGAACGGCTCTCGGCGCGCCTCGCCGACAGGCTGCATGACGGTTCGCTCGCCACGACGCTGCGCGTCGTCTTCGTCGCTCTGACCGGCGTCGGTCTCTATGCTGTCTGGGGCTCCATGCTCGGCAATGGTGTGCGACCCACGCTGCCGATCAGCGCTCCGGCCATCGTTGCCTGGGGTGCGCTCGTGGCGGCGAGCCTCGCAACCATCGTCTGGCACGGCGAACGTTTGCTGGCGCTCGTCCTCACCAGCGTTGTCGGCGTTGTGGTTGCGCTCATATTCATCCAGTTCTCGGCCCCCGATCTCGCACTGACACAGATTTCGGTGGATGTGGTCACGACCATCCTGATGCTGCTGGCGCTTAACCTGCTGCCCAAGCAGACGCCCTCGGAAATGCGCACGGGGCCGCGCATCGGCGATGGTCTGATTGCCATTGCCGGCGGCTTCGGCGTTGCAGCGCTTGCCTATGGCGTCATGACCAGCGAAGGTCCGCGCGCTATCGCCGATTATTACCTTGCGACTTCGAAGCCCGGCGGTGGCGGCACCAATGTCGTGAACGTCATTCTCGTTGATTTCCGTGGTTACGATACCTTCGCGGAGATTATCGTGCTCGGCATTGCCGCCATCTCGATCTTTGCGCTGCTCGATATCAGCCTCAAGGGGCCGGCGCTCAAGCGTATCCGGGCGCTGTTGCCGAAGGAGGAGGCGGGTGATGCGCATCCGCTCATTCTCGTGGTCGTCGCACGGTTGCTTCTGCCGCTGTCGCTGGCGGTCGGCGTGTATATCTTCCTGCGCGGCCACAATGAGCCGGGCGGCGGCTTCATCGCCGGCCTCGTCGTCGCCATCGCGCTCATCATCCAGTACATCGCGTCCGGTTATGTCTGGGCGTCCGAGCGTCGGCGCTTCGATCCGCATGCGATGATCGGCGCGGGTGTGGGCATTGCAGGCCTTGCCGGAGTTGCCCCCTGGGCCTTCGGCCAGCCCTTCCTGAAAAGCACCTTCGGCTATGTCACTTGGCCCATTGTCGGCAAGTTCGAACTGGCGTCCGCCATGGTCTTCGATCTGGGCGTCTTCCTCACCGTCGTCGGTGTGGTGATCCTGTCGCTGGCGCGGCTTTCGCGGGTGGCACAGCGGGTCGATCCCGTGCCGCCCACCGGGGCCATGGATATTCCCCTTGAAAACAAGAGCGCGGAAGGAGCCTGACATGGAGTTTCTCGTTGCCAGCGCCACCGGCGTTCTGACGGCCACCGGCATTTATCTGATGCTACGGGGTCGCACGTTTCCTGTTATCCTCGGCCTCACATTCCTCTCCTATGCGGTGAACGTTTTCCTGTTTTCCATGGGGCGCCTTGTTATCGATCGGCCGCCCATCGTCTCGCCGGATGCTGCCGCTTACACCGATCCGCTGCCGCAGGCGCTGGTGCTGACCGCCATCGTCATCTCCTTCGGCATGACGGCGCTCATCGTCGTGCTGGCGCTGCGTGGCTTTCTGGAAACGGGAAGCGACCGTTCGGATCTCGACGCCTCCGCCGTTGAGGCCGATAGCGAGGAGGGCAAGCGCCCATGAACCACTGGATCATCCTTCCCGCCGTCATTCCGGCGCTCACCGCCTCCTTCCTGCTGCTGGCGCTTCGTCACCGGCTGGAAGCCCAGCGCGCCGTTTCCATCGTCGCGACGACGCTCCTTCTCGCTGTTGCCCTGTTTCTGCTTGTCCAGTCCTCGACTGGCGTGCCGCTCGTCTACCGGCTCGGCAACTGGGAAGCGCCGTTCGGCATCGTGCTGGTCGTCGACCGGCTGACGGCGACCATGCTGACGCTTTCGGCCACGCTGGCGCTGTGCGTTGCTGTTTTCGCATCCGGCGGCGATGACCGGGCCGGGCGGCACTTTCACCCGTTGTTCCAGTTCCAGCTCCTCGGCATCAACGGCGCATTCCTGACAGGCGATATCTTCAATCTCTTCGTCTTCTTCGAAGTGATGCTGATTGCCTCCTATGGCTTGATGCTGCATGGCGGCGGCGCGGCACGGCTGAAGGCTGGCTTTCAGTATGTGGCGATCAATCTTGTAGCCTCGACGCTGTTTCTGATTGCGGCCGGCCTCATCTACGCCTCGACCGGCACGCTCAACATGGCGGATATCGCGGTCAAGGCAGCGGAAATCGGTGCGGACGATCAGGCCATTCTGAAGGCCGGGGCGTTGCTGCTCTTCCTCGTCTTCGCCACCAAAGCCTCGCTGGTGCCGCTGCACTGGTGGTTGCCCGTGACCTATGCCGCGACTTCGGCACCGGCTGCGGCGATCTTCATGATCATGACCAAGGTCGGCGCCTACGCCATTCTCAGGGGCTATGGCATGGTGTTCGGCTCCGGTGCCGGCGAACTTGCGCTGGTCGTCGCGCCCTTCGTGCTGCCGGCGGCAGCAGTCACGCTTCTGATCGGCGCGCTCGGTGTTTTCGCGGGGCGAAATTTACGGGGCATTGCGGCCTTCGCGGTGGTCGCCTCCATGGGGACGATGCTGATTGCGCTCGGGCGCTTCGATGGTCCGGGCGTTTCAGCGGCACTTTATTACATGGTGCATTCGACGCTGGCCGGTGCGGCACTGTTCCTCATTGCGGGTGTGGTGTCGGAACGCCGGGGCGCGGCAGATGATGCCCTTTCGCCGGCACCCGCTATCCGCAATGAACTTGTGCTCGGTGGCTTCTTTCTGCTTGCCACGATCGGCATGGCCGGTCTGCCGCCGCTCTCGGGCTTCATCGGCAAGGTCATGATCCTCGGTGCCATAAGGGCCGATAGTGCCTGGGCGTGGCTCTGGGCGCTCATTCTCGCCACCAGCCTTTTGCTGACAATCGGTTTTGTGCGTGCGGGTTCTGCGCTCTTCTGGGCAACAGCCCCGGAAGTACAGGACCCGGAACCAGCACCCGCCGCCATTCCCCAGTTCACCGCCATCGCCGCGCTCCTGACGCTGACTGTGCTGTGGACCGCCTTCGGTGGCGTTGCGGCAAACTGGCTCGATGAAACGGCGGCGCAGGCGCTGGATCGCGATGGCTATATCGCGGCAGTGCTGGGCGCGGGGAAGGAGAACTGAGCATGGCGCGTTTCCTACCCCACCCGCTGCTAAGCCTGACGATCACCGTCGTCTGGATCATGCTCATCAACGAATTCAGTGCCGGAACACTCGTTCTCGGCCTTGTTCTCGGTTTCGCCATTCCCCAGATGACGGCGCGCTTCTGGCCGGGCGCGCCGGTGGTGAAAGCCCCGTTTGCCATCGCGGAGTTCGCGCTCATCGTGTTGTGGGATATCGTCGTCTCCAACATGCAGGTCGCGCATCTGGTGCTGACACGCCGGGGAGATAGCCTGCGGTCGATCTATGTTACGGTTCCGCTCGATCTGAAGACGCCGGAGGCGATTGCGGCCCTTGCCGGCACGATCACCATGACGCCGGGCACGGTGAGCGCGGATCTGAGCGCCGATGGCAAGGCGTTGCTTGTCCACTGCCTCGAAACCGACGATCCCGATGGAACCGTCGCCACGATCAAGAGCCGTTATGAGCGGCGCCTGAAGAGGATCTTCGAATGATTGTCATCGCCTGTACCATTGCCGCCGCCGTCATCTGCCTTGCCATGGGTTTGACGCTGTGGCGGCTTGCCTTCGGCCCGGATGCGACCGACCGCGTGCTGGCGCTCGACACGCTTGTGGTCAACGTCATCGGCCTCGTCGTGCTGGCCGGCATTCTCTATGGCACGGCAATGTATTTTGAAGCGGCGCTGCTTCTGGCCATGGTCGGTTTCGTCACCACCGTCGCCTTCTGCAAGTTCCTGCTGCGCGGCAATGTGATCGAGTGAGGTGGCCATGATCGAAACCCTTTCGGAAATCCTCTCCAGCGCCTTGATCGTCGTCGGTGCCTTCTTCCTGCTGGTCGGTTCCTACGGCCTCGTCAAGCTGCCCGGCACCATGCGCCGCCTGCACGCGCCGACAAAGGCGACGACGCTCGGCATCGGCTCGCTGCTTCTGGCCTCGATGATCTATTTCGGGGGCGTCCAGGGTCACCTGTCGTTTCATGAATTGCTGGTTACGCTGTTTCTCTTCCTGACGGCCCCCGTCAGCGCCCACATGATTGCCAAGGCGCATATCCTGCGCGCGAAAAGCGAACGCAAGGATCTGCCTCAGACCGGCACGCAAAGCGGTTGGGCAACGCTTGTTCCGCCGGAGCAGGCCGGACCATAACGCGGGCGATCCGCGCTATCCATCAATCGGGGTCGGTGCTGTCGTCCGGATCGTTGCCGCAGGGCCAGTGGGCCGGAGCTGTCAGGCCGGGCGGAAGTCGCGTTCCGCCGTCGCCGCAGGCCAGGTTGATCTGCTCCTGCACGAGACCGGTGGCTGCGGAAAGATCGGCACCATCGAGACGGGTCAGCAGCAGGAAGGCATTCTGGAAGTCGAGCGGCCCGCTCCACACGGCGCCTGTCAGGCGCGCGCGGGCGAGATTGGCCATAGTGAAGCGGCTGCCGGTTATATCCGCACCGCCGAAATCGGCCCGACCGAGTTCGGCTTTCGTGAAATCGGTATTGCGAAGTTTCGCATCACGGAAATCGGCGCGCTGAACCTCGGCATTCACGAAGGTCGCGCCGTTGGCAATGCTGGCGGAAAAGTTCACGCGGTAGGCCTCGACCCGGTCGAGATTGGCGTTCTCCAGGTTCGTCTGCGCAAACGAGGCCCGGATCATCTTTGCCTTTTCGATGTTGGCGGATTTCAAAGACGAACCGCGAAAATCTGTGAAGCTGAAATCGGCTCTGGCAAGGTTCGCATTGTCGAGCTGGCTGCCGGTGATGATCAGCATCGACTTCTTGCAGCCGCTCCAGTCCGTACCCTGTTGCGCATAGCTGCGGCAGTCGGCCGCCCTCGCGTTCGTGGCATCGGTGGTTGCCGCCAGCGGGACAATCATCGCCGCCAGAACCGCTGTGCGTCTCGGCGACAAGCGCCCAATTTTCAGACCAGTCATCACACCACCCCGCAACGCAAGCGGATGCGTGAAAATGCACCCGCCCTCTATCTAGTAAGCAATTGACCGCGTTCAAACAGCCAGAATCGGAAAACCAAGGCTTTATTTCGAAGAAAGCCCCGGCTTTGCCGTGCTGGCAGAGAAGGGATCGCGTTCACGATCCCGCATGTCTGGCCGAAATCCGATCGTTCAGTCGTCGTTGCGGCGACCGAGTTTGCTGAGCAATGTGTGGGTGGAGAGACCGAGCAGCGTGGCTGCGACGATCATGGCGATGGCATAGACGGTGAAGTTGCCCGAAAGCCAGTTCGTCAACACAAGCCGGAGGTTGGAGAAGCTGGCAACCTTCAGGGCCAGCACCGTCCGTCCGGTAGCTGGTGCGCTTTCCATCCGGTCTTTCACCGTATCGAGGAAGCTGGCCCGCCCGTCGATCGCATCCCAGTTGCGCTGGTCGCCGATGGCGGCGATGCCCGTTTCGAGCAGGACTTCTGTGGGGGCCGCAATTGTCGTGTGCAGCGTCTTGGTGGCAGGGTCCACCGACTGGCTGACGAAGATGCCTGCGGTTTCAGGCAGCCTGAGGGGCGCCGGCCTGCCCGGCCAGATACTGAACGCGGCAAGATCGAGGTTGAAGGTGTCCTTTGCCCAGCGGGCGGCGCCTGAAACGAGCGATCCGACCAGCGACGAGGAAACCTTGTCGTTCCACGCCTGAGCGTCCGCGCCGCCGGTTGCACGTTCTGTCGTGGCGCTTGCCAGCGGCAGCGTGTAATCGATGCCTGCCGTCACTTCCGGTGGCAGCGTCCCGACGGTGCCGAAGGCAAGCGTATTAACGCCGGATGCGCGGTCGAGCGAGGGCACGAGATTGATGCGAAGAGGACGGCCGGCGGCCAGCGCCAGCTTGCCGAGCGCGGTGGCAGCCAATGCGAGCGTTGGCTCGTCATTGCGGCCAAGCAACACTGCCGTTGCGTCAGGCTTTATCTCATCACGGAAGCCGAAGCTTGCCGTGGCTGCGAGATCGGGGCCAAGGGACAGCTTGGCGAAGGGCGGAATGACGAGTTCGCTGGTGTTGAAGAGGGCGAACCGCGACTTGTGCTCCATCGTCGCACCCGGCGCGCAGACGATATCCTCGGACGTTTTCAGCAGGCCTTCGAACGCGATCGTGTTCACCCCGGGGCGGAAGTGACGCATGGTGATACGGATGGGATATTGCTTGAGAACCGCCCCGCCTGAGGAGGTGATCGGCATTGTCGTGGCCAGATTGCCGTTGACGATAACATTGAGGCTGCTGCCCGGCAGAACGCTCTGCGCATAGGCCGCATCGAGCATCAGGGTCGCGGTTCCGTAGTTATTGGCGTAGAAATCGTCGGGAAGGCCGACGCTGAACTCGGTCGAGAATCGGCGGCCGAAGAACTCTTCCGAGGGAACGCCGAGTTCCGCCAGCGTCAGGTTTGCGCCTCGCTCGACCAGCGGCGTGTCAGTCATGCGCCACCGCGAGGTTTGGAACGCGGCGCTGGCGGTCTTGCGGGAAGCGGATGCGGCCAGAAAACCGTCGATGGCGGCATCGATGCCCTTCCAGTCGGCGGCGGACACCACCAGCGCGGAGCCGCCCTTGAACGGTGCGATTGTCAACGGTTTCGCGTTGGACGGCAGGGAAAGGCCGGCCAGATCGTCCGGCGTGCCCGCAACGACGACAATCTCGCCCGTAACGGATGACGCAGGCAGGGTGGAGGCGATCGAGAACGACAGATTGGGGCTTGCGCTGGCCAGCGACAGGCCCTGTGCCAGCTTCAGAAGCACCGGGGCGGCTTCACGATCCTCGAACGCGGGTGCGACAATGCGGAAGTGGCTGCGACCTCCGGCATCGGGGCCGATGGCGGCCAGATCGTCCAGCCGTGCAAAGGTGCCGGCTGCCGGAGACTGGAACGAGAAATAGGTTTGGGCGGCATCGATCTCCGTCCAAAGCTCGTAGGTGGACTCCTGGCTGCAATCGGTGCGGTGGCGTTGCTCCACCTGAAAGCGGACACGGTTTGCGCCGGGCTTCAGAACCCCGGCAGGCAGCTTGACGGCAAGATGCTGGTTGAATTCGCCGCCACGCAGTTCCTGGGCAATGACCGGCGTTTCGTTGACGACGACGGTCAGCCGCGAGGCTTCCGGTGCGACCACGACGGCGTTGCGGTAACCAAGATCGAAGGTCGCTTCGGACGACGCCTGTTCGGGCGTGGCCAGAAAAGTCCAGCCTTTGACCGGGTTTTCGCCCTGAAGCCGCAGTTTCGGCGATTGCAGGACATAGCGCCGCACGGATGGCTCCGGCACCGGAGCGACCGGCGTTCGTGGCGCCGCGGCCTTTGCTGCCGGGGAGGCACCTTCCGGTGTCATGTCGAAGGGCGCGCTCTGGGCGAAGGCCGCCGTGCCGAGCCCGAGAAGCAGAAGCGTGGTTGACAGGGCTCTCATCACTGCACGGCCTTCCTGGTTTTCTTGACTTCGGCAGCCGGTGTCCCGAACCGCACGAGATAGTGGAGACCGCGGAACGTCTGCTCCAGTGCGATCATCAGGAAGCGAAGCGTGCCGGCGATGACGCCAGGATTGCTCCGCCTGGACTGCTGGAACTGCACCCATTGTTGCGAGTTGGCGAACATGAGATCGGCAATCAGCTTGTGATGCAGGATCGAGTCCGCCAGGAACCGGCAGCCGATGGTGAGGATGGCGCCATCCTGCTGGACATGGCGGATGTTGACCGGCAGCGGGTCGTCCTCCAGCCGGCCATGCGCCTCGAACCGCAGCGAGGCGTTGACTTCCGGCCGCAGACTTGTTGGCTCTTTGGTGAAGACCTGCAGGCTCGCACCATTCACGGAAACATCCGTCACCATGGCCGGGTAAACGGTATCGCCGATGGCAATCGTGCCTTTGCGGTTCACCTCCACGCGACGTGAGGACTGGCGTTCGCCCCGTTCGGCAACGGCGCCAAGTGCTGCGCCGGCAAGGACGAGATTGAGCAGGTTCCAGCCACCGACAACCAGTGTCACGTCGAACTTGTAAGGCTCGGCATACAGGCGGTAACCCGTCAGCAGCACGCCCACGATGAGCACCAGGAAGACGAGGAAGAAGGGCGTGCTGATTTCCGAAAGCCTGCTTTCGGCAATCGACTCATCCTTCGCCGTCACCTTGAAGGTCGGCTTGCGCGGATTGAGCATCACCGAAATCAGCGCCGGGAAGAGATGGATCGACTGCACATATTCGTAAAGTTCAGACACCCATGGCCAGCGGAACGAGCCGAAGAGGTAATTCTGTATGAGCAGGTTCACGATCATGTAGGACAGCGTGTAGGCCATGAACTCGCCCCCCGACGCCGTGAAGATCTCGAGATTGAAGAACAGGTAGAACAGCGGCGCGAGCAGGAACATCATGCGCGGGAACGGAAACAGCCAGAACATGGTCGAGGACATGTAGCAAAGGCGCTGACCCAGCGAGAGGCCGCGTTTGAAGACCGGGAAGCGGAACCGCATGATCTGCATCATGCCCTGCGCCCAGCGCGAGCGCTGACCGATGAAGCTGGCAAACGTGCCCGGCTGCAGGCCGGCGATCAGCGGCGTATCAACATAGATGCTGTTCCAGCCGCGGGAGTGCAGTTCAAGCGCGGTTTCACAGTCTTCGGTAATGGAAAGGCCGGAAAATCCGTTCGCCTCGTTCAGCGCCTCGCGGCGCAGCACCGCTGCGGAGCCGCAGAAGAACGCAGCGTTCCATTTGTCGAGGCCGCGCTGGATGATGCCGTAGAACATCTCGTTTTCGCTCGGCGAATGACCGAATGTATTGAGATTGCGCTCGATCGGATCGGGGTTGATAAAGAAATGCGGCGTCTGCACGAGGAAGAGACGCTTGTCCTTATTGAAGTATCCGACCGTTTTCTTGAGAAAATCGCGGGCTGGTGCGTGGTCCGCATCGAAGACGGCGACGAGTTCGCCGGTCGATTGCTGCAAGCCGTTGTTCAGGTTGCCGGCCTTCGCATGTTCGTTACGGCTGCGGGTCAGATAGCGCACGCCGAGTTGTTCGGCCAGCCGCTGAAGCGAGGCATGGCGCTCTTCGGCGGATTTGGCGTCGAGCATGTTCTTCGAATTGCGCTTCTGTTCCGTGCCGCCATCATCCAGCAGCCACACCGTCATCTTGTCGGCGGGATAATCGATGTTGCGCGCCGCAGCGAGCGTGTTGGCAAGCAGTGCCTCGTCCTCGTTATAGGTCGGCACGAAGAGATCAACGGTCGGCAGGTCTTCATCCGGCGGCACGATCACCGGGCGGGTCGGCGGCAACGGCATGGACACCACGAAAAGGCTGACGAACAGCATGAACACGCTGTACATTTCGGCCAGATAGACCAGCAGGCCGGGTATGAAGTTGGAAAGCTGGTTGGTGGGGGGCAGCGTGCTGGTGGTGCGCCAATAGACGTAGCGCAGAACGATCGACGTGCCGAGCGCCAGCAGAACCAGCCGCCCCGGGCCCTCAAGCTTCAGGTGCTTCATCACCACCACGACCAGCAGCACCACAAATGTGGTGACGAGCTGGGTGCGGGCATCGATGGGCAGGAAGGCGAGTGACAGCATGAACAGGGCACAAGCCGCCCAGACGACAATATTGAGCCACAGGCGCATGGATTATGTTCCTCTCGCGCGGTTCGGGGCAAAGGACTTTAATGGCGGTAATGTCATGGGCAGTGAGCCTGGGCCGCAGATCCGGGGCTCAGACAGGCCGGGGATGGCACGACAATCCCGGCGGTCGGCGAAGGCGCAGCGGGACTGGCGGCGACTGAGCCGGTCATGTCAGGGGATATCATAGCGGGCGACGGAACCGCGGCGGCACTGACCGGCGCGATCGTTTCGGGCGCTATAGCCTGCTGGGAGCGTGCGGCGATCTGCGGCGCGCTTCTGCGGACGGGCGCCGATGGCTGGGCTGCACCGGGAGCCTTCAGCTCCGGCAGCAGATTGGCGACGGCCTGGGAGGGAGTGACGCCGGACGAGATGATCGCTCCCGCATTTGCGGAAGGCGCGCCATAGGGGTTCCAGCCCTTGGCGTCGACTGCCGCAGTGATGGTCAAGCCATACATGAACTGAAGGAGGCTGGTCTCGCTTGCGCCCCGGTCACACAGGCGCACACGCAGATCAATGGCGCCGGAACCGCTGGCGGCCTCGCCTTCTTTCGCACGGATCAGCTGCCAGGCATAAAGACAGGTCTCGCCCGCCGCCGGGCGGCCCACCGCATAGCCGAAGGAGCCGTAATTGTTGCGCGTCAGATAGGGGGAGCGCACCATGGCAAGGCCCGGAAATGTTCGGCGCAATTCCGAACCGATGCGGCTTTCCGTCAGCGGCTGAAAGGCCAGGCGATCGTCGCCATAGCGCATCAGGCCGCTGGTGCCGAAAAGACTGACCTTGACGACATTCTGGCCGGGCAGGGCAGAGTTGGTGGCGATGTAAATATCCTGCTGGAGCGCATTATCGTAGCGCCGTTGCGCAACGCCGGTAATCGGGAAGGAGCCGGGCGGCGGCATGACCATAGCCCGTTCCGCTTCCACCGGCCCGGTCTCACCGGAAATCTGGATAGGATTGCCATTGCAGGCGGAAAGGGCCGCAGCAACAGAGAACGCCAAGAGTGCACGTTGAAGCAGTTGGACTGTCGTATCCTGAGACACCGGCTTGTTTCCAATTGACCTGATACTGAAATTGAATGGTACCAACAATGAAAAACATGTCTTTCAATCAAGTTTACGGAGTTCAATAAGTATAATTGAGTCGATTTATAATTAAAGAATCGTTTAATCGAAATTATTCGCATTAAATAAACATTTTCCTTGTTTGTTTGCACAATTATTATGCGTTTTGAGTATTTTCGCAGAACAATTTGATTGCAGAGGGCGAGTTATGCGCACACCCATAGTAGCATTGGCGGCACTTGCGGCGGTAACGGCTGGCGCTGTTGGTTCCATCGAGGAAAACCGGAAAGTCGTTCCTGTGGCAAGTGCTTCGTCCGAGCCGGCTTTGTCTGAAAAAGGCGCCCGTCCGGGCGTCATCGCTCTGAAACCAAAGACAGAAAGCCACGGTCTCGCCACGGCCAGGCCTGCGGTCGATGAAAGTGCACTGCGCTTCTTTGCGGCGCAGGGCGATAGCGTCCGCCTGCAGACGGAGATAGCCCGGCTGCGCGCACTCTATCCGAATTGGGAGCCTCCAGCCGATCCGCTTCTGGGTGAAGCCGGGGGCGATCAGCGTGTGGACGAATTGTGGGCGCTCTACGCCGATGGCCGGTACGACATGATCGATCAGTCGGTCGCCGAGCGTCAGAAGGCCGAACCTGGCTGGATGCCGCCGGCCGATCTCGTTGAAAAGCTGCAAATGGCCCGCGCCCGGCAAAGTCTTGCCTCCGCCTCGCAGGCGGGCGACTATCGAACGGTGATCGCTATGGCCGCCGACGTCTCCCGCAATCTCACCTGCGATGATGTCGATGCCTTGTGGCGGGTGGGCGAAGCCTTTGCCCGCACAGGCAATGCCGGCCGCGCCCGTGACGCCTATGCCTATGTGCTGAAGAACTGTTCCAATGAGAAGGAACGTCTTGCAACGGTGCAGAAGGCAAGCGTTCTGCTTGATGGCGCAAACCTTGACGATCTGCTACGCCTCGAACGTCCAGCCGTTGACGGCAAGGCGGAATTCGATGCCGCCCGCGACGATATCGCCCGCACGACCATTGCCCGCGCCGCCGCCGACGATGCCGCGAACGTGCCGGCCACCTTCATTGACCGGCTGAAGGCCGTCGCTGAGCGCGAAGGCAAGGCCTCCGATGCCTTGCTGCTGGGTTGGTATTTCCATAGTCGCAAAAACGGTCCGGCCGCCGACGATTGGTTCCGCAAGGCCTACGACAAGGAACAGAGCGCGGGTTCGGCGCGCGGTCTGGCGCTTGGGCGTCTTGTCAGCGGTGATCCCGCCCGGGCTGAAGACATTCTTTATCCTTTCCGCGACAGTGACGAGGAGACAAAGGCCGTTTACCTCTCTGCCGCGACCGATCTTCTGGCCCGCAAGCCGGCGCGCGCCATCAGTCAGGATGTTCTGGCCCGCATGGCGCCCGTCGTCATTGCCGCAAAGAACATCGCCGCAGCCGAACAGTTTGGCTGGTATGCGCGGGCGCTGAACCAGCCGCAAACGGCTGTCGACTGGTTCCGGGCGGCGCTTGCCTGGGATGCCACCTACGAACCGGCGGCCTTCGGTCTGGCCCTTGCCCTCAACACAATGGGAGACAAGGCGGGTCTCGCCAGTCTTCAGGCCGAGTGGCGGGGTCGCTCCGTGCGCGTTACCTCGCTCAAGGCCGGTCCGGCTGCCAAGCCTGTCGTTGCGGTTGCGCTCAAGCCGCAGCGCCCTGCCGCAACCGCGAAGCCGGCGAATGACGTCCAGTTGGCCAGCGTTCCCGCACGGCCGCAACAGGCCAGGGGCTGCCAGGGCAGTGTTGACCTCGGTACGATTTCGCCTGCAGATGCATTGACGCGGGGCTGGTGCCTCATGGACGTCAATCGTCCGATGGAGGCCGTCAACGCTTTCGAGCGAGCCTTCACGGGCAGTGTCGATCGCCAGCGCCAAGACGCGGCCTACGGCAAGAGCCTTGCCTATCTGCGCCTGAAAATGACGGACAAGGCGGCGGTTGCCGCTGCCTCCGCGCCGCAATCTCCGGAACGCGCTCGTGAATTGCAGACGGCTATCCTGACTGATCGCGCGCTCGGCGCGTTCCGGGCAGGCCGCTACAACGAGACGATTATTGCGCTCGACCAGCGGGCGCGCATCGCCCCCGACAGGCAGGACCTGACGGTTCTGCGTGGCTTCGCCTACCAGAAACTTGGCTATGCGGCAGAAGCGCGGCGCATTTTCCAGAGCCTCGCTTCGGTGGGGAACACCGCCGCCCGCAAGGCCCTCGCGGATATCTCCGCAACGGAGTGACCGGCGTTACACTCCGGCGATCAGCAATTCGACGTCTGCCGCCCGTATCGCTTCGGCAATATCGGGCGGTGGCGGCTGGTTCGTGGCGAGAGTTGTGATGCCCTCGAAGCCGCAGACCCGCACCAGACCCGGCCTTGAGAACTTGCTGTGGTCGGTGACGACCAGTCGACGCTTGCCGCGGGACAGAACGCTGCGGGCGAATTCCGCCTCTTCCAGATCGTAGTCGGCAATCCCGTCCGGTGTAACCGCACCGGCGGTGATCACCGCATGGGTCACGTTGAACCGGTTGATGAATTCAATAGCGGTGGAACCGAAGGCCGCGCCGTTATCGCTCCGTAATTCGCCACCGGCCATGTAGACCCGGTTTCCGTTGACGGTCGCCAGGGTCCGGGCAATGTCGGAGGAATTGGTCACGACCGTCAGGTGGCGATGGCCGAGCAATTCGCGGGCGAGGAAGCTGGTCGAGGTACCGGTATCGAGCATGATGGAATCGCCGTCGCGGATGGTAGCGGCGACCGCCGCAGCGATGGCCTTTTTGGCCTCGCTGTTCTCGCGCATGCGCTTTTCGAAGGGTGCCTCACCGATTTCGGACGGCAGGCTGACCGCCCCATGCAGGCGGATGACGCTGCCGCCATCCACCAATGGCTTGATATCGCGGCGGATGGTTTCCAGCGAAACATCGAGAACGCGGGCCAATTCGGAGATGGCGACCGTGCCATCCCGTTCCAGCAGGCGGAAAATATCCCGGTGGCGTTTCGATGGCTGCATTCGGTTCGCTCCTCTTTCACGCGATCCTAATGGGGACGGTGGCGCCTCGCAACCACCACCACGAAAACGGGCATAAAAACACAAAAAGCCACAAATCCGGATTGACAAGCCGCCTCGCCTCGCGTGTCATGGCGAAGAACGCTCGGCAGTGGAAACCATAAAAAAACGGGGAACGGCAGGGCGTCCAAGCTGAACAATGGCGACGGTCCTCAGACCGGCGCGACGAATCCGGATCGTCCGGCCGCGAGGCTGTGCGGGTGCCTGTTCGTGCGCGCGGTTGCGGGCTCTCTCAGGAACCGGGAGATGGCGAGATGAGCGAAAGTCCGGCGGCGCAGACGCCCGAAGCGCGCATTGCACGGCTTCCTTGCTGGAACGGTTCATTCGCGTTCGAACCGCTCAAGGGTGGTCTCAGCAATGACAGCTTCGTCGTGACCGATGCCTCGGGCCGGCATGTGGTGCGGTTCGGCAAAGACTATCCGTTTCACCACGTCTATCGCGACCGGGAACTGATGAGCGCGCGAGCGGCGCATGAAGCCGGTTTCGCGCCCAGAGTGGAATATGCCGAGCCGGGCGTGATGGTCGCTACCTTTCTGGAGGCCAAAACCTTTTCGCCCGCGGATGTGGTGGCCGAACGTTTACGGGTGGCGGAGCTTTTACGGCGGTTTCATGCGGCGATGCCGCACCATGTCTCTGGGGCAGGTTTTATTTTCTGGGCCTTTCACGTGATCCGCGATTACGCCCGCACGCTCGATGCCGGCGGCAGCCGCATGAAGCCGGAACTGACGCGTTACCTGACGCTTGCGAACGAACTGGAGGCGGCGCAGGCACCGCTGCCCATCGTCTTCGCTCATAACGATCTCCTGCCATCGAATATTCTCGATGATGGCGAGCGGCTTTGGCTGATCGACTTTGAATATGCGGGCTTTTCCACTGCCATGTTCGATCTGGCGGGGGCATCGTCGAATGCCGGGTTCACGGACGAGCAGTCGGAGGAGTTCCTCACGGCCTATTTCGGTACCGAACCGTCGCCTGCCATCCGTCGTTCCATGGCAGCCATGCAATGCGCCTCGCTGCTACGCGAGGCCATGTGGAGCATGGTCTCCGAGCTTTATCTTTCCGCGCCGGGTGCCGACTACGTCACCTATACGGCCGAAAACCTCGAGCGGCTTGAAGCCGCGCTTTCCTCCTATACCGAAACCTACGGGAAATTCTCATCATGACACTGCCCTCCCACGCCGGGATCGTCGTCATCGGTGGCGGCATCATCGGCTGCTCCACCGCCTACCATCTGGCCCGCGATCACAAGGCGGATGTGCTGCTTCTCGAGCAGGACATGCTGACCTCCGGCTCCACCTGGCATGCGGCAGGCCTTGTCGGTCAGTTGCGTTCCTCGGCCTCGATTACCCGCGTGCTGAAATATTCGGTCGATCTTTACAAGGGGCTGGAGGCCGAGACCGGTCTGGCGACCGGTTGGAAGATGACGGGCTGCCTGCGCCTTGCCACCAATCAGGACCGTTGGACAGAGTTCCGGCGGTTGGCGACGACGGCGAAAAGCTTCGGCATGGAAATGCATCTCGTTTCGCCGGAAGAGGTGAAGCGCATGTGGCCGCTGATGAATGTCGACGATCTCGTCGGCGCAAGCTGGCTACCGACCGACGGGCAGGCCAGTCCATCGGACATCACCCAGTCGCTGGCGCGCGGCGCGCGCATGCATGGCGCGAAGATTGTCGAGAAGGTGCAGGTGACCGGCTTCGAAATGGATGGTGACCGCATCGTCAAGGTCAAGACGACGCTCGGCGACGTTGCCTGCGAAAAGGTGGTGAACTGTGCAGGGCAATGGGCGCGTCAGGTGGGAGCGATGGCGGGCATCAATGTGCCGCTTCAAGCCGTCAAGCACCAATACATCATCACTGACAAGATCGACGGGCTGGCGACCGATGCACCGACCATTCGCGACCCCGACCGCCGCACCTATTTCAAGGAGGAGGTTGGCGGACTGGTGATGGGCGGTTACGAACCGAACCCGAAACCGTGGATGACCGACGACCTGCCGAACGACTGGGCGTTCCGCCTGTTTGATGACGATTTCGATCATTTCGAACAGCATATCGAACAGGCCATGGTGCGCGTGCCGATCCTTGAGAAGACCGGCGTCAAGCAGATGATCAACGGACCGGAGAGCTTCACGCCGGATGGCAATTTCATTCTGGGTGTGGCCCCCGAATGCCCGAACATGTTTGTCGGTGCCGGTTTCAACGCCTTCGGTATTGCATCTGGTGGCGGCGCGGGCTGGGTGCTGGCGCAATGGGTGGTGGATGGCGAAGCGCCGCTCGACCTGTGGACGGTCGATATCCGCCGTTTCTCCGGCCTGCATCGGGACCGGCAATGGGTACTCGACCGCACGCTTGAGGCCTATGGCAAGCACTACACGATCGGTTTCCCGCACGAGGAATATGAGAGCGGCCGCCCGCGTCTTGTCTCGCCGATTTACGAGCGGCTGAAGGCACACAACGCCGTGTTCGGCTCGAAGCTGGGCTGGGAGCGTCCGAACTGGTTCGCGCCTGAGGGCATGGAGCCGAAGGATATCTATTCGATGGGCCGGCAGAACTGGTTTTCGCCGGTGGGCGAGGAACATGCCCATGTGCGCAAGGCCGCCGGCCTTTTCGACCAGTCCTCCTTCGCCAAGTATGAACTGTCCGGTCCCGATGCGGTTCAGGCGCTGGAATGGATTTGCGCCAACGATGTGTCCCGCCCGGCTGGCCGCCTGACCTATACGCAGCTTCTGAATACCCGTGGCGGCATCGAGGCGGATCTTACGGTGGCGAGGATCTCCGAAGATTTGTTCTATATTGTCACCGGCACCGGCTTCCGCACCCACGATCTCGGCTGGATTGCCGACCACATCCCCGCGGGGCTGGATGTGACGCTTCGCGATATTACCGAGGAATGGGGCACGCTGTCGCTGATGGGGCCGAGGGCGCGCGATGTGTTGTCGGGCGTCACCGATGCCGATGTTTCGAATGCCGGATTCCCGTTTGGTCACGTCCGGGAAATCGTTATCGCCGGGCACGTGGTGCGAGCGTTGCGCGTCACCTATGTCGGCGAACTCGGCTGGGAGCTGCATATGCCGATCGGTGCTGCCGGCGAGGTGTTCGACGCGCTGATGGCGGCAGGCAAGCCCTTCGACCTGAAGCCCGTGGGCTATCGCGCGATGGAATCCCTGCGTCTCGAAAAGGGTTATCGCGCGTGGGGCTCGGATATCACGCCGAACGACACGCCGTTCGAGGCCGGTCTTGGCTGGGCGGTCAAGCTGAAGAAGGCAACGCCGTTCCTCGGCAGGGCGGCGCTGGAGAAGGTTGCGGGCCTACCGCTGAAGAAGCGTCTCGTCACCTTCACGGTGGCCGATGCCGATGTGGTGCTCGTCGGACGCGAGACCATTCTGCGCAATGGCGAGCCGGTCGGCTATCTGACGAGCGGCGGTTTCGGCTACACCGTCGGGGCGAACATCGGGCTGGGATATGTGCGCAACGCCGAGGGGGTGAGTGATGAATTCCTTGAGGGCGGAACCTACGAGCTGGTGGTGGCGGACGAGACCGTTCCCGCGACGCTTCATCTGGCCCCGCTCTATGATCCTGGCATGATGAAAATAAAGGCATAAGCCCGCTTTTCATCGCTGGAAAGATTCAAACTCGCCGCTTTTGCGGCGAGGAAAGTCTGATCGCGCCTATGACTTGAGCATTTTGCGTATTGGCCAGCATCGATTCAAAAAAATGTGATCCAAGCCGTAATTTTCGCTTGAAATATTCCTGATAGTACAATCATATTCCTTATACGAAAAAATCACGACAACGTGAATTCGAAAAGCGACAGAAGAATCGCTTTGCATCAGGGGTCGCCCGCGGACTGCGACGCCATCGGGACAACGAAGCGCCACACCGGTCCGGCCGGTTGCGGTGCTGGAATGCCCGAGCCCATGGCGGCAAGCTTTTGCATGCAGTGTCCAAAGGGGAACCACAAAAATGCTGACGACGAGACTGCTGACGAAACTGAAAATGGGAGCGATCGCGCTGGCGATGGCCTCCTCCTGCGTAGCCGCCGCTCATGCCGAGGCGCCCGAATCCAGCGATCCGATCAAGGTCGCCCTGTTCGACTGGACGAGCGTCAACCTCAATGCCAAGATTTATGGCGGCATTCTCGAAAAACTCGGCTACACGGTCGAATATCCGACCGCCGATTATCTTTCGAGCCTGACCACCGGCCTCACCAACGGTGACCTGACCATCGGCATGGAATTCTGGGCGACGACCGCCGGTGAATCCATGGCCGCCTCCGATGCCACGGGCCTGACCGAAAATCTCGGGCCGCTGGGTCCGAAGGCCAAGGAAGAGTGGTGGTTTCCGGAATACATGAAGGAAAAGTGCCCGGGCCTGCCGAACTGGGAAGCGCTGAAGGACCCGGCCTGCGCCGCTGCCTTCTCGACGCCGGAAACCGCGCCGAAGGGCCGGTATGTCGGCGGTCCCGTGACCTGGGAAGGCTTCGATGACGAACGCGTCGTCTCGCTCGGCCTGCCGTTCACCGTCATCCATGCCGGCACCGATGCGGCCATGTTCGCCGAGCTCGACTCGGCCTATCAGCGCAAGGCGCCGATTATTCTGTGGGTTTACTCGCCGCACTGGGCGCCGGCCAAGTATAAGGGCGAATGGGTCCAATTTCCCGAATATACCAAGGAATGCTACACGGACCCGAAGTGGGGCATAAACCCGACGGCGCTCTATGACTGCGGCAAGCCGCATGGCGATATCTACAAGTATGCCTGGAAGGGCATGCAGGAAAAGTGGCCGGTCGCCTACAAGCTTGCCAAGAACTACAAGATCGACACCGCCGAACTCAACGCCATGAGCGGCGAGATCGATCTTGACGGCAAGGCGCCGGAAGATGTGGCTGCCGAGTGGATCGCCAAGCACGAGGCTGAATGGAAGGCCTGGGCGCAGTAACGCCCGAAGCCGACATTGCGCGGCGGCTCTCCATTTGGAGGGCCGCTCCTTCCTGACCACAGCACGTCGAGGATATATCGATGAACACGATTGCCGATATCGGCGGTCTGGCCGCGCCCACTGTCAGCGCTGCGCAGCCACGGCCCGTGAAAATGTCATGCCGCAAGGTGTGGAAGCTGTTCGGCCCTGACGCTACGGAATTTCTCGAAACCCGCGACGGGATTGCCAGCGCTGAGGACATCGCCAAGGCCAATCTTGTCGGCGCTGTTCGCAACGTGAATTTTGATATTCACGAGGGCGAGATCTTCATCATCATGGGCCTGTCCGGTTCGGGCAAGTCGACGCTGGTGCGCTGCCTGTCGCGCCTCATCGAACCGACTTTCGGCACCATCGAGTTCGAGGGAAAGGACCTGCTCAAGGTCTCGGATGCCGAACTCATCGAGATGCGTCGCCACCGCATGGGCATGGTGTTCCAGAATTTCGCGCTGCTGCCGCATCTCAATGTGCTGGAAAATATCGCCTTTCCGCTGGCGGTGCAGGGTGTTGACAAGGCCACGCGCACGGCGCGCGCCCGCGAAATGATCGAACTCGTCAGCCTCCATGGTCGCGAACATTTCTACCCGCGCGAACTTTCCGGCGGGCAGCAACAGCGCGTCGGCATTGCCCGCAGCCTCGCCACCAAGCCCGACATCTGGTTCCTCGACGAACCCTTTTCTGCGCTCGATCCGCTCATTCGCCGGGAAATGCAGGACGAGCTGATCCGCCTGCAATCCGTGCTGAACAAGACGATCATCTTCATCACCCACGACTTTGACGAGGCAATCCGTTTGGCTGATCGCGTTGCCATCATGAAAGACGGCGAGGTCATCCAGATTGGCCGGCCCGAAGACCTGGTGCTGAACCCTGCCACCGATTACGTGGCCGAGTTTACCCGCGATGTGCCGCGGTCCAAGGTGGTGTCCGCCCGACGGCTCATGCGACCGGCAACGGGCGCGGATTATGGCGGTACGGTCGGGCCGGATGCGCGCGTCGCCACCTTCTCCGCCGAAATCGTTGGTGCCGGCAAGCCTTTCGCCGTGGTCGATACCGCAGGCCAAATTCTCGGTGAAGTGACGCCGCGTTCCGTCATGGCCTTGCTGGCCGGTATTGCAGAAGAGGGGAGCATTCATGGCTATCCTGACCTCTGATCTTCCCGAGACCGGGACAAGACGCCTTCTCAGGAGCTGGCCGACCATTTGGGTCTGCGCGCTCGCGGCGGTCTTTGGGCTTTATCTGCTGCGTGACCAGTTCCCTTCCGCCGTCACTTTCCGCGCCGACACCGTCATTCCGTTTGCCGATGGTATGACGATGCTGATGGTCTGGCTGAAGGCCAACATAAGCTGGCTTACGCGTTCGATCACGGCCATTCTCGGTGTGCCGCTTGATTTCGCGTTGGGACTTTTCGCCAAGAACCTGAAGTTCGGGGCCGGGGCGAATGCCGTGACCTTTCCCCGTCTCTCATGGCTCGGCATCTGCATCGCTGCGTTCCTGGCCGGCCATGCCTTTGGCGGCAAACGACTGGCTGCGCTGGTGGGAGGCTGCTTCCTTTACATCGCACTTTTCGGCAAATGGCAAAGCGCCATGCTGACCCTGGCGCTCATCGCCATCGCCGTGCCGGCCTGCATCGCCACGGGCGTCGCGATCGGCATCTGGGCGTGGCGCAATCCGAAGGTCGACCGCCTCGTCGTCTCACCCGCTCTCGACCTGATGCAGACCATCCCGACCTTCGCCTATCTCATTCCCATGCTGCTGCTCTTCGGCAACAGCCCGGTTTCAGCCATGATCGCGACGGCCATTTTCGCGACGCCGCCCATGGTGCGCGCCACCATGCTGGGCCTGTCGCGCGTGCCGTCCGATCTCGGCGACTTCGGGGATATGGCCGGCTGCACGCCGCGCCAGAAGCTTTGGCAGGTGCTTCTGCCCTCGGCTCGGCCGACGCTGATGATTGGCATCAACCAGGTCATCATGCTCTCGTTGAACATGGTCATCATCGCCTCGATGATCGGGGCGGGTGGACTTGGTTATGACGTGCTTCTGGCGTTGCGCGCGCTGAAGGTAGGGGAAGCGATGGAGGCGGGCCTCGCCATCGTCGCGCTCGCCATCGCGCTTGACCGCCTCAGCCAGGCCATGGCCACCAGCAGGCAGGGGAAAAAGCCAAACGAGGCGTCGGCGCAGCCCTTCTATCGTCGGCATATTCACCTCACGTTGGCCGTGGCGGCACTGGTCGTCACCACGCTCGGCAGTTTTTATATCCCGGCGCTCGCTGCCATCCCGAAAGAGATGACGCTGACCACGGCGCCGCTGTGGCGAGACGCGCTGAACTGGGTAACGGTCAATCTCTTCGACGTCATCGAGGCAGTTCGTGTCAGCCTTATCCTCTATGTGCTCAATCCCGTGCGCGCGGTGTGCGAGGGCTTTCCCTGGCTGGGTGCCGTTGCATTGGTCGGGCTTGCCGGTTATCAGCTCGGCGGCTCCCGGCTCGCCCTGATCGTCGGTGGGCTGACGGCATTCTGTGCCTTTGCCGGGCTTTGGGAAAAGACCATGGCAACGGTTTATCTCTGCGGCATTTCGGTCGTGATCTCCTGCCTCATCGGTATCCCGATCGGCCTTCTGGCCGCCCGCAGCGACCGGGTGGAGAAGATCGTCACACCAATCATCGACACGTTGCAGGTGTTGCCGTCCTTCTGCTTCATCATTCCGGTGGTGATGCTGTTTCGCGTCGGCGATGTCACGGCCATGATTGCGACCGTGTCCTTCGCCATCGTGCCAGCCATTCGCTATACCAACCATGGCGTCCGGCAGGTGCCGCCGACACTGATCGAGGCGGCCCTGGTTTCTGGCTGCACAAGGCAGCAGATCCTCTGGCGGGTACAGTTGCCGGTTGCTTTGCCGGAAATCATGCTCGGCATCAGCCAGACCATCCTGATGGCACTCGCCATGATCATCATCTGCGCCATGATCGGTACCCGCGATCTGGGGCAGGAAGTGTTCATCGCGCTTTCGAAGGCCGATTCCGGACGGGGCATCGTCGCCGGTCTCGCCATCGCCTTCATCGGCATCGTGGCCGACCGGCTGTTCGGTGCGATGGCCGCAAGGCGGCGCGAGCGCGTTCATTAGGGCATGTCCGGTGAACCCGTGTTTACGGCACATGCTCCAGGGTCAGGGCTCGTTAAATCAAAGCCGGAGGATTAGGGTTGCGGCGATGCATATGGCTGAGAAGAATGTATGCGCGCGTCGGCCGTATCGGGTTGCGATACGGCGCCAATCCTTGAGCTTGGCGAAGAGGTTCTCGACCTTGTGGCGCTTCTGGTAGAGCGCCTTGTCATAGGGATATGGCCCCTTCCTGCTGCGGATCAAAGGGATGCAGGGTTCGATGCCCTTTGCCTGCGAGGCTTCCCGGAAGGTGTTGCTGGCATATCCACGGTCAGCAATCAGCGTCTTGGCTGGCGGCAAGACATACAGCACGAGACGAACGCCCCTCACCATTGCAAACGGTGTGCAGCTTGGAATTCAGTCCGCCTTTGGTTCGCCCGATACGACGGGGACCATCCCCTTTTGGCGCAAACTCGCCGTCCTGCGGGGTGCTTTCAGGTGCGTGGCGTGGATCATGATGCGCTCGGGACTTGGCCCTGCTCCTGAAACGGTTATAGAGCGTTTTGTGGGGGCCGTAAGCTTTTGGTGCGTCCTTCCATTGCAGGCCGTGCTTGATGACGTCCACGATGCCACTGATGACACGCCGATCATCGGCGGGTGGAACCCCGTGCGCTGGGGGAAATGCGGCTCGATCCGAGCCGCCTGGCGCTCGTTCAACAGAGATAAATCACCTATCACGGTTTCCTTTCAGAAACCGTGAATCACATCTCATCACAAATTAATAGGTCCTGAACCTAGAGCATTTCCGGTGAATACCGGTTCACCGACAATGCTCTATCTCTTTGTTTTAACGCATTGTCCTGGCGTCAAATCCGATCCGGATTTGACTGGAAATGCTATAGTCTAACTTTTTATCTGCATCCCCGACGCCTCAGTTCGACATGACATTTATCAACGTCTTGTGCTGTGGTGCGACTTCAGTGTCGCAGCCTGTGACATAAACCGTCTTGAAGAGAGTTTCGACGGTGACGTCATTGAAGGATATCAGCTAGAATCTCGGGATGAGCGCTTTCCATCGAGATGTCTCCTCGCTATCCAAAATTTCATTGAATGCCCATGGCTGAATGGGATAGCGACACTCTTTCAGGCCCTCAACGTTCAGCGGCGTAATCTGGAAATCGATGACGTCCCCGAATTTAAGGACCACATTACCCCCTGCTCGCAAGGAGGCTTCATCGCAAACGTAAGCATCGTTTCGATCAAAGAACACTGCAGGGTTGGCGACGGTTCCCTAATCAGGGAACCGATCTTGTACAGCGACTACTTGCATTATTAATCACACTACGGAGTCGATGGAGGGGCGAAACATCGTTCGCCCATGAACGACGACTTTCTCAACAGAACCAAATCCTCCGGCGCGATGAGCATCATGTTTTGATTTCCACCAACCGCCGGATCGGCGCTTACACAGAGAATCAACCAAGGTGACGCCGCTTCTCTGCGGCGTATCGAACCAGAGCCAGGCCGCGGAAGATGCCGTGCATGAACTTGCCATAGGGCATCGTCAGGAAGAACCCGAGCACGAAGCCGAGGTGGAGGGCAAGCATGGTTCCCATCAGTGGCGTTGCCCGCAGAAAGAGCAGGGCAAGTCCGGTGACACCGGTCAGGAGCAACATGAGGATGAAGGCAACGTCCATGCCCTTGCGGCTTTCATCCATCAGCTGCGGGTCACGTCGGAATTTTGCGGCAAGCAGGCCGATTGGACCGATGGTGATGCCGATGCCGCCGAGCGTGCCCAGTACAACGGGAAGATCCCACCACGGATAGGGCGCATCCCGTCCCAGCGCGTAGTGCCAAAGCGTGCCCACCCCGGTTGCGGCGAAGCAGAGCATGAAACCGTAGAAGGTCAGATGGTGGAAGAGGCGGCGATTGTCGTCGGGCTTGTCACTCTCGTTCATGCAGCCAACGCCGCCGCCGTCCAGATACTTCAACGTTGCGGCATCATGCGCGCCACCGGCCAAGGCTTTGGGATCGCGCAGCGTTTCGGACGGTTCGCCGATATCGCGCCAGAATTTGACGCAGGACATGACGATCGCCAGAATCGACCAGAGGAATGCGACCCCGAAAATGGCAACCATCGCGTTGTGCGGCATGATCCGGTAGAAGGCGCCGGGGCCTGAATGAACCCCGAACATAACCTCCGGATCGTGCCAGACGGCAAAACCGAAAAAGAACGCGGTGATGGACAGCGAGGCAATCAGCGTCACCATCAATCCGTTGCGATGGAACATCGGCGCCAGAAAACCGGGCCAGACATAGCGCGCATAGCTGTCGTTTCGAACTTCAGCCAGCACTTTGGGCACATTCACATTGAACTCGTGCGGCGGCGCGAACTGGCAATCAGAATTGCAGGCACCGCAATTGTGGCAGAGGTTTGCGAGATAGGTCAGGTCGCCGGTTCCGAAGGCGCGGCGCATTTCCATGGCGGGAAACACGGCGCACAGCCCTTCGCAGTAACGGCACGAATTGCAGACGGTCATCAGCCGTTCGGCCTCATCGAGATGGGCCTGTTGGGGTTCGGTCACGGACCGGGCATGGCTTGCGGCCGACATGGCGTTACCTGTTTGCATAATGGCTCGCTCCTTCTCCGGCAAGGCGACCGAAGACGCTGCCGATGGTCATTCCGATTCCGGCGGCATAGCCGCGCCCCAATACATTTCCGGCCATGATTTCGCCCGCTGCCCAGATGTTTTCGGCCGCGCCTCCTGCTGCCAGTTGCACGCGGGCCTCATCATCCACCTCGACGCCGAGATAGGTGAAGGTAATGCCGGGACGAACGGGATAGGCGTAGAATGGGCCGGTTTTGATCGGCCTTGCCCAATTGGTCTTGGGCGGCGTCAGCCCTTCCGTATGGCATCCATCCAGAATCTTGTCGTTGAATTCGCCCGGTTGAACCGCGGCATTGAACGTTTCGACCGTGGTGCGCAGTGCGGCGGGATCAAGTTGGAGCTTGGCCGCCAGTTCCTCGATGGTGCCGCCGGTGACCGGTGGAAACAGCGATGGCATGAACAGCTCAAGCGACGGCGCATCGAAGATGATGTAGGCGATCTGGTCGGGCTGGCTGGCAACCAGCCGCCCCCAGATGGCATAGCGCTTCGGCCAGATGTCCTCGCCCTCATCATAGAAGCGCTCACACCGATTATTGACGACGATGCCGAAGACAACGCAATCCAACCGGGTGATGATGCCGCCATCGAACTTGGGCGCACGGGCGTCAATGGCAACGGCATGGCACTGCGTCGGGTCTCCGATCTGTTTCATGCCTTTCGCAATCAGTGTTCGCAGCAAAGTCCCCCGGTTATAAGGGGTGCCGCGGATCAGGAAGTTGTCGGCAATCTCGCCCCAGCCTTCCTTCAGCCATTCGATGTTTGCTTCGAACCCACCGGCGGCGGCGACCAGCGTTTTGGCCGCGAGGCGACGGGGCCCTTTGGCGGTCGACACCTGTGCCGCCACGAAGCGCTGGCCATCCATTTCGATGTCCGTCACGTCCGCGTCATAGGCGATGTGCACGCCGAGCTTTTCGGCCGTGCGGTAGAGGGCGTTCAGCATCGAGCGCCCGCCGCCGAGAAAGAACGAGTTGGTGCGCCCGAGACTGAGCGTTCCGCCCAGCGAAGGCTGGAAGCGAACACCCTGCTCGGTGATCCAGTTCAGCATGTCCTTGGACTTATGGATCATCATGCGGGCGAGGGGCTGGTTCGTCTGCCCCTGCGTCACGCGCATCAGGTCATCGAAGAATTCGTCCTCGGTGTAGGGACCGGACAGCGTTTCGGTCGCCGCATCATGGGCACAGCGCATGTTGCGGGTGTGGCGCGTATTGCCACCGCGATAAAATCGCGGCGCTTTTTCGAGGATGGCGACGCTCGCACCGGCACGGCGCGCGGCGATGGCGGCACACAGCGCCGCATTGCCACCGCCTACGACGAGTACGTCGTAGGGATGGTCGAAGTTCACAGGCGCTTCCATCTTAGAACACCCAGACGCTTTCACGAGGGATTCGGATCGGCGCGGTCGCCAGATCGACCGGTCCTTCGGTCAGGACACGCAGCGAATGTTCGCCGAACCGGAAGACGTGCTCCCACTTCTCCCCCAGGAACATCGATGTCGACCGGTGCATCTCGACCGTGTCTGCGCCAGATGAAGGTGCAAGGGTCAACCGGTCCATACGACAGATTGCCGTACCGTCTTCGCCGGGGGATTTTGGCTGCCCCATGCGTCCGGTGACGCGCAGACCGTTGCAGTCGATGGTCGCAAACCCTTCTCCGGCCTCGACGACCTTGCCGGACAGGCGAACGTTGTTGCCGATGAAGTCGGCCGTAAACAGCGTCCTGGGGCGATTGTATAGGTCTTCGGGGCTGCCTTCCTGCGCAATGACACCGCCATTCAGCAGGACGATACTGTCTGCAATCGCCAGTGCCTCGATCTGGTCATGGGTGACGATCACGGCAGCGCGCTCTTCGCGGGTAATGAGTTCCTTGAGGAAGGCGCGGGCTTCATCACGAAGCTTGGCGTCGAGGTTCGACAGCGGCTCATCGAGAAGGAGCACTGCCGGTTCGTAGGCTAGGGATCGGGCGATGGCGACACGCTGCTGCTGCCCGCCTGAAAGCTGCGAGGGAAAGCGCTCCTGCAAATGGCCAAGGCCCAGAACCTCGCAAACCGTATTCACCTTTCGCTTGATCTCTGCATCGGCAACCTTGCGCAGCCGAAGTCCATAGGCGACGTTTTCAAAAACGGTACGATTGGGCCAGAGTGCATAAGACTGGAACACGAAGCCGAGGCCGCGTTTTTCGGCCGGCAGGTCCAGCCTGTTTTCACCGTCGAGAACGCGCTGGCCGGACACCATGATCTGGCCCTTGTAGGCGCGTTCAAGCCCGGCAACCGTGCGCAAAAGCGTCGTCTTCCCCGAGCCAGACGGCCCCAGAAGGGCGGCGATCCGACCCTTCTCGACGCTGAAGGAAGCGCCCTTGAGGACTTCCACAGCTCCGTATTTCAAATGGATATTTTCGACTACGAGTTCAGGCATCGAGACGCACTCCAAGGCGCAGGGCAAGCGCAATGCCGCCCGCGATGACAATGGTGTTGACGACGGCCAGCGATGCGGCCACGTCGATGTTTCCGCCGTTCCAGAGGCTAACAAGCATGGTGCCCATCACCTCGTTACCCTGACCCATCAGGAAAATGCCGGTCGAGTATTCACGGGCGTAAAGAAGGAAGGAAAGAAGCCACGCGGCCAGAAGGCCGTGCTTTGCCAGCGGCAGGATCACGTCTTTTGCGACGCGGGCCTGTCCGGCGCCGGTGACATGGGCTGCTTCCTCCAGTTCGCGACCGACCTGACCGAACGAATTCGAGACAAGCCTCAGGCCGAAGGGTAGCCAGACCAGGGTGTAGGCCACCCACATCGCACCGAGGGACGCGACCCAGGGCTTCAGAACCGGTACGAAGAGGAAGATCCAGAACACCACCAGACCCGCGACAATTCCCGGCATGGCGCGCGGCAACAGAACGAGAAAGTCGAGAACCTTCGTGCTTTCGGAACGGGAGCGATGGCTCGCCAGACCGATCAGCGCATAGACACACAGCGATGCAAAGCCGCCCACAAAGGCCAGAAGGAGCGTATTGACGATCGATCTGCGAATGAGCGGCAGGTCGGCCAGTTTGTGGTAGTTGTCGAGCGTCAGGACATCCCGGATGGCGACGAGCGGGCCCCAGGTGGTGACGACCGAGCGAAGCGCGACACCCGAAAGCGGCAGAAGAACAACCGCATAAAGCCAGATCAGGACACCCGCAAAAGCCACCCACTTCCATTTGCCGAGCGGCACGAGATGCGAGCGTGTCGCCTTGCCACCAATCGTGGAGTAGCGCTGGGCCGACTTCAGCATACGCCGTTGCAGGATGACGAGCGGCAGCGTGATCAGCATGATGAAGATCACCACCACGGCCATCATCTGATAGGCCGGACGGCCAAGCAGGGTGTTGAACTTGTAGAGGTAGGTCGCCAGCACGAGGCGACCATCCTGATCGCCCAGAACATAGGGAAGCCCGAACAGTTCAAAGCCGAGGAACGCGACCAGAACCGCGCTGACCGCGATAGAGGGCCAGACCAGCGGAAGCGTGACTTTCGTCGCGACGCTCAGGGGAGAGCCGCCCGCAACGCGCGCGGCCTCCTCGAGATCCGAGGGCACCGTGCGAAGGGCTGTGGACACATAGATATAGACATGCGGGACGTGGGTCAGTGCGACCACGAGAACCAGCATGGGCATGGAATAGACATTCCAGAAGGGGGCGGCTCCGAAGAGCCGCTCCCACCATACAGACCAGAATCCCGATGGCCCAATCGATACGATATAGCCGAAGGCCAGAACCATGGGCGACATGAACAGCGGCAGGAAAATCGCCGGTTCGATCCATTTCCGGCCCGGCATGTCTGTGCGAACCATGAGGAAGGCGAGCAGTGACCCGAGCGGCACGGCAAACAGAACCATGCCGATCGAGAGGACCACTGTGTTCTGCAACGCGCTCCAGAAGCCGGAGTCCGACAAGACAAAACCATAGGAGTCCACGGTCGATTTGGCACGGACGCTGAAAAACGCGTCCGTCAGGAAACTTTGCCAGACGATCAGGCCGACTGGTGCCAGGATGAAGAGCGCCGCTGCCAGCACGACGCCGGTTCGCCAGAAATCGTTCCGCATCGGCTCACTTGCCCGCTTTCAACGCATCGGCCCATTTGCGGAAAAAGTTCATCCGCGGCATCGGCTGAATGGCATTCATGAGATCCGGGCCAATGGCAACCGGCTTCAGGACATCACCATATTCGGCGCTGAGGCCGGCAATGGTGGCCTTGCCGGTGACATCCGGGCGAATGGCGAAGAGGTGTGCCTCATTGCCAACGACGGTCTGGCCGCGCTTCGACAGCAGGTAATCCAGGAAAACCCTCGCCGCATTCGGGTGCTGGGCCTGCTGGGTGACGATGGCCAGACGAGACAGGACAACCGTGTAGTCCTTGGGCACGACCACCTTGACGTTCGGATCGCGTTCCGCACGCAGGTAGGCGTAAGGACCAATGATATTGTATCCGATGGCGTGTTCGCCCGCGCTGATTTTCTCCAGCATCGTACCGGTCGAGGTGTAGAACTTGGTGTCCACGGCACCGAAGGCGGTCACGAGAGGCCAAAGGTCATCGCTGTTTTGCGCATCGGCGCTGACGGCAAAATAGCCAAGCCCGGAGCGCTCCGGGTCATAGGTCGCCACCTTGCCCTTCATGCGCTCCTTGTTTTCCTGTAACCATTTGGCGAGCGAAGCACGGGTCGTGGGCATTTCAGCGTCGGAAACGACCTTGCTGTTGTAGACCATGACGACCGGCTCGTAGGTGATGCCGTAGATCTTGTCGCCCCAGTTCGACCATTCAGGCACGGCCGTCTTTTCAACCGACTTGTATTCCGCTGCAATGTCATCCTCAACCATCTGGAATTGCAGGTCCATGGCCGAAGACCACACCATGTCGGCCTTGAGCGCCCCGGCTGCGGCCTCGCTGCTGATGCGGCTGAAAAGATCAGCTGCCTTGATCTCGATATAGTCGACACGAATCTTGGGGAATGCCTTCTGGAAGTCCGCCAGAATCGGCTCCACGGCTGCATGTTCCGTGTTCGCATAAACCACAACCGAGCCCTCCGCCTCGGCCTTGGCAATGGTCTGAGCATAGTCAGCCGGATAACCGGCCGGTGTTTCTGCGAAGGCGAGAGACGGCATCGTGGCGGCAATTAATGCCAGCAACGGCCGGCGCAGTGCCGGATGCTTCAAAAAACTCATCATTTCCTCCCTTGCGAAAGCGGGGCGAGACTGATCGCGGCTTCCGTATTCATTGAATATTATTGTGTACAATAAAATGCAATAAGATTCTGTTGGGCGCATTGGTGGTTTTTCGCGGTGAAGGGCACTATCTTGCCGGGTGTACGCAACAAGAGTCGCATTCATGAACATTCCTCCCGATTCGCCGGCCTCCCGGCTGGCGCGCATTCTTCCGGTCGACGGCAAGCACGGCGCCGGTCTGGGAGATGCCATCTTCTCTGCACTGCGACAGGCGCTCCGAGACGGAACCTTTCAGCCGGGCGATCGTTTGCGGGAAGAAGAGATCGCCGAACATTTTTCTGTCAGCCGCACTCCTGTTCGCGATGCCCTGCGCCGCATGTCTGAGCGTCGCCTGCTTGAAATATCCGGCGGAAGGGGCATGATGATCCGCCGCCTGACCCGTGCCGAGGTGTTCGAACTTTATGAAATGCGCGAGATCATGGAGGGCACCGCCGCCCGTTTTGCGGCGAAAAATGCATCGAGCACGGAAGTCACGCTTCTGACTGATCTGCAAACCGCTTTCGAGATCGCCGACACCCCCCAGGACTGGGCGCGGATCAACAAACAGTTTCACGACACAATCGCTGGAGCCGTGCGAAATCGCTTCTTTCACAGTCCACTCGAAGAACTGCAGGATTTTCTAGCGCTTCTTGGCTCAACCACATTTTCCGTTTCAGGGCGTGCGGGACCGGCGGCCGATGAGCATCGCCGGATTCTCGATGCAATCGCAGCCCGGGATCCGGATGCGGCCGAGGCCGCTGCGCGCGATCATATCAGGAGCGCATTGGTGAGCCGTCTGAAGATGCTGAATGATGTGAGTTAAGTTACTCTCGCTTCGGTTGCCGTTATGCATCCGCTGTAACAGGCAATAGTGCGCCTACAGAAACAGACCAGGTTCCGCCGGATGTTACGAGCGATAGCCGCGTGGGCTTTGATCGGACAGCCAGCTAAATCCTCGTTCCCTACGCAGCAGCCAATCCACGAAAGAGGCGGCAGCCGCGTTTGCAGGTTCGGAAGTAGGTGATGTCTGTCACCCAGGTCGTGTCTGGAGCGGTCACGTCGAATTGTCGGTCGAGCGTGTTGTCGATGGCGACCGAAGGCCTGCCGCCGTGGATGCAGGGACAGCGTTTGTAGTCGTTCTGCGCTTTTATCCCGGCAAGGCGGGCCAGTCGGGAGCCCCTGTTCGGGCAGCACATCTCTCCCTGATCGAGAAGGTCGTCGTGCAGCTTGCGATAACCGTAGACCTTGTCGCTCTCTTCCCATGCCTTCAGGAGCAGATCGGTCTGTCGCTTGTCCTCGTTGGCTCGCATGCTCAGCGGGTTCTTCAGCCAAGTGTAAAATCCACTCGGGTGAACCCGCAGAAGGCGGCACATCGTCCCCACAGAAAACTGTAGGCGGTGCAGGGCAATGAACGCTTGACTATCACTTTGCATCCCTGGCGAACTACGCGAGCCAGTTCGTTCTTCAGTCGCCGGATGTCTTCGGTCTCGTCGTTGACATTGGCGTTCGACGCAGCAAACTTCTTCTTCTATTCGTAGAGCGAATGCAGAGTGATGCCGAGCCGCTGCGAAACCTCCGCAACCGCATAGCCTCACTCTGTGATCTGACGCACCGCGTTACGCTTAAACTCTTCGCTGAATGCGATTTGCTCATTATGCTCTTCTTGCCTCAAAATTGGAAAAGAAGGTCTCTACAAATCTAGGAGCTATTTACGCCACCTGCTTTTTGCCATTGTGGCTGGACCGCTTTTTCTGATCTGCTAAGCTGCAGGATCGCCGGTATGTTCGAGTTCTTCCGTTGCGGCTGGACCGCTTTTTCTGATCTGCTAAGCTGGAACAACGCAGCGGCATGACCTCCCAAGAGTTGCGGCTGGACCGCTTTTTCTGATCTGCTAAGCTCGCCGTGAAAGCATGGGCGTTTGATCGTCTGTTGCGGCTGGACCGCTTTTTCTGATCTGCTAAGCTTCCCAGCGCTCTTGGTTCAGCCATGTCGATGTTGCGGCTGGACCGCTTTTTCTGATCTGCTAAGCTGCGACAAGGCGCATACGGTCATTGAAGCTTGTTGCGGCTGGACCGCTTTTTCTGATCTGCTAAGCTTCGTAGTTCTCGATCAGCGCCTTTGCATGCGTTGCGGCTGGACCGCTTTTTCTGATCTGCTAAGCTTCGCTGGCGTCGATCCATATCAGGCGGGGTGTTGCGGCTGGACCGCTTTTTCTGATCTGCTAAGCTGCTGATGACCAATCCACCCAAGGGCGCGAAGTTGCGGCTGGACCGCTTTTTCTGATCTGCTAAGCTCGCTTATGACAAGGCTGCGCTCGAGCTTCAGTTGCGGCTGGACCGCTTTTTCTGATCTGCTAAGCTATCATCGCTTGTTCACCACCCGCAACCGTCGTTGCGGCTGGACCGCTTTTTCTGATCTGCTAAGCTAACCACACAGGAGAAGTCGTCTGACACGACGTTGCGGCTGGACCGCTTTTTCTGATCTGCTAAGCTGGGCAGAATCGGAACAAGCGCAGCCGTCTTGTTGCGGCTGGACCGCTTTTTCTGATCTGCTAAGCTCGGCTCGGTGGTCGGCCTTTACGATGTGCAGTTGCGGCTGGACCGCTTTTTCTGATCTGCTAAGCTAACACAATAGCGCCAATGGCTACGACGTTCGTTGCGGCTGGACCGCTTTTTCTGATCTGCTAAGCTCCGTCTGCGTGTTAGGGCCGGGAATGAGCGGTTGCGGCTGGACCGCTTTTTCTGATCTGCTAAGCTCAAGCGCCACGATGGCAACGCCAGCCGCCAGTTGCGGCTGGACCGCTTTTTCTGATCTGCTAAGCTCGATCAAACCTTTGAACGATCTTATCCGTAGTTGCGGCTGGACCGCTTTTTCTGATCTGCTAAGCTCGAGACGACCGGCGAAACGAAGGTTGTTTTGTTGCGGCTGGACCGCTTTTTCTGATCTGCTAAGCTAATACATTATGCAGAAAGAAACACCTGTTCGTTGCGGCTGGACCGCTTTTTCTGATCTGCTAAGCTCGGACAAGGCCACTCGGCTGCATCCCTACCGTTGCGGCTGGACCGCTTTTTCTGATCTGCTAAGCTCACGATCACGGCGTCACGATCTGGGACGAAGTTGCGGCTGGACCGCTTTTTCTGATCTGCTAAGCTTAACCTTGCCATCGGGGTAAACGGCGGTCAGTTGCGGCTGGACCGCTTTTTCTGATCTGCTAAGCTAGTTCACCTCGTCAATGCCCAGAACCTGCGGGTTGCGGCTGGACCGCTTTTTCTGATCTGCTAAGCTTCTGATAGACAACGACCGCGTTCTTGTTCGGTTGCGGCTGGACCGCTTTTTCTGATCTGCTAAGCTCAGTCGCCAATGATCCGCGTCACCTCCGGGGTTGCGGCTGGACCGCTTTTTCTGATCTGCTAAGCTCACGCAGGGTACGGAAGCCGGTCGCCGTGAGTTGCGGCTGGACCGCTTTTTCTGATCTGCTAAGCTCCACCCTCGTTCAATGCTTTGAAATACAAAGAAAATTGAACGACGGTGGGTGCTTGGAAATCGTTGAATTGATCAGAAAAGGGCAAGTTGGTCGGGATTTTTTTGTCGCCTTTTACGAGACTGGTCAGAGAATCGGACGATGTTTTCGTATTGCCGGTCGGTAAATTGGAAGACATAGATATCGCCTCTTTCCGGGAGAGCGCTTTCCACCCGGCGAACATAGCTCTCGAATTGTTCCTTGCCGTTGCAGAAACGAAGATAGTTTGAAAGCTGGCTCATTTCAAAGCCCAAATCGAGAAGGTGCTGGCGGAATTTCGTTGCCGCAGCGCGCTGCTTCTTGGTTTCTACGGGCAGGTCGAATGTGATCAGTATCCACATGATCTGATATCCGCTGAGATGGCTCGGGCCGCTGTTGGCTCTGGCTGCAGTCCGGCTCATGGGGTGGCCTCGGTCGGCATTTTCCCCAGGCCCGCAAGCTCAAGAGGCGATGGAGGGGTGGGGAGTTCCAGGCGCACTTCACCGGTTTCGAAACTGCTTGCCAGTGAATAGACGAAACGACCGACCTGAACGGAGAGCGGGGAAAGGCCGATCGGTGTCTGCATGTCGAAGGTGGACAGGGAGGTCAGGGCCTGTTTCGCCTCTTTCGCAACATCGGTTATCCCGGACGCGACGAGATTGAAGGCAAGTTGATCGACCAGCGGGCGATAGGGTTCCATCAGGTCGTCGGCCAGTGCAAAGGCATTGGCGCGGTTGGAATGGAAAATGCCGATAGTTGGATGCAGCCCGGAAGCGCAGATGGCGCGGGAAACGATGGAGCGAAGAATCGTATAGCCGTAGTTCAGTAGCCCGTTGATGCCATCGCCGTCCTGATCGCGGGAAAATGTCTTGCCGAACAGGGCCTTCCAGTAGCGCCGGGCGGCCTGCGCCTCGATGTTGTCGGGATCGCCCGAGCGAACCTTGCGGGCGAGGAGATCGAAGGCGCCAGCCTCTTGTCCATTCGCCGCCAGCACATGCCCCTGCATGCGGATTTTGGCGGCGACCACCCTCTGCCAGATCTGCTTTTGCAGGGGCCGCGAGGCGTCAATCTGGGCACGCAACCGGGCGCCCTGAATGTGGTGTCCTTCGAGCGGCCAGAGAACGGAAACGGGGGCGTGGTTCGAGCCGCAGACCACGACCGGTACGTTGCGTTCGGCCATACGCACGAAAACCTGATTGGACCAGGTAATGCCATGCGCATGGACGATTAGCGCGCCGATATCATCAAGCGCAACGCGGCCTTTTTCCTCGCCGCTGCTGGAAACGATGAGAAAGCCACGGTGGATAGCCAAATGCAGACCATCCGTTGATATGTCCACGATCCTGTCCATGCCAAAAGGGTGGCACGGACAGGTTAATCAATCAAAAAGAGAATAAATCACGCCGTGCTCTTTTTGCGTTTGCTTCGGGATTCCCGATCCTGCGGACCGGGATCGAAGACGCGACCGGCGACATCGATCCTGACTTGGCGGCAAGCAATTTCCTTGAGGCCGTTGGCAGATTTCACCAGATACTTGAAAGGGTCGTTCTTGTCGGTATCGCGAGCCTTCAGGCTACCGCTTTCCTTGTTGTCGACCAGATACATGCGGCCATCGACGGTGAACTTCACCACCCGCCCGATCGTATAGCCGTCCTTCGGGTGTTTATAGGCAACCATGTCGTTCTGCTGCAGGCTGAGAACGCGCCGCGCCGTGGGGTTGTCCTTGTGGAAGGTCGATTGCCAGCCGGGCTGGTGCGCATCGAACATGGAGACCACTTCGGCCTGCCATTTACCGTCGAGGGTTTCCCACACGTCGTAGCGATAGTTTGCGTCGCCCTTGTACCCCTTGTAGGCGCGCCCCTCAGCGTCGTGAATCGGAATGACCTGAAGTTTCTCCTCCAGCCGAACGCGTCGAATGCACTTGAATGCGGTCGGTGCCGCATCGCGGAACATCATCAGGGCACTTTGAATGGCCTTCTTGTCGGAAAGTCCACCGATGGCTTCATGCAGCGCCATGCGCAGATCCTCGTCGCGAATGGCAGGAATATCCTTGGGTTCCAGCGAGAGGAAGGCTTTGCGGCGCACGGCGACGGCGTTGCCGTTCTTGTCGGTGCCAAGGCCGTAGGCCGTGTCATTGTGCAGCTTGCCGGCCGTCTGGCCCTTGCCATCGGCGTAGCCCTTGCGGGAAACGGTGCCGTGGTCGGGTTTATGGCTGACGGTGATGGAGTTGACCGCCTTCTGCAGATCATCGCGGAAATTCGGCCAGGGCGGAGTGTCCTTGACGATCTTGCGGACCAGATCCTCGAAATCCACATCGTCAAGACGGCCCGCCGCTCCGGAAATTCGGTTGAGCAGGGAAGGGGTGGTGACGCCGATCACCGCCGCGTCGATGGCATGATGGCGATGGTCCTTGCGGTTTTTCGCTTGAGCCATTTCGCCGAGATTGCTGTCGGGCAACAGATTGTTGAGGCCCCAGTTGCGGCGCAACAGTTCCGTCAGGCGTCCGGGGGAAACGCGCACATGCCGCTTGGGGCTCAGCACGCCATATTTGTCGGCTTCTTCAGAAGGATAGAGGCAGTTCAGATATTCCAGCGCCATGCGGGAGAGATACTGCGTATCGGTCAATTGCCGGGCCAGAAAACCGCCGTCCTTCTCGAATTTCTGCATGGCATCCGGTGCGAAGCGCCAGCGCTTGTTCTGTGGCAGGCGGGCCGCGCGGGCCAGAATCTCGTCATAGCGCGCGCCGTTCCATTCCGTCACGTCGGCGGGCGCGCGATTGCGCTTTTCGCGGTTGGCGGCTTTCATGCACAGAATCTTGTTGCCATGGCCATCGTCCAGCGTTTGCGACCAGGGCAGGATGTGGTCGATGTCAACCTCGGCGGAAAACAGCATCTGCGCACTGATGACCTTGCCGGAATAGATACAGCAGCGGTCCTCCGGCTTGCCGGGGTTCAGTTCCTCCCACAGCTTCAGCAATACGCGGTTATAGCCGGTGTCCTGCTGGCCCATTTCCAGAAGAAGGCGCGAGCGCGCCTCGGCCTCCCGCGTGTTCTTGGCAATCGTCCGGTTGTGGTCCGCCTTCTGCTTTTCGGAAAGCTGAAGGTCGCGGGCCAGTTCCACGGTGATGAACTTCGGCTTGCCGTGGCGGGCGATCAGCAGATTCACCAGCCGGCGTAACTGATTGAGGCCGATATGGACGGTGGGATTGGTGATGCGGCCCATGCGCAGATCATAGATGTCCTCGGGGTCGCCGCTGCCCGGCGGAATGTGGCGCTCGAGAATTTCCTGATAGGGCGGCAGGCACGGCTCGCCGTCCTCGCTTTCAAATCCAAGCCGGGCGTGGTCATAGCCGCAGCGTTTGGCGGCCTCCGATTCCGGGATTACTGCTTCCTTTAGCGCGTCCAGCATGGAGGCAAGCGCCGTTTCGCCCAACCGGCCATAGCCGTCGGGCAACGGGGTATTGGCTACGGCCTCGGCCCGTTCGCCCTCGAAACCGAAATCCTCCTTCAGCCAGGCGAACAGCGCTTCCGGGTTTTCCTCATCGCGCAGGCGGCTGATGATGGTCCATTGCTTTTCAAGCGGAAAACCGGCCCATTGTGGACCGAAGCGCTTCTTGTCGGAGAGCGCAGAATAAATCTCGTCGCCCTTCAGCTTTTCGCGGGCATCGCTTTCCTTGTTGAAACGCAGATCGGGATCGAGCTTCAGGGCCGAACGCAGCGCCTTGAAGCCGACTTCCTTCTTGGCGCGCAGAAGCTTGACCAGCGTATCGCGCTCTTCCAGCGAAAGCTTGCGCTGCGTCTGGTCTGGCAAGACCAGTTCCAGTTCGTTCACTTCCTTGTAAAGGCGAAATTCCTGAAACACGGGATGTGCTTTTGCCAGCCGTTCTTCCAGCGGGTTGAAGGCGCATTTTCCCACACGCGGCTTTTTCAGAGGGCGCTGGTAGAACATCACCGCGAACAGGTGGGCGCGGCGCTCAGGTGTCAGGATATCAGGATAATGGGTGGCCTGCGCATCCCATATGGCGTCGAACTCATCCTCCAGCAGCTTCCGTTCGGGATAATAGGCGTAGCCGGACTCGGTCATTGCCTCGGAACCGGCGCGCAGCCGCACGACATGGCCGGCTTCACGCCGGGCAGCAAGCCAGGCGCCATAGGTCAGCGCTTTCGCCCGGTGCATTTCGGCGCGCAGTTCATCGATACCAAGCGCGATTTTGCCCTTGTCGTTATCCTTGCGGTCCGTCTTGCGGTTGGATTTGAAACCCCGGCGCTGGTTGAGATGAAAGAGCGCCCGTCCGATGTGGAAGAGGGGCAGCTTCTCATCGAGCGCCTTAGCGCGCAGCGCGTAGGGGTTCAGGCTGGGCAGGCCGGAGCCCGCCCGCTTGTCACCGGTTTCCGCAAGAAGCGCCTTCTGCACATCCTTGTCAGCAGGCAACAGCCCATAATCAGCCATGGTGCGAAGGGCGGCCTTGCGCCGGCGCAGATAGCGGTCCCGGCGCCGGGACATGGCTCGCGCCTCCCGCCGGGCCACGGCAAGCGACGTCTTCGATTGCGGATCGCGCCCGTCTGAATAGATGCGCGCACCGATATCGATGATGCGAATCGCCTCATCACGGTCGTTCAGCGCCAGAACGCACCAGCCGATGGAGTTGGTGCCGATGTCGAATGAAAAGAGTGTGTTTTGCCATATCATACCAGTGATACGAGCATTCGGGGAGGCGGAAAGCAAGCGAAGAAACGGAAATATTGTCATTGACGCGTAGTCTCATCCGTGGCACCCATAGGTTGCTTACAGATCAGAAAAAGCGGTCTGGCCGTTAACAAGCTAAGACAGCACCAAATAAGGCCGCTCCTCCGGGGGCGGTTTTTTGTTGTGCGCTTGTCTCAAGCGAAAGCCCATCGATTTCGGTTGTCGATTGACATTGAGCCGCCCCTCTGAATTTATTTCATTTCGGTAATTTTTTGTTCATTAAAAGAAAAATGAGGGGTGTATTGAAATGACCGATGTTGTCTATCGTTTTCCGGCACCGGGCCCGGAACCTGTCACGGCCGATCTTGCGGGCTGGATGAAGGTGGAGGGCAATCCCACCATGAAGACATGGGTCCAGCATACATCGGCGGATGGCACCGTCATCAGCGGCACCTGGGAGGCCACGCCGGGCACCTATCATGCCACATACGCCGCTTATGAATTCGTGCACCTGATGGAAGGTGAGATCACGATCACCCCGGACGGTGGTGAGCCGGTCGTGCTGGCGCCGGGCGATGCCTTCGTCGTCGAACCGGGCTTCATGGGTACATGGAAAATTGAAAAGCCGGTGCGCAAGCATTTCTGCATCAAGCTGAAATAAGCGGCCAACCTTCTCACGGACAGCGACCACGCTGTCCGTGTACTTCACACGGTCTGCCCTTCGCGTGTATAGGCGGTAGAAAGCGGACCCTGCCTCAGCTATCGGTCAGCCGATTGCGGAAGGCCTCCTTCAGCGACTTCCAGACGGTGGAAATGCGGGGCACCTTTCGTGCTTCCTCCGGCATCAGCATGTAATAGGTTTTACGGAAGTTCACCAGATCGGGCAGCACTGCACGCAGCAGGGGCTCGTTGTCGCCGACATAATTTGGCAGAAGCGCGATACCGCAGCCGGACAGAACGGCGACCTTCTGGGCCGAAAGCGAGGTAGAACGTATGACCGGTCGCGTGGTGTTTGGCACGCTCTCGCAGGTCGGCAGATCCTTTGCCGGTTCCATTTCAGCCACATAACTGATGAACTGGTGGTCCTTGAGATCGGCCAGACGTTGCGGCGCCGTGCGGCTGGAAAGGTAGGGCTCGGCGGCAAACAGCCCGAGCCGGTAATCCAGAAGCTTCGAAATCAGGTAGGGACCGCGTTCCGGGCGGTCGATATTGATGACGATGTCAGCCTCGTTGCGCGGCAGGTGCGCCGAACGTGGCTTGACCAGAAGATCGATGGTGATGCCCGGATGGGCCTGCCGGAAAGCGGTCAGCCACGGGCCAATGAGACAGGATGCGAAGCCTTCCGTACAGCCGATCCGGACAAGGCCGGATAGCGGGTCGGCCGGTACGTCTCGCCCGGCACCGATGCGGGCAAAGGCCGCCTCGATCTCTTCCGCCTGCGTCAGAAGCTTCTGCCCCGCGCGGTTGAGGTGATAGCCCTCCAGACTGCGGGTGAAAAGCGGCGTTCCCTGCATGCGTTCCAGCCGGGTGATACGGCGCGAAACCGTGGAATGCTGTACCTGAAGACGGCGTGCGGCGGCCGTCAGCGTGCCGGTGCGTGCCAGCTCGAGAAAGTATTTCAGGTCATCCCATTCCATGGCGGCCTCCCTCCGGACATGACGGCTGACGATTTTTGCAAAGTTGTTTTGCGACATTCGCCAATTTATCGCCAGCGATTTCTGTTGCTCTATGCCCTGGCCGCATTGGGAGAGGAGACCCGGTGTGGTGCAGGACCGGGAGGAGACATGGCCAGAATTGCATTTATCGGCCTCGGCACCATGGGTGGTCCGATGGCGAAGAACCTGCTTGCTGCCGGGCATCGGCTGGAGGTTCACGATCTCGTAGAAGCGAATATGGCCGAGGCGGCTGCCGCCGGTGCCGTGCGTGTGGCAGAGCCGGCGCAAGCGGTCACGGATGCGGATTTCGTCATCACGATGCTGCCGAATGGCGGGATCGTCAAAGCCCTGCTTTCGGGTGAACGCGGACTGTTTGCCGCTGCCGATGGAGGAGCGCCACTATTCATCGATTGCTCAACCATCGCGCCTGACGATGCGCGGACACTGGCGGCGGAGGCTGCGGTGCGCGGCGTGGCGTTCATCGATGCACCGGTTTCCGGTGGTGTTCAGGGCGCGCGGGAGGCAACGCTTGCCGTCATGGTCGGCGGCAGCGACGCGCAGTTCGCCCGCGCTGAACCCGTCATACGCGCCATGGCGAAGATCGTTCTTCACGCTGGCCCCGCCGGCAGCGGCCAATCCGCCAAGATCTGCAACAACATGCTGGCGGCGGTCATCATGGCGGCCACCTGCGAGGCGCTGTCGCTGGGCGAGCGCCTTGGCCTTGAGGTCAGCACGCTGAGCCATATCATTGCCGGAAGCAGCGGCAGTTCATTCCTGCTCGAACGCTGGAACCCCTATCCCGGCATTGTTGCGGCGGCACCCGCCAGCCGGGATTACGATAACGGATTCCAGCTTCAACTGATGTTGAAGGATCTCGGACTTGCGCTGGAAAGCGCGCGGGCCAGCCATCATCCGGCGCCGCTGGGCGCGCTTGCCCAGAACCTCTATGCCCTCAAGCAGCAATCCGAAGCGGGTGCGCGGCTGAAGGACTTTTCCAAGGTCATCGACGTGTTCCGGGCAGGATTGCCCGGCCAGACGTCCGCTTCCTGAAATCCCCATAACCGGAGAAAGCCATGTACGGTTCTCGACACTATATCGGCGGCGCCTTTGTCGCGTCTCCTTCTGGCCGCAGCGGTGCGGTCTTCAACCCATCCACCGGCGCGGAGCTTTACCGCACTGCCTATGCGGACCGGGCGACGGTGGATGAGGCGGTCGCCGTGGCGCGCAAGGCAGGCCGGGAATGGGCCAACGCGTCGCAGGCCCGGCGGCTTGCCGTCATCTTCCGCATGCGCGAACTTCTCATCCGCGATACCGACAAGCTGGCGGCGATCTGCGGTCTTGAGAACGGCAAGACGATTTCGGATGCCAAGGGTGAGATTGGTCGTGCGCTGGAGGCGGTGGAATTCGCCACCAACGCGCCGCAGGTCACCAAGGGCGAATATTCGCGCAATGTCGGCGGCGGCATCGATACGTTTTCGCTGCGCATGCCGGTCGGCGTCGTGGCCTGCATTGCGCCGTTCAATTTTCCGGTCATGGTACCGCTGATGATGGCGAGCATGGCGGTTGCCACCGGCAATGCCGTCATCGTCAAGCCCTCCGAGCGTGTGCCAGGTGCTTCGGCCATGCTGAGCGACCTGTGGGCTGAGGCGGGGCTGCCGGCTGGTGTCTGGAATGTCGTCAACGGTGATGCCGAGGCGGTCGATGCCATTCTGGAACATCCCGGTATTCCGGCTATCAGCTTCGTCGGTTCCACCCGCATCGGCGAGTATATCTACCAGAAGGGTTGTCAGCACAACAAACGGGTGGCCGCTTACACCGGCGGCAAAAACCACATGGTGGTGATGCCGGATGCCGATCTGGAGGCCGCCGCTTCCGCCTTCGTCAGCGCCGGCTATGGCTCGGCTTCACAGCGCTGCATGGCGGTTTCGCTGCTGGTTTGCGTGGGTGAGCAGACGGCGGAAAAGCTGGTTGCGCTGGTCAAGACGAAGATTGGCGGGTTGAAGGTCGGCCCCTATGACGATGCTGCGGCCGATTTCGGTCCGGTGGTGACGAAGGCTGCACGCGATGCGGTGGAAGTCGCGATCCAGCGCTCCATCGAGGAGGGCGGAGAACTGGTGATAGACGGTCGTGGACTGACCGTGGCCGGTCATGAGAACGGCTATTACACCGGTCCGTCGTTGGTTGACCGGGTAACGCGCGACATGCAGCTCTGGCGCGAGGAAATCTTCGGTCCGGTTCGCGGGATCATGCGGGTGTCGGACCTTCAGGAGGCTATCGAACTGGTGAACGCCCATGAATACGGTAATGGTGCGGTGATCTTCACCCGGTCGGGCGGTGCGGCGCATGATTTCTGCGAGGAGGTGGAGGCAGGCATGCTGGGCGTCAACGTGCCGGTACCGGTGCCGGTTGGTCACCACAATTTCGGCGGCCTGCGACGCTCGAAGTTCGGCGATGCGCATATGTTCGGCCCCGATGCGGCACGCTTCTACACCAAGATGAAGACCGTATCGCAACGTTGGCCGGCACCGGAAACGGCGAGCGCCGCGGGAAGCAGGATGTCGCTTGATTTTCCAAGCAATAACTGACGCTTTCACGGTTTTCGGCCCCATGCGGGAGGCGTGGGGCCGAAGATCACGTTCATTTCAATGGGAGGAAACAAGAATGAAGACAATCCTGACACTGGTAACCGCCCTTCTGGCATCCACCGCGATTTCGAATGCTGCTGAACTATCGGGAGGCGTGGTCAAGATCGGCGTTCTGAACGACCAGTCCGGCACCTATTCGGACTTCGGTGGCAAGGGTTCTGTTGCCGCTGCCGAAATCGCTATTGAAGAGTTCAACCCGTCTGCCAAGGGCATCAAGGTCGAGCTGATTTCCGCCGACCACCAGACCAAGCCGGATGTGGCCTCAGCCATCGCTCGCAAGTGGTATGAAACCGAGCAGGTGGATGCCATCGCCGATCTCACCGGCTCCTCTGTCGCCATCGCCATCAACAACATGGCGCGTGACCTCAAGAAGATCACGTTGATGACGGGTCCCGGTACGACCGCGCTCACGAACAAGGAATGCTCGCCAACGGGTTTCCACTGGGGCTGGGATACCTATTCGCAATCCGTGTCCTCTGCCTCGGCCCTGCTCGACAAAGGGTACAAGGACTGGTTTATCCTGAGCGCCGACTATGCCTTCGGCCATCAGATGGTGGCTGATTTGTCCCGCGTCGTTACGGAAAAGGGCGGCAAGATCGTCGGCTCAGTGAAACACCCGCTGGGAACGATGGACTTTTCGTCCTTCCTCCTGCAGGCACAGTCCTCCGGCGCGCAGCTCATCGCGCTCGCCAACGGTGGCTCCGATACCGTCAACGCCTTGAAACAGGCTGCTGATTTCGGCATTGCGCAAAACGGTCAGGCGCTGGCGGGCATGGTCGTCGTCATGTCGGATGTCAAGGCGCTCGGGCTCCAGAGCGCGCAAGGCCTGACGTTTGCCACGTCCTATTACTGGGATCGCGACGAACGCAGCCGTGCCTTTGCCAAGAAGTTCATCGAGCGGCGCGGCGTGATGCCCGGCATGATCCACGCGGCGACCTATTCCGCCGTCTTGCATTACCTCAAGGCCATCGAGGCGGCGGGGACCGACGATGCCACCGCAGTGGCAGCGAAGATGCGGGACATGCCTGTCAATGACGACTTCACCCAGACGGGCAAAATCCGCGCCGACGGACGCATGATCACCGACATGTATCTCGTTCAGGTGAAATCGCCGAAAGACAGCAAGAGCGAGTGGGACTATTTCGATATTCTCTCGACCATTCCGGCCGAGCAGACCGCCGCGCCGCTCTCGCAGACCACCTGCCCGACTGCGAAGTGAAGTGGCGTCCCGGCGGCCAGGCCGCCGGGACGTTGCCTCGCTGAACTCAGACGCCGAAGCGGGCGTGGTATTCACGGTCGAGCGTTTCCCGGAAATCGGGATGGGCAAGACCGATCAGGGCTTTGGCACGCTCTGCCAGCGTGAGCCCCCGCAGATTGACGATCCCGTATTCCGTCGTGACGTACTGCACATCGGTTCGCGGTGTCGTGACCGGGCCACTCAGGCGGGGAACGATCTTGGAGATGGTGCCCTTCGAGGCGGTGGAGTGGCAGGCGATAATCGACTTGCCGTTCAGGGAAGCCCCCGCACCGCGCACGAAGTCGAGTTGGCCGCCGGTTCCGCTGAACTGGTTTCCATTGGCGAATTCGGAATTGCAGTTGCCTTCCAGATCGATTTCCAGTGTCGAATTGACCGAAACCACGTTGTCGTTCTGGCAGATGACGGCGGGGTTGTTGGTATATTCAACCTGCCTTGCGAGAACATCGGGATTATCGTGCAGGAAGTCGTAAAGCGCCTTGTTGCCCAGCGTGAGCGTAAAGACGGTCTTGCCCGGATCGGTGGTCTTGCGGCTGTTGTCCACGATACCGCTTTGCATCAGCTTGGCCATGCCCGGCGTCATGAGTTCGGTATGGGCGCTGAGATGGCGATGATTGGAGAGAACGGAGCACACGGCATCCGGAATTCCGCCGATGCCCAGTTGCAGGCAGGCGCCGTCATCGATCACGGAGCCGATGTGACCGGCAATAGCCTTGTCTTCCGGCCTCAGATCCCCGGACGGAAATTCCGGCAGTGCCGATTGATGCTCGATCACCGCAGCCACATCATTGATATGGATCTGATCGTTGCCGTAAACCCGCGGCATCGACGGATTGACCTCGACGATAACCTGCCGCGCACTTCTGGCAAGCTCAACGGAATAGGAGCCGTTAACGCCAAGATTAAAATAGCCCCGCTCGTCGGGGGGCGTCACCATCACGAGGAAGGTATCGATGATCGGGCAGAGGATTTTCGATGCCTGACTGAAGGAGCAGGGAATGAAATCGATGCGGGGCAGGCCGAGTGCAATCGCCTCAGCATCCAGCTTCCGCTCGATAGCGCCGCTGAACAGACTGATCGGGCGGATCCTGCCGCGCAGTTCCGTTTTCAGGATCGATCCGGCATTGGCGGTTGAGACCAGATAATAAAGATCGATGTTTTCGACATCTTCGCGGGTGGCGAGCGCCTGAATGAGGGCCGGCGGCTGGGAGACGCCGATGGCCAGGCAAACCTTGGAGCCAGGCTCGATCAGGCGGGCGGCCTCTTCGGCGGTGCGCAGCTTGCCCGCATAACGGTCATGGGACTTCGACATATCCATTACTCTCCTCCGTGAAAACGCGGCGCACGCTTTTCGAGGAACGCCGTCATGCCCTCGATCTGTTCATGCGTGCCGAACATGCGGTGGAAAAGGCCGCGCTCGTAGTGAATGCCTTCCGCAAGGGGCAGTTCCTCGGCCCGCATCACCGTGTCGCGGATGACCCGTACCGTGGCGCGGGCATAGGAGGCGATCAGTCGTGCTGATTCCATCGCAGTGGAGACGACCTCGGCATCGGGAACGACGCGGGCGACAAGTCCGGCCTGCAAGGCTTCGGCAGCGCCCATCGTCCGGCCGGTCAGGTGCATTTCCATGGAGCGGGCGCGGCCAATCAGCCGGGTCATGCGCTGCGTGCCACCCATGCCGGCCACTACGCCGAGCTTGACCTCAGGCTGTCCGAATTTCGCGCCTTCGCCGGCAATGGCGAAATCGCACATCATCATCAGTTCGCAGCCGCCGCCAAGGGCATAGCCGTTTACAGCGGCAATCTTCGGCGTGCGGCAGCGGGTGAAACGCTCCCATTCGGCAAAGAAATTCGTTTCGGTCATGTCCGAAGCGGTCTTCTCCGCCATTTCGGAAATATCCGCGCCAGCGGCAAAGGCGCGCTCGGAACCCGTCAGAACAATTGCGCCGATCGTGTGATCATCCTCAATGGCCTCCGTGGCGGCGATGATCTCGCGCGCGACCGTGCTGTTGAGGGCGTTGAGCTGCTTCGGCCTGTTCAGCCGGATCAGCGCAACGCGCCCCTCCCGGCTGACTTCGATGGTTTCATACATGATGAACTCCCTGTGATTTCAATGTTCGCATTATTTCCAGACGCTCAGGATGCCGCTTCGAAGCAGAGCGTCACTGCGTTCCGGCGAAATGCCCCAGCCGGAGAGGATCGCCGGGGCATCCTCGCCCGGCAGATGGGCCGGTGCCGGAGGGGGAGCGGGCGTTGTGCCGAAGACCGGCGCCGGTGCCGGCTGTACGGTGCGGCCGACATTGATGAACGTGGCGCGCGCCTGATTGTGGGGATGTTCTATGGCTTCCCCCCAGTTCAGGATCGGCGTGACGCAGGCGTCGGTACCTTCAAACACCTGCGCCCACTCGTCCCTGGGGCGAGTGAGGAACACCGCCTCGATCCGCTTTCGGGTGGCTGGCCAGCCAGCTTGATCGCTTTGGTCGAAATCGGTGGGATCAAGACCCAGTCCCTGCAGGAACACGGCGTGGAACTGCGGCTCTATGGCGCCGACAGCAACGAACCGGCCGTCCGCACAGCGATAGGTGCCGTAGAAATATGCGCCGCCATCCAGAAGGTTGCTTTCCCGCTGGTCCTTCCATGCCCCGGCAGAGCGGAAGCCGTGGATCATGGCCGAAAGTAGCGCGGAACCGTCGGTCATGGCGGCGTCGATCACCTGTCCCTGTCCGCCGGACCGCGCGTGGATGATCGCCGCCAGCATGCCGAAGGCCAGGATCATGCCACCGCCGCCGAAATCGCCGACGAGGTTAAGCGGAACGGTCGGGTGTTCTGCGGGGCCGATGGCATCCAGCGCGCCGGAAAGCGCGATGTAGTTGATGTCGTGGCCGGCGCGGTTGGCAAGCGGCCCCTGCTGGCCCCACCCGGTCATGCGACCATAGGCGAGCTTCGGGTTGCGGGCGAGGCAGGCGGCGGGCCCGAGCCCCAGACGCTCGGCGACGCCCGGACGGAAGCCCTCGATGAGGCCATCGGCCCCGGCGATCAGGTCGAGAACGAGCGCCTGCCCTTCCGGTGATTTCAGGTCCACCGCAACGGAACGGCGACCGCGCGCCAGCACATCGGCGGTGGTGTCGACGGTCGGGATGCCCTTGCGAGGCTTGAGGGCATGAACCCGGATGATCTCGGCCCCGTGATCAGCGAGCATCATGGCGGCGAACGGCGCCGGGCCAAGCCCGACGAGTTCGACAATACGGACCCCGGTAAGAGTACCGGCCATGGCTTACAGACCCCGCGCGATGACGAGGCGCTGTACTTCGCTGGTGCCCTCGTAGATCTGCGTCACGCGCACATCGCGATAGATACGCTCCACCGGGTAGTCGGAGAGGTAGCCATAACCGCCAAACACCTGGATTGCCGACGAGCAGACCTTTTCGGCCATTTCCGACGCAAAGAGCTTGGCCATGCTGGCTTCCGTCAGGCAGGGCTGGCCTGCTTCCCGAAGCGCTGCGGCCCGCAAAACCATCAGCCGCGCCGCATCCACCTGCATCGCCATGTCGGCCAGCTTGAAGCTTATCGCCTGATGCTCAATGATCGGTTTGCCGAAAGCCGGGCGATCCTTGGCGTAGGCAACGGCTGCCTCATAAGCGGCCCTTGCCATGCCGACAGCCTGCGCGGCGATGCCGATTCGTCCGCCTTCCAGGTTCGACAGGGCGATCTTGTAGCCTTCGCCCTCGGCGCCCAGACGGTTCTCAACCGGTATGCGCATACCCGTGAAGCTCAGAGCACAAGTGTCAGAGGCGTGCTGGCCGAGCTTGTGTTCCACCGAAACGACTTCATAGCCCGGTGTCGTGGTTGGCACGATGAAGGCAGAGATGCCCTTCTTGCCTGCCGCCGGGTCCGTCACCGCGAAAACGATGACGACGTCACCGTTCTTGCCGGAGGTGATGAACTGCTTGGCACCGTCGATGACGTAATGGTCGCCATCGCGCCGTGCGCGGGTGCGCAGGTTGGATGCGTCCGACCCCGCCTGCGGTTCCGTCAGTGCAAAGGCGCCGATCCATTCGCCGGATGCCAATTTGGGAAGGAAGCGTGCTTTCTGCTCGTCCGTGCCGAATTTGAGGATCGGCATGCAGCCGACCGAGGAGTGGACCGAAACGATCGTCGAGGTCGCCCCCTCAGCCGCCGCGATTTCCTCGAGCGCCAGTGCATAGGCGACGATGCCGGTCTCCGAACCGCCATAGGCTTCGGGCACCAGCATGCCCAGAAAGCCGAGTTCTCCCAGTTCGCGCAACACGTCGCGCGGGAAGGCGTGATTGCGGTCGCGGACGGCCGCGCCGGGGGCAATGCGTTCTGTGGCAAAACTGCGCGCTGCGTCGCGAAGCGCTTCCTGGGTGTCCGTCAAAAACATCAGTGAATCCTTTCCACTGCGATTGCTGTTGCCTCGCCTCCGCCGATGCAGAGGGAAGCCATGCCTCGATCCAGTCCACGTTCGGCAAGGGCCGCGAGCAATGTCACCATAACCCGTGCACCTGACGCGCCGATGGGGTGGCCTAGGGCGCAGGCTCCGCCGTTCACATTGACCTTCTCGTCAGAAAGGTTGAGGTCGCGCATGGCCGCCATCGTCACCACCGCGAAGGCCTCGTTGATCTCGAACAGATCGACATCTTTCAATGCCCACCCGGTTTTCTCCGCAAGCTTGCCGAGCGCGCCGATAGGTGCGGTAGCGAAGAGGTTCGGAGCCTGTGCGTGCGTGGCATGGCCCGCGATGCGGGCGAGCGGTGTCAGTCCGCGCCGTTCCGCTTCCGAAAGCCGCATCAACACCAGAGCCGCAGCGCCATCGGAGATGGATGATGCGTTGGCTGCCGTTACAGTGCCATCCTTGCGGAAGGCGGGCTTTAGCGTCGGGATTTTCTCAGGCTTCGCCTTGCCAGGCTGCTCGTCGGTATCGACCACCGTTTCCACCTTGCCCTGCTTGACGGTCACGGCTGCGATTTCGGCCTTGAAGCGGCCGGCTGCAATGGCCTCCTTTGCGCGGGTGAGCGAGCGGATGGCAAAGGCATCCTGTGCCTCGCGGGTGAACTGGTAGGCCTCGGCGCAGTCCTCGGCAAAGCTGCCCATCAGGCGGCCCTTGTCATAGGCATCTTCCAGCCCGTCGAGGAACATATGGTCCATCACCCGCCCATGGCCCATGCGCATGCCCTGTCGCGCCTTTGGCAGCAGATAAGGAGCGTTGGTCATACTCTCCATGCCGCCCGCGACGACAATACCTGCCGAACCCGCAGCGATCAGATCATGGGCCAGCATCGCGGCCTTCATACCGGAGCCGCACATCTTGCTCACTGTGGTTGCCCCGGCCGAAAGCGGCAAACCACCCTTCAGCCCGGCCTGACGGGCCGGTGCCTGACCGAGACCGGCCGGCAGAACGCAACCCATGACGACCTCCTCCACCGCCTCGGGTGCGAGGCCGGCACGGGCGAGCGCGGCGCGGATTGCGGTTGCGCCGAGTTCCGGTGCCTCCACACCCGTCAGATCGCCCATGAAACCGCCCATTGGTGTGCGGGCCATGCCCACAATGACGACTGGATCTTTGCTATCCATTTGACTTTCCTCTCACTTGGGAGCCATGCGCAGGGCGCCATCCAACCGGATGACCTCGCCGTTCAGCATTCGGTTTTCAATGATGTGCTTGACGAGCGCTGCATATTCCTGCGGTTTTCCGAGCCGCGACGGGAAGGGCACAGATGCCCCCAGACTGTCCTGAACATCCTGCGGCATTCCGGCCATCATCGGTGTTTCGAAAATACCGGGAGCAATGGTGACGACACGAATACCGAAGCGGGCGAGTTCGCGGGCGGCGGGGAGTGTCAGCGCCGCAACGCCGCCCTTGGAGGCTGCGTAGGCCGCCTGACCGATCTGCCCGTCAAAGGCTGCAACGGAGGCCGTGTTGATGATGACGCCGCGTTCGCCGTCGTCGCCGGGGGCATTCTGTTCCATGGCCTGTGCGGCAAGGCGCAGCATGTTGAAGGTGCCGACAAGGTTGATCGTGACCGCGCGGGCAAAGCTGTCGAGCTTGTGCGGGCCGTTGCGGCCCAGAATCTTTTCGCCCGGCGCAATGCCGGCGCAGTTCACCAGAACATCGACCTTGCCAAAGGCCGCAAGCGCAGCCTGCACCGCGGCTTCCCCCTCGGCCCCGGAGGTCACGTCGGTCTTTACGAAGGCCGAGGCGGGGCCAAGCTTTTCGGCAACGGCTTTGCCGCCCTCGGCGTTCACATCGAGCAGCAACACCCTGGCACCTGCCGCAACCGCCATGGCAGCAACAGCCGCGCCAAGGCCCGAACCGGCTCCGGTAACGAGGAAGACTTTATTCTCGAGATTCATTGCAAAGGTCCTTGTGAATGGTCACGGAACCGCTCTCCGGTACGCAACGGGCGCGCGCCCGGCGGACGGGTCCGCATACGGCGTGTTCAGGCGCTCAAAGGTGCGCGGTGAAATCTGAAGGGAGATGGTTATGGTGGTGGTAGCGCATCGCGGCGGCGCATTGAGACGGTGGCGCAGCAGTGCTCCTCGGCTTTTGTTCGGCCGGGAGCGCCCGCGATGCGGGTGTCCTGTTCATGGGTACTCCTCCCTTGATTCCGCAAGCCGGGTTGTGCCCGCCTTGTCCTCTCGGAACGCTGGAAAAGATAAATCCGCCTTGTCATTGCAAACAATGACAAGGCTGCACATAATTCGTGAGCGAAAATGCCATAGGGCGGGGCGCTAGCATGGAACGCAGATCGATCACGGCCGGGTTTGTCGAGGATATCCTGCATTATGCGGAAACCGCTGGTGCCGATCCCGCGCGGCTTGTTGCCGAAATGGGGATCATACGCGGTCAACCTGTGGACAACGAGGCTTATGGGCGGTTGTGGCTGGCGCTTGCCGAGGCCGCAGGCGACGAGTTCTTCGCTCTGGGCGCGCGCGCGATGCGGCCGGGCAGTTTCACGCTGATGGGGCACGCGGTGCTGAGCGCGAAGACTCTGGGGCAGGGCCTGCGGCGAATGCTGCGTTTCCTGCGCGTGATCCTCGACGATCCCTGGGGCGAACTGGATGTGGTTCACGGAGCGGAGGCCGAAATCTTGCTGCATGACCGCCGTGGTGCCCGGCCCGCTTTTGCCGATCGCACCTACTGGATATTGGTCATGGGGCTGGCTTGCTGGCTGGTGGGCAGGCGGATTCCGCTTCGGCGGGTCGATTTTGCCGGGCCGGCGCCCGAGAATCGCACCGATTACCTGCAATTCTTTGGCGCGCCGGTGCGGTTTGGCGCCGAGCGAAGTCTTCTTGCCTTCGACGCACGTTATCTGACGTTGCCCAACATCCGCAACGTCGCGCAGTTACAGATCTTCCTGCGGGGCGCTCCGGCCAATATCCTCGTTCGCTATCGCCACGATCAGGGGCTGACGACGAGGATTCGTGACCGGCTGCGCGCGACGCACGCGGCCCGGTGGCCCGATCTGCAGGCGATGGCTGTTGAACTTCGGCTGTCATCGGCCACCCTTCGCCGGCGGCTGCGCGCTGAAGGGCAAGGCTTTGCCACGATCCGGGACGAACTGCTGCAGGAACGTGCCGAGCAGTTGCTGCGGGAAACGGATGGTTCCATCGCGCAGATCGCGGCCGACCTCGGGTACAGCGAGCCCGGCGCGTTCCACCGTGCTTTCCGCAAATGGACAGGACAGACGCCGGGCGCGTTCCGGTCCGCCGCTCTCGCAGATACTTGATATGATGAAGTTTGATGCCCTTCATATTAAAGTCATACCAGAAGGAGTGGAGATCCAAGGGGGCGGCGCAAAATACCCTGAAAATTTGGGGTTTTATGAAGTTCTTGTTGAGCGGGTGCCGCACGACTTTTTCATTTGACCGATAAAAAATACGATTATATGACTCTTTTCCAGGGACGGGAGATCCCTGAGGAGGAGAAATATCATGAATAAGTTTGTAACGCGGCTCGCGGCCGCGAGCGCTCTTTCCATGCTTGCTTCAACAGCATTCGCGGCATCGCTGACGGTCGGCTTTTCGCAGATCGGGTCTGAATCCGGCTGGCGCGCTGCTGAAACCACGGTTACCCAAAACCAGGCCAAGGAACGCGGCATCGACCTCAAGTTCGCGGATGCGCAACAGAAGCAGGAGAACCAGATCAAGGCCGTTCGCGGCTTCATCGCCCAGGGTGTGGACGCGATCCTGATTGCGCCGGTTGTGGCTACCGGTTGGGATGATGTTCTGAAGGAAGCCAAGGAAGCCGATATTCCGGTGATCCTGCTTGACCGCCAGATCGAGGCGCCCGACAGCCTGTATCTCACGGCCGTTACCTCCGATCAGGTGCATGAAGGCAAAGTTGCCGGCGACTGGCTGGTGAAGGATGTCGGCGCCAAGCCGTGCAAGGTGGTCGAGCTTCAGGGCACCACGGGTTCTTCGCCTGCCATCAATCGAAAGAAGGGGTTCGAGCAGGCCATTGCCGGCCATGCCAATATCACCATCGCCCGCTCCCAGACCGGTGACTTCACCCGCACCAAGGGTAAGGAAGTCATGGAAAGCTTCATCAAGGCCGAGGGTGGCGGCAAGGATATCTGCGCCGTCTACGCCCACAATGATGACATGGCGGTTGGTGCGATCCAGGCCATCAAGGAAGCCGGGCTGAAGCCGGGCACCGACATCAAGGTCGTGTCCATCGATGCCGTTCCGGACATTTTCCTTGCCATGGCCGCCGGTGAAGCCAATGCCACGGTGGAATTGACGCCGAACATGGCCGGTCCCGCCTTCGATGCGCTGGAAGCCTATCTGAAGGACAAGAAGGCCCCGGCCAAATGGATCCAGACGGAATCCAAGCTCTACACCCAGGCTGATAATCCCAAGGCTGTCTACGAATCCAAGAAGGGTCTCGGTTACTGATTGCGAATGCAGGAAGGCGGCCATCGGCTGCCTTCCTCTTCCCAAGGGTTCGAGTGTTTCCGGAGGAGCCGTCATGGCGGAACACGGGGCCGTGCTTCTTGAAGCGCGGGGTATCGACAAATCGTTTTTCAATGTGAAGGTGCTGGACGGCGTCGATCTGACGCTGCGCACCGGTGAAATCCACGCGTTGCTGGGCGAGAACGGCGCGGGAAAGTCGACCCTCGTCAAGATTCTTACCGGCGCCTATCGGCGCGATGCCGGAACCTTGCGACTTGCAGGGCAGGAGATCGAACCGTTGAGTGTGGCCGAGGCGCAGGCGCTGTCCATCGGCACGGTCTATCAGGAGGTGAACCTTCTCGATAATCTGACGGTGGCGGAAAATCTCTATCTTGGACGTCAGCCGCTGCGTTTCGGCATGGTGGATCGCCGCCGTATGCGCGCCGATGCGCGTGCCCTTCTGGCCCGCTATGGGCTGGATGTCGATCCGGATGAGACGCTCTCAGCCTATTCGGTGGCGATCCGTCAGGTCATCGCCATCGCCCGCGCCGTCGACCTCTCCGGCAAGGTTCTCTTTCTGGATGAGCCGACCGCCAGCCTTGATGCCCGTGAGGTGGAAATGGTGTTCTCCATTCTCCGCCGCCTGCGGGCCGAGGGGTTGAGCATCGTCATCATCACCCACTTTCTCGATCAGGTCTATGCGATTGCCGACCGCATCACCGTGCTGCGCAACGGGCGCATGGTTGGCACGGCGGCGATTGGTGATTTGCCGCGTCGGGATCTCGTCAGCCTCATGCTGGGGCGGGAACTGGAGGCTGAAACGCATCGCCGCCCGGCGGAGGTGGCCGTTGACGATGGCCCCGCGACGTTCAGGTTCCGCAATTTCGGTCGTCGCGGCTCGGTAAGGCCCTTCGATATGGATATTCGCCATGGCGAGGTCATCGGCATTGCGGGGCTGCTCGGCTCCGGCCGTTCCGAAACGGCCTTCCTGCTCTTCGGCATCGACAGGGCCGATAGCGGCAGCGTCGAGATCGACGGCCAGCCGGCCACGCTTGCCTCGCCGGTCGATGCCATCGGCCATGGTTTCGGTTTCTGCCCGGAGGAGCGCAAGACGGACGGTATCGTCGCCGACCTTTCGGTGCGGGAAAACATCGTGCTGGCGTTGCAGGCCCGCCGGGGCTGGGCGCGACCCATCGGCTATCGCGAAAGTCTTGCGCTGGCCGAACGCTACATTAAGGCGCTCGATATCCGTCCACCCGATCCCGAACGGCCGATCAAGTTCCTGTCTGGCGGCAATCAGCAAAAGGCGATCCTCGCCCGGTGGCTGGCCACCGATCCGCGGCTTTTGATCCTGGATGAACCGACACGCGGTATCGATATCGGCGCCCATGCTGAAATCATCCGCCTTATCGAGAAACTGCGGGAGGAGGGGGTGGCGCTGGTGGTCATCTCCTCGGAAATCGAGGAACTCGTCGCCTATGCCTCCCGCGTCGTGGTGCTGTCCGATCGCACCCATGTCCGGGAGTTGACGGGCGGCGAGATCAATGCCGCGACCATCGTCAGCGCCATGGCCACCGCCGCTGGAGAAGCCGCATGAGGAAGCTGAAGCGCCTTGCCCCGCAAATCGCGGCCCTCGTTCTGGTGCTGTTTGCCGTCACGCTGGCTGTGCCGGGCTTCTTGTCCGTCACCATCCAGAATGGCCGGCTTTACGGCAGCCTCATCGATATTGGCGTGCGTGCGGCACCCGTGGCGCTGCTGGCCATCGGCATGACACTGGTTATCGCCACCCGCGGCATCGATCTTTCGGTCGGCGCAGTCATGGCGATCACCGGCGCGGTTGCCGCGACGCTGGTGGCGGATCACCAGCCGCTTGTGGTGGTTATTCTCGTTTCCCTCGGTATTGGTCTGGCCTGTGGCCTGTGGAACGGCGCGCTGGTGGCGTTGCTCGACCTCCAGCCGATCATCGCGACGCTCATCCTGATGGTCGCCGGGCGGGGTATCGCCCAGCTTGTGACCGGCGGCACGATCCTCACCTTCAACGATCCTGCCTTTTCCTTCATCGGTTCCGGTGCGTTGTTCGGCCTGCCCATGCCGGTCCTGATCTGGCTGGTCGCAGCGCTGGCGGTTGGGCTTGTCGTTCGCCGCTCAGCACTTGGCTTGCTCATCGAGGCTGTGGGTGTCAACCGTCGGGCATCCAGCCTCGTCGGGGTGCGGTCGCGCTTTCTTATCGTCGCAGCCTATGCCATCTCCGGCCTTTGCGCTGCGCTCGCGGGCATGATCGTGACGGCGGATATTCACGGCGCGGATGCCAACAATGCGGGTCTGTGGCTTGAACTCGACGCCATTCTGGCGGTGGTGATCGGCGGCACCTCGCTGGCTGGAGGGCGCTTTTCCATCACGGCGTCGTTGATCGGCGCGCTCATCATCCAGACGCTCAACACCGGCATTCTCATGGCCGGCTGGCCGCCGGAATTCAATCTCATCGTCAAGGCGGCGGCCATCGTCGTGATCCTGACACTGCAATCGCCAACCGTCGCCACGGCGCTTGGCGGTTTGCGTGCGGCCTTCGGCCCCACCAACCGCCGCACCACCAACGAGCCCACAGGAAAAGCCGGAGCCCGCGCGAAATGATCCGTAACCGCAACCTTCCCTTTGCCGCAACGGTTCTCGTCTTCGCAGGCATCTACCTGCTTTGTGTTCTGCAATTTCCGGCGATGCTGTCGTTTCGTGTTGCCGGCAACCTACTGACCGATAACGCCTTTCTCGGCGTTGCCGCCGTGGGCATGACCTTCGTCATTCTCTCGGGTGGCATCGATCTTTCCATCGGCGCGGTTATTGCGTTCACCTCGGTTTTCGTGGCCGTGATGGTCCGGGCCGGTGTGCATCCGGCGGTCGCCTTCGCGCTGGCGCTGGCGCTCTCCACCGCCTTCGGTGCGGTCATGGGCATGACGATCCATTATCTTGCCATGCCGGCTTTTGTCGTCACGCTGGCCGGCATGTTTCTAGCGCGGGGGGCTGCCTTCCTCATCTCGACCGATAGCGTGCCGATCAGCCACGAATTTCTGGACACGCTGAAAAGCCTCTATATCCAGCTTCCCGGCAAGGGGCGTCTCACTTTCATCGGAATGGTCATGCTCGCCACTTTTGTCGTCGGTATGGTGCTGGCGCATCGCACCCGCTTTGGCGCGAATGTTTATGCGCTCGGCGGTTCGCAGCAATCGTCGGAACTGATGGGTGTTCCGGCGGCAGGCACCACCATTCGCCTCTATGCACTCTCCGGGTTCCTCGCGGGCCTCTCGGGTCTCGTCTATACGCTCTATACCTCCGCCGGCTATTCGCTGGCGACCGTGGGTGTCGAACTTGACGCCATTGCCGCCGTCGTCGTTGGCGGCACGCTTCTGTCCGGCGGCAGCGGCCTCGTTCTCGGCACCCTGTTCGGCGTTCTCATTCAAGGACTCATACAGACCTACATTGTCTTCGATGGCTCGCTTTCCTCGTGGTGGACGAAGATTGCCATCGGCATTCTGTTGTTCATCTTCATCGTGCTTCAACGTGCCACCTTGCTTTTACCGCGCAGGACCGGCAAAGCAGTCGCTCTCACCCCAATCCCACGCGGAGGATGATGCATGGGGCTCCTCGAGCGCCGGATATTCGGACCCACGCAGCGGTCGAGCCACGCCATGGTCGTGGAAGAACTCGGACGCTCCATCGTGACAGGCCGGCTGGCCGAGGGTTCGATCCTGCCCGGGGACCAGGAGCTGATGGAGCGCTTCGACGTCTCCCGCACCGTGCTGCGTGAAGCCATGAAGACCCTTTCCGCCAAGCGGTTGATCGAAGCGAAAGCGCGGGTTGGTACGCGCGTCTGTTCCAAGGATACGTGGAACATGCTGGATGCCGACGTGATCGACTGGCGGTTACGCGATGGTATCGATGCGGAATTCGTGACGCAGCTTGCCGATATGCGTCAGGCCATGGAGCCGGCCATGGCCGCGCTCGCGGCCCGCCACGCTTCAAGCGAGGAAATGGTGGCGCTCTACGCAATCGCCGCCCGTTTCGATGACGCCAACCATACACGCGAAAGCATCGCCCGGGTGGATCTGGAATTTCACCTTGCCATTGCGCGCATGTCGCGCAATCCCTTCATGCGGTCTGCATCCAGCCTCATCGAAGCGGCCTTGGCTGTCTCATTCCAGATTTCGTCGCCCGCGCTCAGCCGGGAGGGCATCGCCCGCTGTGCGGCCGATCATCTCAAGATCGCCCACGCCATCGCTTCCCGCGATGAGGCCAAGGCGCGTGCCGCAATGGTTCATGTGATCGATGAGGGTTTGATCCGGACGCTGGCTGCGCTCGGTTAGCGCGACAGGCACCGCCGAACGCTGTCGTGCCAGCCTGTAATGGCCTTTTCGCGCGCCGCTTCCTCCATCTCGGGTTCAAAACGGTGGTCGCGTTGCCAATGGGTGGCGAAGCCGGCGCGGTCCGGCCAGATTTTCGCGCGCGATGCGGCAAGCCATGCGGCACCGAGAATGGTGGTTTCGAGGAAGACCGGCCTGTCCACGGGCGCGGCCAGAATGTCGGCAAGACGCTGCATGGTCCAGTCCGAGGCAACCATTCCGCCATCGACGCGCAGAACCGTCTGGCCCTTGTCCTGCCCGGTATCGCCTGTCCAGTCGTGGCGCATGGCTTCCAGCAGGTCGAACGTCTGGTAGGCCACGCTTTCCAGTGCTGCACGGGCAAATTCAGCCGGGCCGGTTCCCCGGGTCAGGCCGAAGATCGCGCCGCGCGCTTCCGCATCCCAATAGGGCGCTCCGAGACCGGTGAAAGCGGGCACGAGGTAAACGCGCTGGTTGGGGTCGGCCTGTTGAGCCAGCGCGCTCACTTCAGAGGCGACCTTGATGAAGCCAAGCTCGTCGCGCAGCCATTGCACGGCGGCGCCGGCAATGAAGATCGACCCTTCCAGCGCATAGGTGGTGACACCATCAAGCCGGTAGGCGATGGTCGTCAGCAGCCGGTTCGAAGAGGTCACGCGTTCGGTGCCCGTGTTGAGAAGCGCGAAGCAGCCTGTGCCATAGGTTGACTTCATCATGCCGGGTTCAAAGCAGGCATTGCCGATGACGGCGGCCTGCTGATCGCCTGCTACGCCGAGGATCGGGATTTCAGCGCCGAACAGGGTGGCGTCCGTCACGCCGAAATCCGCCGCGCAGTCCAGAACCTCCGGCAGCATGGCACGGGGAATGTCGAGAATGCGCAGCAACTCGTCGTCCCAGATATTGCGCTCGATATCGTAGATCAGCGTGCGCGAGGCGTTGGTCGCGTCAGTCACATGGCGACGACCGCCCGTCAGCCGGAAGATCAGGAAACTGTCTACGGTGCCGAAGCACACTTCGCCACGCTCAGCACGCGCTCTGAGCCCCTCGACGTGGTCGAGAATCCACGCGAGCTTCGTACCGGAAAAATAGGGGTCGAGAAGCAGGCCAGTGCGCTCGGAAAACAGTGGTTCCAGCCCCCGTCGCTTCAGGTCTTCGCAGATCGGTGCGCCCCGCCGGTCCTGCCAGACGACGGCCCGGTGCAATGCCTTGCCGGTTGCCCGGTCCCAGACGACGGTCGTTTCCCGCTGGTTGGTGATGCCGATAGCGGCAATGGCCGACGCGGAAAGGCCGGCATCGGCTAGCGCCAGCCGGATGGTTTCCAGCACGCTTTGCCAGATGTCTTCGGGCTCGTGCTCCACCCATCCGGAGGCGGGAAAATGCTGCGGAAACTCGCGCTGGCCAAGACCGACGACCCGCATGTCCCGATCGAAGATCATTGAGCGCGTGGATGTCGTGCCCTGATCTATCGCCAGAATGTAACCGCTCATGAACCGCACTCCTTCTTCCATGCCAGAAACCGGGGCGGCGAACCGCCCCGGCCGTTTTTGCATGCCGGCCTTACTTCTGCCAGCTCTTCACCAGCTCGTCGTAATTGACGGTAACCGGCTTTTCCTTCTCGTTGGCGATCTTCAGCTGCGGCGCCAGGTTACCCTTGGAAACCGCATCCTTGTTCCAGTAGGCGAGATCATGTTCTTCCGCGAGCTTCGGGCCGAATTCGCCCTGCACGCCGGCGCGTTCAAGACGCGACATGACCTTTTCCTGCTCGGCGCACAGCGAATCCATCGCGGCCTGTGCTGTCTTGGCGCCCGAAGCCGCATCGCCGATGGCCTGCCACCAGAGCTGCGCCAGCTTCGGATAATCCGGAACGTTGGTGCCGGTCGGCGACCACTGCACGCGGGCCGGCGAGCGGTAGAACTCGATCAGGCCGCCGAGCTTCGGCGCGCGATCCGTGAAGCTCTTGTGGTGGATCGTCGTGTCACGAATGAAGGTGAGGCCGACATGGCTCTTCTTCACATCGACGGTCTTCGACGTCACGAACTGCGCGTAGAGCCATGCGGCCTTGGCGTTCTTTTCCGGCGTCGAGGTCATCAGCGTCCAGGACCCCACATCCTGATAGCCGAGTTTCATGCCGTCCTTCCAGTAGACGCCGTGCGGCGAAGGCGCAACGCGCCATTTCGGCGAACCGTCCTCGTTCACCACGGGCAGGCCGGGCTTTGCCATGTCTGCGGTAAACGCCGTGTACCAGAAGATCTGCTGGGCGATGTTGCCCTGCGAGGGCACCGGGCCGGATTCGGAGAAGGTCATGCCCTGGGCTTCCGGCGGGGCATACTTCTTCAGCCATTCGAGATATTTCTCGATGGAGTAGACCGATGCCGGGCCGTTGGTGTCACCGCCACGCGCCACGCAGGAGCCGACCGGCTGGGACTTCTCGTTGACCTTGATGCCCCATTCATCGACCGGCAGACCGTTCGGCAGACCCTTGTCGCCATTGCCGGCCATGGAAAGCCAGGCATCGGTAAAGCGCCAGCCAAGTGACGGGTCCTTCTTGCCGTAGTCCATGTGGCCGAAGATCTTCTTGCCGCCGGCTTCGCGGCCGGTGAAGAATTCGGCAATGTCCTCATAAGCCGACCAGTTGACCGGCACGCCGAGATCGTAGCCGTACTTGGCCTTGAAATCGGCCTTGTTCTTGTCGTCGTTGAACCAGTCGTAACGGAACCAGTAGAGGTTGGCGAACTGCTGGTCGGGAAGCTGGTAGAGCTTCTTGTCCGGCGCGGTGGTGAAGGAAGCGCCGATGAAATCTTTCAGGTCGAGGCCGGGATTGGTGACGTCCTTGCCTTCCTTCGCCATGAAATCCGTCAGGTTGCGCACCTGCTTGTAGCGCCAATGGGTGCCGATCAGGTCTGAATCGTTGACCCAGCCGTCATAAAGGTTCTGGCCGGTCTGCATCTGGGTCTGGATCTTCTCGACCACATCGCCTTCCTGGATCAGGTCGTGCGTTACCTTGATGCCGGTGATGGCGGTGAAGGCAGGTGCCAGCACCTTGGATTCATATTCGTGGGTGGTCAGCGATTCCGAGACCACCTTGATTTCCATGCCGGCAAAGGGCTTGGCGGCGTTCACGAACCATTCCAGTTCCTTTTCCTGTTCAGCACGGGACAGTGACGAAAGATCGCCGATTTCCTTGTCGAGGAACTGTTTGGCCTCGTCCATGCCGGCAAAGGCCGAACCCGTCATTGCCAGCAGCATGGCTGCCGTCGTTGTCATCAGATGCCGTCGCATTTTGTCCTCCCAAATGTTGCGATTGCCTGAAGTCTCAGAGAATGCGGATCTCCTCCCCGCATCCTTTCGTCGTCTTGCCCTAGACCAGACGGAACACGCCGATGGCGTAGACCGCAGAAAGGGCGAGAGCCCACCACAGGTTCGGACCGATGAGCCCGAGCCATGCGAGATTGATGAAGGCGCTGCCGAGCAGCGAGATAAACAGCCGGTCGCCGCGCGTGGTCTCGAAGTGCAGGATGCCAAAGCGCGGCGCGCCGCCGGGCACGAGATATTCCCACAGGCCCATGCCGGCGATGATGACGGCGATGGCCACGAAGAAGACGGCCGTTTGCCAGGTCCAGGCCATCCATGAAAAATCGGGCAGAAAAGACATGGATCAAACCCTCCCGAGGGCAAAGCCCTTGGCGATGTAGTTGCGGACGAACCAGATGACGAGCGCACCGGGGATCAGCGTCAGCACGCCGGCGGCGGCGAGCAGGCCCCAGTCCATTCCGGCGGCGGAAACGGTGCGGGTCATCGTCGCGGCGATAGGCTTGGCATCGGTCGTCGTCAGCGTGCGGGCGATCAAGAGTTCCACCCACGAGAACATGAAGCAGAAGAAGCAGGCGACCCCGATGCCGGATGCGATGAGCGGCGTGAAAATCTTCACGAAGAATTTCGGGAAGGAATAGCCGTCGATATAGGCGGTTTCGTCGATTTCCTTCGGCACGCCGGACATGAAGCCTTCGAGAATCCACACCGCCAGCGGTACGTTGAACAGGCAGTGCGCCAGTGCCACGGCAATGTGTGTATCGATGAGGCCGAAGGCCGAATAGAGCTGGAAGAAGGGCAGAGCGAAGACGGCGGGCGGTGCCATGCGGTTGGTCAGCAGCCAGAAGAACAGGTGCTTGTCGCCGAGGAACCGATAGCGTGAGAAGGCATAGGCCGCCGGCAGCGCCACCGCCACCGAGATCACCATGTTCATGACGACATAGAGGATCGAGTTGATATAGCCCGAATACCACGAACTGTCGGTGAAGATCGTGCGGTAATTATCCAGCGTCGGGTTGTGCGGGAAAAGCGTCATAGACGATACGATTTCCGCATTTGTCTTGAAGCTCATGTTCACCAGCCAGTAGATCGGCACCATGAGCAGCAGGATATAAATGGTCGGAACCAGCCAGGAAAAGCGCGAAGGGCCGTGGTGACGGCGCGACCTGGAAAGCGGGCGTGCCCGCTCTGTGCCGTGTGCGGCCTGGCTGCCGTTCATGTCGTTTCTCTTCATGTCGAGGGCAGTTGCGTTGGAGGTGCTCATGGCTCAGGTCTCCGCGTCGTGGCTGGTCATGACGGTGTAGAACACCCAGGACATGAGCAGGATGATGAGGAAGTAGATGAGCGACATGGCGGCGGCGGGACCGAGGTCGAACTGGCCGAGCGCCATCTTCACGAGATCGATGGACAGGAAGGTGGTCGAGTTGCCGGGACCGCCGCCGGTGACGACGAAGGGTTCGGTATAGATCATAAAACTGTCCATGAAACGCAGCAGGAAGGCGATCAGCAGCACGCGCTTCATCTTCGGCAACTGGATGTAGCGGAACACGGCAAAGCGCGAGGCGCCATCGATGCGGGCGGCCTGATAATAGGCGTCCGGGATCGAAACGAGGCTGGCGTAGCAGAGCAGCACGACAAGGCTCGTCCAGTGCCAGACATCCATGACGATCACGGTTACCCAGGCATCAAAGGGATCGTTGACGTAGTTGTAATCGAGGCCGATCTGGTTGGCGACATAGCCGAGAAGACCGATATCGCTGCGCCCGAACACCTGCCAGATGGTGCCGACCACGTTCCACGGAACGAGAAGCGGCAGCGCCATGGTAACGAGGCAGACAGGAACGCCGATGCCCGACTTCGGCATTTTCAGTGCGATGAAGATGCCGAGCGGAATTTCGATGGCGAGAATGATGCCGGAAAACAGAAGGTTGCGCCCCAGCGCATCCCAGAAGCGGTCGGAAGTCAGGATCTGCTTGAACCATTCCGTGCCCGCCCAGAAGAACTGGTTGTTCCCGAACGTATCCTGAACCGAATAGTTCACCACCGTCATCAGCGGAATAACCGCCGAGAAGGCCACCAGCACCAGAACCGGCAGAACCATGAACCAGGCCTTGTTGTTCCAGGTCTTTTCCATGTTCACGCCTCCATCTTCACGCGCCAGCTATCGGCATAGACACCGATGGCGGAAGGATCGAACCGAATGCCGGCTTCTGCGGGGATTTCGCCGTCTTCCGGCACGACGATGGCGAGCTTTTGCCCGGCAAACCGGGCGCGGACGATCTTCTGACGGCCGATATCCTCGATCTTGTCGATCGACACCGGCAGGCCGTCGCGCTCCAGCCTGACGAACTCCGGGCGGATGCCGAGTTCGATGCGGCTCTGGCCGGCAAGATGCGGCGCGCCGGACAAGGGTACGGCCATGCCGCCGACCATGGCGGTGGAGCCATCGATCTTGGCGGGCATGACGTTCATGCCCGGCGAGCCGATGAAATAACCGACGAAGGTGTGGCTTGGCCGCTCAAACAGTTCCGCCGGTGTGCCGATCTGCACGATCTGGCCGTCATACATCACCACCACCTTGTCGGCGAAGGTCAGCGCCTCCGTCTGGTCGTGGGTGACGTAGACCATGGTGAAGCCCGACTGGCGGTGCAGCCGCTTCAGTTGCGAGCGAAGCACCCATTTCATATGCGGGTCGATGACGGTCAGCGGTTCATCGAACAGGATGGCGTTGACATCGCCACGCACCAGCCCGCGGGCGAGAGATATTTTCTGCTTCTGGTCGGCGGTCAGGCCCCGCGCCCGGCGCTTCGCCATGCCGGCAAGGTCGGTCATTTCGAGGATTTCGCGCACGCGCTGGTCAACGGTTGCTTCCGGCACTTGCCGGTTGCGCAGCGGAAAGGCGAGGTTGTCGTAGACCGTCATCGTGTCGTAGACGACCGGGAACTGGAACACCTGTGCGATGTTGCGGTCTTCCGTGGCCAGATCCGTCACATCCGTTCCATCGAACAGAATGCGCCCTTCCGAGGGGCGGATAAGGCCGGAAATAATGTTCAAAAGCGTGGTCTTGCCGCAGCCGGAGGGACCGAGCAGCGCATAGGCGCCGCCGTCCTCCCATTCGTGATGAACCTCTTTCAGGGCATAATCGCCGGCGGCCTGGGCCTTTGCGTTATAGGCGTGGCGGATGTGGTCGAGCGTGATGCGTGCCATGTCGTTCTCCTCACGCCCGGCCGAGGGCGGTTTCGCCGATGGCGCGGCCCGCACCGTCGAACGCCATCAGGTGGCGGGTATCGAGATAGAGATCGATCTCGTGGTCGGGTTCGATATCGTGAATGCCATGGGCGAGCATGACCCAGCGCTCGCCGGAAAAATCCACATGCACGAAGCTTTCCGAGCCGGCGATTTCCGAGATCATCGTGCGGGCGCGGATGTGTTCTGCGACAGGGCCGGTTTGCTCCGGAAAGAGGTGATGCGGCTGAAAAGCGATGGTCAGCGGCCCATCCGGCACGGTGGAAAGATGGGCGGGAACGCCAATGACCGGCTGTTCGGCGCGAAGGAACCGGCCTTGCGTTTTTACCACGTCGATGGTGTTGAGGGGCGGATCGGCAAAGGTGCGGGCGGTAACGATGTCGACGGGATGGCGGTAGACATCGATGGTCCTGCCAAACTGGGTCACGCGGCCTTCGCTGAGCGTCGCCGTAGAGCCGCCCAGAAGCAGCGCCTCGGAGGGTTCGGTCGTGGCATAGACGAAGATCGTGCCGGTTTCGGCGAAAAGGCGGGGCAGTTCGTCGCGCAGTTCCTCGCGCAACTTGTAATCGAGATTGGCGAGCGGTTCATCGAGGAGGACTACAGTGGCCTTCTTGACGATGGCGCGGGCGAGCGCCGTGCGCTGCTGCTGGCCGCCAGAGAGATTGAGCGGTGTGCGGTCGAGATAGGGCGTCAGCCGCAGGAGATCGGCGGCCTTGCGCACCTCGCGGTCGACCGTCTCCTGATCCTTGCCGGCAATGCGCATCGGCGAGGCGATGTTTTCGTAAACGGTCAACGCCGGGTAGTTGATGAACTGCTGGTAGACCATGGCGATGTTGCGCTTCTGCACCGGCCAGCCTGTCACATCCTGGCCATCGAACAGGATCGTACCCTGGCTCGGACGGTCGAGGCCTGCCATCAGTCGCATCAACGATGTCTTGCCGGACAGTGTCGGTCCCAGAAGGACGTTCAGACTGCCGCGCTCCAGCGTCAGGTTTGTCGGGTGGATGTGGCACGCGCCACCCACCGTCTTCGAGACGTTTCGCAGTTCAAGCATTGTAACCCAAAGCCTCCTCCAGCCTTCGGGATGATGGTCAGCCCGCCTTCAGGCGTGCGCCGATCCCCTCCAGATATTCCTCCAGCGCCGCCGCTTCCTCCCGCGTCAGGAGCAGGCCCTGCTTGGTGCGGCGCCACAATATGTCCTGGGCCGTTCGGGCCCATTCCCGCTCCAGCAGCCAGCGCACTTCCGCCTCGAAAAGCGTGCCGCCGAAATGCCGTCCGAGCCCGGCTTCGTCCGCCGCATCGCCCAGAAGGGACTTCGCATCCGTTCCATAACAGCGGACCAGCCTTTCGGCATGGCGGCGGTTCAGGAACGGGTAGTGTGCGATGAGCGCCATGACCTCCTCGTCATAGGCTCCCGTCGCGAAATTGCCGCCGGGCAGGTGCGAACCCGCGGTCCACGGGTGACCCTTTGTGCCGAGCGCCTCGCCGATCTTTTCCAGCGCATGTTCGGCCAGTCGCCGGTAGGTGGTCAGCTTGCCCCCGAAGACGTTGAGAAGCGGAGCCTGACCGGCGTCGCCTTCCGTTTTCAGCACGTAATCGCGGGTTGCTTCCTGCGCCTTCGATGCTCCGTCATCAAAAAGCGGACGCACGCCCGAATAGGTCCAGACGATGTCTTCGGGCCGCACCGGCTCCGCAAAATACTCACTGGCAGCGTTGCACAGATAGGCCAGTTCGTCACCGGTGATTTCGACGGTGCGCGGATCGCCGGTGTAATCGTGGTCCGTGGTGCCGATCAGCGTGAAATCGCGCTCATAGGGAATGGCGAAGATGATGCGGCCGTCCGGGTTCTGGAAGAAATAGGCGCGGGGATCGGTGAACTTCCGTTTCACGACGATGTGACTGCCCTGAACGAGGCGGACATTGTGCACGTTGTTACGACCGAGAACGCCGGAAATGACGTTATCCACCCAGGGGCCGGCGGCATTGACCAGCATCCGCGCGCGGTGATCCGTAGTCTCACCGGAGTGTGACCGGGTTCGGATGAGCCACAGCCCGTCCTCGCGTCGGGCGGAAACGACCTGCGTGCGGTTCAGGATCAGCGCGCCGCGGTCGGCGGCGTCGCGGGCATTGAGCACAACGAGGCGGGCGTCATCCACCCAGCCATCGGAATATTCGAAGGCACGGGCAAAAAGGGGCTTTAACGGTTTGCCGGCCGGATCGCGTCTGAGGTTGAGGCTGCGGGTGGGCGGCAGAAGCTTGCGCCCGCCGAGATGGTCGTAAAGAAAAAGGCCGAGCCGCACCAGCCACGCGGGGCGCACGCCGCCCTTCTGGATCGGCAGGACAAAGCGCATGGGCCAGATGATGTGCGGCGCCATGGACCACAGCACTTCCCGCTCCATCAGGGCTTCCCGAACCAGACGAAATTCATAGTGCTCGAGATAGCGCAGACCGCCATGAATAAGCTTGGTGGCGGCAGAAGACGTGCCTGAGGCAAAATCGTTCATCTCGGCAAGTGCGACGGAATAACCGCGACCAACCGCATCGCGTGCGATTCCGCAGCCATTGATGCCGCCCCCAATCACGAAGAGATCGTGAATCGTCTCGCCTGACATGCATCCTCCCCGCGGCTGTGCCGACGCTTTTTCGGGCGCCTTGTGAAAGCCACGAGCATCTAATTCGAATGCAAAACGAATGTCAAACGAAGATTTTTGCTGCAATTGCGAAAGCGCGGAGCGGCCTCAGTGGGAATTGCCGGGACAAAGTCGGGCGATCGTGGTTGGTTTCTCACGCCGGGCAGGCGTCTTTTTGGGTGTCGCTTCCGTTTCATTTTCTGTGCATTGCGGGAAGGTGTCCGCGTGACGGCTTTGATCCTTCAAAAAATAGCAGTTCCTGTCGGCGATTTGTCTGTAAGGCGCGCTTGACACATTTTTATGCGCCGCCTAAAAATGAACCAAATGGTAAAAATTTTTTAAGGGGAAATCGCATGAGCAAAGACATTCTTCTTTCGCGCCGCACGGTCCTGGCAACGGGACTCGCCCTGGGCGCCAGCGCTTTTGCGCCTGCCGTTCGCGCAGCCGGGCCGGTCAAGGTTGCCGGCATCCACGGGTCGCCGGTCGAGAATGCGTGGAACTCCGTTTTGCACAAGGCGCTGCAGGACGCCGCCAAGGAAGGCGTGATCGAATACGTCTTCTCCGAAGGCGTGTCCGGCACCGATTATCCCCGCGCCATGCGCGAATATGCCGAGCAAGGCGCAAAGCTCATTATCGGCGAAGCCTATGCCGTTGAAAAGCAGGCCCGCGAAGTGGCCGCCGATTATCCGGAAACAGCCTTCGTCCTCGGTTCGAGCGGCAAGGAAGCGGGCGACAACTTCGGTGTGTTCGGTACCTGGAACCAGGATGGCGCCTATCTGGCCGGCATGCTGGCCGGCAAGATGACGAAGTCGAATGTGGTCGGTTCGGTCGGCGCCATGCCGATCCCGGAAGTCAACCAGCTCATCAATGCGTTCGCCGCCGGTGTGAAGGCCGTGAACCCGAACGCCAAGCACCTCGTTACCTTCATCGGTACCTTCTTCGATCCGCCGAAGGCCCGTGAGGCCGGTCTGGCCCAGATCGACGCCGGTGCGGATATCCTGTTCGGCGAGCGCATCGGTACGGCCGACGCTGCCAAGGAGCGCGGCATCAAGGCCGTTGGTTCGCTGATAGACTATACGCCGCGTTATCCGCAGACCGTGTTCGCCAATGCGCTCTGGGGTTTCCGCCCGATCCTCAACGCAGCGCTCGCCGATGTGGCTGCCGGCAAGCCGGTCGGTCGCGATTACACGGCTTACGGCCTGCTCAAGGAAGGCGGCTCGGATATCGCCTACGTCAAGGATGCGGCCCCGGCAGACGTGATCGCTGCGATGGAGGCCAAGCGCGCCGAAATCAAGGCTGGCACCTTCACCGTGCCGCAGGACATGAGCGAGCCGAAGTAAGCGTGTGATGCGTCTCGACGCAACAGCGCTTGCCGATGCAATCTCCGCCGGCCGGTTGACGGCGGCGGAGGCCATGGAAGCGTCCCTTGCGGCAGCGGGACGCTTTTCGGCGCTCGGCGCCATCGCCTGGAGCGATCCCGAAAAGGGGCGACGGGCCGCGGAAGCTTTCGATGCCCTGCCATCTGGCCACAAGGCGCTACCCTTCGGTGGTGTACCGACACTCGCCAAGGACCTCGGTGGGCCTTTCGAGGGCTTTCCCGTCAGTGCCGGCTCGAAAATGCTGCCGCGTCGCGGCGGCATGGCCGACTCCGATCTGGCTGCCCGTTTCCGGGCAGCGGGCTTCTGTCTGTTCGGGCTGACGACCAGTCCGGAATTCGGTCTTTCGCTGGCCAGTGAACCCGCGATTGGGCCGATATCGCGCAACCCGCTCGATCCCACACTCAGTTCCGGCGGCTCTTCCGGTGGCGCGGCTGCCGCTGTTGCGGCAGGGATCGTTTCCATCGCCCATGCTACCGATGCCGGAGGCTCGATCCGCGTGCCCGCCGCCTGCTGCGGCCTTGTCGGCCTGAAGCCCGGTCGTGGTGCGATGCCGGGTGGCCCCGGTTTCGGCAACCATCTCGGCGGTATCGCCACGGAATTGGCGGTCTGCCGCTCGGTGCGAGATGCAGCGCGCGCCTTTTCGGCACTTTCCGGAAATGCGCGCGGGCCGTTTCCGCCGCCCGTTCAGGGAGCCGTTCCCGAGGGAGGTTTGCGGATCGGGGTTCTGTTGGAAGCCGGACCGACCGATCCGGTACGGCTCGAAGCCGTTGAGGCGGCCGCCCGGTCGCTGGAAGCCGCGGGTCATTCGCTGCATCCGATCCGCTGGGCAGATGTGGAACAGATGATTGCGGCCAGCAACCGCGCCTTTGCCGATGTCGTCGCCATCAATCTGGCCGAGACGGCCGAACGCCTTTCTGCCGATTTCTCCGGCACTGAGCCGATGACGCAGGCCGTTCTGGCACGCGGCCAGTCTCTGCGCGGCACCGAGGTCTGGCGGTTGATGAATGCGATGGTTTTCGTCAGCCGCGATCTCTGGCGGCTGTTCGAAAGCATCGATTGCCTGCTGACGCCAATGCTGGCGAGCGCACCGAAGCCGGTCGGTTCCTTTCCCACCGACCATGCAGATACGGATTTGCATTTTCAGCGCATGGTGGCGTTTGCACCGCTGGCGGCACTTGCCAATATTTCCGGCTTTCCGGCGTTGACGCTACCCTTCGGAGTTGATCGTGCCGGTCTGCCGCTGCCCGTCCAGCTTGTCGCGCCGATGGGAGCGGAAGCGCTGCTTCTTCATCTTGGCCGGCACCTTGAAAGCGAGGAGCGCTGGCAACATCCCTTTCCCGTTGCTGGACTTGAACCATGAGCGAAGCCGTTCTCGAAATCTCCGGTGTCAGCAAGCGTTTCGGCACCAATCTCGCCAACGACAATATTTCTCTGTCGCTTGCCAAGGGCGAGATCGTTGCGCTGCTTGGTGAAAACGGTGCTGGCAAGACGACGCTGATGAGCATTCTCTTCGGCCATTACGTGCCCGATACCGGCAAGGTCACGGTGATGGGCGAGGACCTGCCGCCCGGCAAGCCGCGGGCTGCCATCCGCGCCGGCATCGGGATGGTGCACCAGCATTTCTCGCTGGCGCCGAACCTCACCGTTCTCGAGAACGTCATGACCGGCACGGAAAGCCTCTGGTCGCTTGCCTCGAACGTCTCCGCCGCCCGCAGGAAGCTGATGGCGATTTCCGAACGCTTCGGTCTGAAGGTCGATCCGGATGCGCGCCTTGGCGATCTCTCGGTCGGCGAGCAGCAACGCGTCGAAATCCTCAAGGCCCTCTACAACGACGCCCGCATTCTGGTTCTCGACGAGCCGACGGCGGTGCTGACCAATATCGAGGCGGAAAAGCTGTTCTCCACGCTGAAGGATATGGCAAGGCAGGGGCTTTCGCTGATCTTCATTTCCCACAAGCTGGAAGAGGTGATGGCGACTGCTGACCGTATTGTCGTGCTGCGCGGCGGCCGGCTGGTCGCTGAACGCAAGGCGACCGATACCAGCAAGGCGGAACTGGCGGAACTCATGGTCGGTCGCGCCGTTCACCGCCCGGTACGCGATGCCGCAACGCCGGGCGAAACCGTGCTGGAGGCCTTCGGCGTCACCGTTCGCCAGGATGGCGTCGACCGGCTGAAGGCGGTGGATTTTCATCTGCGGGCGGGCGAAGTGCTCGGCATTATCGGTGTCTCCGGCAATGGGCAGACGGTGCTGGCCCAGCTTTTGAGCGGAACCGCGAAGCGCAGCGCCGGCGACCTCGTGCTTTATGGCCACGCCATCGGCGATCTCACGGTGGCGGACGCGGTTGAGGCGGGCATCGGCCGTATTCCCGAAGACCGCAACCGCGAAGGCGCCATCGGCGAAATGGCCATCTGGGAAAATGCCGTTCTGGAGCGCGTTCAGCACTTTTCCAGCCACGGCCTTGTGGACCGCAAGGCGGGCATTGCCTTTGCAAAAAGGATCATCGAGGGCTTCGATGTGCGTGGCGGCACGCCACAAAGCCGCATTCGGCTTCTGTCCGGCGGCAATATGCAGAAACTCATTCTGGGCCGAAACCTGATCGAGCGGCCGCGCATCCTGCTTGCCGCCCAGCCGGCACGCGGGCTGGATGAAGGGGCGGTCGCCGCCGTTCATGAACGGATTCTGGAAGCGCGCCGCGCCGGAACCGCCGTTCTGCTGATCTCGGAGGATCTGGAGGAGGTGATGGCGCTTGCCGACCGCATTCAGGCCATCGTCGGTGGGCGACTTTCGCCGCCGGTGACGGCGGAGGATGTCGATGCGCGCCGTCTCGGGCTGATGATGGCCGGTGAGTGGGAAAAGGAGCAGGTGGCCCATGCGGTTTGAACGACGCGAACACCGCCCGGCGGCGCTGGTCATCGCCACACCTGTCATCGCCGTGATCGCCGCGCTTGCAGTGGCGGGCGTGCTGATCGCCTTTGCCGGTGCACCGGTCCTGACCGCCTATTGGAAAATCCTGACCGGCGCCTTCGGTTCCCGACTTTCCACCACGGAAACCTTGACGCGCGCCGCACCGCTGATGCTGACGGGCCTTGCCGCCGCGATCGCTTTTCGCGCACGGCTCTGGAATATCGGCGCGGAAGGGCAATTCTATTTCGGGGCGATTGCGGTTGCGGCGGCCTCCGCCCATCTCTTCGGCGGACTGCCCTCGCTTCTTCAGATACCCGTTCTCTTCGTGGTCGGTGCCATCGCCGGCATGGTCCTGCTGCTCTTTCCGCTCTGGCTGCGGCTGCGCTTTTCGGTCGATGAGGTGGTGACGACGCTGCTTTTGAACTTCGTTGCCATTCTCTTCGTGTCCATGCTGATTGATGGCGTACTCAAGGATCCGACCGCCTTCGGCTGGCCGCAATCCGAAGCGGTGGCGGATGCCGCACGCCTGCCCAAGCTTCTGGCGCGCTCGCGGTTGCATATCGGGCTCGCCATTGCTGTTGTGCTGGCCTTCGTCGTGCATTTCGTTCAGTCGCGCACCGTGTTTGGCCTGCAATCGCGGGCGGCGGGTCTCAACCCGGCAGGCGCCAGCTTTGCCGGTGTGCCGCTCGCCCGCACGCTGGTCGTCGTCGCCATGATGTCCGGCGGGCTGGCCGGGCTTGCCGGCGCCATCGAGGTGATGGGCGTCAAGGGTTACGTCACCACCGATCTTTCCCCCGGTTACGGTTATTCCGGCATTGTCGTTGCCATGCTTGCCAACCTCAACCCTCTCGGTGTGGTGCTGGCCGCGCTTTTCACCGCAATCATGTTCGTCGGTGCCGATGGCATGAGCCGCAGCATGGGCATTCCCACCTACATCGCCGATGTCACGGTGGCACTGTCGCTGATCTCGATGCTGATTGCCGTGTTCTTCACCCAGTACAGGATAAGCCGATGAGCGCGTTGATGGATATTCTCGCTTCCGCCGGCCTCTGGGCTGCCGTGCTGCGCATCGCCACGCCGCTCATTCTCGGCACGCTCGGCGCGCTGCTTTGCGAACGCTCGGGCGTTTTGAACTTGGGCATCGAGGGCATCATGACCTTCGGTGCGATGATCGGCTGGCTTGCTGTCTATAATGGTGCCGATCTGTGGACCGGGCTTCTGGTTGCGGCGGTGGCCGGTGGCGTGTTCGGCTTCCTGCATGCGGTGCTCACCGTCACGCTCGGCCTTTCTCAGCATGTGTCCGGCCTCGGCGTCACGCTGTTTGCGTCGAGCTTCAGCTATTATGTTTTCCGCCTGATGGTGCCGGTGGCCGGCACGCCGCCGACGGTGGAACCGTTCCAGCCGATTGCCATTCCCGGCCTGTCAGATCTGCCCTTTTTCGGTCCGGCCTTCTTTACCCAGACGTCGCCGACCTATCTGGCGATCGCGATTGCGCTCATCCTCGCCTATGTCATCTTCCGAACGCCGCTTGGCCTTGCCATCCGCATGGCCGGGGAGAACCCGCATGCGGCAGAAGCGCAGGGCATCAACCCCATGGCCGTGCGCTATGGCGCGGTGATCGCCGGTTCGGCGCTGATGGGCGTGGGCGGCGCGTTCCTCACGCTCTCGGCCTTCAACAGCTTCTTCCCGACCATGGTGCAGGGGCGCGGCTGGATCTGCATTGCGCTCGTCGTCTTCGCCTCGTGGCGGCCGGGGCGGGCGCTTCTCGGTGCGCTCCTTTTTGCCTTTTTCGACGGCTTTCAGCTTCGTCTGCAAACCGTGCTGAACGGTGCCGTGCCCTATCAGCTTTTCCTGATGATCCCCTATATCCTCTCCATCGTGGCGCTGGCTGTGATGGCGCGCCGGGCCCGCGTGCCGCAGGCGCTGATGCAACCCTACCGGCGCGGCGAGCGCTGACACCTGATCCCGCGAGGCTTCCATGTTCGATCTCATCATCCGCAATGCCAATCTCTCCGATGGCCGTAAGGGCTTCGATATCGGCGTAACCGCCGGGCGGATCGCGGCGATAGAAAAGCGCATCGACGCTGTGGCCGGCGAAGAGATCGACGCCAGCGACCGCCTTGTCAGCCCCGCCTTCTGCGATCCGCATTTCCACATGGATGCGACGCTCTCGCTGGGCCTGCCGCGCATGAATGTTTCCGGCACGCTGCTGGAAGGCATTTCGCTGTGGGGCGAGCTGCGCCCGACGCTGACGAAGGACGCGCTGATCGACCGAGCGGTGCGTTATTGCGACCTCGCGGTTTCGCAAGGGTTGCTTTATATCCGCAGCCATGTCGATACCTCCGATCCTCGCCTCGTGACGGCGGAGGCGCTGCTGGAAGTGCGCGAGATCGTGAAGCCCTATATCGACCTCCAGCTTGTTGCCTTCCCGCAGGATGGCTATTACCGCGCGGCGAACGGCGTGGCTTCGCTCACGCGGGCGCTCGACATGGGTGTCGAGATCGTTGGCGGCATTCCGCATTTCGAACGCACCATGGATGAAGGCCGCAAGTCTGTGGAAGCGCTCTGCCGCATCGCCGCCGATCGCGGCCTTGCCGTCGACATGCATTGCGACGAGACCGACGATCCCCTATCGCGCCACATCGAGACGCTGGCGGCGGAAACCGTGCGCTTCGGCCTTCAGGGGCGCGTCGCGGGTTCACACCTCACCTCCATGCATTCCATGGACAATTACTATGTCTCGAAGCTCATTCCGCTGATGGCGGAGGCCGAAATCAACGTCATCCCGAACCCGCTGATCAACATCATGCTTCAGGGTCGCCACGATACCTATCCGAAGCGCCGCGGCATGACGCGGGTGCGCGAACTGATGGCGGCGGGCCTCAACGTTTCCTTCGGCCATGACTGTGTAATGGACCCCTGGTATTCCATGGGCTCCGGCGACATGCTGGAAGTGGCGCATATGGCGTTGCACGTCTCGCAGATGGGCGGCGTTGCGGAAAAGAAGCAGCTTTTCGATGCGGTCACCGTCAATTCCGCCCGCACCATGGGTATCGAGGGTTATGGGCTTGCCACCGGCTGCAAGGCCGATCTCGTCGTGTTGCAGGCCGCCGATGTGCAGGAGGCGCTGCGATTGAAGCCGGCGCGGCTCTACGTCCTGAAGGCGGGCAAGGTCATCAGCCGCACGGCCCCGCGCATCAGCGAACTCTTCCTCGAAGGCCGTCCTGCTTCCATCGATGGTGGACGTGACTTCGTGCCGGTCGCAGCAGGCTAAGGTCGCCCGCGCACAAGCCACCTTGATTGGGCCATGGCTGGCATGCGATGAACGCGCATGAGGATTTTTCTGGCCGAGGACACACTTGACGTTGGCGAGGCGATCTGTCGGCGTTTCCAGCAGGCGGGGCATACCGTGGACTGGGAGACCGATGGCGCCGTTGCGGGCGAGATTCTGTCGTTTACGGACTACGATCTCGTGATTCTCGACGTCATGTTGCCCGGCCTGGACGGGTTTGCCCTGCTGAAAGCCATCCGCCAGCGTGGCGATGGTGTGCCGGTTCTGGTGCTGACGGCCCGCTCGGAGATCGATGACCGGGTCAGCGCTCTCGATCTCGGGGCCGATGACTATCTGGTTAAGCCCTTCGATTTTCGCGAGCTTGAGGCCCGCGCCCGCGTTCTCATGCGCCGCCGCGCCGGCGGTGAGGCGACCAATGTCATCGTCTGCGGGGATGTGACGCTCGACATGACGAGCCGCAGCGTGCGTGTCGGCCGCCGCGAGGTGCAGTTGAAGCGGCGCGAGATGGCGCTTCTGGAAATTCTGGCGTCCCGTCCCGGCAAGGTCTTCACCAAGGAGGAATTGCTGGACCGACTGTTCGGTTTCGATGAGGCCGGCGGGCCGAATGCGGTGGAACTTTATGTCGGGCGGCTGCGCAAGAAGCTTGAGGGCGCGAGTGCCCGCATCGTGACGCTGCGTGGTATCGGTTATCAGTTGGTGGCCGATGTCGGGTAGGGGCTCGCTTTTCTCACGCCTCATGTGGCGCATGTCCATCGTGCTGGCCATCAGCGCCGCCGCCCTCATCACGGCTGCGTGGTTCTATGCCCGCGCCGCCGCCGACGAGGCCTATGACCGGCTTTTGCTCGGATCGGCGTTCCAGATGACGGAAAGCCTGACGGTGCGCGACGGCGAATTGCAGTTCGAGCTTCCCGCCTCGGCCTTCGAGCTTCTGGGCCTCGCCGAAAGTGACCGCATTTTCTACCGTGTCATAGAACCCGGAGGGAAGACGCTGACCGGCTATGCCGATCTCGACACCGGCAAGGATATCGACGCCAGCCGCAAGGGGCCACGGTTTGCCGATGGCCATTATCGGGGCGAGGACATCCGCACTGTCACCGTTTCCCGCGCGCTCACCCAGCCGCAGGGTGTTGGCTGGGCGAATGTGATTGTCGCACAGACGGTGGAATCGCGCCGGGCGCTCGCCTCTGAACTCACCGTGCGGGCCACCGTTCTCGTGGCGGTCATGAGCCTGCTGGCACTGGGCGGGGCAGCGCTCGCCGTGCGTTATTCGCTGGCGCCGGTAGAAAGGCTTGGGGAGGCGCTGTCTCGCCGCGAACCGCAGGATCTGACGCCGCTCGATGTGTCGGTGCCCGCCGAGCTTTCGCCCTTCGTCAGTTCCATCAACCATTTCATCACGCGGCTTTCGGAGCGCATGCAACTCATGCAGCGCTATATTGCGGACAGCGCCCACCAGATCCGAACGCCGCTGACGGCGCTCAACGCACAGGTGAGCCTGATCGATGAAGAACATCTGCCGCCGGAGGGCCGCCGCCATCTGGAACGGGTGCGTCGCCGCGCCGCCGAGCTTGCCCGTTTTACCAACCAGCTTCTGAACCACGCAATGGTCATCCATCGGTTCGATTCGGTGCACCTGACGCCGGTGGCGCTGAACGACGTGGCGCGCAAGGCGTTTCGCGCGGCCATTCCGATTACGGTCGATCCCGATCTCGTCGTGTCTTTCGAAGCATCGGAAGAGGCGCTTTATGTCACTGGCGATGAACTTAGCCTGCGCGAAGCCATCGTCAACATCATCGACAATGCGCTTCGCCACGGCGCCAGCACTCGACTGGACGTTAAAGTCTGGCGCGATGGCGATTTCGGTGTCGTGGAAGTGAGCGACGACGGGGCAGGCATTCCCGCGGAGGAATGGAACAACGTGCTGAAACGGTTCCACTCCAGCCAGAGTGACGGACCGGCCAGCGGGCTTGGTTTTGCCATTGCCGCTGAAGTCGCCGGAGCGCTCAAGGGTTGCCTGCGGTTTCGCGCGAAGACGGAACAGGCGCCCTTCGCCATTGAGATCGCCTTGCCGCTTTCCAGCAGGCCGTTTGCGAAGGGGGACGCGTCATGAGGTTTTCGGCTTCCCTTGCGACACTTGCCCTGTGGCTGGCGACGCTCGGTTCTGCAGAGGCCATTGAGGGCGCGCGGGAAATCTTCCCTGCACCGGGGCCGCAGGCCGGCCGGCTGGTCATCCATGCCGCGACAGATCTCGAGGCAATGCGCCCGCTCATCGAGGACTTCCAGCAGATGGCGCCGGGCGTCACCATCGAATTCGTCGATTATGTCACCAACGAGCTGTTCCGGCAGGCGCAGGATGCCTGCACGGGCGCGGTGGAAAGCGGCGACATTCTGCTGTCCTCGTCGGTTGACCAGCTCGTCCGTCTCGCCAATGACGGCTGCGCCCAGCCGCATCGCTCGGCCGAAACGTTGACGGTGCCGGGCTGGGCGAACTGGCGCAACGAGATATTCGGTTTCACCTTCGAGCCGGTCGTCTTCGTCTATGATCGCAGGATGGTGCCGCCAGAGGACGTGCCGCGCAGCCACGAGGCGCTGGCCGATCTCTTGCGCCGCAAGCCCGATGCCTATCGCGGCCGGATCGGCACCTACGATATCGAGGCTTCGGGGGTCGGCTATCTGCTCGCTTTCCACGATTCACGCCAGGCGCCCACGACCTATGGCCGGCTGATCGAAAGCCTGAGCCGTTCGGACACGGTTACGCGCTGCTGTAACAACGAGATGCTTGGCGAAATTGCGGCTGGTAATGTCCGCATCGCCTATAACGTGCTGGGATCTTATGCCTATGCGGCGGCGCGCACCAACCCCTCGCTTGCCATCGTCGTGCCGCAGGACTACGCGCTTGTCCTGTCGCGAGGGGCAATGATCCCGAACAATGCGCCGCGACCGCAGATCGGCAAGGAATTTCTGAACTACCTGCTTTCGCCTCGCGGTCGGCGCGTGGCGAGGGAGCGGGCATTCTTCTTCGATGAGGACGAGCCTTTGCCCGAAGGTGTGGACGGTCCGGAGTCGCTGATGGAGTCCGGTATCGGGCGGCCTATTCGCATCGGCCCGGCCCTGCTGGCCGCGCAGGACGCCATCCAGAGGTCGCATTTCATTGACGACTGGAAAAATCTCATCCAGCGACGCTGATGCGTCTCAATCGGGTTCTCCATCCTTGTCAAATGCGATGAGCTGGCGGCGCAATGCCTCGCGCACGGCCTCGGCGCGCGAGGAAATGCCGAGCTTGGAATAGATCGCCTTCACGTAGTCGCTGACCGTATGTTCGGACAGGCTGAATTTGGCCGCGATCTCCCGTGTACGGCTGCCAAGGCCCAGTTCGCGCAACACCTCCGTTTCCCGCCGCGACAGATGGATAAGGCCATCCTGCCCTGGCGGCACGATGGCGGCGGTGCGGATGCGCTCTACCAGTGCCACCTTGTTGCGGATCACGGCATGCAGAAGGTCATAGTCGATGGGTTTCACCAGATAGTCGTCGGCGCCGGCCAGGCGGCCAGCCAGTTCGTTGCGGCGGTCAGCCAGCGCGGTCAGGAGTACGATCGGTACGGCAGCAAGGGCCGGCCGGAAACGCCGGATTTCGGAAATCAGATCGATCCCGTTCAAGCCCGGCATCATGATATCGCAGAAGATAAGGTCGGGTGTTTGCTGGGAAAGGACGCCCAGCGCCGATGCGCCATCGCAGGCCGTCAGAACATTGTAGCCGGTCGCGCCCAGTTCCTCCGCGAGTTCGGCGCGCAGGTCGCTCTCGTCCTCGATGCAGAGAATGATAACGCGATGCGGCATGGTCATGCTTCCTTCCGGCGCGGCAGGCTCAGTGTGAAAACCGTCCCGACATCGGCCGCAGGAGCGAAGTCGAGGGTGCCACCATGCAAGGCGGCGATGGCGCGCGACAGGTTGAGGCCGAGACCGGTGCCGGGAATATAGGCGGCGTTACCGGCCCGGAAAAAGCGCGTGAAGATTTTTTCGCGATCAGCGGCAGGAATGCCGATACCCCGGTCCGACACCGAGCAGTGAACATGATCCGCATCGCCGGTAACGCTGACGACGATCGTCTCGTTCGCCGGCGAATATTTGGTGGCATTGGACAGAAGATTGAGAAAGACCTGTTCGATCAGTGCCGAATCCGCCCGGCAGGGAAAGTCACCGGTGTCTGCTGTTAGCAGGATGCGGCGTTCGGGCGAAAGCTCCCGCTGGTAGGTGCAGGCATTTTCTGCAATGTGGGCCAGGTCGTCATCGACCAGTTCCACGGGCACTGCGCCGCCATCCAGCCTTGCCGCATTCGTCGTGCTTTCCAGCATCCGCATGAGCCGGAGGCAGGCGTTGCGGATACGTAACGCCTTTTCCGCCACGACCTCCGGGGGAAAGGCTGCAGGTCTGCGGATAAAGCTTTGCGCCACCATGTCGATGATCGAAAGCGGCGTGCGGAACTGGTGCGATACAGTGGTGATGAAGCTGCGATAGATTTCGCTGGTGGTCTTTTCCTTTTCGAGCGCGGTCGAAAGGGCCGAGGTTCGTTCCTGAATCATAGCTTCCAGCCGGGCCTTGTGTTCGGCCAGCGCCTGACCGCTCTGCACGGCGGCGCGGGTACTCGCCAGCAATCGCCAGATCAGGAAGCTGCCCGTCAACATCAGGCCGATAACGGCGCCGATCGCCAGCGTCAATGCGTTGCTCTGGTTCAGCCGGTTCCGGTCAGCATCCTCAAGTTCCACGAGCGTCGTCCGGTTGGCGAGGCGACCGAGATCGTCCATCATGGGTACGAGAACGGCGCGGACGCGGTCGGTCTCGACACGTCCCGCCGCAATCCCTGGGTCCAGAATGGCGGTGATGTCCCGCACAGAGCGGGTACTTTGTTCCAGTGCCGGGCCTAATCCGATATGCAGGAAATAGTCGTGTTGCGGCCCCTCGTTGAACATGGCGATGCGGCTGACGAGAATATCGAGCCGCCGGGACACCTCCGCGATCCCGTCAGGCCGGCTGGCGGTATCTATAAGCGCATTGTCCAGCTTCCGGGCCTCGCGCTCGGCCTGCGAAATAGTCCACAGCATGTTTTTGCCGGCGCCGATGTGAACGGCCTGCTGGATCTGCACAAGCTGATGGAATGCGTAGATGAACAGCAGAACGAAGCCGGCGACCGTCAGTGCCGTCAGACTGTAAAGCGGGGATGGCTTCATAAGAGCTTGAACTGCCGCAATTGCCATACCCAGCGGTGATTATAGTAGTTGTCGAGAAGCGCGGGATGCTGGTCACGGGGATAGACGATCCACAACGGACCCTTGTCGCGCAACGTCAGCACATGGCCGTTCATACGCCGGGCCAGTAGCACGTCCCAGTCAACGGCATCGGAAAGGGGAAGGCGAACGGCATACTCGTTGTAGGCTTCGGCCTCCAGATTTCCGCCTTCTGCGGCCGGATCTATTCCCGCCACGGCCAGAACGTCGCGCAGAAGAACGCCTTCGAAGTGCTGTACGCCATCGGTCCAGAATGTGGTCGTGTCGAGGTTGACCTGCGCCAGACGGTCGAGGTCGGCGTCCGTCAGAAGTGTCCTGGTGCCTTTGCGACCGACAATCGTCAAGCGGACCGGCGAATCGCTGGCGACGACCGGCGTGGCCATGGCAGCGGCTGCCGCGATCACGCTCCGCCCGAACATCCGGCGGGATAGTTTTCTGGTAAAATGCTGCATGGTTCCGGCCCCTTTGCCGTGAGACTAAGGGCAATTGCCGAGAAAGGAAACGATGCAAAGCAATGCTTGCTATCAAAAACGGTGATGGCGGGCACGGCTTCGCTTCGTTAGGATCGCCACCATTCCGGGAACTGGAGGAAACCATGATCCTGTCGCGTCGAGCCATTGCCGTTACCCTGCTTGCATTCCTGGCCCTGAGTGGTCCGGCGCCGGCCAAGGATCTTCCCGGCACGGCAGATCATCCGCTCGTGGGGCGCTACGATGGCTCATCGATTACCGGCTACGTGGAAAAGACATATGAGGAAGTGCGTTTCCTCAATGGCCCCATCACGCCGCAGGCCAAGCGTGCGACCGGCCGCTACATGAATGGTGAAAACAGTACCGGCGCCGCCGGCAGGGCCTGGCGGATCGGCTATGACGGGCCGCCAGACCGTTCGGCACTTGAGGTGATGCAGAGCTTCGAGACATCCCTCGCCGCCAAGGGATTTTCCGAGATTTACATCTGTCAGGGTGTGGCCTGCGCGGATATGGGGGGCGCTACGCTCTATGTGGCGCTGACCGATGAAAGCGCGCTGGGCAAGGTGCCGCTGCACCAGATTCCGGACCGGCAGATCTATGCGTCCTTTGTGCTGAAACGGTCCGAAGGCGATGTCTATGCCAGCATCTATGCCACCGATTTCGAGGGGCACGCCGAGATTCTGGTCGATGTGGTGGAGACTGCGGCGCTCGAGACCGGTCGGATCGAGTTTGTCGATGCGGGCAAGATGGCAAGTGAGATCGGCGCCAGCGGACGGGTTGCGCTTTACGGTCTTCTCTTCGATTTCGACAAGGCCACGATCAGCGAGGCTTCGAAGCCGACACTGGATGAGATCGCCAAGTTCATGACATCCAATCCCTCGTTCAATCTGGTGGTTGCGGGCCACACGGATGCCAAGGGGGGCTTCGATTACAATCTCGAGCTGTCGCAGCGAAGGGCGGAAGCCGTGGTGGATGTCCTGGTAAAAACCTACGGTATCCCCGCAGCGCGTTTGCGGCCTTTCGGCGCCGGAATGGCAGCGCCCATTGCCTCGAACGAAACGGAAGCCGGACGCTCCAAGAACCGGCGCGTTGAACTGGTTCGTGTGCTGAACTGAGGAAAAGGTCCGGTCTGTCCATTACAGACAAACGACATCTTGTCGTTGGAAATATTGTTGTAAAGTTGGTTTGAACGGCCGTGTTAATCTTGCTAGGTTCGCGGCAAAACTGAACTCTGGGACCGGAACAAACATGACGATGCCTGCTGCGCACGACGTTTTGAACGAACGAACGGCCAAGCTGAAGACATGGCTTGAAGATGCCGCTCTTCCGCTGTGGTGGAAGGTCGGCGCCGACAGGGTGGGAAGCGGCTTCTACGAACGGATCGGGCAGGACGGCGCAGCATGTGTTGATGATCACCGTCGTTCGCGCGTTCAGCCGCGTCAGGCCTATTGTTTTGCCGCTGCCGGCAAAACCGGATGGAACGGCGTGCCGTGGCAGGAGGCGGTGGCTCACGGCCTTTCGTGGTTCGATGCGGTTTATCTGTTGGAAAGCGGGTTTTACGGTAATCTGGCTGATAAGAATGGCAAGCTGATTGACCCGTCTTTCGACCTTTACAATCAGGCCTTTGCGATCTTTGCCGGCGCGGCTCGCTCCGAAGCGTTGCCGCAACAGGCCGAGGCTGCGCGGGCGCGGGCCGAAGAGCTTCTGGCGCTTCTGAGGAGAGATTATGCGCATGCCGAGCGGGGCTTCCATGAAGCAAACCCACCGCGCGTGCCGCTATGCTCCAATCCCCACATGCATCTCTTCGAGGCAGCTCTTGCCTGGGAGGCCGTGACCGAAGGGGATGCGCTGTGGAAGGACCTGGCCGATGAGATTGGCACGCTGGCGTTGACGCGCTTCATTGATGCAGAAAGCGGCGGATTGCGTGAGTTCTTCGATCTTGACTGGAAGCCGCTTCCCGGTCCCAAGGGCCGGATCATGGAGCCGGGACACCAGTTCGAATGGGGTTGGCTGCTGGCCCGCTGGGGTGGTGCGCGTGGGAATGAAGACGCTATCGCCAAGGCCAGACGTCTCTTTGAAATTGGTGAGCAATACGGAATTTGCCCCCGCCGCAAGGTGGCGATCATGGCATTGAACGACGATTTCACCTGGGCCGATGGTCTCGCGCGCTTGTGGCCGCAGACGGAATGGTTGAAAGCGGCGTTGAGGCTGGCCAGTCTGAGCGAAGGCGCGGAGCGTGAGGCCTATCTGGTTTCCGCCAATCGCGCTCTGGATGCGCTTGCACCGTTTCTGGCGACGCCCGTCCCAGGCCTGTGGTACGACAAGTGGCCAGCCGAGGGCGACATGATCGACGAGCCGGCTCCGGCCTCGACATTCTATCACATCCTCTGCGCTATCTATGAAGCCGATGAGGTCCTCAGGGCGATCAACGCAGAGGGTTGATCGCCCGTTATCGGCTTAGTTGTGATGACGACGGAACCAGTCGGCGGCAGTCTTCACGATAAGGTCGATGTCGGTATATTCCGGCACCCACCCGAGCAACGCGCGGGCCTTCTCGCCGGTGGCGTAAAGGATCGGCGCATCGCCGGCGCGGCGCGGCGCATACTTTACGGGAACGGGCGAACCGACAGCCTTCTCGACTGCCGACAGGATTTCCTTGACCGATGTGCCGCGTCCGGTTGCGAGATTGAACGCCGTGCTTTCACCGCCGTTCTGAAGATAGGCAATGGCGCGGACATGGGCATCGGCCAGATCGCACACATGGATATAGTCACGAATGGCGGTGCCATCCGGCGTATCGTAATCCGTTCCGAACACGTTGAACTCGGTTTGGCGCATGGCTGCAAGCAGTGCCAGCGGAATAGCGTGGGTTTCCGGGTCGTGCCGTTCGCCGAGATCGCCATCCGGATCGAGGCCCGCGGCGTTGAAGTAACGCATGGCCACCCACTTCAGCCCGTAGGCGTGACCGTAATCGCGCAGGGCATTTTCCACCACCAGCTTTGAATAGCCGTAGGGGCTAACCGGGTTCTGCGGCAGGGTCTCAATGATCGGCAGCGTATCGACCTCGCCATAGGTGGCGCAGGTCGATGAAAACACGATCGTATCGACGCCGTTGCGGCGCATCGCGTCAAGAAGGGAGAGCGAGCCGGTGATATTGTTGCCATAATATTTCGAGGGGTCGGTGACAGACTCTCCGACATAGGCGAAAGCCGCGAAATGCATGACGCAAATCGGCTTGTAGCGGGTCAACACCTCATCGAGACGGGCGGCATCGAGAAGATCACCTTTCTCGAAAGGTCCCCACTTCACGGCGTCCTCGTGTCCGTAGACGAGGTTGTCGTAAACGACTGGTGTATATCCTGCCTTATGCAGGGCCTTGCAGGCATGGCTGCCAATATAACCTGCACCACCGACAACAAGGACATTGCTCATGAAATGTTTTCTCCAAGTTACATGAACCGTACAAATCACAAGCGGCGTCATGCTGCAATGCCGTTAAGCTCGGAAGCCTTGAGAAAGTCATTCTCGGAGCCGTGTCATCTCTTCCAGCGCCAGAGCGTAAAGGCGGCTCGCGGCGGGTGAAAGGCGGCGGTCGCGACGGGTAATGATGTGATAGGGCGCGACTTCGATCGGTATATCCAGGTCGAGCGAGGCGAGAATGCCCTCGCTTGTGGCTTCCATCAGGCGGGCCACTTCAAGTGACATCGGTGCAATCATGTCGGAATCGGTAATCAGCGCCATCATCAGCACCAGCGACGACGTTGCCACAACATCGGCGGGAACCGTTAGCCCCTTGCCGATGAAGGCGGCCTCGACGGCCTGGCGAATGGGTGTACCCCGCTCCTGAATGATCCACGGGTGTTCCTTGAGGGCAGAGAGCGGCACATGCCGCAGCCCTGCCAGCGGGTGGCCGCGCCGCACGAGACAGCGCACCCGCTCGATCTTGCCCGGTACGATCTGGAAGGCCTCTGCATCCGATTCCGGCAAAAGGCGGCCGATGATGAAGTCGTAATCACCTTCCTCCAATCCGCGCATGAGCTGGATAGAGGGGCCGACATCGATTCTCAGTTCCACATGCGGGCTCACGGCCTTTAGTCTGCGGATGGCGGGAACAAGACAGCCAACGGCCGGCCCGGTGACGGCGCCGGCCTGCACGAGGCCTGAAAGTCCGGCGCGTTCCTGTTGAAGTTCGTGAGCCAGATCCTGCATTTCCATCAGCATGGTGTGCGCCCGGCGCACGAAGATCATGCCCAGCGGCGTTGGGGTCATGCCACGCGGATGCCGTTCGAAGAGGGCACCGCCAACCAGCTTTTCGACCTCGGCCAATGTGCGCGACGCAGCCGGCTGGGTCAGTGTCAGCGTTTGCGCCGCCATCTGGATTTGCCCGTGCTGGGCAATCGCTGCAACGAGACGCAGATGCGAGAGTTTGAGAAAGGGAAGAGGTGCGAGTGGAAAAGCCATTTTTCAACATACCAATTTTGATATGACCGAATGATTTAATTCGATTTGATTGGCATGTCGAGAGGCACTATTCCTCTCGCATCCGTAATGCGGATGAGGTTTCGGGATCGGAGGATGATCCCGACCACGCCAGGGAGGAAGTTATGAAGTTGAAGTTTCTCGCGGCAACTGCCGCGCTCGCTTGCCTTTTCGTCGGCCAGGCCTGGGCCGAAGGCAAGGGGCTCGTCGGTATCGCCATGCCGACCAAGTCGTCTGCCCGCTGGATCGATGATGGTAACAACATGGTCAAGCAGTTGAAGGAAGCCGGTTACGATACCGACCTTCAGTATGCCGAAGACGATATTCCGAACCAGCTCAACCAGATCGAAAACATGATCACCAAGGGTGTGAAGGTTCTCGTCATTGCCTCCATCGACGGCACCACGCTGACCAACGCGCTTGAAAACGCAGAAGCCGCCGGCATCAAGGTCATCGCCTATGACCGCCTGATCCGCGAAAGCAATGCTGTCAGCTACTACGCCACCTTCGATAACTTCAAGGTCGGTGTGCAGCAGGCTTCCTCGCTGGTGAAGGGTCTCAAGGAGCGCTTCCCGGATGCCAAGCCGTGGAACGTCGAACTGTTCGGCGGTTCGCCGGACGATAACAACGCCTTCTTCTTCTATAACGGCGCAATGTCCGTTCTCCAGCCGATGATCGACAAGGGCGAAATCGTCGTCCCGTCGGGCCAGATGGGCATGGACAAGGTCGGCACGCTGCGCTGGGACCCGGCAACGGCCCAGTCGCGCATGGATAACATCCTGTCGGCGCAGTATTCGAAGAAGCAGCTTCACGGCGTTCTCTCGCCCTATGACGGCCTGTCCATCGGCATTCTGTCGTCGGTCAAGGGCGTGGGCTACGGCTCTGGCGACCTGAAGATGCCGATCGTCAGCGGTCAGGATGCTGAAATCCCGTCCGTCAAGTCGATCATCGCCGGCGAACAGTATTCGACGATCTTCAAGGACACCCGCGCTCTGGCCGGCGTGACCGTGAAGATGGTGGATGCGGTGCTCAAGGGCTCGCAGCCTGACATCAACGACACCAAGACCTACGACAACGGCAAGAAGGTGGTTCCGTCCTACCTGCTCGAGCCGGTTCCGGTCGACAAGACCAACTATGAAAAGGTTCTCGTCGGCTCCGGCTATTACAAGGCTGAGCAGCTCAAGTAAGCTTCGGCTTCCCATGGGAAAGGGCGCGTTTTGCGCGCCCTTTCTTCAGATCAGTATGTGGAGGCGCTTATGACGGCACTTCTGGAAATGCGGGGTATCGGCAAGTCCTTCCCCGGCGTCCGGGCTCTGAACCGGGTCGATCTCAGGATCGAGCAGGGCGAAATCCATGCAATTTGCGGCGAAAACGGTGCCGGCAAATCGACGCTGATGAAAGTTCTTTCCGGCGTCTATCCCCACGGCAGCTATGAGGGCGATATTGTCTATGAGGGCCGCACGATGGCTTTCAGGGGCATTCGCGACAGCGAGGCCGAGGGCATCATCATCATTCACCAGGAACTGGCGCTCGTGCCGCTCCTTTCGATTGCCGAGAACATTTTTCTGGGCAACGAAGTGGCGAAGAACGGCATCATCAACTGGCCGCTGGCCTTCCAGAAGACGGAAGAGCTTCTCACCAAGGTCGGCTTGAAGGAAGCACCCGGTACGCCTGTGGAAAAGCTCGGTGTTGGCAAGCAGCAGCTTGTCGAAATTGCCAAGGCGCTCGCCAAGCATGTGAAGCTTCTGATCCTCGACGAGCCGACGGCCGCCCTTCAGGAAAACGACAGCCAGAAGCTGCTCGACCTGATGCTTGAGCTGAAGGCGCAGGGCGTGACTTCGATCATCATTTCCCACAAGCTGAACGAGATCCGCCGCGTTGCGGACCGCGTGACCGTGATCCGCGACGGTTCCACCGTTTCGACGCTCAACCGCGACGAAGTGACGGAAGAGCGCATCATTCGCGACATGGTGGGCCGAGACATGGAAAACCGCTATCCGCATCGCGAACCGAAGATCGGCGAAATGCTGATGGAGGTGAAGGGCTGGAACGTCGGCCATGCCGACCAGCCTCGCCAGATGATCAAGGATGCAGCCTTCAACGTGCGCCAGGGTGAGATTGTCGGTATTGCCGGTCTCATGGGCTCGGGTCGAACGGAACTCGCCATGAGCCTGTTCGGGCGTTCGTATGGCCGCTTTCAGTCCGGTGAAGCCACGATCAATGGCAAGCCCGCCGATCTTTCGACGGTCAGCCGTGCCATCGATGCGGGACTGGCCTATGTGACCGAAGACCGCAAGGTTCTGGGGCTCATTCTCGATGAGCCGATCACCCGCAACGTTACGCTTGCCAATCTGGCCGGTGTCGCGTCGGGTTGGGTGCTTGGCAAGGGCCGCGAACATGCGGTTGCCGAGGATTACCGCAAGGCGCTGAAGATCCGCACGCCCGGCGTTCACCAGCAGGTCGTCAATCTTTCGGGTGGCAACCAGCAGAAGGTGGTTCTGTCCAAGTGGCTGTTCACCGATCCGCAGGTGTTGATCCTGGACGAGCCGACGCGCGGCATCGATGTCGGCGCGAAATATGAAATTTACGCCATCATGAACGATCTCGCCGCGCAAGGGCGGGGCATTGTGATGATCTCGTCGGAAATGCCGGAACTGCTCGGCATGTGCGACCGAATCTTCGTCATGAACGAGGGCAAGATTGTGGGCGAGCTTTCCCGCCAGGAAGCCAGCCAGGAACGCATCATGAGCCTCATCATTCGTGACGGTAACGAAAACGGGGAGAAAGCAGCGTGACAAGCGCCAAGGAAACCCTTCGCACCCAGCTCGGGGGCAATATGCGGGAAAATGGAATGATGCTGGCGCTGCTCGCCATCGTCTTCTTCTTCCTCGTCGTCGTTCGTGCGGTTCAGGATGTCGACTTCCTGTCGGCCCAGAACATCACCAACCTCTTCTTGCAGAATTCCTACGTCATCATCATGGCGCTGGGCATGCTGCTGGTCATCGTATCAGGCCATATCGACCTGTCCGTGGGCTCGGTCGCGGCCTTTACCGGTGCGATTGCCGCAACGCTGACCGTCAATTCCGGCTGGCCGGTCTGGGCTGTCATGCCCGCCGTGCTCGTTGCCGGTGCCATGATCGGCGCGGCGCAAGGGTATTGGATCGCCTTCTGGCGTATCCCGTCCTTCATCGTGACGCTCGCCGGTATGCTGGTGTTCCGCGGTCTGACGTTGTGGCTGCTCGCCGGCCAGAATATCGGGCCGTTCCCGCGGGAGTTCCAGGCCCTTTCCACCGGCTTCGTGCCCGATCTCTTCGGTGTCGACCGGCCCAACATGACGGCGATCGCCGTGATTGCTGCGGCGATCCTCGCGATCATCTGGCAGAATCTGCGGGCCCGCAATCACGACACGGCGTTCGGCATGCAGACGGGTTCGCCCGCCATGTTCTGGCTGAAGCATGCCTTCATCGCGGCGGCCCTGCTCTTTGTCGGCTGGAAGCTCGCGACGTTCCGCGGCCTGCCGAACGTGCTGATCATCATGTCGATCCTGATCGTCGCCTATAACTTCTTCGCCAATCAGACGACGACCGGTCGGCGTATCTATGCCGTGGGCGGCAATGAGAAGGCCGCGAAGCTCTCCGGTATTAAAACGAACCGGCTCGTGTTCTTCACCTTCGTGAACATGGGCGTTCTCGCAGCGCTTGCGGGCATGATCGTCACCGCCCGCCTCAATTCGGCCACGCCGAAAGCCGGTGTCGGTTTCGAACTGGACGTGATCGCGGCGGTCTTCATCGGCGGTGCCTCCATGTCCGGCGGTTCGGGCAAGGTGGTTGGCGTCGTGGTCGGCGCGCTCATCATGGGCGTCATGAACAACGGCATGTCGATCATGGGGATCGGTATCGATTACCAGCAGGTCATCAAGGGCCTGGTGCTGCTCGCTGCCGTCATCTTCGACGTCTACAACAAGAACAAGCAGGGATAAGTTATGCTGCTCAGTCAGATCAAAACCGGCGGGGTCGCAGTCCGTGACCACGCAACGGCCTCGGCTCGCCTGATTTCTGGTGCCACCATCCTCGGTTTCGCCCAGGAAGCGATCGCTTCGGGCAAGTCGCTTGCAGCGGTCATTCCCACCGGCGGCGAGACGGTCGATGTCGCGGATCTCGCGGCGAAGGGTGCCTTGGATGTGCCGCTGCGTCATCCGGAACCAGCCCGCATGTTTCTGACGGGAACGGGGCTCACCCATACGGGTTCGGCCTCGACGCGTGACGCCATGCATGCCCCGGCTGAAGGTCTGTCGGACTCGATGAAGATGTTCCGCATGGGTCTTGAAGGCGGCAAGCCGGCAGCCGGCGAAGTCGGCGTACAGCCGGAATGGTTCTATAAGGGAACCGGCGTCAATGCCGTCGCCCCCGGCGAAGCGCTCGTTTCGCCCGCCTTCGCACTTGATGGCGGTGAAGAGCCGGAGATTGCCGGTTACTATGTCATCGGACCTGATGGCACGCCGTTCCGCGTCGGTTTCTCCCTTGCCAACGAGTTTTCCGATCATGTGACGGAACGGATCAACTACCTGTTCCTTGCCCATTCGAAGCTGCGCCCCGCTGCCTTCGGTCCGGAACTTCTGGTCGGCGATCTGCCGCAGGATATTCGCGGCACTTCGCGAATTCTGCGCAATGGCGATGTCTTGTGGGAAAAGCCCTTCCTTTCCGGGGAGGCCAATATGTCCCACACCATCGCCAACCTTGAACACCACCACTTCAAGTACGGCCTGTTCTGCCAGCCGGGCGACGTTCACGTCCACATGTTCGGAACGGCGACTCTGTCGTTTGCCGATCAGGTGAAGCCGGAAGCCGGCGATGTGTTCGAGATTTCGGCGCCCGATTTCGGTCTTGCGCTCGCCAACCCCCTCGCGATTGCAGAAGGTGTTGCCGGTGCCGTGAAGGTCAGCGCGCTATGAGCGATCCGGCCCGACCGACTGCGATCTATCCCGATCTCGCCGGCAAGGTGGTGTTCATCTCCGGCGGGGCGACGGGCATCGGTGAAGAGTTGACCGAGGCCTATGCCCGCCAGGGTGCCGTGACCTGCTTTGTCGATATTGCGGAGAAGGAAGGCGAGGCGCTGGAAGCGCGCCTCAACGCCGAGGGTCTCAAGGCCCGTTTCGCGTGGTGCGATATCACGAAGACGGCGGACTATCAGGCGACGATCCGGCAGTTTGCCGCTGAGGAAGGGCCGATCCGCGTTCTGCTTAACAATGCCGCCAACGACAAGCGGCATGATCTGGAAGGCCTCACGGAAGAGTTCTTCGATCAGACGATTGCCGTCAACCTGCGCCACCAGATGTTTGCGGCCCAGGCCGTTGTTCCGATGATGAAGGCGGCAGGCGGTGGTTCCATCGTCAATTTCGGTTCGGTGTCGTGGATGATCAAGAGCGCCAATCTGGCCTCATACGCCGCCTGCAAGGCGGCCGTTCATGGCATGACGCGTTGTCTCGCCCGTGACCACGGGGCTGATGGTATTCGCGTGAACACGCTCGTCCCCGGCTGGGTGATGACGGACAAGCAATTGAAGCTCTGGGTCGATGACGCCGCGCGCGAGACGATCAAAACGAACCAGTGTCTTCCGGGACAACTTCTGCCCCGACACATCGCACAAATGGCGCTGTTCCTCGGCTCCGAGGCTTCCGCCATGTGCACCGCGCAGAATTACATTGTCGATGGAGGCTGGACATGACCGGCACGAACAAGAAATTCACCCCTGCACCCTGGCCGCGCCAGCTTCGCTCGCAGCACTGGTACGGTGGCACGAGCCGCGATGTGATCTATCATCGCGGCTGGCTGAAGAATCAGGGCCACCCGCACGACCTGTTCGACGGTCGCCCGGTGATCGGCATTCTCAACACCTGGTCGGAACTGACGCCGTGCAACGGCCATCTGCGTGAACTCGCGGAAAAGGTGAAGGCGGGCGTTTGGGAAGCCGGCGGTTTCCCGGTGGAAGTGCCAGTGTTCTCGGCTTCGGAAAACACCTTCCGTCCCACCGCGATGATGTTCCGCAACCTGGCGGCGCTGGCGGTGGAAGAGGCCATTCGCGGTCAGCCGATGGATGGCTGCGTGCTGATGGTCGGCTGCGACAAGACCACGCCGTCGCTTCTGATGGCCGCCGCCTCCGTTGACCTGCCCTCGATCGTCGTGACCGGCGGGCCGATGCTCAATGGTTACTTCCGCGGCGAGCGCGTCGGTTCCGGCACGCATCTGTGGAAATTCTCGGAAATGGTGAAGGCCGGTGAGATGACGCAGGCCGAATTCCTCGAGGCCGAGGCCTCGATGAGCCGGTCTTCGGGCACCTGCAACACCATGGGCACGGCTTCCACCATGGCCTCCATGGCCGAAGCGCTCGGCATGGCGCTGTCTGGCAATGCCGCGATCCCCGGCGTTGACAGCCGCCGCAAGGTGATGGCGCAGTTGACGGGCCGCCGCATCGTGCAGATGGTGAAGGACGATCTCAAGCCTTCCGACATCATGACCAAGGAAGCGTTCGAAAACGCCATCCGGACCAATGCCGCCATCGGCGGTTCGACCAATGCCGTGGTGCATCTGCTCGCCATGGCCGGCCGCGTCGGGATCGATCTGACGCTGGACGACTGGGACCGCTGCGGCCGTGATGTGCCGACCATCGTCAACCTCATGCCTTCGGGCAAGTACCTCATGGAAGAGTTCTTCTATGCCGGCGGCCTGCCGGTCGTGCTGAAGCGTCTGGGTGAGGCGGGTCTCCTGCACAAGGACGCGCTGACGGTCTCCGGCGATTGCATCTGGGACGAGGTGAAGGATGTCGTCAACTGGAACGAGGACGTCATTCTGCCGACGGACAAGGCGCTGACCGCTTCGGGTGGCATTGTCGTGCTCAAGGGTAATCTCGCGCCGAAGGGCGCGGTCTTGAAGCCCTCCGCCGCTTCGCCGCATCTTCTGGTGCATCGCGGCCGGGCCGTGGTGTTCGAAGACATCGATGATTACAAAGCCAAGATCAACGACGACGCGCTCGATATCGATGAAAACTGCGTTATGGTCCTGAAGAACTGCGGCCCGAAGGGTTATCCCGGCATGGCCGAAGTCGGCAATATGGGGCTTCCGCCGAAAGTGCTGAAGAAGGGCATCACTGACATGGTGCGTATTTCCGACGCCCGCATGTCCGGCACGGCCTATGGCACGGTCATTCTGCACACGGCCCCCGAAGCCGCTGTCGGCGGCCCGCTGGCGGTGGTCCGCAATGGCGATTTCATTTCGCTCGACGTGCCGAACCGCTCTTTGACGCTGGAAATTTCCGAAGCTGAACTTGCCGCACGTCTGGCCGAATGGCAGCCCAACCATGACCTGCCGGCCTCCGGCTACGCCTGGTTGCACCAGCAGCATGTCCAGGGTGCGGATACCGGTGCGGATCTCGATTTCCTCAAGGGTTGTCGCGGCTCGGCAGTGGGCAAGGACAGCCACTGACACATGCAGCGGCAGGGTGAGGGATAAGCTTTCAGCCTGCCGGCATCTCTCCCGCAAAAAGGGGAGGCTATCAATTCGGCGGACGCCTGCGTCCGGGGCGGGATGCACTGTGCCCAACGTTCTCATCCCTATTGGGGAGGTGGCCTTCGGGCCGGAGCGGCAATGCCTGTTCATAGGTTTGAAAAGGACAACGACATGGTTTTCACACCCCACGGCAAACACCTTATCGCCGGGGAATGGGTGGCGGGCGAGACAACGTTCCTGTCCTCGCCATGCTCCGGCACACCACATGCCTTTTCGGCAGGCACGGCGGCGCATGTCGATGCGGCGGCCCTGGCCGCGGAAGAGGCCTTCTGGACCTATGGCTACCTGCCGCGTGAAACGCGCGCGAGTTTTCTGATGGCCATTGCCGCCGAGATCGAGGCGCGCGGCGAGGCCATCACGGAAATCGCCATGCAGGAAACCGGCCTGCCCGCCGCCCGTCTTGAGGGCGAACGCGGGCGTACCACCGGCCAGCTTCGGCTGTTCGCCTATCACATTCTCAAGGGCGAGTTTCTGGACCGGCGCTTCGATGAGGCGTTGCCTGATCGCAAGCCTTTGCCGCGCCCCGAAATTCGCCTCATGCAACGCCCGATCGGCCCTGTCGCCGTGTTCGGCGCGTCGAACTTCCCGCTCGCCTTCTCGGTTGCGGGGGGCGATACAGCATCGGCGCTCGCTGCCGGTTGCCCGGTCGTGGTGAAGGGGCATCCCGCCCATCCCGGCACGGGTGAAATCGTCGCCGAAGCCATCCGCGCCGCTGTCGAGACTTCCGGCGTGCCAAAGGGCACGTTCTCCTTCATCCACGGTCAGGATCGGCTGGTGGGCGAAGCGCTGGTACAGCACCCGCTCATCAAGGCGGTTGGTTTCACCGGTTCACTGGCTGGCGGTCGCGCGCTCTTCAATCTCTGCGCCCGTCGCCCGGAACCCATTCCCTTCTTCGGTGAACTGGGGTCGGTGAACCCGATGTTCGTTCTGCCGGAAGCGCTCGCTGCCCGGGGCCCGGCCATTGCCGAGGGCTGGGCCGGCTCGCTCACCATGGGCGCCGGCCAGTTCTGCACCAATCCCGGCATCGTCGTTCTGCCGGAAGGCGAGGCGGCCGATCGCTTCGTTGCCACGACGAAGGCGGCGCTCGAGAAGGTTGGTCCGCAAACCATGCTGACGGACGGTATTGCCGACGCTTACCGCCGTGGCAAGGAGCGGTTTTCCACCCGCAATGCCGTTCGCCCCGTTCTCGAAACGGCAAGCGAAGGCCGAACCGCGACGCCGAACCTCTATGAAACCTCATCGGAGGATTTCCTTCAGGATCATGCGCTCGGCGAGGAAGTCTTCGGCCCGCTCGGCCTCGTCATCCGCGTTCCGGATACGCAGGCGATGGTCGATCTTGCCAAGGGTTTCGAAGGACAGTTGACCGCGACGCTCCATCTCGACAAGGCCGATGCGCCGCTGGCCCGCAAACTTCTGCCGGTGCTGGAGCGCAAGGTGGGCCGCATTCTCGCCAACGGCTTCCCGACCGGTGTTGAGGTGTCTGATGCCATGGTGCATGGCGGCCCCTATCCGGCCTCTACCAATTTCGGTGCGACTTCGGTCGGTACGATGGCCATTCGCCGTTTCCTGCGGCCTGTCTCCTACCAGAACCTGCCGGATGACGTCCTGCCGACGGATATCCGTCCATGAGTGAGATGCCTGTGAGCTTTGCCGCCAGCATTGCCGCCGATTGGGGCACCAGCAACCTGCGGGTTTTTGCGCTGGATGCTTCCGGCGCGGTGCTGGCAGAAGCATCGAGTGATAGAGGCATGGGCAAGCTCACGCCTCCCGAATACGAGCCGGCCCTGCTGGCGCTGATTGCGGGCTGGCTTGATCCGGGCCGTGTCACACCGGTTCTCGTTTGTGGCATGGCGGGGGCGCGGCAGGGCTGGATCGAGGCTGCCTATCGCGCCGTGCCTTGCAGGCCGGTTGGCGGTCCGTTTGCGAAGCCGAAGGTGGCAAGCCCGCTGATCGAGGTCTTTATCGTTCCCGGCCTTTCGCAGGCCGAACCTGCGGACGTGATGCGTGGCGAGGAAACGCAGATCGCCGGCGTTCTCGCAGGGCGGCCGGATTTCGAAGGTGTGATCTGCCTGCCGGGCACCCATTCCAAATGGGCGGTGGTGCATGGCGGGCGCGTCGAACGTTTCCTGACATTGATGACCGGTGAGCTTTTCGCGCTTCTCTCTGCCCAGTCCGTTCTGCGCCACGGCATGCCGGGCGAAGGAACGGATGACGAAGCCTTTGCTGCGGCGGTTCGCAAGACCGTGGCCGCACCGACTGAATTTGCTGCCTCGCTTTTTCGCCTGCGCGCGGAAGGATTACTTGCGAACCTTTCGCCCGCGGCGGCGCGCAGCCGTCTATCTGGCCTGCTGATCGGCCTTGAAATGGCGGCTGCGCGCGCTTTGTGGCAGGATGAAAAGACGCTGGTCGTTGGAACCGGTGCGCTCGCCACGCTTTATGGCCGCGCGCTGACGCTTCTCGGTGCTGACGCCGAACTGGTTTCCGGCGAGGCCATGGCGCTTGCCGGTCTTGCCGAAGCGTTCAAAGGATTTGGGAAGGAAACTGCATGAGCCGCAATATCATTGCCATCCTGCGCGGCGTCACGCCGGACGAGGTGGAAGCCCATGTCGAGACGCTGATTGCCGCCGGCGTGACCGTCATCGAGGTGCCGCTCAATTCGCCCGATCCGTTCGACAGCATCGAGCGGCTGATTGCGCGCTTTGGCGGACAGGCGAAGATCGGCGCGGGCACGGTGCTTGACGTTGTCGCCGTCGAGCGGTTGGCGAAGATGGGTGCCGCCATTGTCGTTTCCCCCAATGCCGACCCCGATGTCATCGCCGCCACGCGTGCCGCCGGCATGGAAAGCTGGCCGGGCGTGTTTACGCCAACCGAGTGCTTTTCCGCTTTGAAGGCCGGCGCGACCGGGTTGAAATTCTTCCCCGCCACATTGATCGGACCGGCTGGCCTCGCGGCTATCAAGGCCGTCATGCCCAAGGGCACGCCGCTTTATGCCGTGGGTGGTGCTGGAGCCGACAATTTTGCCGAATGGCTGAAGGCCGGTGCGACCGGGTTCGGCATCGGCACGTCGATCTACAAGCCCGGTCAGAGTGCCGATACGACGGCGGCCCAGGCGGCGAAGATCGTCGCTGCCTATGACGCGGCTGTTGCGGGCTGAGACTTACGATCTCGGACCGTTCCCGTCCTTTTCCAGCCAGCGGGCCAGTTCAATCTCGGCCCGCTCCAAGGCGGTATAGTTGACCAGTTTGCGGAGCAGCGACACGGTGACGGCGCGCGAGCGCAGGTTATAGCGCGCCTCCGCATCGCCATCATGCGGCTGGTAGACGCCAAGCTTTTCGTAAAGCTGCTGCAACCGGTTCTGTACGCTGCGCAGGGAAAGATTGCGCCGCCGCGCGATGGTGCGGTCGGTCAGTCCGAGCGCGATGTCGATCAGCACCTCGTATTCGGAATCGGTAAAGCCGCTGACGGCCCCGGTGCTCTTTTGTTGCAGGCCGCGTACCTCCCGGTCGATCACGCACTGATCCTCGATGAAGACCGAGCGAAGTGCCAGACGCAGCCGCTCGTCGGAGGCGGATTTCAGAACATAGCCATAGGCGGCCCCCGCCGGAACGATGCGGGAAATGCCGCGCACATTGGCTTCGTCGGCATAGTTCGACCAGAACAGGATGCGGGTATCGGGCCGCTCGCGCCAGATGGTGCGCGCCGCCTCGATGCCGTTGCGCGGGCTCATCTGCAGGTCCATGACCACGCGGTCGGAGGCGTGCTCGCGGGCAAGCTTCTCCCCTGTCGCACCGTCGCCAGCCTCCAGCACCATGTCGCATTCGGGAAGTGCGGCGCGCACCGCTTCCCCCAGATAAGCCCGGTGCAAAGCATCGTCTTCCACGATCAGGATTTTCATGACGGTTTCCTTTGTTGCGAGGTTCGCCGGATCACTCACCCCTCCTTCGGCAAGGGCAGCGTCACTTTCACCACCGTTTCCGTCGCCTCCCGGCGGCAGGTGAACTGCGCGCCGATCAGGCGAGCGCGGGTCTTCATGTTGCCGATGCCGCTTCCGGCGGTTTCAAGCTCGGGGTTGAGCCCGATGCCGTCGTCGCGGATTTCGATCAGGAAGCGTCCGCCCGCGTGGCCGAGCCTGACGCTGATATGGTTGCCCTGCGAATGACGCACGGCGTTGTTGATCGCTTCCTGCGTGATGCGGAAGAGCGCGGTCAGCACGGGTTTCGGCAGACGTTCCACTGCCCCGTCGCTTTCGTCGCGCAGCGTCCAGCCGATGGAAAGCCCGCTGTCGCGCACCGAGCGGTCTAGATGGTTGTCGATGGCCTCGACAAGCCCGAACAGCGCGAGGACGGACGGTCGCGCCTGCTCGATGATCTGGCGCAGGTCGCGCATGGATTGCTGCAGGCTCTGGAACAGAGGTGCCAGCATTTCGCCGGGCACGTTCTTCATCTGGGACAGGCGTTCAAGGCGGCGGGCGAAACGGGTCATGTCGGCCAGTGTCTGGTCATGCAGGTCCATGCCAATGCGCTGGCGCTCGGCCTCCAGGGCCTGCGTCAGCTTCAGCGCGCCGACGCGCAGGCCTTCCGCCCGCACGCGGGTTTCGGCCTCGGCAATCGCGGCGCGCTTGGCTTCGTCGGAGGCGCGTAGCGCGAAGAAGTAGGGGGCGATGAGATCGGCGATCCAGCGGGCGCGCTCGACATCGACCACGGTATAGACGTTCGGTTTCAGGTCCGAGAAGGACAGCGCCCCGATGGTTTCGCCACGCACCTTCAGCGCCACATGCACGCGCGATTTCAGCTTGTGCTCCATGATCGGTTGAACGAAGGAGCCTTCGAAATGGAAGGCGGGGTCGATCATCGCATCACCGGTCAGCATCGTGTCGACCTCGCCGGTCAGCAGGCGCTTCAGCGGACTTTCTTCGATACGGGCTTCGATGCGCTTGCTCCATTCCGTCTCGAAACCGCTTTCATAGGCCATGTGGAAACGGCTGCCGGGCATGATGATGCAAACGTCCATATGGTCATGCGGCACGATCAGCGCTATGTGTTCCGCGACGGCGCGGATCGCGGAATGAAAATCGAGCTTGCCGGCAAGATGCCAGGCAATGGTCAGATATTGCTGGAACAGCGGCGATGTGGAACTGTCGAGCACGGTTCTTCCTCCTTGACCGTTCTCTTGTGCCGGGCCTTGCGGACCCGCTTTCCCCCTCCATGAGAATAGCGCTTCCGATACCCGGTTCGTCTTGCGGGATACCGCAAATGACCTGCGGGAAACCGCAATTTCCCTGTTCCAATTCGCCTATACAGCTTTTGCCGTTTGCGCCATCCTTTTCATCGCGGATCGGGAGTTCCGCAAGTGTTGAAGTCCGGGACATGACCGTTGAGGAGCGGGCCCGTGACAAGCCGCAATGGGCGGCGTTTGGGAGGAAACATGACTATCCGTAAAGTTCTCGCGGCCTCTGCCGCCGTTCTCGTTTGCGCGCTCGCACCGCTCTCCGCTCAGGCGGATACGGCGGGCAAGAAGATCGCGCTCTCCAACAATTATGCCGGCAATTCCTGGCGACAGGCCATGCTGACGAGCTGGGACAAGGTGACGAAGGAGGCCGTGAAGGCCGGTGTCGTTTCCTCCGCCGATGCCTTCACCACCGCCGAGAATCAGGCGACGGAACAGGCCGCCCAGATCCAGAACATGATCCTGCAGGGCTATGATGCCATCGTCATCAATGCCGCCTCGCCGACGGCGCTGAACGGCGCGGTCAAGGCGGCCTGCGATGCCGGCATCACCGTCGTTTCCTTCGATGGGATCGTCACCGAACCCTGCGCCTGGCGTATCGCTGTCAACTTCAAGGAAATGGGCCGCAGTCAGGTCGAATATCTTTCCAAGAAGCTGCCGAAGGGCGGGAACCTGCTGGAAATCCGCGGTCTGGCCGGCGTCTTCGTCGATGATGAGATTTCCGCCGGTATTCATGAAGGCGTGAAGCAGTTCCCGCAGTTCAAGATTGCCGGCTCCGTGCACGGCGATTGGGCGCAGGACGTGGCGCAGCGCGCCGTGGCCGGCATCCTGCCGAGCCTGCCGGACATCGCCGCCGTCGTGACCCAGGGCGGTGACGGTTATGGTGCCGCACAGGCATTCGAGGCCGCCAAGCGCCCGACGCCGGTCATCGTCATGGGCAACCGCGAGGATGAACTGCAATGGTGGAAGAAGCAGAAGGATGCCAACGGCTATGCGACCATGTCGGTCTCCATCGCGCCCGGCGTCTCCACGCTCGCCTTCTGGGTCGCCCAGCAGATCCTCGATGGCAAGGAGGTCAAGAAGGACCTCACGGTTCCCTTCCTGCGCATCGATCAGGACACGCTGGATGCGAACCTGAAGACCACCCAGAAGGGTGGCGTCGCCAACGTCGAATATTCGCAGGCCGATGCCGAAAAGGTCATCGCCGGCGCCAAGTAATCCTCCCGGAGAAGGGTGGTCGGCAGGTGGAGGGGGCCAACCCCCTTTGGCCTGCCGGCCATCTCCCCACCGGGGGAGGTGGTTGTGGCCAAACGGGGCCTTTCTCAACACACGGATTTGACAAGCATGAACATTCCCCTTGAACCGCAGCCGGTCGTTGCCGCGCGCGGGGTTCGCGTCGCCTTTGGGGCGGTCACGGCCCTCGATGGTGTCGATCTCGATATTCGCGCCGGTGAAGCGCTTGGGCTTGTCGGGCACAACGGCGCGGGCAAGTCCACCATCGTCAATGTGATCAATGGCGGGCTGACCCCGCATCAGGGCACGATTGCCTATAGCGGTGCCGATGCGGCAGGCGGCGGCGTTACGGCCGCCCGCTCCGGCGGCGTACGCTGCGTGTTCCAGGAGCTTTCGCTCTGCCCCAACCTCACCATTGTTGAGAACACCCGGCTGATGCATCAGGGGTTGACCGGCTTTGGCTGGCGCAAGCGGGCGCTCAGGCTCATCCGCGCCAAGCTTGATGAGGTTTTTCCATGCAACCGCATCGATTGTACGGGGACCGTGGGTGAACTTTCCATCGCTGAACGGCAGATGGTCGAAATTGCCATCAACTTCATCGAGGTTACGGAGGCGCCGCGCCTCGTCATTCTCGACGAACCAACTTCCTCGCTCGATGCGTCGCTTGCCGAACAGTTGATGGCGCATGTCCGCCGCTTCGTGGCTGGCGGAGGGTCGGTGTTGCTCATCTCGCATATTCTTGGCGAAATTCTCTCCACCTCCACCCGCATCGTGGTGATGAAGGATGGCAAGGTGGTGGTGACGAAGCCGGTGGCCGATTTCACGGTGAAAAGCCTTGTGGAAGCCATGGGCAGTGTCATCAAGGAAAAGACCCATGCGGCGGCCCGTGCCGGAGCCAATGCTGCGCCACTGGTGGTGGACCGTCCCGCAGCCTCCGGTTCTGCCTTTGGTTTTTCGGCGCGCAAGGGGGAAATCATCGGGCTCGCCGGTCTCGGCGGACATGGCCAGACAGATATGCTGCTGTCGCTTTATCGCGCCCGCTCATCCAACTGGCGGCCGCAGCGGCCCGAAGAAATTGCCTTTGTTGCCGGTGACCGTTCGCTGAACGGCACGTTCCCGCTCTGGAGCATTTTGCGCAATCTTTCCATCGGCGATCTCGGCGCGCTGTCGAGCCTCTTTGCCATCGACCGGGCGCGCGAAGACGCGCTTGGCGCCGACTGGAAATCGAAGACGGCGATCCGCACGCCGGATATGCACAATCCCATCCTTTCCCTGTCCGGCGGCAACCAGCAGAAGGTGCTGTTTGCCCGCGCTCTTTCAACGCCGGCCGCCATCGTGCTGATGGACGATCCCATGCGAGGCGTCGATATCGGCACCAAGCAGGACGTCTACGCCATTCTGCGGTCTGAGGCCGAAGCGGGGCGCACCTTCGTCTGGTATTCCACCGAAATGGACGAAATCTGCCTGTGCGACCGTGTTTATGTCTTTCGCGACGGTGTGATCGTTGCCGAACTGAAAGGGGAGGAGATCAGCGAAGAACACGTTCTTGCCGCCTCCTTCTCGGGAGAAGCCGCATGAAAAAGGGACTTTCCGCCAATACACTCCGCCTGATGATCCCGGTCGTGTCGCTGGCCGTGCTGCTCATCGCCGTCTTCTGGCTTCAGCCGCGCGCCATGAGCTACATGGGCATGAACCTGCTGTTCAATCTGGCGGTGCCGATCGCGCTTGCCACCATCGCCCAGATGCTCATCATCGCCGTCAACGATCTCGATCTCTCCATCGGCACTTTCGTCAGTTTCGCGGCCTGCGTCACTGCCGTCTATCTACCGACCGCGCCGGTCACCGGCATTGCCATCCTTGCGGCGGCCATCGCCGCCTATGCGGTGATCGGCATCGTCATTCACCTGCGTGACCTGCCGTCCATCGTCGTCACACTTGGCATGAGCTTCGTGTGGGGCGGGCTGGCCGTGCTGATTCTCCCCGCGCCCGGCGGTACGGCCCCGGTCTGGCTGCGTTCGTTGATGACTGCGGCGGTGCCTGTCGTACCGCTTGCCATCGTCGCCAGCATCGTCATCGCCATCGTTGCCCATCTCATCGTCATGCGCTCCACGCTCGGTGTCGCCATTCGCGGCGTCGGTGGCAACAGCCGCTCGGTGGCCCGCGCCGGCTGGTCGGTGCTGCGCATCAAGGCGGCGGCCTATGCACTGTCAGGCCTGTTCTCGGTGCTGGCGGGCATGGCGCTGGTGGGGCTGACCACTTCAGCGGATGCCAATATCGCGCTGCGCTACACGCTGCTTTCAATTGCCGGCGTCATTCTCGGCGGCGGCGAGTTCGTCGGCGGCCGCGTCTCCCCCCTCGGCGCGGTCGTCGGCGCTCTCACGCTGACGCTGGCCGGCTCCTTTCTCTCCTTCCTGCGGATTTCGCCCGACTGGCAGATCGGCGCCCAGGGTGCGGTGCTCATCATCGTGCTGGGCTTGCGCCTTCTTCTCAGCCGGCGCGAAGCGTGAGGTAACATCATGAACGCTCTGAAACCCGTTCTTTCCAAGCCTTGGATCTGGTCGTGGCTGGCGGCACTCGCCACCTTTGCCGCCACCGCGCTCTTTACCGGCGGTGCATCTGCCTTTGGGCTCTCGCAGGCAACGCTGACTTTTGCGGCCTTCTCCGTCATGGTCGGGCTCGGGCAAATGCTCGTCATCACGCTTGGCCCCGGCAATGTCGATCTCTCCGTGCCCGCCACCATCACGCTTTCGGGCACGCTGGCGCTGAAGTTCATGGAAAGCGAAGCTTCGCTCGTCCTGCCGGGTCTCGTGATCGCCATTGCCATCGGTCTTGCTGTCGGGGCCGCGAACTACGCCCTCATCAAGATTCTGCGCATTCCGCCGATCATTGCCACGCTCTCCATGAGTTTCCTTGTGCAGTCGCTTGCCATATGGTCGAACCGGGGCCTGCGCATCAAGCCGCCGGAAGCGCTCGCCGCCTTCACCACCGGCACCACCTTCGGCGTGCCGAACATCGCCCTTGCCGGGCTGGTTCTGTCGGTCGTCATCTGGTGGCTTCTGGAACGGTCGATCTATGGCCGCTGGATTTCCGCCATCGGCCAGAGCCCGTTTGCCGCACGCATGGCCGGCATTCCCGTCGATGGTACGCGCTTCGTTACCTATGTGCTGTGCGCCGTGCTGGCGGCCGTCTGCGGTTATCTTCTGGCGAGCTTTTCCGGCGGTGCGGCACTCAACATGGGTGCAGAATATCTGCTCATGTCGATTGCTGTTGTCGTTATCGGTGGTTCGGCGGTTGCCGGCGGTAACTCCAACGTACCAGGCATATGGGGCGCCTCGCTCTTCATGTTCCTCGTTGTTTCCATGCTCAACACCTATGGCTTCGGCGCGGGCATTCGCCTGATGCTCACCGGCCTTATCATCATCGCCGTCATCGTCGCGGCCAGCCGTCCCGCCGGCGGCAAGCGTTAAAACAGGGCAGTTCCGCCATGAGCCATTCCGTCTATCAGATCAACGATCCCCGCTTTGCCAAAATGATCGTGCCCAGTGCGGCGCTGGAGGAGCTTTATTCCGGTTGCCGCTGGGCCGAAGGCCCGGTGTGGTTCGCAGATCATAACCTGCTGATCTTCAGCGACATTCCCAACCAGCGCCTGCTGCGCTATGTACCGGGGCAGGGCATTTCGGTGTTCCGCGAACCCTCGAACTTTGCCAATGGCAACACCCGCGACCGTGAAGGCAGGCTCATTTCCTGCGAGCATGGTGGCCGGCGCGTGACGCGGACCGAGTATGACGGATCGATCACCGTTCTTGCCGAGCGCTATCAGGGCAAGAAGCTGAACTCGCCCAACGACGTCGTGGTGAAATCGGACGGCTCGATCTGGTTTACCGACCCCACTTATGGAATCCGCTCGGATTACGAGGGCTATAAGGCCGAGGTGGAGCAACCGCGCCGCAACGTCTTCCGTCTCGATCCCGCAACCGGCGAACTTGCTGTTGTCGTCGATGATTTCGGCCAGCCGAACGGGCTCGCCTTCTCGCCGGACGAAACGAAGCTCTATGTCGCCGATTCTGCGGTGAGCCACGATCCCGCCGCCGAACCGATCATCCGCGTCTTCGATGTGGTGGATGGCAAGCGTCTCACCAATGGACGCGTCTTCTGCCGCCTCGATGCGGGCCTGCCGGATGGGTTCCGGCTGGATAGTGAGGGTAATCTGTGGACCTCGGCTGGCGATGGTGTGCACTCCTTTGCGCCGGATGGCACACTTCTCGGCAAGATCCTCGTGCCGCAGACGGTGGCAAACCTCACCTTCGGCGGGCCACGGAAGAACCGGCTTTTCATCACCGCCACGCAGTCCCTCTACGCGGTTTATGTGGATGTAAGCGGCGCCTGAACCGGAGCGGATTGTACTTTCGTCGAAAGGGTGCAATCTCACAGCGGGAGAGCTTCCGGAGGAGAGGAAATGAGCCGCAAACTGTTCGTATCTGCGGGCGAATGCATGCTGGAAATGGCAGCGCAGGCCAATGGCGATTTCAGGCTCGGCTTTGCCGGCGATACGCTGAACACGGCGTGGTATGCGCGGGCCTGTTTGCCGCGTGCGACGTGGGATGTGGCCTATTTCACCCGGCTGGGCACGGACCCCTATTCGGCGAAGATGAAGGCCTTCTTCGCCGAAAACGGTATCGATACCCGTTTCGTGTCTGCCGATCCCGTGCGCCAGCCCGGTCTCTATCTCATCGAAATCAAGGATGGTGAGCGGAGCTTTACCTATTGGCGTAGCCAGTCGGCGGCCAAGCTTCTGGCTGATGATGCGGCGGCGCTGGACGCTGCCTTTTCCGCTGCCGATGTCGTCTATTTCTCGGCCATCACGCTGGCGATCCTCGCGCCCGAGCGGCGCGAAAGCTTCGTGGCGGCCGTCAAGACCGCCCGCGAAACGGGCAAACTGACGGTGTTCGACACCAATATCCGCCTGCGCCTGTGGGAAAGCTCCGATGTCATGACGGAGGCCATCATGGCGGCGGCAGCGAGTGCCGAAATCGTTCTGCCGAGCTTCGATGACGAGGCGGCTGTCTTCGGCGATGTCTCGCTTGAGGTCTGCGCCGAACGCTATCGCGCCGCCGGCGCGGGAACCGTCGTCGTCAAGAATGGCGGCGGGCCGATGCTGGCGCTCGGACCGGACGGGTTCGTTCGGGTCAATGGCGTGGAAAAGGTGCAGCCGGTGGATACGACCGGGGCGGGCGACAGCTTCAATGGCGGATTTCTGGCGGCGCTCGCCGAAGGGGTTGACCTGCGGGCGGCCATGGCGCAGGGCCATGCGGTATCCTCACAGGTCATCATGCAGCGCGGCGCGCTGATGCCGATGGCGGCGTTCGCACGTCAGGCCTGATCCGCTTCCGGGATCACCAGCATCATCTCGTAATATTTGCGAAGTCCGGGGATATCTGCGGCAAGCGCCGTGGCCATCGTCCGGCAGAGGGCAGTGTCGCAGCGGTAACGAGCGGCGATGAAGTCGGCGTGACGCGCCTGGATTTCCGGCGAGAACGATCCGCGCAATGCGGTAAAGACCGGTACTTCTTCCATCTTGCCCTTCACGCGGATGCGGTCAAGTTCGAAGATCGCAAAGGCGTGAGACGCCGCCCGTGCCGTCCCCTCGCCGAGCAGAAGCGACACGCCGTAAAGCTTCGATGATCCCTCGAGACGGGCGGCAAGGTTGACGGCATCGCCCAGCGCCGAGTAATCGAACCGGCTGGTGGAGCCCATGTTCCCCACCACGCATTCGCCGGTATTGATGCCCGCGCCGATTTGCAGGGGATAGTGGGTGCGTCCTTCCGCTTCGGCTTCTGCCTTCAGTGTCAGGTTCAGGGTTTCCATCGATTCCAGCATGGCCAGCGCCGCGCCCACCGCATTGACGGCATGGTCGGCATCGTCCAATGGCGCGTTCCAGAACGCCATGATGCAATCGCCGATATATTTGTCGATCGTGCCGTTATGGGCGAGCACGATGTCCGAAAGTGGCGTCAGCAGCCGGTTGATCAGCGTCGTGAGCTGTTGCGGATCACCCTTCAGTTGCTCGGCGATGGTGGTAAAGCCGCGCACGTCGCTGAACAGGATCGACAGTTCGCGCTTTTCTCCGCCAAGTTTCAGTCGTGAGGGGTCGCGAGCGAGTTGTTCGACCAGCGCTGGCGCGAGATATTGCGAGAAGGCGCGTGTCACATAGCGGCGGCTTCGCCGCTCTGCAGCATAGTCCCGCGCCGCCTGTCCCAGCGCGATGCCGGCAAAGGCCAGTGCGGGCGCCATCGGCGAGACGAAGACGCGTCCGAAACGGAGCGCCAGATAGCTGCCGGCCACGAGGAAAAGCAGCGCAGCAACGCTGGCGATAGCGGTGATCCAGCCCGTATCCCGCCACACGATGGTGGCGGCCAGAAGTGCGGCAACTGCCATCAGCAGGCCTGGCAGGGTAGCGCTTCCTGTACCAATCGAGCGGCCAAGCCGCAGGTTGTCGAAGATCGTCGCATGAACCTCGGCACCCGCCGTCAGCTTACCGGTGTGGATGGTGTCGGATGTTGCAAAGGCGTCGGTTCCGCCTGCCGCCAGCGTCGGCGCATTCTGCAGGCTGAGGCCTATGATGACAACCTTGTCCCTGAAGAAGCCCGGCGGCAGGAAATGATCCGGGTCGAGTGCCTGATAATAAGACACGGTGGGGTAGGTGCGAGGTCCGCCGAAGGTCTGGATGCGATTGCCATCGGGCGGTGCGTCCACGGCCAGACCTGCCACAGAAGCAAGCGTTGCAGCAAAGCCATCGAAATAGTCAGGCATGGTGCGCAGAACGCCGTCGCGGCCAAGCCCGACGGAGGCGATACCGCTTTGCGCGCCGGCATCGCCGAACATCCGCAGCGGTAGAACGCGGATGAGCTGGTCGGCCTGGGTGGATTTCACCAGCGTTTCATCGCCGGCCAGCACGACATCGGGGCCGAGCGCAGCGGCAAGCGCTGCGTCTTCCTCCGGCTTCGAGGGCTCAGAAAAGATGATGTCGACACCTATGGCGCGGGCACCCGCGGTCCGCAGCGCCGTGATCAGCTTGCCATGCAGGCTGCGCGGCCAGGGCCATTGGGTATTGATCTCCGCCAGCGAAGGTTCATCGATGGCAACGATGACCGGTCCGTCGTCTGCGCGCGGCTCGGCCTTTAAGGTCGAGAGGTAGTCGAACGCGCGGTCATCGATCAGTGCCCAGGCCGGGAGGCGGGCGACGAGCGTCGTTAGGGCCAGAACCAGTGCGGCCAGCAGGAGAATTTGCACGGGACGCGAACGAATGACGGTGCTGGGCGTGCGGGGATCCTGCGACGCCATCAGAAGCGGACTTTGAGCGAGCCCTTGAACGAGCGGCCCCAGCCGGGAATGCCGGCCGTGAGTTCCGTGTCCTCGTTCAGGAGGTTGTAGGCGGCGAGATCCAGTTCGATATGCTTGCCGAAGGGCTCCCAGGTCAATGCGGCATCGAGCGTCCAGCTCTCGTCGAGTTCGACATTAGCCTCATCGACCCGCTTGCCGATATAGTTGGCGGCAAGGGTGGCCTTCACATTAGCCTCGTTGACCCATGTCAGCGCGACCTGTCCCGTCCAGTCGGGCACATAGGGAAGCGCATCGCCGAACAGGGGCGAACTCGGGTCCGTGTCTTTGGTGCCGGCGTAAGCTATTTTGGAAGACAGGCCGAAACCATGGCCGATCAGGTAATTGGCGCTGACAGCGGCCCGGTCGATCCGCCCTTCGCCTGTTGTGAAGGGGGTGGCCGTCAGCGGTAGCTCAATCTGCAGGTTCTTCGCTTCCTGATGCTGGAACTCGACGGCGGTAAAGAAATCAGGCGTCCATTCCGCATCCCAGCGAACGGCGAGCGTATCGGTGTATCCGCTTTCGTCGGTCGATGTCTGGTTCGGCTGGAGATTGACGATGCCGATGGGCGACAGGGTGGGTACGGTTGTGTCCAGCCCGTCACGCATGAAGCCTGCACGCAGTAACTGCCCGTCTGCAAAGGACCAGGCAATGCCTGCGCGCGGATCGAGCCGCTGCGTATCGGTGCCGCCGCCGGAAATCGATGTGCCGAACAGGGCGTACTCGGCCTTGATGTCGGGCGTGATCTCGTGAAGTACATCGACATAGGCTCGGGCGAGGCCCGATGTTGCCGACGATGAGCTACTGACTGTGGAGCCTGGCGTCTCCCAGTCAATGTCGGTTTGGTTTGTTAAGGCCCGCATTACGCCGCCTTCGATGCCGTAACGCCAGGTAAAGTCGCCGGTCGCCACCGTGTGGTTTAGGGCGGCGATGTAGTAGCGCTCTCGATAGTCGCTCAGCTCGGAATCGTTCTGCACCAGCGCCGGCGTCCCGTCGATGATGATGGTATCGTCGCGGCTGTTGATGTTCGAGGTGCTGAACAGCAAAGCCGCGTTGACGACGTTCTGGTACTCGACCGTATGACTCCAGCCAAAGCCGGCATTGTAGGTTTCGGTGGTCAGGCTCCGTCCCTTAAAAGATGCGCCGCCGGTGGTCGGCGTGGTCAGCCGGTCATCGGTGAAGCGGTCTTTCGAGCCGTTGAAATAGCTGATCACACGGTCATAGGGCGTCGGGTTGGCGGTAACATAGGCGATGCCCTGCCGAACCCGTTTGTCCGTGTCGAGCTGGCCATTGGAGGCAATGGTGCGGTTATCCGGTACGGTTTCCCAGCTCAGGTTCGAATAGAAGCTCACCGGGAACGGTCGGTTGTTGTAGCCCTGAACCTCGGCTTCTGTGGTGTAACCCATATCGCTGCCGCCATAGGTGAACCCGCCGCCGATTGAGCTCTCGATAAAGGGGCGGCTCAGCAATTCCGGGGTCAGCGTGCGGCTGGCAATGACATGCGGTTCCAGCATCAACCCCTGAACCAGCGAGGAGAAGGTGCGGTCGTTGAAGGAGTTGTTGAACAGATCGGTGCCGTAGGCAAAGTCATTGGCAAAGATATCGGTACTGCCGCGCACGGTCTGATCGATATAGGAGGTGCCGGAGAACGGGTCGAAGACGGAATCGCTGTAATATTCCGCCCATGCGTTCATGCCCTGAAAGCGGAAGGCACCGTTCAGGGATGAGCCAGCGTCCTGATTGGCACCCAACGCGCTGTACTGGCCGCCCCGCGCGCGGGCGCGTTTGACGTAATCCTGCGCGCTGCGAATGGCGCCGACGGAATCGTAATTATCGATGGCAATGGCTGTGCGCACGGCGGCGATGGCCGGATCGTTATCATCAAGGCGGTCGGCGTTGTCGAGCGCCTGCATGCCGGGCACGCGGTCACCCTTTTCAAAGTGGGCGGCGGCCAGAAGAAGCTGGCCTTGCGAATAGCTCGGATCAGCCACCGTGCCGGCGAGCAGGTCCTCGATCGCCTTGTCGACCTTGCCGGATTGCAGGTGATACATGCCGCGCACGATGAGGCCAGGCCCAAGCGACGGATCGAGTTCGACGGCCTTGTCGATGGCGCGCTTCGCCGCGTCCATGCGGCCGGTATCGAGATAGAAAACGGCGAGGTTGATGAGGACGACAGGCGAATCCGGTTCCAGCTCGACAGCCTTGAGGTAAGCCGCTTCCGCCTCGCGGTTGCCGCCGCGGTCAGATTGCAGCGTGCCGAGCAGGTTCCATGCGGACGCAGAACCCGGCGTTATCCCGATGATCTGCTGCACATCGCTGATAGCGCCGTCGCTGTCGCCTTCAATACCGGCGCGGTAATGGGCTCTCACCTGGAGTGCCACGGGTTCCTGCGGGTCAAGCGCCAGCGCCCGGTCGAGGGCTTCCTTGACCTGGGCTCGGTCATTGAGAAACATCGCCAGCCAGGCCCGGTAGGCGGGGATTTCCGCCCTGTCGCCGAACCGCCGCTCCGCTTCGGCCAGAACCTTGATGGCGGCCTTGGTGTCCTGCAGGAAACCGACCGCATAGGCGCGCAGGAAGACCTCCGAGATATCGCCGGTCGGATGGGGCAGGCTGATGGTCTTGTCGGGATTGGCAAGCGAGCGGGCATAATAACCGCCGTAAAGGGCAATGCTGCGGCGCTGCTTGTCGAGACGCGGCTCGACCTTGGCGAAGAGGGTTGCCGCATCCGCGTAGCGTCGTTCGGAAGCCGCGATGACGGCTTCGATCAAGCCGATACGGGCCCGCTGTGCCGGAGACAGCGACTTGCCCCGCAGGATGACCAGCGTTTCGCGGGCCTTCTGCCGCCCCTCCAGCGCAAGCTGGCTTTCCGCGAGTGTCAACCATTCCTCGGCAGTTCGGTTATTCGCCGGCAGGGCGGCGATCCGGTCTGCATCGGCCCTCAGCTTTGCCGCAGGCTCAGGCGAGGGGCGCATGTTGAGGAAGGCATCGCGCGGCTGCAGATAAAACAGCATCTGCTCCCGGTCGTCGGATTCCACGATGGTGACGCGGTGCGGCGCTTGCCCGAGCGTGGCCGCTGCCGCCTGGCCCTGTTTCACCTGAAGACTGCCGTGCGGGTTGGAAAACTCGACTTCGCCTTCCAGCACTGACAGCGAGGTCTTGGAGCCGTCGACCGTCATGGTCCAGTCGGTGCCGCGAATGGCGGCGGTGGCTGCGGACGTTTCGACGGAAACGGCCGTGCCACCGCGTTCGGCACGGGCCCAGATCGAACCGGATTGCAGTTCGAGCACCGTATCGGCGTTCGTTCCGCTGGTGATTTGCTTGACGACAAGCGATGAGTTGCGGCCGAGGCGGATCTGCGTGCGGTCGGAAAACAGAATGGCGAGCTGGCCGTTGCCGTTGGTGCGCAGCACGTCGCCGCTGACGAGATCCTGCTTCAGATCGACAGAACGCCAATCGGACACGTCGATGAAGCGGATTTCCTCATCCGATTTGCGAGCAATCACGGCTCCGGCAATCGGGCCGGATCGCGCAACGGTTTCAGCAGACGCCGGCAGGCTGATGCCCACGGCGAACAAAGGCAGCGCGGTCGCCGCTAACAGAATACGATTTATAACCCCAAGCATGGCGTTAACAAATCCTTTAGCAACGGGAAAGTGTCAAGCGGACTTTGACATGCACCCAATTTTCACTAAGGAGTATCGGGGCGGGAAGACGATTGGGGAGACTGGAAACGTGAGTGATTTTGACGGAACGCCGACGGAATTGCTGGAAGAGCCAGAAACGACAGGCGAAATAAACGGAGAATATTTTAACCACATCAAGAAGATAAACGATATCTTCTATGATCAGATCAAGATTTCGGACCAGAAGGCGGCCTATATCTTTACTTTCATGGTTGCCTTCCTTGTTTCGTCTGCGGAAGGCCGCGGCGTGTTCAACTGGACGCGTTATGCCCACGGCTCCTGGTCGGAGGCGTTTGTTTCCGCGGGCCTTGCCATCGCCTCGACCTTCTCCGTTCTGTTTGCCGTCATGGTGGTTCTGCCCCGCCATGTACCGAAGTCTACGTCGCTGTTCTGGGGTACATGGTCGATCCACCGGCCGATTTTCGAGAAGTCGGCCCAGAATCCGAATATAGGCTACCTGTTCCGGGAATATCTGGAAAATGCCGACATCCTGGCGTTCATCGCCAAGCAGAAATATCGTTTCGTGGCACTCGCCTTCCGTGGCCTGATGTTCACCATCATCTTCTACATGCTGCTTCTGCTGGTGACCGAAACGAAGGGGTGAGGCCAATCTGCCGGTTGGGCTCGTGCGTAGATGTTTTGTCTTCGCGCGCTCCCGGCGCTAAGAAAGTGTCATCCGCTCCAACCGATGAGGTCTGCCGTCATGGTGCTGTCGCTGCGTTCCGTCACCAAGCGGTATGAGACGGCGGAGGGTCCGCTGACGGTGCTGAATGCCGTCGATCTCGATCTGGCCGCCGGTCACAGTCTGGCACTCACCGGCGAATCCGGCAGCGGCAAGAGCACGCTTCTGCATCTGGCCGCAGCGCTCGATGCGCCCGATGAGGGAGAGGTGACGGTTGCCGGCCACAGGCTGTCCGGCCTGAATGACGGGAGCCGGGCCGAGGTACGGCGCACCCGCGTTGGCATCATCTTCCAGCAATATAATCTCGTTCCGTCGCTTTCCGTTGCCGCGAACCTGTCCTTCCATGCCCGTCTGGCGGGACGCCGCGATGCGGCGTGGGAAACGGTGCTGGCCAACCGGCTTGGCCTTGCCAGGCTTCTGGAGCGTTATCCCGAACAGCTTTCCGGTGGCCAGCAACAGCGCGTGGCGATCGGTCGAACACTGGCCGCCCGCCCGCCGCTTATTCTGGCGGATGAACCGACCGGCAATCTCGATGAGGTGAATGGCGATACGGTGATGGCACTGCTGCTCGATCTCGTGCGCGAGACCGGTGCCCCTTCTGAGATGGTGACCCATTCGGCCCGGTTGGCTGCGATGCTCGACCGGCATGTGGTACTGACCGGCGGACGCATCCCGCCATGATAACCGCCAGCCTCAGCGCGCTTCTCTCTCACTGGCGCCGTCATCCTTTCCAGCTTGCGATGCTGCTTCTCGGCCTGTGCCTTGCCACGGCGCTGTGGTCTGGCGTGCAGGCCATCAATGCGGAAGCCCGCGCCAGCTATGACCGGGCGGCGGCGCTGATCGGGCAGAACCGGTTCGCCACACTGACGGAGCAGAATGGCGGCGATATCGACCAGCAGACCTATATCGCGCTTCGCCGGGCCGGCTGGCTGGTGTCTCCGGTGGTGGAGGGGACCTGGCGGGTTGATGGTCAACGCCTGCGATTGATCGGGATCGATCCTGTCTCGATGCCTGCCGATGGCACGGCGTCGGGGCTGGCGGGAGCGGGCGTTCTGGTGGAATTCATGACGCCGCCCGGCTTTGTTCAGGTTGCGCCATCTGTGCTTGAGGCCGTGAAAGGTGGCGTGGAAACCCCGCCGCTCAGGGCAAGTGCCGATCTTCTGCCTGGCATGGCCATTGCCGATATCGGCATTGCCCAACGCCTGCTGGGAAAACAGGGGCATATCAGCCGGCTCATCGTGCTGCCCGAGCAGCCGATGGGTGCTCCGGCGCTGTCGGCGGTCGCGCCGGGCCTTGTTGTGCACAACCCACAGGCGGGCGGTGACATCGGCCGGCTGACCGACAGCTTTCACCTGAATCTTACGGCCTTTGGCTTTCTCGCCTTCATGGTCGGGCTTTTCATAGTCTATTCCACCGTAGGTCTTGCCTTCGAGCAACGCCGCCCGACCTTTCGCACACTGCGATCACTTGGGCTTTCGACCCGGCTTCTAATGGCGCTGACACTTGCGGAAACAGCAGGGTTTGCCTTGGTGGCCGGCCTCATCGGTCTGGGGCTTGGCTATCTCGTGGCTGCAGCATTGATGCCGGGCGTGGCCGGAACGCTGAACGCACTCTATGGTGCTACCGTCGAAGGTTCACTCGCCTTTCGCCCGCAATGGGTCTTGAGCGGCCTTGCCATCGCGCTCGGCGGTGCTCTTGTCTCGGCGGCGGAAAGCCTGTGGCGGTTGTCGCGTCTGCCGCTGCTCGCCCCGGCGCAGCCACGCGCCTGGGCACAGGCGTCCCGCCGCATTCTCTTCCTGCAATCCATCGCCGCCATTGCGCTTCTGGCCGGTGCAGGGGGGCTCGCGTTCTTGGGCGGTGGATTGTTAGCTGGCTTTGCGGTTCTCGGCGGCCTTCTGCTCGGTGCGGCCCTGCTGTGGCCCGGCCTGCTTTTCGCCCTCGTTTCGCTTGCTGGCCGCTCGGCTGTGCGACCTATGACGCAATGGTTCTGGGCGGATACGCGCCAGCAGGTGCCCGGTCTGTCGCTGGCGGTCATGGCGCTTCTGATTGCCTTCGCCGCCAATGTCGGCGTCAGCACCATGGTTGCCAGCTTCCGCACCACGTTCACCGGCTGGCTCGACCAGCGGCTGGCCGCCGAGCTTTATGTGACGGCGCGCAGCGAGGCAGAGGCGCGCGATGTGGCGCTCTGGCTGAAGCCGCGGGTGGATGCGCTGCTGCCCATCGTCAATGCGGAGGCCGAACTGGCCGGTCAGCCGGGACAGATCTATGGCGTGGCCGACCACTCGACCTATCGCGACCGATGGCCCCTGCTGCAAGCCCGGTCCGATGTGTGGGACCGGGTCAAGACGGGTGATGGCGTTCTGGTCAACGAACAGCTTTTCCGGCGAAACCATATGGCGTTGGGCGATCGTATTGCTCTGCCGGGAGGAACCGCGCTGCCGGTTGACGGGGTCTATTCGGACTATGGTAACCCGACCGGGCAGGTTATGATCGGGCTCGACCTGTTCGACCGATTGTTTCCCACCGCACAGCACCTGCGTTTTGGTGTCAGAGTGACGCCGGATGCCGTGCCGGGCCTGATGGTGGGGCTGGAGACGGAGTTCGGGCTGGGGTCGATGCATGTGACGGATCAGGCCGCGATCAAGCGCCGGTCGCTCGCCATTTTCGAGCAGACGTTTGCCGTGACCGCCGCACTGAACATCCTGACGCTTGGCACGGCTGGCATTGCACTATTTGCCAGCATGACGACGCTTTCGGGCATGCGGCTGCCGCAGCTTGCGCCCGTCTGGGCCATGGGTGCGCGCCGCGGCATGTTCGCCCGGCTCGAACTCATCCGCACCCTTTTGCTGGTGGTGGCGACGCTTCTTTTCGCCATTCCCGTTGGCATTGCCCTTGCCTGGGTGCTGCTTGCCATCGTCAATGTCGAGGCCTTTGGCTGGCGGCTGCCCTTGCGGCTTTTCCCGCTCGACTGGCTGCGCCTTGCCGGCTTCGCGGTAGCGGCCTCGCTGGTCTCCGTGGCGGTGCCACTGCTGCGGCTTATGCGGATCTCGCCCTCTGATCTGCTGAAGGTGTTTGCCAATGAACGCTAGAGCGCTGCTTGTCCTCTTGCTTTCCGCGCTTGCCAGCGCTGCGTTGGCGCAGGGCTTTGCCGGGCTCGGAGGCGATGCAGGGGGCTATGCAGCGCCGGAGCGGGGCACGGTGTTGACCTTCCCCACCGATCATGGCCCGCATCCGGCCTTCCGCATCGAGTGGTGGTACGTCACCGCCAATCTTAAGGGTGAGGACGGGCGCGACTATGGCGCGCAATGGACACTGTTCCGTTCGGCGCTCGCGCCCCGTGAAGGGGAGGGATGGGCGAGTCCACAAATCTGGATGGGCAATGCCGCGCTGACGACACCCGACACCCACTATTCTGCCGAGCGGCTGGCGCGCGGCGGTATCGGGCAAGCCGGTGTCAAGGCTGAGCCCTTCGCCGCCTACATCGATGAATGGCGCCTTGCTGCGCCGGATGCAGATGGGATCAACCGGCTCGACATGACCGCCGGGGGCAAGGATTTCCGTTACGAATTGCGGCTTGATGCGAACGGCCCGCTCATCCTGCACGGGGATCGCGGCTACTCCGTCAAATCCGAAAGCGGGCAGGCGAGCCATTACTACTCGCAACCGTCCTATCGGGTTTCCGGCACGCTCAATCTGCCCGGAAAGAATGTTGCCGTCACCGGCACGGCGTGGCTCGACCGGGAATGGTCCAGCCAGCCGCTGGCAGCCGACCAGAAGGGGTGGGACTGGTTCTCGCTACACTTCGAAACCGGTGAAAAGCTGATGGGTTTTCGTCTCAGGCATACCGGCGGACGAAACTTCGTGTCCGGCACCTGGATTGCGGCGGATGGCACGGCGACGCCGCTGGAACCCAACGCGCTGAAGTTGACGCCACAGGCGACGGCGCAGGTGGTGGGGCGCACGGTTCCGGTTCTCTGGCGGGTGGAACTACCCGTACTGCAACTCGACGTGACGGTGAAGGCGATCAACGATGCCGCGTGGGTCGAGGGGCGCTTCCCCTATTGGGAGGGGCCGGTGCGGGTCACGGGCTCAAACCAGGGGGCAGGTTATCTGGAAATGACCGGATACGAATAGAAACAGGCAGAAAGGAGCCTGGATTTTGATCCGAAGAGCATTGGCGCGCGTTTAGGGAAGCAATCGATCCACGATCAATCCGGAGGGATGATATGTTTCGCCTTGCCGCCAGTGTCTTCACCGCCGTCCTTGTCGGGCTCGTTCCCGCCCGCGCAGCGGATGCCGCGTCACTCAGTCTTGAACGTTACTTCAAAGGGTCCACCGTTGCGACCGGCAGCTTCACTGCCATTAACGGCGTGAAGCGGACGTTCACCGTGAACCTGAACGGAAAGTGGGATGGCAGGACGCTCGTTCTTGTCGAGGACTTCCGCTATGCCGATGGCGAACGGGACCGCAAGACATGGCGCTTCCGCAAGATTGCGGAGAATCGCTACACCGGCACCCGCGAGGATGTGGTTGGCGAAACCACTGTGACAATACGCGGCGACACCGCAACATTCACCTACCTCGTCGATATTCCCGCCTCCGGCAAGGCGATGCGCGTGCGTTTTCACGACCGCATGGTGCTGAAGCCGGATGGCACGCTCGTCAACAACGCGCTGGTGACGAAGTGGGCGCTACCGGTGGCGTGGACCAAGGTCGTGTTCCACCGTAAATGAGGATGTGAGCTACGATTATGCCCAACCATGATTTCGACGCCCTGATCGGTCGGGTGGCGCTGGGAGACCGCGCCGCCTTCGCTCGTCTTTACCGCGCCTCAAGCCCGAAACTTTTTGCCGTCTGTCTTCGTATCTTGCGAGACAGGACGGATGCGGAGGAGGCGCTACAGGAGATCTACATCAAGATCTGGCAGCGCGCCCGCGGCTTCGCCACCCGTTCCGGAACGGCGATGAGCTGGCTGGTTGCGATCGCCCGAAACCACGCCATCGACGTGATCCGGGCGAGACGACCGGCGACGCAGGACATTGACGATCTGGCCGAGGCTCTCGATGATGGCGCCCCCAACCCAGAGGAGGTGGCGGCGGGACGTGATGAGGGTCGCCGGATCGACGATTGCATGAAGCGGCTGCAGGCCCCACAGGCAGACGCGGTGCGGCGTGCCTATGTCGAGGGCTTGAGTTATCTTGAACTGGCAGATGAACTGAAAGTGCCGCTGAACACGGTACGGACCTGGCTTCGGCGAAGCCTGCTCAAACTGAGAGAGTGCATGGAGCAATGACGACAGGCGACAAGGACCGGCTGATGACCCGCGATGACGATGCTCTGGCTGGCGAATATGTGCTTGGCGTTCTGCCGGCGAAGGAGCGTCGTGCGATCGAGGCGCGCATGGTCTCGGAGCCGGAGTTTGCCCGGCTCGTTGAACGCTGGCAGGCGAATACCGATGGCTGGAACGAAGCCTATGGCGAAGCCGCACCGGATGCCGCCGTCTTTGCCCGCATCGAAGATCGCCTGTTCGGTGCGGATGCATCACGCCCGACCGGCTTGTGGTACTCGCTCGCCTTCTGGCGCGGTCTTGCCGTGGGTTCCAGCTTTGCGGCCCTTGCCGCCGTCACGGTTGCCTTCGGCTGGCTACCATTCGGGGCTGCGCCTACACCGCTTGTGGCCGAGCTTTCTGCGCCCGGCGGCACCATGGCCCTTCTTGCTTCCTATAACGCAGCCGATGGCAGGATGAAGATTGTGCCGGCGGCAACGCGCGAGACCGGGCAGAAATCGCTGGAACTGTGGATCGTGCCCGGCAGCGGCAGCCCGAAATCATTGGGCGTGCTGCAGGCGGGAGCCGGGGGTGAGATCGTCATTCCCGAGGATATGCGCACCGGTCTTCATGACGGCGTCGTTCTCGCGGTCACGGTCGAGCCGTTTGGCGGCTCGCCCACAGGCTTGCCAACAGGGCCGGTCATCGTCAGCGGTGCCATTCGGAACCTCTAAAAAATAACAAATTCATGGTTTTGTAAAAAATATCGATCCTGCTTGAAACTTTCTGAAGCGCCGCCTCGTCTCTTGTAGCGCCACCGGTTGAACAGTGGCGGCCCGGTGGGAATGGCCCCCGGTGCCTGATATGTCTCTATGGAGGATACCCGATGCGAAACGTCTCGATCCGCGCGCTCTCGTTTGCTGCCGTTCTTTCCCTCGGTGCTGTAGCCGCCCACGCCGCGAACCCTGAAGTCGGCGGTGCGCCGATGCTGGAAACGAAGAACATCGTCGAGAATGCCGTCAACTCGAAGGATCACACCACGCTGGTTGCTGCCGTCAAGGCTGCCGGTCTGGTGGAAACGCTGCAGGGCAAGGGTCCGTTCACGGTCTTCGCGCCGACCAATGAAGCCTTCGCCGAATTGCCGAAGGGCGCAGTTGATGATCTGCTGAAGCCGGAAAACAAGGCCAAGCTGGCCAAGGTTCTGACCTGCCATGTGGTCGCCGCCAATGCGCTTTCGCCGGCCATCGAGAAGATGATCACCGACGACAAGGGCGAGCATGACGTGAAAACTGTCGGTGGCTGCGTGCTCAAGGCCAAACAGAGCATGGGCAAGATCACGCTGACCGATGAAAACGGCACCGTGGCCCATGTCACCATTGCCGATGTGAAGCAGTCGAACGGCGTCATCCACGTCATCGACAAGGTGCTTCTGCCGAAGATGTAATCTGTCGTCTCCGCCCCCGAGACGAAAGGCCGGTTCGCAAGAGCCGGCCTTTTTATGAAGTAAGTAAACCTCCACCTACAGTGGAGCACTGGACTGGTTCTACGTTGTAGCTGAGAGACCTCCGCGCTTGGACCGTTATGCTGGCGGGACATTGAACGGAGGTTTTATGGATGAACAATCGCAATCACATGCGACGTGGGATTGTAAGTACCGCGTTGTTTTTGGCAGCAAGTACCGGACGAAGCGTCTTTACGGTGACGTGCGAAGGGAGTTGGGGGAGCTATTCCATCGTCTTGCGGTTCAAAAGTGCTGCAAGATCGAGGAAGGGCACCTTATGCCTGACCATGTCCACATGCTGATATCGATCCCGCCAAAGTATTCGGTTTCGCACATTGTCGGCTTTTTAAAGGGTAAGACAGCCCTTTGCATAGCGAACAAATATGCCCGGAAACGGCGTTACAAGGGGTATCACTTTTGGGCGCGAGGGTACTTCGTGTCGACCACAGGGTACAATGAGCAGGTCGTCAGACGTTATATCCGTAATCAGGAAAAGGCCGACAACGCTTCCGACTTTGCCGACCTGTTTAATCGTAGCTACTAACTTATAGCAAAACCGCTTCTAGCGGTTCAAGCGCAGCGTTTCAAACCTCCACCTCTCGTGGAGGTCATGACTTTATCTGATGAAGTAAGACATAAATGAACCAAGTAAAATGGCGACGCAGATCAGCGATAGAATGCAGTTCATTGTGGGAATGATTGACCCGGTGCCCATCGACACCTTATCCTGCACACATGATACCGGCTGAAGAACATGCAGGATCAGTAACGCTGACCATCTATGCCGTCGAATTGGCCAACCGACATTGTCCAGTATCTTGCACATGATTTCGAGAAGTTACACAGATAGGGCTCTGTTGCAAGAATTCTGATTGGTCGCAAAGCGGGCTTCCTACGCCTCGGTCACGCGGCTTTTGCATCGAGGTTCTGGGATAGGACTGCCACAATTTCGGTAAGTGCGCTGGGTCCGATTCCGAAAGCCTGTTCAAGTTAAATATCGCGGCCTGGCCCTTGCGTAGAGTCCACATCACCTCGAAACCCTAGATCGTCGCGTAGGCTGTCTTCAACGTCTTGAAACCTCTGACCGGTTTGATCATCTGTTTCAGCTTGTCGTGATCTGTGATCGGCCTCAACGACATTGTTCAGATATTTGACCTGCCGGTGCTCCAGTTCCTTTGGGCATTTGCCTTCGGCTTTCAGCTCGGAGATCGCTATACCGTAGGTCGGTGCCTTGTCGGTGGTGATGACGGTTGGCTTTTCCCAATCCTTCAAGCCATTCAGGGCTTTGCTGAGAAATCGCTTCGCTGCCTTGGCGTTGCGTGTCGGCGAGAGATAGAAGTCGATCGTATTCCCAAACTTGTCGACGGCGCGGTACAAATATGTCCACTTGCCGCGAACCTTCACATAGGTCTCATCGACTCGCTAGCTCGTCGATTGCGGCTGGCGCCAATGCCAGCGCAGGCGTTTTTCGATTTCCGGCGTAAGTTTCTGGACCCACCGACAGATCGTGGAATGATCGACGGCCAAACCCCGTTCGCTCATCATTTGCTCGAGATCGCGGTAGCTCACTCCATACCGGCAATACCAGCGAACCGCCCACAAAATCACTTCACCCTGAAAATGACGCCACTCAAAACCGCTCATCAGAACTCTCGCCGAAAATCACCGACGCTCTTTCCCCTATGAAAGGATTCTTTGCAACAGAACCGCCAGACGCTCGGCTAGAGCATTTCCAATGGAATCCGGATACGGGGTTCACCGGAAAGGCGCCAGCGCGTATTTCCGGACTGAACGGCAAATCGCGGGATGATCAACGCCGCTGGTGCGCTCATCATAATGCCCGGAGACCCGCTGACCCGGCAAGACCGGGGAGAGACCTACCCACTTCCCGGTAGGTTCGTGCAAATCGGCCGGTTGGCAGCCTTGAGCAATGCCGCCCGGGCGCTATCCTTCCCCCATCAACGAACCGCACGCTGCATCCGCGCATTGAGGAGTGCCGCAGCGAAGGGATCGAATGGAGGGACACCATGCCATTTCTACTGGCGTTTTCACGCGCCATCGATGCGGTCAGCAATTTCGTCGGCAAGGCGATTTCCTGGCTGCTGCTCGCCGCGATCCTGATCAGCGCGCTCAACGCTATTTCCCGCAAGGTGTTTTCGGTCAGCTCCAATGCCTGGCTGGAATCGCAATGGTATCTGTTTTCCGCAGTCTTCCTGATTGCGGCGGGTTACACACTGCTTTCCAACGAGCATGTGAAAGTAGACCTGATCTACGGCAAGCTGCCGCGCAAGGGCCAGATCATCGTCGATATCTTTGGCACGATCTTCTTCCTCATGCCCTTCTGCCTCATCACCGTCTACCTGTCCTGGCCGGTCTTCCTGCAGAAGTTCGCCTCCGGCGAAGTCTCCAATAACACCGGCGGACTGCTGCAATGGCCCGCCTGGCTGTTGATCCCGGTTGGCTTCGGCCTTCTGGCGTTGCAGGGCTTCTCTGAACTCATCAAGCGCATCGCCATTCTGCGCGGGGATATTCCCGATCCGGTGGCGGAAGCCGATGCCGAAGCCGCGGCGCTGTGAGGGAGACGAGATCATGACTGCATTTTTCGCTGAAAATCTCGCGCCGATCATGTTCGCGGCGCTGATCATCATTCTGCTGATCGGCTATCCCGTTGCCTTCGCACTGTCCTTTGTCGGTTTTGTCTTCGGCTTCATCGGCATCGAGCTGGGTCTTCTGCCGGCGACGCTGTTCCAGGCCATTCCCGACCGTATTTTCGGGCAGATGTCGAACGAGACGCTGCTGGCCATTCCCTTCTTCACCTTCATGGGACTCATTCTTGAAAAAAGCGGCATGGCGGAAGACCTGCTCGATACGATCGGCCAGCTTTTCGGCCCGGTCCGCGGCGGCATCGCCTTTGCCGTGATCTTCGTCGGTGCCATTCTGGCCGCCACGACGGGGGTCGTTGCGGCTTCGGTCATCTCGATGGGCCTCATTTCGCTGCCGATCATGCTGCGCTATGGCTATGACCGCAAAATTGCGGCCGGCACCATCGCCGCATCCGGTACGCTTGCGCAGATCATTCCGCCGAGCCTCGTTCTCATCGTTCTCGCCGACCAGCTCGGCCGTTCGGTGGGCGATATGTATAAGGGTGCGCTGGTACCCGGCCTGCTGCTTGTGGCCATCTATTCGCTGTTCATCATCGGCACGTCGATCCTCAGCCCGCACAAGGTGCCGGCGCTACCGCCGGAAGCCCGCACGCTGCGCGGCGGCAAGCTTCTGCTGAAGGTCATCACATCGCTCGTGCCGCCGCTGGTGCTGATCTTCCTCGTGCTTGGCACGATCTTCATCGGTCTTGCCACACCCACCGAGGGCGGTGCGATGGGCGCTGTGGGTGCCATGTTGCTGGCCGCCGCCAACGGCAAGCTGAAGCTCGGCCTCGTCAAGCAGTCGCTTTATTCCACGGCCAAGCTTTCGGCCTTCGTGCTGTTCATCCTGCTCGGCGCGCGCATCTTCTCGCTCACCTTCTATGGCGTGAACGGCCATATCTGGGTCGAGCACTTGATGACCTCAGTGCCCGGCGGTGAGGTCGGCTTCCTGATCGTTGCCAACCTGCTGGTGTTCTTCCTGGCCTTCTTCCTCGATTATTTCGAGCTGGCCTTCATCATCATTCCGCTGCTGGCGCCCGTTGCCGATGCGCTCGGCATCGATCTCATCTGGTTCGGCGTGATGCTGGCGATCAACATGCAGACCTCGTTCATGCACCCGCCCTTCGGCTTCTCGCTGTTCTTCCTGCGCTCGGTGGCTCCCACCCGTGCCTACAAGGACCGCCTGACCGGCCAGACCATTCAGCCGGTGACATCGACGCAGATCTATCTGGGCGCGATTCCCTATCTGCTGATCCAGCTTGGCATGGTCATCGTCGTCATCGCCTTCCCCGGTATCGTGATGCACTACAAGTCCGGCCACAAGGTAGCTGATCCGGCGTCTGTTCACATCAACGTGCCGATGACCGGTGCCGGTGGTTCGGCCGATCCGTTCGCCAATCCCTTTGCCGCGCCTGGCGGTGCTGCCCCCGGCTTCGGCGCCCCGGCCACTCCCGGCGCAACGCCCGAAACGCCTGCGGCACCTTCGTTCGGGGCTCCGGCACCGGCCTTCGGCACGCCCGCCCCGTCTTTCGGGGCTCCGGCAAAGCAACCCTGATCCGCATTCCGGCCTCTCCCCCATGGGAGAGGGGCCGGCCACCATCCGGATGTCATATCCGGTATTTCTCAAAGGAGGAGGAAACCTATGAGCAACAGCATGGACCGCAGACGCTTCCTGTCCGGCGGCGCAATGGCCGGAGCAGCGGCAGCCGCATCGGCGGCAACGCTCGCCACCCCGGCGCTTGCCCAGTCGTCGCCGAATATCCGCTGGCGTCTGACGTCGGGCTTCCCAAACAATCTCGACACCATCTATGGCGGTGCCGTGGTCATGGCGAACGCGGTGAAGGCGATCACCGGCGGCAAGTTTGAGATCCAGGTGTTCCAGGCCGGCGAACTCGTGCCGGGCGGTCAGGCCATCGACGCGGTGAAGAACAACACCGTCGAAATCGCCCACACCTGCGGCTACTATTTCACGGGGAAGGATCCGACCTTCGCCATCGGCTCCACCATTCCCTTCGGCCTCAATGCCCGCCAGCAGAATGCCTGGCTGTATCACGGCGGCGGCAACGAAGCCTATGACGCCTTCCTTTCGGATTACGGCGTGATCGGCAAGCCGGGCGGCGCCACGGGCACGCAGATGGGCGGGTGGTATCGCAAGGAAATCAAGAGCGTCGAAGACCTCAAGGGCCTGAAAATGCGTATCGCCGGCGTGGCCGGTCAGGTCATGGCCAAGCTCGGCGCCGTACCGCAGCAGCTTCCTGGCGGCGATATCTACCCGGCGCTGGAACGCGGTACCATCGACGCCGCCGAGTGGGTCGGCCCCTATGACGACGAGAAGCTCGGCTTCTACCAGATCGCGCCCTATTACTACTATCCGGCGTTCTGGGAAGGCGGCCTCACCATCCACTTCTTCATCAACAAGGACCAGTACGCTGCCCTTCCGGACGAGTACAAGGCCGCGCTCGACACCGCCTGCAAGGCAGCCAACATCAACATGCAGGCGCTGTACGACGTGAAGAACAAGGATGCGATCCGCTCGCTCGTATCCAAGGGCACCCAGCTTCGCCCGATGCCGCGCGACGTGCTGGATGCCGCTTACAAGGCGAGCTTCGAACTCTACGAAGAGTACGGCCAGAAGTATCCCGCCTGGGCGAAGATCTATCCGGGCTGGAAGAAATTCCGCGACGAGAGCTACGAGTGGTTCCGCGTCGCCGAATACACCTATGACAGCTATGGCTATGCCATGCAGGCCGCTGGCAAATAAGCGAACTGCAACCGCAAATGCGAACGGCAACCCCCGAATGGCCGCATTCGGGGGTTTCTTTTTGCCGGGGTCGAAGGGGCGTAGAATCTGCTTGACCTGAACGTGAGACAGGCGCATGTGCGTCGCGCGCGCTTCTGCGTGAATTTCAAAGGAACCGTAAAGATGGACCCCGACAGTCGAAGTTTTCGACCGCTGTCTGCCGCCCTGTCCGGTTGAGGGATGATCCATCCTGCTCCGGGCGGGCGATAAGCCCAAAAGGAGCATACCCATGCTGCGCATGTTCGTTCGTGAGACGGATCGTCTTGTCCTGCGTGAAAACCTGCCGGAAACGCTGGCCGAAGCCGTGAACCCGGTGATCTGGTACGACCTGCTGAACCCGACGCCGGCAGAAGCCCGGGAGGTCGAGGTGGCCCTCGGCCTTTCCGTTCCCACCCGTGACGAGATGGAGGAGATCGAGCTTTCGGCCCGCCTCTATCAGGAAAACGGCGCGAATTTCATGACGCTGACCGCCCTCATCGTCACGGATGGCGGTGAACCCGGCAAGACGCCGATCACCTTCATCCTGAAGGACAAGGTTCTCGTGACCGTGCGCTATGCGGTGGCACGCCCGTTCGATCTCTTCGTGGCCCGCGCCCGCCATGCCGGCAACGGCCAGATTTACGGCAGCGGCGAGCCGATCATGCTCGGCCTCATTGAAGCGCTGACGGACCGTCTGGCTGATATTCTGGAGCGGGTTGGGAACGAAATCGACGTGATTTCCCGCAGCGTGTTTCGCGGGCAAAGCAGCAGCGCCCAGAAGAAGACCAACGACCTCCAGTCCCTGATCGAGCAACTTGGCCAGAAGGGTGATTTCCTCGGCGGCGTTCGCGAAAGCATGGTCTCCATCTCGCGCCTCGTCACCTATCACGGTGCGCTGGAAGGGCCGGGTCGCAAACCGACGAAGGAATCGCGCCAGATGGTGAAGCTTCTGCAGCGCGATGCGGTGTCGCTTGGCGATCACGCCACGTTTCTGTCGGGCAAGGTCAACTTCCTGCTCGATGCAACGCTCGGCCTGATCAATCTGGAGCAGAACCAGATCATCAAGATTTTCACCGTCGCTTCCGTCGTGTTCCTGCCGCCAACGCTGGTCGCATCAGTCTATGGCATGAACTTCGAGTCCATGCCCGAACTGCAATGGCACCTCGGTTATCCCTGGGCCGTGCTTGTGATGATCGCCTCGGCGGCCCTTCCGTTCTACTTCTTCAAACGGCGCGGCTGGCTCTGAAGTCCTGCGATCTCTGCGTGGCGTTCAGGCCTTGTCGGAGGGCTGTTCGGCGTGATCGGCGCCGGTCAGCATCTTTTCCAGCCCGGAAAGTTGCGCGTGATGGAGAAGCAGGACGTTGAGCTTGCCCGCAAGCTGGCGGGCCGCGCGGGTGTAATCCGTCGGTGCAACGACAGCGGCGTGTGTGGCGTCAATAAACGCGGCGGCGGCATGCACTTCCTGAATGGCCTTGTTGCCGACAGCGCTGGAGTGCAGCTTGCACTGCAGCGCCACCTTGATGCCGTTCTTGACGGCGACGACATCGACACCCTGATCGCCGGACGAACGGGTTGCTTCCGCTTGCCAGCCGCAGCGGGCAAGCTGGCCGGCGCACCAGCGCTCATATTCGTAGGGGTCGGCTGAGGCAAAACGCCCTCCGGCAGATGAGGCATCGGCATCCGCCGCCCACTCCTTGACGCGTTCCGTCAGCTCCGCATCGAAGAGCGCAATGCGCTCCGGTGCACCGGAAATGTCGGTACTGGCACGAAAGCGCTCCAGTTCCTTTGTCCAGGCCTTCATCTCCAGCCCGCCATAAGGGTTGCGGCTCACGAGTTGCCGATAGCGCAGTGACAGCGCTTCCCGATGCTCCTGGCCAGCGGCATGCCAGCGTCGCATCTCATTCGTGTCCCGGGCCTTTTCGGCAAGGCGGGCGAGCATCCACCAGACGAAGGCGATGATGACCGGGACAAGAAGCCCGGCCCCGAAGAAGAAGGGCCAATAGTGCCAGCCATAAAACGAGGACAGCGCCGCGGCAACGGCGGCGCCGAAAACGAACAGGTACATGGAACAATGCCTCTTCTCGGTCTGCTTTCAACGGCAGCGGTTTTTGCCCGCAGAAATACGTTCCTCATATGTTCTCACATTGAAAGCTGTTTTGGCAAGAGGCGGGTCGATATCGACGGTGTTTTCCGCAGTTTAGTGGCGCGTCGCGATCATCCAGCTTCGCTCTCTGCGCTTTCAGTTGTCGGTCTCACGCATGTCGTCGCCGCAAAGCCGCTGCACACCTTTGCGCGACATGCTTTCGTGGCGCGACCTGATCGGGATGTGACCGGAAAACATAAAAAGAGCGGCCTGGAGCCGCTCTTTCTGGTTTCATCAAAGCGACGGATTCAGGCTACGCGCCGTTGTTCGTTGCCGTGATGGTGGGCAGAAGCTGCCCCCGGGGCCCGGATGGCTGAACGGCGGTTGAGCTTGAATGAGCTGACCAGCGTCGTCAGCAACGCCGAGCCATCGGCGAGCGTGTGGCTGATGGCGGTCGTTTCTTCCACCATGGCCGCGTTCTGCTGCGTCATCTGGTCGATCTCGTTCACGGCCGCGCTGATTTCATGCAGGCCGGACGACTGTTCGGAGGCGGCGGTGGCGATGGCATCGACGTTCTCGGTGATCGAGGCCACGTAACCTTCGATCGTGCCGAGCGCCTTGCCGGTTTCGCCGACGAGAACCACACCCTGTTCGACTTCCTGCGTCGAATGGTTGATCAATCCCTTGATCTCCTTGGCAGCCTTGGCTGAACGCTGGGCAAGTTCACGCACTTCCGTTGCGACCACAGCAAAGCCCTTACCGGCATCGCCAGCACGGGCGGCTTCAACGCCTGCATTGAGCGCCAGCAGGTTGGTCTGGAACGCGATCTCGTCGATCACGCCGATAATCTGGTTGATCTCGCTGGAGGCCTTTTCGATCCGGTGCATGGCCTGGATGGCATTGCGGACCACATTGCCCGACTGGGCAGCACAATCGCGCGCTTCCTTTACCAGCTTGCGCGTTTCAATGGTGCGATCGGTGGAATTGCGAACGGTGGCGGTGACCTGTTCGAGCGCGGCAGAGGTCTGTTCGAGCGCGGCCGCCTGCTGTTCGGTGCGCCGGGCCAGATTGTCGGCGGCCGAGCGCATTTCCTGGCCGTTATTGTGCAGAAGGTGAGTCTGGTCGAGAACCTGCACCAGCGTGGCCTGGAACGTGGCGATCGACATGTTGAAGTCCTGGCGCAGGCGTTCGAAATCGCCTTCGAAGGGTTCGTCAATGGTCATGCGGATGTTGCATTCAGCCAGACGGTGCAGGCCGGCGCCCAGTTTTTCGAGCACGAACTGCAGATTTTCAGCCTGAAGGCGCGTTGCGCTTTCGCGGGCCGAGCGTTCGGCATCGCTCAGGGCGCGCTCGGCTTCGGCAACCTGTTCCAGACGAATCTTTTCCTGCCCAGCATCGCGGAACACCTGCAGGGCGGCGGCCATTTCGCCGATTTCATCGCGGCGTCCGATCATCGGCACAGGTGTGTCCAGATCACCCGCGGCCATGGTGCTCATGTGGTCGGTGATGCGCGTCACGGCATTGATGGCGCGGAAGCGAATGTACAGAATGCCAGCGATGAACAGAAGAATGGACGCCACACACACGCCGATAGCGATGACTTCCGACCAGAAGAGGGTCGTTGCCGTGCGGGTCTGCAGGTTTTGCGTGTATTGATCGGTCATGGCGACGAGTTCGACCACGGCCTTCTCATGGGCGTGGAAACTGTCCTGCAGCGTGTCGAGCATTTCATGGACGTTGCGGCGATCACTCGAAAGAAGCGCCGGCAGGAAACGACCGGTCATTTCTGTCCAGAACAGGTCGCCCTTGGCCAGCACATCATCCTGAAGCTTGGCGTTCAGGTGAGCGGGCAGATCGCTCGATTTCCAGTAACCGCGACGGCCTTCGTAATCATTCTTGAGCTTGGCGATGCGCTCGGAATTTTCCTTCACGAGATCGGGATGCAGGGCGGCCTCGCCCGCCAGCATATAGGCTTCCACGAGGTAAAGCGGCGGCGGCAGGATGTCGGCCACCAGATCCTTGCCGTCGATGATCTCGGCAAAGATGGGCCCATTCACCTTCACACGGTTCAGCGTCGTGGTGGATACCACAAGCGATCCGATCAACCCGGCAGTCACGAGAACCGCGAATACAAAGAGTGTCCGCGCGATCGTAAGTTTCATGGAAATCTCCTGAAGCGGCCATCAGCATGCCAATCGAAACCGGCGGCCGGTTGGGGTCATGTGCGAATGCCACTGCAAACACCCCTGGGCGAGAGGGCGGTGCAACGGGCTCGGGACATTTTGCGGTAAGTCGCTGAAATCATTTCAGGAGAACCGATATATAGCAACGAACCCTTGCTTACCTGTTAATGAAGTAGAGTTCATCAGGGTGAAATTTGCACGATCAGGCGGTGCTGCGTGCCTTCGCGGCGGCAAGAGGTGGCAAGCCGAAAGGCGGTTGACTCCCAGGGGTGGCGGCAACCTGTTAAAGCGCAATTATTACGGGAAATTAACTGGAACGACTGGGCCGGCGGGCGCATAGAAGCGTCTTTCCGTTCATGCGAGGTCGATCGATGAAAGCACTTCTCTTCCGCTACGCCACACCCTTCACCACCGGGCTTTTCATGGTCTCGCTCGTTTCCGGTGTGCTGATCTTTTTCCACTTGGGCGGTGGTGCGTTCAAGGGCATGCACGAATGGCTCAGCATGGTGCTGATTGTGCCTTTTGTCCTGCATCTGTGGCGCAACTGGCGCCCGCTTGTATCCTATTTCAAGCATTGGCCGATGGCGATTGCACTGGCGCTTTCGCTGGCCGCTTCCGCCGCCTTTTTCCTGCCGGCCGGTGGCGTTGCCGGCGGTCCGCCGCAACTCGCCTTTCTTCACAAGGTGCTGAACAACAAGGTTGCAGATATTGCGCCGCTCGTTGGCGATACGCCGGAGACGCTGACGGCAAGGTTGAACGCGGCGGGCTATGCCGCCACGCCCGACGCGGTACTTTCAGACATTCAGGCCAGGGCCGGCAAGAGTGACGTCCAGCTCATCGGCGTTCTCATGCCGAAGCCGTGAGCATCAAACGGAGCGCATCAGCCCGCCATCGACCCGGATGTTCTGCCCGGTAATATAAGCGGCGCCCTCCGAGGCGAGGAAGGAAATCGTTGCGGCGATTTCCTCCGACTTGCCATAGCGCCCCATCGGTACGGAATGGCGACGTTCATCCGTGGCGGGCAGGCTGTCGATCCAACCTGGCAAGACATTGTTCATGCGGATATTCTCCGGCGCGTAGGTATCGGCAAACAGCTTGGTGAAGCTTGCAAGCCCGGCCCGGAAGACGGCGGATGTCGGGAACATCGGCGAAGGCTCGAACACCCAGGCCGTCGAGATGTTGATGATCGCGCCGGATTTCTGTTTCTGCATATGCGGTGTCACCAGACGGGTCGGGCGAACGACGTTCAGGAAATAGGTTTCCATGCCCTTCATCCATTCCTCGTCGGTAATGTCGAGGATGGGCGCACGCGGGCCGTGGCCGGCGGAGTTGACGAGAACATCGATCCGTCCGAATGCAGCCAACGTCTCGTCAACAAGACGCGCCAGATCCTCGTTCGACTGGTTGGAGCCGGTCACCCCGATCCCACCGAGCGAAGCGGCGAGTGCTTCGCCCTTGCCGGAGGAGGAGAGGATGGCGACCTTGAACCCATCGGCCGCCAGGCGCCGCGCTGCCGCCGCTCCCATGCCACTGCCGCCCGCCGTGACAATCGCTACTTTCTGGTCCGTCATGATCGCATCTCCTTGTATATGCCTGTTGGCCGGAGCGCGATGCTAGAGCATTTCCAGTGAAAGTACGATGCCGTTTTATCTCCCCGAAGCGGCGGGAGTGAATGACACATTTCGTCGTTATCCAGCGGGCAACTCACCCCGCCGCAAAAAGGGCTGGCGCTTCGGGTCAGTAGACCGGGAAGAGGCCCCAATAGAAGTATTCGGCTTCATATTCGCTGATGCGATCCTCGTCCGCAGCGTCCCCTTGGGATTGGCGCTCGGCGGTGCCGGGAAGCGGCTTCAATTGCGCCTCAATCAAATCCCTGAAAAAGGCGGCTATATCGTTGAACGAAAGCAAGCTGGTCATGGCAGTGCTCCAATCGTTGTTCACGCTTTGGAGTGTTGCGATGTTCGCGGTATCCGTCAAGTCTATGGCGCGCAAAATTATTCTAATAAATCCCTATATGTCGCTGATGTGTGCCTGTGACGAAAGGGCGTGTCACAGTGCACCCAGAACGAGGTTGCGTTTTTTTCTCAATAGAAGGGCGAAATCGGAATAAAAATTCATCATCCTGCGCAAGGTCGAGGCGTTTTCCTCGCCTTGTGGCGGTCAGTTCAGCAGGCCCCGGCGGTTTTCGTGCAGGCACAGCGCAGCCGCTTGCCGGGCATCGGCGGGATAGCCGAGGAAATACCCCTGGCCGATGTCACAGCCGAGATTCGTCAACCAGCGCAACTGCCCCTCGCTTTCGATGCCTTCGGCCGTAATCTTGATGCCGAGACCCGAGCCCAGAGCGATAATCGCCCGCACGACCTTGTCCTGCCGTTCGCTGTCGTCGCCGGAGCGAATGAAGCTGCGGTCGATCTTGATCTTGTCGAAATGGAATTGGGTAAGCTGCGAGAGGCTCGAATAGCCGGTGCCGAAATCGTCCAGTGCGATGCGAATGCCGGCGGTCGTCAGATCATCGAGGATGCGGCGAGCGGTCTTGGTGTCATTGATGAGGGCACTCTCCGTCACCTCCACCTCCAGCCGGCGGGGCGAAAGGCCGCTTTCGTTCAATGCACGGATGATCCGCAGGCCGAGCAATGGATCGGAAAGCTGTGTGGGCGAAATGTTGAAGGAAAGCGAGACGCTTTCCGGCCAGCGCATGGCGTCGGCACAGGCTTGCCGCAGAAGCTGGTCGGTCAGCTCCACGATCAGTCCGGCCTCCTCGGCCAGTGGAATGAATTCGGCCGGCGAAACATATTGCCCGGGCGATGTCTGCCAGCGGGCGAGTGCCTCGAAGGCGACGATTTCGCTGCTCTTGAGATCGATCAGCGGCTGATAATGCGGCACGATGGTGCGGGCACGAATGGCCTTGCGCAGTTCCGTTTCCATCGTTGCACGCCGGACCGCTGCCATCTCCATGGCGGCGTCGAAGCGGGCGACGGCATTGCGGCGCGTCTTCTTGGCGGCGTACATGGCGCAATCGGCCTGGTTCATGGCCGTTCGAAGGTCTGTTGAGTCTTCCGGCATGATTGCAACGCCGATGCTGGCGCCGATGTCCGCGGTCATACCGCTGAGATGCATGGGGCGGCACAGATAGCGCAGCAGGCGCGCGCCCGTTCCCATGGGGTCATTGGCACCCTGGCGCGCGGCGATGACAATGAATTCGTCATCGCCCAGACGGTAGATCTCGTCATCGGGGAAGACATCGTTCAGCCGCTTGGCTACGGTCTTGAGAACCTGGTTGCCACCATCCTGCCCAAACAGATCGTTGACGCGTTTGAAGCCACGCAAATCCAGCGAGTAGACTGCATACGCACCTTGTCCGCCGTCTGTTCGGTTACGTTCGGTCAGGCGCGATTCCAGCATGCGCCGGTTCGCAAGCTCCGTCAGCGGGTCGTGGCAGGCGATCCACTCCACGCGCTTTTCCGCCTGCAGGCGCTGTTCGATTTCCGTGGAAAGATCGCGAATACGCAAGGCCGCATAGATCATGCCCAGAAGGCCCGCCACGCAAAGGCCGGTCAACAGCTCATCGAGATGTATGTTCTCGTAGGAGCGGAAAACAGCGTCGAGTGTCTCGTGCGCATCAAAGATGATGGCCGTCAGGAAGAGAACGGCGAAGATGAGGAGAAAAATGGCCGCTTCGCGGTAGGCCCTGTTTTTGACGCGTCGTTTCATGAGGGCTCTCTGAAGCGACAGGCCCCATACGGCAGTGCATGCCGAACTTGAGGCCTGTCGCTATTGGGGGTGCTGAAAACGGGCCATCATGTCCCTACACTCCCAATTCTGGCGTTCACATCTTTCGGTGAGGTGAAGCGATTAGTTAGAATTCGCGCAATTGCATAAATTAGAGGCGCGTTTGCGTAGAACGTTAGTCTATGAGACGGCGTCGGATCGCCTCGGCGACGCCATGCACCCGGTTTGAGGCACCGAGTTTCTTGATGGCTGTCTTGATATAGGTGTTGACGGTATCGACCGCATAACCGCTCTCCGCGGCGATAGCCTCGCTTGTGCGGCCACGGCTGGACAGCCTGAGGCAGATGATCTCGCCATCCGACAGCCTGAGCGACTGGGCCTGGAACTTGTCGAGGATCGGGCGCGTGACGGCGGAATAGACGGCGGTGGCCGATTCCCGCAGAAACTCGATCTCCTCTGCTGCAAAGGGTTGCGAGCGGGAAAAGGTAATGGCGCTGTAAAGCACATCGCCGCGAAGAAGCGGAAACAGCGTGCGATTGTGGACCCCGAACGTGTCTTTCAGATAGCGAAGTCGCTGCGGCGGCGGTGTCTGGCGATAGACATCCTCTTCCGCCAGCGGTGCGCGGGCCTTTTGCGAAGCGGTGACAAACGGATCATGGCGCAACATGCCGTCTCCGTAATAGGCATCGAGAAAGGCGGGGGGCACATCGGTATCGATAGAGGCTCCGGAACCGTGCCGGTAGTTGTCGAAATCCAGTCCGCTAATGGCGATATGATCGAACGGCACCGCCGCCCGCAGTCGATCGACGAACGGGTGGCTGGTGAAATGTCTGCGCTTGGGCAGCGAGGCCAGATCGACGGCCTCGTCCAGCGAGAGGTTCCAGGCGACGGCAGGTGTGGAGTGCACGGGACGAAACTTTCAAAATTGACGTCCTGCAAGCTTTCAAGGTGCGGGTTAAGCCCGAGTTAAGCCGCTGTCCCGGTTTCTGACACCCAATGGAATACGGGTGACAAGCCGCTGTGCGCTGGTCAGAGGACGAAGAGCCATTGTTCGAGCGTCTATGTTTGTGTAGGAGCGATGGCAAAAGAATGACCGGATGGAGAATCCCCGCCATGGCTGGACCCAAAGACCCGCCCGCGCTGGCGCTTGAGGGCATTGGCCGGCGTTTTGGCGATACCGCTGCCCTGTCCGGCGTGTCGCTGACGCTGGAAGCCGGCGAAATCGTGTGCCTTGTCGGGCGCTCCGGCTGCGGCAAGTCCTCGCTGCTCAGGCTGATTGCCGGTGTCGATCAACCGGATGAGGGGCGGATCCTGCTCAATGGCACGGAAGTGGCCGGTCCACGCCGTTTCGTGGAGCCGGAGGAGCGCAATGTCGGCTTTATGTTTCAGGATTATGCGCTGTTTCCGCACCTGACGGTGGAAGCCAATATCGGCTTCGGCCTCAAGGCTTTGCCGCGTGTCGAAGCCCGCACGCGTATCGCCGAGGTCATCGCGCGCGTCGGTATCGGCGCGCTGGCCGACCGCTTTCCGCACACACTTTCCGGTGGCGAGCAGCAGCGGGTGGCGCTGGCCCGCGCGCTGGCGCCCCGTCCGGTGGCGCTGCTGATGGACGAGCCTTTCTCCAATCTGGACAGGGGTTTACGCGAAACCCTGCGGGCCGAGACGCTGGCCCATCTACGCGCGCTGGGCACCACGGCGATCATGGTAACGCACGACCCGGAGGAAGCGCTTTCCGCCGGTGATCGCGTGGCGCTGATGCGCAAGGGCCGCATCGTCCAGGCTGGCACGGGTTACGACATTTACGACCGCCCGGTCTCGCTCTATGCGGCCGAATTCCTCTCACCCGGCAGCCGTGTCGAAGGTGTTTGCCGGCAGGGACGCATCGAAACGCCGCTCGGCACCTATCCGGCGCCGGCAGGTAGCCGGGAAGGCGAGCAGGCTGTTCTCTTCATCCGCCCGCAGGCGCTGTCATTCGGGGCGAAAGGTGAAGGTGTCGCGGCGCGTATCGTCGATCGTACTTTTCTCGGTGAGCGCGAACAGTTCACGCTTGCGGTGGAGGGCCTGGCCGAGCCAACGAAACTTTACGCTTCAGATCGTCCCGCCGGTGCCGTCGGTGATGTCGTTCACGTCATTGTGAACGAACAGGCCGTGCTTGTTTTTGCGCATTCGGACGTAAATCGCGACTCAATAAGTTGACTAGCGTAGTCATGTATGTTGAATGCGGCGGACCGGAGCGGTTCGCAGAGGCGTGATCGCCGGCACAACGACATTCAGGGAGATCCCCATGACGAAGCATCTGACCCTCGGCCTCGCGGCTGCAGCCGGCGTGTTCGCACTGGCCGTTGAGGCCTCCGCTGCGGAGATCAACATCTACACGACGCGCGAACCTGGCCTCGTCCAACCGCTTCTCGATGCCTACACGGCCAAGAGCGGCATCAAGATCAACACCGTCTTCCTCAAGGATGGCCTTGCAGAGCGCGTCGCATCCGAAGGCGCCAGCTCGCCCGCCGATATCCTGATGACGGTCGATGCCGGCAATCTCGTCGACCTCGTTGACAAGGGCGTGACCCAGCCCCTGGCGTCCGAAGTGTTGACGGCTTCGGTACCGGCCGAACTGCGCGATCCCGCCGGAAACTGGGTGGCTCTGTCTTCCCGTGCGCGCGTTCTCTACGCGGCCAAGGATGTCGATCTGACGGCCTTCAACTATGAGGATCTGGCAGACCCCAAGTGGAAGGGCAAGGTTTGCATCCGTTCGGGTCAGCATCCCTACAACACCGCGCTGTTTGCCGATTACATTGCCCATTACGGTGCCGAGAAGGCTGAAGCCTGGCTTTCTGGCGTCAAGGCGAACCTCGCCCGTAAGGCTGGCGGTGGTGACCGTGACGTGGCCAAGGACATTCTCGGAGGCATTTGCGATATCGGCATTGCCAACTCCTACTATGTCGGCCTGATGCGGTCGGGCAAGGGCGGCGAGGAGCAGGTGAAGTGGGGCGAGGCCATCAAGGTTATCCTGCCCACCTTCAAGGATGGCGGTACGCAGGTGAACATTTCCGGTGCGGCACTGGCCAAGAACGCACCGAACAAGGCCGAAGCCGTGAAGCTGCTCGAATTCCTCGTTTCTGCCGAGGCCCAGAAGCTCTACGCCGAAGCCAACTACGAATACCCGGTCAAGGCTGGCGCGCCCATCGATCCGATCATCGCCTCCTTCGGCGAACTAAAGATCGACCGCGTGCCGCTCTCTGAAATCGTCAAGTTCCGCAAGCAGGCAAGCGAACTGGCCGAGAAGGTCGGTTTCGACAACTAAGCATCGGAGCGGTATCGAGGCGCCGTCCCCCGGCGGCGTCTTTCGGAAAAAGAATGACAGCAACCGCTGAAGCACAGAGCCCCATTCCCCTGACCGCCCGGAGCCTCTCCGGGCGGTTCTGGCGTTTTTCAGCAGCTCTCGTCGCCATCGCCGTTCTGGCTCCAGCGCTGGCGCTGAGCTGGGAAGCGTTCGCCCCCACGCAGGGGCTTTGGACCCATCTGCTCGCCAATGTGCTGACGCAAGCGATGGTGGACACGGTGATCCTGCTGGTGGGTGTGGGGTTGCTCGTCATGACGCTCGGGACATCTACGGCCTGGCTGGTCACGGCCTACGCCTTTCCGGGCCGGCGTATTCTCGAATGGGCGCTGCTTCTGCCGCTGGCGGTGCCAACCTACATCATCGCCTATGCCTATCTTGACATCCTGCATCCGGTCGGCCCGGTTCAAGGTGCCATCCGCGGGCTGCTCGGCTATTCCAGTCCGCGTGAATTCCGCCTGCCGGATGTGCGCTCCATGGCCGGCTGCATCCTTTTGCTCGGTTTCGTGCTTTATCCCTATGTCTACATCACCACGCGGGCGATGTTCCTGACGCAGGCCGCCAATCTGGTGGAAGTGTCGCGCACGCTCGGTGTGCGCCGCAGCGCCGTGTTCTGGCGCGTGGCGCTGCCGCTCGCGCGGCCCGCCATTGCCGTTGGTGTCAGTCTGGCGCTGATGGAGGCGTTGAACGATATTGGCGCATCCGAATTCCTCGGCGTCCGAACACTGACCATTTCTGTCTATACGACCTGGGTCACGCGCGGTGATCTCGCCGGTGCGGCGCAGATCGCGCTCGCCATGCTCGCCGTCGTTGTTGTGCTTGTCGCCCTGGAGCGGCATGCCCGCCGCCGCCAGCGTTATTTCGCGACCGCCCAGCGTGCGCGCCGTTTCTCGCCGCAGCGGCTCGGTCCCATGGCAGGTGTCGCCGCTTTCGTGGTCGGCATCATTCCCGTGTTCATTGGTTTCGTCGCGCCTGCCACCTATCTGACGATGGAAGCCGTGAAGCGTGTTGAGGCGAACGGTATTTCGCCCCGCCTTTATGGCGAGACGCTGAACACCATTCTGTTTGCGGGCGCTGCCACGCTTGCCGTGCTCGTTTTCGGAACGGTGGTCGCCTATGCCGCCCGTGCCCTGCCGGGCCGTGCCACGGCGCTTTTCCAGCGCCTATCGACGCTTGGCTACGCGATGCCCGGCACCGTGCTGGCTATCGGTATTCTCATTCCGGTCGCAGCCCTTGACGGTTTCATCGATCGCACGTCGCAAACGCTTTTCGGCGTGCCGACCGGGCTTCTTCTCATCGGTTCCGGGGCGGCCCTTGGCTATGCCTATGTGGCGCGGTTTCTGGCCATTGCGGCGGGCTCGATCGAATCCGGCTACAGCCGCATTCCCCGCTCTTTCGATCAGGCGGCGCGCAGCCTCGGCCGCACGGTGGGCGGCACCTTCCGCGCCGTGCATCTGCCACTGTCCAAAACGGCGCTGGCCGCCGCCGGTCTTCTCGTCTTCGTGGATTGCATGAAGGAACTGCCGGCGACGCTTTTGCTGCGCCCGTTGAACTTCGAAACGCTCGCCACCCATCTCTATGGCGAGGCCGCACGCGGCACCTACGAGGAAGCGGCGGTGGCGGCCCTCGCCATCGTTCTGGTCGGCACCCTGCCGGTCATGTTGCTCGCCCGTATCGGGCGGCGCGAAACTGGCGACGAGTAAGCCGGACAGCATCACGTTGGCTTTTCGCCTGCCTGACGATGCCGGAACCGCCACCCCTGTCATTGCACCGGTTGACACCTGGCAACAGAAAAGCCCGGCACCCATTCCCCTGAGGGATGAGATACCGGGCTTTGCCGAATGGGTGTCCGTTTGATGGTGACCCGGAAGTAATCAGCTTTCCGGGTCAGAACCTCAGTAGTGGGCGGACTGGGACGTTGCCGGCGCCTTCGGCGGTGCGAACTTCGTCAGGTCGATACCGTCAACCGCAGACAGGTACTCGTCCATGCTCGGCGTGCGGCCGAGGATGGCGGAGAGAACCACGACCGGGGTCGAAGCGAGCAGCGACTCGCCCTTCTTCTCGGCAGAATCTTCCACAACGCGGCCCTGGAACAGGCGGGTCGAGGTAGCGAGAACGGTGTCGCCCTTCTCGGCCTTTTCCTGGTTGCCCATGCACAGGTTGCAACCCGGGCGCTCGAGATAGAGAATGTTCTCATACTCGGTGCGGGCCTGGTTCTTCGGCTTGTCGTCGTTGAACTCGAAGCCGGAATACTTCTGGAGAATTTCCCAGTCGCCTTCGGCCTTCAGTTCGTCGATGATGTTGTAGGTCGGAGCGGCGACGACGAGCGGCGCCTTGAATTCGACCTTGCCTTCGGTCTTTTCGATGTTCTTGAGCATCTGGGCGACGATCTTCATGTCGCCCTTATGCACCATGCACGAACCGACGAAGCCGAGGTCCACCTTCTTGGCAGCGCCATAGTAGGAAACCGGGCGGATCGTGTCGTGGGTGTAGCGACGCGACACATCGGCGTTGTTGACGTCCGGGTCGGCGATCATCGGCTCGTCGATCAGGTCCAGATCCACAACGACTTCGGCGAAGTACTTCGCATTGGCGTCGGGGGTCAGGGCCGGCTTCTCGCCAGAGCGGATTTCGGCAATACGCTTGTCAGCCTTGTCGATCAGGCCCTTCAGCGTCTGCGCGGCATTGTCCATACCCTTGTTGATCATGATCTGGATGCGCGACTTGGCGATTTCCAGCGACTCGATCAGCGTCTCGTCCTGGCTGATGCAGATGGAGGCCTTGGCCTTCATTTCAGCGGTCCAGTCGGTGAAGGTGAAGGCCTGGTCGGCGAGCAGTGTGCCGATGTGAACTTCAATGATACGGCCCTGGAACACGTTGTCGCCATGCTGCTTGAGCATCTGCGCCTGCGTAGCGTGAACCACGTCGCGGAAGTCCATGTAGGGCTTCATCGAACCCTTGAAGGTGACCTTGACCGACTGCGGGATCGGCATGGTGGCTTCGCCGGTGGCGAGCGCCAGAGCAACCGTACCGGAGTCGGCACCGAAGGCAACGCCCTTGGACATGCGGGTGTGGCTGTCGCCGCCGATGATGATGGCCCAGTCATCCACGGTGATGTCGTTCAGCACCTTATGGATCACGTCCGTCATGGAGTGATAGACGCCCTTCGGGTCGCGGGCGGTAATCACGCCGAAGTTGTTCATGAAGGACATGAGCTTCGGAATGTTCACCTGGGCCTTCTTGTCCCAGACGGAAGCGGTGTGACAGCCCGACTGATAAGCGCCGTCAACGAGCGGCGAAATCACGGTGGCGGCCATGGCTTCCAGTTCCTGCGCGGTCATCAGACCGGTGGTATCCTGCGAGCCGACGATGTTCACCTTGACGCGGACGTCCGAACCGGCATGGAGAACCTTGCCCGGCGTGACGCCAACAGCGTTGCGGTTGAAGATCTTTTCAACGGCGGTGAGGCCCTGACCTTCGATCGAGATTTCCTTGTTCGGGGCGAAGACCGGAGTGGCTTCGACGCCGAGCGTTTCGGCGGCAAACGTCTGGAGCTTCTTGCCGAACACGATGGCGTAGGAGCTGCCGGCCTTCATGAACTCCATCTTCTGGGGCGTGAAGGCGGCGGCAACGTCGACCAGTTCCTTGCCGTTTTCGTCGCAAAGCTTCTTGTTCTTGACGTCGATCTTCAGAACCGTGCCGGTCTCGACCGAGAACTTCTGCTCGAGGATCGGGTTGCCGTCATTGTTGAGGATCGGCTTGCCGTCTTCACCGGTCTTCTTGGTCCAGTTCTTCAGGTTGATGCCGATACCGCCCGTCACGTCGACGGTGGTCGCGAAGATCGGCGAGATGCCGTTCGTGCCGGCGACGACCGGAGCGTAGTTGACGAAGGGAACATAAGGGCTGGACTGCTTGCCGGTCCACAGCGCCACGTTGTTGACGCCGGACATGCGCGAGGAGCCCACGCCCATCGTGCCCTTTTCGGCGATCATCATCACGCGCTTGTCGGGGTGCTTTTCCTTCAGTGCCACGATTTCCTGCTGGGCGGCCGGCGAGATCATGCACTGGCCGTGCAGTTCGCGGTCAGAGCGCGAATGCGCCTGGTTGCCCGGGGACAGAAGGTCGGTCGAGATATCGCCTTCGGCGGCGATGAAGGTCACGACCTTGATTTCGTCTTCCACGTCCGGAAGCTTGGTGAAGAACTCTGCCTTGGCATAGCTTTCGAGAATGCCCTTGGCGATGGCGTTGCCGGCCTTGTAGGCATCGCGCAGACGGAACATGTCGGCGTCGTAAAGGAAGACCTGCGTCTTCAGCACTTCGCCGGCCTTGGCGGCGATGTCGGCCTTGTCGCCGAGAGCGATGTCGAGCAGCACTTCAACCGAGGGACCGCCCTTCATGTGGGAAAGGAGTTCGAGAGCGAAATCCGGGGTGATCTCGGCAACGGTCACTTCGCCCAGAACGATTTTCTTGAGGAAGGCGGCCTTGACGCCGGCGGCGCTCGTGGTGCCCGGCAGCGTGTTGTAGATGAAAAACTTCAGCGCATCGGCGCGGTGTTCGCTGCCAGCGTCCTGAATGATCTCGATGAGTTCGGCAACGAGAGCGCCGTCATCGATCGGCTTCGGGGCGAGCCCTTGATCTTTTCTGCTTTTGATCTCAACCAGATAATCAGAGTAAAGGTTCATCGCAATCCCAACAATCATGAGGTGTGTGGCACTGGAACGCAGCGCCAGCAAGGGGGCTCGTTAATAGACCTGAGGTCTTACGGTTTCGAGTACGCCAACTTAGGCCAGCAGACAAGATACTGCGGTTCAGTAAAAAGTCGTAATGTGAATTTAGCCTTTACCGGCATGGAATCAATCACGCGCCCTGTCGAGCATTTTTCCGGTTTTCAGGCACTCTGGATTACCGCGTTCCCAGGCCGAGCGCCCTCATAAAAACAGGCCGGGATTGCGCCCGGCCTGTTCACGACTTTGCTTTTGATGGTTCAATCCAGGGTCGGATCGGCGGCGGCCAGCGCCTGCATGCGACGCTTGGCGCGGCGCGACAGGAAGAGGGGCAGAAGGGCGACGGCGGCGGCCATGATCCACAGCACGATGGAAATGGTGCTGCCGAACAGGATGGAGATATCGCCGCCGGAAATGGCCAGAGCGTTGCGCAGGTTCACTTCCATCACGCGGCCCAGCACAAAGCCGAGAATGATCGGCGCCATGTCGAAGCCTGCCTTGCGCAACAGCCAGCCAATGAAGCCGATGCCGAGCATCAGGAAGACCGAGAAGACCGAGGCGTGGGTGGAATAGACCCCGACAATGGACAGCACGAGAATGCCGGGCACGAGCAGCCAGTTCGGCACGGTCAGCACGCGGGCAAAGATATTGACCAGCGGCAGGTTGAGCGCGAGCAGGATGAGATTGCCGACGAACAGCGAGGCGATGAGGCCGCCGACGATTTCCGGGCGCTCGGCCAGAAGCATGGGGCCGGGCTGGATGTTGTAGAGCATCAGTGCGCCGAGCATGACGGCGGTGGTGCCGGAACCGGGCACGCCAAGCGTCAGCATGGGCACGAAGGCACCGGCTGCGGTGGCATTGTTGGCGGCTTCCGGCGCGGCCAGACCGCGCACATCACCCTTGCCGAAGGTGCCTTCGGTGTCGGAAATGCGCTTTTCCGTGGTGTAGGACACGGCGGAGGACACGGATGCGCCGGTGCCCGGCAGAACGCCGACGATGAAGCCGATGAGCGAACCGCGGATGGTGGCGCCGGTGGACTTCACGATATCGGCCCAACGCGCGGTCATGCGACCGAGTTCGCGGATGACGGTGACGCCCTTGCCCTGATGCTCGAGGATGATCATCGCTTCGGAGATCGAGAACAGGCCGATGACGAGGACGACGAATTCGATGCCGTCGCCGAGTTCCGGCTCACCGAAGGTGAAGCGGTAGGCGCCCGAGGTGGCGTCGAGCCCGACGGTTGCGAGCATCAGACCGAGAACGCAGCCGATCAGGGTCTTCACAGGCTGGGATCCGACCATGGAGCCGAGCGTTGCGAAGGCAAAGATCATCAGCACGAAATATTCCGCCGGGCCGAAGCCGATGGCAAGGCCCGAGAGCATGGGCGCAAAAAGCGCCAGCCCGATCGTGCCGATGATGCCGCCGACGAAAGAGGAGATGCCGGACAGCGCCAGTGCTTCGCCGGCGCGCCCCTGCTTGGCCATCGGATAGCCGTCCATGGCGGTCATCACGGCACCGGCATCGCCGGGCACGTTGAGGAGGATCGAGGAAATGCGCCCGCCATATTCAGCGCCGCAATAGACGGCGGCGAGCAGGATCATGGTGCTTTCCGCCGGAAGGCCCATGGAATAGGCGATGGGCATGAGCAGCGCGATGCCGTTGATCGGGCCGATGGCGGGCAGGGCGCCGACCAGTGTGCCGATGAAGCAGCCAATGAAGCCGATGAGCAGGTTCTGCCCGGTGAGCGCGACGGCAAAGCCGTGCCAGAGATAGTCGAAACTCATGGAAATGACCTTTCCGGATCAAGTCTGGTTCAGCCGCCGAACAGCGCGCCGGCCGGTAAATAGACTTCCAGGACGAACGAGAAGACGAACCACCACAGCAAAGCGTGGCCAATCGCACCGATCAGCGCCATCTTGAGCGGCGCACCGAAGATGAGACCGGTGCCGAGCGTCAGCACGAGGATGGAGACGGCGAAGCCAGCAGGTTCGAAGAGCAGCACCGACACCACGACAAGGGCGGGAATGGCGAGGACTTTCAGGAGAAGCTTGCCATCCGGAAAACCTTCCACCGAACCGGGCGAGAAGAAGTAGAGGGCGCCGAGAACACCCAGAACGACGGCAAGCGCTAAAGGAAAGACGCGGGGGCCGAGCGGATCGGACGCGAAGGCGTATTCGATGACGCTGCCGCCAATACCGTAGGCCAGCGCCAGCACGAGGAGAATGATTGCCGAGACGCGGCCAATCAGCCGCGCCGTTTTCGGCGAAATGGAATGGGCTTCTGACATGGTCGCCTCACAATGGGATATCGACGGCGAAGCGGATTTCCGCCTTCCGGGACAATTTCAGGACAAGAGAAGGGAGCGTTCTGTCTCTCCCGGCGCCGCTCGATGGCTGCAGCGCCGGAAGAGAAGGCCGGCCGGGCGAGGATCAGCACAGCCCGGCAGGCGCAGGGAGTTACATGCCGGCTTCCTTGGCGAGGATCTTGAAGCGGGCAACGTCAGCGTGAACACGGTCTTCGAAGTCCTTGCCGAGCAGGGTGAATTCGAACAGGCCGCGCGCTTCGCGTTCCTTGGCGAATTCCGGCGTCGCAGAGGTCTTCTTGAAGGCTTCGACCCACCAGTTGTAGTCTTCGTCGGAAACGTCCTTGCCGACGTAGTAGCCGCGCCAGACCGGCCAGTCGATATCGTAGCCCTGTTCCTTGGCGGTCGGCACGCCGGCCAGTTCGCCAGGCAGGCGGTCCGGGGCCATGACGGCTAGAATGCGGACCTTGCCGGCCACATGATGTTTGACCATTTCGGCCGCGTCACCCGAACCGACCTTCACATGGCCGCCTTCGAGTGCGGTCAGAACCGCGCCACCGCCCTCAAGGGCCACATAACGCATCTTCTTGGCATCCTGCCCGGCAGCCTTGGCCAGCAGCGTGCCCTTCATCCAGTCCTGCGAGCCGACGGCGCCGCCACCGGCGACGGGGAAATCGGTGGGGCTGGCCTTATAGGCCTCGACCAGTTCGCCAAGCGTCTTGTAGGGCGAGTTGGCGGCCACGACGAGAACGCCGTAGTCCGCACCGAGGGCACCGAGCCACCGGACGGCATTCTCGTCGTACTGGCCGAACTTGCCCTGCGCAATGAGCAGTGCCGAGCCGGACGAGGCGGCGGTGATGAGGTTGCCATCCTTGCCGCGCTTGCCGATGACATGGTTATAGGCCACGGCGCCAACGCCGCCTTCCATGTAGGTCACTGTCATGGGTCTGGAAATCTGCTTGGTCTCCAGCAGCGCATTGGCCGCGAGACGGCAGGTCAGATCGAAGCCACCGCCGGGCTTGGCGCCCGCCAGGCATTCGGGCTTTGCCGGTTCGGCGGCGGCAAAGCCGGTCATCGCCAGAACCATCAGCGCCGCGCCGGTCAGCGTCTTGGTGAACATGCGGGTCATCATTTCTCTCCCTTTGAATGATGCTTGGATCGGGAGGAAAGAAGGCGTCAGCGCGCCAAAGGGTTGGCCGGATAAGATTCCGAACCCAAGTCCTTTGATGTTGTGAGCGGTTTTCCTCCCCGCGCCGGATCGAACTCTCTCCTTCGACCCGATGGGAGCAATTTACCCCCGCTTCCTGTCATCATCCTGTCAAGACCGGGGGCGTTTCGTCTCACCGGTCCGTAAGGGCGAGCTTGATGCCGAGGCCGACGAAGGCGGCGGCGAAGGTGCGACGCATCACGGTCAGCACCGAGGGGCGGGAGACGACGTGGCTGCGCACGGCAGCCGCAAAGATGCCGTAGATCACAAAGACGACGAAGGTCATCGCCATGAAGACAAGCGATAATTCAAGCATTTCAAGAACCGGGGTGCCGGCCTCAGTGCCGACGAACTGCGGCAGGAAGGCGAAGAAGAAGATCGACAGTTTCGGGTTGAGGATATTCACCAGAATGGCCGAGCGGATCACCTCGAAATCCGTTCGGGAACTCGGTGTGTCGTCGATCGCCAGAGCGCCATTTTCGCGAAGCGTCTGCCAGGCCATGTAAAGCAGGTAGGCAACGCCGGCGTAACGGATCACCTCGAAGGCGAGTGCACTGGCATGCAGGATGGCGGCAAGGCCGGTAATGGCTGCGATCATGTGAGGAATAATGCCAAGCGTGCCGCCGAAAGCCGCGACGATCGCCGCCCGTCGACCGCGCGTCAGGCCGGCCGTGAGCGTGATCAGCACACCGGTTCCGGGCGAAGCCACGATCACCAGCGATGTCAGAAGAAATTCCCAGCTCACGGCAGCATTCCTTTTGTCATTCGGATGCGGCAAGCGTAACGCGTCCCGCCTGCGAGAGGAAGATTTTTCCTTGGCCGGCAGGTCCGTTTATGAAGGCGAGCGGGATTTTGGTGCCGGTTCCTGACCCGCATCGGGATCGGCGCTTGGGCTCACGGCTTTGCGCCGGCTCCTTGACGCGTCGAATGGAACGGGCGCCGGCTGAACCGGCGCCCTGAGGCTTAGGAGAGGTGGTGCGGCGTCTGGAGGCCGTAGATGGGAGTGTCCAGCCCCACCTGCCGTGCCTTGAGCTGGAGCGACAGGTACTGTGAGTAGTGGCGTGACTGGTGCAGGTTGCCTCCGTGGAACCACAGTGCTTCCTGCTGTGTCGGCTTCCACATGTTGCGCTGCTCGCCTTCCCACGGACCGGGGTCCTTGGTGGTGGCGGAGCCGACGCCCCAGCATTTTCCGACCTTGTCGGCGACCTCGCGGGAGATGAGATCGGCGGCCCAGCCGTTCATCGAGCCGTAGCCGGTGGCATAGACCACGAGGTCCGCCGGAAGTTCGGTGCCGTCCTTCAGCACCACGGCGTTCTCGGTCAGGTGGGAAATGTCCGTGCCGGACTTCAGCTTGATCGAACCGTCGATGATGAGATCGCAGGCGCCGACGTCGATGTAATAGCCGGAGCCGCGGCGCAGGTACTTCATGAAGAGGCCCGAGCCGTCATCCCCGAAATCCAGCATGAAGCCGGCCTTTTCCAGCGCCGCATAGAAGTCCGCGTCCTTCTCGCGGATGCGGTTGTAGATCGGGATCTGGAACTCGTGCATGATCTTGTAGGGCAGGGAGGCGAAGATGAGATCCGCCTTGCGGGTCGTTACCCCGGCATTGACGGCCCGCTCGGAATAGAGATCGCCGAGACCGATTTCCATCAGCGAGTCCGACTTGACGATGTGGGTCGATGAACGCTGCACCATCGTCACATCCGCACCGGCTTCCCAGAGGGCCGCGCAGATATCGTGGGCCGAGTTGTTGGCGCCGATCACCACGACCTTCTTTCCGGCATAGGCATCCGGTCCCGGATGCTGCGAGGAATGCTGCTGCTCACCCTTGAAGATATCCTGTCCCGGAACCTTCGGCACGTTCGGCTTGCCGGACATGCCGGTGGCCAGCACCAACTGCTTCGGTCGCAGCACAACCTCTTCGCCGTTGCGGTCCACGACCACGGTCCATTCCTTCGTTGCTTCGTCAAAGGTGGCGGACTTGCAGGTGGTCGAGCCCCAGTAATTCAGCTCCATGACCTTGGTGTACATTTCCAGCCAGTCGCCCACCTTGTCCTTGGGGGTGAAGACCGGCCAGTTTTCCGGGAAGGGAATGTAGGGAAGGTGGTCGTACCAGACCGGGTCATGAAGGCACAGCGACTTGTAGCGCTTGCGCCAGCTATCGCCCGGCCGCTCGTTCTTCTCGATGATGATGGTGGGTACGCCGAGCTGGCGAAGACGCGCACCGAGCGCGATGCCGCCCTGACCGCCGCCGATGATGACGACATAGGGCTGGGTGGTGTAGCCGAGTTCGGCAGCCTCGATTTCTCGCTTTTCCGTCCAGGTCTTGCGGTCCTTGTTGTGGCCGTGTTCGGCTCCCATGGGCCGGCGAATGCCCTTCGGCTCCTCATGGCCCTTCAATTCGCTCATGGTGGTGAGCAGGGTCCAGATCAGCCCGTTCTTGAGGCGAATGTGACCATAACCGCGGGCGGTGGCGGTTTCGAATTCGAACCAGCCATCGGTAACGCCATCGGCTTCGGAAGCCATCTCCTTCGCGTCCTGAACGAGGTTCGAGGGCTTGATGCTGGCAAGCTGGCTCGAAAGCATGGCGCGGATCTCACCATGGCCTTCGAGTGTCTTGAGGTTCCAGGTGAACGTTACGAGGTCGCGCCAGTAGCAATCCGCCTGAAACAGGTTGACGGCAGCGTCGATATCGCCGCTTGCGAACGCGTCATTGAGTTTGGACAGGACCGTATCGATTTTGGTGCTGGGACTGATGTCAAGCATATCATCTCCTCCATGGGTGCTTGCAGGTGGTTGGGGAGCCGCCCGGTTCGGGCGGTTCCGAAAGTCCTGACGCTTTGCCTGACCGGGCTCCTCTTCCCGGCAAGGCATCGCGACAGTGCTTATTTCGAAAGATCGATCAGGATCTTCAGATGCGTGCCGGCCGGGTCCAGCAGGGTGTCGAAGCCCTCCTTGACGGCGGTATCGAGCGTGATGCGCTTGGTGATGACCTTCTTCGCCGGCAGAAGGCCGGAAGCGATGAGGCGGATCACGCGCGGCCAGTAATGGGTCGGGTAGGCCCAGGACCCTTTCACTTCCAGATCGCGGAACGTGACCTGGAACCAGTCGAGGGGGTTCTCATGCGGATGCAGCCCGGTCTGCACGACGACGCCCTGCTTGCGCACGGAATCGACGCAGGCCTTCAGCGCATGTTCGTTGCCAACGCATTCGATGGCGACGTCGCAGCCGACATTGCCTTCCGTATTGGCGCGAACGACATCGCCGACATTGTCACGCTTGGGGTTGATGGTGATCACATCCGGCAGAATGCCCCTGGCATAGTCGAGGCGGGCATCGTTGAGGTCGGATACGAAAAGCTGGGCGGCACCGGCGGCGCGGGCTGCCAGTAGCGTCAGCATGCCGATGGGTCCGGCGCCGGTGACGAGCACGCTGTTGCCGGCGGTCACGCCGCCGCGGTCGCAGGCATAGACGGCGACCGCCGTCGGTTCGACCAGTGCGGCTTCCTCATCGGTCATTTCGTCCGGGATTTTCTGGACGTTGTACTCATTGACGAGGGCGGCTTCCGCCATGCCGCCGCTTTCCCAGCTCAGGCCCACCAGCGCAAGCTGGGTGCTGAGGTGGAACAGGCCGCGATCGGCGAAGTAATCGCCCGAACGCGGCATGACGAGCGGCTGGATCGACACGCGGTCGCCGACCTTGACCGAGGTCACGCCTTCGCCGACGGCCTCGATGACGCCGCCGAACTCATGGCCGAGAACCTGCGGGCCATGGGCACCGGTGAAGGGGTGCGGTTCGGTAGGAATGAAGATCGGGCCGTAGCTGTATTCATGCAGGTCGGTGCCGCAGATGCCGACGAAACGGTTGCGGACGACGACTTGTCCCGGTCCCGGCTGTTTCGGATCGGGGATGGTTTCGAGCCGCAAATCCTTGGCGGCGTGAAAACGGAGGGCGCGCATGTTTTCTCCCTTGGCTGCTTCTTGATGCCAATCAAGCAGCAAGGCCCGTGCCAGAAGCCGGGAAGGGAGGGAGGGGCCGGATTCATTCGGCTTTTCACGTTGGAGCCAGACTGGAACGCCACACCTGTGGCGCCGCAGGTGTGGCGCACGCCTCAGTGCGGCCGATCGATGCCAAAGCGGCGCATCTGCCGATGCAGGGTGGTGCGGTCAATACCAAGCCGGCGCGCGGCTTCGGATACATTGCCCTTGCAACTTGCGAGAACCGCGCGAAGGGTTGCCTCCCGACTGTCATCGATGGCGGGCCGTGTGGCTTGGGAGAGATGATCCGGTAGGTCTTCCACCGTGATCAGCCCGCCCTCACAGAGCGCTCCGGCAAAGGCAAGTGCATTGTCCAGTTCGCGGATATTCCCCGGCCAGTGATAGCCGAGGACGACCATGCGGGCCGTATCGGACAGCCGCAGCGGCCGGCCAGCCTCGCCATGCTTTTCAAGAAGGCGGTCCAGAAGCCAGGGGAAATCGTCGCGCTCGCACAGCGGCGGCAGGGAGAGGATCGCGGCATTCAGGCGGTAATAAAGGTCTTCGCGGAAGGTGCCGGTGGCAACCATATCGGCCAGCGACCGGTGCGAGGCCGAGAGGACGCGGAAATTGACCTTGCGCGGCACCGAGCCGCCGATGGGCAGGACTTCGCCTTCGGCCAGAACCCGCAAAAGGCGGCTTTGCGCCGAAAACGGCATGTCGCCGATTTCATCGAGAAACAGAGTGCCGCCCTGCGCTTCCTCCACCAGCCCCTTGCGGCCCTTGGCCAGCGCCCCGGTGAAGGCGCCGGGCAGATGGCCGAAAAGCTCGCTTTCGATGAGCTGTTCGGGGATGGCCGCGCAGTTGACGGCAATGAACCGGCCGGAAAACCCGCTCACCTCGTGGATGATGCGCGCCAGATATTCCTTGCCCGTTCCTGTCTGGCCCTGAATGAGGATCGGCAGCTTGCCCGGCGCGAGTTTCGCAATCTTCCGCCGCAAACCGTCGATCAGCGGCACGCCGCCGCCAAGCCGGCCCATCGCCGGAACGGATTGCGGCAGGCGGGCGACCGGCACGCTCGTGATGCGCTGCTGCGGTTCGATGGCGTGGGCGTAAAGCACCGTGCCATCGCGCACGGCGATGCGTCTGTCCTGCGCCAGGCGCGCGCGGGTAAGGGAGGCGAGTTCATCGACATCGGCATCGAAAAAGTCGGCGACCGAGCGACCGAGCAGCAGATCCGGCCTTCGCCAGTCCAGCCCCCGTGAGGCCGCCAGCATGCGGGCGCCGCCATGGGTCATGCCGGTGATGCAGCCGCCGCCATCGACGGTGATGGCCGCTTCCGGATCGACATCGAGAAATTCCGGTGCGCCGGCGAAGCGCAACACGAGATCGTGCCGGCTGTTGGCCATCAGGTTGGCAAGCTCGATGCGTCTAACCGTCGAGGAAACGAGATGGCGGGCCATGTTCTGGCTCGTCTTGAGGATGGGGGAACTCAGCAGCGAAATATCGAGCACTGCCGTCAGCGCCCCATGCATGTCGTAGACCGGTGCGGCGGTGCACGAAAGCGGCGTGTGGGTAATGTCGAAATGGTCGGTCTGGTGAATGGTCAGCGCCTCGCCGGTGGCGATGCAGGCCCCGACAGCACAGGTGCCGGCGCGCGGTTCCGACCATTCGGAGCCGAGATAAAGCCCCGCCTTGCGCAGGTTATTGTTGAAGGAAGGATCGCCCAGAAATTCGACGGTTACGCCCTGCCGGTCGGAAAGGAGCAGAACATAATTCTGTTCCGCCACCTGCCGGTAAAGCCGTTCAAGGCCCGAGCGGGCGATATGGATCAGGTCTTCCGCCTGCTGGCGATGTTCGCGCAGCCGCGTTTCGGAGACGATGACCGCCTCCCGCGCCTTGCTGGGGTCGAGTTGATAGGTATCCAGGCAACGCCGCCAGGAATCGATGACAATGGCGTCGCGACCGGTATCGCTGCCCTGACCGACGCGCTCGATTTCCTTGATATGATCCGAAAAACCCATAAAGACACCGGCTCTCCCGCGCCGCCTCCCGTTCCCGTCTCCTGCAGGTTGGGCCCACCATACAGCAAAGGGCCAGAGGTTCAGCAAGAAATTGGAATGCGGGCGTCGATGATGACGCCCGCATTCGGGATCAGGCGCGCTGGTGGCTCGGCAGGCGCGGCAGGAAAATGGTCAGAAGTCCGAGCAACGGCATGTAGGAGCAGAGCGTGTAAACGAACTCGATGCCCTGCCTGTCGGCAAAGACCCCGAGAACGGCAGCGCCGATGCCGCCAAAGCCGAAGGCGAAGCCGAAGAACAGGCCGGCGATCAACCCGACACGACCCGGCACCAGTTCCTGCGCGAAAACGACGATGGCCGAGAAGGCGGAGGAGAAGATGAAGCCGATCACCACCACCAGCACCGAGGTCCAGAACTGGTTGGCATAGGGCAGCATGAGCGCGAAGGGAATGACACCGAGGATCGAGAACCAGATGACGGTGCGCGAACCGAAGCGATCGCCGATCGGCCCGCCGAGAAAGACACCGACCGCCGATGCGCCGAGGAAGAGGAACAGCATGACCTGGGCTTCCTGCACGCCAACCCCGAACTTGTGGATGGAATAGAAGGTGAAATAGCTGGAAAGGCTCGCCAGATAGGAATTCTTGGTTGCCGTCAGAATGATGAGGATGGCGAGCGTTCCGATGACCTGATTGCGGGGCAGCGGCAGCGTGCGGCTGGGTGCGGCGCGACCGGCATTGCTGCGGCGGTGGCGCATGTACCAGACGCTGACGCCTGAAAGCACGCCGAAGCCAAGAAGGGCGATCAGCGAGAACCAGCTCAGCACCGATTGTCCGTGCGGAATGACGATGAAGGCGGCCAGCAGCGGGCCGATGGCCGTACCGGTATTACCGCCCACCTGAAAAAAGGATTGCGCCAGACCATGGCGCCCGCCGGAGGCAAGCCGGGCGACGCGCGAGGCTTCCGGGTGAAAGATCGCCGAACCGATGCCGATGAGGCAGGCGCCCAGCACCAGCACGGAGAAATGACCGGCATTCGCCAGCGTGATAAGGCCCGCGCAGGTGGAGAGCATGGCCGTCGGCAGCGAAAAGGGCATCGGCCAGCGGTCGGTGATGACACCGACGGCCGGTTGCAGCAGCGAGGCCGTCACCTGAAAGGCAAAGGTCAGAAGGCCGATCTGCACGAAATCGAGCGCGTAGTTTTCCTTCAGCAGCGGGTAGAGCGACGTCAGCAGCGACTGCATGATGTCGTTCAGCATATGGCAGAAGCTGGCGGCGAAAATGATGGAGAAGGTGGTCGTTCCGACCTTCCCTCCGGTGGTGGCGATGCTGGCCATTCCACATATTCCTTATCGATGCGGATCAATCTTCATCCGCCAAATCGTCTTCGCGGATTGACAGGTGTCATACAAGGCTTGCTGATGGCCCGCTTTCGTGCTGTGGTCTATTTCTTTTTTGAGTGGGCCAAATGCGCATTCTTGATCTTACCGGGCCGGATCAGGCGGCCGCTTATGACTTCCATCGCCAGAGCCTTCTCTGGATCGACCAGACAAACGAGCGGGTTCTGGCGCTTGGCCGCAACTATCCTGCCGGCCTGAAGGTGCCGCTGCATTCGCATGGTCGCGCCCAGCTCTGGTTCGCGCGGCGCGGCGTCGTGCTGGTCAGCACCGAGGACCAGCGATGGATGATCCCGCCCGGTCACGCCCTCATCATTCCCGCCGGCGTCGAGCATTCGGCGGAAATGATCAGCGCCGTCGAGATGCGCTCGATCTATGTGGATGTCGAGGGTGATGAGACCAACGGGCCGCGGGTGGTCGAAGTGACCCCGCTGGCGCAGAATCTGATCGAGGAACTGGTGGAGGTGGACCGGATGCCGGTTCGGGGCCGCCGTCTGGCGCTCGTCACCGAACTCCTGCTTGATGAATTCGCGCAATTGCCGGAAAGGCCGCTTGGCCTGCCTTTTCCCAACGATCAACGACTGGCGCGGCTGTGCCGGCAATTCCTGAAGGTTCCCTCGGCGACGATCAGCATCGACGACTGGGCGCGTGACATGGGGATCGGCCGGCGTTCCTTCACGCGGCTGTTTCGCGCCGAAACCGGTGTCAGTTTCGTGACCTGGCGACAGCAGGCCTGCATCTTTGCCTCCTTGCCGCGTCTGGCTGATGGCGAACCCGTGACCATCGTCGCGCTCGATGCCGGCTATGAGAACATCGCCGCCTTTTCCACCATGTTCCGGCGCGTGCTTGGCCGTTCGCCCAGCACCTATCTCAAGATGCGCGGGGCGTGATGACGCGGCAAAAGGGGGGCATCCCGGTACGCATGCGCGCAAATAAAAATGGCCCATCCCGCTGCCTGCGCAGAGGGATGGGCCATTTAATAGATTGCGGTTCCATTATCACTAATGGAGCCGATCAGGCAGGCTTAGAGAACAGTGACGTTTTCAGCCTTCGACTTGCCGGTCTTGCGGTCCTGGCCGACTTCGTAGCTGACCTTCTGGCCGTCCTGAAGTGCGCCGCCGAAGCCAACAGCCGAGATGTGAACGAACACATCCGGACCACCGTTGTCGGGGGTGATGAAACCAAAACCTTTGTCCTGAGCGAAGAATTTTACCGTGCCAGTTGCCATAATGTCCTCTGTGACTGCTTAGCGTTCCGCACTGCCTTATCAATCAACGCGGCACGCGGCAAGCTTGTTCCGTCGTTAGACCCGTTCTTTAGCCCCAACGAGGGCAATATTCATGTTATGCGGCCTTGGGAGCCCAGCTTGCGAAGGGGTCGGAGAGGGTTTTCCACTTCTCCGGCGTATAGCTTTCCGCCCTGACGAGGCAGGAATCAAGTTCGGCGCGGATCTCCGCTTCGCTCATCGGATCGGCGCCGATGAAGACGATTTCCTGGCGACGGTCGCCCCAGACCGGATCGAGATAGGGTTTCATCATCTTCATAAAGCCCGGATCATCGGGCCATTGCGCCTTTGGTACGGAGGCCCACCACAGGCCCATCTTCTGTGTACGCACCAAAGCACCTGCCTGGCTGATTTCGCCGACATAGTGCGGGCGCGTTGCCAGCCAGAAGAAACCCTTGGCACGCACCACACCCGGCCAGCTTTTGTCGAGGAAGTGCTTGAAGCGTTCGGGATCGAAAGGCGCGCGGGCGCGGTAGACGAAGGAGCGGATGCCGTATTCCTCGGTTTCCGGCATATGATCCTTGAAACCGTAGAGTTCCTTGAACCACAGCGGATGCTGCTCGGCTCTGGCAAAATCGAAGCGGCCGGTGCCGAGAACCTCCTTGAGATCGACCTTGCCGAAATCGGCCTCGATCAGCTTTGCATCGGGGTTCAGGCCGACAACGATCTTGCGGGCGGCGTCGCGCTGTTCCGGGGTCGCCGTGCCGATCTTGTTGAGGATGACGACATCGGCGAACTCGATCTGTTCGACCAGAAGGTCGACAATAGTACGCTGATCGCCTTCTGCTGCGATCTCGCCTCGATCCGATAGGAAGTCGGCGGAACCGTAATCGGCGAGAAGATTGGCGGCGTCCACCACCGTCACCATCGTATCGAGACGCGCGACATCCGAGAGGCTCAGACCGTTCTCGTCGCGAAAATCGAAGGTGGCGGCAACGGGCAGCGGCTCTGCAATGCCTGTTGATTCGATCAGCAGGTAATCGAATCGGTTCTGCTCGGCCAATGCGCGAACCTCCGTCAGGAGGTCATCGCGCAGCGTGCAACAGATGCAGCCATTGGTCATTTCCACCAGTTGCTCTTCCTTGCGGGAGAGATTGGCGCCGCCATCACGCACCAGAACGGCATCGATGTTCACTTCGCTCATGTCATTGACAATGAGCGCAACGCGCAAGCCATCGCGATTGGCGAGAATGTGGTTCAAAAGCGTGGTCTTGCCGGCGCCGAGAAAGCCGGACAGGACGGTGACGGGAAGTTTCTTGGGTACCATGGGAACGGACTCCGGTTGGTGTCTGGCTGGGGTAGGAAGGATGGGGCGCTACCGGCATTCCCGGCAGATGCCCTGCATTTCGATGGTGGTGTTGCGCACCTTGAAGCCATCGAGGCGGGCCCGGCGCAAAAGCGCGCCCTCGACCCGCTCGTCGTGGAATTCGCTGACCTTTCCGCAGGCCTCGCAAATTTCGAAGGCGGTGATGCGCGGGTGGATATGTCCATCGCGGGAGTGGCAACAGACGACGAAGGCGTTCATGCTTTCAAGGCGGTGAACGAGGCCCGCCCCCATGAGCTTGTCGAGCGCCCGGTAGATCTGAAGCGGTGCCTTCAGGCCATGATCCCGCAGTCGATCCAGAAGATTATAGGCGCTGAGCGGTTGGGCCGCGCCCTCCAGCGCCGACAGGACCAATTGCTGGTTTCGGGTCAGCTTCCGCGCTTCGGGATGGGCATCCTGTAACATCTGGACCTCGGGAAGATGGGGTGGGCGCTGCACCCGGAGCCATTGCAAAGGCTCCGGGGCTTCAGGGTTGAACACTCAATGGGCGGCGCCGGACCCGCCGACGGCGACAATCGAGAAGGGCTGGCCTTCAACGGCAATGGTGCGGCTTTCGTTCAGCGTATCGGCATTCACGACGCGCACGAGGGCATGGCGGGGATCGGTGATGGCGATCTGCCCGTCCGCCACGGCCAGCCGCGGCCGCGGATCGCGCCAATGACCATCCTTGCTGTAGGGTTCCGTGACCTTGGCCTTGCGGGTGATTTCGCCCTTGATGACATCGAGGACATGCAGGTCGCCGTCTTCGGTCAGAATATAGGCGTTGCGCGGATTGGCGGGGTCGAGCAGGAAATCGACGCGCCGTGTCGGCAATTCGATGAGGCGATAGGCGTCCTCGCTGTCGGGATCGATGAGGACAACCTTGTCCTCACCGTAATTGCCGAGGAAAAACTGCATTGCCTTGCCGCCCAGCAGCGTGCCGGTGTAGCCCTTCGGGAAGTCCGCGGGATAGGGCAGCATTTCGATTTTCGGCCCGTTGACCCCACCCGGCCGGGCGACCAGTACGCCTTCCTTGCAGCCGAAGGCGACCAGCCGGGCCGAAGTCGCTTCGCCGTGCAGGTCCGTGCACTTCGCGATTTCGCCGACCTGCGCGCCTTGGGTATCGATCACCCGCAGGCCGGTCCGGGGCGGCAAGTCCTCCGGCTTCGTGACGATCTCCGTGTTGGGCACCGAAAGCAGAACGTGATCACCCATTGTGACGGCAACACCGTGATGCGGCTTCAACGTGTCGATGGTCCGTACGTCTGCCTTGCCTTCGAGCAGGGCCGCTTCTTCGATGATCTCGGCCTTGCCGCCGCGATCGTAGAACAGCACCAGATGATCGTCATGCGGTACGACGTGGAAGGGGCGCTTGCCTTCGAAGGTCACGGGCAGAAGACTGGTCTCCGATACGTCGAGGTCGCGGTGATCGCCGTGGTCGGAAAAATCGATGCCGGTCTTGATGACATTCACGAAGTCGGCGTCGGATTGTGTGGCGAAAACCGTCTGGCCGGAAGCGCTGGCCGTGAGCGCCGCATAGCCTTTCAGGTCATAACGGCCGAGTTCCCTGCCGCTTTCGAAATCAATGGCCCGCACCACGGGTTGCGTGTGGTCGGCCACAAACAGTCTCCAAGCTTGCAGCGTGTCTCGGCTCTCCTCGGCCATCGCAAGGGGTGCGGTGAAAAAGAGCGCGGCTGCGGCGGTGGTCCAAAGGCTGGCGGCTCGTGACGGTCTCATGGGGTCTCCCGGATGATATTGATTTTATGGTGGAAAGCGGTGCCGCGCCCGGCATGCGAGCCGGGTTCGACTGATGTTGGAAACGTTATTACATTACTTTTCATTTGACGAACGTAATAACATTACATAGACAAGCGCTGTCAACCCCCGAGGATGCGATGTCTGATACCTGCCTGAAATTCGACAACCTGACGCTCGGCTATCAGGGCCATGCGGCGGTCCACCACCTGAGCGGCGAGATCCTGCGTGGCACGCTGACGGCGGTCGTCGGCGCCAATGGCTCGGGAAAGTCGACGCTGATGAAGGGCATTGCCGGTATCCTGAAGCCGATCAGCGGCGCTTGCATTTCGGACTTTTCCCGGCTGGCCTATCTGCCGCAGCAATCCGAACTCGACAGGACGTTTCCGGCGCGGGTCATCGACCTCGTCTCGCTTGGCTTCTGGCAGAAGCACGGTCTTCTTGGCCGCCTGACGCCTGCGGACAAGGCGTGTCTGGCGGCCTGTCTCGCTGCCGTCGGGCTTACGGGTTTCGAAAAACGCCCGCTGGACAGCCTGTCGGGCGGGCAGATGCAGCGGGCGCTTTTTGCGCGGGCCATGGTGCAGGATGCCGATCTCATCCTGCTGGATGAACCCTTCAATGCTGTGGACGAGCGCACGATCCACGATCTCGTTACTTTGGTGAAGCACTGGACCGCTGAAGGCCGGACGGTGCTGTGCGTTCTTCACGATCACGCGCTGGTGCGGGCGCATTTTCCCCAGACATTGCTAATGGCCCGCACGCTGGTGGCCTTCGGCCCGACGGCTGCGGTGCTGACGCAGGACAATCTTCAGCGCGCCCGTGGCTTTCAGGAGGCCTGGGATGAAAACGCTGCCTGGTGTGGCGATGGCCGCTCACCGGGCGATGCCACATCCGGACAGGTTGTCGCCCATGTTTGATTATTTCATCGGTCCTTTTCTGCAATATGGTTTCATGCAGCGGGCGTTGCTCGGCTCCCTCGTTCTGTCGGTCAGTTGCGCGCCTGTCGGTGTTTTCCTCATGCTCCGACGCATGAGCCTGACGGGCGATGCCATGTCGCACGCCATTTTGCCGGGGGCGGCGCTCGGCTTTCTTCTGTTTGGCCTCGACATCATGCCGATGACCATTGGCGGGTTGGTGGTCGGTCTGCTGGTGGCGCTCGGTTCGGGCGTCGTCTCGCGTTTCACGGTGCAGAAGGAAGACGCCTCGATGGCGGCCTTCTACCTGATTTCGCTGGCCGTTGGGGTGTTGCTGGTTTCCTGGCATGGATCGAGCGTCGATCTCATGCATGTGCTCTTCGGCTCGGTGCTCGCGCTCAACGACGAGGCGCTTGGCCTCATTGGCGGTATCGCCGTACTCACCTTCGTCTCGCTGACGGTTTTCTGGCGGGGTCTGGTCGCCGAATGCCTCGATCCGCTGTTCCTTCGTTCGGTCAGCCGTATTGGAGGCCCGGTGCATTTCCTCTTCCTCACGCTTGTCGTGCTCAACCTCGTCGGCGGCTTCCAGGCGCTCGGCACGCTGCTTTCGGTCGGGCTGATGATGCTGCCGGCGGTGGCGGCGCGCTTCTGGTCGAATGACGTGCGCTCGCTTTGCCTCATTGCCATGGGGTTTGCGATCGCATCCTCACTCGGCGGCCTGCTGTTGTCCTATCACGCCTCCATGCCTTCCGGGCCGGCCATCATCTTCTGCGCTGGCGCCATTTACGTTTTCTCCGCTTTGGCGGGTCGCCGGGGAATGCTGCCCAGCCTTCTCCGGTCCGGCCGCCACAAGACAGCCTGATCAACAAAAGGAGCCTTCCATGTTCAGGACGTTTCGTACCGCAACGGCTGCAAGCCTGCTGACCCTTTGCGGTTTCACCACCAATGCTTCGGCTGCCGACCTCAAGGTCGTGGCTAGCTTCTCGATCATCGCCGATCTCGCCAGGAATGTCGGCGGCGACCGGATCGACCTCAAGATGCTCGTTCCCGTTGATGGTGACGCGCATACCTATGAGCCGCGCCCGGCCGATGCGGCGGCGCTCTCCGAGGCCAATGTCGTTCTGGTCAATGGCCTCGAACTTGAAGGCTTCCTGTCGCGGCTCATCGAGACGAGTGGTACCAAGGCGCCTGTGGTCGAGGTCAGCAAGGGCGTCAAGCCGATCAAGGGTGAAGAAGACGAGCACGAGAAGCACGACGAAAAGCATGCCGATGCCGGCCATGAGGAACACCATCATCACGGCGAATTCGACCCGCATGCTTGGCAGTCGGTCAAGAATGGCGAAATCTATGTGAAAAATATCACCAAGGCCTTCTGTGCCGCGGACAAGGCCGGTTGCGACACCTACGAGGCCAATGAGAAGGCCTATCTTGCCAAGCTAGACGCGCTCGACAAGGAAGTTCGCGCCGAAATCGGCTCGATCCCGAAGAGCAAGCGGACGATCATTACCTCGCATGACGCTTTCGGCTATTTCCAGCACGAATACGGTTTGAAGTTCCTCGCGCCTGAAGGCATTTCGACCGAGGCGGAAGCCTCTGCCGCCGACGTCGCCAAGCTGGTCGATCAGGTCAAGGAAGACAAGGCATCGGCGATCTTCGTCGAGAACATCACCAATCCCCGGCTGATCGAGCAGATTGCCAGGGAAACGGGTCTGAAGGTCGGTGGCACGCTCTATTCAGACGCGCTTTCGAGCGCCGATGGCCCGGCCTCGACCTATATCGACATGTTCCACCACAATGTGAAGACGATGACGGGTGCCATCGCCAGTCATTGAGGAAACAGACCTGTCCGCTCTCGGGAGTGGGCAGGTCATCCCCTTCCGTCTGTCAGTTGCTCCGAACCTTCTGGATCGCACGGTCTTTCAGGAGCAGTTCCATGACCTCGCATTCGGCCGTTCGTAGCATATAGGCAAGCAGATCGAGCTTGCTTTCTTCCGCCATCTGCCGAATGCGGGTGATTTCCGCGAAAATAGTCGGCAGGTTGGCGGTCTTGTCATTCGTGTTTGCATTTTCCATGGACATAAGCCCTGTTCCGGTTTGGCTGCGGCATCGCGCTCAGTGTTTGCGCGCTGCAAGCGAACGGTGATGTTCAAGAAGGGGAGGGGCGAACGGACGGCGGAGACTCACCGTGTTAATGACGAGGGCCAGCAGGATGCCCGCGGCACCCAGCCATTCGGCGGTGTTCAGTTCCGCACCCAGAAAGAACCCGGCACTGGCAAGGCCCGCGACCGGGACCAGCAATGCGAAGGGCGCAACGCGGGATGCGGAATATTTCTGCATGAGATTGCCCCAGACCCCGTAGGCGAAGATGGTGGAGATCGCGGAGGTGTAGATAATGGTGAGCGCCCCCGGCAGCGCGATGCCCTCAAGCGCCGCCGAGATGGTTTCCGGACCTTCGAAGACGTAGGAGGCGAGCAGCAGGGGCAGTGGTGGAACGATGCTGATCCACACCATCAGGTTCAGCGCGTTGACGGGCGGAAGGCGCTTCATCAAGACGTTGGATACACCCCAGGCAAAGGCGCCCCCCAGTGTCAGAGCAAAGCCGAGTACCGTGAAAGAGGCGTCTCCACCGGTTGCAATCAGGGCAAGACCCAGGAAAGCAACCAGCGATGCAGCGATCGTTCGGGCGCGCAACTCTTCACCGAGAACCACACTGGCCAGCAGCAGGGTGAAGAACACCTGCGCCTGCATGACCACGGAGGCGAGACCGGCACCCAGGCCGAAATGAATGCCGAGATAAAGCAGCGCAAAGACCAGAAGCCCGAGCGTCGTGCCCAGCAGAAGAAGCTGCGACCAGGGGATTTGCGGTCTCTCCACCCCGAACGCGATCGGCACAAGGCAGACCGCGAAACGGAGCGCTGAAAACAGCAGGGGCGGGAACGCATCAAGGCCCCAGCGGATCACGATGAAGTTGAACCCCCACAGGAATGCGACAAGGCAGAGTATGAGGATGTCTCTCAACCGCATGATCGTGATCCGTCGATGGCCTGGATGTCACTCGGCGGCTTCGCGGTAGTCCCGCTCCACCGGAGCCCCGCCGATCACGACGGTGCGCTCAGGGATCTGCGCGAAAGCCGATTCCGGGATTTCGTACATCTTGGCGAGCGTCTGCTTCGGAACGCCGGAATACATTTCGGAAAACTCGATGGTCTGCGGCTCTTCGTGGGACAGCACGACGAGGAAGGAGAGCGGTTCGTCCCCGACATTCTCGATCCAGTGAAGGTAGCCCTGCGGGACGAAGGAAATATCGCCCGGCCCAAGCTCGAGATAATGCGTTTCGCCTTCCGGCCCGACGATACCGACCACGCCCTTGCCGCTGATGCAGAAATCAAGCTGGTTGGCATTCGGATGGGTGTGCGGTTCACGAACACCACCCGGCTGGAGATCGAGCGCCTGAACGGCGAGCCCCTTCAGAACGGGAAAGTTCTTGGCGTTCGCGCGGTAAAAATCGCCGGCCGGAAATGACTTGTAGACGTTGGACTTGAACGGAAAACTGTTCGACATTCATAATCTCCTCGGTTGCAGATGGGCGCACGGCGACGAACCCGCGAAAGCATTGAAGCTCCGCAGTCGGCTTGTGCCGATTGGCGATCAGGGTGAAAATCAGTGAGGGATACGCCCTCTCACAAAACGCTATCTGCTTGACTTCATGAGAACAATCGAATTGTATTCACCTATCTGGTCAAAAGGGTTGAACTGTTTGGATGTCCGGCTTTCGGAAAATTGACCCATTGTTGCTGGAAGTGTTTGTCGCAATTGCTGATAGCGGCAGCTTTGCCGCGGCCGCCGACAGGGTGGGGCGCACCAAATCGGCTGTCAGCATGCAGATGAAGCGTCTGGAGACGTTGTTCGAGCACAATCCGATTTTCGAGTATCAGGGCCGGACGAAGCGGCTGACCGCCCATGGCGAGCAGCTTCTAGCCCACGCGCGGATCATTCTTCAGTTGAACGATTCGCTCTGGCAGAAAATGGCCCAGACGCACGGGCCGGGCTGCGTGCGTCTCGGTGCGCCCGATGATTACGCCTACACGCTTCTGCCGGATATCCTCAAACGCTACGCCCAGAAGTTTCCGCATGTCCAGATCGACGTGACCTGCGAACCCAGCGAAGATCTTTCCGAGCGGATCGGTCGCAACGAACTCGATCTCGCCATGGTCACGCGGCGGCCGCATGACGATGTTTCGCGCACCGTTCGCCTGGAACCGATCGTCTGGGCAACAGCGAAGGGCAAACGCTTCGATCAGGCCGAGCCGCTGCCGCTTGCCATGTTCCAGCCGGGATGTGTGGCACGTGCCAAAACAATCGAAGCCTGCGCCAAGGCGGGCCGCGATTATCGTATTGCCTATTCGAGCCCCAGCATTGCGGGCCTTCTTTCTCCGGTTCGGGCCGGCCTTGCCATTGCTGCCATTGCGCGCTGTTCGGTGCCTGATGATCTGGAAATCCTCGCGCCGGGCATTGGACTTCCTGAGGTCAAGGGCATCGATATTGCCCTCATGCGCGGCGGTACCAGCGAGCATCCGCATTTTGTCCAGCATCTTGCCGATGAGATTTATGCGAGCCTTCGGCAAATCTGAAGCACCAAGGCTGCAATTCTGGCCGGTTGAGGCGCTGGCAGGGATTGACAAGATGCGATTTTGAAGGACGTTAGACCGTCGCCAGACGACCAATATCGGGGATTCGCATGACAAAGCAGCCGCATCACGTGGACATTCAGGTTGGTACGCGCATTCGCCAGGCGCGTGTGATGCGAGGGATGTCGCAAAGCGGCCTTGGCGAACAGATCGGCGTGACCTTCCAGCAATTGCAGAAATATGAAAAAGGCACCAACCGGGTCAGCGCGAGCAAGCTGGTCGCAATCTCCGAGGCGCTTAGCCTCGAACCGAGTTATTTCGTTGAGGGCCTGAAAAAGCCGGAAGCAGAGCCTGCCGGCCCGGAACAGGAATGGCAGTTCTCCAAGCAGGGCCGCGATCTCGTCGAAGCCTTCTACCAGATCAAGGATCAGGAGGTGCGCAAACGCATCGTGAGCCTCGTGCGACAGTTGGCCAGCACTGGCCATTCTGAAGAGGGTGACGTCTGACCGCCACGATCCCGTGGTGTTGGCCGCCCGGCTGACTATTGTCTGGACGCAATGAAAAAGCCGCCGGTTTCCCGGCGGCTTCGTCATGTCAGGCGGGCCTTATTTTGCCTTGGCGGCATCGGCCTTCTTTTTGTCGTCGATCAACTCGTACCACATGGCGTTGAGCACAGCGAAAGCGGCGGCCAGCGGCAGGCCGAGAAGCCAGGAAAAATACCACATCAGCGTTTCCTTTTCTCAATAGGCGTGGTTCGAGGGATCGGTGACATCCTTCGCATCGACCTTGCCCCACAGCACCTTGTAGACGAACGAGGTGTAGGCAATGATGATCGGAACGAAGATGACGGCACAGACCAGCATGATGAACAGCGTCATGTGACTGGACGAGGCGTCCCACACCGTGAGGCTGGACTTCGGATCGACATTCGACGGCAGGATGAACGGGAACATCGACAGACCGACCGTCGAGATGATGCCGAGGATCGACACCGAACTCATCAGCCAGGGCAAACCGTCCTTCTTGGCTGCGAAGGCAAGAAACGAACCGAGCGCGCCGAGGAAGCCGAGCGCCGGAGCGATCATCATCCACGGGTGGGCGGCGTAGTTCTGGAACCAGACGCCTGAAGCAACCTCCACGGTCTTGTAAAGTGGGTTCGAAGGACCGCCTGTCGCGATGGCGCTGGTGAAGCGATAGCCGTCGATGAGGGTGAGCCAGAAGCCGCCGATCGCAAAGAGCGCGATGGTGACAATGGCCGCGATCATGCCGATCCGGCGGGCACGGGCATTGACCTCCCCTGTGGTCTTCAGCGTCAGCCAGCCCGCACCGTGCATGGCCAGCATGGCAACGGAGAGGAGGCCGGCCAGCAGGCCGTAGGGGTTGAGGAGTTCAAACAGCGTCGTGCCGTCATAGAAGATGCGCAGATCGTCCGAGAAATGGAACGGCACGCCCTGAAGCACGTTGCCGACAGCAACGCCCATGACCAGTGCCGGCACCAGGCCGCCGATGAAGAGTGCCCAATCCCAGCTGTTGCGCCAGACGGCGCTTTCGCGCTTCGAGCGGTATTTGAAGCCGACCGGCCGCAGAATGAGCGCGAAAAGGATCGCGAACATCGCCAGATAGAAGCCCGAGAAGGACACCGCATAGAGCGGCGGCCAGGCGGCGAAGATGGCGCCGCCGCCGAGGATCAGCCACACCTGGTTGCCTTCCCAGACGGGACCGATGGTGTTGATGACGACACGCCGTTCCGTATCGCCCTTACCGACGAAGGGCAGGAGGGTTGCGACGCCGAGGTCGAAGCCGTCCATGATGGCAAAGCCGATCAGCAACACGCCGAGCAGCAGCCACCAGATGACGCGCAGGATTTCATAGTCGAGAAGCGTATGAAGGATCATGATCTTACTCCGCCGGTACGATGGTCGTGGAGATGAGTTCCGGCTCCGGACGGTGATCGTCCGCTTCCGGGCCCTTGCGGATCGCACGGATCATCAGGCCCATTTCGATGATGAAGAGGACCGTATAGATCGCGGCAAAACCGGCGATGGTGATGAGCAGCGTCAGCGCGCCGAGGTTCGAGACAGCGGCTGCGGTGGGCAGCACACCTTCGATGATCCACGGCTGGCGACCCATCTCGGCGACGATCCAGCCCAGCTCAGCCGCAATCCACGGCAGCGGGATGGAAAGGACGGCAAGCTTCAACAACCACGGACGCTTGGTGTGCGTGTGGCGGCTGGTGATGACGAAGAACGCCAGAAACAGCGCGATGAAGTAGAAGCCGAGCGCGACCATGAAGCGGAAGGCCCAGAACAGGGTTGGAACGCTCGGGATCGTGTCGTTGGCCGCCTTGACGATCTGCTCTTCGGTGGCCGTTCGCGGATCGTCCACATAACGCTTCAGCAGAAGCGCATAGCCGAGATCGCCGCCATTATCCTCGAACTTGGCCTTGATGGCCGGATCGACAGTGCCGGTGGTGCCGGCAGCGCGGATGGTTTGGAGCGCATCATAGGCGAGGATACCGCTGCGGATGCGGGCTTCCGCACGCTTCACGAGTTCCTCGATGCCGGGGATTTCGGTTGTGAGCGAGCGGGTGCCGATGAGGCCCATGGCCCACGGAATATGCACGGCATAATGCGTCTCGCGGGCTTCCGTGTCCGGGAAGCCGAAGGCGGTGAACGCAGCCGGTGCCGGTTCCGTTTCCCACATGGCTTCAATGGCGGCGAGCTTCATCTTCTGGTGTTCCGCAGCGCCGTATCCGCTTTCATCGCCAAGAACGACGACGGAGAGCGATGCGGCAAGGCCGAAGGAGGCCGCTACCGTCATGGAGCGCTTGGCCAGTTCCGAATGACGGTCCTTGAGCAGATACCAGGCGGAGACACCGAGCACGAAGATCGAGGCGGTGACGTAGCCGGCGGACACCGTATGCACGAACTTGGCTTGGGCGACCGGGTTGAACAGGACGGCGAAGAAGTCTGTGACTTCCATGCGCATGGTCTGCGGATTGAAGGTGGAACCGACGGGGTTCTGCATCCAGCCATTGGCGATGAGAATCCACAGTGCCGAGAAGTTGGAGCCGATGGCCACGCACCAGGTGGCGATCAGATGCCCGACCTTGGACATGCGGTCCCAACCGAAGAAGAACAGGCCGACGAAGGTCGCTTCCAGGAAGAAGGCCATGAGCCCTTCAATGGCCAGAGGCGCGCCGAAAATGTCACCGACATAATGGCTGTAATAGCTCCAGTTCATGCCGAACTGGAATTCCATGACAATGCCCGTCGAAACGCCGAGCACGAAGTTGATACCGAACAGCGTTCCCCAGAACTTGGTCATCTGTCGCCAGATGGCGCGGCCGGTCATGACATAGACCGTTTCCATGATGGCAACGAGGATAGACAGGCCGAGGGTGAGCGGTACGAAAAGAAAATGGTAAAGCGCGGTGAGCGCGAATTGCAGGCGCGATAGCGCCACGATATCGAGTTCCATATCTCGATCTCCAGGAATGAAATGCCGGAATGATTGCCCCACGCCGCTGGCGGGTGCGGCATCGGGCGCGCTGGGGCCTTCAGGCGCGAGGCGGCGCCCGTGGTGCGGCCTCGGAAATCAGCACGGGTGGCGCGTCGAAGCGCGCCCTGTCCGGCCGCAGGACATCGCCCTGCGGCATCGGGCGAGGGCCAACCTCAGCCGCGGGCTGGGGCAGGGTTATCGCACCGGAAATCAGACAGGCATCACAGCTTCCATCACGATAATGGAATTGTCCACTCGCATCCTTGTCCCCAAGCGTGAGACAGAGATCGGGAAGCGAGCCATCGGGCAGGGCATAGGCTGCGGCGACGAATTCTGCGGCGCGCACATCCGGCACCCGGTGGCCGAAGCCTACCGAGATGAGGGCAACCGCACACAAAATGCGCACGAATTGCGATATGAAGCCGGAAAGGTGCATGACGTCTCTGGACTGTTGAAGACACCGTCTGCAACTTGCTTATTGTTATCTCGCAGTGCACGCAATGCGACAAAATGGCCGCGCCTCAGTCACCGCGCAGCCGGGATGCAACCTCGTCATATCTGGCATCCATGCGATTGAAATCGCTGCATATTTTCCCGCTGTCAATGACAATCATGCGATCAGCGATAGCGGCTTCATGCGCCCTGTGGGTTGCAATCAAAAGGCTGCGCGCGCCCCGTGCCACGGTCAGCCGTGCCATGATGTCGCGGGCGGTTTCGAGGTCCAGCGCCTCGGTAGGCTCGTCGAGCAGCAGAAGCGGCCGGTCGGTCAGCAGGAGGCGCGCGAGCGACAGGCGTCGGCGTTCACCTCCGGATAGGCCGGCTCCCCCTTCGCCCAGCCAGGTCGCGAGGCCATCGGGCAGGGCACGCACGGTCTCGGCAAGACCTGCGGCCTCCAATGCCTGCCATAGCTCAGTATCCGTTGCTGCGGGTCGCGCAAGCCGCAGGTTGCCGGCGAGCGTGTCGGCAAAGAGTTCGGCGCGCTGGGTGAGAAGGCTTGCCTGCACCACGGCGACCTCACCGCTTTCGGCGGTGATTTCGCCGGCAATCAGCGCCATTAGCGTCGATTTGCCGGCGCCGCTCGGGCCGGTGAGCGCCACGACCTCACCCGCTGCAATCGTCAGCGACAGATCGGTCAGGGCTGCTCGCGCCGCACCGGGGTGGCGCGCGGTAACGTTGGTCAGCCGCACGACGACACCTTCGCTCGGCGGTTGGGGGGCGATATCCGGTATTGTGTCGGTCAACCGGGGTGCAATGCGCCGTGCGGCGACGAGAATGCGGCCGGCCTCCAGTGCACCGCGCCGCAGGGCGGTGAAAGGTTCGGCAGCGGCGAGAACCAGAAGCAGTGCAAAGGCCGCTCCCGGCGCGCCGATCACGCCGCGTTCGACGAGAAGGGCAAGGATGAGGAGAAGTCCGCCGCCTGCGAGCGGTGCGAGTGCTGCTAGACCGAAGCCGGTGACGGCTTCGATGCGGTTCAACCGGTCATCCGTTGCGGCAAGACGGGTTTCGCTCTCGGTTACGGCCTGCCTGCGGGCGGCAAGCCGCCCGGTCATCAGCAGATCGGTGGCGCCGGAAACGAGGTCCATGGTCCGTTCGCGCAAGGCTTCAAGGGCGGCGGCTCGGAAGCGGGCAGGCTTCTGTGCCCTGAGCGCGGCGATGGCAGCAATCGCAAAGCCTGCGCCGATGAGGAAAAGTCCGATGGTCATGCTCGTCCGGCCATCGATGAAGGCGAGACAGAGCATGGCGAAAAGCACGGACGCGAGCGCCACGCCGGCAGGCATTAGCAGGCGCAGGTAAAGTCCGTCCAGCGCATCAACATCGAGCGTCAGGCGAAACAGGAGCCGGGCGGGGCTGAGCGCCAGCGCACGCGCCTCGCGTGCCGTTGCGAAGGCACGGAACAGGGTTTCGCGCATGCCGGCGAGAACTGAAAGCGTCGCATCATGGCTGACCACACGTTCGCCATAGCGCGCGGCAGTGCGAAACAAAGCGAGAAAGCGGATGCTGGCGGAGGGCGCGAAAACATCGAAGGCAAGGGCCGTGGCGGTGGAAAGCCCGGCAAGGGCGGTGGCCGTGATGAACCAGCCGGAGACCGAAAGGAGTGCCGTGCCGGCGAGCGCAGTGAGTGCCGCCAGCAAGAAACCGAGCGCCAGCATGAGCCGCTTTTCTGCCAGGAATGTTTTCAGGACGATCAGGACAGCCTTCATGCTTTCACCTCCGCGGAAAGCGTGATGGTGCGGTCCATGCGTGCTGCGAGTTCCGCGTCATGGGTGACGACGATCAGTGTGCGACCTTTCGCGAGATCGATCAGGCTTTCGGTCACAAGCCGCGCCGTTTCGGCATCGAGATGGGCGGTCGGTTCATCGGCAAGGATCAGCCGGGCGCTTGCGCTTGCCGCGGCGCGGGCGATGGCGAGCCGCACGATTTCTCCGCCGGAGAGGCCAACGCCGCCTTCGCCAAGCGGCGTGCGTCCGTGAAGTTCGGCGACCCGCGCAAGGCGTGCGACCGTCAGTGCTTCACCGACGGCTGTCGTATCCACCTCGGGTCGGCCAAGCGCGATATTGGCGGTGATAGAGCCGGAGAACACGTGCGCGGACTGCCCCACCCAGGCGATTTCACCGGCCTCCCGCGCGCCAGGCGGGCTTTTCCCGAAAATGCGCAATGTGCCGCCCTGCGGACTGGCGAGCCCGGCCAGAAGCGAAAGAAGGGTGGATTTGCCGGTGCCGCTTGGCGCCATGATCGCGATCTTTTCGCCGGGCAAGACGGAAAGCGAGAAGCCGTCAAGTGTCGCGGCCTCGCGGCCCGGATGGGTGTAGTGCAGGTTTTCGGCGGACAGGGCGAGCGCGTCTTCGGCCAAATTTTCATCCCCGACCGGAAGGGCCATGCCCTGTTCGGAAAGAGCCAAAAGCGCCTTGTGCGCGGCCTCACCGGCTGCCCGGTCGTGCCAAACGGCGGAAAGTTCACGCAAGGGCTCGAAGAAGGCGGGCGCGATCATCAGGACAAACATGCCTTCGGCCAGCGTCAAGTGAGCGCCCCAGGTGCCTGCATCGATAAAGCCGAGCAAGTGAAAGCCGATATAGACAGCCGTCAACGCCACGCCGAGGGCAGAGAACAGTTCCAGCGTCGCCGAGGTCAGGAAGGCGATCTTCAGCACCGTCATGGTGCGGCGCTTCAGGTCGTCGGCTTCAGTGCGCAGGTGTGTGGCGGTATGCGCGACGGCATCGAGTGTGCGGATGGTGGCAAGGCCCCGCAGCCGATCGATGAGGAAGGCGTTGACATCGCCCATGCGCGCAAGCTGGCGTTCGCTGGCCTTCTGGGCGCGCATGCCGACCAGCGCCATGAACAGTGGTATGACCGGTGCTGTGAAAAGCAACGCAAGCGCCGCGATCCAGGAAAAGGGCAGCACGGCGGCGACGATGACGAAGGGCACCGTCATCGCCTTCATCTTGGCAGGCAGGTAGCGGGAGAGCCAGGGTGTGATCATCTCCGCCTGTTCGGCAATCACGCTGGCGGCCTGTCCGGAAGAGGGGCGGGAAATATCGACAGGCGAACGGGCCGTCAGCGCTGCCAGTGCCCTGTCGCGGCTGGCGCTCAACTCACGCCGGGCGGTCTTGAAGGCCAGACGACCGGCGAGCGCGTCAAGGGCCGCGCGCAACAGGCCAAACAACGTGAAGCCGATGGCATTCGGCAGAATGTCACCGACGCTTGCGCCATCGGCTAGACGCCCGATGGCATGGGCGGCAAGCGCTGCTTGGGGCAGCCAGCAAAGAGGGGCAATGACGGCAAGTGTGACCGCTGCGCGGCCCGGACCGGGAAACGCATCTTTGCGGCCCGAGCGCGTGCGGCGACCGGATTTGGGAGAGACGTTCGGCAAGATGGCGGGTTCCGGTGGTCTCGTTGATCGTTTGCCGAGGGTATAAGGACGCGGTTTGCCCATCGCAAGCGGCGAAATGTCGCCCGGCTGGAGCCGGGTTGGCTCAGCCCAGCAACAGCCCGCCCCGCGCATGGGAGACGAGCAGTGGCACCACCTCTTTTTCAAGGCGCTCGACTGTCCAGCTTCGCACGGGTGCTGACACGACGATGGCGCCAGCGGGCCTGCCATCGGCACCTGGAACGGCGGCGGCGACATTCACCTCGTCTCGGATGGACTGGCGGTCGGTGAAGGCAATGCCGCGCGGGCGGGCGGCGATGATATCGGCCCTGATCGCCTGCTTGTCGGTGATGGTGTAGGGCGTGCCCGGTTCCATCGCACTGGCGGCGAGAATAGCGTCCATTTCCGCCTCCGGCAGCCAGGAGAGCAGTGCGCGCCCCCCGGAGGAGGAAACGGCAGGCAGGCGCCGGCCGGGATAGGCGGTGCGATAGGCTGGTTGCGGACGGCTTTGCACATGCAGCAGATGCACGATCTCGGTGCCATCGAGAATACAGAAGGAACAACGCAACCCGCACTCCTCGCGCAGACGGATGAGGCGGGGCCAGAGCGAGCGTATGAGGTCATTGCCCATCTGGAAGCGGTAAAGCAGGTCGAGCGATCGCACGGAGATGTGAAAGCCGCGCTTGCGTTCGTCCTTCTCCAGATAGCCGAGGCCGATCAACGTATCGGTGATGCGCTGGACGGTGGGCACGGGAAAGCCGGTCTGGCGGGAAAGCTCTGTCAGGGTGAGAAGCGGCGTATCCGGGTGGAAAAACTGCAGGAGATGGAGCCCCTTGGCCACCGCGGTCACCGCCAGCGGGTCGCCCTCGTCATCCACGAGCGGCCAGATATAGCGGGCATTCGGCTCGATATTGGCGGGGCGAACGGCCGGGGTCACCCGAAGGTCTCCGGCGCGCGCGGCGGCTTCCACCAGCCGGGCGGCGGTGTCGTGCACAGCCGCTTCATTGCGCAGGCCGGAAACGGAAATCGCGCCAACGGGTTGGCCCATGGCATCGCGAAAGGCCGCGGCCACGACATGGCCCGCTTCGCTTGCACGGATGGCGTCATGGGCGTAGCCGGTCTCCCGCTCGCGGGCAAGGCGTGCGGCAGTCTGGTCGTCTAGTGGATGGCGAGCGGCATTTTCTGGCGTCATCGCAGCAAGGATGGCGCGACCGGGGGCCGCATCCGCAAGGGCGATACGGCTGCCGACAGGGGCGAGCGCCAGCGAAGCGGCGGGCGAGGGCACGCGGGCGAGCGTCACGGCGTCGCCGCCATCCGCCAGCCAGAGGTCGCAACTCAGGCCGGTGCGGGCATTCAACTCCACGACCAGCGGCATGACCAGATCGATAAGCTGATTGGAGGTGAGGTAGACATGGGCCGGATAGCCGGCCCGGTGCGCCAGCGAAAGCACCCCGCTTGCCGGATCGCGCTGCAGCCAGTCCGACTTCACAAGTGTGTGAACGAGGCGCTGGGCGCTGGACCGGTTCATGCCGGCACGCGATGCTATATCCGCAATCCTCAGTTCCGGCGCATCCGGTCCGAACAGCTCGAGCACGGCGAAAGCCTTTTCCAGCGCGGCAATGCGGGCGCGACGATCAACAGCCGCGGGAAACTCGTTTTCAGGATTCATATTTTGCAACGCGGCATAAAGTTGACAACCTTATCCGGAAGTCTATAATCGAACAACAAGAATGGCAATCGCATCGCGGTAAAATAATCCTAAGGGGAACGCTATGCATCAGATGCTCCATTCCGCATGATTTCACAGGAGACGCACGGGTGCCAGCCCGGATGCGAATGAAGATTTGCACCCGCGGCGATCATTGATCGTTATGGCTCCCGGTTTCCATCGACGCCGCTTTTAACGCCTCTTCGGCGTGAGGAGACGTGCGTCCTGCGCTCCACTGCGCCCTGCCGGGCGCGGCGGTCAAAGGTTTCCTGTTGCCTGCATTCGCGCGAATGCCGGTAACGGGTGTTCGAGAAAACGGTCCGGCCTGATCGGGTTCCGTGCGGTTGCGCATGGGCCAATGCCCCCGGCTTGCCGGTTCGTCACCTGCAAATCATAATAAGGGAACAGCGAATAATGCATGCACCAGTGACCAGAAAAGCAGGCCGCCTGAAAAGCCATATCGCGGCCGCCTTGCTTGCCCTCTCAGCCTGCGTGACCGGCTTTGCGGAAAACGCATCGGCCACCACGCTCGTTGCCGTTCCGCATTCGGGCCTGCGCATTCTCGACCCGATCATCACCACCGCCCATATCGTGCGTAACCACGGCTACATGGTGTGGGACACGCTCCTGTCCTACGATGCGGACTTCAAGCCGCAGCCGCAGATGGCCGACTTTACCGTTTCCGACGACAAACTGACCTATACGTTCAAGCTGCGCGATGGCCTGAAATGGCATGACGGTGCACCGGTGACGGCTGAGGATTGTATTGTCTCGCTGCAACGCTGGGGCAAGCGCGACACTTCAGGCCAGGTCCTGTTCGACAAGACGGAAAGCCTGACGGCCGCAGACGACAAGACCATCGTGCTGAAGCTGAAGGAACCCTTCACCTATGTGCTCGACGTGTTGGCCAAGCCGTCCTCCGTTGTGCCGTTCATGATGCCGAAACGCATTGCCGAGACCCCGGCGGATACGGCAATTACCGAAATTATCGGTTCCGGCCCGTTCAAGTTCGTCAAGGAAGAATATCAGCCGGGTGTGAAATCGGTCTACGAGAAGTTCACGGACTACGTGCCGCGTGCGGAAGCGCCGAGCGGGCTTGCGGGCGGCAAGGTTGTCAAGGTCGACCGCGTCGAATGGATTTCGATGCCGGATGCCCAGACGGCGGTCAATGCCATCCAGTCCGGCGAAATCGACTATCTGGAAACCCCGTCGGTCGATCTGCTGCCGCTCGTCGAGGGCAATGACGAACTGACCGTCGAAGTCATGAACCTCGGTTCGCAGACCATGGGGCGCATGAACTTCCTCTACCCGCCCTTCGACAACAAGAAAATCCGTCAGGCCGCCATGAAGGCGATCAACCAGAAGGATGTTCTCGACGCTCTGATCGGCAATCCGGATTACTATACGGTTTGCGGTTCGGTGTTTGGGTGCGGCACGCCGCTGGAATCCGAATTGGGTGCGGATTCGCTCACCAAGAGCGGCGATATCGAAGGCGCCAAGGCGCTTCTGAAGGAAGCGGGCTATGATGGCACGCCAGTGGTTCTGATGCAGCCGACCGACGTGGTCACGTTGAAGGCGCAGCCGGTCGTCGCCGCCGCTGCCCTGCGCGCCGCCGGGTTCAACGTCGACATGCAGGCCATGGACTGGCAGACGCTCGTCACCCGCCGCGCCTCGCAGAAGTCGCCGGCGGAAGGCGGCTGGAACCTGTTCTTCACCAATTGGATCGTGCCGGAAATCATGACGCCGTTGAACAATCCGATGCTGAACGGGCGCGGCACCAAGGGCTTCTTCGGCTGGCCGACGGACCCGAAGATGGAAGAACTGCGCGCCAAGTACATTGCCGCCAAGACGCTGGACGAGCAGAAGGCCGCCGCCGCCGAGCTTCAGGCGCATGCCATGGACGAGGTGAGCTACATTCCGCTTGGCCAGTACAAGATCCCGAGCGTGTGGCGCAATGAACTCTCCGGCCTGCTGCAGGCTCCGGTTCCGGTGTTCTGGAACATCGAAAAGAAGGACTGATCCTTCCGTCCCTGTTCGCCAAAGCCGGTGGCGCACCCTGCAAGCGCGCCGCCGGCCATTCCGAATAACCGACGTGAGGATGCTCATGCTCGCCTATACGTTTCGCCGGATTCTTGCGGCCATCCCGGTGATGGTCACGGTCGCGGTCTTCGTCTTTCTCCTCCTTCGCCTGACACCGGGCGACCCCGCCGCCATCATCGCCGGCGACATGGCCACCCCCGAGCAACTGGAAAAGATCCGCGCCTCGCTCGGCCTCGACAAGCCAATTGCCGTGCAGTTCTTCTCGTGGCTCTGGCTTTTGCTCCAGGGCGACCTCGGAACATCGCTGATTTCCAACACGCCGGTGACGGCGATGATTGCCAAGCACATCGAACCGACGGTCAGTCTGGCGTTGCTGACGATCACGCTTTCGGTCCTGATTGCAGTTCCGCTTGGCGTGTTGGCCGCCTGGCGTCATGGCACCTGGATCGATTATGCCGTCATGTCGATCTCGGTCATCGGCTTTTCAGTTCCCGTCTTCGTCATCGGCTACATTCTGATCCAGATATTCGCCATCGACCTGAAATGGTTTCCGGTGCAGGGCTTCAAGAGTCTCTCGAAGGGGATTGGTCCTTTTCTCGAACGTGCGGTGCTGCCCTCCCTCACGCTCGCCTCCATCTATGTGGCGCTGATTGCGCGCATGACCCGCGCCTCGGTTCTGGAAGTGCTGGGCGAGGATTATATCCGCACCGCCCGCGCCAAGGGGTTGCGCGAAAATATTGTTCTCTTTCGTCATGCGCTGCGCAATGCGGCGGTGCCGGTTCTGACCATCATCGGCACCGGCTTTGCGCTGCTCATTTCCGGCGTGGTCGTCACCGAAAGCGTGTTCAATATCCCCGGTATCGGGCGTTTGACGGTGGATGCGATCCTTGCCCGCGACTATCCGGTCATTCAGGGCATGATCCTGCTGACCAGCGGCATCTATGTGTTGATCAACCTGTTGATCGACCTTTCCTATTCCTTCTTCGATCCGAGGATTCGGTACTGATGGCCCAGTCTTCCCCCTTTGGCGCCGCCCTGCGTCTGCCGCTCTTCCTGAGCAAGAGAAAAAATCGCAGGTCGATGCTTATTCCCGCTCTGGCACTGCTCGTGCTGGCGGTTATCGTCCTCCTCGCAATCTTTGCGCCGCTCATTTCACCGCACGATCCCGTGGCCATGACGCCCTCCGCGCGCCTGAAACCTGCCAGCGAACTCTATCCGCTCGGTACGGATGCCTATGGTCGCGATCTGCTTTCGCGCGTGCTCTATGGCGCCCGTATCTCGCTGTTCATCGGGGTCGGCGCCGCCGTCATTTCGGTGGCGATAGGGCTCGGCATCGGTCTCGTGTCCGGCTTTTTCCGTATTCTCGATGCCATCGTCATGCGCATCATGGATGCGCTGATGGCGATCCCGAGCCTGCTGCTCGCCATCGCCGTGGTGTCGCTGACGGGCGCCAGTATCTGGACGGTGATGTTTGCCATCACTGTGCCGGAAATTCCCCGCGTCGTGCGTCTCGTGCGTTCGGTGGTGCTGTCGGCCCGCGAGGAACCCTATGTGGAAGCGGCGATTGCCGCGGGGTCCAGCCTGCCGAAAATTCTCTGGCGGCACCTGATGCCGAACACGCTGGCACCGCTGATCGTGCAGGGTACTTACGTCTGCGCTTCGGCGATCCTGACGGAAGCGATCCTGTCGTTTCTCGGTGCGGGTGTTTCGACGGAGACGGCCACCTGGGGCAATATCATGGCCGAGGGACGCGCCTTCTTCCAGATCAAGCCGGAACTCATCTTCTGGCCCGGCATCGCGCTGTCGCTCTGCATTCTCTCCATCAACCTTCTCGGCGATACCGCGCGTGACCTGCTCGATCCGCGCATGAAGAAGAGGGAGGCCTCGAAATGACCAGCCCATTAGACCCCGCCACCGCGCCGGAGGTCCTGCGCGTCAACAATCTCGTCATTACGCTGACCGGCGACGATGAAAGCGCGCCGGTGCTGAACGGGATTTCGATCACCATCCGCGCCGGGGAAACGGTCTGCCTCGTCGGCGAATCCGGTTCTGGCAAATCGGTGACCTCGCTGGCCACCATGGGGCTTCTACCGCGCCAGTCTCTGGAACCGCGCGGCGGGGAAATCCTGTTCGAAGGCGAAGACCTTCTCAAGGCCGATGCCGCCCGGATGCGGGCGCTCCGGTCCCGAAGCATCGCCATGATCTTTCAGGAGCCGATGACGGCGCTGAACCCGGTCCTGACGGTCGGCCAGCAGATCTGCGAGGTATTGCAGGAGCACACCAAACTTTCGGCCCGTGATCAGAAAGAGGCCGTGCTGGAAATGATGCGCGAGGTGCATCTGCCGGAGGTGGAGCGCATCTTCGCCTCCTATCCGCACCAGCTTTCCGGCGGTCAGCGCCAGCGCATCATGATCGCCATGGCGCTGATCCTGAAGCCGAAGCTTCTGATCGCCGACGAGCCGACCACCGCGCTCGACGTCACCACCCAGAAGCAGATCCTGAAACTCATCGACGAGCTTCAGGAAAAGCAGGGCACCGCCGTTCTCTTCATTACCCACGACATGGGCGTCGTCGCGGAAATTGCAGATACGGTTTACGTCATGAACCGGGGCAACCTGGTCGAAAACGGTCCGATCGAGCAGATCCTCACCGCGCCGGAAAAGGACTACACCCGCGCCCTTCTCTCCTCCGTACCGAGCCTCGTGCCGCGCGCGCCGCGTCCGCCGGTCTCGGATGAAGTGGTGCTGTCGGCCTCCGAACTCGAGAAGGTCTATGGCAAGAAGAGCTTTTTCGGCAAGGCGCCCACCGGAGCCAAGGCGGCGACGGATGTCTCTTTCACACTGAAGAAGGGGCGCACGCTCGGCATCGTCGGGGAAAGCGGATCGGGCAAGTCCACCGTGGCGCGCTGCATCATGCGGTTGATCGATCCTACATCGGGTTCGATCCGTATTTCAGGGCAGGAGATCGCGGATTTTTCGCGCCGGACGCTGCAACCGCATCGCCAGCATATCCAGATGGTGTTCCAGGACCCCTATCGCTCGCTCAATCCGCGCATCACGGTCGGTGAGAGCATCGCCGAGGGCCCGGTGAATTACGGAACATCCAAAGCCGATGCGCTGAGGCGGGCGCGCGAGCTTCTTGCCATCGTCGGTCTGCCGGAAGATGCGGTGAACCGCTATCCGCACCAGTTTTCCGGCGGTCAGCGCCAGCGCATCGCCATTGCCCGCGCTGTTGCCATGAACCCCAAGGTTCTGGTGGCGGATGAGGCTGTTTCGGCGCTCGATGTTTCCGTGCAGGCGCAGGTGCTCGACCTTCTGGCGGACTTGCAGGAAAAGCTCGGTATCGCCATCCTGTTCATCACCCATGATTTGCGCGTTGCGGCGCAGATCTGTGACGATGTGATCGTGATGCAGAAGGGTCGCATCGTGGAATATGCCACAGGCTATGAGGTGCTGACCAACCCTGCCCATGCCTACACCCGCCAGCTTATCGATGCCGCCCCCGGACGGCATTGGGATTTCGCCAACTTCCGGCCGCTTGCGCCGGAAGCCGCATAATCATCAGGAGAATGACCAATGAAGTCCCGGCGTGTTGCCTTTGCCGGTTTCATTCATGAAACCAATACGTTTGCCCCCACAAAAGCCAGCTACGATGCCTTTCTGAAGGGTTCCGGCCATCTACCGCTCTGCCGGGGTGAAGAGATGATCGAACTCGTGAAAGGCGCCAATACCGGCATCGAAGGGGCGCTCGACTATGCCCGCGAGGCAAAATGGGAGGTGGTGCCGGTGCTGCGCGCCAGCGCCGTTCCCTCCGCCCATGTTACCGAAGATGCCTTCGAACGGATCGCAACCGAGATCGTCGCGGGCATCGTTGCGTCACTCCCGCTCGATGGTATCTATCTCGACCTGCACGGCGCGATGGTGTGCGAACATCTGGATGACGGCGAGGGCGAACTCATCGCCCGCATCCGCAAGGCGGTGGGGGATGCCATTCCCGTTTCCGTCAGTCTCGACCTGCATGGCAATATGACCGAGCAATCGATGCGCGACGCCGATGTCATGGTCGGCTACCGCACCTATCCGCATGTCGATATGGCGTTGACCGGGTATCGTGCCGCTGTGCTGCTCGACCGGTTGATGAGCGGCGACCGTTTCGCCAAGGCCTTCCGGCAGATCGATTACCTCATTCCGATTTCCTGGCAATGCACGGAAATGGAGCCGGCGCAGTCGATCTATGCGAAACTCGTGGCTCTGGAAGAACGGGATGGCGTCGTGTCCATGTCCTTCTTCACAGGCTTCCCGGCTGCCGATTTCACCGATTGCGGCGCGACGGTTCTTGCCTATGGCGAAACGCAGGAGGCGGCCGATAAGGCTGCCGATGATCTGAAAGCGCTGGTCGATGCCAGCGAGGAAGCCTTTGCCGGTAAGGTCTATACGCCCGACGAAGGGGTGAAGGCGGCGATGCGCATGGCCACCAACGCCTCAAGGCCCGTCATCATTTCCGACACGCAGGACAATCCCGGCGCGGGCGGTGACTCCGATACGACCGGCATGCTGCGGGCGCTTGTGGATAACGACGCGCAAAACGCAGCGCTCGGCCTGCTTTACGATCCGCAGGCCGCGCTTGCCGCGCAGGCTGCCGGCGTTGGCGCGACGATCCGCATCGCGCTTGGCGGCAAGTCGAACATTCCGGGCGACGCACCGTTTGAGGCCGAATTCGTGGTCGAGGCGCTGTCGGACGGTTTCACGCGCGTTAACGGTCCCTATTATGGCGATACGCTGATGCGACTCGGGCCCTCGGCCTGCCTGAGGATCGGCGGCGTCCGTATAGCCGTCGCCTCGCACAAAGTGCAGATGGCCGATCGCGGCCTGTTCCGCTATCTCGGCATCGAGCCGGAAACGGCGGGCATTCTCGTCAACAAGAGTTCGGTGCATTTCCGCGCCGATTTCCAGCCGATTGCCGAAACCATTCTCGTTTGCGCGGCACCTGGCCCGATGGCGGTGGACCCTGCGTCCCTGCCATGGACGAAGCTTCGACCGGGCATCCGCCTTTCGCCGCTCGGCCCCGTCTTTTCCTGATCCCGCCTTTTGAACTGCAAGGATTGAAAACATGCCCGTTATCGAGAAAATCGCCTCCTGGCACGATGAAATGACCGCCATTCGCCGGGACATCCATGCCCATCCGGAAATCGGCTTCGAGGAAGTGCGCACCTCCGGTATCGTAGCCGAGAAGCTCGCGAGCTACGGCATCGAGGTGCATCGCGGCATCGGCAAGACTGGCGTCGTCGGCGTGCTGAAGGGGGCGAAGGGCGAGGGGCGCACGATTGGCCTGCGCGCCGACATGGATGCACTGCCGATGGAAGAGCGCACCAACCTGCCCTACGCCTCGAAGATCCCGAACCGCTTCCATGGCTGCGGTCATGATGGCCATACCACGATGCTGCTGGGCGCGGCGCGCTACCTGGCGGAAACCCGTGATTTTGCCGGCACAGCCGTTTTCATCTTCCAGCCGGGTGAGGAAGGTTGCGGCGGTGCGCGCGCGATGATCGCCGATGGTCTGTTCGAGCGCTTCCCCTGCGACGAAATCTATGGCCTGCACAATGCGCCGAACGATGAACCGCTGAAGATCGGTATCAAGCCGGGCACGGCGATGGCGGGTGCGGATTTCTTCGATTTCCGCATCAAGGGGCGCGGCAGCCACGGCGCGCATCCGGAGGTCTCCAAGGACCCGATCATCGTGGCGACCCAGCTTGTCTCGGCGCTGCAATCCATCGTCTCCCGCAATATCTCGCCGTTGCGGGCTGCCGTCCTCTCGGTCACGCAGGTCCATTCCGGCACGGCCTATAATGTGGTGCCGGAAGAGGCGACGGTCTCCGGCACGGTGCGCTATCTCGACCGCGCGGTGAACGAGCAGATCCGCACCCGTATGCGCGCCATCGCCGCTGGTCTGGCAACATCCTTCGACGTCGAGATCGAGACCGATATTCGCAACGTTTTCGACGTTCTGGTGAACACCGATGCGCTGGTCGAAGGCTTTGCCGATGCCGCCCGTGACATCGTGGGGGCCGAAAACGTCTACACCAAGAGCGAGCCGGTGATGGGCAGCGAGGACTTCGCCGATATGCTGTTCAAGGTGCCGGGCGTCTATTGCACGGTCGGCCATGCGGGTTCCATTCCGCCGCACAATCCCGGCTATGTTCTGGACGATGGCATTCTGCCGGTCGGCGCAAGCCTGCTTGCCCGCATCGTGGAAAAACGCCTCGCCGCCTGATTTCCCTCCGCCTGACCCGGCCTCGCAAGGGGCCGGGGCTTTTCCGGATCATTCACCTCTCGCCCGGCTGGCCAGCGGCGAAACGGGAGCACGTACCTATGGATTTCACCGAACTTCCCTTCGATACCGACAGCATGCTGATGGGCCTCAAGCCATGGGTCGAGTGCGAAAGCCCGACCTATGATGCCGCTGCGGTTAATCGCATGATGGACCTTGCGGCCCACGACTTCGCCACGCTTGGCGCGACGATCGAGCGCATACCTGGTCGTATGGGGTTGGGCGGCAGCCTGCGTGCCCGCTTCGGAGATGCAAAAGCGCCGGGCATTCTCGTATCCGGTCATTTCGACACGGTGCACCCTGTGGGAACGCTCGGTGTCTTGCCGTTTCGCATTGAGGGAAACCGGGCCTACGGTCCCGGCATCCTCGACATGAAGGGTGGCAACTTCATTGCCTTCGAGGCCATGAAGCAATTGATCCGGGCCGGTATCGAAACGAAGCTGCCCGTCACCTTTCTGCTGACGCCGGATGAGGAGATTGGTACGCCCTCCACCCGCGAACTGATCGAGATGGAGGCGGCGCGTAACCGTTATGTGCTGGTGCCGGAACCGGCACGTGAGAATAACGGTGTCGTCACCGGGCGCTATGCCATTGCCCGTTACAATCTCGCTGCGCGCGGCAAGCCATCCCATGCCGGCGTTTCACCGAAATCCGGACGTTCGGCCATTCGCGAAATGGCGCGCAAGGTGCTCGAGATCGACGCCATGAGCGGCGAGGATTGCACCTTCTCGGTGGGCGTCATTGAGGGTGGTCAATGGGTCAACTGCGTGTCGTCGCTCTGCACGGCGCAAGCCTTGTCCATGGCCAAGACGGATGAGGATCTGGAGGCCGGGATCGCCCGGATGTTGACCCTTTCCGGCGTTGAAAACGAGGTGGAGTTCACGGTTTCGCGTGGCGTGACGCGGCCGGTGTGGAAGCCCGGACGCCCGGAAACCATGGCGCTCTACGGAAAGGCGGCCGCGCTGGCCGGCCGGTTGGGCGTCGCCTTGCCGCATGGCAGCTCCGGCGGTGGTTCGGATGGTAATTTCACCGGCGCCATGGGCATTGCCACCCTGTGTGGTCTGGGTGTACGGGGCGCGGGCTACCACACGCTGGATGAGCATATCGAAATAGACAGCCTGATCGACCGTGGCCGCCTGATGGCCGGTCTGTTCGTCCTGCTGGATTGAGGAGACGTGCAGTGACTGACGACATGACCCGGCTTTCCGCCGTCGCCCTTTCAAACGCCATCCATGAAAAACGCATCTCCTGCGTCGCGGTGATGGAGGCCTATCTCGACCGCATCGATCGGCTCAATCCCGAGATCAATGCCATCCTCTATCTTCGTCCGCGCGCCGAATTGATGGATGAGGCGCGGGCTTGCGACCGCGAACTGGCCGACGGCCATTCACGTGGCTGGATGCACGGCTTCCCGCAGGCGGTGAAGGATCTTTCGGAAGTGAAGGGCATGCCCTGTTCCTGGGGCTCGCCCATCTTCAAGGGGTTTGTCTCTACAGCCGATTCCATCCATGTCGAGCGGGTGCGACAGGCGGGCGCCATTTTCATCGGCAAGACCAATACGCCGGAGTTTGGCCTGGGCTCCCACACCACCAACCCTGTGCACGGGCCGACCCGCAATCCCTTCGATCGGACCAAGAGCGCTGGCGGTTCCAGCGGAGGCGCTGCGGCGGCCCTTGCCGCCCGGCTTCTGCCGGTGGCCGATGGCAGCGACATGATGGGCTCACTGCGTAATCCCGCCGCCTTCAACAATGTCGTCGGCTTCCGCCCGAGTTTCGGCCGCGTGCCGAACGGCAAGGGAACGGAGTTTTTTCTCGGCCAGCTCGGCATTGCCGGCCCCATGGGCAAGACGGTTGAGGATACCGCGCGGCTGCTCTCTACCCAATCGGGTTACGACCCGCGCGATCCCTTGTCGCTGGCCGATGAAGATCTGACGTTGCTTGGTGCGGCAAACACGCAAGGGATGAAAATCGCCTGGTTCGGCGATTTTGGCGGCTATCTGCCGTTCGAGCCCGGCGTGCTCGACGTGGATCGCAGGGCGCTCGACGTTCTTGCCAGCATGGGTTGCGAGATCGACGAGATCACGCCCGACTTTGACCTGCCGAAGCTCTGGCAGGCCTGGGTTACCCTGCGCAGTTTCGCCGTGACCCATGGGTTGCGCGGCTTCTACGACAAGCCGGAGACGCGGGCACTGTTCAATCCGCAATATCTCTATGAGTTCGATCTGGCGCTATCCTGCAGCGGCGCCGATATCCATGCCGCCTCCGTGGTCCGCACGAGCTGGTACAAATATATGTGCACGCTCTTCGCGCGCTACGACTTCATCCTCATGCCTGCCGCACAGGTCTTCCCCTTCGATGTGACCTTGCCCTGGCCGGGTGAGATTGCCGGGAAGCCGATGGACACCTATCACCGCTGGATGGAGGTGGTGATTGGCCCGACCATGGCGGGCCTGCCCGTTGCGGCCATGCCGGCCGGCTTCGGGGCGAACGGTCTGCCGAACGGTGTGCAGATCGTCGGCCCCCCGCGGGGTGACCGTGTGACACTCGAATTTGCACTGGCCTATGAACAGGCCGCCGGTATCGAAACCGGCCATGCTGACGGCTGACAGCGACAGATCCGCAGAAAACAAATCAAGGATGAGTATAAGTATTTCGGAACGGCCCCATCAACTCTGATTAAGCAGATTTGATGGGGCTGGAGTCATTGAAAGCAAACAATCTTAAATTCATATTGTCATTAATGTTTTATTAATCCCAGGTGGTGAGCGGTGTTGTGTATGGGTTCAGAAGAGGGCCGTCTGATCTTTGAATTTGCGTTGGCCGGGGGAATAGTGACTCCGTGAAAAATTTACGATTGCCGGAGGAGGCTCGGAAAATTTTTCATTCACTGTGGTGCTTCAACGCAAATGGTCTTCATGTCCTGAGTATATCCTAGCCAATACATGACGGGTTATCCCCGTGCTTCACCTCCTGAACAGAATTGCCCAGAAGGGCGAGAAACCAGGGGGAAGATCATGTCGAGGCGTATTCTGATCACCGGTGGCGCCGGATTTCTCGGTTCTTATCTGTCGGAGCAGTTGCTTGCACAGGGCCATGAGATCCTGTGTGTAGACAACTTTCTCACGGGAGCGCGCAACAATATCGATCATCTGATCAGTCATCCGCGCTTCCGGTTCATGCGTCACGACGTTTCCGTGCCGCTCGATGTCGAGGTTGACGAGATTTACAATCTCGCCTGTCCGGCTTCGCCCGTTCACTACCAGCACGACCCCATGCGGACGACAAAGACCAGCGTGATCGGCGCGATCAACATGCTCGAGCTGGCGCTTCACCTGAACGCGAAGGTTCTCCAGTCCTCGACGTCGGAGGTCTATGGCGACCCGCTCGTCCATCCACAGCGTGAAAGCTATTGGGGCAACGTCAATCCCATCGGCATCCGGGCCTGTTATGACGAGGGCAAGCGTTGTGCCGAAACCCTGTTCTTCGATTATCACCGGCAACACAGGGTCGCCATCAAGGTGGTGCGCATCTTCAACACCTACGGCCCCCGCATGCACCCGCAGGATGGTCGCGTCGTTTCGAACTTCATCATGCAGGCGCTGCGGGGCGAGACGATCACCATTTTTGGCGACGGTCTCCAGACCCGCTCCTTCTGCTATCGCGACGATCTGGTGGAGGCGATGATCCGCATGATGGCCACGGGCCAGGATGTGATCGGCCCGGTCAATATCGGTAATCCCGGCGAGTTTACCATCCGGGCTCTGGCGGAAATGGTGATCGACCTGACAGGCTCGGGCTCGAAGATCGTCTATTATCCGCGCCCGCAGGACGACCCGATGCAGCGCCGCCCCGATATTTCAAAGGCGCGCGAAATTCTCCGCTGGGAACCGCGCGTGCCCTTGCGCGAGGGTCTCGTCAAGACGATCGACTATTTCGCCGGATTGCTCAGCGCCGGGCATGCTGTCGCCGCCGAGTAAAGACTGTCGGGCAGTCCTGCAATGAAAAAGCCCCGGCTGCTTGCGCAGGCCGGGGCCAATCCTGCAACAGGTGCCGATCAATCGATCAGCGGCAGAAGCGTGTCGAGGCTCTTCTTGGCGTCGCCATAGAACATGCGGGTATTATCCTTGTAGAACAAGGGGTTCTCGATGCCGGAATAGCCGGTGCCCTGGCCGCGCTTGGAGACGATCACGAGCTTCGACTTCCACACTTCCAGAACCGGCATGCCGGCAATCGGCGAGTTCGGATCGTCCTGCGCCGCCGGGTTGACGATATCGTTGGAGCCGATGACGATAACGACGTCGGTCGAGGGGAAGTCCTCGTTGATCTCGTCCATTTCCAGAACGATATCGTAGGGAACCTTGGCTTCGGCCAGCAGCACGTTCATGTGGCCGGGCAGGCGACCGGCAACCGGGTGGATGGCAAAGCGAACCGTCTTGCCTGCCGCCCGCAGCTTGCGCGTCAGTTCCGAAACCGACTGCTGCGCCTGTGCCACTGCCATGCCATAGCCGGGCACGATGATGACGCTGTCGGCGTCGTTCAACGCAGCCGCCACGCCATCGGCATCGATAGCGACCTGTTCGCCGGAGATTTCCATCGCCGGACCGGTCGTGCCGCCGAAGCCGCCAAGGATGACCGAGACGAAGGAGCGGTTCATCGCCTTGCACATGATGTAGGAGAGGATCGCACCCGAGGAGCCGACAAGCGCGCCGGTGACGATCAGGAGATCGTTGCCGAGCGTGAAGCCGATAGCCGCTGCCGCCCAGCCGGAATAGCTGTTCAGCATGGAAACGACGACGGGCATATCGGCGCCGCCGATGCCCATGATGAGGTGATAGCCGATGAAGAAGGCGGCCAACGTCATCAGAACGAGCGTCCAGGCACCGGCACCGTTGAAATAGGCGATCAGCAAAATGACGGAGAGAAGGGCGGCACCGGCGTTGAGCAGATGCCCGCCGGGCAGCTTTTTCGCCTTGCCATCCACCTTGCCGGCCAGCTTGCCGAAGGCAACGACGGAGCCCGTGAAGGTGACGGCACCGATGAAGACGCCGAGGAAGACCTCGACCTTCATGATGGCGAGTTCCACCGCATCCTTGTGGGCGAGGATGGCCGAGAAGCCTTCAAGCGCGGCGCGGGCCGTCTCGTCCATGGCTGCCACGCGTGCCGCTTCGATATGGGCGTTATAGCCGATGAAGACAGCGGCAAGGCCGACGAAGGAGTGGAGGGCGGCCACAAGCTGCGGCATTTCCGTCATCTGCACGCGGCTGGCCACGTAGTAGCCCAGCACGGAACCGCCGGCGATCATCAAGACGATGATGAACCAGTGGCCGACGCCGGGGCCGAAGACGGTGGCGATGACGGCAAGCGCCATGCCGACAATGCCATACCAGACGGCGCGCTTGGCGCTTTCCTGACCGGAAAGGCCGCCGAGCGACAGGATGAAGAGAACGGCTGCGGAAACATAGGCCGCAGAAACGATACCGATGGTCATGATCGTGTTCTCCCCCTCACGACTTGCGGAACATGGCGAGCATGCGCCGGGTGACGAGGAAGCCGCCGACGATGTTGATCGTCGCGATCAGCACCGAAAGGGCGGCGAGAAGAACGACCAGCCAGTTGCCCGAGCCGATCTGCAAAAGCGCGCCGAGAATGACGATGCCGGAAATGGCGTTCGTCACCGCCATCAGCGGCGTATGCAGCGAATGCGAGACGTTCCAGATGACCTGGAAGCCGATGAAGCAGGCGAGCACGAAGACGATGAAATGGCTCATGAAGCTGGCCGGAGCCCAGGCTCCAACGATGAGCAGAAGCACCGTGGCGATGGCAATAAGCCCGATCTGGTTCTTCGTTTCCGCCTTGAAAGCGGCTGCTTCGGCGGCACGCTTTTCTTCAGGCGTCGGCTCTTTCACCTTTTCCTTCGGCTTCTGCGCGGCAATCGCCTGAATCTTCGGCGGCGGCGGCGGATAGGTGATCGCACCGTCGAAGGTGACGGTCGCACCCCGGATCACATCGTCTTCCATGTTCTGGACGATGACACCATCCTTGGCGGGCGTCAGGTCCGTCAGCATGTGGCGGATGTTGGTGGAATAGAGCGTGGAGGCCTGGGCGGCCATGCGGCTCGGGAAATCGGTATAACCGATGACAATGACACCGTTATCGGAGATGACACGCTGGTCGGCGATGGTGAGATCGCAATTGCCGCCGCGCTCGGCGGCAAGGTCGATGATGACCGAACCCGGCTTCATTGCAGCCACCATGTCGGCAAGCCAGAGCTTTGGCGCATCGCGGCCCGGAATGAGCGCGGTGGTGATGACGATATCGATGTCGGGCGCCAGTTCGCGGAATTTGGCGAGCTGCTTTTCCCGGAACTCGGGCGAGGACGGGGCGGCATACCCGCCGGTCGCTGCGCCATCCTGGGCTGGGCCGTCGAAATCGAGGAACACGAATTCCGCGCCCATGCTTTCGATCTGCTCAGCTACTTCCGGGCGAACGTCGAAAGCGTAGGTTATGGCGCCGAGCGAAACGCTGGCGCCGATGGCGGCGAGACCTGCCACGCCTGCGCCGATGACCAGCACCTTGGCGGGCGGGATCTTGCCCGCTGCCGTGACCTGACCGGTGAAGAAACGACCGAAATTGTTGCCGGCCTCAATCACGGCGCGATAGCCGGCGATGTTGGCCATGGAGGAGAGCGCATCCATCTTCTGGGCACGCGAAATGCGCGGCACCATGTCCATGGCGATGACGGTTGCACCCTTGTCCTTCGCCTGTTCCAGAAGTGCTGTGTTCTGGGCCGGGTAGAAGAAGGAAATGAGCGTTTTGCCAGAAGACAACCGGTTTATCTCGGCGCTTTCCGGCGGACGCACCTTGGCGATGACGTCTGCGGACGCAAATAGCGTTTCGGCGTTATCGACCACTTCGACGCCGGCCTTGCGATAGGCCTCGTCCGTAAAGCCGGCGGCCAGTCCCGCGCCACTTTCAACAACGCAACTATGACCCAATTTCTGCAACTGCAACGCACTGTCCGGCGTCATCGCGACGCGGGCTTCGCCCACGAACAACTCTTTCGGTGTCCCGATTCTCACACTGTCCTCCTCGATATCTGGCCGACTCCCGCAGGACGTTCGGACACAGCCTCCGGCAGGTCTTTTAGACGAAAGTCGGGGAAGTGCAAAACATGAATCGGCCTGTGTCGCAGGGATGCGACGGCCTGTCACGCGCAGTTGCAGCAGGCGGTCCGTCAGAGGGCAACCGCAATCGCTTTGGATGGTTTGACATCACGCGTTGACCACATCGCTGCGTGCAGGCGATAGTGTTCTTCCCTCCGCCGAAATCAGGATCTGGTTGCCGCCCGTGTCCCAAATCTCCGAGAATCAGTCCGTCGTGCGACCCTTCGATATCACTCATCGCGAGGTTCTCAGGATTTCGATCCCGATGATGGTCGCGTTCCTCTCTACGCCGCTGGTCGGTCTGGTCGCGACGGGGGTGATCGGCCAGTTGGGCGATGAGGTTCTGGTGGGCGGCGTGGCGCTTTCGGCTGTTATTTTTGACGTGATCTTCGTCACCTTCAATTTCCTGCGGGGCGCAACCACCGGCTTCACCGCGCAGGCGGTGGGGGCCGGAGACCGGCACGAGGAGCAGCGCATGCTGGCAAGCGGACTTGCCATCGCGCTTGTGGCCGGACTGGCGCTCGTCGTGTTGCAGAAGCCGCTCGGCGCGCTGGGCCTGGCCGCCATGGGGGCGGAAGGGCCGGTCGCAGAGGCCGCGAAGACCTATTTCGACTGTCGTATCTGGTCCGCACCCTTCGTGCTGTTCAATTTCGTTGCCTTTGGCTGGATTATCGGGCGCGGCGAAGCCCTGCCCGCGATGCTCTTGCAGACGTTGCTCAACGTACTGAATGCAGCGCTCAGCATCTATTGGGTCATCCATCTTGGCCGAGGTGTGGCGGGTGTGGCCGCAGCCTCGCTGGTGGCGGAAGCGGTGACGGCCGCCGCCGGGCTCTATTTCATCATCAGGAAAACCGATCGCGCCTTGTGGGCCTGGCCGGATGCGAGTGCTTTCCGCCGGGCCTTCTCGGTGAACGGCGACATGATGATCCGCTCCTTCGCGCTTCTGGGCGGACTGTCCTTCTTCACCCGTCAAAGCGGAACGCTCGGCATCGAAATTCTTGCCGCCAACACCATTCTGCTGCACTTCTATTTCTTCGGCGTCGCCTTTCTGGATGGTGTGGCGACAGCCGCCGAACAGCTTGCCGGCCGCTCCATCGGCGCGCACTACCGCCCGGCCTTCGATCGAATGCTATCGCTCACCACGCTCTGGGGCTTCATCGCCGCAGGGCTGGTTTCGCTTGGCTTTTTGCTCGGCGGTGGCTGGGTCATCGGTATCACCGCACCAACGCCGCAAGTGCAGGCGCTCGCGTGGGATTATCTGCCCTATATCGTGGCGCTGCCCGTGTTCGGTATCGTCGCCTTCCAGATGGACGGTATCTATATCGGTGCGACCTGGTCCCGGCAGATGCGTAATCTGATGCTTTTGTCGCTGGTGGTCTACGTCGCCGCCTGGGCCGTGCTTCAGCCGCTATGGGGCAATGACGGGTTGTGGCTTTCGCTGCTCATCTTCCAGAGCGCCCGCTCCATTGCCTTTCGCTTCATGCTGCCGAAGCTTGCCGCGCGCGCATTCGCGTAATCAGCGCGTCGAGCGAGAGGCGACCCGGTCCCGATGCGATGATAAGGAGAAGACAGGCGGCCCATGTGCCATGGGTTGGCCAGGCATCGGGATAGACGAAGAGCTGGATTGTCAGTGTCATGCCCAGAAGCGCGAGTGCCGACAGGCGACTGGCAAGCCCAAGGACGAGAAGTGCCGGGAACAGGTGCTCCGCCAGCGCCGCTAGATGGGCCGCGAGCCATGGATCGATCAGGGGAAGGCGGTATTCATTCTCGAACAGATAAACTGCCGTATCCGTCACCTGCCAGCCGTCCACCTTGGTCTGGCCGGAACGCCAGAAGGTGCCGGCAATTCCAAGTCGCGCAATGAGCGCGATGAGATCGTGCGGGATGAGGGAAAACAAGGCGATGACCGCCTGATAGCGGTCGGCCAGTGTCTGGTGGGTGGGGTCAGCATGCATCGGAGGGCTCCTCGAGCCGGAGGGATATGAAGCTGCCGGAGTGGATGAGCCCGGCGAGATTGTGCGGAAGATCGAAGGCGGGCGCTTCGGCGAGAGCGGCTTCTATTGCGCGCCCCAGTGTCAGCCCATCCGCTAGCATCTGAAGGAAAACGGCGCCGCCGGGCGGAAGGCGGTGAACCTCGACCAGCATGTGCGGCCGCACGATCAGCGCGTCTTCCGCAGGCCATGCAGTGAGCGGCGCGGGCTCAGCCTCGCCGGCATTCATGGCCCAGATGAGCACGGCGGGCGAGGCCGAGCGCAGGATGAAGAGTGAGGGATGCGGTGTGAGGACCACATCGGGCAGGCGTGGTGTCGGGATGGCGGCAAAGGCATCCGCCGTCAGCGGCTCGGCGTCGGCGGCATGATAGGCGCGGCTGCGCGCCGCTTCCAGCCGCATGACATCCGGCAGGTAGACGAGCCCCGAAGCGGGTTCGAAGCCGGCGGCGAAATCGGGGAAATCGTCACCATAGGCGAGAAGCACCGGTGAGCGCGGCGGGTGTTCGCCGATATAGGCCTCGGCCATGGCGGTGAAGAAGTCGCGTCCGACGATCTTTTCCGTTGCCGGAAAGCGGCTTGCCAGCGCGCCGATCAAGCCCTGCATGACATTGTTACGATAGACGCCGAAGCGACGGGGCGGTGCCACCCCCGTCCAGCTTTCGAGCCCCGGCGGCACCGGGCTTTCCGGGTTGAGGAGAGCGGCGGCGAAGCGGTCCTGCATTTGGCGTGACATGGTTATTTCCTCAGGCCACGAGGCGATGGGCGGCGGCGGTCAGGAGCGCATCGGCAGCCTCTGCTTCGGCCCGCAGCAGCGGCCATTCCGGAACGTCGTTGTCCCACTCGATCAGCGTCGCAATGGGGCCGGTGCGGGTGAGAACCGTCTCGTACAACGCCCAGACGGGGTCTTTGACGGGCGTATCGTGGCTGTCGATCAACAGCGGCGCGCCGGCATCATCAACGGTTTCCGCATGGCCGCTCAGGTGGAACTCCCGAACTGCCGCAAGCGGGAACCGCGCGAGATAATCCAGCGGATCGACATTATGGTTGGTCGAGGCCACGAAGACGTTGTTGATATCGAGCAACAGGCCGCAACCGGTGCGGCGGGCGACTTCCGCCAGAAATTCAGTCTCCTGAAGGGTACTTTCCGCAAACGTCAGGTAGGTCGCCGGGTTTTCCAGCAGCATTTGCCGGCCAAGCGCTTCCTGCACCTGATCGACATGCTCAACGACGCGGATGAGTGTTGCCAGCGTATAGGGCAGGGGTAGCAGGTCGTTGAGGAACACCGTGTCGTGGGAAGACCATGCCAGATGTTCCGAAAAGCTTTCCGGCTGATAGCGATCACAAAGCGTTTTCAGTCGGGCGAGATGATCGGGATCGAGCGGCTGCATGGCGCCGATCGAGAGGCCCACGCCATGGATCGACAGGGCGTGATCCTGCCGTAGCCGCGAAAGCCGCGCATGGGGCGGACCACCCGCGCCCATATAGTTTTCTGCATGGATTTCGAGAAAGCCCGGCTGCACCGTCTCGGCCAGGATGGCGTCGAAATGCTCGGGCTTGAAACCGACACCGGCGCGGCGCGGAAGATTGGAAACGTGCATGGCGTTGTCTCCGGTCTGTCTTGGAGGAGAGGTGACGGGCGGCGCCCTGGGGTGAGGAACCACCCGTCACCTTGCGCTGGATGCGGGATCAGACCGGGGCCGGGCCCTGCATCAGGGAACCCATTCCGCCGGGAATCTTCATGGTCTCGCAGGTGCCGGCCGGCACGAGCTTCCAGGCATTCTTCTGGTAATCGATCTTGGAGGTGCCGGCGCAGGTCGTGCCGGGGCCAGCGGCGCAGTCGTTCTGGCCCTTGAGCGCGATGCCGTAGCATTTTTCCTTGGCGTCTGCGGCGAAGGCGGCGGGAGCGGCCAGCGTCGTCAGCGCGGTGGCGAGCGAACCGGCAAGGGCGAGGGAGGTCAGGCTTTTGTTCATGGGTCTGGTTCCTTGGCTGGCGAGCCTTCATTGGCTTGCAAAGGGGAATACGGCCCGCTGCCGCCGTTCGTTACAGTGCCGGCCGGAAATTTTTCCAGCCCCCCGGACAGTGCGGTGTTATGGCGGATCACCGCTTGACCCGCCGCGCCAGAAGAATAGTCTGATGAAGACGAAACAGCCGGGTGATCCGCATGGTTCCTGCAGTCGGTCGCATTCACGCCGTGCGCGGCGCGGTTATCGACGTTGCCTTTGATGCAGGTGATCTGCCCGCTATCGAACATGCGTTGCGGGTGGAAGGCGGTGAGGCCGGTGCGGTACTGGCCGAGGTTCAGGCGCATGTTGGACCGGGTCTCGTGCGCGCCATTGCCCTGCAAAAGACGGCGGGGCTTCGACGCGGTGCCGTGGTCACGCCACTTGACGGGCCGGTGATGATCCCGGTGGGAAGTGCCGTTCTCGGGCGGCTTCTCAACGCCACCGGCGAAATCGGCGACGGTGGCGCACCCCTTGTCGAGGATACGCCGCGCCGGCCTTTTCATCATGCAGCCCCGACACTGGCCGAACAGAAGGGCGGTGCAACGCTTTTTTCAAGCGGCATCAAGGTGATCGATCTGCTGGCGCCGATGGCGCAGGGCAGCAAGGCGGCCATGTTCGGCGGGGCGGGCGTCGGCAAGACCGTTCTGGTCATGGAACTGATCCATGCCATGGCGAGCCATTATCAGGGCATTTCGGTTTTTGCGGGCATCGGTGAACGCTCGCGCGAAGGTCATGAAATGCTGCTCGACATGCGTTCCTCCGGCGTGCTGGAACGGACTGCGCTGGTCTACGGCCAGATGAACGAGCCACCCGGCGCGCGCTGGCGCGTACCCATGACAGCACTGGCGATTGCCGAATATTTTCGGGACGAGGCGCACAAGGATGTGCTGCTACTGATGGATAACGTGTTCCGCTTCGTGCAGGCCGGTGCGGAAGTGTCCAGCCTGCTCGGCCGGTTGCCGTCGCGGGTCGGCTATCAGCCGACGCTGGCCAGTGAGGTCGCGGCCCTTCAGGAACGGATCGCCTCGGTGCGCAGCGCCTCGATCACCGCCATCGAAGCCGTTTACGTGCCCGCCGACGATTTCACCGATCCCGCCGTCACCGCCATTGCCGCCCATATGGACAGTATGGTGGTGCTTTCCCGCGCCATGGCGGCAGAAGGCATGTATCCGGCGGTCGATCCGATTGCCTCATCCTCGACGCTGCTCGATGCGGCGGTGGTCGGGGTCGATCACGCTGATGTCGCCATGCAGGTGCGTCAGACCATCGAGCATTACCGTGAGCTTCAGGATGTGATTTCCCTGCTCGGTATGGAGGAACTGGGGAAAGACGACCGGTTGATCGTCAGCCGCGCCCGCAAGTTGCAGCGTTTCCTCACCCAGCCCTTCACCGTCACCGAAATGTTCACCGGTATTGCCGGTCGCTCGGTACCCGTGGCCGACACGGTGAAGGGGTGCCGGGCGATCCTGGACGGCGAATGCGATAGCTGGAGCGAAGCGTCCTTCTACATGATCGGTGATCTCGAGGAGGCGCGCGCCAAGGAAAAGGCGGCCGCCGCGAGGACAGCCGCATGACCGGTATGCTGACGCTCACGATCGCCACGCCCTCTGCCCGGATCATCGACCGCAGCGAGGTGCAGGCGCTTCGCGCCGAAGACGGCAGCGGCAGCTTCGGCATTCTGCCGCGCCATGCCGATCTTCTGACCGTGCTCGTTCCGTCCGTGCTGCGCTGGCGTCTTCCGTCCGGCGATATGCGTTACTGCGCGGTCGATTCCGGCGTATTGACGGTGCGCGGCGGCTTCGAGGTGGCAGTGGCCTGCCGGCAGGCTCTGCCGGGTGACGATATCGAGGCGCTGCATGCGAAAGTGCTTGCGATGCGGGCCGAGCGGATCGAAGTTGACCGCGAGCGCAGGGTGGACCAGACCCGGCTGCACGCGCGGGCGGTGCGGGCCATGATGCAGCTCATGCGTGGAACGGCGCCGGATTTTTCCGCCAACCCGAAGGGAGGCGATGATGGCATCCCGGCAGAGTGATGCGGAAAAGGGGGATGGTGCCGAACGTATGGCGGATGCGGCCGAGCGCGCCGCCCGGCGTGTGCGGGAAAAGCGCGACGATCCGTCGCCGAGCTTTGCTTCACGCCTTGGCCAGATCGGTATTCTCGGCTGGACCTTCCTGACGCCGATCCTCCTTGGCACCTTCATTGGCCGCCTGCTCGACCGGCACTTTCAATCCGGCGTGTTCATCACCGCGCCGCTCATCATGGCCGGAGCCGCGCTCGGCTTCTGGTCGGCCTGGAAATGGATGCACCGCCGATGATCGAAACCTTGTCTGCCCTTGCCGCCCTCACCGGCGGCTTTGCAATCGGTCTTTTCCACTTTCTGAGCCTGCGCTTCTGCGTCGATGCCTTCGCAGGCGGCAAGGCCGCCCGTGCCATTGTCCTGCAGTTCGGGCGCTTCGCGGTTACAGGCCTCGCCCTCTATGGCTTTGCCCGGCTTGGTGCGCTGCCGCTTCTCTTCGCCGCACTCGGGCTTCTTGCCGCGCGGGCTGTTTTGCTGCGACGGGAGCGAAAGGCCGGTGCGCCATGACATCGCCGCTGGAACTCGTCCCGCTGTTCACCGTTTTCGGTGTGCCATTGACCGCACCCGTCCTCGTCACCTGGGCGTTGATGGTGCTGCTCGGGCTTGGTTCATTCCTGCTCACGAGGCGGCTTTCGCCTGCGGCGCCCTCGCGGGCACAGGCGTTTCTGGAGTTGCTGGTCACCACCATCGATAGCCAGATCCGCTCAACCGTGCAGGCCGATCCCGCGCCCTATCGCACGCTGATTGCGACGCTGTTTATCTATGTCCTCGTCGCCAACTGGTCGTCGCTCGTTCCCGGGATCGAGCCGCCGACGGCCCATATCGAGACGGATGCAGCCCTTGCCCTCATCGTGCTGGCCGCGACCATTGGCTATGGCATCCATGCCCATGGACTTCCCGGCTATCTCAAGACCTTCGCCGAACCGAGCTGGGTGATGATCCCGCTCAACATCGTCGAGCAGATCACCCGCACCTTTTCGCTGATCGTGCGCCTGTTTGGCAATGTCATGAGCGGCGTCTTCGTCATCGGTATCGTGCTGTCGCTGGCCGGGCTTCTGGTGCCCATTCCGCTGATGGCGCTCGATCTGCTGACCGGTGCCGTTCAGGCCTATATTTTTGCGGTACTGGCTGTCGTCTTCATCGGCAGCGCCGTCAACGAGGGGGAGCGGACGCCCGCCGCGCCACCCAAAACGCCCCGTTCGCCCCAAGGAGGCTAATCATGGATGTCATCGGTATCGTCAGTATTCTCGCGGCAGCTCTTGCCGTATCCTTCGGCGCCATAGGCCCGGCTCTTGCGGAAGGCCGGGCGGTGGCCGCTGCCATGGACGCCATCGCCCGCCAGCCAGAGGCCGAAGGGGCGCTGTCGCGCACGCTCTTCGTCGGTCTGGCGATGATCGAGACGATGGCGATCTATTGCCTCGTCATCGCCCTGCTGGTTCTCTTCGCCAACCCCTTCGTCAAGTAAGGCCGGCCCGATGCACATCGACTGGTGGACGCTTGCGCTCCAGACCGTCAACGTTCTCGTTCTCCTTTTTCTGCTCAAGCGCTTCCTGCTGAAGCCGGTGCTTGCCATGATCGATGCGCGCCAGCAGGCGGTGGCAAAGGATATGGACGCTGCCAGCCGGGCCCGCGCCGAGGCCGAGACGGCGAAGGCCGACACCGAAAAGCGACTTGCCGCCATAGAGGTCGAGCGCGCGGCCCGGCTGGGAGATGCGGAAAAGGATGCCGAGGCGCTGCGGGCAACCGCGTTGAAAGCCGCCGGGGCGCAAGCCGATGCGCTGCGTCTGGCGGCGGCGGCAGATATTGAACGCGCCCGCGCCGCAGGTGAACAAGCGATGGCCGATCATGCCGGCGCACTTGCCCTTTCAATTGCCGAACGTCTGTTGCAGCGCTTGCCGGAGACGGTGCGCTCGGAGGCGTTTCTGGAGCCGCTGGCGCTGGCCATTGCCGCACTTCCCGCAGAAAGCCGGGCGCTGATCACCAGTGCCGACAACATCGAACTGAAGACCGCCGCACCGCTTGCAGCGGCGCAGGCCGACGCCTTCCGTGACCGAATTGCCGGTCTTGTCGGGACGCCGCTGGCGGCCTTTTCGGTGACGGTGGATCCGGGCCTGATCGCCGGGCTCGCCCTTGTGACACCGCATCTCACGGTGCACAACAGTTTCCGGGCCGATCTCGAAACCATTCAACGGGAGCTTTCCGGCCATGCCGTCTGACGCCGCACTTTCGGACTGGCTGGCAAGGAGCCGCGCTGCCGTTTCAACCGCCGCCGTCGGCATTCGCGCCGATATGCTCGGACGGGTGGAGCAGGTGGCCGATGGCATTGCCCGCGTTTCCGGCCTGCCGGATGTGCGGCTGAATGAACTGGTGCGCTTTGAAAACGGCGAAACCGGCTTTGCGCTGGCGCTCGATGCCGATCTGGTCAGCATTGTTCTGCTCGATAGCGGCGCGGGCATTGAGGCCGGTGCCGTTGTGCGTGGCACCGGTGTCGTGGTGCAGGTGCCAGTGGGCGAAGCGTTGCTCGGCCGTATCATCGATCCGCTCGGCCGGCCGCTCGATGAGGGCGAGGCCATTGCCGCAACGGCGATGGTGGATGTCGAGCGGCCCGCACCGGCCATCATCGATCGTGATCTGGTGACTGAGCCGGTGGAGACCGGCATTCTTTCCGTCGATGCGTTGTTCTCGCTCGGACGCGGCCAGCGCGAACTCATTATCGGAGATCGTGCCACCGGCAAGACGGCGATTGCCGTCGATGCGATCATCAACCAGAAGCACACCGATATCCTCTGCGTTTATGTGGCCGTCGGCCAGCGGGCAACAGCGGTTGAACGGGTCATCGAGGCGGTCCGTATGCACGGGGCGCCGGAACGGTGCATCTTCGTCGTCGCGCCGGCCTCGTCGGCACCCGGCCTGCAATGGATCGCCCCCTTCGCCGGGTTCACCATAGCCGAGTATTTCCGCGACCGCGGCCAGCATGCGCTGATCGTGGTGGATGACCTGACGAAACACGCGGCCACCCATCGCGAACTTTCGTTGCTGACGCGCGAAGCGCCGGGCCGTGAAGCCTATCCCGGCGATATTTTCTACCTTCATGCCCGGTTGCTCGAACGCTCGGCGAAGCTTTCTTCGGCGCTCGGCGGCGGTTCGCTGACGGCACTGCCGATTGCTGAAACCGATGCCGGAAACCTTTCGGCCTATATTCCGACCAACCTGATTTCGATCACCGATGGGCAGATTGTGCTCGGCTCTTCGCTTTTTGCCGCGAACCAGCGCCCGGCGGTGGATGTCGGACTTTCGGTCAGCCGTGTCGGCGGCAAGGCGCAGCATCCGGCCCTTCGGCAGGCGTCGGCTCGCTTGCGGCTCGATTACGCGCAATATCTGGAGCTTGAAATGTTTACCCGCTTCGGCGGCATGTCGGACCAGCGCGTCACGGGCCAGATCAGGCGTGGGGAGCGCATCAAGGCGCTGTTGACGCAACCGCGTTTCGCGCCGCTGCGCACTGTCGATCAGGTCGCGCTGCTGACGGCCCTTGCTGCCGGTGCGCTCGATGATGTTCCGGTCAAGGCGTTTCCCGTGCTGCGTGCGGCGCTCTCCGCCTGGGTTGACAGTGCCGCGGGCGATGTCGTGGAGACCATCGCCGCCGGCAAGGCGCTGGATGAGGCGCAGCGCGCGCGGCTTGCCGAGGGGGTGGCGGCGCTGGTGACGCGGCTTTCCACGGACAAGACCGCATGACCAACAAACTCTCCTCCATCGAAGCGCGGATCGGATCCGTCCGGCAATTGTCGACGGTGGTTTCCGCCATGCGCGGCATCGCCGCCGTGCGCTCACGGGAGGCGCGTCAGGCGCTGGATGGCATCCGCACCTATGCGGCAACTGTCAGCGCCGCCATTGCCGAGGTGCTGGCCACCATGCCCGCCCTGCCGACACGGGCGGGGCGAGCGGGCGGCGGTATCCACATTCTCGTGCTGCTGATGAGCGAACAGGGGTTTGTCGGCGCTTTCAACGAACGTATTGCCGAGGTGGCCCGCCAGACGATTGCGGCCTCTGGCGGTGCGGATTGGGAAATCTTCGTAGCCGGCAATCGTGGCGCGGTGCTTCTGGCTGAAAGCGGACTGTCGGCCAGTTGGATCACGGCCATGATCGAGCATAGCGCGCAGGCCGGCGAACTGGCAAATGAGCTTTCCGACCGCCTGTTACAAAGGATTGGCGAGGGCGATGTGGAGGAGGTGCTGCTGTTTCACGGCGAACCCAGCGTTCCCGTGGAAACAGTTGGGGAAAAACGCCTGGCCCCCTTCGATTACACCCGCTTTTCCACCGCTGTGCGGCCGCATCCGCCCCTGATGACGCTGCCGCCCGAACACCTGCTTGAGCAACTGGCAGAGGAGTTCGCGTTTGCTGAACTCAGCGAGGCCATCGTGCTGTCTTTCGCGGCAGAAAACGCAGCCCGAACCCGAGCCATGACGGAGGCGAACGCCAATGCCGAGAAGACGCTGGAGGAACTGCGGCAACTTTACCGTCTTTCGCGTCAGGAAGAGATTACCGACGAAATCATCGAGCTTGCCGCCGGTGTGCTCGGTCGGCAAAGCTGAGCGGCCTTTGTCGCCGGATTTTTTTAAAACATAATCAGCGGTGGCTGTAACAATGCGGCGTTCACTTGCGTAGGGCTTTTCAGGACATGACGGTGCACAGTTGAGCGTTTCGTTGCGGGAACAGGAATGGGCGGGCTGGATGCGCAGTGCCATGGAGGGCGATGCGCAGGCCTATCAGCGTTTTCTGGTTGCCGTCACTCCGCATCTGCGCACCCTCGCCCGTCGGCGTTGCGCCGAATTCGGGGCGCCGGCGAGTGAGGCGGAAGACGTGGTGCAGGAAGTGCTGCTCGCCGTACATCTGAAGCGCGGCACCTGGGATACGGCGCGGCCCATCGGCCCCTGGCTTGCGGCCATCGTCCGCAACCGGTTGATCGACAGCCTGCGGCGGCGGGGTCGGCGCATCAATGTGCCGATTGAGGATGTGGCGGCCACGCTGGCCGCCGCTGATCAGACCGACGAGGGCGATGAGCGCCTTTCCGCCGAAACGCTTCTGGCCCGGCTGAAGGAGCCGCAGCGCGATATCGTGCGCTCCATTTCGCTGGAGGGGGCGGGTGTGCGCGAAACTGCGCAGAGACTGAAAATGAGTGAGGGCGCGGTTCGCGTCACGCTGCACAGGGCGTTGAAAACGCTCGCGGCCTTTTACCGGAGTGGCAACCATGAAAACCGATGAGCTTATCAGACTGATGGCCGAGGATTCGCCGGTGAGGTTTCGGTTCGGCCGGCAGGCGCTTGTCGCGCTTGTTGCGGGAACGTTCGCGACATGGGCGCTGCTTCTCCTGTCTGTCGGCATTCGGCCCGATCTCGGGCAGGCGCTGGAAACGATCCGGGTTGTCTTCAAGGTGGCGGAAACGCTGCTCTTTGCCATTCTCGCCGCGCGCCTGGTGTTTCTTGTCGGTAGGCCGGGCGCCTCTTTGAAGGCTGCGGCAGCGATGCTTTTCCTGCCGCTGGTTTTGCTGGTCACCGCCATCGCCGCCGAGCTTTTCGCTCTGCCGCCGGATGCCTGGCTGCGCAATCTCATGGGCAGCCACCCCTTCTTTTGCGTCGTGTTCGTTCCGCTTCTGGCGCTTCTTCCGCTTGCAGCCTTTCTCATCGCGCTGAAACAGGCCGCGCCTGATGATCCCGGCATGGCAGGCGCGGTGGCCGGCCTTGCGGCAAGCGGCATCGCCGCGGCGGTCTATGCCTGGCATTGCCAGGATGACAGTCCGCTTTTCCTCGCCACATGGTATGGCATGGCGACGGTCGTCGTTACGACGACCGGTTACATTGCCGGTCGGCGCCTGTTGCGCTGGTAAAAGACGGCTGTCACACACGGTTCATGGAACGGCCCTACGAGTGCTCCCGGACAGATACCCAGGAGCCCGGAGGACACCATGCTCACCACCACCCACCGTTTGCTTTCGCTGACGACGGCGCTCGTCGTCGCCTCGACAGGCTTCGCATTTGCCGAACCGAGCGCCGCGCTGATTGCTGCCGCCAAGAAGGAAGGCACGCTGACCACCATTGCTCTGCCGCATGACTGGTGTGGCTATGGCGAAGTCATTGAAGGCTTCAAGGCAAAGTACGGCATCACCGTCAACGAACTGAACCCGAATGCCGGTTCGGGCGACGAGATCGAAGCCATCAAGGCCAACAAGGGCAATACCGGCCCGCAGGCCCCCGATGTTATTGACGTCGGCCTGTCCTTCGGCCCGGCTGCCAAGAAAGATGGCCTGATCCAGCCCTACAAGGTCTCCACATGGGACTCGATCCCCGATAGCGCCAAGGATGCCGAAGGCTACTGGTACGGCGACTATTACGGTGTTCTCGCCATCGGTGTGAACAAGGACATCGTCAAGAACGCGCCCAAGAGCTTCGCTGATCTCGCCAAGAGCGAATACGCCAATTCTCTCGCCATGCCGGGTGATCCGCGCACCGGCAATTCCTCGATGATGACGGTTTATGCTGCCGGTCTCGCGAAGGGCGGCAAGGGTGGAGCGGATGCCGCAACCAACGGTACGGCGTTCATGAAGTCGCTGAAGGAAAGCGGCAATCTGGTTCCGGTGAACGGCACCGCCCAGAACATGGCGCAGGGCACGACCCCGATCCTGATCGACTGGGACTACAATGTCCTCGCCATGCGCGACAAGCTGGCCGGCAACCCGCCGATGGACGTTGTCGTTCCCTCCGACAGCGTCATCGCCGGTGTCTACGTGCAGGCGATCTCCGCTTACGCACCGCATCCGAATGCCGCCAAGCTGTGGATGGAATACCTCTATTCCGACGAAGGTCAGCTTGGTTGGCTGAAGGGCTATTGCCACCCGATCCGCTTCAACGATCTCGCCTCCAAGGGCAAGATCCCGCAGGATCTGCTGGCCAAGATGCCGCCGGCAGAAGGTTACGCCAAGGCCGTCTTCCCGTCTCTGGAAGAACAGTCCGCTGCCAAGGCCGTGGTTGCCGAAACCTGGGCCAAGGAAATGGGCGCGCAGTAAGCGCCTTGCCTTTCATGAATGATGGAGGATGCCGGTGTTCGCCGGCATCCTCATGCCGTTTTTGACATGAGGATCAAAGAGCGATGACGATGGCGGAAGCAGCTTCACCCCCGGAACGGACGACCATTCCCGGACCGTTTGCCGGTCTTTTCGGACGGATCGGCTGGACCTGGCTGGGTGTTCTGCCCTTCTTTGCCTTCTGCTTCATGTTCCTCGTTGCGCCGGTGCTTTATCTGGTCAAGGGCGCGTTCCAGAACCCGGCGGGCGAGTACACGCTGGACAACCTTCTGGCGCTGGCGTCGCCCAATATCGTCGCGGCCTTTTCGCTGTCGATCCGGCTCAGCCTCGTATCGGCCGGGATCGGCGCTCTGGCCGGTCTGCTTTTGGCCTATGCGATCATTCTCGGTGGCCTGCCGCGCTGGGTGCGTCCCGCCTTCATGACCTTTTCCGGTGTGGCCTCCAATTTTGCCGGCATCCCGCTCGCCTTTGCCTTTATCGCCACGCTCGGGCGTCTCGGTCTGGCGACGGTGGTGCTGCGGGATGTCTTCGGCATCAATCTCTATGGCGTCGGCTTCAACCTTTTTTCGTTCTGGGGTCTGGCCGTCACCTATCTCTATTTCCAGCTTCCGCTGATGGTGCTCATCATCACGCCCGCCATCGACGGACTGAAGGGTGAATGGCGCGAAGCCGCGGAAATTCTAGGCGCCAACCGCCGGCAATATTGGCGCATGGTGGCGCTGCCGGTGCTGACACCGTCCGTTCTGGGCTGCTTCCTGCTTTTATTTGCCAACGCCTTTGGCACGCTGGCAACGGTCTATGCGCTGACCGGCTCACGGTTTGCCGTCGTGCCGATCGTTCTCTTCCAGCAAATTCAGGGCAACGTGCTTTACAATCCGAACCTGGGCTACGCCATCGCGTTTGGCATGGTGCTGATCATGGCAGTGTCGAACACGCTTTATCTCGTGCTCAGGGCGCGGGCGGAACGGTGGCAGAAATGAAGAAGCCCTTTCCCCTCGTCTCGGCGCTGATCGCGCTGGTTTGCGCCGCCTACTTCCTCATTCCGCTTTACGCGACTTTTCAGTTTTCGTTGCAGATGGTGCGCGGGGAGTGGAGCCTGGCAGCCTATCGCGCCGTCTTTGCCAGTGATACCTTTATCGCTACCATCACCTATTCGGTGGTGGCCTCGCTGGTCGCCATCCTGATCGGCGCGGCCATCGTCGTCCCGACGATCTACTGGGTACGGCTGAAACTGCCGAGGCTTCGCCCTGTCGTCGAGTTCCTGAGCCTTCTGCCGCTCATCATTCCACCGGTGGTGCTTGTCTTCGGCTATATCCGCCTGTTCGGCTCCAGTTCCTACCTGCCGCTGACCATGAGCGATCAGGGGACGAATTTTTTGCTGGTGATGGGCTATGTGGTGCTGGCGCTGCCCTATATGTTCCGCTCGGTCGATAACGGCATGGCCGTCATCGACATTGCCACGCTGACGGAGGCTGCCGAAAGCCTCGGCGCCTCGCGTCTGCGCACGGTCGCCACCGTCATCTTCCCGAATGTGCGCTCGGCCATCGTCTCCGGTGCCTTCCTCACCTTCTCCATCTCGCTCGGCGAATTCGTGCTGGCAAGCCTGCTGAACCGCCCGGCCTTCGGCCCCTATCTCGTGCAGATGGGGCAGGACCGGGCCTATGAACCGGCCGCCCTTGCCGTCATGACCTTCGGCCTGACCTGGGCCTGCATGGCGCTGATGCAGTATTTTGCCAACCGCAAGCCGGGTTCGCGCCTTGTGCCGCGCCTGCCGCTCACATCCGCCAAGGGGGTAAGCCCATGAATTTTCTCCGGATCGCCGCCGTCAGCAAAAGCTTCGGCACCAACCATGTCGTCAAGGAGTTCAACCTCGACATCGACAAGGGCGAGTTCATTTCCTTCCTTGGGCCGTCCGGCTGTGGCAAGACCACGGTGCTGCGGATGGTGGCGGGTTTCGAGACGCCGAGCGCCGGGCGCATTGTACTGAACGGCGAGGACATTACTGCCCTGCCGTCGCGCCAGCGCAATATCGGCATGGTCTTTCAGGCCTATGCGCTGTTTCCCAATATGAGCGTGTTCGACAATGTAGCCTTCGGGCTGAAGGTAGCCGGCCAGCCGAAGGCCGAGATTGCTGCCCGTGTCAGCGAAATGCTGAAGCTCATCCATCTGGAACATCTTGCTGACCGCTACCCCTATCAGATGTCAGGCGGCCAGCAGCAGCGCGTGGCGCTGGCGCGGGCGCTCGCCCCGCGTCCGCAGGTTCTGTTGCTCGATGAACCGCTATCTGCTCTCGATGCCAAAATCCGGGTTTCGCTGCGCGAGGAAATCCGTCACATCCAGCGCCAGCTTGGCATCACAACCATTTTCGTGACCCACGATCAGGAAGAGGCGCTGTCGATCTCGGACCGTATCGTCGTGATGAATGGCGGCCGGGCCGACCAGATCGGTGTGCCGGCGGAGATTTATAACCGTCCAGCCACTCGCTTTGTCGCTTCCTTCGTCGGGACGCTGAACATGATCGAGGCGACGGTTCTCGATCAGAGCGGTACCGTGAAGATCGGCGAAACCGTGGTTTCCCTGCCGGAACCCATCGTGCATCGCCGTCAGGGTGAAACCGTTTCTCTGGCGCTGCGCCCGGAGGCCGGTTCTCTGACAGGGGATATGCGCGGCGATACGGCGCTGCCGGGCAAGGTGCTGTCCACCCATTTCCTCGGGTCCGTCATCCGCACCCGGCTGGATGTCGCTGGCCATCAGGTGTCCTTCGATACGTTCAACGGGCCGGATGCGCGCCTTCCCGCCGCCGGTGAACCGGCGATGCTGCGCTTTGCCGCTCGCGATCTTCTGGTGCTGCAGGACTGAGCCTTGTGATATTCACGCCGGGCGTCTTTATATACTTGCTGGCGGGGAAGGGACGATTCCCCTGGCGTGACAGGGAGACGGCGCATGACGGCAGGTTTCGAAAGCGGCATTCACCACGTCACGCTGCTGACGCGGCGCGTGCAGGCCAATGTCGATTTCTATGTCGGTTTCCTGGGCCTTTCGCTGGTCAAGCGCACTGGCGGTTATGAAGATGCCGAGCAGCTTCACCTGTTCTATGGCGATCGTCATGCCTCGCCCGGCACGCTGGTCACGTTTCTTGTGTGGGAAGACGGCGCGCCGGGCCGTGTCGGCAACGGACAGGTGTCAGAGGTCGCCTTTGCCGTGCCGCAGACCGCCATCGGCGCATGGCTGACGAAGGCGCTGACGCAAGGACGTGCGGTCGAAGGCCCCTCGCGGGAATTCGGCGAACCGGTGCTGCGTCTGAAAGACCCCGATGGCATTATCGTCAAGCTGGTGGGCGTCGAGAACGCGCCCGAAGGTGAGGAGGGTATCCTTCGCATTCGTGCGGTCACGCTGCTGACAGAAGTGCCGGAGGAAACGGCAGCGTTCGTTTCCCGCTTCGGCTATCGGCCCGGCCCGGTGAGCGGCGCGATCCGCCGCATGGTGTCTGACACCGATGCCGTCGATATTCGCGATGCCTCCGGCTACGTGCCGGGCATTCCGGGCACGGGCACCGCCGATCATGTCGCCTTTCGAGCGGCGGATGATGCAGCGGTGGATCAAGCGGAGACAGAATTCGCGAAGCTCAATTCCTCCCCCACCAATGTGCACGACCGCAAATATTTCACCTCGCTCTATGTGCGCGAGCCGGGCGGCACGCTGATTGAATATGCGACCGACGGGCCGGGTTTCGCGGTGGACGAAGCGCCGGGTGCGATGGGGCAGGTGCTGTTCGTGCCGGAGCACGATGCCGCTCGGACGCGCGACCTCAAGGTCATGCTGCCTCAGTTTTCGCTGCCGGGCGAGCCTCGCATGCCGCGCCGCGACCTGCCCTTCGTGCATCGTTTTTATATGCCGGAAAAGGTTGGCGACGATACGCTCGTTCTTCTCCATGGCACCGGTGGCAGCGAGGCGGACCTGATGCCATTCGCCCACCGCATCGCGCCGGAAGCTGCTCTTCTCGGTGTGCGCGGGCGAGCCGTTGAAGAGGGTGTGGCCCGCTGGTTTCGCCGCTTCTCGGCCATGGCGTTCGATCAGGCGGATATTCGCTCTGAAGCAGAAGCTTTTGCGGCCTTTCTGGAAGGGGCGGTTGCCGGCTATCGGCTTGATCCGGCCCGGATCACGCTGGTCGGCTATTCCAACGGAGCGAATTTCATCGCTGCGGTCATGGCGCTTTATCCCGGACTTGTTCGTCAGGCGATCCTGCTGCGGCCCATTCCGGTTCTGGAGCCACTGCCGGCGGTCGATCTCTCGGCAAGCCGGGTGCTGTCGGTGGTCGCGCGGCAGGATATTTACTCGGTTCATGCGCCACGCCTTGAAACATGGCTTGGCGATTGCGGCGCGGCGCTGACTGCCGAGCGCATCGAGGCAGGACACCCGCTGAGTGACGTCGACGAGGTGCTGGCCGGCGCCTGGCTATTGGCGCAATAAAGCCGGGCTTCCTAGGGGAATCCCGGCCTGTTTCAGTTCACGTCGCTCAGGCGTCGGCCTTGAGGATCACCTTCAGCGCCTTCTCCTTCGCGGCAGCGCCAAAGACCTCGTAGGCCTTCAGGATGTCGTTCAGGGCAAAGCGATGGGTGATGAGCTGTGCCGGCGAGATGCGCCCGGATTGCACCGTCTTCATCAGCATCGGCGTGGTATTGGTGTTCACCAGTCCCATGGCGATGCTGATGTTCTGGATCCACAGGTTCTCGATGTGGAGTTCCACCGGCTTGCCGTGAACGCCGACATTGGCGATGCGGCCGCCCGGCGCGATGACCTGCTGGCAAATATCGAAGGTGGCGGGAATGCCGACCGCCTCAATGGCAACGTCAACGCCGATGCCGCCCGTCATTTCCCGGAGGGTCTCGATTGCCGTGCCATCGGCGACATTGATCACGTCGGTCGCGCCGAGTTGCTTGGCGACTTCCAGACGGTTCGGGTCGGTATCGAGCATCACCAGCCGGCCGGGTGAATAGAACTGTGCAGTCAAAAGCGCGGCCAAGCCAACCGGGCCGGCGCCGACGATGGCGACAAAATCGCCCGGCGCCACCTGACCGGCGAGAACGCCGATCTCGAAGCCGGTTGGCAGGATGTCGGAGAGCATGACGAGCGCTTCCTCGTCCGCGCCGTCCGGGATCGGGTAGAGGCTGTTGTCGGCATGGGGAATGCGAACATATTCGGCCTGCGTTCCATCGATCAGGTGGCCGAGAATCCAGCCGCCGTCATCGCAATGCGAATAAAGCTGGCGCTTACAGTTGGCGCAGGACCCGCAGGAGGTGATGCATGAAATGAGAACCCGATCACCTTTCTTGAAATTGCGGATGGCGCTGCCTGTTTCCTCGATGACACCGACCCCTTCATGTCCCAGCGTTCGGCCATCGGTAACGGCCGGCACGTCGCCTTTCAGGATGTGCAGGTCGGTGCCGCAGATGGTGGTGTTGGTGATGCGGACGATGGCGTCGGTCGGTTTCTGAATGGAAGGCTTCGCCTTGTCTGCCCATTCCTTCTTGCCCGGCCCCTTATAGACGAGTGCTTTCATGATCTGACCCTCCTCAAACGCTGCTATGGAATATCGCTATGCGAGCATTCTGCGCGTAGTGTGTGACAAAGAGTTGATCGCGTCCAGTCACCAGACCGGATGGGGCCGCGACATAGCGTCCACGCCGGTCGGCAGCGAAGGCTTTCAAATATCGCATGCACATATTGCAAAAAATTGCACACGATATCGACAATTTGCCGTTAGATGCGGCGATGTGTCGGTACTGGCTGCGGTGCTTTCGTAATCCGGATTTAGAAAAATAGAACAAAAACAGCATCGATTGCGCGTGCGTCGATTGTGGCACGCGTCTTGCATTTTGTTTTGTGTGCACTTATTGCATGCAAAATAGGAGAGATGGGAATGCGCATACCTAACCTTATGTCTCGCGACATCAGCCGCCGCGGTTTCCTCAAGGCTGGTGCCGCCGGTGCAGCCTTCGCCGCAACGAATTCGTGGTCTTCCGCCCGCGCCGGCGATCCGCAGGTGCTGAACTACCTGTCCTGGCCGGGCAATGCCGATCCCTATCTGATTGCCGACTTCGAGAAGGAAAACAACGTTAAGGTCCAGATCAAGGAATATGTCGGTGGCGATCAGATGCTGGCCGTCATCAACCAGTCCCCGCCCGGTTCCTTCGATGTGGTTCTGGCCGATGCAGAATACATGCACCTCCTGCATGAAGCCGATTTCATCGAGGAACTTGATCCTGACGACTATCCCCTCAAGGATTTCTGGCCGGAATTCCAGACGTTTCCGCTGCATTGGTTCGATGGCAAGCTTTACGGCGTGATGACCGATTTCGGCTATCTCGGCCTCTCCTACAACACCAAGGAATTTACCGCCGACGAGGTGAAGTCCTATGCCGCCATGTGGTCGGAAAAGGCCAAGGGCAAGGTCGGCTTCTTCGACTGGTATCTGCCGTCCATGGGCTCGATCAGCCTGTCCAACGGAAACCGCCCGCCCTTCGACCTTTCGGATGAAGGCTTTGAGAAGGTGAAGGAAAAGCTCTTCTCACTGAAGCCGCAGGCGTCCGGTTTCTATACCATTGCCGACATCTTCTCTTCGCTCACCAATGGCCGCGCCCAGCTCGTTCCAGGCATCGGCGAATGGATCACGCTCGGCCTTCGCATGAACGGCGTTCCGGTCGATACGATCATTCCGGAAGAAGGCGGCCTGCAGTGGACGGAGTCGCTCTCCATCGTCAAGGGTACGCCGAAGAAGGATCTGGCCCGCAAGTTCATCCAATACACCACCGCGCCGGAAGGTCAGGTGAAGATGGCCACGAAGGTCGACAACAAGAAGTCGATCCCCTCCATCAAGGGCTGGGAACTCCTTAACAAGACCATGCCCAAGGAAGCCGAGATTCTGCGTCTCCAGCTCGACAAGCCGAATGTCATGGATGAGTACAAGGCCAAGCGGATCGCTTTCCGCCAGCTTCCGAGCCAGCAGTCCATCGAGGACTGGAACGATGTCTGGAGCGAGTTCAAGACGCTCTGAGTCTTGCGAACGGGAGTGCCCCAATCATGGAAGTCGGAAAATTGCATACACAAAATGCGCGCAATCCGTTGCTCCGAGTGTTCGCCCCGCGGCGGACCGGCGGATCGCCGGCGGCGGTACCGGTCATTCTGGGCGCTCCCGTCATCTTCTGGCAGGCGCTGTTCTTTGCGGCGCCGCTTGTTTTTCTCGTGATGGTCACCTTCTGGAAGGTGCGCTCCTTCAAGCTGGAGCCGGCCTTCGTTCTCGACAACTGGAACAAGGTTCTCGGATCAGGCCCGTTCCAGAAGGCTTTGATCTATACGCTGGAAATTTCGGCGCTCTCGGCGTTCATCACGCTCGCGGTGGCGCTGCCGGCGGCCTATACCATCACGTTCCGCCTGTCGCCGCGCCTGCGTGAACTGGCGGTGGCGGCGCTCGTCGTTCCGGTCTTCTCCAGTTATCTGCTGCGCGTCTATGCCTGGCAGATCGTGCTGAGCCCCGGTGGCATCATCAACAGCCTCACGCGCTGGCTTTTCGATCTGGAACTGCAACTGCTCGGCGGTCAGTTTTCGCTTCAGGTCGGCCTTCTCACGCTGACCCTTCCGGTTGCCGTGCTGATCCTCGTTCTCGCGCTTTCGGGGGTGGATCGCACGCTGATCGAAGCGGCGGCCAATCTTGGCTGCCGTCGCGCCCGGGTGGTATGGCACGTTCTCCTGCCATCCATCCGTGGCGCGATCCTTCTGGCTGGTTCCACGGCCTTTCTCATGGCGTTCGGGGATTACATCAGCCCGGTTTTCCTGACTGGCAGCCGCCCGCCAACCCTGTCGATCCTGATTGTCGATACCGTCAAATCCGGTTCGCAATGGCCGCGCGCCTCGGTCATTGGCGTCAGCATGCTGGTCATCCTCACGCTGGTTCTCATTGCCGTCGGCTGGCTGGGGCGTGAGCGCCGCCTCGTGAAAGGAAGCAAGTGATGCGTTCCGCAACCCTCCTTTCGCGCATCGCGCAATATGCGTTCCTCGCTTTCGTTTTCCTGTTCATCGCCACGCCGATGATCGTCATTGTCGTGTTTTCCTTCGATGCCAACCGCTTCCCCACCATTCCCTGGGGTGGTTTCAGCCTTGAATGGCACAGGGCGGTGCTGGAGGACGGCATGATCCGCACGGCCTTTCTGAACAGCCTGATCGTGGCGGGGGTGACGGCGGTCATAGCCACCATTCTCGGCTTTGCCGCCGCCTACATCGATTATCGCTTCGTGTTTCGTGGCAAGGCGCTGATGGGGCTTGCGGTCGCCATTCCGCCGGCCGTGCCCGCCAGCATTCTCGGCATGGCTATGCTCGCCTTCCTGTCGCGCATTGGCCTGTTCGGTTCGGTCAGCGCCATCGTTGCCTGTCATGTGGCAATTGCGGCCTCCTTTGCCATGGCCATCGTGCGGTTGCGGCTGAGGGATTTTCCGCCGGAACTGGAGCCGGCGGCCTATAATCTGGGAGCACCGCCTTTCACCACGTTGATGCGGGTGGTCATTCCCTTCTGCAAGCCGGCGCTGATTGCCTCCTTCTTCCTGACGGCGGCGGTGTCCTTCGATGAATTCCTGATTGCCTGGTTTGTCGGCGGCACGGTGGAAACGCTGCCGGTGCGCATTCTCAACCTGCTGCAGGGGCAGGTGAACCCGAAGATCAATGCCATCGGCACCTTCGTCCTCGTCATCAGCGTTACGCTGGTTCTTCTCGCCCAGAATTTCATCGGCGCGCGTGCCACGCGGCGTTCAGCAATCAAGGAGGAATAGAGCCATGAACGATGCTTTCGTTTCGCTCACGTCGCTCGAAAAGAAATATCCCGGCCATCATGCCGTGCGTGGCATCGACCTCGACATTCGCGCCGGTGAGTTCATCGCGCTGATGGGCCCCTCGGGCTGCGGCAAGTCCACCACGCTCAGGCTCATCGCCGGGCTGGAGGAGCCGACATCCGGTTCGATTTCGATTGCCGGGCGTGCGATGAACGGCGTGCCCGCCTTCGAACGCGATACGCCGATGGTGTGGCAGAGCCTGGCGCTCTTCCCCTTTCTCTCGGTGGTGGAGAATGTTGAATTTCCGCTACGCATGAAAAAGGTCGGGCCTATCGAACGCAGGAAGCGGGCGATGGAATGGCTGGACCGCATGGGTCTCGCCAGCATGGCCGGGCGCAACATCGCCCAGCTTTCCGGCGGCCAGCGGCAGCGTGTGGCGCTGGCACGGGCGCTCGTCACCCAGCCGCCGATCCTGCTGCTCGATGAACCGCTGTCAGCGCTCGATGCGCATCTGCGCGTGCGCATGCAGACGGAGCTGTCGCGTCTTCACAAGGAACTCGGCATCACCTTCATCTACGTGACCCATGCCCAGTCGGAAGCCTTCGCGCTGGCCGACCGGATGGTGCTGATGAATGACGGCATCATCCAGCAGAGCGGCCGCCCGCAGGATGTCTATCGTGAGCCGGAAAACGCTTTCGTCGCGGAGTTCATGGGCATGAACAACATCGTCTCCGGCACCATCGCCGGGCGGAGTGGCGAATTCGCCGTCATCGAAACGGCGCTTGGGCGCTTCGAGGTGCCGGGCGAGCGGCTGGGGACCTCGGGGCCGGTGAGTTTCGTCGTGTCCGCCGACCGGGTTTCGCTGCGTGGTGGCGATAGCGACGCCGTCAACCGGCTGCGCGGCTCGGTTATCGGTATCGAGTTCTTCGGCTCGACGCAGACGGTGTTCATCGATGTGGCCGGCCACGAATTCCGCGTGCAGAAACAGCAGCACGAGATCGACGCCCTCGACCTTCAGCCGGGTCGCGACGTGCATCTCGACTGGCAGCCGGGCCATGCCTGGGTGCTGCCGCAGGCGGCATGATCATTCATGAAAGGAGCAAGCATGACTTATAACGAGGACTTCATGCGGCGGGCGGTGGCGATTTCCCGCCGTGCGCTGACGGAACCGGGCACGGAACCCTTCGGGGCCGTGGTCGTGAAGGAGGGGCGGATCGTCGGTGAGGGGTTGAACCACTCGCTTGCGCATTTCGATCCGACCTCCCATGGCGAAGTGGAGGCGATCAAGGACGCCTGCCGCACGCTCCAATGCGTCGATCTCAGCGGTTGCGACATGTACACCTCGTGTGAGCCCTGTGCGATGTGCGTTGCAACGATGGAGGTTGCCGGCATTTCAAGGTTGTACTACGCCTCTTCCATGGGAGAAGCTGGCCGCGCTTTTGCGCCACTGACAAAGGCCGAACGCCACCCGATCGACGTCGATCGCGTGCGGACGCTGGCGGGTGCGCTTGTCGATGATCGGGACATGCCGGCGGAACAGTATCTGGAAAATGAGGCGGTCGAGATTCTCGATGCCTGGGTGAAGATGAAGAAGGGTAACTGACGATGAAGAATGCCCAGAGCGGAGCGACGCGGCGCTCCGTGAATGATCCGACGGCAAAGGGGAAAGGTCCGCCCCTCGAAGCCGAAGCCACGCAGAAGCCTGCGCCTGCCTCGCGAACGGAAGCCGTTCAGGAGGCGCTGCGACAGGCGATCATAGAGCAGAAGCTGCGCCCCGGCGCCCGTTTGCCGGAAGACGCGATCGGAGACACTTTCGGTACCAGTCGCACCATTGCAAGGGAGGCGCTGGGCCGCCTTGCCGTGGAAGGACTGGTTGAATTGAAGCCGAACAAGGGCGCTTTTGTCGCCAACCCCACCCTTGAAGAAGGGCGCGATATCTTCACCGTCCGCCGTGGTCTGGAACAGACCGTTGCCGGGCTTCTGGCCGGTCGTCTAAGCCCGGCACAAGTGGCCGAGCTTCACGCCTTCAATGAGAAGGAACGGGCGGCTTCCGGTGTCGATGAGCGCGAATCCATCCGGCTCGCCGGCGAGTTTCATCTCGTTCTGGCGCGCATGACCGGTAACCAGTTGCTGATCCGCTACGTGACCGAGGTCGTGTCGCGCTGTTCGCTCATTCTGGCCATGTACGGGCGGCCTCATTCTGCCGATTGCGGCGTGGATGAGCATGCCGAAATCATTGCCGCGCTGGAAAAAGGCGATACCGCCCGCGCCATGCACCTGATGGATCACCATCTGGAATGCGTGGCGGGACGTGCGCTGCTGGAGGCCCGGCCGGAAAACGATATTCGCGACCTTCTGGCCCCCTATGCGGCCAAGGTCCGGGAGCAATTCGAATGACCCAGAATGACCACACGACGCCCGAGGCCGCCCGCACCGGTTTCGATTTCACGGCGCTTTCGCCGCGTGATAAGTACAAGCTGATGATCGGCACCGTCGTGCCGCGCCCCATCGCGCTCGTCACTACGGTGGATGAGGCCGGGCGTATCAATGCCGCTCCGTTCAGTTTTTTCAACTGCCTCTCTGCCGATCCGCCCATCCTGGCGCTGGGTGTGGAAAACAATCCGGACATGTCGTTCAAGGATACCGCCCACAATATCCGCATGACCGAGGTGTTTACGGTCAATATCGTGTCTTTCGATATTGCCGAGGCAATGCACACCTGCGCGGCCAAATATCCGCGCGACGTGGATGAGTTGAAGGAAGCGGGGCTGACGGCCATGCCCGGCGAGAAGATTGCCGCGCCGTGGATCAGGGAGGCGCCTGCTGCCTTCGAATGCCGACGGCATCTGACGCTCGAGCTTGGCAAGTCGCGGCAGATCATCATGGGCGAGATCGTTTACGCCCACTACCGCGAAGGCCTTGTGGACGAGCGGCTGCATGTCGATCCCGCCGGCATCGACGCCATTGCCCGGTTGGGCGGCGATACCTGTGCGACCATTCGTGATCGCTTCAATATGCTGACACCGAAGCTCTGACGATTGCGCCCCGCCCGATGGCCACGGGAGCCATCGGGCGGGGCGCCGGGAGGCATTCACCGATGGTGGAACTCCGGCTTGCGCTTTTCTGCAAAGGCGTTCATGCCCTCGCGGCGGTCGTCGGTGGCGAATGTTGCGTAGAGCAGGCGGCGCTCCACATAGATGCCCTCGGACAGATGGGTTTCGTAGGCCTTGTTCACGGCCTCTTTGGCCAGCATGACGATGGGGCGTGACGAAGCCGCGATCGCCTTTGCCAGCGTCACGGCTTCCCCGACCTGCTGTCCCGCTGCCACCACGCGGGAAACCAGCCCCATCGTCCGCGCTTCTTCGGCGGGCAGGACGCGGCCGGTCAGGATCATGTCCATGGCCACCGCCTTGCCGACGATCTTCGTAAGCCGCTGGGTGCCGCCGGCGCCCGGAATGATGCCGATCTTCGTTTCCGGCAGGCTGAAGCGGGCCGTTTCCGAGGCGATGATGATGTCGCACATCAGTGCCAGTTCGCAACCACCGCCAATGGCATGGCCGGAAACGGCGGCGATAGTGGGCTTGCGCGCCTTGGCAATTGCTTCCCAGTGCGCGGTGATGAAATTTTCCGCATAGACCTCGGAAAAGCTCTTGTCCTTGATTTCCTTGATGTCAGCCCCGGCCGCGAAGGCCTTGTCCGCGCCGGTGATGACGATGGCGCCGATGCTCTCGGTCCCTTCGAAGGTAGCGACGGCCTCGGCGATCTCGCGGGTGATCGTGTCGTTCAGCGCGTTCAGCGCGTCTGGCCGATTGAGTGTGATGATGCCAACCGGGCCATCGGTCGAAACGAGAATGGATGTGTAGGACATGGCGGTTCCTCAGGCGATACGGATAGCGATCTTGCCCATGCGGGCGGGGGTGTCGAGGCGCGCGAAAGCCTCCGGCACCTGCGCGAGCGGCAGGATGCTATCGATCAGAGGCGTAAAGGCCCCGCTTTCGAAGGCAGCCACCAGCTTGCGGAATTCTTCCATGCTGCCCATCGTAGAGCCGTGAATGGAAAGCTGGCGCACGAACAGGCGCTGGATATCGGCGGACGGATGAGCCCCGGTCGTTGCGCCGCAGGTTACGAGATGGCCGCCGCGCGCCATGGCGCGGAGCGAACTGCCCCATGTTTTTTCGCCGACATTGTCGACCACGAGATCGGCGCCTTCGCCGCCCGTCAGCCGCATCACGGCTTTGGGCACATCTTCGGTTCGGTAATCGATGACCTCGACGCCAAGCGCGCGGAAATGATCGAGCTTGTCTGCCCCGGACGTGGTGACGATGACGCGCGCACCAGCCATGCGGGCAAGCTGAATGGCGGCATAGGAAACACCGCCGCCGCCGCCCTGCACCAGCACGATGGAGCCCGGCCCTGCTGGCGCCTTTCCGAACACCATGCGCCACGCCGTGAGATAGGCAACGCCCAGAACGGCGGCCTGCAACGGATCTGTTTCCGGTTTCAGTTTGACGCAGGAGCGGGCCGGCAGCGCGACGCATTCGGCAAAAGTGCCGTGGCGATGCTCGCCCAGAATTTTCGCCGAGGTGCACAGCGGCTGGTCGCCGGCCAGACAATGGCGGCATTTTCCGCAGAATTCGTAAGGGTAGAGAATGACCCGGTCGCCCGCCGCAAGGCCGCTTTCTGCCTCGGCTTCGATCACCTCGCCAACGCCATCCACGCCCATGATGAGCGGCAGTTCGTGGGTGATCCCCGCACCGCTGTCGCGCATGTAGAGATCGACCCGATTAATGGATGCGGCCAGCATCCGGATTTTCGCAAAGCCCGCCGGACGTTCCGGCTCGGACGTTTCCTCAAGGCGCACGCCATCCGGCCCGCGCTCGTTCAACACGATCGCTTTCATGGTTTCATCCTCCCATTCATGTAAATATATTGATATGAATATTCAATCAAGATGAATTTTTCCGGCTAAAAACACCATAAAATGACATTGATCGTCGCGAATTTGTCATGATATATGTAAATATATTTATATAATTGATGTGAGGAGGACATCATGCCCATGGATAAGGACACGCTGGGCCAGCTCTTGGAAACGATCCGTCGCTTTGTTGACGAACGGCTTATTCCGGCGGAGGCGGAGGTGGCTGAAACTGACGCCATTCCCGAGCGACTGGTGGCCGAAATGCGCGATCTCGGCCTGTTCGGGCTGACTGCGCCGGAGGCGTTTGGCGGACTGGGGCTGACGATGGAGGAGGAGGTGCTGGCGGTCTTCGAACTGGGGCGTGCCGCCCCCGCCTTCCGCTCGATGTTTGCCACCAATGTCGGTATTGGCATGCAGGGCATCGCCATTGACGGCACGCCGGAGCAGAAGGAAAAATATCTGCCGGGGCTCGCCGCCGGCGAGATCATCGGCTCCTTTGCGCTGACGGAGCCGGATGTTGGTTCCGATGCCGGTTCGGTGAAGACGACAGCCCGGCGCGAGGGCGATTTTTATGTGCTGAACGGTACCAAGCGCTTCATTACCAATGCGCCCCATGCCGGGCTTTTCACCGTCATGGCCCGCACCGATCCGGACAGGAAGGGCGCGTCCGGAGTTTCCGCCTTTGCGGTGGAGCGCGGTACGCCAGGCCTCAACCTCGGCAAGCCGGAAAAGAAGATGGGCCAGCAGGGCGCGCATGTCTGCGATGTCATTCTGGATAATTGCCGCGTACCGGCCTCGGCGCTGATCGGTGGCGTGGAAGGGCAGGGTTTCAAGACGGCGATGAAGGTGCTGGACAAGGGGCGCCTGCACATTGCCGCCGCTTGTGTCGGCCTTTCCGAACGCATTCTGGATGATATGCTGGCCTATGCAGTTCAGCGCACGCAGTTCGGTAAGCCTCTGGCTGATTTCCAGCTTCTGCAGGCGATGTTTGCCGATTCCAAAGCGGACGCCTATGCGGCGCGCTGCATGGTGCTCGATGCCGCCCGCAAGCGCGATGCCGGCGAAAATGTCAGCGTCGAGGCCTCCTGCGCCAAGATGTTCGCCTCGGAAGCGGTCGGGCGGATCGCCGACCGGAATGTGCAGGTTCACGGCGGCAACGGCTATATCCGCGAATACCGCGCCGAACAGCTTTACCGCGATGCCCGCCTGTTCCGCATCTATGAAGGCACGACCCAGATTCAGCAGATCGTCATCGCCAAGGCGCTGATCGCCGAGGCGAAGGAACGAATCTGAGAAACGCCGGCCGGCGCTGCCGGCCGGTCAATTTGCCCAGGAAAACAGTGAGGCAAGAAGGTTTGGCCTCTTGGTCTCCTGGGTCCGGCTCAATTTCACGGAGTTGGCCCGGTTTTTCAGGTCGGTGCAATCGATAGGCGAATCCTCCATCTGGAGAATGTAGCGCCGCTCGAAATGCTCAAGCGGGCTGTCGATGTCGATAAAGACACAAGCGCCGCGCGTTACGAGTTCAAAGGGTACGAGCGTTCCTCTCCCGTCCGTCGGAAGCGTCGGCGACAGCCACGCACCCCGCCGCTCGCCGAAACGATCAACGGCCTCTACAAGGCCGAGGTCATCCATCGGCAACATCCCGCCAGCCGAAGCCGAGGAGCAGCATTACGCCATGCTGGACGAACCAGTCATTGCTGCATAACGTAAATCAAACGGCCTCCGGCAAACCCGGTGCGGTTCAAAGCTCGACCACAGAGCGGATGGAGACGTAGGCCGCTGTTACCTCAGCGGGAAGAAGTTTCGCCAGGTGATCCGTTGCTGAATCGCCGGCCTGAATTTCTGAATTCGTCATGTTTCCCCCCGCTTATACGCCGACCAGGCCCTGCTGGTCAGCCCAGGCTTTGAGAAGTAGGTTTCTGAACTGCGGCATGGTCATGGCCTCTCCGATCCCGGTTTGGGTTGGAATACCCAGTGCGCCGCCCGGATCGACCTTGCGGCCGGGTGAGACTTCATCGTGCCCGAAGACATAGTCGAGCCGGAAGGTGGAGGTGTGGTTGCGCTTCAGCCAGAGAATGACGTTGACCAGCGACTTGAACTGGGCGGCTGTGTAAGGCACGTAGGCACCGGGCCGTATGTTGGCGCTCTGATGGGCGATGATGCGCAGTTCGTCTCGCTTGTAGAGTTCGCCCTTCGGGTTCAGGACCTTGGCGCGGCCTTTGCTGTCAAAGATGGTTCGGCGGGTCTCTTTGCCGTTCAGTATGATGGTTTCCGACTCGGCGTTGAACCACGGGACGAATGTGTCCGAATCCGCGGTGGGGTACACCAGACCGGGTGAATTGACCTCGAACCCGACCAGAAACCGGGAAACGCTTTCCCGTTTCGTGATCGGGCAGCGACTTTCCCCGGCATGGGAACCCCACTTTGTCCAACTCATGTTGCCCGGAAGATAGATCTTGCCACTGCGTGAAATCGTGGCATAGGCAAAGCGATTTTTAACAGCGTGCTGAAGGGACGATTTTGCGCCGAATTCGAGGTCTTCGCCGCCGGACCCAGGTCTGCTTCTGCCTGCATCATAATGGACGATCGCACCCTCCAGGCCATTGGGACGATTGCCGTGAAAGACGTGCTGGACCTCCTGCAGGGTTACGAAATCCGGCTGCTCGGATGGGTCCAGATAGTCGTCTATGGTTTGGCCCAGTTCCGAGCGGTTTGGTCTGTCGGGTTCGTTGACGGTCGGCTCGCCAAGGGGGCTGGCTTCCCCCAGCAGCGCTTTGGCCTCGTCCAGCACGGCCATGACCTTGGCGACATAATTCGGGTCCGTCGCATAACCTTTCGAATGCAGGAAAGCGATGTAGCCCTGTGGATCGTCACGATAGGCTTCCCAGCCCGCATAAGGCGATCTGGAGATGAACCGCCAGTATCCGAGAATAAAATGCTGGCATGAGGCGAAGGCGCAATAGGTGTCTGGTCCATCATTGGCGACGTAAGGCACCGGCGTAGCGTAACCGGCCATTTCCGGCCGGTATTTCAGGCCAGCGAAATTGTAATGGATCTGGGCGAGGTCCGATATCCCCCGTCCTGACTCAAGAATCCATTGAGCAAGAGTGACGGCCCGTAGTCCGGGCGCTGGTATGTCAGCTTTACGGGCATATGCGATAAGTTCAGGCCATATACTCATGATTGCTTATCCTGTTGATACAGCCAAAAGATACATTAATAATTAATGCACGCAATAGGTATATTGAAATTCAATTACCCGTTAATCGAGTATCTGCATCTCAAAGGTTTGGGTTCGACAACAGCGCGCGGGGGGTCTTTCCACTCATCCTGTATGTGAACGGCTCACTGTGGAGCGATGTTGTGACAAAAGGCCCGGTTCACCTGATGTCGCAGGGATTGACCCACCGTGGCGGAGTGCACAGGATCGCCCTTGAGGATGTGCGGTTCCTGCCGCATTGAGGGGGGCATAATGAACGAACGCGTTTTTCCGTCGTTTCCAGAGGCGGCGCACCGGCGGCAGGCGCTGGGCGAAATCCATGCGCGGCCTTATGTGCTGATCCAGCCGGAGCGGGTTATTCTGCAATTCGCCTTCCTGCGCGAAGGCGATGGTGACGGGGATCATGCGTTGGTGTCTGACCTCTCACGGGCGAGAGGTACGGCTGCGCCCGCGCAGGGCGCAAGCCTGCACCAGATGCGCTGGGGCGCCGGCACACTGCGTTGGGAGCGGCACACAGAGTTTTCCACCTATCTGTGGGAAGGTCCGGCGGCGGAAGAATTCGGCGCACCGTTGCACGGGCACCCGTTCGGCAGCGGCTTTGCGCCGCCGGGGCCGCTGATTTCCGCCATTCGGCTCGAGGTGCGAAGCGATGAAACCGCGCTTCAGGCGGCGCTGAAGCAGTTCGATCTGACAAGCCTTTGCCGTTCCTCCGTGAAGGACGGGCAGGCAGAGATTGCCACCGATTTCCAGCAGGATGGTGACGGGTTGACGCGGATGCTGCTGATAGATCGGGGGCTGACGACCGCTGCCGTCAGTGCGCTCGCCCAGCGCCTTCTCGATATCGAGACCTATCGCACGCTCGCCATGCTCGGCCTGCCGCTGGCGCAGTCGCTTTCATCGGAGGTGCGGTCCATCGAAAACAGTCTGGCGGATATTACCCAGCGGATGAAAGCGCCGGCTCGCGGTGACGACGACCAGTTGCTCGGCCAGATTTCCGCGCTGGCCGCCGAACTGGAAGCGAGCGCGGCGCTCAGTCTCTACCGGTTCGGCGCCAGCCGCGCTTATCATGAGATTGTGCTCGAGCGTATCCGCAACCTCGCGGAGACCAGCATGATGGGTTACGAAACGCTCGGCTCGTTTCTGGAGCGGCGGCTCAGCCCCGCCATGCGCACCTGCAAGTCGGTCGAGGAGCGTCAGGAAAACCTGTCGCGCAAGCTGTCACGCGCCACCATCCAGCTTCGCACCTGGGTCGATCTGGAACTGGAGCGGCAAAACGGCGAATTGCTCGCCTCGATGGACCGGCGCGCCAAGATGCAGCTTCGTTTGCAGCAGACGGTGGAAGGGCTATCGGTCGCCGCGCTCTCCTATTATATCGTCGGGTTGATTGGCTATCTCGCCAAGGCGGGGGAGCATGTCGATGGCACGATCGATCCCGTCATGGTGACGGGCCTTGCCGTCCCCTTCGTCGTGCTGGCGGTATGGACCGGGGTGCGTGCGATCCGCCGCGGGCATTCCGATTGACGGTTCAGGAGTTGCCCTTGAGGAACGGGCTGTCGAGGATATCGCCGACTGGCAGATCGCAATGGGCAATGCGCCCGCTGCCGATCACGCCGCCTTCCGTCAGAAGGTTGATCAGGGTGGCGGCATAACCGGCGGCGACGCGGGTCAGCGCGTTGAAGCGCCCGGCCTGAAAGAGGGGCGCTAGGCGGTGGAAGGCGGAGCGCTCGATGATCTGTCCGCCGGCCTCGCCGCGTGCGGTGACGAAGAACATCACGACATCATCCTCCACCACCGGCAGCCCGTTGCACAGCAGCGATTTCAGCATGTCGCGGCGTTTGCGCAGGTTGAGATCGTCCAGCAGGAAGCGCATGTAATCGAGATGGCCGGGATGGCGGATGGTTTTGAAGGTAAGGTTACGGATCGGCACGCCGCAATCGGCAAAATCCTCCGTCATGCCGCCGGATGTGACGAAGGCCTCGAAGGCCGCGCCATCGATGGCGAGGCTCTCATGGCCTTCCAGCGGCTCGACCGTGACCGGCTTGCCATCGCGAAGCGCAGCGCTCGGCAGCAGATACTCGTCGAACAGCCCGTCCATGTTCCAGATGCGGCCATAGCCCAGCCGGTTGACGGCATGGCGAGGAATGGCGCCGACCCGGATCGTCAGGTCTTCGATGCTCGAAAATTGCCGGATGAGGCCGGTCGCAATGGTTTCGACCAGACCGGGAGACGCGCCGCAGCCCGTGAGAACGGCCCGTTGGCCGCCAAGCGGACCAAGGGTTGCCAGGGTTTCGGCACTGGGGCGGGAGAAATCGAGGTAATGGGTGCCTGTCTCCGCCGCCAGCCGCGCGATTTGCGGCACGGTGCGGTCGGGCACCGCCGCCACGATCATGTCGTGGCCGGCGGCCATGGCCTTCAGGTCGCCTGGCAGATGACCGGAGCGGAAGCGGGCATCGATACCGAAGCCGCGTGCGGTGTCCAGCGCCTCGTCTGTGCTGTCGGCCAGCGTTACGGCAAGGTTCGGCAGGGTGGAAAGCGCCCCCGCCAGCGCGGTGCCGATATTGCCCGCCCCGAAAATGATGACCCGCATTGGCGCCATGATCGTTCCCCTTAACCGTGAAACCGCGAAACGAAGCCCTTGAGGCGGTCGTTATCGGGGTTCCGGATGATATCTTCCGGCGAACCGGTGGCGGCGATCACACCCTGATCGAGGAAGAACACGCGGCTCGAGACATCGGCGGCAAAGGCCATTTCGTGGGTGACGATGGCCATGGTCATGCCCTTTTCGGCAAGGCCGCGAATGACGGCGAGCACCTCGCCGACCAGTTCCGGGTCGAGCGCCGAGGTTACCTCATCCAGCAGCAGCACTTCCGGCTGCATGGCAAGCGCACGGGCAATGGCGACGCGCTGCTTCTGGCCGCCGGAGAGGTGGTTGGGGTAATCGTTGCGCTTGGCTGCAAGCCCCACCTGACCCAGCAGATCGAGCGCCAGTTCCTCTGCTTCCTTCTTCGGACGCTTCAGAACCGTAATCGGACCTTCGATAACGTTTTGCAGAACGGTTTTGTGCGGAAACAGGTTGAAGTGCTGGAACACCATGCCGACATGGCGGCGCAGCGTGCCGTAGCCTATTTCCTCGCCCTTGTCGCGGAAGGCGTCGCCCACCGTTCGGTTGCGAAAGCGGATCGTGCCCTGGGTCGGCACTTCCATGTGGTTGAGACAACGGATGAAGGTAGACTTGCCGGAGCCGGACGGGCCGATCATGGCAACGACTTCGCCACGGGCGAGCGAAAGATCGAGGCCCTTCAGCACTTCATGGCTACCATAGCTCTTGCGCAGCGCGATGGCTTCGATGATCGGGGCTTCCGTCGTGGTACGGTTTTCGTGAATGGTCATGGCACGTCTCCTCAATCACTGACCCGCAGGCGCTTTTCGATCCAGTCCGCGGCCTGGGTGATGGGCAGCAGCATGACAATGTAGAGCAGGGCCATCACGGTGTAGGATTCGAGTGGCCGGTAGGTCTGGCCGTTGACGACGGCGGCCATGTAGGCGAGGTCGGCGACGGAGATGACGGAGACCAGCGAGGTGTTCTTGAACTGGATCACCGACTGGTTGATGAAGGAAGGCAGCATGCGCTTCAGCGCCTGTGGCAGGATGATGCGCGTCATGGACTGCCACGGGCTCATGCCGATGGCGGCGGCGGCTTCCCGCTGGCCCTTGTCGATGGAAACGATGCCACCACGGAAGATTTCCGCATAAAAGGCGCCGACATAAAGCGACAGCGTCAGCATGGCCGCGAGGCGGTTATCGATGGAGCCGCCGACCAGCAGCGGGAAGGCGTAGTAGAACCACAGAAGCTGCACCAGAAGCGGCGTACAGCGGAACAGTTCCTGATAGCAACGAGCGAGAACATCGAGCACCTTCCAACCGGAAAGGCGGGCGGCGCAGGTGATGAAGCCGATGATGACGCCGAAGAAGATGGAACCGACCGTGTAGACCAGGCTGATCCACAGGCCCCACAGGAAGAGGTCGTAATATTGCCAGACGGAGTGGAAATCCCAGTTATAGGTCATCGCGGCTTCCCTTCCTGTCCGGCGTGCAATTGTCTGTCATGCCGTCCCGGCGGGGACGCGGCGCGGCTGGCGATGGGGCGTTCATGGCTTTTCCCTCTGGCTCTCCCGGTTTCGGCTTCTCCCTGCCGTGCCCGGTTCCTGTCTGGCTGAAAGCACTCCGCCACGCTGGCGGCGGAATGCTTTCGTTTCTTATCGCATTTCCCGAAGCGATGCGGCGGTCTGACCGAAACGGCTGAGAACGCCAGCAAGGCGATCCCGCGTCTGGCCGGAGACAGGCACCATCGGCAGGCGCATTTCCGGGCCGGCGAGGTTAGAAAGGGCAAGCGCCGCCTTCACCGGGCCGGGATTGCTTTCGATGAACATGCTGTCGGTGAGTTCGGCGATGGCCTCATGCAGGGCAAGCGCCTTCGCAAGATCACCGTCATGCCATGCCTTGACCATGGCCACCATCTCGCGCGGGGCGACATTGGAAACGACGGAGGTTACGCCGACGGCGCCGAGCGACAGGAAAGGCAGTGTCAGCCCGTCATCACCGGAATGAACAATCAGCCGATCGCCGCAGGCGGCCCGCAACCGGGTGACACGGGCGGCATCGCCACCGGCTTCCTTGATAGCGACGATATTGCCGCAACGTTCCATCAGGACAGCACAGGTTTCTGGCGCGATCTCGACGCCGCAACGGCCCGGAACCGAATAGAGCACGATGGGCAGCGACACCATGTCGGCAATCGCCGTGTAATGGGCAATGAGGCCGGCTTGCGACGGCTTGTTATAATAGGGGGTGACGACGAGCAGGGCATCGGCGCCTGCGGCTTCCGCGCGCTTGGCCTTTTCTATCGCCTTGTGCGTGTCATTGGCACCCGCGCCGGCCAGAATGAGGGCGCGGCCTGCGGAAAGCTTTGCCGTGCGGGCAATCAGGGCCTCGGCTTCCTCATCCGAAAGCGTGGCTGCTTCGCCCGTCGTGCCTACAGGCACGAGACCGGCGACGCCTGCCTCGATCTGGCGTTCCACCAGCGCGTCATAGGCTGCGAAATCGACGGCGCCATCCTTGAAGGGGGTGATGAGCGCCGTGAAGACGCCTTTGAAACGGTCTGCAAGAGTGTCCATTGTGTTTCCTTTATCGGGTCAGACTGTCGGCAAGGCTGTATCGCCCCGGGGGAGGGGCCCGCGTGACCAGCCATTGCGCGGCGGCTATGGCGCCCTCGGCATAGGCCGCGAGCGTGTGAACGGTGAAATGGAAGGCCGCTTCGGCAGAGCCGAGATTGAAGCGGACTTCGTTGATGCCGACCGTGTCACCCTCGCGGTTGACGGCAATCGGCGTTTCGGGGGCGGCAAAACCCATGGCGAGGCTGCGCACCGCCGCGATTTCGCTCGCCAGCATTTTCGACGTGCCCGAAGGCTCTGCCTTCTTGCGGGCGTGATAGGTTTCGACCACCTGCGGTTCGGCCCCCGGCATGGTTGAAGCGAAGCCGAGCGCGGCCTGTTTGAAGGCTTCGAAGCCGTGGGCGAAGTTGGCGCTGACAAGCAGTGGCCGTGTCGCAGCATGAGCGGTCAGCGCTACCTCATCGGCGGCGGTGAAGCCGGTGGTGCCGATGACGACGGGCAGCGGCTTGTCGCCCAGCAGGTCCTGGAAGGCGAGCGAGGCAGCCGGTGTCGAAAAGTCGATCATCACATCGCAATGGCTGCGGATCGTCTTTTCCGCCGGGCGGTATTCCAGCGCACCGGCCACCGGCTTTCCGATGAGCGGGGAAGCCGGTGATACAAGTGCAGCGGCCAGTTCCAGCCCCGGACTGGCGAGGACCGCCTCGATCAACCGGGTGCCGACCCGGCCCGAAGCGCCGATAATGCCGATGCGCATGGAAGGCTCCTTAATCGATGACGACCTTGGTTTCCGACATTTCGCGAAGCGTGATGCGCACGCCTTCACGCCCGAGACCGCTTTTCTTGACGCCACCGAAGGGAACGTGTTCGGCGCGGAAATCCGGCCCTTCATTGATCATCACGCCGCCGACGATGAGATCGCGCGAAAACTGGCGGATGAGGGCATGGTCATTGGTGAAAACGCCGGCCTGAAGTCCGTAGACCCCGGCATTGACTTCCGCGATGGCCTCCGCCGCATCCGTGAAGGAGCGGATGGCGATGATCGGGCCGAAGGTTTCGTCGGCAATGACCGGCGCGTCGGCGGCGATACCGGAAATCACGGTGGGGGCAAACAGCGTGTCGCTGCGCGTGCCACCGGTCAGAAGCTTTGCGCCGTCCATGGAAAGCGTGGCGTTGACGCGCTCCTCGACGGTTTTGGCGGCCAGGCCGTCGATGACAGGGCCCATGTCGGTGTCGTCCAGCGCGGGATCACCGAACTCCACCGCATCGACGGCGGCGAGCAGCTTTTCCGTGAAGGTCTTTTCGATGTCCTTGTGCAGGTAGAGCTTTTTCACGGCTGCGCAGCTTTGGCCGGCAATCTCGAAACGATGGCCGATGGCGGTGGCGACCGCCCGGTCGAGATCGGCATCGGGCAGGACGAAGAGCGGATCGTTGCCGCCGAGTTCCATCAGGCAGCGCACGAGGCCGGAGGCGTTCTTGAGGGCAAGGCCCGCTGCCGGGCCGCCGGTGAAGGACAGGAGGTCGATGGGGCCGCGCGCCAGAGCCAAGGCGGCATCGGCACCACCGTGTATTACCTGGAAAAGATGGCGCGGCCAGCCGGCCTTTTCGGCGAGTTCCGCCAGCCGGGCGGCGGCGAGCGGTGCTTTCGGCGAGGGCTTGGCGACAACGGCGTTGCCGGCGGCAATGGCCGGACCAAGCTTGTGGCACAGCAGGTTCAGCGGATAGTTGAAGGGCGTGATGGCCCCGACGACGCCGACCGGCTCATAGGTGATGGTTGCGAGCCGGTCGACACCGCCCTCCACGATGCCGCAATGCAGGGCCTCGCCATCGAGGAACGTCGCCGCATCGCCGGAAAGCTTCAGCGTGTTCTGGGAGCGGCGCACTTCGTTACGCGCCTCGCGGATGGTCTTGCCCATTTCGGAGGAAATGATCCGGGCGAGATTATCGGCATCGTTGGCGATTTCGGCAGCCAGCGCATTGAGAAGGGCGCGGCGCGTCGCCGGCATCGAGCGACGAAAGGCGGCCTGGGCGCTTTTTGCGCGGGTAATGGCCGTGATGATTTCGGCGGGTGTGGCGGCGGCGACCTCACCAACCGGCTGGCCGTTGAAGGGGTTGTGGACCGTGAAGCCCGTGGAAGCGGTGGTGACCGCGTTGAGAATGCTCATGACCGGACCTCGTGATCGTTGGTCGTTTCATTGGAAGCGGCACCGATGAGTGCTGCAATGGAGACGGGGCGAACCGGCCAGCGCTGACCTGTCAGATCCCGAAGGGTGGGCGCCGGCACATCAGGCCTCAGCGCCGCCATGAGCGCCGCCGTGTTGGCGGCGCAAAAACGTCCCTGGCAGCTTCCCATCGCGAAGCGGCCATTATGCTTGACCTCACGGCCCGAAAGACCATCCTTGACGGTCAATAGTGCCTTGAGATCGCCCACCGTGCGGCCTTCGCAGCGGCAGAGCGTGCAATCGTCCGGCAGGGCCGAAAGAGGCGGCAGGGGCAGGACGGGCGCGAAGATGCGGGCGAGGAGCGCCTGTGCGGCGACCTGCCGTTTGATCCGGCGCTCGAAACGGGTGATTGCGGGTTTGCTGTTGCGTAGAAGACTTGCCGCTTCGGCACCCGCCCGCTCGCCATCCGCGAGGGCGGCGAGAACGCCCAGCGCCTGCCGGCAATCACCGGCCTTGAGGATGAGCGGCTGGCCTTCTGTCCGGACTGCGGGAAGGCCGATATCGTTTTCGCGAATACCGTCATGGAGCGCGATACGGTTGGCAGCCACGGTTTCCGTGCGGCCATCGGCGTGGAGGATGGTCGCCTCCACCAGATCGTCCGTGCGGGTGATGCCGGTGAGGCAGGCACCGCGTTGCCACGGGATGCCGGAACGCAGAACCTCGAGTGTGTAGCCCATGGCTTCACGCAGAAGGGCGCCGTGGCCAAGAAGGCCAAGGGCAGCCACCGGATGGGCGAACGGATTGCCGGCCTCGACGATCATCAGCGGTGGGTTGCCGGCGCGGATCATCTGGGCGGCAAGCGCAATCAGCAGCGGGCCGTTGCCGGCCAGCAGCACGCGGCCCTTTGGTGGCAGGCCGGTTTCCTTCAGCATAACCTGCAGGCCGCCGGCGGTGGAAACACCGGGCAGATCCCAGCCGGGAATGGGGCGGATCTTTTCAACCGCGCCTGTGGCAAGGATCACCGCATCGGCCTTCAGCGGTTCGACTGTGCCGTCCGCGCGGCTTTCGGCCAGCACGCAACCATCGCCATCGATGCCTAGGAAGGTGGTCGCCGCCCGCAATTTCACAAGTGGCGTGGCAATGCCCTGCATCAACTTTTCGAAGCGATGGCGGGCAGCGGCCGCCACGGTAACAGGTTTTGCAGAGCCCGCCGGCTGGCGATGGATGGCGCCGCCGAGCGTTCCACGCTGTTCGAGAAGGGTTGAGCCAATGCCCGCCTTTGCCAGCGTGCCGGCTGCGGCAAGACCGGCAGGACCACCGCCAATGATGATGACCTCAGCCATGTGTGCCTCCCGCGTTGGTGACGTGAAGACCGGCACGGGCCGGCGTCAGACAGGATTCGGTGAGCCTGCCGTTCACCTGCACCAGACATCCCTGACAGGCGCCGATGCCGCAGAAATAGCGGGTGCCGCGACCGGCCATATCCGGGCCGAAGTTCAGGATACCGGCGGCGGTGAGCGCTGCGGCAATGCTTTCGCCAGCGGTGAAGGCAATCGGCTGGCCCTGCCAGAAGAAGGTGTTGTCGCTCATGCCGCCACCTCGCAGGCCGCGAAGCGGGCCGGTGTGAAGGGCGAGAGGTCGAGCGTGGGCTGTTCGCCGCAGACGAGGGACGCGATGGCCTGACCCATGACCGGGCCGAGACAGATGCCATCGCCTTCGAAACCGGCGGCAACGAACAGGTTTTCATGCACCGGCCAGCGTCCGACCAATGGCAGACTGTCGACCACGGCGGTGCGGACACCAGCGAATGCGCGCAACAACCGGACATCGGCAAGACCCGGAACCAGCGCCACGGCGTCGGCCAGAATGTGCCTCACAGCATCGAAATCATTGGTCTGGCGAGCGTCGCTATCCTCGCGCGTGCCGCCGATGAGAAACTGGCCGGTGACGAGCGGATCAACCACCAGACCGTAGCCGCGCCCGGAGGCGGGCCCGCCCTTCTGGCTGCCCTTCGACAGAAGATAGCGGCCCGACATGATGGAGCCGGGCATGGAGGCGTTCAGCGCCGGGGCGCGTTCGGTGACGAGAAGCTGGCCCTTACGCGGCTTCATCACGCCATCGAGCCCAAGCAGCGAGGCCGCGCCATTGCCAGCGGCAATGACCACGGCATCGGCATGGAACTCGCCCATGTCGGTGGCGATACCGGCGATCCGGCCATTACCCGCATCAATGAGATGCGTGGCCGAAACCCCGCGCCGCACGGTGACGCCGGAGGTGGACAACAGCCGGTTGACGATGCGGTAGCCGATGGCATGGCCATCGCCTTTCACTTCAGCACCCATGCGGGCGGACGGCGAAAGGGCGGGAAAACGTTGAGCAAGGGCAGTGCGTCCGAGTGTTTCGACGGTAACGCCTTCGCCTGAAAGGGCTGCGCCATGGGCTTCGAGCACTGCGCATTCCTCATCCGAAGCGGCAATGATGAAGGTGGAACGCGGCTTGAACAGCTCTTCCAGCACGCCTTCGGTCAGAAGCTGGCGGTAGAGTGCAACGCCCGAAAGGGCGGCGACCATCATCGGGCCGGGCCGCTTGCTGGCAACGGAGACCGCGCCGTCGGCGGCACCGGTCGCCGCCGCTGCCGGACCTTCGCGGTCGATGATTGTGACATCGACGCCGCGTCGTGCGAGGAAGAAGGCGGTTGCCGCGCCGACAATGCCGCAACCGGCAATCAATACGGAACGGGGAAGATTTGTTCGGGTCACGGGCGGAACCAGGCTGTTTGCGTTATGGCTCCGATATTGACGGCGGGGGGTGGTCAACGTCGATACAAGATCACGGCCTTGCGTTTGCACGAAATTTGTATCGAGATATCGGCGCAAGCGGCGCGATGATCCGCCTGACCGTCGGGCGTGCTGCAAGCTGGCCGCCCTTTTTCTTCCATTCTCGCCCCGCCATTCGGACCGAAACCATGTCGAAAATCAGCCTGACCCTTATCCAGACCTTCTATCAGGTCGCCCGCCACGGCTCCTTTTCGGGCGCGGCGCGGGAACTCAACCTCTCCTACCAGTCGGCGGCCAACCATGTGCGGCGGTTGGAACAGCTTTTGAAGGGCAAGCTGATCGATTCCGAACAGGGGGCGAAGCGGATCGCGCTGACGCCGCGGGGGCGGGCGCTCTATAATCTGCTGCATCCGGAACTCGACATCATGCTGGAACGGCTGACCAAGCTGATCGAGAACCAGCGCTCGTCGCTTCGGGTCGGCATGCCGCAGGCGATTTTTTTCTACCTGTTTCCCCGCGTGCTGAAGCGTTTTCGCGAGCAGTTTCCGGATATGGAATTCTCGGTCTATGAGCGCGATACGGTGCTGGCCGAACTCGTGAAGAACGGTTCGCTCGACGTGTGTATTTCCGAGCGGTATTTCGGCGACCCCGTTGTGCCGCAGCGCCTGCTTGGCTCCTATCGGCTGAGCCTTGTATACCCTCGGGAATGGGGCGCGGCGCCGGACCCCAAGGACATCGCCCGCTGGGCGGAGGACAAGCCTTTCATCACCTATGAGCCCGGCCAGACGCTGCGCAATCTGGCGCTTGATTTTCTGGAGCGCGGCGGGGCTTCGGTGCAGCCCGTCATTTCGACGTCCGGCAGTTCCAGCGTCAAGCGTTGCGTGGAAGAAGGGCTCGGCTTCTCGATTATTCCCTCCTGGTGCGTCTCGCCGGAGGATGTGACCATCGAAACGGTGCCGATCACCGGCCTGCCGGAAGTGCGCGTCTATTTCGGCAATGCCGGCTTTCTTCAGAAACACCCGAATGTGCAGCAGCTTTTCGAGGATTGTCGGCGGGAACTGGTCGGAACCGTGCTGGAACCACCGCGAGGGGAGGAGCCGCTGGCGTGATGATCCGACGCCATGCTGCAGCGCACATACAAAAAATGCCATAAGCGGGCATGTGTCTCTAGCATTGTCCCGAACCAATTGTCCGATACGCTTTCCTCAACGCCTTTTGCCATCCTTCAGCCTTTGTGGGCGAACCGGGCAGGGGCGCTCAAGAAATTTTGGGGAACATGGAGACCGCACATGAACTTGTTCAAGAAAATCTGTGGCGCTGCCGCCGTTGCGCTTTCGCTGGTGGCAGGCGCTGCCCAGGCCGGCACGATCGATGAAATCCGCCAGCGCGGCGTGCTGCGCATTCCGGGCATTCTCAATGAAGTGCCCTATTTCAACAAGGACCCGCGCACCGGTGAGTGGAAGGGCTTCGTCATCGACATGGCGAACGACATCGCCAAGACGCTGGACGTGAAGCTGGAAGTGGTGGAATCGAGCTGGGCCAACGCTATTCTCGACGTGCAGAGCGGCAAGGTGGATATGGCTTTTGCCGTGACGGCCACGCCGGCCCGCGCGCTTTCGGTGAATTTTTCGTCGCCGACCTACTACAACAGCTTTGTTATTGTGTCCGCCAAGGATGAACTCACGGGCAAGACCTGGTCCGAACTCAATGACGCCAAGTACACCTTCGCTGTCGATATGGGCTCTTCGCAGGATCTGATGACCCAGCAATATCTGCCCAAGGCCAACATTCTGCGCTTCAAGACCCGTGACGAAGCCATCGTTGCCGCAACGACCGGCAAGGCGGACGGTCTCGTTTCGACCATGCTGAACGGGCTCGTGATTTCCAAGAAAGCGCCGACCATCGGCAAGCTCAAGGTTCCGACACCGGTTCTGGCGGCTCCCTCCGTCATCGCCATCAACTATAGCGCGGATCAGGTGTTCAAGGGCTTCGTGTCCGGTTGGGCCGACTATAATCGCCGCATCGGCAACAACCAGACCTGGATCGTCAACAGCCTCGAGCCGCAGGGCATCAAGCTGGAAGACATTCCCGAAGGCTTCGGCTTCGGCGGCTAATCAAGAGAGACTTCGAGAGCAAGAAAAGGCCCCGGTTCGATCGGGGCCTTTTTGGTGTTCAAGTGGCTTCACTCTGGGGTGTATTTTATTCTACGATGACCCGTCGTGATGTCTTTGATAACAGCGGGCTAGTCGATACAGGCGGCTGGGACGCCCCATGCCACGGCCGACGCGCCCTTGATGCGTTGCTAACACGTCTTGCAGCTTCTTGCGGAAGAGGGCCATGAGCAAGAGATCGGAACTTTCCGGGTCCATGTGCAGCACGGTTTTATCACCTAGCGTCTTGTTGAACTCCTCTATCTCTGTTTGCAATGCACTTTTATCAGTGCCGGCAACCAATAACTGCATAGATTGCGGTGTGCTTAATGAAAGTAGTTTCAACTGCTCGAAAAGTTGTCCTGAATTACTTGCCGGTGATTTTAAATCAAACTGGCGTTGAATATTCGATACAAAATCGTGCACATCGCGGAAGTTTCCTTCCTGCTGGTCAACATGGTTTTCGTGGGCCGCCAGAAGTCGTGAAATAAATTCGTCACCCAGTCGGACATTTTGGCCGAGAGTTCGCAGCAGGAAAATTTCCTCTTCGGAAGGGTGGACAGTCCCAGGCTTGTATCCGATGTCGTGTTCGATCTCATTCCAAACATGCGCCATCATTGAACAAATCTGGATTTCGCAGCTTACATCGTCGAGATTTTCGTAGGTGCCCACCAGTTCTTCTTGGGGAAGCCACACCTGAGCATGGATCGCGCGATAAAATTTATTCGGATTTTGCTTATTGAGATCTTTGACATCAATGATTGTCGGCGGTCTGTCCTCGTCCGAGAAAAATTTCTCCACGAGCGTCTTGATCGTTTCACAGTCTTCATCACGATAGGTTGCTATTCGTACACCCGCCAGGTCGCTAATGCTGGCAAAAACGTCGTCGTCAGTCTCATAGTTCTTATCAGGCAGTAGGCTGAAGCGGTTCAGCTTTCCTTCCAGCGATTTGACGGATTTAACTCTAAATGTAACTTGGGCTCTGATTGCGTTCCCCTCGCAGATATCCGTTCTGCAGATTTCTGCAATATGGTCGGCAAGTTTCGAGTAGCGGTCGCGTTCTCTGCGGTATCGGGCAACAGATTTCTCTATGAGTACAGTGTTAAACGGCATAGTTGACTCTATGAAACACACGGAAGATCAATCTTTAGTGTGTAAATAAAAATAATCAGTAACCGAAAGTAGAGGCGGTCGCGGTTGGCGCAAATGGCATGCCACCACACCTTGAACGTTTTCCTGAAGCGAGAGTTGGGTGGTCGGTACTACCTATTCTGCCGCTGCCTTGCCCTCGGCATCGTCGCCGACATCCGGATCTATGGCTTTGAAATTCCTCAGCATCTTGTCAAGGTAATGGATGAGGTGGATGCGGTCATCCGTCGAAAAGCCCTGGAGGGCGTCGGCGTAATAAGCGGCAATGGCCGGCTGCATGTCGACCTGCCAGAGTGCCTTGCCGGTTTCGGTCAGGCGAATGAGACGCGATCGGTTATCGTTGGCGTCCACGGCTTTTTCCACAAGCCCCTGGGCTTCCAGCCTTGAAATTAGCCCCGCAAGGTTTTGCCGGCTGACCAGAAGGAAGGCGGCGAGGTCGCCCACTGCCACGCCGTTCTCGAAGGTTGGCCGCGACAGCGCGCCGAGAACGGCCCATTGCTGGGTCGTGATGCGGTGCCTGTCCAGCGCGCGTGTGCCGGTTTTATGCAACATGTTTGCGCATTGATAGAGGCGAAAGAAGAGCCTGTTGCTCAACGCCGCGCTCATGAGTCGTGCTTCTTCGCTCTCCTGGGTCATGTTTGACAGTTTCGCTTGGCGCAGAAGATTGGTCAAGTCAGACCTTCGTGGATTAATACGTAAATATGTTGACATAAAAATTTGCTGCCGATATGAATTTGAAGCAGGGAGGCTGCATTGAATTTGCAGGAGGAACGCGGAGTGGTCCATAAAAAGGCCGCTTCCGCGAATGGTCTCCCATTGGGTTCAAACAGGCGGAGGACGCCCGTGAAGGGATTAAAAGGTAAAGTAGTTGTTGTAACCGGCGGCGGTGGTGGCATTGGTGCCGCGACCTGCCAGCGTTTCGCCGAGGAGGGTGCGCGCGTTGTCGTTTCCGACATCAATGCAAAGGCCGCCGGCGCGGTGGTCGATGCCATCAAGGCGGCGGGTGGAGATGCGGTCGCGATGACCGCCGATCTGACCGACTATGCCGCGACCGGCAAGGCGGTGGCCGAAATCGAGGCCTCGTTCGGCCCCATCGACATTCTCGTCAATAACGCAGGCTGGGACATCTTCACGCCCTTCCTGAAATCCGAACCGGATTTCTGGTCGAAGCTGATCGATATCAACCTGCGTTCGGTGCTGAACATCACCAAGCCGGTGCTGGCGTCGATGGTGGCGCGCGGTCATCAGGGGCGGATCGTTTCCATCGGTTCGGATGCGGCCCGCGTGGGGTCGTCGGGGGAGGCCGTTTATGCGGCCTGCAAGGCCGGGATCATCGCCTTTTCCAAGACGCTGGCGCGTGAACATGCCCGCAACGGCATCACCTTCAATGTGGTTTGCCCCGGTGTGACGGAAACCGCCATGCTCGAAAGCTTCATGGAAGCGGCGGGCGACAAGGAAAAGCTGCGCTCTGCCTTCACCAAGGCCGTGCCGCTGGGCCGCATGGGGCGTCCTGACGATCTGCCGGGCGCGATCCTGTTCTTCGCCAGCGACGACGCTGCTTTCATCACCGGACAGGTCATTTCCGTGTCCGGCGGTCTGACGATGCACGGCTAAGGAGGAGCGGCCATGTCTTACGAAGATATTCTCTACGAGGTGAAGGAGGGCGCAGCCCATATCACCATCAACCGGCCCGACAAGTACAACGCCTTTCGTGGCAAGACCTGCGAAGAGCTGATCCACGCCTTCAACAAGGCAGGCTGGGACAAGTCGGTTGGCGTCATCGTTCTGTCCGGTGCGGGCGACAAGGCCTTCTGCACGGGCGGTGACCAGTCGGCCCATGAAGGCCAGTATGATGGGCGCGGCACCATCGGCCTGCCGATGGAGGATCTGCACTCGATCATCCGCGATGTGCCGAAGCCTGTCATCGCCAAGGTTCAGGGCTTCGCCATCGGCGGTGGCAACGTGCTTGCAACCATCTGCGATTTTACCATTGCCGGTGAAAAGGCCGTATTCGGTCAGGTCGGCCCCAAGGTCGGCTCGGTCGATCCGGGCTTCGGTACCGCCTTTCTCGCCCGCATTGTCGGGGAGAAGAAGGCGCGCGAGATCTGGTACATGTGCCGCCGCTATTCGGCGGCCGAAGCCCTTGCCATGGGCCTCGTCAATGCGGTGGTGCCGAACGACCAGCTCGATGCCGAGGTGGAAAAGTGGTGCGCGGAGATCCTGGAGAAATCGCCGACCGCTATCGCCATCGCCAAGCGCTCTTTCAATATGGATAGCGAGAACATTCGCGGCATCGCCGGCATGGGGATGTATGCGCTTTCGCTCTACTACGACACCGAAGAGAGCAAGGAAGGCGGACGGGCCTTCAAGGAGAAGCGAAAGCCGGAGTTCCGCAAATACCAGAAATAATCGCGAATTTGGTGGAGGCGCTTTGCGCCTTCGCCGGAAGGAGGGGTGTTGTCGCTTTTGGGAGAGGGCGAGCACCCGGTTCAAGCAACTCAGGGAGGAGACTATGCTTGATTTGAAAAAGAGCGGCCTTGCCGCTCTCGCAATGACCATGCTTGCGGGTGGCCATGCTGTGGCAGCCGATGGTCCGGTCAAGATCGGCTTTGCCGGCGACCTTACCGGCGCCTGCGCGGCGCTGACCGAGGACGAATTGAATGCCGTCAAGATCGGCGTCGATGAACTGAATGCCAAGGGCGGCATTCTCGGTCGCAAGGTGGAACTCGTCATCCGCGACAGTCAGACCAAGCCAGACGAAGGCGCAAAGGTTGCCCGCGAACTGATTGTCGATGAAAAGATCGACGTGCTGACGGGTGTCTGCTCATCCGCAGTCATGCTGGCGGAATCCGCCGTCTCGGGCGAATTGAAGGTACCGTTCTACGCCACGATCGGCTCTACCCAGCGCGCCAATATCGAGCTTTACCAGCCCTATTTCTGGCAGGCGCAGGCCAATGCCACGATGGAAGCCTATGCCGCCGCCGAATATGTGGCAAAGAAGGCCGAGTGGAAGACCATCGCCACCATGGGCTCCGATTATGAGTGGGGCCACACCTCGGTTGCCGCTTTCTCGGAGCGGCTGAAGAAGCTGCGCCCGGACGTGACGATCATCGATCCGATCTTCCCGAAGGTCGGTGAAACCGCGATGGCGCCCTATATCACCACCGCCTTGAACACCAAGCCGGATGCGGTTTTCGCAGCCCTCTTCGGCGGTAGCCTTGGCAGCCTCATCAAGCAGGGGCAGGGCTTCGGCTTCTTCCAGCGCACCAATCTCGTCACGCTGATGACAGTGGATACGCTGCAATCCATGGGTTCGGCCATGCCGGCGTCGAATGTCTACGGCATTGCCCGCGCGCCCTTCTTCGCGCTGGAACAGACGCCGGACGTGAAGGCCTTCATCGAGAAGTACCGCACCGCCTACAAGGAATATCCGACGGACTGGTCGATTAATGGCTATGACGGGTTGATGTTCTACGCCGCTGCCGCTGAACACGCGAAATCCGTGGCGCCGGATGCGATCATCAAGGCGATCAGCGAAATCTCCTATGACGGTCTGCGCGGCAAGGGGCTCAAGGTCCGCGCCTTTGACGGCCAGATGAATGCGCCGTCCTATGTCGGCAAGGCGACCAAGGTGCCGGAATACGACTTTCCGATCCTGACCGAGATCGAGAAGTTCCCGGGCGAGGCGCTCATGGTTTCCGAAGACGCCATCGCCGCCGCCCGCAAAGCGGCCAAGAAGTAAGGCGGCCCCGGCAACCCCTTTCGGCGTTGCCGCAAGACTGGCCCGGCGGGCTGATCCGCCGGGTTTCCAGCCTGGAGATATTCGCAATGGTTCTGATCCAGTTCGTCAACGGACTCATGGAAGGTATGACGCTTTTCCTGATCGCCTCCGGCCTGACGCTCATTTTCGGCGTATCCCGCATCATCAATTTCGCGCACGGCTCGCTTTATATGCTTGGCGCATTCCTGACCTATGAACTCGTGCAGATCATTGCGCCCGGCACGCTGTGGGGCTTCTTCGCCTCTGTCATCGTCGGTGCCGCGATGGTGTCGCTCATCGGCGTCCTGTTCGAAGTCACGGCGCTGCGTCGCATCTATGGCGCCGATGGGCTGATGCAGCTTATCGTGACCATCGCGCTCGTTCTGATCGTGCGGGATGTGGTGCGCATGATCTGGGGGCCGAACAGCATCACCGTGCCCATGCCGGATGCGCTGGCGGGCGCCATCGTCATCGGCGAGAACTATTTTCCGCTCTTCCCCATCGTCGTCTTTGCCGCCGGTCTCGTGATCGTGCTGGCGATGGTCTGGGTCATCTATTTCACCCGCGCCGGCATCTTGCTCCGGGCCGGCACCGATGATCGCGGCATGGCGGCGCTGCTCGGCATCAACGAGCGCATGATTTTCACCGCTGTCTTTGCCGCCGGTGCGTTCCTCGCCGGTCTCGCAGGCGGGCTGTCCGCGCCCTATGGCGAGGTCAACCACCTGCTCGATACCACCGTCATCGTCTCGGCCTTCATCGTCTGCGTCATCGGCGGGCTCGGCAATCTCTATGGCGCGCTGGCAGGGGCCCTGGTCGTCGGCATCACCAAGGCCATGGGCGTCATGTATTTCCCGCGGCTCTCCATGGTGCTGATCTTTCTCATCATGGCGGCGGTTCTCATCGGTCGTTCGCTCGGTCGTCAGGGAGGATCGGCCCGATGAACGCACAAACGCACCCCACTGAACTCTCGCGCCGCTGGTCGTCGCTTTCGGGCATCGACATCAACTGGAAGTTGGTCATTCCGGCGCTCGTCCTGGCCGAAGTCGTCAACCGCACGACGGGTGCCAGCACCACGACGCTTCTGACCGAGATCATCATTTTTGCGCTCTTCGCCTCGTCGCTCAATCTTCTCATGAGCTTCGGCCACATGGTGTCCTTCGGTCATTCCGCCTATTTCGGGCTGGGTGCCTACGGGTTCACGCTGGCCGTAACCAAGGCGGGGCTGCCACTGGAGGCCGCCGTCCTCCTCGGGCCGCTCGTTGCGGCTCTCGGCGGCCTCCTGTTCGGCGCGCTCTGCGTCCGGCTCACCGAAATCTATTTCGCCATGCTGACGCTCGCCTGTGCGCAGATCACCTATACCGTGCTGTTCCAGTGGTATGATTTCACGGGTGGCGATACCGGCATCACCGGCTTCATGGCGCCGCGTTTCGGCCTTTCGGGGCAGAATTTCGCCAGCCTGACGCTCGCCGTCGTCACCGTCTCGCTGTTTGCGCTGTGGTGGATCGTGCGTTCGCCGCTCGGCCTGTCCATCCGCGCCGCCGGTCAGGACCGGTTCCGGGCCGAAGCGCTGGGGTTGACGGTGCGCCGTGTGCAACTGACGGCCTTCGTCATTGCCGCCTTCTTCGCGGGTATTGCCGGCACGCTCTATGCCGTGCTGCACGGCTCCGCCTTCCCGGATTATGCAGGCCTCGGCCTGACGCTCGACAGTCTCATCATGGTGGTGCTCGGCGGTCTGAACAGCTTTGCCGGCGGCATCTGGGGCGCGATCATCTACAAGCTGCTCGGCGCCTTCGTGCCCTCGCTGGTGCATGAATGGGAGCTGGTACTTGGCCTCATCCTGCTCGTGATCGTTCTGACCGCTCCGAAGGGCTTTGCTGGCCTCATCGTCCGGCTTGGCCTCGACCGCAAGGGAGGCCGCTGATGGACCCCATTCTTTCCGCCCGCAATATTCGCAAGCGTTACGGCGCGTTCCTGGCGCTGAAGGATGTGACCTTCGATCTGCCGAAGGGCGAACGCCATGCGCTGATCGGCCCGAACGGCGCGGGCAAATCCACTTTCATCGCCTGTGTGGCCGGCCAGCTTCCGGGTGTCGAAGGCAAGATGATCTTCCGGGGCGAGGATATTACGGCGCTGACGCCGTCAAGCCTGGCGAAGAAGGGTATTGGCCGCACCTTCCAGATCAGCCGCGCCTTCCTGCAGATGACCGTGATGGAAAACATCATGGCGGCTGTGGTGATCGCGTCTGGCCGCTGGGCGAGCCTCTCGCGGGGGCTTTATCGGGACAATCTCGAAAAGGCCTTCGGTCTTCTGGAAACGGTCAAGCTTGTGGATCGCGCTGCTGCCCGCGTTGCCGATCTTTCGCTCGGCGACCGCAAGCGGCTCGAGTTTGGCATGGCGCTCGCAGGCGATCCGGAACTGCTTCTGCTCGATGAACCGACGGCGGGCATGAGCATCAAGGAGCGCCACTACCTCATGGAGATGGTGGCGACCCGCATGGAGGAAACCGGCAAGACGCTGCTTTTCGTGGAACACGATATCGACGTGGTGATGAAGATCGCCCAGCGCGTCACCGTCATGGCCCGCGGTGCGGTGCTGGTGGTCGGCACGCCGGCGGAAATCGCCGCCAATGAAGAGGTGCAGGCCATCTATCTCGGAGGCCATCACTGATGACGGCAATGCTTTCCATTTCCAATCTCCATGCCTCCTACGGCAAGGCCGAGGCGCTGCACGGTATCGATATGACGGTCGAAACGGGCGAGGTCGTCTGCCTCATCGGGCGGAACGGCGTCGGCAAATCATCGACGATGAAGGCCATTGTCCGCGACCAGATCACCGTGACGGGCGGGGATATCGTCTTCGACGGTGCTTCGCTGGCGGGCCTTCGCCCCTATGAGGTCGTGCGTCGGGGTGTCGGCTACGTGCCGGAAGACCGGCGCGTGTTTGCCTCGCTTTCGGTGCTGGAAAACCTTCGGGTGCCGCGCCCTGTTTCCGCCGGCGACAGGCGCAACTGGACCGTCGAACAGGTCTTCGAACTGTTTCCGCAGCTTTACGATTACCGCCACCGCAAGGCGGGGGTCATGAGCGGCGGCGAACAGCAGATGCTTTCGATTGCCCGCTCGCTCATCACTTGCCCGAAGCTTCTGCTGCTCGACGAGCCGCATGAGGGGCTTGCCCCGAAAATCGCCGAGGAAGTCGTCACCGCCATTGCCGCACTGAAGCGGGAAGGCGTGTCGATGGTGATTTCCGAACAGGCGCTCAACACGATCCGCCGCTGTGCCGACCGCGTCTACGTGGTCGACCGGGGCATGACAGTCTGGAACGGTACCGTGGACGGCTTCTACGCCGACCCGGAGATCGCCCGCAAATATCTGATGGTCAGCTAAGGACCGGGAGGACACATGACCGCAACGATTTTCGACACCGAAGAACTCTCCGCCCTGCGCGACATGGCGCGGAAGTTTTCGACGGAAAAGCTCGCGCCGCGCTATCAGGCACGGGAGAAAGCCGGAACTTTTGAAAAGGACCTGCTGCGCGAGATGGGCTCACTTGGCCTCATCGCGCCCGAACTGCCGGAGGAATATGGAGGTCTCGGTGCCGGCAGCATCTATTCCGGCGTCATCATCGAGGAGGTGGGCCGTGCGGATTTCAACGTCGGTTACATCAATATCCTCGCTTCGCTGAACGGCCAGATCATCGCCAACTTCGCCAATGAGGAGTTGCGCCGCCATTGGCTGCCGAAGATTATTGCCGGCGAGGAAGTCGTCTGCATCGCGCTCACCGAACCGCGTGGCGGCTCGGATGCAGCCAATCTCGGCCTCAAGATGGAACGTGACGGCGATCACTATGTGATCAACGGCGAGAAGACCTCGATTTCCATGGCCGACCAGGCGGCGGGGGCCGTCGTTTTTGCCCGCACCGGCACAGTGGAAGACAGGGCGCGCGGTATTTCGGCGATCTTCGTGCCGATGGATACGCCCGGTATTTCGACCACCCGCTTCACCGATATCGGTCAGCACGCCATCGGTCGCGGCTCGATCTTCTTCGACAATGTGCGCGTGCCCGTGGAGAACTTGCTGGGCGAAGAAGGCAAGGGCTTCGTGCAGGTCATGCAGGGCTTCGATTTCTCGCGCTCGCTCATTGGCCTGCAATGCATTGGCACCGCGCGCCAGAGCCTTGACGAGACCTGGGCCTATATCGGCGAGCGCAAGGCTTTCGGCAAGCCGCTGGCGGCCTTTCAGGGCATCACTCACCAACTTGCCGCCTTCGACACCAAGGTGGAAGCCGCACGGCTGCTTTCCTACAATGCGCTGTGGCTGAAGGATCAGGGCCTGCCGCACACGGCAGAAGCCGCCATGACCAAATGGTGGCCGCCGCTTCTCGCCTACGAGACGATCCATGCCTGCCTGCTCGTCCATGGCCATGCCGGCTATTCGAACGAACTGCCCTTCGAGCAGCGCCTTCGCGACGTGCTCGGCCTCCAGATCGGCGATGGCACGGCCAACATCATGAAAAACATCATCGCTCGTGAACGGGCTGGACGCGCGGCGGTTGCCGGCTGATTGTGAATACGGGAGGAGGAACCCATGAAATTCGATGCTATCCTGATGGAACCGCGCCGGGCGCGGATGGAGGCTGAAGGCCACTGGCGCGGCAAAACGCTGCTCGACTACTTCGAGGAAAAGCTGGCCGCCAATCCCGACCGCATAGCCCTTTCGGCCTATACGGTTGCGGACGGCGTCTGCCGCAACTTCACCTATCGCGAGCTCGAGCGGCTTTCCGATCTCGCGGCCGTTGGCCTGCATCGGCTGGGGCTCGGCAAGGACGATGTGCTTTCGTCCCAGCTTCCCAACGGCTGGGAATTCGTCGTGCTCTACCTCGCCTGCCGCAAGCTCGGCGTGGTCTTCAACCCGGTCATGCCCATCTTCCGTGAGCATGAGCTTCTATTCATGCTGAAGCACGGCGAGGCCAAGGCTCTGGTAGTGCCGAAGCTGTTCCGCAACTTCGATCATGAGGCAATGGCGGATGGCATGCGTCCGCAATTGCCGGATCTCCAGCACGTCATCGTCATGGGTTCGGGCACGGAAAGCGATTTCGAGCGCCTGCTGCTCGATCCTTCTTTTGCCGATGAACCGGATATCGAGCGCCTGACCACCGAACACCGGGGTGATGGCAACGATGTGTGCCAGCTTATCTATACCTCCGGCACGACGGGTGAGCCGAAGGGCGTGATGCACACGGCCAACACCATGTATTCCAACCTCGTGCCCTATGGCGAGCGGCTGCATCTCAACGCCGATACGCAGCTTCTGATGGCCTCGCCCATGGCCCACCAGACCGGCTTCATGTACGGCCTGCTTTTGCCGGTGCAGCTTGGTGCGCGCATGATCCTGATGGATGTTTGGGACAAGACGCTGGCCGCGAAACTGATTGCCGAAGAGAAGATCAGTTTCACCATGGCATCGACACCGTTCCTGATGGATCTGACCAACGCTGTCGAGGAACTGGGCACGGATTCCTCTTCCCTCAAGATCTTTCTTTGCGCTGGCACCGCCATTCCCGGTTCGCTGGTCGAACGCGCCGGTAAGGTTCTCGGCACTCGGATCATCTCCGCCTGGGGCATGACGGAAAACGGCGCGGTGACCGTGGTCGCGCCGGAGGACGATCCGGAACGCTCGATCAATACCGATGGCTTCGTGCTACCGGGGATGGAACTGCAAATCCGGGGAGCGGATGGCAATCCGGTGCCGGTTGGCCATGAGGGTGAGCTTTATGTGCGCGGCTGCTCGAATTTCGTCGGCTATATGAAGCGCCCGGAATGGAACAATACGGACGCGGATGGCTGGTTCGACAGCGGTGACATCGCGCGCATGGACGATCGCGGCTACATCCGTATTTGCGGACGCTCGAAGGATATCATCATTCGCGGGGCGGAAAATATTCCGGTCATCGAGGTGGAGTCGTTGCTCTACAAGCATCCGGCTATCCAGCAGGTGGCGATTGTCGGCTATCCGGACGAACGCCTGGGGGAACGGGCCTGCGCCTTCGTCGTGCCACGCCCGGACAAGAGTTTCGACTTCGCGGAGATGACGCGCTTCCTGAAGGAACTGCATCTGGCTCAGCAGTACTTCCCGGAGCGGCTGGAAATTCGCGACAAGCTGCCAGCGACGGCCTCCGGCAAGATCCAGAAGTTTGCCCTGCGCAACCTCCTGAAGGCGGAGTACGAGGCCAAGGCGTCATGACGAAGCCCACACGACTGGCAGGCCGTCGCGCCGTCGTTACCGGCGCTGGCGGGCCGATGGGGCACGCCATTGCCGAACGGCTTCTGGCCGAAGGGCTGGAAGGGCTGGCGCTGACGGATATTTCCGGGACGCGTCTAACCGCCACGGCAGAGGCGCTGTCCGCTGCCCATCCCGAGGTGCGGATCGTGGCGCTGCGCGGTGATGTGACTGTTGCGGCGGAGGCGAAAGCCTTCGCCGGAACCGTGCTCGACACGCTGGGCGGGGCGGATATACTCGTCAATGTGGTCGGTGGCATTCGCTCGCGCCAGCTTTATACGCCCTTTCTCGAAATGAGCGAGGTTCAGTGGAAGGCGACGTTCGACATCAACCTTCTCGGCAATTTCCATCTGGTGCAGGCTTTTGCACCCGGCATGCTGGAGCGCGGCGAGGGGCGGATCATCAACCTCTCCTCCATCGTTTTCGGAGCGGAGCCGGGGCAGGTGGACTATGCCGCCGCCAAGGCCGCCGTTGCCTCGATGACCCGCAGCCTTGCGGCAGAATTTGCCCCGGCGGTGACGGTGAATGCGGTGGCACCCGGCCTGACGCGAACCTCGGTGACGGAAACGATGCCGAAGGAGGAGGGCGACAAGCTGGTCGCCGCCGCTTTCAACCGTCGTATGGCCGAGCCTGCGGAAATTGCCGATGCCGTTGCCTTCTTCGCCCTGGAATCGAGCCGCTTCGTAACGGGCGAAATCCTCGCCGTGTCCGGCGGCATTCACCCGCATCTTTGAAACGAACAGGCCTGAGCCATGAGCGTTACCTTCGAAATCCGGGCAGGTGCTGCCCTGCTCACCATCGACAACCCACCCGTCAACGTCACGTCGCAGGCGGTGCGCGCAGCCCTTGCGTCCGCTCTCGACAAGGCGGAAGCCGCCGGCGTTTCCCGCGTGGTGTTGACCGGCGCGGGCAAGACCTTCGTGGCCGGTGCCGATGCGCGCGAGTTCAACGCGCCACCCGTGCCGCCGCATTTGCCGGATATCGTTGCGCGGATTGAAAGCTTCCCTGTGCCGGTTATCGCCGCCATCAATGGCGCAGCGCTTGGCGGTGGGCTGGAACTGGCGCTCGGCTGCCATGCCCGCATTGCGGCGACAACCGCGACGCTCGGTCTGCCGGAAGTGACACTGGGTGTGGTGCCCGGTGCCGGCGGTACGCAGCGTCTGCCTCGCCTGATCGGGCTTCAGTCGGCGTTGTCGCTGATTGCCGAGGGACGGGTGATCGGCGCGACGGAGGCCGGGAAGCTCGGAATTGTCGATGTGCTGGCGCACGATCCGGTGGCTGTGGCGCTCTCCTTCGCCCTGCCGCCGCGCCGCGCGACGGGAGCCCTGCCGAACCCGGCAGCGGACGACGCGGCGGTGGAAGCGGCCCGTGCCGCCGCCCGCCGCCGCGCTCCCGGCCAGATCGCGCCGCAAAAGGCCATCGATCTTGTCGCCGCCTCCGTCACTCTGCCTCTCGGCGAGGGGCTGGCGCAGGAACGGCTGACCTTCCTCGATCTCAAGACCTCCGATCAGGCGGCGGCGTTGCGTCATGTCTTTTTTGCCGAGCGCACAGCCATGGCGCGCGGCAAGGCCGGCGGGCAGGAAATTGCCCGCGCCGTTGTGGTGGGGGGCGGCACGATGGGGGCTTCGATCGCCTATGCGCTGGCGGGTGCCGGCATTCATGTGGCGCTGGTCGAGGTCAGCGTTGCGGCGCTTGAAAAGGCCCGCGCCAATGTGGCCGGGCTTTACGCGGAGGCCGTGAACCGCGGCAAGACGACCGCCGAGGCCGCCGCGAACGAACAAGCCGTCCGCTTCGCCTTCCATGTGGGCTATGATGCGCTGCCGCGCGCCGAAATCGCCATCGAGGCGGCCTTTGAGGATATTGACGTCAAGCGCGCCATCTTCGCGAAACTGGATGCCGCCCTGCCGGACACGGCGATCCTTGCCACCAACACCTCCTATCTTGATGTCAATGCCGTCATGGAGGGCGTTCGCGACCCCGCGCGTGTGCTGGGCCTGCATTTTTTCAGCCCTGCCCATGTCATGAAACTGCTGGAGGTGGTGCGGGCGAAAGAGACTTCGGACGAGACCATGGCGACGGCGCTGAAGCTTGGCGCGCGGCTAAAGAAAATCCCGGTTCTGGCTGGCGTCTGCGACGGGTTCATCGGCAACCGCATTCTCACCCGCTATCGCCAGATGACGGACATTCTATTGCTTGAGGGCGCAACGCCCTGGCAGGTGGATGCCGCCATGCGTGGCTTTGGCATGGCCATGGGCCCTTACGAGGTGCAGGACCTTTCCGGCCTCGACATTGCCTATGCCAACCGCAAGCGGTTGGCTTGGAAGACGCGGCTCGACATTCGCTATGTGCCGATTGCCGATCGCATTGTCGAGGAGACCGGGCGCCTGGGACGCAAGACCGGCGGCGGCTGGTATGATTATGCTGACGGCAAGGCGACGCCATCCTCCGCCATCGAACGCATCGTCATCGAGGAATCCGACCGGGCCGGGCTGGTCCGTCGCGCCTTCACCGATGCGGACATCGTTGAGCGGGCCGTCACAGCCATGGTCGAGGAGGGAGTGCGTATCCTCGAGGAAGGCATTGCCGAGACACCTGCCGATATCGATCTGACCATGGTGCACGGCTATGCCTTCCCGCGCTGGCGTGGCGGGCCGATGCATTATGCCGAGCGGCTCGGACTTTCGGGTTTCCTGAGCCGCATAGAGACCTTTGCCGCCGCCGATCCTGTCTCCTGGCATGTGCCGGACATGCTTCGCCGTGCGATCAGCGAGGGCAAGACCCTCGAAGAGCTTTCCGGGAGAATGAAATGACCGAAGCCTATCTCTGCGACTATGTCCGCACTCCTATTGGTCGCTATGGCGGTGCGCTTGCGGCGGTGCGGGCCGATGATCTCGCCGCTGTGCCGCTTGCGGCCCTTCTGGCCCGCAACCCGGGCCTTGATCCCGCTGCCATCGAGGAAGTGTGGCTCGGTTGCGCCAACCAGGCTGGCGAGGACAACCGCAACGTAGCGCGCATGGCGCTACTGCTGGCCGGTTATCCCGAGGCAGTGCCGGGCGTTACCGTCAACCGCCTGTGCGGGTCAGGCCTCGAGGCCGTTGCCGCCGCCGCCCGTGCCATCCGGGCGGGCGACATCCAGTTGGCGGTGGCGGGTGGCGTGGAAAGCATGACGCGTGCACCCTTCGTCATGCCGAAGGCACCGAGTGCTTTTGCCCGCAGCACGGAAATTCATGACACCACCATTGGCTGGCGCTTCGTGAACCCGAAGATGAAGGAGCAATATGGCACGGACTCCATGCCGGAAACCGCCCAGAACCTTGCCGACGAACTGGATATTTCCCGCGCCGATCAGGACGATTTCGCGCTGGCCTCGCAGAAAAAGGCGCTGGCAGCGCAGGAAAACGGTCGTCTCAGACTGGAAATCGTCCCGGTTACGGTGCCAGCCGCGCGCGGCGCGACGAGCACGGTCGAGAAGGACGAGCATCCACGCGAAACGAGTGCTGCCGATCTCGCGAAGCTAAGGCCGATTACCCGGTCCGATGGTTCGGTGACAGCGGGCAATGCATCGGGCGTCAATGACGGAGCCGCAGCGCTCATCGTCGCCTCGGAAAAGGCGGTGAAGCACTACGATCTGACCCCGCTTGCCCGCATCGTTGCCGGCGCAGCATCCGGTGTTGCCCCGCGTATCATGGGCATCGGTCCGGTGCCGGCAGTCAAAAAGCTGGCGGCGCTGGCGGGCATCGGTCTTGATGCACTGTCGGTCATCGAACTTAATGAGGCCTTTGCCGCACAATCGCTGGCCGTGCTGCGCGGTCTTGGGCTCTCGGATGACGATCCGCGCGTCAATCCGAACGGCGGGGCGATCGCCCTTGGCCACCCGCTCGGCATGAGCGGTGCGCGCATTGCCGGTTCGGCGGCGCTTGAACTTTCGCGGGGCACGGGCCGCTATGCCCTTACCACCATGTGCATCGGCGTCGGGCAGGGCTCAGCCCTCCTGCTTGAACGCGTCTGAATTAAGGAGGACGAGATGAGGATACTGGTTCCGGTCAAACGCGTGGCCGACTACAACGTTAAGATCCGTGTGAAGACGGATGGTAGTGGCGTTGAGTTGGCGAATGTGAAGATGTCGATGAACCCGTTTGACGAGATTGCGGTGGAAGAGGCGCTGCGGTTGAAGGAAGCGGGCAAGGCTAGCGAAGTGGTGGCGGTGTCCATCGGCCCGGCCAAGGCCGAGGAAACGCTGCGCACGGCGCTGGCGATGGGTGCTGACCGCGCCATCCTGATCGAGACCGACGAGACGGTCGAACCGCTTTCGGTGGCGAAGCTCTTGAAGGCCGTGGTTTCGGCGGAAGAGCCGGGCCTCGTCATTCTCGGCAAGCAGGCGATCGATGACGACGCCAACCAGACCGGCCAGATGCTCTCGGCGCTGACGGGCTTCCCGCAGGCGACGTTTGCCTCGAAGGTGGAACTCGGCGATGGCTCCGTGTCCGTCACCCGCGAAGTCGACGGCGGTCTGCAGACCATCGAACTGAAGCTGCCGGCGGTGGTGACGACGGATCTGCGTCTGAACGAGCCGCGCTATGCCTCGCTTCCGAACATCATGAAGGCAAAGAAGAAGCCGCTCGACAAGAAGAGCCCGGCCGATCTCGGCGTCGATGTTTCGCCGCGCCTCAAGGTGCTGAAGACGGAAGAACCGGCCGGCCGCAAGGCGGGCATCAAGGTCAAGAGCGTGGCGGAACTCGTCGAGAAGCTCAAGACCGAAGCCGGCGTGCTGTAAGCGGACGCGAGAGGAGATTAAGATCATGACCATTCTTCTTGTGGCCGAACACGACAACAAGGCCCTTTCCGAACAGACCGCCAAGGTTCTGAGCGCTGCTGCGAAGATAGGCGGCGATGTCCACATCCTCGTGGCCGGTTCCGGCGCCTCGGCTGTGGCTGATGCCGCATCGAAGCTGTCCGGCGTCGCCAAGGTTCTGGTGGCCGACGATGCCGCCTATGCAAACGGCCTGTCCGAGCCGCTGGCCGACCTGATCGTCTCGCTGGCCGGTTCCTATGATGTCGTCATCGGCGCGGCAACCTCGGTGGCCAAAAGCGTGCTGCCGCGCGTGGCCGCCCTTCTCGACGTGATGCAGGTGTCTGAAATCGTCGAGGTCGTTTCGGCCGATACGTTCAAGCGTCCGATCTATGCCGGCAACGCCATCCAGACGGTGCAGTCCACTGACGCGAAGAAAGTGATCACCGTGCGCACCGCCTCCTTCGCGGCAGCCCCGGCTGGTGGTTCTGCGACCATCGAAGCCGTTGCCAGCGCCGGCGACAAGGGCATTTCGAAGTTCGTTTCGGAAGCGATTGCGGCCTCCGAGCGTCCGGAACTGACGGCGGCGAAGATCATCATCTCGGGCGGCCGTGCGCTGGGCTCGTCGGAGAAGTTCAACGAGGTGATCCTGCCCGTGGCCGACAAGCTGGGCGCTGCCGTTGGCGCGTCCCGCGCGGCGGTGGATGCGGGTTACGCCCCGAACGACTGGCAGGTTGGCCAGACGGGCAAGGTGGTGGCCCCGGATCTCTACATCGCCTGCGGCATCTCGGGTGCGATCCAGCATCTGGCGGGGATGAAGGACAGTAAGGTGATCGTTGCGATCAACAAGGACGAGGAGGCCCCGATCTTCCAGGTCGCCGACTACGGCCTCGTCGCCGATATCTTCGAAGCCCTGCCGGAACTGCAGAAGGCGCTTTAAGACCCATACGGACCGGGGCGTCACCACGCCCCGGTTCTCGCTTTTCGAGGGGAGGAGACACGAGCATGACCATTGGCATGACGAAAATCGGTGTAATCGGCGCGGGACAGATGGGCTGCGGCATTGCCCATGTTTCGGCGCTTGCCGGCTATGACGTGACACTCTACGACCTGTCACAGGAGCGCATCGAAGCGGCCCTTGCCACCATAAACGGCAATCTCGCCCGTCAGGTCGTCGGCGGTAAAATCTCCGAGGAAGACCGCAAGACCGCCCTGTCAAAGATCAAGGGTAGCGCCACGATGGGCGACCTCGCCCCCATGGACCTCGTCATCGAGGCCGCGACGGAAAACGAAGCCGTCAAGCGCAAGATCTATGCGGACCTCTGCCCGATCCTTAACCCCGCTGCGATCCTCGCCACCAACACCTCGTCGCTGTCGATCACCCGTCTTGCCTCTGCCACCGACCGGCCGGAACGCTTCATGGGCATCCACTTCATGAACCCGGTTCCGGTGATGAAGCTGGTGGAACTGGTACGCGGCATCGCCACCCAGGAAGATACCTTCGCCAGGGCCCGTGCCTTCGTCACCTCGCTCGACAAGGTCGTGACGGTTGCCGAAGATTTCCCGGCTTTCATCGTCAACCGCATCCTGTTGCCGATGATCAACGAGGCGATCTACACGCTTTATGAAGGCGTCGGCTCGGTCGATGCCATCGACACCGCCATGAAGCTCGGCGCCAACCACCCGATGGGCCCGCTCCAGCTCGCCGATTTCATCGGCCTCGACACCTGTCTGTCGATCATGCAGGTGCTGCATGACGGTCTGGCCGATTCCAAATACCGCCCCTGCCCGCTTCTGGTGAAATATGTCGAGGCCGGCTGGCTCGGCCGCAAGGCCGGTCGCGGCTTCTACGATTACCGTGGCGAGACGCCGGTACCGACCCGCTGAACAACCGGCATATCCGGCAGATGCACCAGCCGAACGGCATCGTTTGCCGCTCCTGTACAATAGAAGATCGAGAAGCCTGCCTGTCGATATTCGACAGCAACACGCCCCGCTTTTTCGATCCCTCCGAGCGTTACGATTTCGAGCGCTTTCTCGACGCGCCCATGAGCCCGTCGATACCCTATCTGGTTCTGGTCATCGGGACGAATGTTGTCGCCTGTGGGGGACTTAGTCTCGACAGAGAAGGCCGGCAGGCATCATTTAGCTGGGGGATGGTGGCGCGATCGCTTCACGGCAAAGGCCTTGGAACGCGCTTGACGCAAGAACGGCTGACGCAGGCACGCGGACTTCCACAGGTCGAATATCTGGTGCTATCGACAAGCCAGCACACGGCCCACTTCTACGAGCGGTTCGGCTTCCGCGTATCCAGCATCAGTAAGGACGGCTTCGGTCCAGGACTGAACCGTTACGACATGACCTTGCACCTGCGCTGAACTTGTTCCTGTCACCTGTGTTGGCCACGGCAAAGCAGGCCGTTCACTTCAGCTTTACCGCCTGATCCACGAGCGCCTGCGCATCCGCGCCGGCCCATTCCGCCGGGCCGTTCATCGCCGCCGTCAGGCAACCCTCGGCGTCGAACAGAAGCGTTGCCGGCAGGCCGATGGCAAGCCCCTCCTTCTTCACCGTGTTGAACACGCCCATGGACGCATCGCGGTAATAGCCAAGCGCTGTAATGCCGGTTTCGGCAAGAAATGCCTTCGGCTTCTCGTCGGACCCCGTATCGATATTGACGGCGACGACCTCGAAATCCGCGCCACCCTTGGCCTTTTCCAGCGCATCCAGAGCCGGCATTTCCTTGCGGCAGGGCACGCACCAGGTGGCCCAGAGGTTGAGGAGCACCGGTTTGCCCTTGAAGTCGGCAAGCGTCAGATCCTTGCCGCCCTCACCCTTGAACGAGAGCGGAATGGAGCGCGGTTGATCGACCGCCGCCATGGTCGCGACTTCACCCTTCAGGAACGGTTTCAGCGCATCGGCCTTGGCCTTTGAGGCCGCGCAGGCGCCGGAAGCCGCGACAACGGGCGCATCCGTGTTGCCAGACCCCATGCGCTTCACGTATACCGCAACGGCTCCGGCGGTCAGGCCGGTCAGCGCCGCGACAACAACCAGTTTTGCGGAGGGGAGACCGAGCGGTCTTTTCTTCGTCATGTCATTCTCCAGGATGGGCAAAAAGCCATGGCCGACGGAACCAAGGACACCAATTCCTCCAACCAGATGTGGGGCGGACGTTTCGCTTCGGGCCCTGACGCGATCATGGAGGAGATAAATGCCTCCATCGGTTTCGACAAGAAGCTTTTCGACCAGGACATCCGCGGCTCTATAGCACATGCCACCATGCTGGCGGAGAAGGGAATTATCTCCTCAGACGATCGTGAAAAGATCGTGACCGGGCTGGAGACCATCCGCATCGAGATCGAGAGCGGCAATTTCGAGTTTTCGCGCCAGCTCGAAGACATCCATATGAACATCGAGGCACGGCTCGCCAATCTCATCGGCCCCGCCGCCGGCCGCCTTCACACTGCCCGTTCGCGCAACGACCAGGTGGCCGTGGACTTCCGCCTGTGGGTCAAGGAAGAGCTGATCAAGACCGAGCGGGCGCTGACGGGCCTGATCGAGGCCTTCCTCGACCGCGCCGAAGAACATGCCGCCACCGTCATGCCCGGCTTCACCCATCTCCAGACAGCCCAGCCGGTAACCTTCGGCCATCATTGCATGGCCTATGTCGAAATGTTCGGTCGCGACCGCAACCGCGTGCGCCACGCCATCGAGCACCTTGATGAAAGCCCGCTGGGTGCAGCAGCGCTGGCCGGCACCGGCTACCCCATCGACCGCCATCAGACGGCGCGCGCACTCGGCTTCCGCGAACCGACCCGCAACTCCATCGATTCCGTATCAGACCGCGATTTCGCACTGGAATTCCTGTCGACGGCCTCGATCTGCGCCACGCACCTGTCGCGTCTGGCCGAGGAAATCGTGATCTGGTCGACGCCGCAGTTCGGCTTCATCCGCCTGTCGGATGCCTTCTCCACCGGCTCCTCCATCATGCCGCAGAAGAAGAACCCGGATGCCGCCGAACTGGTGCGCGCCAAGACAGGCCGCATCAACGGTTCGCTGATCGCCCTGCTCACTGTCATGAAGGGCCTGCCGCTGGCCTATTCGAAGGACATGCAGGAAGACAAGGAACAGGTGTTCGATGCTGCCGAGAGCCTTGAGCTGGCAATCGCGGCCATGACCGGCATGGTGCGCGACCTGACCGTTCGCACCGACCGCATGAAGGATGCCGCCGGCTCCGGTTATTCCACCGCCACCGATCTGGCCGACTGGCTGGTACGCGAGGCGGGCCTGCCCTTCCGCGATGCCCACCACGTCACGGGCCGCGTTGTGGCACTGGCCGAAAGCAAAGGCTGCGATCTGGCCGAACTACCGCTCGATGAGCTGAAGGCGATCCATGCCGACATCACCAAGGCCGTCTACGGCGTGCTGACGGTTGAAGCCTCGGTCGCCAGCCGCAAGAGCTTCGGCGGCACGGCGCCTGCTGAGGTTCGCAAGCAGATCGCCTGGTGGCGCGGGCGCAACTGATCACGTTTTCGCGCCGATCCATTTACAGAAACAGGGTGCACAAGCGCCCTGTTTTTGTTTATCACCAATATTCATGATCTAGCCGCCGGACAGGGAACCCATGTCTTCGAGACCGCTTCGCACCGTCACGCTTTCTCTCGGCCTTCTTGTGGCCGCAAGCCTCGTGCTTTCCGGCTGCGGCCGCAAGGGCGACCTCGATATGCCGTCCACACCGGTCGATAAGCTGAACAAACGCAGCTACAAGCCCGATCCGAAAGTACCGGACCGCCCCTTCGTTCTCGACCCCCTTCTTTGATCCGACAGGACAGAAACCGTGAACCACTTTGAATTCCGCGACGGCGTGCTTCACGCCGAAGGCGTATCGGTGCCGGAGATTGCCAAGGCCGTCGGCACGCCGTTCTACGTCTATTCATCGGCCACCATCGAGCGCCATTACCGCGTGTTCGCCAATGCCTTCAAGGATGTCGATGCGCTGGTCTGTTACGCCCTGAAGGCCAATTCGAACATTGCCGTGCTGAAGACGCTGGCAAAGCTCGGCGCCGGCATGGATGTGGTGTCGGAAGGCGAACTGCGCCGCGCGCTGGCCGCCGGCGTGCCCGCCAGCCGCATCATGTTCTCCGGCGTTGCCAAGACCGCGCATGAAATGGATTTTGCACTGTCGCAGGGCATCTATTGCTTCAACGTCGAGTCCGAGCCGGAACTGGAAGTGCTGAACGCCCGCGCGCTGAAGGCCGGCAAGAAGGCCCCGGTTTCTCTGCGCATCAATCCGGATGTGGACGCCCGTACCCATGCCAAGATTTCGACCGGCAAGAAGGAGAACAAGTTCGGCATCTCCTTCAAGAACGCCCGCGAAGTCTATGCCCGTGCTGCCAAGCTAGAAGGCATCGAGGTGACCGGCATCGATATGCATATCGGCAGCCAGATCACCGATCTGCAGCCCTTTGAGGATGCCTTCGCCCTGCTGCGCGAACTGGTCGAGGCGCTGCGCGCCGATGGCCACACCATCGAGCATGTCGACATCGGCGGCGGTCTCGGCATTCCCTACAAGGCCGACAACAACCCGCCGCCCCTGCCAGACGCCTATGCCGAAACGGTGCTGAAGCAGTTGAAGGGCCTTGGCTGCAAGGTTGTGTGCGAACCGGGCCGTCTCATCGTCGGCAACGCCGGCATTCTCGTCACGGAAGTCGTGTTCGTGAAGGATGGCGACGAAAAGAATTTCGTCATCGTTGATGCCGGCATGAACGACCTCATCCGCCCGACGCTTTATGAAGCCTATCACGAGATCGGTCCGGTGGTTCAGCCCGCCGCCGACGCACCGCGCATTCGTGCCGACATTGTCGGCCCGGTCTGCGAAACCGGCGACTATATCGGCCTCGACCGGGAGCTTCCCCGTCCCGCCCCCGGCGACCTGCTTTATGCCAGTTCTGCCGGTGCTTACGGCGCGGTGATGTCGAACACCTACAATTCCCGCCTCCTCATTCCCGAAGTGCTGGTCAAGGGTGATACGTTCCACGTCATCCGCCCGCGTGGCACCTACGAGGAGCTTCTGGCGCTGGACTCTGTGCCCGGCTGGCTGAAGTAACCACAGACAAAAAAGGCGGGCTCTGCCCGCCTTTTCTCATTCAGCCTCTGTTTTGGCCTTCAGTTCGGCGAGCCGCTTCACCGCGCTCTCCGGCAGCGTCAGATGCGGATTGGCTGCAGCGGTCTCTATCAGAAGCGCGTCGCTTTCCTTCTCCATCGTGCCGATCAGCCTTTGCAGGAACACATCCTGTGACAGACCGGGTTCGATCGGTGGCAGAATCTTGATCTTGAAATGGCCGGGATAGCGAAGCCAGGCATTCTTCGGCCAGAACAGGCCGGGATGCATGACGATGGGCACCACCGGCACGCGCAGGGCGCGGTAAAGGCGGGCGATACCGTTCTTGTAGACCGGCTCTGCCCCCGGTGAACGACGGGTACCCTCGGGATAGATGAGAAGCTGGCGGCCGGTGGCAAGCTCGTCGGAGGTCCGCTTCATCACATCAAGCATGTTCCGGCCTTTGGCCTCGCGGTTCACCGGAATGAGTCGCTGCTTCTTCATGTACCAACCGAACAAAGGCAGCCAGAACAGTTCACGCTTGAGGATATAGACCGGATCGTGCATCCACGGCATCAGCATGAATGTATCCCAGGCCGACTGATGCTTGGGCGCAATGATCGCAGGCCCCGTCGGCAGGTTTTCCAGCCCTTCGATCTCGAAGCTGGCCCCGACAATCTTGTCCATCAGCCAGTTGGATGAGGAGGCCCAGCCCTTCGGAATTCGGTAGGAGCGCGGCATCAGAAAATAGATCGGGCTGAGCAGAACCATCCTGAGCGTGATGTTGATGTAAAAGGCGATCTGGAACAGGAACGAACGCAGGATGATCATGACGCGGTTTTCCGGAATGGCTCTGGCGTGTCGGCGGCGACATTTCCGTGCCTACACGATAACGCCTGCAAGAAAAAGGCGATTTAGGACGATCTTCGGGCGTGAATGCTCTGCGTCGTCAGCGGGTCACGCAGACCGGGGGCGAACTGAAGCCCGATGAAGTCGCGCAGCGTCGCGGCTGTCACCTTGATGAACTCTGAAAGCAGGGTTCGCAGTGCATCGGGATCGATGAACCAGTTCTTCACCTTCAGGTCGCTGTTGACGACAGGATAGGCGATAAAATCCGTCCGGGGATCGGCCCGCCGCAGTTCCAACAGGCTGCGCGGCATGTGGTAATTGTTGGTCACGACCAGAACGCTGCGATAGCCGTGATCGGAAATCCAAAGCGCCGTTTCCGCAGCGTTGCCGATCGTATCGAGCGCCTGATAGCCGATATCGACGCAGCAGGAAAACAGCGCACCTGAACTCTTCGTCAGCTTGGAAAGCCGGGAGGCCGACGTGCCCGGATGTACGCCGGAAATCAGCAGGCGTTGCCCGGCACCCGTTTCCAGCAGGTTTACCGCCTGGTCGATACGCTGATAGCCGCCGGTCAGCACGACGATGGCATCGGCCTTGGCATCGGCAGGCGGCTGAAGGGAAACGACCGAATCGGCAAAGCGCAGGAAGGCCGCAAAAACAATGCCCAGGCACAGGATGAAGATGGCGCCAGCAATGCGGATGAACCGGCGCAGACGACTGCGACGCGAAAAGATCGCACCCGGCCCCGCCTCCGGCGGGGGCGCCATGGTCTCCTCGTGCTTCGGTTCGTGCGATTCCATGAATCAATCTATAGCCGGAGATTGCGGCGGACAGCAGACGGTTAACGGATAATTTCCCCAGCACGCCAACGGCGAGGTTGGCTTAACCATTGGCAACGCCGTCGATGCGGGCAGGATCTGAGCGGATACTGTCGATCTCGGCAATGGTGCGCATGACGGTGAAACGGGCCGTCAGCGTCGTGATGAGTGCGATCACGATCATGGTTGCGAAGACGCCCATATAGCCAGAGAAGCCGATGGTGAACTGCCCGAACAGCGCGGTTGCCTGATCGCTTTCCGGCGTCGCCACCGCATGGCGCTGCCAGAGGCTGAGCCCCGCGAAAACGGAGGCCGCCGCAAGCCCGCCCGCAGCCGATCCCTTGAGGCTGATCTTGAGAAAGTGCTTCTGAAACTCGCTGGCCACGAACCGCCCCTCCGCACCGACGAAATGCAGCACCTCGACGATATGGCGGTTGCCCGAAAGCGCGCCGCGCGTGGCGAAGACGACCGTCAGAACCATGGCCGTGAAGACCAGCCCCAGAACGCCCATACCGATCAATACGGTCGTATGCGCCATGGATACGAGCCGGTCGACCCAGGTGCGATGATCGTCCAGAGAGGCCTGCGGAATTTCCTCCTGAAGCATGGCCCGCATGGCAGTGAAGTCCGGCGGGTTGCTCTCATCGATGGTGATGACGACGAGGCGCGGCACCGGCAGTTCATCGAGCTTCAGCCCGGCGCCAAGCCACGGCTCCAACAGACGCGCTGTCGCCGCATCGTCCAGAATGTGGCCCTCCCTGGTGCCGACGAAGGTCAGCGCGATATCACGGGCACGCGCCAGCGACTTCTCCATGTCCAGCTTCTCGTCAGGCTTGATCTGGATCGTCACCTCGCGCGAAATCTGGCTTTGCCAGCTTGACGCTGTCGCCCGCACCATGCTGACCCCGCCAAGCGTCAGGCAGGCAAGAAAGGCCATGATGGCAATCACCACCATCAGCGCATTGCCCTGAATATTGGAGGGCGGCAGGATCGGCCCGGTCGGGCGGACCTGCATTTCCCGGCGACGGGCCGCATTCGCCTGCCCGGAACCTGTCTGCGTGGGTGCGGGGCGATCACTCATAGAGGTCCAGCCGTCCATCGGTCAGGATCATGCGGCGCGCGTTCACCTGATCCATCAGGCCGAGATCGTGGGTGGCGATCACCACCGCCGTTCCCAGCCGGTTGAGTTCCAGAAAGAGATTAAGCAGCCGCCGCGCCATCGGCGGATCGACATTGCCGGTCGGCTCATCGGCCAGAAGCACTTCCGGCCGGTCAATCAGTGCGCGGGCAATGGCCGTGCGCTGCTTTTCACCGCCGGAAAGAACAGGCGGCAGCACATTGATGCGCTCGCCAAGCCCGACCCATTTCAGAAGCTCGATCACATCCTTGCGATAGGAGGCCTCCTCCTTGCCCCGCACCCGAAGCGGCAGCGCCACATTCTCATAGGTCGTCAGATGATCGAGCAGGCGGAAATCCTGAAAAACGATGCCGATACGCCGGCGAAGCATTGGCAGTTCGGTCACGGGAATGCGGGAGATGTCGCGCTCGAAGCTGCGGATCAGTCCCCGCGTCGGCTTCAACGACAGAAACATCAGGCGCAGCAATGTCGTCTTGCCCGCGCCGGAAGGACCGGTCAGGAACTGAAACGAGCCTTTCGGGATGGTGAAGGTCAGATCCTTCAGGATCTCCGGTCCCATACCGTAGCGCAGACCGACATTTTCGAAATGAATCAATGCGCGCCCGTTCCCCGGTTCTTCGTTCCGGCCTTGTTCGAGAAGTCTCGCCCCGCAACCCGCCTTGCGGACGCCGCCAAGCGTTCAAGTCCGGTCTATCCCGGATGGCGTTACCGAAGCGTTAACCATTTTTATTTACGTCTGGTGAGACTTTGTTGCAATGCCCTCCGGCTCAGCCTCAACAGGCGGCCACGGGAGGAGAAAGGCGATAGGCCCCATGAACGCTTCCAGCGCCCGCAGACACGAAGCCCTTGCCTACGACATCCTCACACCCGATGCGCCGCCGCGCATGCGCCAGCGTCCGTCGCGCGTACCGGAAGTCGCAGTCGACGCCGAATTCGTCACCCTCCGCGACACCGTCCCACCAGTCCGCCCCGGCAATGATAACCGCACCGTCGAACCCGTTCGCGTCGATTTCATGGCAGCGATCCGCAAGATCGTGGAAAGCGCCGAGGCACGGCTTACCAGCCTGTCTGCCGACATGTTTTCCGCACTGGTCGCGGCCCTTTTCGTCACCGTCTTCGTGCTGGCCGGTGGGCTTTCCAGCCTGTTTCCGCAGGAGGGGCCGGTAGCTCCCGTTCAGCCGCTTCTCATCACCCATGCCAGCCTCACCCCGCAGGAGGCGAACGGCATGCGGCTTCTGACCATCAATGGCGTGATCGAGAACCATGGCAAGACGGCGATCGACGTTCCGCCCGTGCGCGCCAGCCTCATGTCCGGCGAAAGCCTCGTCGCCTCCATCGTCATCGATCCTCCGGTAGCCTCGGTCCAGCCGGGCCACAGTCACGGCTTTGCCGCCCGCATCGTTCACCCCGGTGGAAAAATGCCGGAACTGAAGCTTTCCTTCAGCCCGCAGGATGTTCCCGGAACGTGATTATGGTAAGCAGGGCCTTAAGATCATGGAGAACCCTGCATGCCCGTCGTTCGTGGTAAGATTATTGAGCCGCTTTTTTCAGCCGAGCAGATTGCCGCGCGCAACACGGATATCGCAAAACAGATTTCCGCCGGCCCGGTGAACGACCTTCTGGTTATCGCCGTCCTCAAGGGCTCCTTCATCTTCGCCGCTGACCTGATCCGTGCCCTGCACGAGACCGGCCTTGCCCCGGAAGTCGAATTCATCACGCTTTCGAGCTATGGCACCGGCACGGTTTCGCAGGGTGTGCGGATCGTCAAGGACATCGACAGCGACGTGAAAGACCGCGACGTGCTGCTGATCGATGATATTCTCGAATCCGGCCGCACCCTGTTGTTCGCCAAGGAACTGCTTTATTCGCGCGGTGCCCGCAACGTTTCCATTGCCGTGCTGCTCGACAAAAGCGTCAAGCGCAAGGAAAAGCTCGAGGCTGATTATGTCGGATTCGAATGCCCCGATTATTTCGTCGTCGGCTATGGCATGGATGCAGCCTACGCCTTTCGCGAACTGCCTTTCGTCGGCGTCGTGACCGGCGATGCGCTGACGGACGGTTGAGCCGACCCTTCGATCAGGGCCAGTTCTGACCACGCGCCGGTTATCCCCTGTTAACCACAGGGGCCGCGAGCCAGTGAATGTTTACGGATAGACAAGAAAACTCTGGTGATCTGCCCCCGTTCCCGGTCATGACCGGGCCGGGCGAGCATGAGGCGCACGTCCGCGACAAGAAGAAGCGGAGCAGCCATCATGGCGAAAATCCTGATCACCGAAGACGAAGATTCCCTGCGCTCCTTCGTGGCGCGCGCGCTCAGGCTTGACGGACATATTACCGCGGAAGCTGCCGATGGTGCCGAAGGTCTGGAACGTCTGGCCGAAGAAGAATTCGACCTCCTGCTTTCCGATATCCGCATGCCGGTCATGGACGGTATCGAGCTGGCGCACCGCGCCGCCGCCAACCACCCCAACCTGCGCATTCTGCTGATGACCGGCTATGCCGACCAGCGCGAACGCGCCGACGACCTCATGACCAAGGTCATTGATGTCGTCGACAAACCCTTTGCCCTGCCCGATATTCGCCGCGCCGTGGCCCGCGCACTGGCAGCCTGAACCCGATCCCGCCTCCCCTGACGTAGAAGGCTCGCATCAGTGCGGGCCTTTCGGGTTTTCCGGGATAGGAGAACCCGCGCTTATTGCAGGTCCAGCAATCGCTCCAGATAACGCCGCTCGATCTCACCACCGAGGCCGTTGCTCAGCTTCTCGCGGATCGATTCAAGGATTTCGCGGGCGCGCTGCACGTCGATCTCGTCGGGCACCTTCACCTGATCGCCGAATTCGGGGCCGGCGCTGGCCCGTGGGCGACCAAGCGGATCGCGGCCGTTCTGGTTACCTTCGCCCACCATGCCCGGACCCTGCGCGCCCTGCTGCTCGCCCTGGCCCTGCATGGCCTGCATCATCTGGTTCATCATGTCACGCGCGCCTTCGCGCAGCGCCTGCAAGGCCTTGCCCTGGCCTTCGACAGCCGGACCGCCTTCGCCCTGGCCGAGCGCTTCGCCGGCGCCCTTCATTTCCTTACCCGCCTCACCGAACCCGGCGCCGGGCTTCATGCCCATATCGGCAAGCCCCTTCTGCAATTCCTTCAGCTTGCCGCCCAGCGCATCCTGCCGCTCCCGCAGCTTTTTCAGCGCATCGCGAAGCTGCTGCTCGGTCATCTCACCGTTGTCGCCGCCCGGCTGCTGCTGTTGCTGCTGGCCGCTCTGGCCCTGCTCACGGTTCTGCTGACCCTCGAAAAGGTCCTTGTCCTCGCCAAGTTCGTCATTCTCCATCATCCGGCTTTGCAGTTGCTGGTCGAGCTTGAAGGTCTCGTCCATCAGCTTCTGCTGTTCCTGCATCAGCTCACCCAGCTTGTCGATCTGCTTGCGCATCGGGCTGGTGTCCTGCCCGCTGTTGCGCGGGCTTGGTCGACCCGCCTGCAGGTTGTTCATCATCCGCTGCATTTCGGAGAGAAGCTGCTGCGCCGCATCGCGATTGCCGGAGCGCGCCAGATTCTCGATCTGGTCCAGCATGCGGTTCAGGTCCTGCTGGCGCAGCGTATTCTCCGCCATGCGGCCCTGTGTGTTCGGGTTCTGCTGCATCTGCCGCGCCAGTTCGGAAAGATATTGCTCCATCGCCTTGCGCAACTCGGCGGTCAGACGCGCTATCTCGTCTTCGGAAGCCCCGCGTTCGAGAGCATCGGACAGCGCCTTCTGCGCGTCGCGCATCTGCCGCTCGGCCAGCGAAAGATCACCGTCCTCGAGCCCGAGCGCGATTTCCCAGAGATGGTCGGCCGCACCCTTCAAATCTTCTTCACTGCGCGCCATTTGCATGCGCCCGAGTGCCGAGCGCACCAGAAGGAAGTGTTTGAGGTTGGGAATGGTTTCCTCGGGCCTCAGCGCCAGCGCCTCGTTCAGCGCGATGGCGCGCGGCAGGGCGGCCGTGTTGAGCGCGAAGGTGCGCCGCTCCTCGGCGATGGAAGCCGCGAGCGGCTCGTAAAAGCGCCGTGCCGGCATGGTCATCTCGTAAGGCTGGCTGCGCCCTTCCTGACCGGCAGCATCGACCGCGACCAGAGTGATCCGCACACGGGTGCCCGCGAGCGGATGTTCCGTCAGGTTGCGGCTCGTCAGGCCCTTGATCGTTGCATTGCCCCGACGCGGCAGATCGAGCTTGTACTCCGGCACGGGGAACAGCGCCTTGACGCCCGGCAACGGCTCTTCCGCCGGTTCGATCTCGGCCCGCGCCGTCTGGACCCCGTAATCGTCCCGAGCCATGAAGCCGATTTCGAGCGAACCATTGGCGCTGGCGCGCGGCGGCGCATCGAAGGCAATCTCCGGTGCCTTGTCGGGAATGATGGTGAAGGCAAAGTTCTGGCCGTTCACGGAAAGCGTGCCGTCTTCCTCCAGCGCGAGACCATAGCTGCGGGCACCGCTCACCGGCGCGGCAGCCGCAACCGGATTGGCCGGAAGGGAAGCGCTGGATGCGAGTGTGATGGCCTCACCGCCAGCGGCCGGAGAAAAGACGAGTTTTTCCCCACCGCCTTCACCCGCCACGCGAACGGTCAGTTGCGAACCCTGCGGCACCTCGGCGGGACCGTTGCCCATCTCCGCCCGGGCTGTGAGATAGACCGGCGCACGGCCGGTGTAGGTCGGCGGCGTCACCCAGGCATCGATACGCAGACCGGGGTTGACCGGACCCTGCACACCGGACGGCGCAAACGCATCGACCAGACGGCCCGCCCCGTTGGAAAAGGAAAAGCCGAATGCCGCCGTCAGCAACAGAACCGGCAGCGCGCGCAGACCGTTACGGTCGAAACGGGAGAGATCAGGGCGCGGCAGGCCGGCATCGAGCGCGGAAATGCGCTCGGCCATGCGGATCTGGTGTTCGCGCCACAGCGCCCGTGCAAAGGGCGTGTCGTTGGCCGGGCTGTCCTCCTGCACGGCAACCGGCTGATGGGCCAAACCGTTGCGGCTTTCCAGATGCCGGTCGGCGGCATGAACATCCGGCCATTCCAACCTGAAAAGCGGTCGAAGCGACGCCACGAAGCCGAGCCCCGCCACGGCGACAGCGGCAAGCCTCAACCAATCCGGCAAAGCGCGGAACAGGCCGAGCCAGGCAAGCGAAACGAAGACGGCGACAATGGTGGCCGGCACGAGAAGCGCGGGCAGCAGGCGTTCGCCAAGCAGCGTCAGCCGTGCCAGCTCACGCTTGAAGGCAAGCCGCCGGGCGAGGCCGGGACGCGTGGCAAGCGCGCCGGCATGCGAACGCTGCTTCTGACGGCTATCGCCGTTCATGCGCTTCTCCTGTCCCAAAAGATGGGGTTTGCTGTTGTTGAAGGATAACACCCTTTGTGGCGAAGGCGAGGTCACACCTCGGCTTTTCGCCGTCTATCCGCGGATTTCGCCGTATTGTGAACAACGCCAGTGCTCACGCACGCAGCTTTTCCACATTCTGCGCCACACGCTCCAGCAGATGGTCGTGAATGCCCATCGCCCGAAGCTGGGTCAGCGTATTGAAGAGATAGGCATCGTTTGGCCCGGAGGCACCAACGGCGGCATGGACGATTTTCGCCGCCACATCCGGCTCCGGCGATCCCGCATACTGCACATGGGCGGGGTCGGCCACGTAGACGACACCCTTCACCTTGCGCCCGTCCGAGAGGGCAAGCGAAAGGATCTTTTCCTGATAGACCTTCGTGACCAGTTCGCGCTCGCGCAGATACGCCAGCACCGCGCCCCATTCCTCCTGCGCGACGCGAAAAGCCATGCCGGAGCAGGACCCGCCCCGGTCGAGCCCGAGCACCAGCCCCGGATCACTCTCCGTTCCCCGGTGAACCCACGACCAGATGCACAGGGACCGGCGATAGCCGCGAAGCCGGGCGCGTTGGCTCTCCAAATGGGGAAAACCGGGGTTCCACATCAGGGAGCCATAACCGAAGACCCAAAATTCGTCCATTTCGCACGTCACGTCGTGAAATCCGCTTGATTCGCCCTATAAAGGGGTGATGTCAGAACCGCAGTCATGGGTCGAAAGACGACCACGGAAGGAAGTGCAATGGACGTAACGCAACCGGCGACCGGCGGCAAGACATCGCGCCGCGGATGGATCATCACCGCCGGCGCCCTCGCCGCCCTTGCAGCGCTCTATGCCGGTGGCTGGCATGTCCTGGCGTCAAAGGTTGAAGACAGGCTTCTCTCCGCACTCGCAGGGCAGGATGAAAAAGGCCTCTCTGTCGATTGCCGCAACATGAAGAGCGGCGGCTTCCCGTTTTCCCTTTCACTTCATTGTTCAAGCCTCACGGCCGATGATGTGAAGCATGGCATTTCCACCACGCTGGGCACGTCGGAGGCGCGGGTCTCGCTGCTGTCGCCCAACAGCGTCCATTCCACATCGAAAGGCCCTGTGGAAATCCGTTCCTCCAGAGGGCAGCTCGTGGGGGAATGGCAGGCGTTGACCTCCGATGTCGATTTCGGCCTGTCCGGCATGCAGACCGTTCGGGTCGACGCGACCGGGTTGAAAGCAAACTTCACCAACCCCGGCAAAGGCAGCGCATTTCAGGCAAAGGCAGAGCATTTCTCCGGCTTCGCCGATGGCGCCAGCGGCGACCTCGCAACCGGCGTGACGATGGAAGGTGCCATTCTGTCCCGCAACGGCGCGGAGTTGCCGCTGCCACCGCTCAAGATCGATGCATCGCTGAAGATCACCGAGGGCGGCGATCTCGTCGGCCGTTTCGACCGGCAGGCCCTTTACGGCAGGCGAGGCGAGATCGAGCGCTTTGCCGCCAATCTGGGCGAAGGCCGTGACATCATCGTCACCGGCCCCTTTGCCGTGGATGAGATGGGCCGCATTTCCGGCAAGCTGCAAATCGAGGCAAGGAATGTGCAGTCCTGGCTCGACGCGGCCCGGCAGGCGCTTCCCGAGGCCGATGGCATCATCCAAAGCGCAGGCTCGCTGATCCGCAGCTACACCAAGGGAAACCCCGATCTTTCCATCGACCTGACGCTGAAGCGCGGCAAGGTGCTGATTGCCGGCTTCATCCCCGTGGGCGAAATTCCGCCGCTTTAAGTTTTCTGGCCGGTGCCATGGCGACCGAAGTCCGGCGCATCCACATCCTGGCCGGCCTGAATGATGGAACGACGGATCTCACGGGTGCGGGTAAAGAGATCGAACAGCTTGTCGCCCTCCCCCCAGCGGATTGCACGCTGCAGATAGGCGAGATCCTCCGAAAAGCGCGCCAGCATTTCAAGGATCGCATCCTTGTTATGCAGGCACACGTCCCGCCACATCGTGGGATCAGAGGCGGCAAGACGGGTGAAATCACGGAAGCCCGACGCCGAATATTTGATGACTTCCGATTCCGTCACCGTTTCCAGATCATCCGCCGTACCGACGATGTTATAGGCAATGATGTGCGGCAGGTGCGAAACAATGGCCAGAACCTTGTCGTGGTGCTGCGGGTCCATTTCGTCCACCTTGCTGCCAAGCGCCTCCCAGAACGCGCGAAGCTTTGCCAGTGCTGCGGGATCGGCGTCCGCCACCGGCGTGAAGATGCACCAGCGGCCGGCAAACAGCCCTTCGAAACCGGCATCGGGACCGGATTTCTCCGTGCCCGCCAGCGGGTGGCCGGGAATGAAATGGACGCCTTCAGGCACATGCGGCTGCATCTGTGCGATCACCGACGCCTTGGTCGAGCCGACATCGGTCAGGATGGCGCCCTTCTTGAGCGACGGTGCGATTTGCTCGGCCACGGCACCGGATGCGCCGACGGGAACGGAAACGATCACCAGATCGGCGTCCTTCACGGCTTCCGCCGCCGACACGGTGTAGGAGGTTCCGAGCCCCAGTTCCTCGGCACGCTTCAGCGTCTCGGGACTGCGGGTCGAGATCGACACCTCCTTCGCAAGGCCCCGCGCCTTCACGTCACGGGCAATCGACGAGCCGATCAGACCGATACCGATCAGCGCGATCTTTCCAAAGAATGCTTCCGTCATCAGCCACGCCCCATGAATTCGCGAAGTGCCTCGATCACGCCGAGATTGGCCTCTTCCGGGCCGACGCTCATGCGCAATGCGTTGTTGAACCCGTAGGAACGGACGGCGCGCAGGATATAGCCCCTTGCCGTGAGAAAGTCGTCGGCATCCGCCGCACGCTTGCCGTCCACATCCGGGAAATGGATCAGCACGAAATTCGTCACCGATGGCGTCACCTCTAGCCCCAGCGCCTCGAAAGCCTGCGTGAGCTTGGCGATCCATTCGGCATTGAAGCTCACGGCCTTTTCGATGAAACCCTGATCGGCCATGGCGGCGGCACCGGCGGCAATGCCCGGCGCGCTGATATTGAAGGGGCCTCGCACCCGGTCCAGTGCATCGATGATGTGTTCAGGTGCATAAAGCCAGCCAAGACGCAGCGCGGCCAGCCCGTAAACCTTGGAGAACGTGCGGGTCATGACTACGTTCTGACAGGAGGAAACGATCTCCAGCCCCGCCTCGTAATCGTTGCGGCGCACATATTCGGCATAGGCGGCGTCGAGTACCAAAAGCACCTGCGGCGGCAAGGAGGCCTGAAGGCGGCGGATTTCGGCTACGGGCACATAGGTTCCGGTAGGATTGCCGGGATTGGCAATGAACACCGCCTTCGTTTTCGGCGTAACGGCGGCAAGGATCGCATCGACATCGACGCGACGGTCCTTTTCCTTCACCGTCACGGGCGTTGCGCCGGCAGCGGTGATCTGGATCTTGTAGACGAGGAAGCCGTGTTCGGTGACGATGCCCTCATCGCCCGGACCGAGATAGGTATGGCAAAGCAAGCCGAGCAACTCGTCGGAACCGTTGCCGCACATGATATTGGCCGGGTTCAGGCGAAACGTCGTGCCAATGGCCGCACGCAACGCCGTTGCCTGACCATCCGGGTAACGTTCGAGCCGCCCGGCAGCGGCCTTGAAGGCCTCGATGGCCTTCGGGCTTGGTCCAAGGGGCGTCTCGTTGGCCGAAAGCTTGAAGACACGCGCCACGCCCGGCGCGTGTTCCTTGCCCGGCACATAGGCGGCAATATCAAGAACACCGGGGCGGGGCGTGGGCTGAGGCTTCGGGGCAGTCATCATAAAAACCTTCGGGATCGCCGGATGCGGCCATGCGGCGTTCCGGAAACAGGATTTCGACCAGTGGAAGCCGGAATTAATCCCGAAAAGCCTGTTTGTCGAGTGAAACCGGCATGCGTGTCGTCGGCACGCCCTGCGGCGAAAGAACCGGCACGAAAACGCGGCGGGATGCCCGCGCCGCAACCGGCAGCCCCTGATAAAGGCGCTTCTGCGCCTCGACGACTGTTGCCCCGGAAAAGGCTGGCCACAGGCGGCGGCCCACGGCCTCGAAACTCCGCCAGGGGCGCACCATGAAGCCGCGTTCGGAGGGCGGAAAGAGCAGCGCTTCGGCAAAGGCGCCGGGCGTGAAGTTCGCCTCGCGCAACAGCCGCGTCAACTGTCCGCGCGAATAGGGCCGGCCGGAACCGAAGGGCGTATGCTCCAGCCGCGCCCACAGGCCCCGCCGGTTCGGCGCGACGATGACGAGCCGCCCGCCGGGCGCCAGCACCCGCCAGATTTCCTTCAGCGTTTCCACCGGGTTTTCGGCAAATTCAAGGGAATGCACCATCAGCACGCGGTCGATACTGGCATCCGGCAGCGGCAGTTCCTCATCGAAGACCAACGCCGTGAGCGACTTGGCCCCTGCCGGCCAGTTCACCGCGCCCTGCCCAGCCGGCATGAAGGCAAAGGTGCGTTCTGTCCCCTCACTGAACCGCTCAAGGAACGGCACGGCATAACCAAGCCCGACCAACCGCTCTTCCGGCAGACGCGGCCAGACGGTTTCGAGCGCAGTGACAATGGATTGCACAGCAAGGTGGCCGAGCCGGGTGGAGTAGAACTGCCTGAGATCGACGATATCGGTGTGCATCCGCAAAGGCTAGCGCATCCACCCGCAAAGGGAAACCCGCATTTCGGGAAAGCCGATGTGAAAACAAAGTGCTAAAACCAGCCATGTTCAGGGGTGGACTTCGGGGTTCGAGCCATTACATCTTGCTGGAACTCCTTTGAGCCGAGGCCTACCCCGCGATGACCGCTTTGCAGATCGACGTCTTCCCTTGCCGCAGCGATAATTACGGTGTTCTTATCCACCACGCCGAAAGCGGCCTGACAGCCAGTGTCGACGCGCCGGAAGAAGCGGCGATCCTGGCGGCGCTTGAACGCCGGGGCTGGACGCTCACGCATATTTTCACCACCCACCATCACAACGACCATGTGGCGGCCAATCTGGCACTGAAGGAGCGGTTCGGCTGCACCATCATCGGCCCCGCCCATGAAGCCGTGGCCATCCCCGGCCTCGATCAGGCCTATGGCGATGGCGATACCTTCGATTTTGCCGGCGAACCGGTTCGCGTCATCGAGACGCCCGGCCACACGGCCGGGCATGTCTGTTACCATCTGCCGGAAAGCAAGCTACTTTTTGCCGCCGATACGTTGTTCGCCATGGGTTGCGGCCGCCTGTTCGAACGCCCCGCCGCCGATATGTGGCACTCGTTGCAGAAGCTTGCCGTTCTGCCGGATGAGACCGCCGTTTATTTCGGCCACGAATACACACTGGCCAATGCCCGCTTTGCCCTCACCGTCGATCCCGACAATGCGCGGCTGAAAGCCCGGATCATCGAGGTGGAAGAAACGCTGAAGGCCGGTCACTTCACCATTCCGACCTCGATCGGGCTGGAAAAGGAAACCAATCCCTATCTGCGCGTTGCCGATCCGAAGATCCGCCGCAATCTCCTGATGGAAAGCCGGGAGAATGAGGAGGTCTTTGCCGAAATCCGCAAGCGCAAGGACAACTTCAAGTGACGCCGCAGGAAATCATAACTGCCCTTGGCATGCAGCGGCACCCTGAAGGCGGGTGGTACACGGAAACATTCCGCGATGCCGTCGGCGGTGAACGCGGCCATTCGACGGCGATCTACTATCTTCTGGAGGCCGGCGAAACATCGCACTGGCACCGCGTTCACGATGCGGTCGAAATCTGGCACCATTACGCTGGCGCGCCGCTTGCCCTTTCCCTGTCGAGTGATGGCAGCGACGAGCAGACCCTGACGCTCGGCCCCGATGTGCTGGCCGGTGAGCGCCCGCAAGGCGTCGTGCCTGCCGGCTGGTGGCAATCGGCCCGTTCGCTCGGCGCATTCACGCTGGTCGGCTGCACAGTGGCACCCGGCTTCACCTTTGCCGCCTTCGAAATGGCCCCGCCCGGCTGGAAGCCGGGCCAGTGACCCTTATTCAGACACCTGCTTGCGCCCGCGAAACAGCATGTCTTTCGACGCCAGTATGGCGCCGCCGGTGACCAGCAGACAGGCAATGACGAGGCGCCAGCCGGGCTCGCCATAACCCGCAGCCAAGAGGATCAGCGTGGACAGGATCGGCGTCGCATAGCTTGCCGCGCCCAGCACCTGAATATCGCCGTTCTTCACACCGAAATCCCACGTGTAGAAGGCAAGCCCGAGCGGCAGCAAGCCCAGCGCCACGACCATAGCCCACTGAAAAGCGGTCTCCGGCCACACCGTCGTTTCCATCGCCAGATGGCAGCACGCAGAAAGGATTGCCGTTGCAAGGCAGAAGCCGGTGACGGCATCCGTAGGTACGGCCCCGAAACGACGCGACAACAGTGAATAGGCAGCCCAGGTGACGGCAGCAATCAGGGCCGCACCATAGCCCGGCAGATAATCCGGATTGAAAGCGACATTGCCACCAGCCACCACGAGGATCGTACCGGTCAGGCCAATCGCCGCGCCAACCAGATGGTGCCAGCCGAGGCGTTCGCCCGGCAGAAGCGCCGAACCGACAACAATCAGCAACGGCCAGAGGTAATTGACGAGCGTCGCTTCCACGGCCGGTGCGCTGCGCAACGCTGTAAAATAAAGTAGATGGTAGCCGAACAGGCCACCAATACCGACAATCCACACCTTGAGCGGCTGCCGCAACGCCCTGAGGCGGGCAGGCTGTGCCGCCATAAGGACAAGACCCGGCAGGCTGCCAAGCCCGAAGCCGATGGCCGTGAGCTGGAAGGGCGGCATATTTCCGGATGCCGCGGTCAGGGTGGCAAGAAATGCCCATATCAGAATGGTCAGGAGACCGATGAGCGTGGCCTGAAACTTCACACGAATTCTCCCCGGTCACGACCAACCGGCCGCGCCACCAGCGGGGACTTTTCACCCCTTCGATTGCAGACGATGCCGCCTACTTCCCGAACCGCGTGGCGGTGATGACCAGATTGCCGGTCTTCGTGGGGATGCGGGCATAGACGGGGGCATATAAATCCACGACGTCCGATTTGGCAAACCAGATTTCCATTGCCGCCGCCTTCAGAAACTCGATATCCTTGCGGCCACGCTTGAACCCGGCCTTTGGCACATAACGCGCGCCGCAGACCAGCGCATCGATCCGCCGCTTTCCAATGGCGATGGTTTTTGTGCCCTTGTCAGTCAGAACGATATCCATGCGTGTCTCGCCGTCATAGACCGGCAGCGTCGTCGGACAGACCTTGCCGGACGAGGGAATCATCAATCCGGACAACGGATCGACCACCCGCCTGAGATCGGCATCGCGCACCGCCACCCAGGTTTCAGGGCTGCGGCGTGGCGGCGGTTCAATGGTCGTGCTGGTGACATTGCCGTTGCGCATCTTGACATCATAGATCCGCGACCGCTCGCCCCGGCGATAGACGAGGCGATATTCCGACGACGTCAACTGGCCCTTGGAGACCTGCCCTTCCGTGCTGGTCTCACCGGAGATCGTGGTAATCAGCCCGGCGATGCCGGCAGTGCGAAACCGACCGGTGACGGAGTAATCGGTTTCCTTCAGCACGGTATTGAAACTGGCCGTCGCGATGGTAAAACCCGCAAGCGTAATGGCGTAATCCGTGACGTGGCGGCCGGGCGTCTGCGCAAACGCAAGCGATGGCGCGACGGTAAGGAACGCCAGAAAGCTTGCCGACCGCAATGGTGATATCATGGAGTCTTGCCTCATGCAGGGAACGCGCCCTTATACGCCGGGACCACTACGAGGAAAATAGGGCAAAAATGCCGGATTGCGGGGAATTTGCGCCCGATGGCTTGACGCCGCCGCCGCATCTGACTATAGAACCGCAACTTTCCAATTGTCACCCGTTGGATCGCGGTTTGGGCTTTGCCCGACGTAACGGTTCATGGGCAAATAAGAAGCAGGTGTACCATGTCCCGTATGTGCGAATTGAGCGGCAAGGGCGTCCAGTCGGGCAACAACGTCAGCCACGCCAACAACAAGACCAAGCGCAAGTTCCTTCCGAACCTGTGCCACGTCACGTTGATCTCCGATGCTCTCGGCCAGCGCTTCCGTCTCCGCGTTTCTGCGGCTGCCCTGCGCTCCGTCGAACATCGCGGTGGCCTCGATGCTTTCCTCATCAAGGCTGACGAAAGCGAATTGAGCATGCGCGCCCGCCTGCTGCGTCGTCAGATCGTCAAGAAGACGGCTGAAGCTGCTGCTGTTGCTGCCTAAGCAGCAAGGCTTTCATTGCGAGATTGAAAAGGCTTGACGGCTCACCCGTTCAAGCCTTTTCCTTTGCCTCGTTCATATGTCTCTCACTGGTGGCATCACCCAGGATAAAAAAATGCGTAAGACACACGCTATTCTCGTTTACATCGCCCTGATGACGCTCATCGTCGTCGCCTCGAACTTTTTCGTCCAGTTTCCGCTGAACGCAACGGTCGCCGGCATCAACCTTGCCGACCTCCTGACTTGGGGTGCCTTTACCTATCCCGTCGCATTCCTCGTGACCGACCTGACCAATCGGCAGTTCGGGCCTTCCGCCGCGCGACGCGTGGTGTTTGCCGGCTTCGTCGTCGGCGTCGGCATTTCCTTCTTCACCTCGGTCCCGCGCATCGCCATTGCCTCGGGCACGGCCTACCTCGTTGGCCAACTGCTCGATATCGCCGTCTTCAACCGTCTGCGTAGGCTTGCCTGGTGGCGTGCGCCGCTTGCCGGCTCGCTGATCGGCTCGGTGCTGGATACCGCCATCTTCTTTTCGCTGGCCTTCGCAGCAACCTTCGCCTTCATCGGCGCGAACGATGATTTCGCGCTGGAAGCCGCTCCAATCCTCGGCATCCTCTCGACGGAAGCCCCGCGCTGGATTTCCTGGGCCATCGGCGATTTCAGCGTGAAGATGCTGGTGGGCCTCGTCATGTTGCTGCCCTATGGCGCGCTGATGAGCATTCTCAAGCCCATGCCCGCAGCAACCGCGAAGGGCTGACGCTTCAAAGGGCCGCCACACAAAATCCGGATTTGCCCCGTCAGTTTATCAGTCACCACACTGATATGCGGACGGGTCATCCTGATTCTGTCGCGACACGAACTGCCCTGAAGCGGAGAGCAACCATGCCCCTTGAGCAGATTCAGCATCTCCTCATCGTCTACACCGCCTATTTCATTGCTGTTGCCAGCCCCGGTCCGAGCACCATGGCCATCATGGGTACGGCCATGAGCCAGGGACGGGCCTCGGCTGTCGCCCTGGCACTCGGCGTGATGACGGGCAGCCTTTTCTGGGCCATGCTGGCCGCCGCCGGCCTCTCCACCCTGCTCACCGGCTACGCTGATGCGCTTTTGGTCATCAAGATCGCCGGTGGTCTCTACCTGCTCTACCTCGCTTACAAGTCCGCGAAATCGGCGCTTTCGCCGAATGCCCGGCAGGTGAAAGCCGAAGCACCCGCGAGACGCTTGACGCTGTATCGCAAGGGCGTTCTGCTGCACCTGACCAACCCCAAGTCCATTCTCGGCTGGGCGGCAATCATGTCGCTCGGCCTGCGTCCAGACGCACCGCCGCACACGCTGACAGCCATCCTGGCGGGCTGCGCCATCCTTGGCCTAATCGTCTTCGTCGGTTATGCGCTGGTGTTTTCGACCACGGTCATGGGGCGCGCCTATCAGAAATCGCGACGCTGGATTGAAGGCATGCTGGCGCTGGTTTTCGGCTATGCCGGTCTTCGTCTGCTGCTGTCCAAGGCCTGATGCTTTACGGCGCTATCCTGAATTCCAGCATCAGCGTGTTCTGGAAGAGCGAGTGATTGTCGTCCGAAGTCACAATGATGCGCGGTTCGCCATCCGGACCGGCAATCACATCCAGCCCCTCCATATTGTCGATGCGGTGGGAGAAATCCGCGTCGATCAGTACCTCGCCATCGGCAACCGATCCAGGCCTGATCGCCTCGACCGGGATGCGGCGGATACGCATGCCAATGGACGACGCCATCGAGAAACGGCGCTCAAGGAGCAACAGATCACCATTCGGCAGAAAGGCCCCATCCGTGGCGTCGTAATCGCCGCTGCGCCTGACCGTGAAACGTCCCTTCAGCGGACCACTGAGGATGGCCGCCAGAATGTTGCCATGAGCATCAACGCTCTTTTCCGACACCGTAACGAGTGCGCCGCCAAGCGGGCTGTCCGGCGGCGAAACCGCCAGCGTTTCAAGCCCGCGATTGTGGCGGAGCTGATTGGCGGGAATACGCGGGTCGATCCGCCCGATCGGTTTCGATGTGGTGAAGCCGGGATCAGGATAGAGATCGATCCGGTGTTCCTGCTCGTAACTCACCGCCACGCCACCGGGAACAAGGGCCAGCCCTTCGGCGTCCATCTCGGACTTTCCCGGGGACGGGCGTCCGCTACGATCGAGCATTTCCGAAACATCGGCATCACGGACACCAGAAAGTCGTCCCGCAGGATCGCGCACCAACGTCCCTGTCAGCCAGTGGCCGGTGTCCAGCACACTGACGAAGTCTTGCGCATTGGGCCGAAAGCGTATGGCCGACAACGCCCCGAAGAGCGGTTCGCTCGATGTCAGCCGCAACCCGCCCATGAATTCCAGAGCGCCAAAGCGCCTAGTGTCTTCACCGGTCTTGAAGACATGGATCGGCTGCGCGTCGATCCCGACCGGCGCTGCATGCAGGTGTGGCACCGGCGCCAGAAAGGCAAGCATCAGAGCCGCGCAAAAAGGCGCCGCTCGCTTCATCACTCGCGGCATCACCCGGCGCGACGCTGGCCGCGCGCGCCGCGACCACCGCCATTTTCGGCAAAGAGAGCGGCAAGCTGTTCCGTCATCGCACCGGCCAGTTCATCCGCATCGACAATGGTGACGGCTTTGCGATAGTAGCGCGTGACATCGTGGCCGATACCGATGGCCAGAAGCTCAACCGGCGAGCGCGTTTCGATCTGCTCGATCACCGCGCGCAGGTGACGCTCGAGGTAGTTGCCGGGGTTCACCGACAGCGTGGAGTCATCCACCGGCGCACCGTCCGAAATCATCATCATGATCCGGCGCTGTTCGGGCCGCGCCAGAAGGCGGTTATGGGCCCAGATCAGCGCCTCGCCATCGATATTTTCCTTGAGCAGACCCTCGCGCATCATCAAGCCGAGATTGCGGCGCGACCGGCGGTAGGGCGCATCCGCCGACTTGTAGATGATGTGGCGCAGATCGTTAAGGCGGCCGGGATTGGCTGGCTTGCCCTCACCCAGCCACTTCTCGCGCGACTGGCCGCCCTTCCACGCCTTGGTGGTGAAGCCGAGAATTTCGACCGACACGCCGCAGCGTTCCAGCGTGCGGGCCAGAATATCGGCGCAGGTGGCGGCAACCGTGATCGGGCGTCCGCGCATCGAACCGGAATTATCGATAACGAGCGTCACAACCGTATCGCGGAACTGCGTATCACGCTCGCGCTTGAAGGAGAGCGGTTGCATCGGATCGATCACCAGACGGCTGAGGCGCGCCGGATCGAGGTAGCCTTCTTCCAGATCGAAATCCCACGACCGGTTCTGCTGCGCCATCAGGCGGCGCTGAAGCCGGTTGGCCAGACGACCGACGGCGCCCTGAAGATGCGAAAGCTGCTTGTCGAGAAGCGCACGCAACCGGTCAAGCTCGGCTTCGTCGCACAGTTCCTCTGCCGAGGTCTCCTCATCGAAATCGGCGGTAAAGACGCGGTAATCCACCTTCTCGTTGAAATCGTCGAAGGGCGTCTGCGGGCGGCGGGTTTCGCCGGGCGTTTCGGAATCGTCGTCGCTGTTGTCGTCCATCTCCTCTTCGGAGACTTCGGCGCCATCCATCTCGCCGTCTTCCATCTCGTCCTGCGAGGCTTCGCTCTCCTCGGCGGGCGCAGCTTCGGAGCCGGCTTCCTCCTCCATGCTCTCTTCGCTCTGGTCGTCTGAGCGCGGCTGGTCCTCGTCGGTCGTTTCCTCCGACTGGTCCGGCTCGGCATCATCATCGCCGTAGTCTTCGGCAACGCCCATCGACGCAAGCATATGGCGCACGGCCTTGGCGAAGGCCTGCTGATCCTCGACCAGCGAACCGAGATCGCCGAACTGCTCGCCCGCCTTCTCCTCGAAGAAGGGGCGCCAGAAATCCAGCACCTGACCTGCGCTCGGCGGCGGCGCTTCGCCGGTCAGCTTTTCGCGCACCAGCATGGCCAGCGCCTCACCGATCGGCGCATCTTCCTTGGCGAGAATGCCGGCAAAGTTTGCCTTGGCATATTTTTCGGCATGCATGCTGGCGAGGTTCTTTGCCGTGCCGGCCATGCGCAGCGCACCGATCGATTCGATGCGTGCCTGTTCAACCGCATCGAAGATCACGCGCGCATCCTGCCCGCCCGGCGCCATGGCATTGTGAACCTTGGTGTCATGGCAGGCGAGCCTGAGCGCCATAGCATCACCCAGGCCACGCGTAACCGCCAGTTCCTGAAGCGTCGGACGCTTGGAAAGGTCGGGCAGACGAATGCGTTCAGCGGTAATGCCCGGTCGCTCGTTGGCGAAACTCACCTCGATGTCGGTCTTGCCGGCAATCGAGCGCACGCAACCGGTCAGCGCCCTGCGCACCGGCTCCATGTCGATGATCGTGGTGGTTTTGGGTCTGGAATTATCGCCTTGACCGGACATGCTCGCCGTATTCCTGAACCGCCCCCGGGCCGGCTTTCACACCGGCGCGGCGACGTTGATTTAAGAGAAAGGCGGCGCGAATTACGCGCCGAGCACGATATTGGCAGCGCTTTCCTTCAACTCGACGCCGAAGGCACGCTGGTACTGTTCCGCCACAAGGTTACGCTCCAGTTCGTCACACTTGTTCAGGAAGGTGACGCGGAAGGCAAAGGCGATATCACCGAAGATCTCGGCATTTTCAGCCCAGGTGATGACGGTACGCGGGCTCATGACGGTCGAAAGGTCGCCGTTCATGAAGGCGGCACGGGTCAGATCGGCCACGCGCACCATGCGCGAGGCGGTCTCGCGGCCTTCCTTCGTCGCCAGGCTCTTCACCTTGGCAACGACGATGTTCACTTCCTGATCGTGCGGCAGGTAGTTCAGCGTCGAGACGATCGACCAGCGGTCCATCTGTGCCTGGTTGATCTGCTGCGTGCCGTGGTAGAGGCCGGTCGTATCGCCGAGGCCGACGGTGTTGGCCGTGGCGAACAGGCGGAAAGCCGGGTGAGGACGAATGACGCGACTCTGGTCGAGCAGCGTCAGGCGACCGGAGGACTCCAGCACGCGCTGGATCACGAACATCACGTCCGGACGGCCGGCATCGTATTCATCGAACACCAGCGCAACATTGTTCTGGTAGGCCCAGGGCAGGATACCGTCCTTGAACTCCGTAACCTGCTTGCCTTCCTTCAGAACGATGGCGTCCTTGCCGACAAGGTCGATACGGCTGACATGGCTGTCGAGGTTGATGCGCACGCACGGCCACTTGAGGCGAGCGGCGACCTGCTCGATATGCGAGGACTTGCCCGTTCCGTGATAGCCGGAAATCATCACGCGTCGGTTATGGGCAAAGCCGGCAAGAATGGCGAGCGTCGTATCGCGGTCGAACAGGTAGTCCGGATCGAGATCGGGAACGTAGGAGTTCGCCTTGGAATAGGCCGGAACGCGGATATCGGAATCAATGCCGAAGACTTCCCTGACGGAAACAGTGGTATCGGGAAGCTCGGAAATCTCGGGGTCAATCGTGCTCATAATATCTCCAGGACGGCCCTTGGGAAAAAGGCCGGGTCATCGTAATTTCGCGTCGCCATCGCTTGGGCAAAGGTTTAGAGCATCGCCGCCGTCTTTGGAACCATTTTGACGCAAGGAATTTTCATCTCATGCATGGTTTTTGCTGAAAATCAGGGCCTCAACAAAAACCCGCCTGCTTGAGAAGCTGGTAAGCCTGCACCACAGCGCGGAAGCGCTCTTCCGAAGCACGGTCGCCGCCATTGGCGTCGGGATGGTGCTTCTTCACGAGTTCCTTGTAGCGGCGCTTGATGTCGTCGGCCGTCGCCCCCACCGTCAGCCCCATCGTATCGAAGGCCTTGGCTTCCAGCGTCTTGAGCTTGCGCTGGGCGGGATTGCCACGACCGGGACCGGACCGGCGCTGCTGCACGAAGCCGAACGGGTCCTTGATGCGCGCCTGCGCACTCGCCGAACCCGAACGGTTGGTCGAATGCAGCGGGCTCGTCTTCGCCGCCCCGTTGACGCCCATCGTCCAGGTTGGCCGGTGTCCGGTCACGGCTTCCTTCTGGTAGCGCGCCACTTCATTGTCGGAGAGGCCCGAGAAATAATTGTAACCCTTGTTGTATTCCTTGACGTGCTCGAAGCAGAAAAAGAAGAACTCGCCTTCCGCATGACGTCCCACAGGGGCGCGATGCGCGCCCTTCTCCTGACAGCCGTCCCATTGGCACATGGGCCCCTTGGCTTCCGGTTCGGCAGCCTTCTTCCGGCGGGTCCGGATACGGTCGAAATATTTGGAGTCGAGTCTCATCATGGTGCCGTATTATCGGCCCGCAGACGAACCGAAACAAGAATTGACAAAGGTGTTTGTTGGTGGCTTTTGGAGTGCCCGCTTCATATAGGCATCGAGATCCCCATGCGCATCCGCGACAGCATCGAAAACCGCCTGAAAGAGTCATTTAAGCCCGAACGGCTTGAAGTGATCGACGAGAGCGCCCACCACGCCGGCCATCAGCCGGGCATGACGGGCGACGCCGAGACCCACATGCGCATCCGCATCGTCGCATCCGCCTTCACCGGCCTGTCGCGGGTGAACCGCCACCGCGCCATCAACGACATTCTGAAACCGGAATTCGACGCCGGTCTCCACGCGCTCGCGATCGAAGCTGCAGCACCGGGCGAAGCCGTGCGCTGGTAGCGCTCTTTTCAGAGAGATTTTGACGGCGAATTTTACACGATCGCAGGTAAAATCCTGAACCGGTAGATCACTTCGCCATCCGCGACGATTCGCTCAGGCGCATCCGCACCAACTTGCGCGATAACGCTTGGCCAGAAGGCGAGCGCCGGCTCGTTTCCAGCAAGAACGCCAAGTTCCCATAGGCCTGGGCGCGCAGACAAAAGCCGGCTGGCTGCCTCGCGACCGACGCCACTCCGGCGCGCAGCGGGAGCAATATAGAACTCGGCGATGGAAAAATCCGTGCCCAGCCCGGACGCAGACCAGCGGTTGACCAGTGCGAAGCCACAGGGCTGCCCCCTCCAGCGTGACGAGGTAGGGCCAGCGGTTTTCGCCTTCCTGCCAATAGGCATCGAAATAGGGATAATCGGCATCAACCTCGCCATACTCCCCAAGCTCGGCAAGATAGATGGGCAACATAGCAGAAAGCAGCGACTTTTCAGCCCGTGTGGCGAGCCGGATCGCGACACCGACCACCTTATTCCCCCGCAGCAATCGCTGCGGCCTCATCCCCGGCAGGGCGGATGCGCAGGCGGGTGATGCGGTTCTTTTCCCGTTTCATCACGAAGAAGCGTTTGCCGTGGAAGGTGAAGGACTGCCGTTCCTCGGGGATCATCTGGGATTCGTGAATGACGAGGCCGGCGATGGTGGTCGCGTGATCGTCCGGCAGAGTCCAGTCCAGTGCGCGGTTGAGGTCGCGGATCGGCACCGAACCATCGACCACGATGGAGCCATCTGCTTCCTGACGCACACCCTGCACGTCGATGTCATGCTCATCGGCAATCTCGCCGACGATTTCCTCGAGAATATCTTCGAGCGTCACCAGTCCCTGCACCTCGCCATATTCGTCCACGACGATGGCGAAATGCACCTTGCGGCGCAGGAAGGCGTTAAGCTGGTCCTTGAGATTGGTCGTGTCCGGCACAAACCACGGCTTGAGAGCCACCTTGGAAATATCGAGGTTCTGCGGGTCGATACCCGGTTCAGCCAGTGCCCTGAGCAGATCCTTGGCGTGAACCACGCCGACAATGTTGTCGCTCGACCCACGCCACAGCGGCATGCGGGTGTAAGGGCTTTCGAGGACAGCCTTGACGATGCTCTCCGGCGGATCGTCGGCATTGATGCCGCGCATCACCGTGCGATGGATCATGATGTCTGCGACTTCGAGTTCGTCGAGGTCCAGAATACCGCCAAGCCGGTCCCGATCATCCTTGACCACCGCACCCTCGCGATGGAGCAGATCGACGGCGCCGCGCAACTCTTCGTTCGCCGTCAACATCGGCTCGTCATTGGAGAGTGTCACACCAAAGACGCCCAGGATGAACCGGACGATGCCGTTAACGACGCTGGACAACGGGCCGACGACAGCCACGAAAAGCCGCACGAAGGGCGCAACAACGAGAGCGAAACGGTCCGGCGAGGAGATGGCCCAGCTTTTCGGCAGCACTTCCGAAAAGATGACCAGCAGAACGGTCATGGCGATGGTCGCGATGACCACACCCTTGTCGCCGAACATGCTGAGAAAAAGGCTGGTCGTCAGCGACGACGCCAGAATGTTGACGAGGTTGTTGCCGATGAGAAGTGCACCAATCAGCCTGTCGCGCCGCTCGATCAGACGATTGACGATACCGGCACGGCTTTCACCGTTGCTTTCCATCGTGTGCATGCGCGCCCGGGAAACGGCGGTCAGCGCCGTTTCCGAGCCGGAAAACAGGGCCGAGGCGATGATGAGCCCCAGCACACTCAGGAGCGCGGGCCAGTGATCCGCAAGGAATACCCACAGCGCGTCAACCATTATCCGCCAAGTTTCTCCGCCAGGAAGGACAGAACTTCGGACGACGGCACATCATCCGCCACGAAGGACTGGCCGACGCCGCGCGTGAGGATGAAGGTGAGCTTGCCGCTCTTGACTTTCTTGTCCTGCGCAATCGCTTCCATCAACCCTTCGGCGGGCGGCAGTTCACCCGGAATCTCGCTGATGCTCACCGGCAGGCCGGCTTCCTTGAGGTGCCTACGCACCCTGTCGGCATCGTCGCGGCTGGCAAGGTTGAGGCGGGTCGAAAATTCATGCGCCAGCACCATGCCGATGGCGACACCCTCACCATGCACCAGCCTTGCCGAATCATACTTCACCGCCGCTTCCAGCGCGTGGCCGAAAGTGTGTCCGAGGTTGAGAAGGGCTCGCGCACCGTTTTCCCGCTCATCGGCGGCCACCACGGCGGCCTTGGCGCGGCAGGAAGCGGCAATGGCCTCGATGCGGGCCGGCCCGCCGGCGAAGACGTCGGCGCGGTTCTTTTCCAGCCATTCAAAGAAATCCGGCTTGTCGATCAGGCCATACTTCGCGACTTCGGCATAGCCCGCGCGGAACTCGCGCTCGGACAGCGTGCCGAGCGCATCGGCATCGGCGAGAACGAGATCGGGCTGGTGGAACACGCCAACGAGGTTCTTGCCGTGGCGGGTGTTGATGCCGGTCTTGCCGCCGACGGAGGAATCGACCTGGGCCAGAAGCGAGGTCGGCACCTGCACGAAACGGATGCCACGCTTGATAATGCCGGCGGCAAAGCCGGCGAGATCACCGATCACCCCGCCGCCGAGCGCGATGATCATGTCATTGCGTTCCAGACGAGCCGTCAGTGCGAGATCGACAACGGCGATCAGATTCTCGAAATTTTTGGTCTTTTCGCCGGCAGGAAGCGTCAGTGAAACCGATTCGATGCCGTCGGTCTGCAAACTGTCGGTCAGCGCTTCCAGATAGAGCGGGCCGACATTGGCGTCGGTGATGACAGCGGCGCGGCGACCCTTGAGGCGCGCGGTGATCTCGCCGCCGGCGCGACCGATAAGGCCGGGGCCGATGAGAATATCATATGAGCGATTGCCAAGCGGCACGCGGACGAGCTGTTCCGGGCCTGCGCCTTCGATGGTGCCCGTTTCAACGGCGGTCATGGTCTTAATCCTTGTTGGCAAGGCCGGCGATGGTGGCCAGCACATCCTTGACGATCACTTCCTTGCGAACGTCACGCGAAATCACGGTCAGGTCGGCCTCGGCATAGATCGGATAACGATCGTCCATCAGGGCACGAAGCGTTCCCTTGGGATCGGCAGTCTTCAGAAGCGGCCTGCCCTCGCGGCGGCTGACCCGGTTCCACAAAACATCAAGGTCGGCCTTGAGCCAGACGGAGACACCGCTTTCCTTGATCCGCTGCCGCGTGTTCGGGTTGATGAAGGCGCCCCCCCCGGTCGAGACGACGCGCGGGCCGGCCTGCAAAAGACGCTCGATCACCCGCGTTTCCAGCGCCCGGAACTCCGCTTCGCCATAGGCCGCAAAGAGTTCGGTGATCGTCATGCGCGAAACGCGTTCGATCTCATGGTCGGAATCGACAAAAGACAGGCCCAGATCCTGCGCCACCATACGCCCGATGGCAGATTTTCCGGCGCCCATCAGGCCGACGAAAACAAGATTGCGATTGCCGAGCGCAGCGCGGGCACGCTCGCTCAGCGTCTTTGGGGTTTCAGACAGGTTCAGTGCGCTCATCATTGTCTTCGCTGTGATAGGTGATCCTATCGGCAAATGCGGGCTAAGCGTCAAGCCGTGGCATGCGAAAACTTGGAACCTTGCCCATGATGAACTAGGTTGGGGAACAAACGGCCCCGGAGAATGCCATGCCAACCCTTTATCGCCTGCTGTTCTTTGCGGGCGCCATCTTCGCCAGCGTCTACGGCATCATGTTGGCGCTGACCATTTTCGTGGACCCCGGCGAGAAGGACATGGTCATCCGCATTCCCCCCGGCGGCATCCCCGCCACAAGCGCAAAGCCCTGAACGCCATGGCAGCGCTGGACGGAGCCCACATCGAAGCCTTTCTGGAAATGCTGAGCGCCGAACGCGGCGCCTCGGCCAACACGCTTCTGGCCTATCGCCGTGATCTGGAAGACCTGCGCGCCTTTCTGAAAGGACGAGGCATCGGCATGCTGGAGGCAAGCTCGGCCGATCTTTCCGCCTACATGACCCGGTTGGCCGGTGAAGGGCTGAAAACAACGTCGCAGGCCCGCAAGCTCTCCTCGTTGCGCCAGTTCTCGAAGTTTCTCTATGCCGAAGGCCTGCGCGGCGACGATCCCTCCGGTGTTCTCGATGCCCCGAAGAAGGGCCGCCCCCTGCCGAAGACCATCGGCGTCGACCAGGTGACCCGGCTTCTCGATCAGGCCGTCAGGGAAGCGGAAACGGCGGAACCTGGTGAGCGACTGAAGCGCTTGCGCATGCTGGCGCTGGTGGAATTGCTTTATGCCACCGGCATGCGTGTCAGCGAGCTTTTGACGCTGCCGGCGCGGGTTCTGGGTGAAGAGGGCCGCTTCCTCGTCATTCGCGGCAAGGGTGCCAAGGAACGACTGGTGCCGCTGTCGCACACCGCCATCGCCGCCCTTCGCCGCTATGGCGAAGCGCTGGCGATTGCTGCCGAGGCCGATCCGAGGTTGAAAGACAGTCCGAAGCTTTTTCCCGCCGCCTCGAAGGAAGGACATGTCCCGCGTCAGGTCTTCGCTCGCGACCTGAAAGACCTGGCCATCCGCGCCGGCCTGCCGCCGTCCATGCTCTCGCCACATGTGCTTCGCCATGCCTTCGCAAGTCATCTTCTGCAGAACGGCGCAGACCTGCGCGCCGTACAGGAACTGCTCGGCCATTCGGACATATCGACGACACAAATCTATACACACGTTCTGGAAGAACGCCTGCAAGAACTCGTGCAAAACCATCACCCTCTTGCCAAACAGGCAAAAAAGCCGGATTAGAGACCCGAAAAAGTGACGGGAGCACTGCCTGGAGCGCCAGGCACAACGATTGGAAACGGATGTCATGCATCACTATCTCGACTTTGAAAAGCCGATCTCCGACCTTGAAGCCAAGATCCACGAACTGAAGAAGCTCAAGGCAGAAGACGAAAGCATCGATATTTCCGACGAGATTACCCGTCTCGAAACACGCGCCCGCGAAGCCATTGTCGATATTTATTCGAAGCTCAATGCCTGGCAGAAGACGCAGGTCGCGCGCCATCCGCAGCGTCCGCATTTCGTGGACTATGCCGCAAAGCTCTTCACCGACTTCACGCCGCTGGCCGGCGACCGCAAGTTCTCCGAGGATGCCGCCATCCAGTCCGGCCTCGCCCGCTTCCGTGGCCAACCGGTCGCCGTCATCGGTCAGGAAAAGGGTAACGACACCAAGTCGCGCATCCTGCACAATTTCGGCAGCCCGCGCCCGGAAGGCTACCGCAAGGCCGTCCGCATCATGGAACTGGCCGACCGCTACAACCTGCCGATCGTGACGCTGGTGGATACCGCCGGTGCCTATCCCGGCGTTGGCGCCGAAGAACGCGGCCAGGCGGAAGCCATCGCCCGCTCCACCGAAATGTGTCTGCAGGTCAAGGTTCCGATCATCTCCGTCGTCATCGGTGAAGGCGGTTCGGGCGGTGCCATCGCCATCGCCACCGGCAACCGCGTCTACATGCTGGAACACGCCATCTATTCGGTGATCTCGCCGGAAGGGGCCGCCTCCATCCTTTGGCGCGATTCAAGCCGCGCCAAGGAAGCCGCAACCAACATGAAGATCACGGCGGAAGACCTCAAGGGTCTCGGCGTCATCGACGGCATCATCAAGGAGCCGACCGGCGGCGCTCATCGCCATGCCGAGCAGGTCATCAACGACACCGGCGATACCATTGCAGCCGCGCTCGCCGCATTGAGCCCGCTTTCCGGCACCGAAATCCGCGACGAGCGTCGCCAGAAGTTCCTCGCCATCGGGCGCAACCTCTGACGCGACCATAGCCGCGCCCCGCCGGGCGCGGCGTCGGCCATAATGCGGCTTCAATCACCGGCAAAAATCCGGTGATCGATTGATGCAGCCGCACAAGGTTAAGTTTTTGTGAAGGCGAATACTCTATATTTGCGGAACGGACGGCGGATGCTAAAAGGCAGCCGCCTCACATCGAAACCGGGCAATTCGCAATGCGCTTGAGAACCGTCATACTCCTTCCCCTGATCGCCACCTTGCTCGCAGGCTGTAACGAAAGCCTCGATGCGATCGATCCCGGCTATGTGAAGGACGTCAAGAACAAGACCGAGCAGCCCCTTTCCGAACGCCTTGTCGCCGATATGAAGGCGAAGGGCATGGACCGCACCTCGCCGATTGCCATCCGCATCTTCAAGGAAGAAGGCGTTCTGGAAATCTGGAAGGCCCGCACGGATAGTCGTTTCGAGAAAATCAAGGACTACAAGATCTGCGCCTGGTCGGGCCGCCTCGGCCCGAAGGTGAAGGAGGGCGACAGGCAGGCACCGGAAGGGTTCTACCCGCTCTCGCGCGCCAACATGAACCCCTATTCGCAGTATTTCCTGGCGATCAATACCGGCTTCCCCAACCGTTACGATGCGGCCAACAAGCGCAACGGCACCAACCTGATGATCCACGGCGCCTGCTCGTCCTCGGGTTGCTACTCCATGACCGACGCGCAGATTCTCGAAATCTGGGCCTTCGCACGCGACGCCTTCAAGGGCGGCCAGCAGACCATCCAGCTTCAGGCCTTCCCCTTCCGCATGACCGCGGAAAACATGGCCCGCCACCGCCACAGCGAGCACTACGAATTCTGGAAGATGCTCAAGGTCGGCTACGACAATTTCGAGGTTACCAAGCGCCCGCCGGAAGTCGCCGTCTGCAACAAGCAGTATGTCTTCAATCAGGAGGCCACCGGCACGTTCAATCCGGTTGGCGCGTGCCCTGCCAACATGTCCACGCCGCCAGCCCTGCAGAGCGCGCTGGCCAGTTACAACAAAACCTATGAGCTGGCCTACCAGAAGGCCATCGACAAGTACGAGGACGTAGCCTGGTACGACCCGAGCGAAGCTGAGCGCAAGGCGCTTGTGGCCGACCAGCGCAAGGGCAAGGACCTCGCCTTCGCTCCCACCGGCCCGGCGCTGAAGGCAGGCCGTCTGGTGAAAATCTCCGAGTTCGACCCCACCAAGCCCGGCGGACGCGCGGCCAAGCCCGCATCGCAGCCGCTATTCGGCGGCGCCTCGACCGAGGTCGCCTCCGCCGCACCGGTCTCCACCCCGGTAACGGGTGCGACGGCGACACCGGTGGCCGCCACTGTCGCCACCCAGCAGCAGAACGCCATGGTCAAAGCCGCCGCGACGTCCACGACCATGCCGACGGTTGCTGCGACCACCACCAGCGGCATTCCCATCCCGGTTCCGAACCCGCATAAGCCCGCACTTCTGGCCGCCGCCAATGCGACGGTGATGGATGCCGCGGCAACCGTACCGACGGCGGAGCAGACGGGAACGACAGTACCGACGGCGGAGCAGACGGGAACGACAGTACCACGCTGGAAATTCTGGGCCCGTCCGTGACCGAAATCTTCGACCTGAGGGGGCTGAAATGCCCCCTTCCCGTTTTGCGCACCCGCAAACGGCTGGCGAAAATGGCAGGTGGCACCGAACTGATCGTGGAAACCACCGATCCGCTCGCCGTTATCGACATCACCCACATGTGCAACGAAGATGGCCACAAGCTGCTTTCCACCGGGAAAACAGAGCATGGCCATCGGTTTCATATCCGCAAGGGCTGAACCTGAGGCAATGCCTTAGAACTGAACCCCCGGCACGGCCAGCGGATTGTCCGCAAGGGCTGCTCGATCCGGGCGATCAACCACCGGCTTGCCGGTGAAGGCGGCAAAGAGATCGCGCACGAAGGCTTCCGGCAACCCCTTGGTAATCAGCACCAGCCGCGACCGTTGATCAGCAGGATCAGGCCAGGCCTGAAGCCGCATCGGTGGATGGAAGATGCTCTGAACACCATGGAGCACCAGCGGCTTGTCGGGACGATCCGAGGTCTGCACCACCGCCTTCATGCGCAGCAGCTTTTCCCCATGCGCCGAGCGCAGCAGATCGACGAACATTTCGATGGCCATCGGATCGATCGGCTGGTCATGCAGAATGGAGAATGAGCGAATATCATCGGCATGGCGATGATGCCCATGGTCATCATGGTGATGGTGATGGTGATGGTGGCCGTGGTCATGGCCGCAACCGCAATCCGCGCCATGCTCATGGTGATCATGGTCGTGGTGGTGATCGTCGGCCGTCTCTTCCTGAAGCCAGCGGCTGACATCCGGATGCTTCGTTTCCGGATCGTAAAGCCCGTTGACGAGGAGCGAGGCCGCCGCCGTGTCACTTTCCGCATCCGTGATCACGGCACGCGGATTGAGCGCCCTCAGACGCGCTATAAGACGCTCAACGGTCTCGGCATCGGCCAGCGAGCGCTTGGTCAGTACCAGCCGATCAGCCACCGCCGCCTGCCGCACCGATTCCGGATGGGCATCGAGCGTTGCAAGGCCGTTAACAGCATCGACAACCGTCACCACGCCGTCCAGCTCGAAATTCTGGATGAGAACCGGATGCCCCATAACCGACTGCATGACAGGTGCGGGATCGGCAAGACCGGTGGTTTCCACCACGATGCGCTTCAACGGCTTGAGCTTGCCGGTCTGGATGCGGTCCATCAGTTCCGCCAGCGTATCGATGAGATCGCCGCGCATGGTGCAGCACAGGCAGCCATCCGACAGTTCGATGACAGAATCGCCAGAAGATTCGACCAGAAGATGATCAATGCCGACGTCGCCGAACTCGTTGACGATGACAGCCGCATCCTTCATCGCCGGGTCCTTCAGGAGCCGGTTCAAAAGCGTGGATTTGCCTGCCCCGAGAAAGCCGGTGACGATGGAAACCGGAATGCGCGCCTGCACGTCAGTTCACCGGGCGCTGCGCGGGCACGGCCGCATTGGTGGTCTGTGAGGCCTCGGTCTTCGGCTTCTTCACCGGCGGCTTGTCCTTGGCGGCTTGATCCTTTTTCTTGGTATCGGCCTTCTTCGCATCCGGCTTCGGCGGCGGAGGCGGAGGCTCCGTACCGGGAATGACGCCGGCGAAGGAATAGGCCGGCGGGCGGTCCAGTTCATGCACGTAAGGCGACTTGATGACCATGCGGCCTTCTTCATCGCGGCCTTCCGAACGCACTTTCGCAGCCTGCGGATTGCAGATTTCCGCACTCACGTCATTGGCCTCCGTGCCCTGCTCGCCGTAGGGGGCCAGCTTGCCGAGCGGCACGCCCGAAGCGCCGGTGGTCAGCGCCTTCTGCAACAGTTCGGCAGAACGTTCCGTGCGCCCCGCAAGACTGTTCTCACCCAGCACCACCGAAACGACGCTGCGGCCGTTGCGGGTGGCGGACGAAACCTGATTGAAGCCCGATGCACAGATGAAGCCGGTCTTCATGCCGTCCGCACCGTCAAAACGGCCGATCAGCATGTTGTAATTGCCATAGCTCTTCTTGCCGGTATCCACGCCTTCCAGCGAGAAATACGAGGCATATTGCGGGAACTCGCGCTTGATCGTGACCGCCAGAACGGCAAGGTCGCGCGCCGTGGTATATTGCCCCTTGCCCGGAAGGCCGTTCGGATTCACATACCGGGTCGATGTCATGCCAAGCCGCTGCGCCTCGGCATTCATCTTCGCCACGAAGGCATCCTGCGAGCCGCCGACGGCTTCGGCAATCGCCACGGCGATATCATTGGCGGACTTGACGAGAAGCAGCTTCAGCGCATTGTCCATCGTCACCTGCGCACCGGCGCGGAAGAAGGTCTTGCTGGGCGGGGCGCTTGCGGCCTTCGGCGACATGGTCACCGGGCTGTCCAGCTTCAACCGACCTTCCTTCATCGCGCTGAACGCCAGATAGGCTGTCATCAACTTGGTCAGCGAGGCCGGATACCATTTGCGAAAGGCATCCGAATGCTCGATCACCTGGCCGGAATTGACATCAACGACGATGTAGGGATTGGCAAGCGCGGTGTCCCCGCCCGCCAGCGCGCCCCCCATCGTGACCACGCCGGCCAGCATGAGCGAGGTGAATGCGCGGAAGCCTGATTTGAACACGGCCGGTTCCTTCATGTGATCGCGGTTATAAATTCGAGTAGTGAGCGCCGGGATATTTACCCTATGTGGCCAAGCAATGGCAAAGACGATTGATTAGGTCAATTACAAGGCGCAAACTCCCCCCGATGGAGGAGACGAATCCGTTCACTTTACCGCCAGACAACACAGGAACAGCCCCATGCCCATCTTGAACCGCGCCGCCGAGCTTCAGGCAGAAGCGACCGAATGGCGCCGCCACCTCCATGAGAGCCCCGAAATTCTCTACGAAGTGACGAATACCGCCGCCTTCGTTGCCGAACGGCTGAAAGAATTCGGGGTTGACGAAATCGTGACAGGCATTGGCCGCACCGGGGTCGTCGGCATCATCAAGGGACGCGGTGAAAGCGACCGCACCATCGGCCTGCGCTCAGACATGGACGCGCTGCCCGTGGATGAAGTGACCGGCAAGCCCTGGGCATCGAAGATCCCCGGACGCATGCACGCCTGCGGCCATGACGGCCACATGGCCATGCTGCTTGGCGCGGCGAAGTATCTGGCAGAAACCCGCAATTTCAACGGACGCATCGCCGTCATCTTCCAGCCCGCCGAGGAAGGCGGCGCCGGCGCACTCGCCATGGTCGAAGACGGCCTGATGGAGCGCTTCGGCATTTCGGAAGTCTATGGGATGCACAATATGCCCGGCATTCCTGCCGGCCAGTTCGCCATCCGCAAGGGCGGCATCATGGCCGCTCCCGACAAATTCACGATCACCGTCACCGGTCGCGGCAGCCACGCCGCCCAGCCAAACCGCTCTATCGACCCCATTGTCATCGGCGCGCAAATCGTCTCCAACCTGCAGATGATTGCCTCGCGCAATGTCGACCCGATCGAATCGGTCGTCCTCTCCGTCACCAAATTCATCGCCGGCACGACACACAACGTCATCCCGACCGAAGCCGAACTGGCCGGCACGGTACGTACACTGAGCGAAGCCGTGCAGGACCAGACGGAAGCCCGCATGCAGCAGATCGTTGAGAGCATCGCGGCGGCCCATGGCGCTGTCGGCGTTCTGCATTACGAGCGCAATTGCCCCGTGACCGCCAACCATGAAGCGGAAATGGGCCACGCACTGGCCGTCGCCCGCGAGGTGGCCGGCCCCGCCAATGTCGATCCGGATGTCGCCCCCTCAATGGCCGGCGAAGACTTCGCCTTCATGCTGAAAAAGCGCCCCGGTGCCTTCATCTTTATCGGCAATGGCGAAAGCGCCGGCCTGCACAACCCCGCCTACGATTTCAACGACGACATCATCGCCAGCGGCATCTCCTACTGGGTCCGCCTCGCCGAACAGCGCCTGACGGATTGATCCTGCACTCCGGCGGCAAACAAAGGGCTTGGCTAAACGCCAAGCCTTTTGTATGTGTGCGATCAGTGGTCCCGTAGCTCAGCAGGATAGAGCACCAGATTCCTAATCTGGGGGTCACGCGTTCGAATCGCGTCGGGATCACCACTCATCCCTTGTTTGTCTCCCAACAGCGTATCATGCGGAATTGGAATCGCTCAAAAGGTTTGTCCCCACGAGCGCTGTTTTGTCCCTGAGGTTTCAATAGTTGTGTCCCGGGTTCCAAACGGGCCGAATTCGGGCAAAAAGCAACGAAACCATCGAACTCATTCCGTTCCCTTCCTGCTGAAAATCCTCTGTGGGTCTGGGGACAGACCTATTGAAACCTCAGGGGCAAAACAAAAATCATACCTGACAAAAAGACAAAGAAATCAGGCATGACCTTTTGATCTCTGGGACAAACCTACTGAACCGCGCCAGGAATCGCTCACCGCCGCGACAGGTGTGATCCACTGTGATGTCGCCGGGCGCGGTCAAGCACCGTCGTTTGCCGTCCAACGATGCCATTCGTCTTCCGACCCGTGGAAAACATTGAGGTCGATCTTGCCATCGACCCCTTGCGAAAGGCCTGAGCCGGAGTATTGCCAGAAGCGCCAGTTCCGTCCCGGATAGACTTTGGAGGGATGCTGGGCGACCGCGCGCAGCCAGAACGGGTAGCTTGTGAACGCGCCGCGCAGGTTGTCATCGTAGAAGTCGGGTGCCGTGTAGATAATGGGCCGCTTGCCGTAATGGCGCTCGAGCATGTCCATGAACACCTGCATCTTCTCACGTACCTTCTCCGGAGAAGGCCGGCGTTTGCACGAGGATTCACCGTTCCACTCCACGTCGATGACCGGTGGCAGGGCATCCGGATCGCGAGGCACGTTGCGGATGAACCACGAGGCCTGATCACTGGCCACGCGGCACCAGTAGAAGAAGTGATAGGCGCCCCGCTTGAGGCCAGCCTCCTTCGCCTTGCGCCAGTTCGTCCGGAACATCGGGTCAAGGTGATCACCGCCATCGGTCGCCTTGATATAGGCGAAGTTGGCGCCCTGCGTCCGGAGTTTCGGCCAGTCAATGTCACCTTGCCAGCGCGAGACATCCACACCGTGAACCGCATAATGCCGCGGCGTGATCTTGCCGAAGTTGATCGGTTTAGCGTCGCTGAACCGGTGGGCATAGACACGCGTGCGGCCGCCGAGCGCCCTGTCCGCCTCCGGTGCCAGGGTGGGCCGCAGCGTGGGTGCCGCAACAGGTGTGGCCGGCGGCATGTTGGCCAGAACGCTGTTAGTTTGGGCAGGCGAACCCGCCCATGCCAGAACCTGCTGTTTGGACGGTATGGCTATGGTATCCGTCGCGGTCGGCGCTGGGGCCCCCTTTGAGGCCACCGGCGCCTTGACGCCGACATTGGCCGAGGGGATGGGCCCGGAGGGCGTTACCGAACTCGTCACATCACGCGAAGGAGCAATCGCCAATGCATCGGCGGGCGACGATGATCGGCAACCGCCAAGTGCAAGGGTTCCGATGAGCAATGAGGAAAGAACAGATAAACGCATGACAAGATACTCTGCCGGTATGAACCCGGGCGCGGGCGCGCCCCTCCATGTCAGTCAGTGACTTAATGGATTATGACCGGAAAACCTTAAATTCACGGTAATCGTTGCTGATGGCAGTGTTTCACGCGCCCCATACCCATCACCCGTCGCGTCGGACCGACGTCGACAGAAGCTTGCTATAAAATCAATATTATCAGAGACTTACAGAAGACCATCGCCACGATAGTCCCCGGCAAGTGCTTCAGGGAAACGAAAAAGCCGCCCAAAGAAACCCGGGCGGCTTTTCACAATTGCGTGGGCTATCGCGTGATTGCGCAGCAATCAACCGGCGATGACAGCACCATGGAGCTGGGTCAGCTCGGAGAGAAACTCTTCAATGCCGTTGCGCTTTTCATGATCCTGCGCAGCCACCAGTTCCTTCTGGGCGGCATCGATGCGAGCCTGCAGGGCGTCGGTGCTGAACTCCGTTGCCGGAACCGCCGATTCCGCCAGAACCGTCAGACCGGTGGCGCTGATATCGGCAAAACCGCCAAAGACCACATACTTGGACGTCTTGCCGGACGCAGTCTTCACCGTTACCACACCGGGCTTCAGCGTCGTCATCGTCGGTGCATGGCGAGCCATCACCGTCATTTCGCCTTCCGTTGCCGGAATGACAACTTCGCTGGCCTGCTCCGACACGAGCAGGCGCTCGGGAGAAACGAGTTCAAAATTGAAATTGTCAGCCATGACGCTTCAACTCTTCATAATCAGAGGGAAAAAGGGCGCGCGGCGCGCCCTTTCCTGGGAACATCAAGCGGCTTCGGCAGCCAGCTTCTTGGCCTTCTCAACGGCTTCCTCAATGGAACCGACCATGTAGAAGGCAGCTTCCGGCAGGTGGTCGTATTCGCCAGCAACAAGGCCCTTGAAGCCCTTGATCGTGTCTTCGAGCGAGACAAGCTTGCCCGGAGCGCCGGTGAAGATTTCAGCCACATGGAAGGGCTGCGACAGGAAGCGCTCGATCTTGCGGGCGCGGGCCACCGTCAGCTTGTCCTCTTCAGACAGTTCGTCCATGCCCAGGATGGCGATGATGTCCTGAAGCGACTTGTAGCGCTGCAGCGTCGACTGAACCTTACGGGCGACGTTGTAGTGCTCTTCGCCGATGATCATCGGGTTGAGCATGCGCGACGTGGAGTCGAGCGGGTCAACGGCCGGGTAGATACCCTTTTCAGCGATCGAGCGGTTGAGAACCGTCGTAGCATCAAGGTGGGCAAACGAGGTGGCAGGAGCCGGGTCGGTCAAGTCGTCGGCGGGCACGTAAATGGCCTGCACCGAAGTGATCGAACCCTTCGTCGTCGTCGTGATGCGTTCCTGCAGGGCGCCCATGTCGGTGGCGAGCGTCGGCTGATAGCCAACGGCCGACGGGATACGACCGAGCAGAGCGGACACTTCCGAACCGGCCTGCGTGAAGCGGAAGATGTTGTCCACGAAGAACAGAACGTCCTGACCTTCGTCACGGAACTGCTCGGCAATCGTCAGACCGGTCAGAGCGATACGCGCGCGGGCACCCGGCGGTTCGTTCATCTGGCCGTAAACCAGAGCGCACTTGGAGCCGGCGGTCGAACCACCATTTTCCTTCGGGTCCACGTTCACCTTGGACTCGATCATTTCGTGGTAAAGGTCGTTACCTTCGCGAGTACGCTCACCCACACCGGCGAACACGGAGAAGCCGCCATGTGCCTTTGCGATGTTGTTGATGAGTTCCATGATGATAACGGTCTTGCCAACGCCGGCGCCGCCGAACAGGCCGACCTTGCCGCCCTTTGCATAGGGAGCCAGAAGATCGACGACCTTGATGCCGGTGACGAGGATCTGGCCTTCCGTGGACTGCTCAACGTAGGACGGAGCTTCCTGGTGAATGCCGCGACGCAGCGTCGAGTTAACCGGGCCGACTTCGTCCACCGGCTCGCCGATGACGTTCATGATGCGACCAAGGGTCTCGGGACCGACCGGAACCGAGATCGGCGCTCCCGTGTTCGTCACCGTCTGACCACGAACGAGACCTTCGGTCGAGTCCATGGCAATGGTGCGAACGACGCTTTCACCCAGATGCTGGGCAACTTCCAGCACAAGACGATTGCCGTTATTGACGGTTTCGAGAGCATTCAGGATCGCCGGCAGCTCGCCGTCGAACGTCACGTCGACGACGGCGCCGATGACCTGCGTCACCTTACCAATGGAAGCTGCTGCGTCAGCCATGTTCGTTACCTCTTTTTCTTAAATCAGAGCGCCTCGGCGCCCGAAATGATTTCGATGAGTTCCTTGGTGATCTGAGCCTGACGCTGACGGTTGTAGGAAAGCGTCAGCTTGTGGATCATCTCACCGGCGTTGCGCGAGGCGTTATCCATCGCGCTCATCTTGGCACCCATTTCGCCCGCGACATTCTCGAGAAGCGCACGGAAGATCTGGACGGAAATGTTGCGCGGAATGAGATCGCTGAGGATCGCAGCCGCGTCCGGCTCATATTCATACAGAGCACCGCTCTCAGCCGCAGCCACCGTGGGGGCCGCTGCCGGAATGAGTTGAAGCGCGGTCGGAACCTGGCTGATCACCGACTTGAACTCCGAGTAGAACAGCGTGGCAACGTCGAATTCGCCCTTCTCGAACATGGCGATAACGCGCTTGCCGATGGCATCCGCGTTCTCGAAGCCGATCTTGCGAACGTCGCGCAGTTCTTTCTTCTCAATGATCAGCGGCGCAAATTCGCGACGCAGAATGTCATAGCCCTTCTTGCCGACGCAGAAGATCTTGACCGTCTTGCCCGCGCGCAGAAGCTGACGGGCATGATCGCGCGCGGCACGCGCGATCTGGGAGTTGAAGCCGCCGCAGAGACCGCGCTCAGCCGTGCAGACGACGAGCAGATGCACGTCGTCCTTGCCGGTGCCGGTCATCAGCGCAGGCGCGCTGTCGTCGTCGCCAAGAGTCTGCGCGATGTTGGCAAGCACCGCACCCATCCGCTGTGAATACGGCCGGGCGGCCTCGGCGGCCTCCTGGGCACGACGCAGCTTCGCCGCGGCGACCATTTTCATCGCCTTGGTGATTTTCTGCGTCGCCTTGACCGAGGCGATCCGGTTTTTTAGGTCCTTAAGTGAAGGCATCGCTTATCGTCCTGGCTTGATCGGATCAGGCGAAGTTCTTGGTGAACGTGTCCAGCGCAGCCTTAAGCTTTGCCTTCGTGTCGTCCGAGATCGCCTTGTCCGAGCGGATGGCGTCCAGAATGGCTTTGCCTTCCGTGCGGAGGTAGCTCAGCAGAGCCTGTTCGTAGCGACCGACGTCACCGACGGGCAACTTGTCGAGGTAGCCGTTGATGCCGGCGAAGATCACCGAAACCTGCTCTTCGGTCTTCAGCGGCGAGAACTGCGGCTGCTTCAGGAGTTCCGTCAGGCGGGCACCACGGTTCAGCAGGCGCTGCGTCGAGGCATCGAGGTCCGAACCGAACTGGGCGAAGGCGGCCATTTCGCGATACTGGGCGAGTTCACCCTTGATCGAGCCGGCAACCTGCTTCATGGCCTTGATCTGAGCGGCGGAACCGACGCGCGAAACCGACAGACCGACGTTAACGGCCGGACGGATACCCTGATAGAACAGGTCGGTTTCGAGGAAGATCTGGCCGTCGGTGATCGAGATCACGTTGGTCGGAATGAAGGCGGACACGTCGTTGCCCTGCGTTTCGATGACCGGCAGAGCCGTCAGCGAACCAGCGCCGTTGTCGTCGTTCAGCTTTGCAGCGCGCTCGAGGAGACGCGAGTGCAGGTAGAACACGTCGCCCGGATAAGCTTCGCGGCCCGGCGGGCGGCGCAGCAGAAGCGACATCTGGCGATAGGCAACGGCCTGCTTGGAAAGGTCGTCATAACCGATCAGGGCGTGCTGGCCATTGTCACGGAAATATTCGCCCATGGCGCAACCGGTGAACGGAGCAAGGTACTGCATCGGAGCAGGATCGGAAGCCGTGGCGGCAACAACGATCGAGTACTGCAATGCGCCGCGTTCTTCGAGCACCTTCACGAACTGGGCAACCGTGGAACGCTTCTGGCCGACGGCGACGTAGACGCAATAAAGCTTGTCCTTGTCCGGGCCGTTGTCGTGGATCGGCTTCTGGTTCAGGAACGTATCGAGAATGATGGCGGTCTTGCCGGTCTGGCGGTCACCGATCACGAGTTCGCGCTGGCCGCGGCCAACCGGGATCATGGCGTCGATGGCCTTGATGCCCGTGGACATCGGCTCATGCACCGACTTGCGCGGAATGATGCCCGGAGCCTTGACGTCAACGCGGGCGCGCTTTTCGTAAACGATCGGGCCCTTGCCGTCGATCGGATTGCCGAGGGCGTCGACCACGCGGCCGAGAAGCTGCGGACCAACCGGAACGTCCACGATGGCGCCCGTGCGCTTGACGGTGTCGCCTTCCTTGATGTCGCGGTCGGAACCGAAGATAACCACACCGACATTGTCGGTTTCAAGGTTCAGCGCCATGCCGCGGATGCCGCCGGGAAACTCGACCATTTCACCGGCCTGCACATTGTCCAGACCATAGACGCGGGCAATGCCGTCGCCGACAGAGAGAACCTGGCCAACTTCGGAAACCTCGGCTTCCTGGCCAAAGTTTTTGATTTGATCTTTCAGAATTGCGGAAATTTCCGCGGCGCGGATATCCATCAGCCAACCTCTTTCAGTGCAAGCTTAAGGGTGGAAAGTTTGGTGCGAAGGGAAGTATCGATCTGGCGCGAGCCAACCTTGACGATCAGACCGCCGAGGATCGACGGATCGATCGTAACGGCCAGCGTCACGTCCTTACCGGTAACGCCCTTCAGCGCCGCCTTCAATTCGGAGTCCTGCTCAGCCGTCAGGGCGTGAGCAGAGGTAACGTCGGCAGTAACCTCACCGCGGTGGGCGGCGGCGATCTGACGATACGCCTTGATCATGCCGGGAAGCGCGAAGAGGCGACGGTTACCCGCCACCACCTTCAGAAAATTCGTAACAAGCGCATCGAGACCAGCCTTCTGGGCGAGCGCGACGAGTGCGTTCGTCTGGTCTTCAGCCGTAAACACCGGGCTGAGCACCAGGCGCTTCAAATCCGCGCTTTCGTCGATCAGGGCCTGAAAGCCATCGAGTGCGGCACCGATTGCGTCAACCTTGCCAGCCTCGAGCGCCACCTCGAACAGCGACGACGCATAACGTTCGGCAACACCGGAAATAAGCGGGGATGTGTCTGCCACGGGCAAAAGTTCCCTGATTTTCATCCAAAACCTTGCCCCCTCTGGAGAGGAGCTAAACAAGATTCTGAATTCGTTGCATTTTCGCCTGAAATTAGCCTGACCTCAGCCATGCCTTTTTCCAAATTCGGGGTCCGTCTAGCACACGCTGTCCGGACTCGCAACACGGGTATTAAAGGTTTACGCCTATAGGACAATACCCTTTTCGAAATTTTGTCCGAAAGACGGCAGGAAAGCGACAAGCCCTTTTGCCGGAACGCCGCCCGAAGCTTCAGATAAATCCGAAGACATAGCCGAGCGGCAAGGCAGCCAGAACAGTCTGCACAACCAGAAGGGGATAATTCATGGGGTTACGCCCCCGATCGGACATGAGCGACAGGATACGTCCAAAAGCCGAAAGGGCAAAACCGGCGCCAAGCGCCATGTAGATCCAGTCCTGCGCCAGAAGGATGGCAGAAAGGCCGATGCCTGCATAGAAGCCGCCGAGCATCGATCGTGCCTCGGCAATCGCGCCCGGCCTGTGCTCCATGGAGCCGAGCCCAAGAAAACGGAAGGTCAGTCCCGGTGCGAACATCATGAAGAGACCGAACGCTGCGGTAAAGGCAGCAGCGGAGAACGCGAGCAGTTCGCCCGTCTCGGTCGGCAGGTAGAATTCCATGGCAAGCCCCCAAATCAGAAATCGCCGCCCTTATGGCATGAAGCGAGGGCGGCGAAAACGCCCGTTTTCGGGCGCTTGCCATGCAGATCACAAAAAGCTCTGGGGATCGATATCGACCTGTACATGCACCGAACCGCGCACCTTCGGGCCGTTCACCAGCATGGCGCGCAAATAGCCCTGCATGTCACTCGTCCGCTGGCCATGCACCAGCAACCTGAAGCGATGGCGCCCGCGGACCAGCGCGAGCGGCGCTTCCGCGGGCCCAAGAACAGCAATGCCGGAAACGGCGGGGGCTGCGGCCCGAAGCCCGCGCGCATGGGTTTCCGCATCGGCGCGCGTATCGGCGGAAACGATGAGCGAGGCCAGCCGGCCGAAGGGTGGTAAAAGTGCCCGCTCCCGCTCCGTGATTTCGCGGTCATAGAAGGCATCCCGGTCGCCAGAAGCAATCGCCTGCATCACCGGATGCGCCGGTTGATAGGTCTGGATCAGGCCATGGCTCTTGAGACCGGAACGCCCGGCGCGGCCCGTCACCTGCGCCAGAAGCTGGAACGTGCGTTCTGCGGCACGCGGATCGCCATTCGCAAGGCCGAGATCGGCATCGACGATACCAACCAGCGACATCAGCGGAAAATTGTGACCCTTGGCGACAAGCTGCGTGCCGACGACGATATCGGCCTCACCCTTGGCAATGGCTTCGAGTTCCAGCCGAAGCCGCCGCACCCCGCCCGCCATATCCGAGGACAAAACGATGGTGCGCGCTTCCGGGAAGTGGCGCTCTACCTCCTCGGCAATGCGCTCCACTCCCGGGCCGCAGGCGGCGAGGTGATCGAGCGTGCCGCATTCCGGGCAGGCATGCGGCGTCGGTTCCGAATACCCGCACTGATGGCACTGGATCTGCCCCTTGAACCGGTGTTCGACCAGCCAGCTCGAGCATTGCGGGCACTGGAAGCGATGGCCGCACACCCGGCAAAGCGTGAGCGGCGCATAGCCGCGACGATTGAGGAAGAGCAGCGATTGCTCGCCCTTCTCCAGCGTCTTCTTCATGCCGCGCAAAAGCACGGGCGAGAGAAAGCCGCCGCGTTCCGGCGGATGCCGGCGCATGTCGATGAGATGCAGGTCAGGCAACGCGGCATCGCCGAAGCGGGTCGGCATGTGAATGAACTGATAACGGCCGGACCGGGCATTCACCTGGCTTTCGACCGAGGGCGTCGCTGAAACAAGCGCCACCAGGAAGCCCCCGATGCGCGCGCGGACCACCGCCATGTCGCGTGCATTATAGAAAACGCGATCTTCCTGCTTGTAGGCTGGGTCATGCTCTTCATCGACCACAATGAGGCCGAGTTCCTCAAACGGCAGAAAGAGGGCCGAGCGCGCACCGGCGACGACACGAACCTCCCCGGTCGTCACCTGCCGCCATACCTTCTCGCGCATCTTGGGCGAAAGGTCGGAATGCCATTCCGCGGGCTTCGCACCGAAGCGATCCTGAAAACGCTCGAGGAAGCTTGCCGTCAGCGCAATTTCCGGCAGAAGAATCAGCACCTGTTTGCCGTTCTTCAACGCCTCGGCAATCGCCTCGAAATAGACCTCCGTCTTGCCGGAACCGGTCACACCGTCGATCAGCGTCACGGAAAACCCGTCGCGCACCGCGTCGCGCAATTCCTCAGCCGCATCCACCTGCAAACCATCGAGGCGGCCCTCGCTGAATTCCGGATCGGGCTTTGCCACCACCGGCGGCGGCGCCATGAACACGGTTTCCAGCGCTCCGGCCTTCAGCAACCCGTCAACGACGCTTGTCGAAACGCCCGCAGCGTGGGCGAGACCGCTTTTCGTCCAGGCAAAGCCTTCGGAGGCCAGCTCCATCACCCTGTGCCGCGCCGGTGTCAGGCGTTCCGGCCGCCCCTGCCCGATCTGCACGCCCTCCACCATCGGTTCGGGATCGAAGGCGGTTGGTGCGCGCAGTGCCATGCGCGCCACGAGGCCGGGCGGTGAAAGAGTGTAGGTTGCGACCCAGTCGATAAAGGCCCGCATGTCCCTGGTCAGCGGCGGGCAATCGAACACCTTGGTAATCGGACGCAGCTTCTTCGGATCGACCCCGTCGGAGACGCCATCCCAGACCACACCGATTACCTGCCGGGGACCGAGCGGCACCTGCACCACCGAACCCGGCTCCACCGCCATGCCCGCCGGCACGCCATAGCTATAGGGCCCCGGCGCCGGCATGGGCACCAGAACCGGAACGGATCGGCCGGGCTTTGGCGCTTCCGGCAGATCGCAGAACAGGGAGGAAAGCGAATCTTGCGTCATCGCCGCGACATTGCCTCCCCCTGCCGAAAATGGAAACAGCAAAGCTGTCTTATTCATCATCCTCGTCGGGCATCAAGCCCGTCAGTCGCATGCCTTCGATCCACGTTGCGCCATCCTTGCGGATGACCCGAAGCGGCCTCAGCCCACAGCGCAAACGCACGGCTTCCGCAAGCCGCTCCGAATGGGTAACGATCCAGACCTGACTTTTCTCTGCGGCTTTGGTGATGAGATCGGCCAGCGGTTCGAGCATATCGGGATGCAGGCTCGCCTCCGGTTCGTTGAACGCAATGAGCGGCGGCGCGCGGTATGACAGAAGCGCGCCAGCCAGCGCCAGAAACCGCAACTGCCCATCGGACAACTCACGCGCCGTGAACACCCGCTTTTCGAACTCCGGCAGGGCAAGACCAAATGAGGCCTCGGTTTCCGGCTCGGGAATAACAAGCCGGGCACCGCCCAGCGCATCCGCCACTGCCCGGTCGAGATCAACGGTATCGCCACGCGTTACCGACAACGTTGCGAAGACGGCGGCGAGATTGGCGCCGTCCTCATCCAGCAAAGGCGCGGTAACGGCAAGGCAGGGATGGCGCAGCGGCGATCCGGCATCGGTCCGGAAGCCGTGGAAAAGCCGCCATTGCTCCACAAATCGGCAAAAGGTGGAAATCTCCGGGGCCACGCCACCATAGGCCAGAAAGGCAATGGCCGTTTCCGAGGCCATCAGGCTCTCATCGAGCGGCTTCATGCGCCCGCGTTCGTCACGCAGGACGACACCGGGTCCGTCCCGCTTCATCAGAACAACCGGGCCGCGACCCGCATCGACCGAGAATTCTTCGGCCTTGATCTGCGGCTCGAAGATGAACCCCGCCGCCAGCGGCGCGCGCAGGCCAGCCTCGATGGCATAGGAAAACGTCAGGCCACGCTCCTCGTCTTTCACCTCCACGCTGAACGCGACCCGCGCCGGCTCATGGGTCCGGCGCGGCCCGGCCCACAGTGCCTGCATGATGCCGCCCTCGGCAGAAATCTCGCGGGCAAAGGTGCCCCGCACAGCCGCCTGCACCAGTTGCAGCGCACGATAGAGATTGGACTTGCCGACACCATTCGCACCAATAAACAGGTTTACGCCGCCAAGCTCCATGCGGATCGCTCTCAGCGAACGGTACTGGCGGGCAGTGAGGGCGGCAAGCTGCATGGGGAAACTCCGGCTTTCGAGCCCGTTCGTTAGCAATTTCCTAACACCCGGTCGAGCAGAGTGGTGCAAACGCCGGTAGAGAAGCCATGACCGAAATCCTCATCATCGCCGCTCCCGATCTGATTGCCGAACGGCAGGCCTGGCTGGCAAGCCTTGCCGGAGAACGTCGCCTCGCAGGCCTGACGCTGGAAGCCTATGAGCGGGACACGCGGCAATTCCTGCAATTCCTGACCGGCCATCTCGGCGGCCCCGCGCGCATCGAAGACATTCATATGCTGAAACCCGCCGACTTCCGCGGCTTTCTGGCTGCCCGCCGCCGCGATGGCGTCGGTGCCCGCTCGCTTGGCCGTCATCTCGCCGGCATCCGTTCCTTCCTGCGCTTTCTGGAGAAAAAAGGGCTGGTCAATGCGGCAGGCGCCGGCGCGGTGCGCTCCCCGAAACAGCCGAAATCCCTGCCGAAACCGCTTCTGCCGGATCAGGCGCTGGATGTCATCGCAACTGGCGGCGATCTTCAGGAAGAAGCCTGGATCGGCGCGCGCGATGCCGCGGTTCTGGCGCTTCTCTATGGCTGCGGCCTGCGTATTTCCGAGGCACTGGGCCTGACGCCCAACGACTTGCCCGATGGCACGACCACATTGCGCATCACCGGCAAGGGCAACAAGACCCGGCTTGTGCCGCTGCTGGCCATCGTGCTGGACGCTGTGAAGCACTATCAGGCGCTTTGCCCGTTTCCGCTGGCCGCCGATCAATCGCTCTTTCGCGGTGCACGCGGCGGACCTCTGCAACCAGCCATCATCCAGCGGCAGATGCAGAAGCTGCGTGGCGCGCTCGGCCTGCCGGAGACCGCGACCCCGCATGCCCTGCGCCACTCCTTTGCCACGCACCTTCTTTCCGGGGGCGGCGATCTGCGCACCATTCAGGAACTGCTCGGCCATGCCAGCCTGTCGACCACGCAGGTCTATACCGGTGTCGATTCTGCCCGCCTGCTCGATATCTACGACCGCGCTCACCCACGCGCGTGAAGTGTTAACCACGTCCGTTAAACCGATCCGAGGCTCCCTCGGCTAACATGCGGTGCAATGAACACGCCGAACCGGAAAGCCATGATGCGCTTCAAATCCGAAATCACCGTCTCCACCATGACGGATCACCTCTCTCGTCCGCTCCTGCATGCAGCGGCCTTGCTGCCTCTCATGCTCCTGGCCCTGCTTATCGCCGCGCTCGCGACGATCTCACCGGCCCGTGCCGAAGGCGGAAACGCCTGCAATGGCAAGAGCATCCTGCCGGGCATTCAGGCCAATGATCCCGCACTCTATGCCAAGATTCTGGCCGATGCGGCCAAGGTGCCGAATGGCGATGCCATTCTCTGGAAGATCGAAAAGCCGGGGATCGCGCCCTCCTGGCTGCTAGGCACCATGCATGTGACAGATCCGCGGGTGACAGCCCTGCCCGAAGCGGCCCGCGCGCCCTATCAGACCGCCGCGACCGTCGTCATCGAGACAACCGATGTTCTGGATGAGAAGAAGGCGGGGGCGGCCATGATGGGCCGGGCCGACCTTACCATGCTGGCCGATGGCAAGACCATTCAGGACCTTCTCGGCAAGGAGGAGGCAGACAAACTGGATGCCGGCCTCAAGGCCCGCGGCATTCCCCTGATTGCGGTGGCACGCATGCAGCCCTGGTTGATTTCCAGCTTCGTGTCCCTGCCAGCCTGCGAGCAGGCGCGCAAGCAGTCCGGTCAGATCTTCCTCGACAAGAAACTGGCGCTTGACGCGCAGGCCAGCGGCCGCGAGGTTCTGGGGTTGGAAACGATGGTCGAACAGCTTTCGGCCATGACCGACCTGCCGGTGGATTTCCACCTCAAGGGTCTCATCGAAACCCTGGCGCTCGGCGACAGGATGGAAGACATCTTCGAGACGATGACCGAACTTTACCTTCAGGGTAAGCCTGGTGAGATCATGCCCATGCTGAAGGCCGCCACGCCCGCCACCACCGGCGGGGGGGATGGCTACGCCGCCTTTGAGGACCGCCTGATCCGCGACCGAAACCACGTGATGGCCGATCGCGGGGCACCGATCCTCGAAAAGGGCAACGTGTTCCTGGCCGTCGGAGCCCTGCACCTGCCGGGCGAAGAGGGTGTCGTCGCCCTTCTTCAGAAAAAAGGCTTTACGCTCACCCCGGTCAAGTAATCGCCGGGTTGGCGTGCATCAGCCTCGCCAGTGAATTTCTGACAATCAGCCGGTGGAACGGCGTCACGACCGCAATATAAAGTCGCCCGAAAAGGTTATGTCGGGCGACCAGCGTCGTCACCGAGACCCGGCTCGCACCGGGCGGGTCCCTGATAACATCGATGACGATCCGAAAATCGAGATGCCCGTCATCGAAACCGAGAACGATCTGGTCCGGCTGCAGCGACACGACAGGGAAACCGCCCACGCGCTCCGATCCGGCGACAGCAAGGCCAGCCGGCTTCAATCCGAACAGAGCAACCACGCGATTGCGCAGGCGCATCAGGACACGCACCCAAGCAGGCGGAGAGCCGAGCGCCCGATAAGCGGCATCCAACGCCGACAGGTCTGTCGGCGCGCCGGTCAGCGACCACCGGTCGGCCCAATCGGCCGCCGGAAGCGCCGGCTGTGGCAGAACGACCTGTTCTGCCGTGATCACAGCACCCTGCATGGCCGCCCGCTCCACCGTCAACCCTTGGTCATCCGGGTTGCGACATTGGTCTTCCAGTAGAACTGGTGGACGAGGACAGCGGCGATGTGAACCACAATCAACACCCACATCAGCGCCTTGATGGGACCGGCATGAAGCGACCCTGCGGCGGCCACGCCGCCGTAATAGGCCATCGCACCGCTGATCGGCAGCAGGAAGAACAGCGCATAGAAGGCCCAGTGCGCAACCCTGGCCGCCAGCCGGAACATCGCAGGTTCTTCCGCGGGCTCTTCCGGAGCGCCATGCGTCAGCCTGAGGATAAGACGAATGACCGCAAGGGCGAGAATGGCGATGCCGACATAGGCATGGATGTTGGCGGAAGCGATCACCTCCGGGGTGACGGTCTCCCCCTTGCGCACCAGACGGTTCCACGCATTCATACCGTCCGGAAACAACAGATTGAAAAACATCAGCGCCGCCATCAGCCAGTGAACGAGTTTCTGGGGCAGGGAATATCCGAGGACAGGGGTCGTCGCCATGAATTTTGCCTTTGGTCAAATTTAAAAACAACTATTCGCGACATGATAAAAGCCGCGCCCTGAATCACAAGGCGCGGCCTGAAATATTACGAAAATATAATAGTTTACCGGAAAAGTACGCTTTTCCGCCAGCCTTACATGTGCAGCGGCTTGAAGAAGGTTGCGAGTGCGGCTTCCTTCACGGCTTCAGACATGGTCGGGTGTGCATGGCAGGTGCGCGCGAGGTCTTCGGAAGAACCGCCGAACTCCATCAGCACTGCGGCTTCATGGATCATTTCGCCAGCACCGAAACCGAGGATATGAACGCCGAGAACGCGGTCCGTATCCTTGTCGGCCAGAACCTTGACCAGACCGTCCGTCACTTCCATGGCGCGGGCGCGACCGTTGGCGGTGAAGGGGAACTTGCCGACCTTGTAGGCAACGCCCGCAGCCTTCAGTTCTTCTTCCGTCTTGCCGACGGACGCGACTTCCGGCTGCGTGTAGACAACACCCGGAATGACATCGTAGTTCACATGGCCATGCTGGCCGGCAATGATTTCCGCCAGAGCAACGCCTTCGTCTTCAGCCTTGTGGGCCAGCATCGGGCCCTTGACCACGTCGCCAATGGCGAAGATGCCCGGCACGTTGGTCTTGTAATGACCGTCGATCTCGACGCGACCGCGATTGTCGAGCGCAACGCCGACAGCCTCAAGGCCAAGGCCTTCGGTGTAGGGCTTGCGACCGGTGGAAACGAGAACGATATCGGCGTCCAGCGTCTGGACTTCACCACCCGCCACAGGCTCAAACGTCACCTTGGCGCCCGAAGCGGTCTTCTCGACGCCCGTGACCTTGGCAGACAGGTTGAACTCGATGCCCTGCTTCGCCAGCAGCTTCTGCGCCTGCTTGGAGATTTCGCCGTCCATGCCGCCGAGAATCTTGTCGAGATATTCGACAACGGTGACCTTGGCGCCAAGGCGCGACCAGACCGAACCGAGTTCGAGGCCGATGACGCCGCCGCCGACCACGATCATCTTTTCCGGAACCTTCTTCAGGGCAATCGCGCCGGTGGAGGAAACGATGGTTTCCTCGTCGATGGCAACAGCGACACCGGGAATGCCGGCAACGTCCGAACCGGTGGCGATCACGATGTTCTTGGCTTCAAGGATCTGCTCCTCACCCTTGTCGTTGACGACGGCGACCTTGCCGGCGGAAACGATCTTGCCGAGGCCAGTAAAGCCGTCGATCTTGTTCTTCTTGAACAGGAAGGCGACGCCATCGACATTCGCCTTCACGACGCTGTCCTTGTGGCCCATCAGCTTGGCGATGTTGAGCGTCGGCTTGCCAACTTCGACGCCGAGAGAATCCAGACCGTGATTGACGTGAGCAAAGGTTTCGGAGGCGTGCAGCAGGGCCTTGGAGGGGATGCAGCCAACGTTGAGGCAGGTGCCGCCATAGGTGGCGCGCTTCTCGACCACGGCGACCTTGAGACCGAGCTGGGCTGCCTTGATTGCGCAGACATAACCGCCGGGGCCGGAACCGATGACAACGACATCATAAGCCATTTTTCTTTTCCTATTCCTTGAAAGCCGCAAAGCGGCGTTTGTTCATGTTCAGTTGGCGCGCTGGACGGCCAATTTCAGGCCGAGCGCGATGAAAACCAGGCCGCTCGTGCGGTCGATCCATTGGCCGGCCCGTTCAAAGGCGGCGCGCATTTTCGGCGTGGTGAGAAAGAAACTGACGCCCACGAACCAGGCAATCAGGCAGGACGCCATCACCAGTCCGTAGCCGAATTTCACCATCGTCGGCGTTTCGACCGAAACCACCGTCGAAAAGATCGACAGGAAGAAGAACACCGGCTTCGGGTTCAGCGCATTGGCCGCGAAGCCAAGCCCAAACGCCTTGTGCGCCGACTGCGCCTTATCCGCCGGGCCTTCCGCCACGGCCAACGACATCTTGCCGGCCCGGAGCGACTGGACGCCAATGTAAAGCAGGTAGGCAACGCCCAGCCACTTCACGATGTTGAAGAGCAGGATCGACTTGGAAATGATCAGGCCAAGGCCGAGGATCGTGTAGGTGACGTGGAACATCAACGATGTGCCCACCCCGAACGAGGTGAAGATCGCCGCACGGCGTCCGTGCACCAGAGACTGACGCATCACCATGGCAAGATCCGCACCGGGTGAAACGATGGCAAAGGAGAAGATCGCCATCAGCGCGGCGAGTTCCATCAGATAATTGGACATCAGCTTCGATCCTCAGAAGACGACGACAACAAACATCGTGAGCAATCCGGCAAGCGACAGCATCCAGACGAGCGAACGGATCGCAGGAATGCCGGAAAGATAGAGCGGCAGATAGACGATACGGGCGGCAAACCACAGCAGCGCGCCCATCATGCCCCAGCCGGAGGGGTCTCCGGCCAGCGCAAGGGCAAGGCACAAGGCCAGAAAACCCGGATAGGTTTCGCGGAAATTGGCGCTTGCCCGTTCCGCGCGCCCGGCCAGAATGCCGGTTGGCTTTCGCCCTCCGTCCCGCGGCCCGGCATTCCACTTGGCGCCGAGTTCGCGCGTGGCGGTAAAACCTTGCGTCATGACGTGGACAAGAAGCAGGACAACGCTCCACGCGGCAAGCGTGGCAAAACCGGCTGCTGTCGCGGGGAGCGTATCCATATCAATCCATCCTTAGAGGTCGAGAACCAGACGTTCCGGATCTTCGAGGCTTTCCTTGACGCGCACGAGGAACGTCACGGCTTCCTTGCCGTCCACGATGCGGTGGTCGTAGGAGAGCGCAAGATACATCATCGGACGGATGACGATCTGGCCGCCGACGACGACCGGGCGATCCTGGATCTTGTGCATGCCGAGAATGCCCGACTGCGGCGCATTCAGGATAGGCGAAGACATCAGCGAACCGTAGACGCCACCATTGGTGATGGTGAAGGTGCCACCCTGCATGTCGGCCATGGACAGCGAACCATCGCGAGCCGCCTTGGCGAGACGGGCCAGTTCCTTCTCGATTTCGGCAATCGACATCTGGTCGGCATCGCGGATGACCGGAACGACGAGACCCTTGTCGGTGCCAACAGCCATGCCGACGTGGCAGAAGTTCTTGTAGACGAGGTCCGTGCCGTCGATTTCAGCGTTGACCGCCGGCAGTTCCTTGAGCGCGTGGGTCACGGCCTTGGTGAAGAAGCCCATGAAGCCGAGCTTCACGCCATGCTTCTTTTCGAAGAGATCCTTGTACTTGGCGCGCAGGTCCATGACCGGCTTCATGTCCACCTCGTTATAGGTGGTGAGCATGGCGGCGGTGTTCTGGGCATCCTTGAGGCGCTTGGCGATCGTCTGACGCAGGCGCGTCATCTTCACGCGCTCTTCGCGGGAAGCGTCGTCGGCAGCGACAGGCGCGCGAACCGTGGCGGCCGGAGCCGGAGCAGCAGCGGCGACCGGGCCCTTGGCAATGGCAGCGAGGACATCACCCTTCAGCACCTGGCCGCGCTTGCCGGAACCATCGACGTCAGCCGTCGAAAGGCCGGCATCGGCGGCAACCTTCGCGGCAGCCGGCGACGGCGGAACGGCAGCGACAGCCGGTGCGGCGGCAGCAACCGGAGCAGGAGCGGCGGGAGCAGCGGCGGCAGCCGGTGCGGCAACAGCGCCAGCTGCGCCTTCGGCGATCTGGCCGAGAAGAGCGGCGAGGCCAACAGTTTCGCCGGCAGCAGCGACGATTTCGGTGAGAACGCCGGAAGCAGGTGCCGGCACTTCAACGGTCACCTTGTCGGTTTCGAGTTCGACGATCGGTTCGTCAGCCTTGACGACATCGCCAACCTTCTTGAACCAGGTGCCGACGGTAGCTTCGCTGACGGATTCGCCCAGCGTGGGAACGCGGATTTCGGTAGCCATGATTTAATTCCGTTTCATCAGATCGTGTTTCGGTCGTGGGGTCGCAGTCTGGGGAGCGATCAGCCCCCCAGAGCGTCCTCGAGGAAGGCGGCGAGCTGCGCCAGATGCTTGGACATGAGACCGGTTGCCGGCGAAGCGGCAGCCGGACGGCCCGTGTAACGGACCTTCTGGTACTTGGCATCGATATGCGCCAGCACCCATTCCAGATACGGATCGATGAACGACCACGCACCCATGTTCTTCGGCTCTTCCTGGCACCAGACCATTTCCGCATTGCGGAAACGCGACAGGATGTTGATCAGAGCCTTGGCCGGGAACGGGTAAAGCTGTTCGACGCGCAGCAGGTAGACATCGTCGATACCGCGCTTTTCACGCTCTTCCAGAAGGTCATAGTAGACCTTGCCCGTGCACATCACGACGCGACGGATCTTCGCGTCCTTGACGAGCTTGATCGGGCCGTCCTTCTGGAATTCGGCATCGTCCCACAGCAGGCGGTGGAAGTTGCTCTCGCCTGCGAGATCGGCAAGGCTGGACACCGCACGCTTGTGACGCAGCAGGGACTTCGGCGTCATCAGGATCAGCGGCTTGCGGAAGTCGCGGCGAACCTGGCGGCGCAGGATGTGGAAGTAGTTGGCCGGCGTCGTGCAGTTGGCAACCTGCATGTTATCTTCGGCGCAGAGCTGGAGGAAGCGTTCCAGACGGGCCGAGGAGTGTTCCGGACCCTGACCTTCATAACCATGCGGCAGAAGGCAGACGAGACCGGACATACGCAGCCACTTGCGTTCGCCAGACGAGATGAACTGGTCGAACACGACCTGCGCACCGTTGGCGAAGTCGCCGAACTGGGCTTCCCACATGGTCAGCGCATTCGGGCGGGCCAGCGAGTAACCGTATTCGAAACCGAGCACGGCTTCTTCGGAGAGCATCGAGTTGATGACCTCGTACTTGGCCTGACCGGCGGCGAGGTTGGACAACGGCACGTAGCGGGCTTCGGAGTTCTGATCGTAGAGAACCGAATGACGCTGCGAGAAGGTGCCGCGTTCGCAATCCTGACCGGACAGGCGAACCTTGTGGCCTTCCGTGACGAGCGTGCCGAACGCCATGGCTTCCGCCATCGCCCAGTCGAGGCCTTCGCCGGTCTCGATCATTTGCGCCCGGCCATCCATAAAGCGGCGGATCGTCTTGTGAGCCTCGAAGCCTTCCGGAATCTCGGACAGCTTGCGGCCGATTTCCTTCAGCGTCTTCATCGGCACGGCAGTCTTGCCGCGACGGCTTTCATCGGACGTGTCGGCAGCGCGCAGGCCAGACCATTCGCCGTCCAGCCAGTCGGCCTTGTTCGGCTTGTAGGCCTGACCGGCTTCGAACTCGGCTTCGAGATGGTTACGCCATTCGGCCTTCATCGCGTCGAAATCGGCCTGGGTGATGACGCCTTCGGCGATCAGGCGCTCGGAATAGATGGTCGAAACCGTCTTGTGCGCGCGGATGACCTTGTACATCTTCGGCTGCGTGAAGCTCGGCTCATCGCCTTCGTTATGACCGAAGCGACGGTAGCAGAACATGTCAACCACGACCGGCTTGTGGAACTTCATGCGGAATTCGGTCGCAACCTTGGCCGCGAACACAACCGCTTCAGGATCGTCGCCGTTAACGTGGAAGATCGGCGCCTCGATCATCTTCGCGACGTCGGACGGATAGGGCGACGACCGCGAATAGGCCGGGTTCGTGGTGAAGCCGATCTGGTTGTTGATGATGACATGCATCGTTCCGGCAACGCGATGACCGCGAAGGCCGGAAAGGCCGAGAATTTCCGCGATCACGCCCTGCCCTGCGAACGCCGCATCGCCGTGCAGCAGCAACGGCAGAACCTTGGAGCGCTCCTTGAGGGTGACGATATCGCCATCCCAGTTCTTGGCACGCAAATCCTGCTTGGCGCGGGCCTTGCCCATCACCACCGGATCGACGATTTCGAGATGCGACGGGTTGGCGACAAGCGAAAGATGCACATCATTACCATCGAACGTGCGGTCGGACGATGCACCGAGGTGGTACTTCACGTCGCCGGAACCTTCGACTTCATCCGGCTTGAACGAGCCGCCCTTGAACTCGTGGAACACGGCGCGGTGCGGCTTGCCCATCACGTTCGTCAGAACGTTCAGACGACCGCGGTGCGCCATGCCGAGAACGATCTCTTCGAGACCTTCCTGACCGCCGCGCTTGATGATCTGTTCGAGCGCCGGGATAAGCGATTCACCGCCATCGAGACCGAAGCGCTTGGTGCCCTTGAACTTGACGTCCAGGAACTGCTCGTAGCCTTCGGCTTCGATCAGCTTGGCAAGAATGGCCTTCTTGCCTTCCTTGGTGAAGGCGACGCCCTTGTCCGGACCCTCGATGCGCTCCTGAATCCAGGACTTCTCTTCCGGGTTGGAAATGTGCATGAACTCGACGCCGAGCGTGGAGCAGTAGGTCCGCTTCAGAATGTCGAGCATCTGCGGGATCGTCGCGTATTCGAGGCCCAGCACGTTGTCGATGAAGATCTTGCGTCCGTAATCGGCTTCGGTGAAGCCGTAGGCAGCCGGCGAAAGCTCGTTGAAGTCTTCGACCGGAGCAGCAATGCCGAGCGGATCGAGCTGCGCGTGCAGGTGGCCGCGCATGCGATAGGCGCGGATCATCATGATGGCGCGAACGCTGTCACGGGTCGCCTGCAGCACTTCGGCTTCCGAAATGCCCTTGCCGGCTTCCTCGGCCTTGGCCTTCACCTTCTTCTCGACAGCCTTTTCGACCGTCGCCCAGTTGCCATCGAGAGCGGAGACGAGATCGCCGCTTTCAGCCAGCGGCCAGTTGCCCCGGCGCCAGGAGGCGCCCTTGGCGGCCTTCTTCACGTCTTCGGGATTGTCCTCGAGCGCCTTGAAGAACGTCTGCCATTCGGGGTTCACCGAAGACGGATCTTCCTGATAGCGCGCGTAGAGCTGTTCGATGTAGACAGCGTTGGCACCATCGAGGAAGGACGTTAATTGAAATTGTTCGTTGGTTTCTTGCCTTGCCATGATGAATCGCTGGCGTGACCGCCGGCCTCCTGATTCTTGAGCCGGGTCCCGTGCGACCGGCTTTCCGCATTTGGCTGCCGGTCCCTTGAGAGGAACGGCGCCTGCATGTTTTTATTCCCGCATGCGTGCAAGGCAGGCCCCGCCGGAGCCTGCCCTCTTCTTCAAACTGTCTTGCGGTCTCAGCCCTTGAGGACTTCGACCAGCGTCTTTCCAAGACGCGCCGGCGACGGCGACACGCGAATGCCTGCCGACTCCATCGCCGCGATCTTGTCTTCGGCCCCGCCCTTGCCGCCGGAAATGACGGCGCCGGCATGGCCCATGGTACGGCCCGGAGGCGCCGTGCGGCCGGCGATGAAGCCAACCATCGGCTTCTTGCGACCGCGCTTGGCCTCGTCCTTGAGGAACTGAGCCGCTTCTTCTTCGGCCGAACCACCGATTTCACCGATCATGATGATCGATTCCGTCTGATCGTCGGCCAGGAACATCTCAAGCACGTCGATGAACTCCGTGCCCTTGACCGGGTCACCGCCGATGCCGACAGCCGTGGTCTGGCCAAGGCCTTCCTGCGAGGTCTGGAACACGGCCTCATAGGTGAGCGTGCCAGAGCGCGACAGGACGCCGACGGAACCCTTCTTGAAGATGTTGCCCGGCATGATGCCGATCTTGCATTCACCCGGCGTCAGAAGACCCGGGCAGTTCGGGCCGATCAGGCGCGAGGCCGACTTTTCGAGCCGGGCCTTGACCTTCACCATGTCGGCAACCGGAATCCCTTCCGTGATGCAGACGATGAGCGGAACTTCGGCATCGATAGCCTCGACGATCGCGGCGGCCGCAAACTTCGGCGGCACATAGATCACCGAAGCATCGGCGCCGGTCTTTTCGCGCGCAGCGGCCACCGTATCGAAAATCGGCAGTTCCATGCCGCTGTCGACAATACCCGCATCCCACTTCGTGCCGCCCTTGCCGGGCGTTACGCCGCCAACCATGTTGGTGCCGTAAAGAATGGCCTGCTGTGTGTGGAAGGTGCCGTTCTTGCCGGTAATGCCCTGGCAGATGACCTTCGTATCTTTGTTGATCAGGATCGACATCGTCTCAGCTTCCCTTCACGGCGGCAACGATCTTCTGGGCAGCATCATCGAGGTTGTCGGCCGGAATGACGTTCAGGCCGCTTTCGCTGATGATTTTCTTGCCCAGTTCGACGTTGGTGCCTTCGAGGCGCACGACGAGCGGAACCTTGAGGCCCACTTCCGTGACGGCTGCCAGCACGCCTTCGGCGATGACATCACATTTCATGATGCCGCCGAAGATGTTGACGAGGATACCCTTCACAGCCGGATCGGCGGTGATGATCTTGAAGGCCGCAGTGACCTTCTCCTTGGATGCGCCGCCACCGACATCGAGGAAGTTTGCGGGTTCCGCACCGTAGAGCTTGATGATGTCCATCGTCGCCATGGCAAGACCTGCGCCGTTCACCATGCAGCCGATGTTGCCGTCGAGGGCGACATAGGCGAGATCGTATTTCGACGCCTCGATTTCCTTGTCGTCTTCTTCGGTCAGGTCGCGCAGCTCGAGCAATTCCGGATGACGGAACATGGCGTTGCCATCGATCGAGAGCTTGGCGTCGAGAACGCGGATATTGCCGTCCGTCAGCACGACGAGCGGATTGATTTCGAGCAGGCTCATGTCCTTCTCGATAAAGGCCTTGTAAAGCAGCGGGAACAGCATGGATGCCTGCCCGCGGGCAACGCCTTCCAGTTCCAGCGCATCGGAAAGCTTTGCGGAATCCTCCGCCGTCACACCCGTATCCGGGTCGATAGCAACGGTGATGATCTTTTCCGGCGTTTCCTCAGCCACCGCTTCAATGTCCATGCCGCCTTCGGTCGAAACGACGAAGGCGGCACGGCCGACAGAGCGATCCACCAGAATGGAAAGGTACAATTCACGAGCGATGCTGGCACCGTCCTCGATATAAAGACGGTTGACCTGTTTGCCGGCAGGGCCGGTCTGCTTGGTCACGAGCGTGTTGCCGAGCATTTCCTTCGCATTGGTGACGACCTCCTCAATGGTCTTCACAACGCGCACGCCGCCCTTCGCGTCAGGAGCAAGTTCCTTGAACTTGCCCTTGCCGCGACCGCCGGCATGGATCTGGCTCTTCACCACATAAACGGGGCCCGGAAGCTGCCTCGCAGCAGCGTCCGCTTCTTCAGCCGTGAAGATGGCCACACCCGCCGCGACGGGTGCACCATAACTCTTCAACAGGGCCTTGGCCTGATACTCATGAATGTTCACGAACCACTCCTCCTTGGTTGCTACTTATCCGGCTTACTTGAGCGACGGCTGGATGGCCGCGCAGGCGTCGCAGAGACCCTTCACGGCACCAACAGACTTCTCAAAACCGGCCTTGTCGGTTTCATCGAGGGTGATCTCGACGATCCGCTCTACGCCGCCGGCACCGATAACGGTCGGAACGCCAACGTACATATCCTTCACGCCGTACTGGCCATCCAGATAGGCGGCGCAAGGCAGAACGCGCTTCTTGTCCTTCAGGTAGGACTCAGCCATTTCGATGGCCGAAGCGGCCGGAGCATAGAAAGCCGAACCGGTCTTCAGCAGGCCAACGATCTCGGCGCCGCCGTTACGGGTGCGGTCGATGATCTGGTCGAGCTTCTCCTGCGAGGTCCAGCCCATCTTGACGAGGTCGGGAAGCGGAATGCCGGCAACCGTCGAATAACGGGCGAGCGGGACCATGGTGTCGCCGTGGCCACCGAGCACAAAAGCGGTGACGTCCTGAACGGACACATTGAATTCTTCGGCCAGGAAAAGGCGGAAACGGGCGCTGTCGAGAACGCCGGCCATGCCGACGACCTTGTTGGCCGGAAGGCCGGAGAACTTCTGGAGAGCCCAGACCATGGCGTCGAGCGGGTTGGTGATGCAGATCACGAACGCGTTCGGAGCGTACTTGGCGATACCGGCGCCAACCTGTTCCATGACCTTGAGGTTGATGCCCAGAAGGTCATCGCGGCTCATGCCCGGCTTGCGCGGCACGCCGGCGGTGACGATGCAGACATCGGCACCTTCGATGGCAGCGTAATCGGAAGAACCCGTGAACTTGGCATTGAAGCCATCGACCGGCGAAGACTGGGCGATATCGAGGCCCTTGCCCTGCGGCACGCCGTCGTTGATGTCGAACAGGACGACGTCGCCCAGTTCCTTCAGACCGGCCAGGTGTGCCAGCGTGCCGCCGATCATACCCGAGCCAATGAGTGCAATTTTATTACGCGCCATCGAAGCGTCTCCTCTCGAAAGAACCCGAAAACGGGTTTTGATGCCAAGCATTCTCGGCAACGGGCTTAAACTCAACTGCAAAAAATATCAACCGATTCTTTCGGATGAAGCAAATACAACAGCTTAATGTCATAAATTCTTACGTAAACGTAAGAATTATTTCATGAATGAGGATTAATTTCCGCGTTTCTCGCGGTGGAGTTCGAGATAATCCGCACTCCGCATCTCGAAAAGACGGGACACGGTTCTGTCGAACTCGAAGCCTTCCGTACCGCGTCGCTCGGTCAGAAGGTCTTCCGGCATCGCCTCTGCCGAGGCAATGAGGCGGACCTGACTGTCGTAAAGCGTGTCGATCAGAATGATGAAGCGCTTCGTTTCATTTCGCTTTTCCGGCCCCATTCGCGGGATGTCTTCCAGAAACACCGTATCGAACCGGTGCGCGATGGCGAGGTAATCGGATGCGCCAAGCGGCACTTCGCAAAGAGACCCAAAAGTAAAGCGTCCGGCCTTGCCACAGGCGAGCGGCACATCGATATGCCGGCCCTTCATCTGGATCTGCATCGGCTCGGCATCGTCGCCGCCGGTCACGCGGCTCCACGCCGCGTCCATGGCCGCCTCCGCCTTGGGGCCGAGCGGTGTGATATAAACCGGCAGGCTATCGAGCTTTTCCATGCGGTAATCCGTCGGCGAGTCGAGGCTCGTCACCTCAACATTCTGCTTCAGGAGACCAATGAACGGCAGGAAAAGACCCCGGTTGAGCCCATTATAGTAAAGGTTATCCGGGACGACGTTGGAGGTCGCGACGAGAACGCAGCCATGGGCGAACAGTTCGGTGAAGAGCCGCGACAGGATCATCGCGTCGGCAATATCCGTAACCGTAAATTCGTCGAAGCACAGAAGTTCCGCTTCCTCGCGGATGGACGCCGCTACCGGCGGCACGGGATCGGCCTGACGCGTCTCTCCTGCCTTGAACTTTTGCCGGTGGGCGTGGATGCGCGCATGCACATCCGCCATGAACTCATGGAAATGGGCCCGCCGCTTGGCCTCGACCGGCGCAAGCTTGAAGAACATGTCCATCAGCATCGTCTTGCCGCGACCGACGCTGCCATACACGTAAAGCCCCTGAACGGGTTCCGCCTTGCGGCCCTTGCCGAACAGCCAGCCGAGTGCGCCCCGCTTCGGAGAGGGTTGGCGCGTGGCGAGATCGGTGAGAATACGGTCGAGGTGGCCGGCGACGGCAAACTGCGCATCGTCCGCCTGAAGACTGCCGGATTCCGTCAGTGCCCGAAGTTGCTCACTGACGCCCAGCGGCGCATCCTGTCTCGATAGCATCGTGAATGATCCGGCCAGAGAGACCGCAGACACGGCCTCGTTTTTTCTCTTTTGCGCGCCTCGCCCGCAGGGGCGATCAACCCGCCAAACTGTCATTTGCAGCACATCGGCAGCAGAGCACCAAGCGCCCTGCCAGCCTTGTCGGCATCAACGGCTCAGGCTGACCGTCTGACCGTCGCTGGTAGAGCCTTCATAACGACTGTCTGCGGTCTTGTAGAGCGTGCCGATGACATTGCCGTTGCGGTCCTTGAGGCTGACCTGACGGCCCGAAACTTCCCAGGACCCCATCGTGCTCAACGTGCCGGAGCATCCGCGCGTTCCTCCGCGCGAACCGCTGCCGAGATTGGTCAGCGTCAGGAACATGTCGCAGTTCGAACCACCGTTCGAAACACGCCAGCTCCCGACCATGCCTTCTTTCTTCACGTCCTGCGCGGCGGCGGGTGGAACTGCTGAAGCCGCACCCGGCGTCAAGGCCGCCGTTTGCGGTGCATTCGGGAACTGGCCCGGCTGGGGCGGCATCTGTGGCGAAGCCGGCGGCGGCAGGGCACCTGACTGAACACCGCCCACGGGCTGCGCCTGAAGCGGAGCCAGAGATGAGGAAGAGTCGCCAAAGCCCTCTGTCGTGCGCTGACATCCGGCAAGAGAAAGACCAATTGCGGCGATTGTCGCAACATATCTCAACTGCATTCTCGAACTCCCGTTGACCTGTCATCTCGAACACGCCCTGCAGCGCATCGAACCGCCTTGAGGACAATACTGCCCTATCCGCGAAACATGGCGGAATTATCCTAATAAATAGCGGGCGATCAAGGTCGCCCTTCCCGCGATCGTCGCATTTTGGAACGAAAGACGTAATTCATGACCATTCGCTGTGATTGCGGCACATCAAAAAGCCGCCGGTCTTGCAACCGGCGGCTTTCATTCCCTGAAAATGTCGCTCGGACAACCGCGATCAGACGCGGCGCTCGACCATCATCTTCTTGATTTCGGCAATCGCCTTGGCCGGGTTCAGACCCTTCGGGCAGGCCTGCGCACAGTTCATGATCGTGTGGCAGCGGTACAGACGGAAGGGGTCTTCCAGATTGTCCAGACGTTCGCCCTTGGCTTCGTCACGGCTGTCGATCAGCCAGCGATAGGCCTGCAGCAGAACCGCCGGACCGAGGTAACGATCACCGTTCCACCAGTAGCTCGGGCAGGACGTCGAACAGCAGGCGCAGAGAATGCACTCGTAAAGACCATCCAGCTTGAGACGGTCTTCGTGGCTCTGCTTCCATTCCTTCGCCGGCGGCGGGGAAACGGTCTTGAGCCATGGTTCGATCGAACGGTGCTGCGCGTAGAACTGCGTCAGGTCCGGAATGAGGTCCTTCACCACCGGCATATGCGGCAGCGGATAGACCTTCACCGTACCACTCACCTCATCCATGCCCTTGGTGCAGGCCAGCGTGTTGGTGCCGTCGATGTTCATGGCGCAGGAGCCGCAAATGCCTTCGCGGCAGGAGCGGCGCAGCGTCAGCGTCGGGTCGATCTTGTTCTTGATGTAGAGCAGAGCATCGAGCACCATCGGGCCGCAATCATCGAGATCGACGTAATAAGTGTCGATCCGCGGATTCTGGCCGTCATCCGGGTTCCAGCGATAGATGCGGTATTCGCGCACATTCTTGGCGCCGGCCGGCTTTGGCCAGATCTTGCCTTCCTTGACTTGAGAATCCTTCGGGAGAGCGAGTTCAACCATATCGATATCTCCTCAAATCAATAGACGCGGGCCTTCGGCGCGATCTTCTTGAGATCGATACCGTCGGCGATGAGGTCGGTGTGGACCGGGCGATAGTCGAGCTTGACGTCACCGGCTTCAGAGACCCAGGCCAGCGTGTGCTTGCGCCAGTTCTCGTCGTCGCGGCCGCCGAGCGGACCATCCTTGTAGTCCTCGCGGGCGTGAGCGCCACGGCTTTCCTTGCGCGCTTCCGCACCGAACACCGTGGTGATGGCGTTCGGCATCAGGTTGTAAAGTTCCAGCGTTTCGACAAGGTCGGAGTTCCAGACCATGGAGCGGTCCGTGACCTTGACGTCCGGCATTTCCTTCCAGATGGCCGAGAGGCGGCGGCAGCCGCTTTCCAGCGCTTCCTGCGTGCGGAACACGGCAGCATCTTCCTGCATGGCGCGCTGCATCTTGTCGCGCAGCACGGCGGTCGGCGTCGAGCCCTTGGCGTAACGCAGGCCGTCGAAGCGGGCCATGATCTTGTCGCAGGCATCCGTGTTGAGCGCCGGGATCGGCTCGGACTTGTCGATGATCTGGCCGGCGCGGATGGCGGCGGCGCGACCGAAGACCACGAGGTCGATCAGCGAGTTGGAGCCGAGACGGTTCGCGCCGTGCACCGAGGCGCAACCGGCTTCGCCGACGGCCATCAGGCCGGGTGCGACGCGTTCCGGGTTGGAGGCGTCGGCGTTCAGCACTTCACCCCAATAGTTGGTCGGAATGCCACCCATGTTGTAGTGAACGGTCGGCAGAACCGGGATCGGCTCGCGGGTCACGTCGACACCGGCAAAAATCTTGGCGCTTTCCGAAATGCCCGGCAGACGCTCGTGAAGAACGGCCGGATCAAGGTGGTCGAGGTGCAGGAAGATGTGATCCTTGTTCTTGCCGACGCCGCGGCCTTCACGGATTTCCATCGTCATGCAGCGCGAGACCACGTCACGCGAGGCGAGGTCCTTGGCCGACGGTGCGTAGCGTTCCATGAAACGCTCGCCTTCGGAGTTGACGAGATAGCCGCCTTCACCGCGTGCACCTTCGGTGATGAGACAGCCAGCGCCGTAGATGCCCGTCGGGTGGAACTGGACGAATTCCATGTCCTGCAGCGGCAGGCCGGCGCGCGAGATCATGCCGCCGCCGTCACCCGTGCAGGTGTGGGCAGAGGTGGCCGAGAAGTAGGCGCGACCGTAACCGCCGGTGGCCAGAACGACCATCTTGGCGGTGAAACGGTGGATCGTGCCGTCTTCCAGGCACCAGGCCACGACGCCGGTGCAACGACCGTCATCGGACATGATCAGATCGAGCGCGAAATACTCGATGAAGAATTCGGCGTTGTTACGCAGCGACTGGCCATAAAGCGTGTGCAGGATGGCGTGGCCGGTACGGTCGGCGGCGGCGCAGGTGCGCTGCACCGGCGGGCCTTCGCCATAATTCTGCATGTGACCGCCGAACGGACGCTGGTAGATCTTGCCTTCCTCATTACGCGAGAAGGGCACGCCGTAGTGTTCCAACTCATAGACAGCCTTCGGGGCTTCCATGGCGAGATACTGCATGGCGTCGACGTCGCCGAGCCAGTCGGAACCCTTCACGGTATCGTAAAGGTGCCACTGCCAGCAATCGGGCGTCATGTTGGTGAGCGAAGCGGCGATACCGCCCTGCGCCGCAACGGTGTGCGAGCGGGTCGGGAAAACCTTGGTGATGCAGGCGGTCTTGAAGCCCTGCTCTGCCATGCCGAGCGTGGCGCGCAGACCAGCGCCGCCGGCGCCCACGACCACGACATCATAGGAATGATCGACGTAGGTGTAGGCCTTGCCATTCTGGGCGGGTGAAACAACGGGTGCCATGATGGATTATCCTGCGAATGCGATCTTCAGAATGGCGAAGAGACAGAGACCCGCCACGAAAATCGAGAAAAACGTGTTCAGCATCAGAAGGACGACCTTGCGCCATTCAACGTGGATATAGTCCTCGATGATGACCTGCATGCCGAGCTTCATGTGAATGATGCCCGAGATCACGACAAGACCCATCGTAACGGCCACGAACGGGTTCGCAAGCGCCGCCAGAACCTCCGCATGCGGAGCGCCGCCATACTTCAGCAGGAAGATGACGAAGAAAATCAGAAGCGGCACATTGGCGGCCGCCGTCACGCGCTGGCGCCAGAAATGTTCGGTGCCATCCTTGGCGGAGCCCAGTCCGCGAACCTTACCCAGAGGGGTACGCATATCGCTCATGTTGGATCTCCTCACCAGACAATGTAGCCGATGATCCAGATGAGGACCGTCAGACAGATCGAAGCGACAAAGGTGGCCTTGGCAAGCTTGGTGGAAAAGTGCTTTTCAAAACCATAGCCGGCATCCCACATGAAGTGACGCAGACCGCCGAGCATGTGGTGGACGAGCGCCCAGGTGTAGCCAAACAGGATCAGCTTGCCGATAATGGTGCCCATGGCCCACTGGACCCAGGCGTAATAGGCATCGCCCGACGCGGCGGCGATCAGCCACCAGGCCACGAGCAGCGTACCGAAATAAAGCGCGCCACCGGTAATACGGTGCACGATCGACGAAAACATCGTCGGAATCATTTTGTAAATTTGAAGATGCGGCGACAGAGGCCGATTATTTGTCACATTCGCCATCAGAACCTCGCGGCGTTAAAGTGCGCTTCGATTTTCGGGGCATCCCTCCCGGCGATACATCCCCGGTTTTACCATGTATCGCGTCAGTCCGGACCTTTAGAACAACAAAGGACGCCTCGACAAGCACTATGTTTTCGCCGTCAGGAATTTAATCGATTGGTTCGCCCAATGGCCTAGGGACGGAAGACCCGCCGGACTGGCGCAAAAACGAATCACCTGTGCAGAAAAATCGAGATGCCCTTCCCCTCGCCCTCATCTGCAACATATGCGAGGTTAGCAATTCGTTAAAGTCCTGGAACAAACGTTTGGGAGGAAAAGCCATGCCTCACCGCTACAGCACTGTCGCAGCCCTCATTGGCCTTGTCGCCTTCGCCGGTACAGCACAGGCCGGCGAACATTTCGTTCAGAGCGGCTGGTCCGGGGAAAACCTGCCATCCATGACTCGCTGGGGCGACACCTATGCCGGCTCGGTGGCCGCCGTCAGCTTTCGCCACGGCACCTATTTCGCCATCGACCGGAATGCACGCCCGGATTTCGCACCGCCGGAAAAGCGGCAAGCAGCCCGCATCATCGATACACGCACAGCGCATTGCAGCTACGAGGCCGGTGTCTGCGTCATCCGCCCGTAAGCCTTCAGGTGAAGCGCCACACTGTCGTGCGCTTCACTTCGCTGTCCTCGAGTGCGCGGGTCACCGGCACCTGATAGGTCGCGACCGACTGAAGCCGCGCCTTCGGCAGATAGGACCGACCGGGATCACCGGCCAGCACTGTCGCGCCGCGGTCGCACAAGGCCGTAAACCACGGGACGAGCGCATCGGCAAAGTCCTTGTCGTAGAAGACGTCACCGGCAAGGATCACGTCCCAGCCCTCGTCGCGGCCAATCAGATCGTCACCACAAAAGCCGAGTGTCACGCCGTTCACTTCAGCGTTCAGCCCAACCGCCGCTTCGGCAAAGGGGTCGATATCGGCAGCGACAACTTCCACGGCACCCGCCTTCATTGCCGCAATGCCGACAATGCCGGAGCCGGACGCAAAATCGAGGACCCGCTTGCTTTCCACCACGCGTGGATGGTCAAACACGAAACGGGCAAGTCCCTGCCCTCCGGCCCAGGCAAAGGCCCAGAACGGCGGCGGCAGGCCGATTTCCTGTAGCTCTTCCTCGGTCTTCTGCCAGAGATCATGGGCTTCTGACGCCAGATGCAGCGAAATCTCCGGCACATGCGGCGGCTGCGCCAGACCCGTATTCTCCAGAATGAAGGCGCGCTTGTCGATCAACGGCGTCCTCCCAGCCAGCGGATGATGAACATGACGAAGGCCGTTGCCAGCCCCACGAAACCGAGCGCGAACCAGAAGCCGCCCGCCGTTTCGGCAAAGGGCAGATCTTTGGTGTTCATACCGAAAAGACCGGTGACGAGCGTGCCCGGCAGGAAGACCGCCGAAAGAACCGACAGAATAAAGAGTTGCCGGTTGGTTTCGGCACTCGCCAGCGCCTCGATTTCTTCGCGAATGAGCCGGGCACGCGCCTGAAGATCGCGCACCTCATTGTCGAGCCCATCGAGCGAGGCCACCAGCCGCGACGCTTCACCGATGGCGGAAACGGCCGGCGACGCGGGGTTTTCGGTCGCGAGCATCCCGAGACGGCGCATCAGGGAACGCATCGGCGCGACCTCCCGGTGAAGGCGCAGAAGCGTCCGGCGCATCCGCGCGACATTGTGATGACCGGCATCGCTGAGGCCCGCGATCACCGCATCTTCCAGATCGTCGAACCGGTCGGCAAAGGTTTCGATATGGTCGGATGCGGCATCGATGAAGGCATCGCCCAGCGCACCGACCAGCGCGCCCGGCGTTTCAATTCGCCGACCGGATACGACCGCCCGGCGAACCCGTTCCACACACATCAGCGGATGGCGGCGCACGGAGACCACCAGCCGATCACCGAGCGCCAGCCGCAACCGGGCCGGCTCGAATCCCACGGCGCCATCAAACTCGGTCTGGAAATCAGAAAGGATCAGGCCGACGGCCTGCGCATCACCCACCGCAAGGTGACGGTCTTCATCGTCCAGCAACAGGGTCCGGACGGCAGGCGACAGCCCCGCATGACGCCCGACAAAGGTCTGCGTGCGCATGTCCGCAAGGTTGAAATGCAGCCACAACCAACCCTCCCCGGCACCTTGTTCCAGCGTCGAGGCATCGCAATTCGAAAGGGTGCGCCCCACCCCGTCCCGGTCGAAGGCGATGGCAAAGACGAGGCCGCCGAGCCAGGCCTGCGCCCCATCTGCTGCAACATTCAATGCCTGCGAGACCGCCATGAAAGCCTCCGGGGCTGGCGAAAGGGAACAGGAAATGCGGGCGCGTCAGTCCGGCGAACGGGGAGGATTGTCCAGCCCACCCATGCGGCAGACCTCGAAATACTCCTCTTCCGTCACAGGCTGCACGGAAAGCCGCATCGAGGTGACCAGCGCCATATTGGCCAGCGAAGGCGTCGCCTTCACCGTTTTCAGCGTCACCGGCTTCGGCACGTCGCAAACCGCGCGAATATGGACGCAGTCCCAGCGGGCATCGCCCTCCGCCGTCGAATCCGGATGCGACAGGGCGCAGACCTCGACGATACCGACCACCTCAAGCCCTTCGTTCGAGTGGTAGAAGAAACCCTTGTCGCCGATCTTCATGGTCCGCATGTTGTTGCGGGCCAGATAGTTGCGCACGCCGGTCCATTCCTCACCAACCTCGCCCTTGGCTTTCTGCTGCTCCCACGACCACTTGAAGGGCTCGGATTTGAAAAGCCAGTAATTCGCCATGATCAAGCCTCGGGGTTCACGAAGACCCAGTTCCACGGGCGCACGGTCACATCGGAAAACAGGCCTGCACCGGCATAGGGATCCTGTGCGGCAAGCGCCGTTGCGGATTCGAGATTTTCGGCCTTCAGGATGAGCATGGAGCCAACCGGCTTGCCATCATCGCCCAGAAACGGGCCGGCACCCTTGAGCGTGCCTTCGGCTTCCAGACCCTTCAGCCATTCGACATGGGGCGGACGGGTGGCCATGCGCAGATCGAGATGGCCGGGCTTGTCATTGCACAGGACGACGAACAGCATTTGCAAACTCCTTTAGCGGTGTCTTTCGGTGGTGATCGGGCGCGACATCAGCGCCTCGATGGCAGAGGGAATATCAAGCGCGCCATCGATGATGGCGGCGACAGCGTCGGTAATCGGCATGCTGACGCCGCGCCCCTCCGCGAGCCTCGCCGCGACGGCAGCCGCAAAGGCGCCCTCGACCAGACCGCCGCGCGAAAAATCCATCGGCTCGCCATGACCCAGCGAAATCCCGAAACGCAGGTTGCGCGACTGGTGGCTGGTGCCGGTCAGAACAAGATCGCCAAGGCCGGAAAGCCCCATGACCGTATCCGCCGCCCCGCCCATGGCCGCCACGAAGCGGCCCATTTCGGCCAGACCGCGCGCAATCAGCGCCGCGCGGGCGGATTCGCCAAGCCCCGCCCCCTCGACAATGCCGCAGGCAATCGCCAGCACGTTCTTCAACGCGCCGCCAAGCTGCACGCCGACCCGGTCGGTCGAGGCATAAAGCCGGAAGGTCGGGCCGGAGAGAAGGCGCGCAAGACCAGTCGCCTGTTCCAGATCCGCCGCTGCCAGCGCCATGGCCGTGGGCAGGCCCTTGGCAATATCGGCAGCAAAGCCCGGACCGGAAAGAACCGCGACGGGATGATGCGGCAACTCCGCTTCCAGAACCTCGGTCAGCAGTCGCGAGGATGCCCGGTCGATGCCCTTGGCACAGGTGACGACCACCGCGCCCGCCGCCAGATGGGGGCCATAGGTGCGGGCCGCTTCGGCCTGGGCCTGCGAGGGCATAACGAAAAGAACCGTTGCCGCCGCTTTCAGAACGGTGGGATCGGCCGAGAAGGACAGCGTTTCCGGCAGGTCGATGCCCGGCAGCGCCTCCTCGTGAACGCGAAGCGTCGCAAGCGTTTCCATCGTGGCCGCATCACGCCCGAGCAGCGTCACCTCGGCCTTGCCGGTGGAGGCAATGACGGCGGCCAACGCCGTGCCGAACGCACCGGCGCCGATGACGACGACCCGATCCTCTCCGCTCATGCCTTCGCACCCCGCTTGCCATAGCCGACCAGCGCCTGCGCGCTGGCATCGAGCGGCCAGCGCGAACGTGGCTGCACGTCGAGCGGATCGGCGGGAAGCCCAGCCGCCATACGTTCTAGCCCCGCCCAGGCAATCATCACCGCATTGTCAGTGCAAAGCCGGATAGGCGGCGCGATGAAATCGAAGCGATTCTTCGCACAGAGATCGAGAAGCGTCTGGCGCAGCGCCTTGTTGGCTGCCACACCACCAGCCACGACCAACGCCGGCCGGCCTTCGAACTGCGGAAACTCGTTCCGAAACCGCTGCAGGCCGCGCCCGATGCGTTCATCCAGCGTTCGCGAGACCGCGCGCTGAAAGGAGGCGGCAATGTCGGCCACATCCTGTTCGCTCACCGGCTGCAAGCCTTCGGCAGCCTGACGGACGGCGGTTTTCAGGCCCGAGAAAGAGAAGTCGAGCCGCGCCTCACCCACCATGGGGCGCGGAAAGGCAAACCGCCTGGGATCACCGGCAAGCGCCGCCACCTCCACCGCCGGACCGCCGGGATAAGGAAGGCCGAGCAGCTTGGCGGTCTTGTCGAAGGCTTCGCCCAGCGCATCGTCGATGGTGGTGCCCCAGCGCACGTAATCGCCGACGCCGCGCACCAGCACGAGCTGGGTATGGCCGCCGGACACCAGCAGCATCAGATAGGGAAAGGTCAGGCCGTCCGTCAGCCGCGCCGTCAGCGCATGGCCTTCAAGATGGTTGACGGCGTAAAGCGGCTTGCCGGCAGCACGCGCCATCGCCTTGCCGGTCATCAACCCGACAATCAGCCCGCCGATCAGGCCGGGGCCGGAGGTCGCGGCAATGGCATCGACCCCGGAGAGCGGCAAATCGGCGCGGGCAAGCGCCTCGCGGATCAGCCCGTCCAGCGCATCGACATGGGCGCGGGCGGCGATTTCCGGCACGACACCGCCATAGGGGCTATGTTCATCGAGCTGTGAAAGTACCACATCGCCAAGGATTTCGCCGCGTCCATCGGGATGGCGCAGGACGACAGCGGCCGCCGTTTCGTCGCAGCTTGTTTCGATGCCGAGGATGCGCAAGGGTTCCATCAGGGACACGTCTTCACCGGTTGCGGTTATGCCAAAAGCGGAATACGGAGTTTCCGGTAACAATGGAATGACGCGGATGCAAACAAAACCTTTCCGGATCGGCACACGCGGCAGCCCGCTGGCGCTTGCTCAGGCTCACGAGGCCCGCGCCCGGCTGATGGCGGCCCACAATCTGCCCGAAGCCATGTTCGAGATCGTGGTCCTGTCCACCACCGGCGACCGCATCACGGACCGTGCGCTTTCGGAAATTGGTGGCAAGGGCCTGTTCACGCAGGAACTGGAAGATGGCCTTCTGTCCGGCGATCTGGATTTTGCCGTGCATTCCTCCAAGGACATGCCGACCGTTCTGCCGGAAGGGCTTTATCTCTCTGCCTATCTGCCACGCGAAGATGTGCGCGATGCCTTTATCGGCCGCACCGCTCCGACATTGATGGAACTGCCGCAGGGCACCACCATCGGCTCGTCGTCGCTGCGCCGTCAGGCGCTCATCCGTCGCCTGCGCCCGGACATCACCGTCGTGATCTTCCGCGGTCTGGTCGATACCCGCCTGCGCAAGCTGGCCGAGGGACAGGTGGATGCCACATTGCTGGCCTATGCCGGCCTCAAGCGGCTTGGCCGCGAAGACGTACCGACCGCCCTTCTCGACCCCCGTGATTTTCCGCCGGCCCCTGCACAGGGCGCAATCTGCATCGAAAGCCGCGTGGGGGATACGCGCGCCTCCAATCTGCTCGCGGCGATCAACGACCAGCCGACCTTCGATACCGTCACCTGCGAGCGCGCCTTCCTGGGCGCACTCGATGGTTCCTGCCGTACGCCGATTGCCGGCTATGCCCGCATGGAAGACGGAGCGCTCGTCTTCCATGGCATGATCCTTACGCCTGATGGCCGCAAGGTTCATGAGATCGAACGCACAGGCAGCCCCGCAGATGCCGCCGCCATCGGTCGCGAGGCGGGCGAAACCGTAAAGGCCGCCGCCGGCCCCGGTTTCTTCGAAGGCTGGAGCTGAGGCGCGGGGCGGGATCATGCGCGTTCTCGTCACACGGCCCGAACCGGCGGCGAACGCCACAGCCGAAAAGCTGAGGGCGCGCGGATACCAACCTGTTCTCCTGCCGTTGTCGCGCGCCGTTCATGACCGGGATGCGGCTTCCCGTGCCCTGACTTCGCCCTTCGATGCGCTCGTCGTTACCAGCGCCGAAGTGTTCCGTGTGCGCGCCGATGTGCCGAACACCGTTAAGTCCCTCCGGATCTTCTGTGTCGGTCCGGCAACGGCGGAAGCCGCGCGACATGCCGGCTTTACCGATATCGTGACCGCCGAAGGCACCGGCCTTTCGCTTGCCGCCCGCATTGCGAACGATCCCTCAAAGCCGGCCCTGCTCTATCTGGCCGGAGACCCCCGTTCGCCCGATCTGGAAGCAAGCCTCACCGAAGCCGGCCTCCCACTGACCGTTGCCGTCTGCTACCGCATGGAACCGGTCACCCCAGAGGCCGGGCAGATCGATGCAGCCTTTGCGCCACCGCCGCAGGCCGTGCTGTTCTATTCTCGGGAAAGTGCCCTGCGCTTCTTTCGTCTGCCGGACCTTTCCAACCGCCAGCAGACACTCGTCCGTGCACAATTCCTCTGCATCAGCACCCGCACAGCAAGCGCCGTGCCGCCGGAATATGCCGCCCAAATCGCCATCGCGGCTACGCCCGATGAAACGGCACTGCTTTCGCTCCTGCCTCTCCCTTCGTCGCAAAATTGATCCAGCCCCTTTCCTTCCGAGGGATCACTGACTAGGTTTCCTGAGAAGAGGACATGCACGGTATCTGCCGGGCATGAAACGAAATGTCAGTTGCGAGGGAAGATCATGGGATCGGAAAAACCGCCACGTCGCGCCAAAGCGAAGCAGGAACCGGCCATCATCGACATGGAGGCGACCGATGCCGCAAACGGATCCCCCGCAATCGCGCCGGGTGATGCCATCTCTGAAGCCCTGACGGAACTGCCGGATGCGGTGCCTGTCGAAGCATCTGCCTCGGTGGAGGGTAGCAAGGTGACGGAAGCGAGCGCCGACACCAGCGAATTGCCCACCGCCGATGAGCCGAAAGCGACAGACGACGAAAAGTCCGAGGATATCGGCACGGCCGAAGCCCTCGCCGCCGAGCCGGCATCGGAAACCGGGGCTGAAAAGCCCGCTGCCGCCCCCACCGTCATCGAACGCAAGACGGGGACATCGGTGACCGGCGCCATTGCCGCCGGCATTTTCGGCGGCCTCGTCGCGCTCGCCGGGGCCGGCTCTATGCAATATGCCGGTTATTTGCCCGCGCTCAGTGCCACACCCGCCTCACCGACCCAGCCGTCTGCTGGCACAGCGGCGCTTGAGGCGGAAATTGCAACGCTCAAGAACAGCTTTGCCACTCTCGCCGCAAGGCCCGCCACCGCAACGGCAGATACATCCGCACTGGAAGCCCGCCTCGCCGCACTCGAGGCCGCAGGCCCCGCGACGCCCGCCGCAGCCCCCATCGATCTAGCACCGGTGGAAGCCAGGATCGCCGCACTCGAAGGTCAGTTGACTCAGCTTGAAGGCTCCGTTGCCGGCGCCGACGAAAAGCAGCAATCGATCCAGACCAATCTCATCGACCGGCTGCAAAAGGTCGAAACCGACGTGAACGACACCACCCACCGCAACGCGGTGGCACGGGCCATCGCCGCCTCCGGTCTGAAGGCCGCCATCGATCGCGGCGGTGCCTTCGTCTCCGAACTCGAAACCTTTGCCGGTGTGGCGGCTGGCGATCCTGCCGTCGCCGGCCTGACACCCTATGCGGAAACCGGCGTGCCGACCCGCGCGGCGCTGATCGCCAGCTTCCCGGATGCCGCCAATGCGGTTCTGGCCGTCGTCAACAAGCCCGACCCGAACCAGGGCACGGTCGACCGGCTCTGGTCGAGTGCACTCTCGCTGGTCAAGGTTCGCGCCGTTGGCCATGTGGAGGGCGATACGCCGGAAGCCTTCATCGCCCGCACCGAGGAAGCCCTGAAGGGTGGCGATCTCGACGCAGCCCTTTCCGAATGGAACCGCCTGCCAGAAGATGCCCGCGCTGCCGCCGCCGATTTCGGCAAGGCGCTCGCCGCACGCATCGAGGTGGAAAAGCTCGTGGGTGCAACGCTCAAGAACGCCGTGCTTGGCGCGGCAGGAAACTGACGGTGAGGGAGGCGACACGATGATCAAGCTGTTGATTTATGCCGGCATGGTTCTGGCACTCGGCTTCGGCTTTTCCTGGCTGGCCGATCGTCCCGGCACGCTCTCCGTCATCTGGCAGGGCCAGCTCATAGAAATGAGCCTGATGGTTGCGGCCTCCATTGCGGTCGCTTTCATCGCGGCGGTCATGCTTGTCTGGTGGCTCATCCGCACCGTCTGGACCTCGCCGCATTCCGTGCGTCGCTTCTTTCGCGCCCGCAAGCGCGACCGCGGCTATCAGGCGCTTTCGACCGGCCTGATTGCCGCCGGTGCCGGCAATGCGCTGCTCGCCCGCAAAATGGCCGCCCGCTCCCGCGGCCTGCTGCGCTCCGATCAGGAACCGCTGATCCTGCTGCTCGATGCACAGGCGGCGCTCATCGAAGGCCGCTATGACGAGGCCCGCGTCAAGTTCGAGGCCATGGCCAACGACCCCGAAACGCGTGAGCTTGGCTTGCGCGGTCTTTACGTCGAGGCCCGGCGCCTTGGCGCCAACGAAGCGGCCCGACAATATGCCGAGCAGGCCGCCGAAGCCGCCCCCTATCTGTCCTGGGCGGCCGAAGCGACGCTGGAACACCATGCGCAGTCCGGTAACTGGCAGGCAGCGCTCGACCTGCTCGACCGCCAGAAGGCCGCGCATGTGCTGGACAAGCCGACGGCAAACCGTCTCCGCGCGGTCCTGTTGACCGCCAAGGCCAGCGAAGCCATCGAGAAGGACCCGGCGGTAGCGCGCGACAATGCGGTTCAGGCGCTGAAACTGGAAAAAGGTTTCGTGCCCGCAGCGCTCATCGCGGCACAGGGCTACGTTCGCGAAGATAATCTCCGCAAGGCCGCTGCCGTTCTGGAACAGGTCTGGAAGATCGAACCGCACCCGCAGGTGGCCGCCCTCTATGTGCGCGCCCGCGGCGGCGATACAGCGCTCGACCGCCTGAAGCGTGCCGAACGACTGCAATCACTGCGCCCCAATCATGTGGAATCGCTGCTGGCCGTTGCCGGTGCCGCCCTTGCCGCCCGCGACCTTGCCAAGGCCCGCGACAAGGCCATGGCCGCCGCCCGCATGGAACCCCGCGAAAGCGTGTTCCTGCTATTGGCCGATATCGAGGAAGCCGAAACCGGCGATGATGCGCGCATCCGTCACTGGATGGCGCAGGCGCTGAAGGCCCCGCGCGATCCCGCCTGGGTCGCCGATGGCGCGGTATCGGAAACGTGGCGCCCAACCTCGCCCGTCACCGGCAAGCTCGATGCCTTCCAGTGGAAGATGCCTTTCGGCCAGCTTTCCGGCCCGATCGAGGAAGGAAGCCTTTCCGCCGCCGAAGCCGCCTTCGCCTCCCTGCCACCGGTCAAGCCGACCGCCCCGGAAACAAAGGCCGCCGCAATGGCCCCCACGGTCAAGGCCGAACCGGTCGTCATCCGGCCCGATCCCGTGCTCGAGCCCGCAGCCGCCACCACTGTGACCGACCGTAAGGGCGAGGTCATGCCGTTCTTCGGGCGTCCGCCGGATGATCCAGGCGTCAAGCAGACGGTTGCGGAAGAGCCTACCGCTGTGGCGCCGCCTGCACCCGTTTCACCAACCCCAGCCCCGCCCCTGGTGAAGGCAACAGCGCCCGTCGGAACACAAGAGGCTACACCACCGGCACCCGCCGCCGCTGCACCGGAACCCTTCTTCGGGCGTCCCCCGGATGATCCGGGTGTGAAAACACAGGACCAATCACCGGGTGACAAGACCCGCCTTCCGCTCTACTGACGGAGAACCGTGCATGTGGGAACAGATCCAGTCCTTCCTGAAATCCCTTGCCGGCGGTGAAGAAACGGAGCGTTTCGAAACGAACGATCCGCGCGTTGCCGTTGCTGCGCTGTGCATTCAGGTCATGCGTGCGGATGGCGTCATCGATGAAACGGAGCGTCAACGCCTCGATACCCTGCTCAAACAACAATATTCCTTGAGTGACGAGGCATTGTCGGCTTTGCTGAAGGCGGGCGAAGCAGCGGAAAGTGAAGCGGTGGATTACTTCCGCTTCACCTCCGTTATCAACCGCGCCCTTTCGGAAGACGAAAAGATCGCACTGGTCGGCCTGTTGTGGGACATCACCTACGCAGACGGCGAGCGCAACGAAATCGAGGACCACATCGTCTGGCGCATCACCGACCTGCTCGGTGTCTCTGGTCGGGACAGGGTCCTCCAGCGACAGGAAGCGGAAGCCCGGCGACAGGACGAAGGGCCGGCCTGACAGGAAAAGGAACAGAACGCACCATGCTTTTCGACCCTACCCGCAAACCTGCCCGCGCACCGATGCTGATCATCCTGCATCAGGAGCGTTCAAGTCCGGGGCGCGTAGGGCAAATTCTGGTCGAAAAGGGGTATCGCCTCGATATCCGCCGCCCGGCGCTCGGCGACAGCCTGCCGGACACGCTGGCCGGACATTCGGGCGCCGTTGTCTTCGGTGGACCGATGAGCGCCAACGATCCGCATGACTATGTCCGAGACGAAATCAACTGGCTGAAAGTGCCACTCAAGGAGAACCGCCCCTATCTCGGCATCTGTCTTGGCGCACAGATGCTCGCCCGCCATCTCGGTGCGAAGGTCGCCGCCGATGAAAAGGGCCTGACGGAGATCGGCTGGTACCGATTGCGCCCGACGGAACATGGCCGGCAGATGATGCGTTGGCCGCAGATGGTCTACCACTTCCACCGCGAAGGTTTCGATTTGCCGCACGGCGCGAAACTTCTGGCAGAAGGCGACGCCTATCCCAATCAGGCCTTCCGCTTTGGTGATAACGCCTTCGGAATCCAGTTCCACGCCGAACTGACGCGCGCGATGATGCAAAGCTGGGTGGTGCGCGGCGCGAGCCGCTTCACCATGCCGAACGCCCAGCGCGGCAGCGAACATCTGGAAGGCCGCATGCTCTTCGATGCGCCGCTCAGGGCGTGGTTGTCGGATTTCCTCGAAATCGTCTTCGAACGGCAATACCAGACGACGGGCGACTGAATTACGGCCTAGAGCATTTCCCGTGAATACCGGTTCACTGGAAATGCTCTATCTCTTTGTTTTAACGCATTGTCCTGGCGTCAAATCCGATCCGGATTTGACTGGAAATGCTCTAGCCTCTGCCCGTGGGCGCGTCGAGATTGTCGATCTTGCGCAGCGTCGGGAACAGTCCCGCCCAGACGGCAGCGACCGCAATCGTGCCGATGCCGCCGACGATCACCGCAGGCACAGCGCCTATAACATGCGCCATGGTGCCGGCCCGGAACTCGCCAAGCTCGTTGGACGCGCCGATGAACACCATGTTGACGGCATTGACGCGCCCGCGCACCTCGTCCGGCGTCCACAGCGCCAGAAGCGTTTCGCGTACATAGACGGAAAGCATATCGGACGCGCCGAGCAGCATGAGCGCCGCAATCGATATCCAGGCAGTTTCGGACAGGCCAAAAATGACCGTCGCCACACCGAACAGGCCCACACCGATAAACATGATCGTTCCCGCATGATGACGGATGGGATAGGCGGCCAGAAACAGCGCCACACCAATCGCACCAATACCGGGCGCGGCGCGCAGCAGGCCAAGCCCCCAGGGGCCAAGCACCAGCACATCGCGGGCAAAGACCGGCATCAGCGCCACCGCGCCACCGAGCAGCACGGCGAAGAGGTCGAGTGAAATCGCCCCCAGCACCACTTTTTCCGAGGCAATGAAGCGGAAACCGGCGAGAATGGTTTCGAGATTGACGGCACGCGAAGCCGTGCGGGCGCCGGGCTTTGGAATGGCGATGACCAGCAAGGCCCCAAGCGCCATGAACACGAAAGCCGTACCATAGGCGATAGTCGGGCCAAGCCCATAAAGCAGGCCCCCCGCAACGGGCCCCAGAATGGACGCCGCCTGCCAGGACGAGGAGTTCCATGCCACGGCATTCGGCAGGTCCTGCGCCGGCACGAGATTGGGACCGAGTGACTGTACGGCCGGTCCCATGAACGCGCGTTCCACACCAAATATGCCGAGAATGGCGAAGACCGGCCAGGGCGAGAATGCCCCGGAGACAGTGAGCACGAAGAGACCCGCCGCGCAGGCAGAGGCCAGCAACAGGCACAGTGCCACGATGACCCGGCGGTTATAGCGATCCGCCACCGTACCCGTGACCAGAATGAGGAAAAGCGACGGCAGGAACTGGAACAGACCGATAAGGCCGAGATAGAGCGCATTGCCCGTGACGTCATACATCTGCCAACCCACGGAGACGCTGATGATCTGCGTGGCGAACGCTGCCAGAAAGCGCGCGGAGAAGAACAGTGCATAGGACCGATGCCGGAAAGCGGCGAAGCGATCATCGTCGGCGCTGGGTACGCTCATGGAACATCCGATCCTGAAGGCGGTTAAGGCCCCGGTCGTTAAACATGATGGTGCGCGGTAATCGAGCAGGGCTTGTCCGTTAAGTCGCCAATGTCTACATCTCTGTCAACAAAGAAATGGAGACATGCATGTTCGCCCTGTTGCAGACGATTGATCTGGTGCTGAACCTTTACACCTGGGTTCTGATCGCGAGCGCGATCTTCTCCTGGCTCTACGCGTTCAACGTGATCAATTCCTCGAACCAGTTCGTCAGTTCGATCGGCCGCTTTCTCTACAACATCACCGAACCGGTTCTGGCGCCGATCCGCCGCATCCTGCCCAATCTCGGCGGCATCGACCTTTCCCCGGTCGTCGTGCTGATCCTGATCTTCTTCCTGCAGACCTTCCTGCGGACCACGATTGCGCCGATGCTGCTGTGAGCAGCCTGCCCTGGCAAAACTCGACCGATCATGTGCGCCTTGCCGTGCGGCTGACGCCGAACGGCGGGCGCGATGCTGTCGATGGCATCGAAGCTGATGCCAATGGTGACACGCGATTGAAGATGCGCGTCAGCGCCGTGCCGGAAAAGGGCAAGGCCAACAAGGCGATGATCGCGGCGCTCGCCAAGCTGCTTGGCGTTTCCAAATCCTCGGTCGAACTGCTCTCCGGCGATACCGCCAGACAAAAAATCCTCCGGATCGATGGCGACCCGGAGGATATCATTCAACGTCTTGAAGCACTTGTTCCAGACCGTCAGGCCTGAAATCAGGCCTTCTTGGCGGCCTTGGCCCGTTCGATGGCTTCGACGATCAGCTTCTTGGCAACGTCGACACCCTGCCAACCGGCGATCTTAACCCACTTGCCGGGTTCCAGATCCTTGTAGTGTTCGAAGAAGTGCTCGATCTGCTTCAGAGTGATATCCGGCAGGTCGGTATAGTTGTGAACGTGGTCGTAGCGGCGCGTCAGCTTCGGCACCGGAACCGCCAGGATTTTTTCGTCCTTGCCGCCATCGTCTTCCATGATCATGACGCCGATCGGGCGGCACTTGATCACGCAGCCGGGAATGAGCGGGCGGGTGTTGCAGATCAGGACATCGACCGGATCACCATCTTCGGACAGCGTATGCGGCACGAAGCCGTAATTGCCCGGATAGGTCATCGGCGTATACAGGAAGCGGTCGACAATAAGTGCACCGGCTTCCTTGTCCATTTCATACTTGATCGGCTGGCCGCCGACCGGAACTTCGATAATGACGTTCACGTCTTCCGGCGGGTTCTTGCCAATCTCAATCGCATCAATACGCATGATAAGCCTCTGCAAGCTGGTTGAATTGGCCGTTTGGATAAAGAGTTTCCAGCATCAATGCAACACGCACGTAGGCTAAAGGGCACCTGAGACGGGAACGTATTTGGGGGATGCTCACCGGAGGAACAGAGAACGCTTCTCAGGACCAGACGAAACCGATTTTCTTCAGTTCCACGCCGTCGAAATCTTCCATGCCCTCCGCGACGTCAGACCCGCCCTGAGCGCGGAAGAAATGGCTGGCATTCTCGCTGTCCTCAAGGCACCAGGCCACAAGGCCGGAACAACCGAGTGACTTGAGAAGGCGGCGACCCTCATGGAACAGCGTATAACCCAAGCCGATGCCCTGATATTCCGGACGCAGGTAAAGCTCGTAGATTTCGCCTTCCTGCGGCAGGGCGCGGGCGCGGTTAAGCCCCAGCGTCGCGTAACCGGCAATCACACCGGCAACATCGGCCACCAGAAGAGTAGCCGGACCACGGGCAGCCTTGCGCCACCAGTCCTCACGACGACGTTCAACCATACGCGTCAGCGCCCTGTGCGGAATGAGGCCGGCATAGGCATGTTGCCAAGAAAGCCGGTGCGCATCGGAGATCGACGCCGCATCCTGAGGCTCGGCACGCCTCACATCAATGGTTAACGTCTTCATAACGTCGGCTCCGGTCTCTCGGTCGCGCACTCGATACATTTCGCGCACCCGGCCTCCAACCTCATCGGAGACAGATCGATGTTAAGCTTCTTTTAACGATTGCGGCAAGCCCCCGCACCCCCAACCCACAAACAAAAACCCCGGCACAACGGCCGGGGTTTCAAAGGGATCCTGACCTGATCAGGCGATCTTCGACTTTTCGAACCGCTTGCGGTCGTTCGGGTCGAGATAAAGCTTGCGCAGACGAATGGACTTCGGCGTCACTTCCATCAGTTCGTCGTCCTGAATCCAGGACAGTGCGCGGTCGAGCGTCATGCGGATCGGCGGCGTCAGCTTCACGGCTTCATCCTTGCCGGCGGCACGGATGTTGGTGAGCTGCTTGCCCTTGAGAACGTTCACTTCCAGATCGTTGTCACGGCTGTGAATGCCGATGATCATGCCCTGATAGACCTTTTCGCCCGGCTCGATGATCATCGGACCGCGATCTTCCAGGTTGAACATGGCATAGGCAACAGCTTCGCCCGAACCGTTGGACAGCAGAACGCCGTTGGTACGACCGGAGATCGGCCCCTTGTAGGGCTGATAGTCGTGGAACAGGCGGTTCATAATCGCCGTGCCGCGCGTGTCGGTCAGCAGTTCCGACTGGTAGCCGATCAGGCCGCGCGTCGGCGCCAGGAACTTCAGGCGGACGCGGTTACCGCCGGAGGGGCGCAGTTCGGTCATCTCGGCCTTGCGCTCGGACATCTTCTGCACGACGACGCCGGAATGCTCCTCGTCCACGTCGACCACGACTTCCTCGATGGGCTCCATCGTCTCGCCGGTTGCCTCGTCCTTGTGCATCACGACGCGCGGACGCGACACGGCCAGTTCGAAACCTTCGCGACGCATGGTTTCGATGAGAACGGCAAGCTGCAATTCGCCGCGACCGGAAACGTAGAAGGAATCCTTGCCTTCGGCTTCTTCGATCTTCAGCGCAACATTGCCTTCAGCTTCCTTGAACAGACGATCGCGGATGACGCGGCTCGTCACCTTGTCACCTTCGGTGCCGGCCAGCGGGCTGTCATTGACGATGAAGGACATCGTAACGGTCGGCGGGTCGATCGGCTGCGCCGTCATGGCTTCCGTCACGGACGGATCGCAGAACGTGTCGGCAACCGTACCCTTGGAGAGGCCAGCGATGGCGACGATGTCACCGGCATGGGCTTCTTCGATGGCAGTACGCTCAATGCCGCGAAACGCGAGGATCTTCGAGATACGGCCGCTTTCGATCTGCTTGCCATCCTGGCCGAGAACCTTGACGGCCTGGTTCGGTTTGATCGAACCCGAAGCAATACGACCGGTGATGATGCGGCCAAGGAAGGGGTTGGCTTCGAGAATCGTACCGATGAGACGGAACGGACCTTCTTCGACGGTCGGAGACGGAACATGCTTCAGCACCAGATCGAGGAGAGGCGCAAGACCTTCTTCCTTCGGACCTTCCGGATTGAAGTTCATCCAGCCATCGCGGCCGGAACCGTAGAGGATCGGGAAGTCGAGCTGCTCGTCTGTCGCGTCGAGGTTCGCGAAAAGGTCGAACACTTCGTTGATGACTTCCTCGTGGCGACCATCGGGACGGTCGATCTTGTTGATCGCGACGATCGGGCGAAGGCCGACCTTCAGCGCCTTGGAGACCACGAACTTCGTCTGCGGCATCGGGCCTTCCGAGCTATCGACGAGAACGATCGCGCCGTCAACCATCGAGAGAATACGCTCCACTTCGCCGCCGAAATCGGCGTGGCCGGGCGTGTCAACGATGTTGATGCGGGTATCCTTCCACTCGATCGAAGTCGCCTTGGCAAGAATCGTGATGCCGCGCTCTTTTTCGAGGTCGTTGGAATCCATGACGCGCTCATTGACGCGCTGGTTCTCACGGAAAGAACCGGACTGCTTGAGAAGTTCGTCGACGAGGGTCGTTTTCCCATGGTCAACGTGCGCAATGATCGCGATATTGCGAAGTTCCATCTGTTAAATCTCTGGGGCTGGGGCGCAAGGAGAGGAGAGCGCCATGTTCATTTGCCGCGCTCATAACCTGTTTTTCGCAGAAACGAAAGGGGGCCGGGCCACCTCCGGCAAAATCGGGCTTGGCCACGAGCGAAACCAGACTAGCCCGGTTTTATGTCAACCATGCTGCTGCAACGCACAAATCGATTGTATTTGCCTCTGATTTGGGCGTAAACTCACAATGGAAGAGGAAAAATTGACCATTTTGACGGGAGGAGTTGAGAATGGCCAAATCTACAGGCACGACTATCATCAAGAAATATGCGAACAGGCGCCTCTATAATACGGCGACCAGTTCCTATGTGACGCTCGACGATCTGGCGAAGATGGTGCGCAAGGGTGAGGAGTTCTCCGTACTCGACGCCCGCACCGGCGACGACATCACCCAGACCGTCCTGACGCAGATCGTGTTCGAGCAGGAAACCGACGGTGGCAACGCGTTGCTGACGCCTGCCTTCCTGCGCCGTTTGATCGCCTGCTATGGCGACCGTTCACAGGCGGTGGCCGGCGAGTTTCTTGACCACGCCATGCGCACCTTCACCGAACAGCGCACCCAGATGGCCGAACGGGCCGCCAGTGGCGCCACAGGCGTGATCGAGGACGAAGCCCGCCGCACGGCGGAAACCTTCCACCCGGCCTTCCGCGCCGCACGCCACGAGCGTCGCCCGCGTGACAATCGCGACATCGAAGATCTGCGCGCCCAGTTCCGCACCCTTCAGGAGCGGCTGGACCGTCTCTGAGACGACACGATCCGCCGGCGGGAGGAGGAGCCCGCTGGCGGATCAAACAGTCCGAACAAACAAAAAGGCCATCCCGAGGGATGGCCTTTTTTCATTCCAGTCGGAATGCGCAGATTATGCGCTTTCCTTCGGCGTCAGAACCTGGCGACCGCGATACATGCCCGTCTTCAGGTCGATGTGGTGCGGACGGCGCAGTTCGCCGGAATTCTTGTCCTCGACGTAAGCCGAGCCCTTCAGCGCGTCAGCAGAACGGCGCATACCGCGCTTGGACGGGCTCGTTTTTCTCTTCGGTACAGCCATTTTCTCAACTCCAATTGACGTTCCGGACGGGGCCCGCAGAAAAACCGCGCACACAGAAACCCTGTCGATCCGGGAATTTGGCTGGCTTATACAGACAAGCCGGGGCTTTGACCAGTCCCCGAACGCATTTTTTCACGAATCCTCAGACCCCGTCTTCCTCAGCGATCAAAGGCTCAGTAAATGCAGGTAACGTAATCGCCAGAAGCCCGCGCCCGCCGCTCGATGACCGGCACGAGACGCGCCATGTTGCGCGTCGGCTTCGATGCCTTGCGCAGAACGGGATTGGGCAGCGACACAGCCAGTAGCGTGGCCTGACGCAGCGATAGTTTCGAGGCAGACACCTTGAAATAGTGCCGTGCCGCCGCCTCGATACCGTAGACGCCCGGGCCCCATTCGGCAATGTTGAGATAGATCTCCATCGTTCGCCGCTTTGACCACAGCGTATCGGCAAACAGCGCCAGCGGTAGTTCCAGCGCCTTGCGCAGGAAGGAGCGGCCATTCCAGAGGAAAAGGTTCTTCGCCGTCTGCATGGTAATGGTGCTGGCGCCGCGCGTTGCCTCGCCATCCAGCGCATCCTGCACCACGCCGCGCAACTGGCCCCAGTCAACTCCGTTATGCGCGCAGAACTGCCCGTCCTCCGACATCATCACCGCCTTGACCACATTCGGCGAGACGGCGTCGAGTTCGACCCATTGCCGGTCATAGCCGCGAAAGAGCGCGAGATCGGCCAGCATCAGGGTCGAGACCGGCCGGACGAAGGGCAGCCAGTAGAGAACAATAAGGGCATAGGGGATAAGAATAAAAAAGCCGATGCCCATCAGGATGGAACGATAACGGCCCTGAACGGACGGCAAAAAACGCCGGGGACGTGTCGCCTCCCCGCCTCCATCCGTCTTGCCTTCCGCTTCGATATCCACGCGACCTTCCGCCACTGCCGGGTTTGAGAGGCATAAATAGCCCGCGACCGCGCGCAAGGCCAGAGCAGGACGGTGCTTTCCCGTTGCAAGAAAACCCGCCCCATGCCAAACAGCAGGCATGAGCACGTCAGAGACTTTCGAACAGCGTCTGCGCAACCGGGCGGCCGGTATCGGGCAGCTTCTGGAACACATTCTGGCCGATGCGCCGGAGAGCGACGAGATTGCCCGCCCGGCCCGGCTTCTGCAAGCCATGCGCCACGGCGTCCTGAATGGCGGCAAGCGCCTTCGCCCCTTCCTCGTGATTGAAAGCGCGGCCATTTTCGGCGGTAGCGCGCTCGCCGCACGCCGCGTTGGCGCCGCCCTCGAATGTCTGCACTGCTATTCCCTCGTGCATGACGACCTGCCCGCCATGGATGACGACGATCTGCGTCGCGGCCAGCCGACGGTCCATATCGCCTTCGATGAGGCAACCGCCATTCTCGCCGGTGATGGCCTGCTGACGCTTGCCTTCGACATCATCGCCGCACCGGAAACCCCGCTGGCAGACCGGGAAAAGACGCAGCTTGTTCTGGCACTTGCCCGCGCTGCCGGCATCGGCGGCATGGTCGGCGGTCAGGCACTCGATCTCGCCGCGGAGAAAGACCGTCCGGACGAGCAAGGCATCGTCACTCTCCAGGCCATGAAAACCGGCGCGTTGATCCGCTTTGCCTGTGAGGCCGGCGCCATTCTCTCCGCCGCTTCGAACGAAGACCGGCAGCGAATGCGCCGCTTCGGCGAAATCATTGGCCGTGCGTTCCAGATCGCCGACGACCTGCTTGACCTCACCGCCGATGCCGCCACGCTCGGCAAGGCCGCCGGCAAGGACGCCGCCCGCGGCAAGGGAACATTGGTAGCCTTGCATGGAAAGGCATGGGCCGAAGCCGAGTTGACCCGACTGATCGATGAAGCCTCCGCCCTGCTTGCCCCCTATGGCGACCGCGCCGCCATTCTGGTGGAAGCCGCCCATTTCGTGGCCCAGCGAAAGAACTGAGCATGAGCAAATTCTGGTCGCCCCTCGTCGCCTCGCTCGACCCCTATGTGGCCGGCGAACAGCCCTCCATAGCGGATCTCGTCAAGCTGAATACCAACGAGAACCCGTGGGGGCCTTCGCCCCGTGTTCTCGACGCGATCCGCGCCGCAGCGACCGACGACCTCCGGCTCTACCCGGACCCCTCCGCCACCCGTCTACGCCAGACGCTGGCCGCCTATCACGGCGTATCACCGGATCAGGTCTTCGTCGGCAACGGTTCGGATGAGGTGCTGGCGTTTCTCTTCGCCGGCCTGCTGAAACACGACGCGCCGCTGCTCTACCCCGACATCACCTACAGTTTCTACCCGACCTATAGCCGCCTCTTCGATATCGAGACACGGATCATCCCGCTTTCAGACGATTTCCGCATTCGCCCGGAAGACTATGCCGGTCCCTGCGGCGCGATCATTCTGCCCAATCCGAACGCCCCAACCGGCATCGGCCTGCCGCTTGCCGACATCGCACAACTGGCCAGCGCCCATGCCGATCAGGTCATCGCAGTGGACGAGGCCTATGTCGATTTCGGTGGTGAGACCGCCATTCCGCTTATTGCCACGCATGAGAATGTCATCGTCATCCGCACCTTCTCCAAGTCGCGGTCGCTGGCTGGCATGCGCATCGGCTATGCGATTGCACAGCGCCCGCTGATCGAAGCGCTGGAGCGGATGAAGGACAGCTTCAACTCCTATCCGCTGGACCGGTTGGCACAGGTCGCCGCCATCGCCTCCATCGAGGATGAGGCATGGTTCACCACCCACCGCGACCGGTTGATCGCCATTCGCGAAGATCTGACCGCAAAGCTTGAAACGCGCGGTTTCGAGGTGCTGCCCTCCCGGGCCAATTTCGTCTTTGCCCGTAAGGCAGGCTTCGAAGGCAAGGCACTGGCAACGGCGCTCAGGCAGCGCGCCGTGATCGTGCGCCATTTCGCCAAGCCCCGCATTTCGGATTTCCTGCGCATCACCGTCGGCTCGGAGGCGGAATGCGCCCGGTTGATTGAAGCGCTCGACGCGATTTTCGAAACCGCAGGCTGAATCTCAGTCCGCACCGGGCCTGACCTTGAAAACGTCATCGCCGACGAAGACGATGACATAGCCGCCCTCTGGCCCAAGGGCCTTCGCCCACTGGCGAAGCTGGCTGGCATGGGGTTCCTGCTGCCACGCGTCGGGAAAAGCGGGATCGACGAGGACCGTCGTCTGCGGCCCTTGCCGATAGACCATCATATGTGCGGTGGTCGGCTCCCATTCGTCACCAAGCTCAGCATCCGCCATCCACGCGCAGAAGAAATCCCGGCAAAGCTGAGGCCGGACGGGATAGATGGCGCAGCCACCCTTAGCGCTGCAATGCGAGCACGGCACATTGGCCAGCTTGTCGAGCGCGTCGATATCCGGCAGCCAGCAACAGAGAATGCAGGTGCCGCAGGAACGGCCCGCCGGTGCAGGCATGGCAGGGCGCTCCCGCGTCATTCAAGAAAGCCGGATCAACCCTGACGGATCGGGGCGATCTGGATTTCCACGCGGCGGTTCTGGGCGCGGCCCTGCGGCGTGGAATTCGACGCCACCGGCTGCGACATGCCGTAACCAAGCGCCGAAACGCGGCGCTGGTCGAGGCCCTGGCCGCCGAGATAGGTCGCGACCGACATGGCGCGGCGTTCGGAGAGGCCCTGATTGTAGGCCGCATTGCCGACGGAGTCGGTATGGCCGTTCACATCCACCAGCGTCTTGTTGAACTTGTTCAGCACGATGGCGACGGAGTTCAGCGTCGGATAGAATTCCGGCTTGATGGCGTCCTGATCGGTATCGAAGGTGATGTTCGACGGCATGTTCAGGATGATGCGGTCGCCGGCGCGGGTCACTGAAACGCCCGTACCCTGCAGTTCGGCACGAAGCTGGGCTTCCTGCTGATCCATGTAATTGCCGATGAGGCCGCCACCGAGCGCGCCGATCCCGGCACCGATGAGGGCAGCATTGCGGCGGCTGTTGGCATCATGGCCAACGGCCAGACCGCCAAGCGCACCGACGGTGGCACCCAGAAGCGCGCCGCCCGAGGTCTTCGACATCTGCTGCTCGCCCGTATAGGGATTGGTGGTGGTGCAAGAGGCCAGAATGCTGGCGGCGACGGCCAGCGTGACAACCTTTTTCAACATGAAAGCTCCGAATATCCCTGTGTGCACGTAACGCTGCCGAACCAGCCGCAATGCATCTGACTCAATTGCAGAAGCATTTACGTTTGATTAAGGCCAAATCTTGAAGGTCAGGCTCATTCCGCAGCCTGTTTTCCCGAACCATAGCGTTTTTCGATATATTCGATCACCAGCGCCTCGAAATCGGCGGCAATATTCGGCCCGCGCAGCGTCATGGCCTTTTGCCCATCGATGAAGACAGGCGCCGACGGCGTCTCGCCCGTGCCCGGCAGGGAGATGCCGATATCCGCGTGCTTGCTTTCGCCGGGACCGTTGACGATGCAGCCCATGACGGCAACGTTCAGCCCTTCGACACCCGGATATTTTTCGCGCCAGACCGGCATATTCTTGCGAATGTCGTCCTGAATGCGCTGCGCAAGTTCCTGGAAAACGGTGGAGGTGGTGCGGCCGCAACCCGGACAGGCCGCAACGACCGGAATGAACTGCCGGAAGCCCATGACCTGCAGAAGTTCCTGCGCCACCTGCACTTCGCGGGTACGGTCACCATTCGGCTCCGGCGTCAGCGAAACGCGGATCGTATCGCCGATGCCCTGTTGCAACACATAGCCCATGGCCGCCGACGAGGCGACGATACCCTTCGAGCCCATGCCCGCTTCGGTCAGGCCGAGATGCAGTGCGTGATCGGACCGTTCCGACAGCATGGAATAGACCGCGATGAGGTCCTGCACCTGGCTGACCTTGGCAGAGAGAATGATGTGATCCCGTGCCAGGCCAATCTCTTCGGCAAGTTCAGCCGATATCAGCGCCGACTGCACGATCGCCTCGCGCGTGACCTGCCGGGCCGAAAGCGGAAAGCCTTCCGCCTGATTCTTGTCCATCAGGGTCGTCAGCAGTTCCTGATCGAGCGACCCCCAATTCACGCCGATGCGGACGGGCTTGTCGTAGCGGATCGCCATTTCGACAATCTCCGCGAACTGCTTGTCCTTCTTGTCCTTGAAGCCGACATTGCCGGGGTTGATGCGGTACTTCGCCAACGCTTCGGCACAGGCCGGATGATCGGCGAGGAGCTTGTGGCCGATATAGTGAAAATCGCCGACCAGCGGCACATCGAGGCCAAGCCGCAGCAGGCGCTCGCGGATTTTCGGTACGGCAGCAGCGCTCTCATCCCGATCGACGGTAATGCGCACGATTTCCGAGCCGGCATTGAACAGCGCCGCAACCTGCGCCACCGTGGCATCCACATCCGCCGTATCGGTGTTGGTCATGGACTGCACCACGACCGGAGCGCCTCCGCCCACAATCACCCCGCCGACATCGACGGCAACGGAGGCACGGCGCGGTTTCGGATCGTAATCGGCAAGACAAGACGACATGGCGGCCCTTCGGACAAGCGGACTGACTGATTTTGAGGTGGCGCAAGCTTTACGCCTTGTCAACCGCTTCGGCCATCACTTTTCTCACGCCGTCATTTCCGTTCGGCGTGGCGCACCAGATGCGAAAGCGCAAGCACCGTAAGCGCCAGAAGCGGCATGGCCATGAACACCGTGCCAAGACCGGCATGGGCAGCGATGAAACCGATGATGGACGGCGCAAACAGGATGCCGGAGTAACCAAGCGTCGTGACCACTGAAAGGCCAATGCCGGAAGGGACACCCGGAATGGACCCCGCTGCCGAATAGATGATCGGCGACATATTTGCGATGCCGATACCGGCAATGGCAAAACCGAGCAGCGCAACCGCCGTCGTTGGAGCGACGCCCGCGATGAACAGCCCGATCATGCCAAGCGTGGCCGAGGCACGCAACGTCTTCACCGGCCCGAACCGGTCGCGGACCAGATCGCCGGCAAAGCGCATCGCTGCCATGGTCAGCGAGAAGGCGGCGTAAGCAAAGCCCGAGACGGCAAGCGGCGCGCCGAGTTCATTCTTGAGATAAAGCGCGCTCCAGTCGAGCATCGCACCCTCGGGGATCATCGAGAACAGCGCAATGAGGCCGATCAGCCATGGCAGGGGCGTCATCGGCAGACGCAGCTTGTCCTTACTCCCGTCGACATTCCGCTCCAGCGTATCATGGCGATAGAGCACCGGCCAGGTGGCGGCAATCAGCAGGCCGATCACGACCGTCACCAGAACGGCATGACCCGTGATCCCCAGCAATTGGATGAGGTAGCCGCCAATGCCCGCGCCGATAAGGCCGCCAAGGCTCCAGAACGCGTGGCAGGACGACATGATCGCCCTGTGCATGGACTTTTCCACCGCCACCGCATTCGCGTTCATGGCCACATCCATGGCTCCGATGAAACCGCCGAACAGGAACATGGCGACTGCCGCACTCAGCCACTCGGGCGCAAGCGTGATGAGAAGGAGCATCGGCGTCAGCGCGAAACCGGACAAGAGCGAGATACGGCCCGAGCCGAGGCGGGCCACCAGCGCACCGGCCACCGGCATCATCAGAAGGGAGCCAATGCCGAAGATCATGATCATGATCCCGAGCGCGCTTTCACCAAGGGCCAGACGCTGCGCGAATTCCGGGATTTTCGGCGCCCAGGAACCGGCAGCAAAGCCATTGGCAAGAAAAAGCAGCGAGACGCCGAGCCGGCTGCCGGGAAAAAAGCCGGTTGGCCGCACTGCCCCATCTTTCTCCAAAACAGCCGTTTCCATTGTCGAATCCATCTCCTGCAACGTTTCCGGCGGCGACATATGCACGGTTTTAGCGCTATGAACAGTCAATTTACCTTACAATTGACATATCCCGACAAATGACAGATGCATGGTGGCCGCGCTCTGGTCGTTCCCTTTTGCAGCGCTTCGCAGGCCGCTCATGTCCCCATCCACGAAAAGCACCATTCCCGCCGGCATCGCATTTTCCTGCGTCAGCTATGCACTGTTCAATTTTCACGATGCGGCGGTAAAACTGCTGGTCGAAGGCGACATTCCCGTTTTCGAAGTTCTGTTCACCCGCTCCCTTGCCATTCTGATCGGCTGCATCCTAATCGGCGGCGGACGCGCCCACATTGCACGCACCATCGCCTCGCCGGTCATGAAGCCGATGATGCTGCGCTCCGTTCTGCTGCTCGGTGCCTGGCTCTGCTACTATTCAGCGGCGCGCTACCTGCCGCTCGGGCAGTTGATGACGCTTTATTACGCCGCCCCCATCGCCGCCACCCTGCTCGCGGTGCCGATCCTCAAGGAAACCGTGCCACCCATCCGCTGGATCGCCATCCTCACCGGCTTTGCCGGCGTTGCCGCCGCCTCCGGCATCACCCGGCTTGAGGTGAGCGGCGCCGCCCTGCTCGCGCTCACCGCCGCCGTGCTCTGGGCCACCGCCACCATCTATCTGCGCAGAACCGCGATGGCGGAAAAGACAATCGTGCAGATGACCATCACCAACGCCATGTTCGTGATCGCCATGGCGACCGCCACCCTCTTCTTCTGGAAAACGCCGACGCTGCAACAGGTGTTACTGCTGCTCGGCACCGCAATCTTCGGCGGGCTCGCCCAGTATGCCCTGTTCGAAAGCATCCGCCGCGCGCCAGTCTCTGTACTCGCCCCCTTTGAATATTCCGCCCTCGTCTGGGCCTTCCTGCTTGGCTACGTCATCTGGGGCGACGAACCCACGATCAACGTCGTCATCGGCGCGCTGATGATCGCCTCCGCCGGTCTCATCATCGTTCTTTCGGAACGGCTTGCGTGGAAAAAGGAAAAGGCCCAGCAAAGCTGAGCCTCAACCATTCTTTCTGTTCCTTGGTTCGCCCGTCAGCCGCCATAGACGATCAGCAGGTCCTTGGCGTCGATCTGATCGCCCGGCTTCACCAGCACTTCGGCAATGGTGCCGTCGCGGTCGGCGTGCAGCGCCGTTTCCATCTTCATCGCTTCGATGGAAACGAGCACGTCGCCGGCTTTCACGTCCTGGCCGACATTCACGAAGACCGTGGAAATGACGCCCGGCATCGGCGCGCCGAGATGGGCGACATTGCCGGCCTCAGCCTTGCGGCGCGCCTTGGCGGAAGCCGCCAGCGAACGATCCGGCACCTTGATAAGACGCGGCTGGCCATTCAGTTCGAAGAACACCTTGACCAGACCCTGCTCATCCGGATCGGACGTCGCCAGCAGAACGACGACGAGATCCTTGCCCTTTTCGATCTGCGCCGAGACTTCCTCGCCGTTTTCCAGACCGTAGAAATAGGCGGGTGTCGGCAGAACCGAAACCGGACCATAGGTCTGGCTGGCCAGCGCGAAGTCGGTGAAGACCTTCGGATACATCAGGTAGGAGGCAAACTCGTAGTCGTTGATGGCCCGGTCGAGCTTGGTTTCGATCGCCTTGCGTTCGGCGTCAAGATCGGCTTCCGGCAACAGCGAGCCCGGTACCACGGTGTAGGGCGTATCACCCTTCAGTGCCTTCTTCTGCAGCGCAGCCGGCCAGCCGCCCGGAGGCTGGCCGAGATCGCCCTTGAGCATGGAAATCGCCGAGTCCGGGAAGGACACGTCCTTGTCCGGGTTCTCGACATCCGCCACCGTCAGATCCTGGCTGACCATCATCAGTGCCATGTCGCCCACAACCTTGGACGACGGCGTGACCTTGACGATATCGCCGAACATCTTGTTCGCGTCGGCATAGGCCTGCGCCACTTCATGCCAACGGGATTCGAGGCCCAGCGAACGGGCCTGTTCCTTGAGATTGGTGAACTGGCCGCCCGGCATTTCGTGCAGATAGACTTCCGAAGCCGGTCCCTTGAGGTCGCTTTCGAACGCCGCATACTGGTTGCGCACGGCTTCCCAGTAGAAGGACAGGCGGCGAATCCACGCGGCATCGAGACCGCTATCGCGCTCGGTGCCCTTGAGTGCTTCGACGATAGAGCCGAGGCAAGGCTGCGACGTGCCGCCCGAGAAAGCATCCATGGCCGCATCGATCGCATCGACGCCAGCATCGACTGCCGCCAGAACGCTGGCCGCCGAAACGCCGGAGGTATCGTGCGTGTGGAAGTGGATCGGCAGACCGGTCGCCTCGCGCAGCGCCTTGAACAGAACCTTGGCCGCGCCGGGCTTCAGAAGGCCCGCCATGTCCTTGACGGCGATGATGTTGGCGCCAGCCTTTTCCAGTTCGACAGCGAGGTCGGTGTAATATTTCAGGCTGTACTTGGCACGCTCCGGATCGAGAATATCACCGGTGTAGCAGATCGCCGCCTCGCAGAGCTTGTTCTCTTCAAGAATGGCGTCCATCGACACGCGCATGTTGTCGACCCAGTTCAGGCAGTCGAACACGCGGAAGAGATCGATGCCGCCGCGCGCCGCCTGACGCACGAAATACTTCACGACATTGTCGGGATAGTTCTTGTAGCCAACGCCGTTCGCACCGCGCAGAAGCATCTGCAGGAGAATGTTCGGCGCATTTTCGCGGATTAGCGCCAGACGCTCCCACGGGTCTTCCGTCAGGAAGCGCATGGAAACGTCGAAGGTCGCACCGCCCCAGCATTCCAGCGAGAACAGGCCCGGCAGCGCCTTGGCGTAGGTCCCGGCGACCGAGGCGATATCATAGGTGCGCATGCGCGTGGCCAGCAGCGACTGATGGCCGTCACGCATGGTCGTGTCAGTCACCAGAACGCGCTTTTCATTGCGCATCCATTCGGCAAAACCCTTCGGGCCGAGCGCATCAAGCTTCTGCTTGGTGCCGTCGAGGATCGGCGCATCGATACCGGGCACAACCGGCGCGGCTGCATCAGCCGGAGGCTTGGCCCGGCCCCGCGTTTCCGGGTGACCGTTCACCGTCACATCGGCAAGATAGGTCAACAGCTTCGTCGCGCGGTCCTGCCGCTTCACCTGCTGGAAAAGCTCCGGCGTCGAATCGATGAAGCGCGTGGTGTAGGTGTTGTCCCTGAACTTCGGATGCGTGATGATCGCTTCGAGGAAGGTCAGGTTGGTGGCAACGCCGCGAATACGGAATTCGCGCAGCGCGCGGTCCATGCGGCTGATCGCCTGATCGGCCGTCGGCGCCCAGGCCGTGACCTTCACCAGCAGCGGATCGTAGAAGCGGGTGATAATGGCGCCGGCATAGGCCGTGCCACCGTCAAGGCGGATACCGAAGCCGGCCGCCGAACGATAGGCGGTGATGCGACCGTAATCAGGAATGAAATTGTGTTCCGGGTCTTCGGTGGTGATGCGGCACTGCATGGCATGGCCGTTCAGCCGGATTGCCTCCTGCGGCGGCACGCCGGATTCGGGCGTCCCGATGGCGAAGCCTTCGAGGATGTGGATCTGCGCCTTGACGATATCGATGCCCGTCACCGTTTCGGTCACGGTGTGCTCCACCTGAATACGCGGGTTCACTTCGATGAAGTAGAATTTGCCGGTATCGGCATCCATCAGATACTCGACAGTGCCCGCGCCGATATAATTCGTCGCCCTGGCAATCTTCAGCGAGTAATCCGCCAGTTCCTGACGCTGCGCTTCCGAAAGATAAGGCGCCGGTGCACGCTCCACGACCTTCTGGTTACGGCGCTGGATGGAACAATCACGCTCGAAAAGGTGAACAGCATTGCCGTGCGTGTCGCCGAGTATCTGGCTTTCGACGTGGCGTGCACGCTCGACGAGCTTTTCGAGATAGACCTCATCCTTGCCGAAGGCAGCCTTGGCCTCACGCTTGGCTTCCGTCACCTCGCGCATCAGGTCGTCGGCGGAACGAATGACGCGCATGCCGCGACCGCCACCGCCCCAAGACGCCTTGAGCATCACCGGATAACCGATCTCTTCGGCCATGCGGGCGACCTCCGCCGGATCATCCGGCAGCGGCTCGGTGGCCGGAACCACCGGCACATTCACCGACATCGCCAGATTGCGGGCGGCCACCTTGTTGCCGAGCCGGCGCATGGTTTCGGCCTTCGGACCGATGAAAATGATACCTGCATCGTTGCAGGCCTCAACGAACTCAGGACTTTCTGACAGGAGACCGTAACCGGGATGGATGGCATCGGCGCCGGAGAGCTTTGCGACGCGAATGATTTCCTCGATGGACAGATAGCTTTCGATCGGACCCATATCCTTCGAAAGATGCGGGCCCCGCCCGATCCGGTAGCTTTCGTCGGCCTTGAAGCGGTGGAGGGACAGCTTGTCCTCCTCGGCCCAGATGGCGACGGTTGCAATTCCCAATTCATTGGCCGCCCGGAAAACGCGGATGGCAATTTCAGATCGGTTGGCAACGAGTATCTTTTTGATCCGCAAGTCGAAATCTCCTCCAGGTCGTGCGTTTTCCCCGCACGCCGAAACGCCTTTCGCCGGCCCATCCCCACAGGAGGAACCAAACAAGCCCTGTTCAAATGCACCGCGTCAATAACAACCGGGCGATGGCCGTCAAACGGCCTCCCAAACACTCCTCACCCGGTTCTGGAAGATGTTAGCGACTCACCTGATGATGCGCAATTTCACCTTCGAACTATTTTGCGCTGCCGAACGGGTTTCTGGGTAGGCGTGCACTGGGTGGTCAGACCAACAGTCCACGACGGAACGCAAGAGAGATCGCATGCTGGCGATTGCGGGCCTCCAGCTTGTCCTGCAAGCCGTTGACGTACCAGTCAACCGTGTGATTGGAGATGGAGAGTTCCCGGGCAATTTCGTTGGACGTCAACCCCTCTGCCAGAAGGACGATGACTTCCTTTTCGCGTCGCGTCATCGAAACCGGCTGATCGGATGGCGGCAGACTGGTGGGGATTTCCCCATCGCCCAGATTGACGATGCGCCAGAAGAGATGGTTGACCGCCGCATTCAATAGGCGAAGGTTCAACGGAGCGACTTCGCTGCGCCGCCCGGACAGGGTAATCGCTCCCATCAGGCCAAGACGCCCGTAGACCGGAAACAGATAGCCGTCCTCGATCCCGAACCGCGTCCTGTCGGCAGTCAGCCGTTCAATACCGCGCCGATGAGTATCCTTCTCAAACGCACCATAGGCATCAGCAAAGCGATAGTAACCTTGCGCCGCCGAAAGATGGCGCAGGACGGGATCGATAAGGTGATACCCCCGCGACATGTAGAAATCGACCCAATCCTGCGGCAGTTGGTGATGCAGTATGCGGAAGACGGAGGTTTCGCTGACCATGGGAATCCGCAGCACGACAAAATGACCATAGCCCTCATCATCGAGAATTCCGGTGAAGGCGTCCATGAGGCGCTCAAGCGAATCGCACTCATCAACGGTCGTAAGGAACTGGACGATGCTATCTGACTGCACGATGCCTCCGATCACTCATTATAGATCCGGAGCGAACGATCGCCCTCAGCGGGGAGGAAGCACACAGTACCCCGAATATGAAAATCAATCTATCAATAACCATAAGCTTAAACAATTCAGACCCTTCGCGCAAAACGATTAATGACCTGCAAAAAGTTGCGAATCCGATTGCGCAACCGCGCGGGGAGAGGCATGTATCGGCCGTAACAAAACTGTGTTCCCATGATCAAAAGTGAATTATGGTCTGCGCAGTTCGCATGCCACCCCGGAATGGGTGACGGAGTGATCACATTTTCAAGCTGTGGTCTCCGGCTTTGTCGAGGTTTCCTATTTGTCACTGTTGCAGGTCTATCTCCGCGCACTGAAGTATCTCGGAGCCAATCGTCTTCGCGTATCGATGGTGGTTGTCGCAAACGCGGTACTCGCCATCATCACCATCGTTGAGCCCATTCTCTTCGGGAAGATCATTGAGGCAATCTCGTCCAAGGGCGATGTAAAGCCCGTGCTGATGATGTGGGCTGGTTTCGGCGTTTTCAATACCATCGCCTTCGTGCTTGTGGCTCGCGAGGCAGATCGCCTCGCCCATGGCCGGCGCGCCTCGCTCCTGACGGAAGCTTTTGAGCGCATCGTCTCCATGCCACTCACCTGGCATAATCGCCGCGGTACGTCGAATGCGCTCCACACGCTGCTGCGCGCCTCCGATTCGCTGTTCGGCCTTTGGCTGGAATTCATGCGTTCGCATCTGGCGACCGCCGTGGCGCTGGCCCTGCTCATTCCTACCGCGCTGTCCATGGATGTGCGGCTCACCATGGTGCTGCTTGGCCTTGGCGTCCTGTACGTGCTGATCGGCAAGCTGGTGATGAGCAAGACCAAGGACGGTCAGGCGTCCGTGGAAGGGCACTATCACCGCGTCTTTTCCCATATCAGCGATTGCATCAGCAACGTCTCGGTCATCCACAGCTACAACCGCATCGAAGCCGAGACCCGCGCGCTGAAGGAATTCACCCGCAAGCTTCTTTCGGCGCAATATCCGGTTCTCGACTGGTGGGCACTCGCCAGCGCGCTTAACCGCATGGCCTCCACCATCTCGATGATGATCATCCTCGTCATCGGTACGGTCCTCGTCCAGAAGGGCGAGATGAAGGTTGGCGATGTCATCGCCTTCACCGGCTTCGCAACACTCCTTATTGGCCGTCTCGATCTGTTGTTGCAGTTCACCAACCAGATCTTCGAAGCCCGCGCCAAACTGGAGGACTTCTATAAGCTGGAAGACGCCGTGCGCGACCGCGAGGACAATACCGACGCAGCCGAACTGAAGAATGTGAAGGGCAACATCGAGTTCCGCAACGTGTCCTTCGATTTTGCCAAGACCACCCAGGGCATTCACAATGTCAGCTTTACGGTCGACGCCGGCCAGACACTGGCCATCGTCGGCCCGACCGGTGCCGGCAAGACGACCCTCGTCAACCTTCTCCAGCGCGTTCACGAACCGCAGGAAGGTTCGATCCTGATCGACGGAACCGACATTGCCACCGTGACACGGCAGTCGTTGCGCGGCGCCATCGCCACCGTGTTCCAGGATTCAGGCCTGCTCGACCGGTCGATTGCCGAAAACATCCGGCTCGGACGCGAGAACGCCACCGATGACGACGTGCATCGCGCCGCAGAAGCCGCCGCCGCCCGCGACTTCATCGAAAGCCGCGTCGAGCACTATGACACGCGCGTCGGCGAACGCGGCAACCGCCTTTCGGGCGGCGAACGCCAGCGCATCGCCATTGCCCGCGCCATCCTCAAGGATGCACCCATCCTCATCCTCGACGAAGCGACCAGCGCGCTCGACGTTGAAACAGAAGCCAAGGTGAAGGAGGCCATCGACCGGCTGCGCAAGGGCCGCACCACCTTCATCATCGCCCACCGCCTCTCGACCATTCGCGATGCCGACCGGGTAATTTTCCTCGAACACGGACACATCCTCGAAACCGGCACCTATGACGAACTGAGCCATGCCGGCGGGCGCTTCTCCGCGCTTCTGCGTGAAAGCGGCATTTCCATCGAGGAAGACGATGCGCGCGCCAGAGCAAAGCTGCCCCACTGACCCTTACCAGGGATAAAGCAGCCGCCCGATGAGGCGAAAACGCCGGTCGTCCTTGTCCCGGAAAAAACGGGCCGGGTTCGACCGGTAAAGTTCCGCGTCCTCCTGCTCACCCACCCGTGCGATGATCGGGGCAAGAAGCGGCGTCAGCATGTGTCGCCAGCCCAGAATGCCATAGGGACCGAACGGCTGCCATTCAGCTCGCGCCGCACGGAAGGTGGCGGTCACGGGCCGGCGCGAGGCTACCCGTTCCAGCACGGCCTCAAGCGTCGTCGCCTCGCCCGTATCGGGATCGAAGTAGAGCGGATAGAGAAGATAGGTGGCAGCAAAGACGGCCTCGACGCTCAAAGCGCGATTGCGCCGCGGCATTGGCTGCCGGTCATCGGTCAGCCCCCAGCCGGCATAAAAGGGTGCGCCCATCACCGTCACCGGCTTACCGCGCATCAGCGCCTCGAAGCCGGAGAGCGAAGTGATCGTGTAGACCTGATCGGCCATCTCCAACGCATCCGGAAGCGGCACTTGCCCCCTGAGGATCGTGCACAGATGCGCCACCTCCGCAGGGTCGGAGAGATGACGCCGTACCCCGTTCAACACATCGGGATGCGGCTTGTAGAGGATTTCTGCGCCCGGATTTTCGCCGGCCGCAAGGCGCACGAGATCGTTGTTGCTGACGGGACGGTCACAACCGAAGCGAATGGAGGCGTCCTCTTCCACCTGACCGATCACGAGAATGCGCCGCTGCGCGGAGCCGCTCTCCAAAGGCGACAACGCTGCGGACGCATCCGGCGCATTGTACTTTGTCAGCCGGCCCGCCAACACCGCGGCAATCGCCTGCCGCGCCCGTGTCAAAAGCGCCGGATCGGCGTCGAAATCATGGGTGTTCAGCAGATCCTCGAGATCGCTCGGCCCCCGGCAATCGAAATAGGCGCGTTGCCGGTCGAGCGTCAGTGAAAACGGCGCCGACCGGCTGGCATGACCGGCCATGGAGCGCACGAAGCCGTCCTCGATGAAATAAACGTCGAGCCCGAGGTCCCGGATCGCCCGCGCGGCGAAATCCGGCAGGTTCTGGCTCCAGACGAAGACGAGCGGCTTGTCGCGCGAAGCAAGCACCGGCAGCACATGCTTGCGGAAGCCGCGTTCGCTCAGGTGGAAATCGGCGAAGTGGAAATGCTTGTGCGGAAAGAAATGGCTGAGGAAATCACGCTTCCAGTTGCGCATATGGAAGGCCACGACAACGCCCGGCGCATCAAGCACCTGTTTGCGTCTGGCGATGAAATCGGCGCTATCCGTCATGCGGTCGAGAATCTGCAATTCATGTGCACCCTCCAGCCATGCTGAGGTCCGGCCAAGCTCTAGGCGGGTTTCGCCCGGGGATCAAGATCACCTCAGCCGTCGAAAAAGGCCGGGCGCTTTCACACCCGGCCTCGCTCATTCCTCCTGCATCGTATCGCTCAGGCGTCAGCCTTCACGACCTCGCCGTCGATGGTCACGACCGGCTTGTCACCCGCGCGGCTGACCGCGATCTTGTGGGTGCGCCCGTCAATAGCGATCTCGGCGGAGTAGCCTTCCCAGGCCTCCGGCAGCGCCGGGGCGACATCGATGCCATCGGGCGTGCGGGCGATGCCCAGAATGCCCTCGATGGCCGTGCGGTAGAGCCAGCCGGCGGAACCCGTGTACCAGGTCCAGCCGCCGCGACCGGCCTTGTAGTCTTCGCCGTAGACATCGGCGGCAACCACATAGGGCTCGACGCGGTATTTCTCGGCCGCATCCTTGTCCAGCGCGTGATTGACCGGATTGAGCATCGAGAAGCAACGCCATGCGTCTTCAGCGCGACCGAGCTTGGCAAGTGCCAGCACGACCCAGATCGCAGCATGGGTATATTGACCGCCGTTCTCACGAACACCCGGAGGATAGGCACGGATATAGCCGGGATCCTTGCGGGTTTCGGCGAAGGGCGGCGTGAACAGGCGAATGATGTTCTCATCGCTATCGACGAGCTGGTTCATCACCGCATCCATGGCCTGTTCCGAACGGGCCGGATCACCCATGCCCGACAGCACACTCCATGACTGGCCGAGCGAGTCGATCTGGCATTCGTCGGAGAGCGTTGAGCCGAGCGGCGCGCCATTGTCGAACGTGCCGCGCCGGTAGTAGGCACCATCCCAACCGGCTGTTTCCAGCGCAGTCTTGAGCGAGGCGAGGTGCGAAGCCCAGCGTTCCTTGCGGGCGGCATCGCCGCGTTCTTCCGCATAGGGCAGGAAATCGCGGAGCGCAGCAGCCAGGAACCACCCGAGCCAGACGCTCGTGCCCTTGCCTTCAATGCCGACGCGGTTCATGCCGTCGTTCCAGTCGCCGCCGAGAATGAGCGGCAGGCCGTTATCACCGGTGCGGGCAATCGCCAGATCGAGCGCGCGGGCGGCATGTTCGTAAAGGCTGCCGATATCATCGCTCTCGTCAGGCTTGAAGAACGAGTCGTGCTGACCCTGCTTCAATGCCTCGCCCATGAGGAAGGGCAGCTTCTCTTCAAGCACCGCCTTGTCGCCGGTGGTGCTGACATAGCGGTGAACCGCATGCGCCAGCCACACCACGTCGTCCGAGATCAGTGTGCGGACGCCGGCACCGGTATCCGGCAGCCACCAGTGCAGCACGTCGCCTTCCCTGAACTGCCGCGAGGCAGCATTCAGGATTTGCGCACGGGCCAGCGACGGCTCCTGCAGGATGAGGTTGAGCGTATCCTGCAACTGGTCGCGGAAGCCGTAGGCACCCGAGGCCTGGTAGAAGGCGGCACGCGCCATGATGCGGCAGCCGAGTGCCTGATAGGGCAGCCAGCGGTTGACGAGATGGTTGAACGCCTTGTCCGGCGTCTCCACCTTGATGCGGCCGGTGAAATCGCCCCAGAAAGCCTTCTGCCTGTCGAGCAGGGTTTCGAAGTTCTCTGCACGGGCTTCATCGGCCAGCGCCCGAGCCTTGTCAGCCGAATCGGTATCGCCGAGCAGGAAGCGGACTTCCTTCGTCTCGCCCGGCTTCAAAGTCACATCCACGGCCAGCACGGCACACGGATCGCCGTCGCTCTCGATCTGGCCCGAAAGCGCGGAATTGGCAGCCACCGCCTGCGGCAGGCGAATATTGCCGTTGCGGCCAATGAATTCGCGGCGGCTTGTCGTCACGCCGGCCAGCGGTTCGCTGGCGCTGAAGAAGGCGAAGCGACCGCTATAGGCGAGGCTGTAGGGGTTGGTGGCGACGATGGTCGAAGCGCCCTCTTCCCTCGAACTCAGGATGAACGGAGCCGTCTTCGCCCGGTTATTACCCAGCATCCACTCGACCGAACCGTAGACACGGAACGTCTTCGTTTCCGGGCCTTCGTTGGTCAGCGTCAGGCGCGAGACCTTGACCGGACGTTCACGATCCACCGTCTGCGTGAGTTCCAGCGCCAGCCCGTCGCGGCTCGACAGGAAACGGCTGTAGCCCATGCCATGACGCGCCTCGTAAAGCGCCTCCGGATCGTTGGAGAGCGCGGCAAACGGCGTATAGACCGCGCCGGTACCGAGATCGGCCACATGGAAGGCCTCACCGGGACGGTTGGTCACGGCATCGTTCGTCCACTGGGTGAGCTGATAGTCGCGGCTGTTGCGGCTCCAGGTGAAGGCACCGCCTTCGGCGGCAACGTGGAAGCCGAACTCGTAGTTCGAAATCACGTTGATCCACGGCTGCGGCGTCGACTGGCCACCGTAGAGACGCACGACATATTCCGCGCCGTCCGGCGTGAAGCCGCCGAAACCGTTCCAGAAGTCGAGATCGCCCTTGTCTTCCACCGCGCGTTCGTTCGGGAACGGTGCGGGCGGCGGCGGCAGGACGGCAACGGCTTCCTGCTCGTCCTTGACGCGCGAGGTGCTGACCGCATTGTTCGGCGCAAAGAGCTGAACGGCGCGGTTGACCTGATCCATGATCTTGCCGTTGCGGGCATGAAGAACGACGCGGGAAATGGCAAGCAGCGCGCTCCAGGTCGCCTCGTCCATCACGTCCTTGCGGGCGGTGAAGACGTTCGGGCGACCGTCACCCGACTGCTGGGCAAAGCGGATGGCGTTTTCCACCAGCGCTTCCAGCGCGTGCTGCATGTCCTGCGCATAGGAAGCCGGCTTTTCGTTGAGGATCACCAGATCGCTGACGACGCCGCGCGAGCGCAGATATTCCTGCGCCGACAGCGCTTCCTTGACCACATCGTAGTCGAGGTCGTCATTGACGCGCAGCGTGAAGATCGGGAAGTCACCCGAGATCGACAGGCCCCAGAGCGAGGACTGCGACTTGAGGCCCGCTTCCACCGTGCCCGCATCCGCCCGAAGGTGCATATCCGGGTAGGTGAGGTAACGGCCGAGATGCTGGTAGGCGACGGCCTGCTGCGAGGTTACGCCCACATGGCGCAACTGCACCTGCGTGCGCGTCCAAGCATGGATGAGTTCCTGGCCGAAGGCTTCCGAGTGACGGTAGCGCTCGATGGCCTTGTCGATATCCTGACGGTTCGGCGCGGCAATCGTCCAGAACACGGCCTGAACCTTCTTGCCGGCGGGAACACGCACGACGCGACGAAGAACCAGAACAGGGTCCAGCGTGAAGCCATCGACACCCGAAAGCGTCGCACCCGCATCGAACGCAGCGGCCTCGCCCAGCGTGCGGCCCCGGCCGACGAAGCGGCGGCGGTCGGTTTCGAACTCGGTCGGACGTTCCGGGCCGGAATTGTCGGCGGCCAGATGCGCCACCCACATATCCGGTTCGTTGTGGTTACGCTTGTTGCGCCAGGCGCGGATCACATCACCGCGGCGACCGATCTCGGTCTTGACGAACATGCGCGAGAAGGCCGGATGGGCGTTGTCGTCATTGTCGTTCGAAATCACCGGCTCCATGTAGGAGGTCACTTCAATGAAGCGGTCCTCTGTACCGGTGTTGATGAGCGTTATGCGGCGGCCTTCGGCATCGAACTCGTTGGCCACGATGCATTCGACGGTGCTCTGGATTTCGCCGACCGTCTTGTGGAACTCGGCCTTGTCGTCGGAGAACAGAACCTTGTTGCTCTCGCCGGCAATACGGCGCGGTTCGGCAGTCGCGGACCACCAGTCGCCCGACGCGGTGTCGCGCAGGAAGATGAAGGTGCCCCAGCGATCTTCGGTCGGATCGGCCTTCCAGCGGGTCACGCTCTGGCCGTTCCAGCGGGAATAACCGGAGCCGGTTGCTGTGAGCATGACGTTGTAGTGGCCATTCGACAGGAAGACCAGTTCGCGGTCCTTCGTCTGCGGGTCGGCAATGTTGCGGAACTCGGCGCGCAGAAGCTGATCGCCACCGCCCTTGCCTCCGGGCGTTTCCTCGCCGCGGGCGTTCATCACCGGTACTTCGCGCGGCGCCTTTTCCTGCAGCAGCAGTTCGGCGGCTTCCACCACCGGATCGGCATGGAAGAGTTCGCGCAGCCAGCCGTTGAAGCAGACGTTGGCAACGGCGGCAACGGACATGCCGTGGTGGTGTGCGTAGTAGTTATAGACCACAGCACAGGTCTTGCCATCGGGTACGCGGGTTGGCGTGAAGTCCACGGCATCGTGATAACCGTAGAGACCCACAGCGCCGAGCTTCTCCAGCACCTTGAGGTTCTCGTAGGCCGAAATCGGATCGTACTGAGCAGCCAGGATCGACGCATAAGGCGCGATCACCGCGTTCTGGCCGAGGCCGCGCTTGAGGCCGAGGGTCGGCACACCGAAGTTGGTGTACTGATAGTTCAGGTTATGGTCGCGGGCGTTGAAGGCCGCTTCCGAAATCCCCCAGGCGGCAATGCCGAGACGGCGGCCGTGGTTGATCTGTTCCTTCACGATCAGATTGTTGGTCTGGTTCAGAATACCGCCCTGACGCTCCTGCATGACGAGCGGCGGCATCAGATATTCGAACATCGAACCGGACCAGGAGATCAGCGCGCCACGCGTGCCGATCGGCACAACCTGACGGCCGAGCTTGTACCAGTGTTCGGTCGGAATATCGCCCTTGGCGATGGCGAACAGCGAGGTCAGGCGTGCTTCCGAGGCCAGAAGGTCGTAGCAGGCTTCGTCCAGTTCCTTGCTGTCGACGCGGAAGCCGATGGAAAGCAGACGGCGCTCCTTGCGGAACAGGAACGAGAAGTCCATCGAGAAGGCGAGATCACGGGCACGGTCGCGCAGCGAGGCAAGCTGGGCCCGCAGCGGGTCGATGTTGGAAATATCGAACACGCTGTCGGCCACATGGCCTTCGCAGGTCTTCACCAGCGTCTGCGTCCACTTCGTCACCTCTTCCGAAGCAGCCGATTTCACCTCATGATGAAGGTTGGCAGCGAGCTTGTCGAGGTCACGGGCGAGAACCGCAAGGTTGATGATGCGGATCGAGGCGAATTCGTGTTCGCGCTTCACCGAAGCCAGCGCGGTGGTGAAGCCGGTAATGCGCTCTTCCAGACGGCGGCGCAGCGGACGCACGTTCTTGCGGTCGTCAGGCAGGTCCTTCAGCGCATCGCGAAGAATGCCGGCGACATCGCCGAGACCATCGAGATTGGCCTGAAGGTGGGCAGAAGGGGCTTCTGCCCATTCACGCAACGCCGAGGACACGGCAACGAGATGGCCGGCAAGATTGCCGCTGTCCACCGTCGAGACGTAGCGCTGGCCGAGCGTCTTCAGCGTATCGGTGTGATACCAGTTGATGAGGTGACCACGATACTTCTCCATCTTTTCGAGCGTCGTGATCGTATTTTCCAGCCGCTCGATGGTTTCCTGGAAACCGATCCAGCCGAAGCGTCGGGCGGAAATGGTCGACAGCAGGTAGACACCGATATTGGTGGGCGAGGTGCGCGTGGCGACCGCGAACTGCGGCGATTCCTGCACGTTGTCCGGCGGCAGGTAGTTTTGCTCGGGCGTGACGAACGTGTCGAAATAGCGCCAGGTGCGGCGACCGATGCGACGCAGGCCGACGGCCACGTCATCGGGAACGAAGAGCTGGTCTTCGGTCTCGGCCGACTGGCTGACGTACCACGCAATCCCGGGCGAAAGCACCCAGAGCAGCACGAAGGGGATACCGACGAGGAAGGCATTGTCACCGGCTGCGGCGGCAAGGGCAAGGCTGGCGAAGGCAACCGCCGGCGCATGCCACATCTTGCGGTAATAACCGGCAATCGACACCTGCGCACTGGACTGCACGCTGGCGGCGGTACGCCATTCCAGCATCTTCTTGCGGCTGACGAACAGACGGTAGATCGAACGGATGATTGCATCCGCCATCATCCAGGCGCTGTCGGCGATGAAGACGATGCGCAGCGCCACCTGGGCGTTGGTGTCACGGATATCGGACCACAGCGTGCTGAAATGCACGCGCTGCACGATATCCGTCGAGCGCGGCAGGATGTTCGAGATGAGCGAGATCGTCGGGGCAACGAACAGGCTGAAGATCAGGATGATTTGCCAGACGAGTGCACCGAGCGGATCGAGGAAGTACCAGCCGAGCACCGAAGCGAAGGCCCAGGCAATCGGGGTCAGCGAGCGGCGCAGGTTGTCGAACATCTTCCAGCGGCCCAGCGCGGTAATGTCGCGGGCGGCGTCGAAGATATAGGGAATGAGCTGCCAGTCGCCGCGCGCCCAGCGATGCTGGCGCGACACTTCCACCTCGTAACGGGTCGGGAAGTCTTCGACCAGTTCGACGTCGGTTACCAGACCGCAGCGGGCAAACGAACCTTCGAGCAGGTCGTGCGAAAGAACGGTATTCTCCTCGATGCGACCCTTGAGCGCCGTCTCGAAGGCATCGACATCGTAAAGCCCCTTGCCGGTGAAGGAGCCTTCACCCGTCAGGTCCTGATAGACATCCGAAACCGTGAAGACATAGGGGTCGATGCCGCGACCGACAGAAAAGACGCGCTGGAAGACAGAGGCTTCCTGACCGGTGGTCAGCGACGGGGTGACGCGCGGCTGAAGCACGCCGTAGCCGGAGATGACGCGGCCCGTCTTCGGGTCGTGAACCGGGCGGTTGATAGGATGGTGCATCTTGCCGACGAGCTTGGTGACAGCCTCGCGCATCAGGCGCGTATCGGCATCCAGCGTCATGACATATTTCACGCCGGCGGGAACGCGGTTGGCACCGGGCAGGAAGTTGGTGTCACGGTCGCCGCGCAGCAGAAGATTCAGTTCATGCAGCTTGCCGCGCTTGCGCTCCCAGCCCATCCACGCACCTTCGGCCTCGTTGTAGAGGCGGCGGCGATGCAGCAGGAAGAAGCGCTCGCCAACATCCTTGTAGCGCTGGTTGAGACGGGCGATTTCCTGCTTGGCATAATCCAGCACTTCCGTATCGGCATCGTTTTCCTCGGCCTTGGAATCCGGCCAATCGGAAACGAGCGCAAAGGAAACCGCGCCATGCGGATTGGCAAGGTAGTGGACTTCCAGATTGCGGACGAGTTCGTCCACCTGGTCGCGATTGCCGATCAGGCAAGGCACGACGACGAGCGTGCGGGCGTCTTCGGGAATGCCTTCCTTGAATTCGAAGCCAACCAGACGCGCAGGCCGCACGAAGAAGGTGACGAGCGTGTTGAACAGGCCCGTTGCGCCTTCCGATGCCGGTAGCGAGAACATCAAAAGGAAGAGAAGGATGAGCGGCCAGCCCAGGCCGACGGCGCCGAGAAACGCACCGACAGCCGCCATGGCGAGAACGGTGAGCAGTACGACCGGCCCCGCGATGGCGAACCAGTTGAGGCGGCGCACCGCGCGCACAAAATGCTGCACCGGCAGCAGGCTGTAGCCGACTTCCTTTTCAAGTTCGGTCCGGCGCGAACCGGCGAGGAAGGCACCGACATTGGCTTCCTGACCGTTTTCGGAGGGCTTATCAGCCGCTTCCTGCGTCAGGCGGATGGCGGCCTTCGCCACCTCGACCTCGCTCTTGCCGCAACGACGCGCGATCATTTCGATGCGGTTGCGATAAGCGTTGCGCGAGCCGAAATCGAGCGCGCCGTAGTCGGTTTCCGCGCGCAGGATCTTGTCGATCTGGCTGACATCCTCAAACCAGACGGACCATTCGGTATCGTTGATGAGACGCAGGCTCTTGATCAGCGAACCCATGGTCACGTTGCCAGAGGACAGGCGATTCTGTTCCCAGGTCGCGACCGTCTCTGCGTCGGTGCCAATGGCCTTCAGGCGTTCTTCAAGCCACTTGATGGCGAAGTCCGAGGTCTGCGAACCGTTGCGCAGGCGATAATGGAACTGCGTGGCAAAGGTCGAGTCTGTAGCAAGCGGCGCGATCGAGGCAAACAGGCTTTCGCAGGCCGTCACATCGTTGAGGCGGATCACCTCGTCGGCGGCATCGTTGGCGCGCCGGCGCATGTCGCGCGAACGCTCGACACGCAGCGCGATGCGGCGCAGGTTTTCGACCAGCACGAAACGCAGGAAGGACGGCAGGGCCCAAAGCTCGCCGATTTCCAGCGTCTGCACCGACTGGAAGCCCTCAACCATCGTGGCGAGTGTCTCGGTATTGATCTGGCTATGCGTGTGGGCAACGTAAAGCCACGCCAGCACCAGCGTGCGCGGCAGCTCCATGTCACCAACCTTCATGGTCGGAAGCTGGCGGAAGAATTTCTTCGGGAAGTCGCGGCGAACTTCCTGAATGCCTTCCTCGACGATGTAGTGGTTGTCGAGCAGCCATTCGGCAGCGGGCGTAATCGTCGCACCGGCTTCGACATCGGCAGAGGAAATCCGGTAGACCCTGAGGATTTCTTTCTCGTTTTCCCGGTGGCGCGAGAAGAATTCGAAAGCCTGCAAGCCCGGCAAGGCCGGAACCTGACCCGAAGCGAGAGCAGCCGCGCAGGCGCCAAGCTCCTCGGCGGTCATATAGTCGGCACGGATCGACCCGTTATGGTCGATCTGCCTCGTATCGAACTCAGGCGTTACGGCGGATGCATTTGTATGATCGGACATGGACTTTGAATTTCTGAACAACCGAGTTGAACGAAACCGTCTTTTCAGACGGCTGGAAATAGTATGCACGGCATTGGCGCCGCAAAGTGACGTCTTCTAGCAACCGGTTTCTGTACCGGTGCTGAACAGCCGGGAAGAAGGCCGCCTTCACAGTCGCGTGAACGCGTGCCCCGCCATTTCCACGAAACATGGCAAATTTGCGCCGGCTGACCCAAACCCGCGTAATTTAGTGATAAATTGTTTGCACGGGCAAAGGTTCCCGATTTGCCCATCCTCCCGAACCATCCGCTTCCCCAGTCATCGGAGCAGGATCCCTACCGGATGATCCTTGCCACCACCGCACGCCCGATGCAAGCGGGGAAAATGAAGAGGCCGCAGAGGCTTGACACCATCTACGGCCCTGATTGACAGAACGGATCATCCATTCAGGTGCGCAGCACCCGGTATATCGCCGGAATAACCAGCACGGTCAGAAGCGTCGAGGACGCGAGGCCGAACAGAAGCGAGATCGCCAGCCCCTGGAAGATCGGGTCCGTAAGGATCACGCCCGCGCCGATCATCGCCGCAAGCGCTGTCAGCATGATCGGCTTGAAGCGGATAGCCCCGGCCTCGATCAGCACGTCTTTCAACGCGCGTTCCGGACTTGCCGCATGGCGCACGAAATCGGCCAACAGGATCGAGTTGCGCACGATGATGCCGGCGAGCGCAATGAAGCCGATCATCGACGGCGCGGAGAATGGTGCCGAGAACAGCCAGTGCCCCAGAAGAATGCCAATGAAGGTGAGCGGCACCGGTACGAGAATGACGAGCGGCAACTTGAACGAACGGAACTGCGCCACAACGAGGATATAAATGCCGAGCAAGGCAACACCGAAGGCGGCCCCCATGTCGCGGAAGGTGATCCATGTCACATCCCATTCACCATCCCACAAAAGCACCGGCTTCGCCTCGTCGGCCGGCTGGCCGTGCAGTGAAATCATCGGCTTTTCCAGCCCCGTCCAGTCCATCGCGTCGAGCGCATCCTGCACCGCGATCATGCCGTAGAGCGGCGCTTCATAGGCACCGGCCAGTTCGGCCTGCACCATTTCGGCATAACGGCCATTGTGGCGGAAGATCGGGAAGGAGGCCTGCTCCTGGCGCACCGTCACCACATCGCCCAGTTCCACCACCGAACGCGAACCCGGCAGGACATTGGCGGGAACCGGCGTCGAAAGGAACTTTTCATCGAAGCGCTTCTCACCCTTCAGCCGTGCCACTTCGATCGGGATCGGAGCCTGACCGCCACCGCGATGTGAGTAACCGATAACCGAAGTACCGTTGAGCGTCGCGAGCGTGTCGAACACGTCGGCTTCCTGGACGCCGAAGAATTCCAGCGCATCGGTGGAAACGGTGGCGCGCAAGCGCTTCGCCGGCTCGCCATAGCTGTCGTCCACATCGACAATAAAGGGAACGGAGAGGAAAGCCGCCTTGACTTTTTCAGCCACGGCACGGCGCGTTGCGGCATCCGGTCCGTAGATTTCAGCGAGAAGCGTCGCCATGACCGGCGGGCCGGGTGGCGGTTCAACCACCTTCAGAACGGCCCCTTCCGGCAGTTTCACCGCCTTCAGCCGCTCGCGCAGATCGAGCGCAATGTCGTGGCTGGACCGCTCACGCTCGCCCTTCGGCTTCAGGTTGATCTGCACGTCGCCCATGTAGGGTGCCGAGCGCATGTAGGAATGGCGCACCAGACCATTGAAGTTGAAGGGGGCCGCCGTTGCCGCATGCGTCTGCACCGAAACGGCCTCCGGCATGGCGAGAACCACGCGGGCAATATCCTGCGCCAACGCATCCGTCGTTTCGACGGCGGACCCCTCCTTGAGGTCGATCACCACCTGAAGCTCGGACTTGTTGTCGAACGGCAGCAGCTTCACCGTCACATGCTTGGTGTAGAACAGTGACAGTGAGGCGAGCGTCGCAAAGCCGACGGCAGCCAGAAAAATCCAGCTCCGCTTCTTGGTGGCCAGCAGAGGTTCGGCCACCTTACGGTAGAGACGTCCGGGCAGTCCGCCATCGCCATGACCATCATGCGCGCCGGCATGAACCGGGGCCTTTCCAGCGACCTTCAGCATCAGCCAGGGCGTGACGATCACGGCCACGAAGAAGGAAAAGATCATCGCGGCGGAGGCATTGGCCGGAATGGGGCTCATATAGGGGCCCATCATGCCCGAAACGAAGAGCATCGGCAAAAGGGCGGCGACCACGGTCAGCGTCGCGACAATAGTCGGATTGCCGACCTCCGCGACAGCCTCGATGGCCGACTGGCGGCGATCCTGGCCGCCCATGCCCCAGTGGCGCGCGATGTTTTCGATGACGACGATGGCGTCATCCACCAAAATGCCGATGGAGAAAATGAGCGCGAAAAGCGAGACACGGTTCAATGTGTAGCCCATCAGCCGGGCGGCGAAGAGCGTCAGCAGGATCGTCACGGGAATGACGACCGCCACCACCAGCGCCTCGCGCCGGCCGATGGCAATCCACACCAAAGCGATGATCGAAACCGTCGCAAGGCCCAGATGGAAGAGAAGCTCGTTGGCCTTCTCGTTGGCGGTATCGCCGTAATCGCGCGTCACCTCGACGGACAGGGTGTCGGGAATGAGCTTGCCCTTGAGCGCCTCAACCCGTTCCAGAATGCCGTGGGAAACGACGACGGCATTGGCGCCTGCCCGCTTGGCAACGGCAAGCGTCACCGCCGGAACGCGCTCCACCGTGCCATCCGGGTTACGGGTTACGGTCGAAACACGGGCTTCAGCCGTATCTGTGAGGAAAAAGACATCGGCGACATCGCGGACATAAACGGGACGATTGTCGCGCGTCGTCAGAAGCAGGTTGGCGATTTCGGTTGGCGTCGAAAGCGTTTCGCCAGCGACAATGTCGATCTGCTGGCCATCCTGACGGATGAGGCCGGTCGAGAAAGAGCGGTTGGCCGCTGTCACCTTGGCGGCAAGCTGCTGCAACGTCGCACCGTAAAGAGCGAGCTTTTCCGGATCGGGCGAAATGCGGATCGCCTCGCCGGTTTCGCCGACCAGATAGCTGAGGCCGACATCGTCGATTTTCGACAGTTCGACGCGCAGTTCCCGCGCGATGCGGGTGAGATCGGCAGGGGTCACCGCCTTGCCCTTGTCGGACGAAGGCGTCAGCGTCAGCGCCACGATGGCAACGTCATCAATGCTGCGGCCGATGATCACCGGCTCTGGAATACCCTTGGGAATGGCGGAGAGATTGGCGCGGATCTTTTCATGCACGCGCAGCACTGCCGCATCCGGTGAGGTGCCCACTTTGAAGCGCACCGTGACCATCACCTGCTCGTCAGCGGTCTGGGAATAGACGTGTTCGACGTCGTTGACGCCCTTGACGATGGTCTCCAGCGGCTCTGTCACCAGCTTGGCGGCATCTTCGGCCTTGAGACCGGCTGCCTGCACCATGATGTCGATCATTGGGACGGAAATCTGCGGCTCCTCCTCACGCGGCAGCGTGATGAGAGCGACGATGCCGAGCGCCAGCGCGGCCAGAAGAAAGAGCGGCGTGAGCGGGGAGGTAATAAAATACCGCGTCAACCCGCCGGCAATGCCAAGACCGGGAGCCTTCATGGCGCGACCACCTCATCCCCGGCGGCGATACCGGTCAGAATCTCCACCATGGGCCTGCCCGCCACCGTCATGCGTTCACCGGTCACGACGGAACGTTCCGCGCGGGCATCGCCCATCTGCACCGAAACGTAATCGATCCCGAAGCGCCGTGTTACCGCCGTCTCCGGGACCAGAATGGCCTCGCGCTCGCCGATGGGCACACGCACCAGAAGCCGCTTGTTGACGAAGCCTTCCGGCAGGTCGGCCACATTCACATCAGCGATGACCCGGCCATTGTCGATTTCGGGGTAAATGCGCGCGAGCTTGCCTTCGACTTCGCGGCCCGCACTGCCTTCGATCTTCAAAAGTGCATCCTGCGTCAAAAGCGCCGTGTGCCGCTCAGGAATGGCCAACCGCAGGAAAAAGCCGCCGCCGCCGATGGTGGCGACGGTTTCGCCGGCCATGATGACGGTGTCGCGGGTAATCGGAACGGTCAGCACCACGCCATCGACCGGCGCCAGCACCGAGCCTTCGCGCTGCTGTTCCTGCAGAACCGCGCGCTGGGCTTCCGCCGCCGCAATCTGGTTGACGACCAAATCCACCTGGGTGCGCAACTGGTCGAGCCGCTGCGCCGTCGTCACACCCCGCTTGATGAGTTCCTCGCCGCGGGTAAGCTCGGCCCGCGCATTTTCGAGCGAAGCCGTCAGCCCGGCAAGCTGAGCATCGACCGCCTTCACCTGAAATTCAAGCTTGTCGTCCTGAACCGTGGCAATCACATCGCCAGCGGCCACCCGGTCGCCTTCCGTCACCTTGAGCGACAGGATGGTGCCGCCGATGCGGGCGCGCGCCGCCACGGTGTCGCGGGCCTCGACCCGGCCATAGACCGCCTTCCATTCCGGCATCTTCACCGGCTCGACGCGAAATCCATCGGCCAGCGCCAACGCTGGCAGGGTTGCGGAAAGGGTAGCGATCGCCATAAGGCGCAACAACGGCTTGGTGGCCATGAACGTACTCCATTCAAAAAGCGGGTCAGCAGCCAATCAGAAAGCGCAACCGGGCTTGATACCGAGCTTCGCGAAGATCATCGCCGCCGGGCAAAAGCCGGTAAAGGCCGATTGCAGCATGTTCACGCCGATGAAAACGGTGAACCAGACGAAATAGGGATGCACGAAAACGGTAAGCACCACCGAAAGCAGAACCATGCAACCGGCAAAGGCAAGAACGGCACGATCGAGCGTCATGATTTCTCTCCAAGAGAAGGAATGAACCATACATAGTGATATTCATATATGAATCTTCGAAAGTGAAGACAAGCCCCGCATAACGGTTTGTTTGCGCTTGAGCCGCCCGGCACGCCTCCTATACTGCACGGCATCAGCGATGCGAGGGGAATGCGGACCATGGCCGATATAGACGCAATCGTCGTGGGCGCCGGCGTGGTCGGTCTGGCCATGGCGCGGGAACTGGCGCTCCGCGGTCGGTCCGTCATTGTTCTCGAAGCGACGGGCACCATCGGCACAGGCACGTCATCGCGCAACAGCGAAGTCATCCATGCCGGTCTCTATTATCCGAAGAACAGCCTCAAGGCCCGGCTGTGCATCGAGGGCCGTGACCTTCTCTATGCCTTCTGCGAAAGCCACGGTGTTCCCCATCGCCGCTGCGGCAAGCTGATCGTCGCCACCGATGACGCTGAAATCGCCGCTCTGGAGACCCTGCGCGCCAAGGGCCTCGCCAATGGCTGCGACGATCTCATTCTTCTTGATCGCGATGCGGCGCTGGCGCTCGAACCGGCACTCGCCTGCCGCGCCGCACTCTACTCGCCCTCGACCGGCATCATCGACAGCCATTCCTATATGCTGGCGCTTCAGGGCGATGCGGAAGACAAGGGCGCAGCCTTCGCCTTCAACACCCCGTTCGAGGGCGCCACAGCGGGAAACGGTGAATTCATGGTGCGAACCGGTGGCGCCGAGCCGATGGTGCTTTCCACCACGATCCTCGTCAACGCCGCCGGGTTGCATGCCTCAAAGGCCGCAGCAAGAATCGAAGGGCTATCACCCGCCCACATCCCGCCGACAAACTATGCCAAGGGCAATTATTTCCTTCTGTCGGGAAAAGCCCCTTTCTCCCGTCTCATCTATCCCGCACCCCATGCACACGGGCTCGGTGTACACCTCACGCTCGACCTCGGCGGGCAGGCCCGCTTCGGCCCTGATGTCGAATGGGTGGACGCCATCGCCTATGAAGTCGATCCCCGCCGGGGCGATGGTTTCGACGAGGCAATCCGCCGCTACTGGCCCGGCCTGCCGGAAGGCGCATTGACCCCCGGCTATTCCGGCATACGCCCGAAAATCTGCGGCCCCGACGACCCCGCTCCGGATTTCCGCATCGATGGTCCCGACCTCCACGGCCTGCCTGGCCTCATCAACTTTTTCGGCATTGAAAGCCCCGGCCTGACGGCTTCCCTGGCGCTCGCGCGCGCGGCGGTTAGCCGCCTTTAGACCTCGAAGGAAAAGCGGCGATTGCAGCAAGGACCTCCACACTCAAAAACTTGACTAAAATATTCATATTTATTAGAACAGGTCGGCGCAAACATGGTTAAAGTGGTTCAAAATTTCCATTTAAGATCACAATAAGAAATGATTTTTCGCGTTAAGGATTACGACAAAAGAATGACAGAAAATTCTGTCAAATTAGCTCGATTTCGCCATTGAAGCGCCGAACACCCTTCTTATGTAAGGCTCGCAAAAGCGAAACCTGCTCCGGATGGGTAAGCGTATCGGAGTACGGGATCGGTTCAGACGAAACCGGCAAGGAGGTTTCATGGAAAAGCAGACTATAGAATTCGAGGGCGTTCCGGTGGGCATCGTTGTTCCCGATGAGGATCGACTGAAATTCATCGCCGTCAAATTCCATGTCATCGGTCTTGATGGCCAGCATTTCCGCAATCCGGAAGAAGTAAAGACGGCGATCGGCCATCTTCTGGGCAAGGAGCGGCGCCCGCACGTCGCCTGAACGCATGATTCCGCGCCCTTTCACGGGCGCGGGGTCCGATTCTCCTTGAGAAGAGGGGGCAAGGCTTGTATGGAGCAAGCCGCTGACCCCATGGGGCACAGCACCCGCCACGCGGAAAAGGCGAATGGATCGCCGCCTTTCTTAACCTGACGGAATATGCCGATGCTCCAGACCCCCTATTACCTGATCGACAAGTCGAAGCTTCTCAGGAATCTCGAGAAGATCAAACGGCTGCGTGAACTGTCCGGCGCCCGCGCGCTCCTGGCACTGAAGTGCTTCGCCACCTGGGGCGTTTTCGACCTGATGCGCGACTATATGGACGGCACCACCTCCTCGTCGCTCTACGAAGTCAAGCTCGGCTACGAAAAGTTCGGCGGTGAGACGCATGCCTATTCAGTGGCCTATGCCGACGACGAGATCGACGAGGTCCTGACCAATTGCGACAAGATCATCTTCAACTCCATCGGTCAGCTTGAACGCTTCGCCGATGTGTCCGAAGGCAAGGTCCGCGGCCTGCGCGTCAATCCGCGCGTCTCGACCTCCGATTTCGATCTCGCCGATCCGGCCCGCCCCTTCTCCCGTCTGGGTGAGTGGGACCCGGAAAAGATCGAAGCCGTGATGGACAAGATTTCCGGTTTCATGTTCCACAACAATTGCGAAAACGCCGATTTCGGCCGCTTCGACGAGATGCTGAACCTCATCGAGGATCGCTTCGGTCATCTGATCAGCCGCGCCAAATGGGTGAGCCTCGGCGGCGGCATCCACTTTACCGGTGATGATTATCCGCTGGAGCAGTTCGCCGCGCGACTGAAGCAGTTTTCGGAGAAATACGGCGTTCAGGTCTATCTGGAACCCGGCGAAGCCGCGATCACCAAGAGCGCCACGCTGGAAGTCACCGTGCTCGACACGCTTTGCAACGGCAAGAACCTCGCCATCGTGGACTCATCCATCGAGGCGCACATGCTTGACCTGCTCATCTACCGCCAGAGTGCCAAGATGGAGCCGAACGAAGGCGAGCATGAGGTCATGATCTGCGGCAAGTCCTGCCTTGCCGGCGATATTTTCGGCACCTTCCGCTTCCCCGCGCCCGTCAAGGCCGGCGACCGTCTTTCGGTACAGGATGCGGCCGGTTACACGATGGTCAAGAAAAACTGGTTCAATGGCGTGAAAATGCCGGCGATTGCCGTGAAAGAACTCGACGGCTCGATCCGAACCGTTCGTGAATTCTCCTACGAGGATTACAAGCAGAGTCTGTCCTGAGGCATCATGCCGAAGACGACACATCCCCCAACCACGTTACACGGAGGCTTACGTGTGAGATGAAGAAGAATGTCCTGATTATCGGCGCCGGCGGCGTAGCTCAGGTCGTGGCGCACAAGTGCGCTCAGAACAACGACATCCTGGGCGATATTCACATCGCTTCGCGCACCAAGGCGAAGGTCGAGAAGATCATCGCGAGCGTGCATGAAAAGAAGGCCCTGAAACAGCCGGGCGTTCTCGAAGGCCACGCGCTTGACGCGCTCGATATCGAGGCCACCAAGGATCTCATCCGCAAGACCAAGTCCGAGATTGTCATCAATGTCGGCACGGCCTTCCTCAACATGTCGGTGCTGCGCGCCTGCATGGACACCGGCGTCGCCTATATCGACACAGCCATCCATGAAGAGCCGGGCAAGATCTGCGAAACGCCGCCGTGGTACGGTAACTACGAGTGGAAGCGCGCCGCCGAATGCGAGGAAAAGGGCATCACCGCCATCCTCGGCGCCGGTTTCGATCCGGGCGTCGTCAACGCCTATGCGCGTTTGGCCAAGGACGAGTATCTGGACAAGGTGACGGATGTCGACATCGTCGATATCAACGCTGGCAGCCACGGCAAGTACTTCGCCACGAACTTCGACCCGGAAATCAACTTCCGCGAATTCACCGGCGTCGTCTATTCCTGGCAGAACAACCAGTGGAACGTGAACAAGATGTTCGAGATCGGCAAGGATTATGACCTGCCGGTCGTCGGCACGCGCCGCGCCTATCTCTGCGGCCATGATGAAGTGCATTCGCTGGCCAAGAACATGGACGGCGCCGACGTGCGCTTCTGGATGGGCTTCGGCGATCATTACATCAACGTCTTCACCGTTCTGAAGAGCCTCGGCCTTCTCTCCGAGCAGCCGGTCAAGACCGCCGAAGGCCTCGAAGTCGTGCCGCTCAAGGTCGTCAAGGCCGTTCTGCCCGATCCCTCCTCGCTGGCACCCGATTACGAAGGCAAGACCTGCATCGGCGACTACGTGAAGGGCATCAAGGACGGCAAGGAACGCACCGTCTTCATCTATAACGTGGCCGACCACAAGGAAGCCTATCTAGAAGTCGGTTCGCAGGGCATTTCCTACACCGCCGGCGTGCCTCCGGTCGCGGCCGCCATCCTCGTCGCCACCGGCGAATGGGATGCGAAGAAGATGGTCAATGTCGAGGAACTGCCGCCGAAGCCGTTCATCAACGTGCTCAACCGCATCGGCCTGCAGACCTGCATCCGTGACGAAAACGGCGACCGCGAACTGAGCTTCTGATCGCTCGCGTCATTGCAAATGAAAGGCCCGCCGGATCGCTCCGGCGGGCCTTTTCATTTTTAGGTCATTCGCTCACCAGCGCCAGAATGAGTTGGTGGACATTGCCGCCGGGGCTCATCTCCAGCCTGTCGAAGTCGCTTTCCTTCTTCAGCCGTGCATCCGAAAGCCCCTTGAGTTTCCCCTGCAACGCGTCGCGGATCTTCTTGCAGCCGGGATCGTTTTCCACCGTCAACCCCACCGATGCCTCTTCGATCTGCCGCACCAGTTCGCGAATGTTTTCGCCGTGTACCGCCTCATGCTTGCGGATGCCGGCCAGAAATGTATCCCATTTCGCCTTCATCGCCGGCGAGAGCGCAGAACCCGGCTTCGGTAACGTGTAGGTGATGGTCAGGCTCGGCCGCGCCGAGGCCAGTACGCAGGCCGTGCCCCGCGGCTGGTAATCACGGCTCCACAGAAGCTTGAACGTCGTGTGCGCGATGGCGCGCACACCATTGCCGATCACCGGCCCATTCTCGCCAATGGACTGATAGAGCGCCATGCCCGTGGTACCGGACACCGGATAGGTCACGATCTTCTCCGCAGCCTTCCATTCGGCCTGCGCAACGGTAAAGGTGCCTGAGACCAGCATGGCGAAATGGACGAGCAGAAGGCGGGACATGGCTTCTCCAGGTACGGACGCGACAATCGCACGCTCTTTATAACCCGGCGATTGCCGCGATTTCCACCCGCAAGGTCTCAGCCCTGCTCGAACTGTACGCCCTTCAGCTTCTTGATACCCATCATGTCGAGGGCAATGCCCTCGTAGAAAGTCTCGGCCTTGCCAGTGCGCACCTTGTGCAGGAAATACTTCTCAAAGCCGATCTTGGCGGCATGGACCCATTTGCCGCGCACGGCCCAGTTCAGGTTTCGCGGCGGGATCTGCGGCTGCGCCACGAAGGCAATCCCCTCATCGCCGAAATCCGCAAGGCAGACGGCGTTCCAACTGGCGACGGCGCGCGGCGCGTCCCCCTTCAGCAACGCGGCAATGTTTTCAGCCGTCGCACTGACCATGGATTCGATCATGAAGCCCGTTTTCGGCACCCCGACCGGCAGCGGCGTCTTGCCCACGGGCGGAATGGCAACACACACACCGACCGAAAAGATGTTCGGATAGGCCTGGTTGCGCTGGTGTTTATCGATGGTGACGAAACCACGCGGATTGACCAGACCTTCGATGCCCGCCACCGCTGGCACACCACGAAAAGCAGGAAGCATCATGGAATAGGAGAAGGGCAGATCGTGCTTCATCTTCACCGTGCCGTCATCGTTCACCTCTTCCACATGCATCACCCCCTCCTCCACGGAGGTGACCCTGGCATTGGTGATCCATTTGATGTGACGTTCCCGCAGCGCGCTTTCCATAAGCGTCTTGGTGTCGCCCACGCCATCCAGTCCCAGATGGCCGACATAGGGCTCCGGTGTCACGAAGGTCATCGGCACCTGATCCCGCTTCTTAGCCTTGCGTAGCGCCGAATCGACGATGAAGGCGAACTCGTAGGCCGGGCCGTAGCAGGACGCCCCCTGAACGGCACCGATGACCACCGGGCCGGGTTTGGCAACCAGCGCATCAAACTTACCCCGGGCAGCCAGCGCGTGATCGATATGGCAGATGGATTGCGTATAGCCCTGCGGACCAAGTCCCGGTACCTCATCGAAGGCAAGATCCGGCCCGGTGGCAATGATGAGATAATCATAGTCCAGAAACGATCCATCGTTCATTTCCAGACGGTTTTCCTGCGGCAGAACCTTGCGTGCGCCTTCCGGGCGCAGCGCAATGCCGCGCTTCCTGAGCACCGGTTCAATATCGACCGTCAAATCCTCGCGCTCGCGCCAGCCGACGGCCACCCAGGGGTTGGAAGGCACGAAGGAATAAGTGGAGCCGAGATTGACAACGGTCAGGCGATCCTCGCCGCGCATCTTTTCACGCATTTCATAGGCCATGACGATGCCGCCAAGACCTGCACCGAGTACAACAATATGAGCCATGACTTCCTCCCGAAGTGCTTTCGGCATCCCCTCCCCGGGCTGCCGACGCAACGTGCTCCATACGCGATTCCCAAACCCTCATTCGCGATGTAGTCTGGGCTGACCACGACAGAATCCTACACCAACCATACATTCAAAAATATTAAATTCAAAAAAATGAATGCGAAAGAATTAATTCCGGCCTCCGACAAGGCCGCGCAACTGTTGAAAAGCCTTTCGCACCCGCAAAGGCTGCTGATTCTGTGTGCGCTTGGCCGGAAGGAATGTTCGGTGGCAGACCTGCGAGACGAACTGGGGATCGATCAGGTGCCGATGTCGCAGCAATTGATGCGCCTGCGCGCCGATGGCCTTGTGGCCGCCAGACGGGTGGGAACCAGCGTTCACTACCGCATCACCCGCCTCGAAGTACTGGCGATCGTCGAAGCGCTGCACGCCGCGTTTTGCCCGGACGCCGAAACCGACAAGGCCTGCGCCGCCGCGGACCCGCAATCGGCGTGAACGACCATCACAATGCCGACGCTCGACATCATTACACATTTGAAGAACTTGGGAGATTTGGAGCGGGCGAAGGGATTCGAACCCTCGACCCCAACCTTGGCAAGGTTGTGCTCTACCCCTGAGCTACACCCGCTCAAAAATCCAGAGGCTCGGGGTAGATCGCTGAGCCCTGGGTCAGCGTTGCACCGACGGGGGCTATATGGCCCAAGCCTTGAGCAAATGCAACAGGGAAATGACGAAAATCGACAGGCTTTTTCAGGAAGGGGAAAAGCGGCGGCAGAACGCAGAAAGCCCAAGCATGCCAACGGCATATCAGATTTTTTATTACTCGCGTCATTCGGTAGTTTTTGGAGCGGGCGAAGGGATTCGAACCCTCGACCCCAACCTTGGCAAGGTTGTGCTCTACCCCTGAGCTACACCCGCTCATCAATCCAGAGGCTCGGGGTAGATCGCTGAGCCTTGGGTCAGCGTTGCGCCGACGGGGGGCTATATGACGCAAGGCCTTTTCAAATGCAACAGGGAAATCTCGAAAACATGCAGTTTTTTCCGTATCGCCCGCCACAACACCTGAAATTCGGGCTTTTGCTTGCAGTCAAAAAAGGCGCGCTTTATGGAGAACCACGCATTTCAGAGCGCTGGATACATCTTTCCCATGACCGACAAAATCCGAAAAACCGACCGTGACCTGTTCGACCTTTTCGACCGCCTCGGCATTGCCCATGAAACCCTTGAGCATGAAGCCGTTTTCACCGTTGGCGAATCGGAATGGCTGCGCGATGCGATTGCCGGCGCCCACACCAAGAACCTGTTCCTGCGCGACCGCAAGGACCGTCATTTCGTCGTCACCGTCGAAGAGCGCGCTGCCGTCGACCTCAAGGCCATCCATACCGTGATTGGCGCATCGGGCCGGGTTTCCTTCGGAAAGCCGGAGACCATGGTTGACTATCTCGGCGTCACACCGGGCTCGGTCACCGTGTTCAGCGCGCTCTGCGACACCGACGCCAAGGTCACTTTCGTGCTGGACGAAGGCTTGATGGCCCACGACCGGATCACCGGCCACCCCCTGCGTAACACAGCAACGACCGCTGTCGCGCGCGACGATCTCATTCGCTTTCTTGAGGCAACCGGCCACACGCCGCTTGTCTTGAAAGTGGCGGGCTGACATACGATCTATGCCACAGAAAACCGGTAACGGCGAGGACAGGAGACAACCATGAGCGGTCCGAACAATCCCTATAACGGCTCCTTCGGCGGCAGCCTCCACGGCACCGTCAATCTCGGCGGACAGCCTGCCACTGCCAGCGGAAGCGATGCCATCAAGGATACCACGACCTCGGCCTTCGGCCGCGACGTGATCGAGGAATCGAAGAATCAGCCGGTCCTCGTCGATTTCTGGGCACCTTGGTGCGGCCCCTGCCGCCAGCTCGCCCCGGTCATCGAAAAGATCGTGAAGGAATCTGCCGGCAAGGTGAAGCTCGTCAAGCTCAACATCGATGACCATCCGGCTATTCCCGGCCAGCTCGGCATCCAGTCCATTCCCGCCGTTGTCGCCTTCGTCGGCGGTCAACCCGTCGATGGCTTCATGGGCGCCGTGCCTGAAAGCCAGATCCGCCAGTTCATCGACAAGCTCGGTGCTGCCGGTGGTGCTGGCGACGAACAGGCCGAAATTGATGCCGCACTGGATGAAGCCCAAACCCTGCTCGATGCTGGCGACATCAACAGCGCCGGCCAGCTCTTCGGCGCGGTTCTCCAGCACGCACCGGAAAACCCGCGCGCCATTGCCGGCATTGCCCGCTGCATGATCGAAGCCGGCCAGCACGAACGCGCTCGCGATCTCCTGTCGGACCTGCCGGAAGAGGCCGCCAAGGATGCCGGCATTCAGGCCATTCTCAAGCAGATCGCGCAGATCGAGGAAGCCCGCAAGCTCGGCGACCCGGCAGCGCTTGAACACACGTTGGCGCTGAGCCCGGACGATCACGAATCGCGCATCAAGCTCGCGAAAATCCGCAATGTCGAAGGCCGGCGCGACGAGGCTGCGGACCACCTGCTGCTCATCATGCGCAAGGACCGCAACTACGGCGACGATCTTGCTCGCAAGGAACTGGTGCAGTTTTTCGAAACCTGGGGGCCGAAAGACCCGGCAACGATTGCCGCAAGGCGCAAAATGTCGTCAATCCTCTTTTCCTGATGCGTCCGGGGCTTGCGGAACGCTTCCCGAGCCCCAGATTGAAGGGAAGGATATGAACGCAGTTACACCGGGAGGCCGTTATGAAGGTTGGAAACGCCAGATATGACGGTCCGGAGAACTTTCCGGAGATCGCGCCGGTATTTCCGCTGGCGGGCGCACTGCTTTTGCCGGGAAGCCACCTGCCGCTCAACGTGTTCGAACCACGCTATATCGCCTTGATGGACCATGCCATCGCTTCTGACCGGCTGGTGACGATGGTACAGCCGAAGTTGACAGAGGCCGCCGGCGAAACCGCCAATCCTGCACTTTGCGATGTCGGCTGCATCGGGCGCATCACCTCGTTTTCCGAAACCGGCGACGGGCGTTACATCGTCTCGCTCGCCGGCATCTGCCGCGTGCGGCTTCTCGATGAAACGACATCCGGGGATGACCTGTTCCGCAGCGTCCGCATCCTGCCCTTCCTGTCGGATCTCGGCGTGGCCGGCGAGGAGCCGGACGTCGATCGTGGCGCGCTGATGACCGTGTTCCGCGCCTATCTCGATCAGCACAGGCTGGAAGCCGACTGGGAGAGCATCGAGCGCGCCGGCAACCTCGCACTGGTCAATTCGCTGTGCATGATGTCGCCTTTCGGCGCGGCGGAAAAGCAGGCGCTGCTGGAGGCAGCAAGCCTCAAGGCGCGTTCGGCAACGCTTGTTGCCATGCTGGAAATGCTGGTGGCCCGCAGCCCCGGCAACACCCCGAACACGCTGCAATAGGACGATCGCGATGGACGCCAGAACCTCGGAAGTCGATCCGAAGCTGCTTGAACTGCTCGTCTGCCCGCTGACCAAGGGACGCCTGTGCCTCGACCGGGAAAAAGCAGAACTGGTTTCGGAAAGCGCCCGCCTCGCCTACCCCATCCGCGATGGCGTACCGATCATGCTCATTTCCGAAGCCCGCGAACTGAAGGACTGACGCCTTCCGGACGAAAGACTTCAGAGCGCAGCGCCCGCCAGGAGCCGGGGATCACTCGGCCCAGCGACACCGGCCGCCTGACCGATAAACCAGGATTTGAGCGCCGGCATCCGGTCCACGAGGCCAAGACCCAGATCGCGCACCAGCCGCACCGGACCGATATCGTTGGAAAACAGCCGGTTCAGCACGTCGGTCGTCACGCCCATGCGGAACGTGTCGAAGCGCCGCCAGGTCTGATAGCGCTCGAGGATCGCGAGCGAACCGATGTCGAGCCCGAGCCGGTCGGCCTCGACCACGGTTTCGGCCAGCGCCGCCACATCCTTGAAGCCGAGATTGAGGCCCTGCCCGGAAATCGGGTGAATGCCGTGGGCAGCATCGCCCACCAGCGCAAAGCGTGGTGCAACAAAAGCCCGCGCCAGCGTCAGACCAAGCGGAAAGGCCCGCTTGTCACCCGCCACCCGCAGAGACCCGAGCTTCTGGCCGAAGCGCCGCTCAAGCTCTTCCTCAAACAGGAAATCGTCGCCCGCCACCAGCCGGTCGGCATCGGGTGTGCGCTCGGTCCAGACCAGCGACGAACGGTTGCCCTTGAGCGGCAGGATGGCGAAGGGACCGGCGGGCAGGAAATGCTCTTCGGCAACGCCATTATGGGGACGCTCATGCTCCACCGTCGTCACGATGCCAGACTGGCCGTATTCCCAGCGGATATGTTTGATGCCGGCCATGTCGCGCAGCTTTGAACGCACGCCGTCGCAAGCCACCAGAAGCCGCGTCGAACGCTTTTCACCATTGGAAAGCGTCACCTCGGTCGAGGCCTCGCCGGTGGTGAAGCCGGAGACGGCCACACCATTGCGAACGATGGCACCGAAACGGGCGCAGGCATCGAGAAGAGCGCCGACCATGGCGACATTGGGAACCATATGAGCAAAAGGTTCACCCGCTGCCCCGGTCTCACCATCGAAGGTCAGGAACACCGGGCGCACGGGATCGCCCGTCTGCGAATCGGTAATCACCATCTTCTCGATCGGCTGCGCATCCGGCAGGATCGCCTGCCAGGCACCGAGCACGTCCAGCATACGTGAAGCCGCCGCGATGATGGCAGAAGCGCGCGGATCACGCCGCCATGCATCTTCTGGCGCAATTTCAACCACCTCCACGGCAAGATGCGGCGCGGCCTGCTTGATGGCCGCCGCCACGGCAAGGCCCACATATCCGCCACCTGCGACCAGAATATCGAGCATCGTCGTTCCTCTCACCCGCAGCCGTAACGCCGCAAAAATTTCGTCTCGTTCATGCGCCCGACCGGGATCCGAACACTGCGGACATCGCACCGAACACGTCACAGCCTTTATATAGACCAGCGCGAAGCGGCGTAAAGCGCCACGGATGGTCGCAGCGCTTTGATTCTGAAAAAGGCATTTGGTGAAATTATGTGCATTTTTTCAAAATTGCCCATATAATGCGCGATTATCAGCGATTCATTTGCCGCTTTTCTGGATGCCCATGAAGCTTGCTTTACTTTTCAATAACTTATTCGGTAAATCGAATCTGGCACGGGCCTTGAATGCGTAAGTGACAGTCGCTGCATAGATGACTTTACCAGCGGCGAGGAGAGTCGGCTCCGAGCCGAGCAAAACATTGAGGATGGGAAACCAGATGAAGATTGTGATGGCCATTATCAAGCCGTTCAAGCTGGACGAAGTGCGCGAAGCACTCACGGCTGTCGGCATTCAGGGCCTGACCGTGACCGAGGTCAAGGGTTACGGACGCCAGAAGGGACACACCGAGATTTATCGCGGCACTGAATATGCCGTGAGCTTCCTGCCGAAACTGAAGATCGAGATCGCGGTTGCCTCCGAACTCGTCGAAAAAGCCATCGAAGCCATCGCTTCGGCAGCGAAGACGGGTCAGATCGGCGACGGCAAGATTTTTGTCTACTCGCTCGACCAGGCCGTGCGTATCCGCACCGGCGAAACCGACAACGAAGCGCTCTAAGGCGTCAGGGGGTATAGTATCCATGCTTAAGAATTTCAAACTCGTAACCGGACTTGCGCTGGCTGCCGCCGCGCTTGCGATGCCGGCCTTCGCTCAGGACGCCGCCGCTGCCGCTCCGGTTCCGGAAAAGGCCGACACGACCTTCATGTACATCACCACGCTTCTCGTGCTGCTGATGACGCTTCCGGGCGTGTCCCTGTTCTACGGCGGTCTGATGCGCTCCAAGAACATGGTTTCGGTTCTCATGCAGACGACCGTTATCCCGGCTGCCCTGATGATTGCCTGGGTCGTCTACGGTTACTCCTTCGCCTTCGGCGGCTCCGAAAGCCCCTTCTTCGGCGGCTTCGCCAAGCTCTTCCTGTCCGGCGTTACGCTGGAAAGCACCTCTGCGACATTTAGCGAAGGTGTGGTCATTCCGGAATACTCCTTCATCATCTTCCAGATGACCTTCGCCGCCATTACGCCGGTGCTCATCATCGGTGCCTTCGCCGAACGCATCAAGTTCTCTGCAGCCGTTCTGTTCTGCATCCTGTGGGCCACCTTCGTCTACTTCCCGATCGCCCATATGGTGTGGGATGCCAACGGCTACATCTTCGGCCTCGGCGCTCTCGATTTCGCTGGCGGCACGGTCGTTCACATCAATGCGGGTGTTGCCGGTCTCGTCGGCGCCATTATGGTCGGCAAGCGCACCGGCTACGGCAAGGACAACATGGCTCCGCACTCGCTGACCATGACCTTCATCGGCGCCTCGCTGCTGTGGTTCGGCTGGTTCGGCTTCAATGCCGGCTCCAACCTCGAGGCTTCTGGTGGCGCGGTTCTGGCCACCATCAACACCTTCCTCGCCACGGCTGGCGCCATCGTCTCCTGGTCGCTGGTTGAAAGCCTCGCTCGCGGCAAGGCTTCGCTGCTCGGCGCCGTGTCTGGCATGATCGCCGGCCTCGTTGCCGTTACCCCGGCAGCCGGTTCCGTTGGCCCGATGGGCGCCATCGCCCTCGGCCTGATTGTTTCCCCGATCTGCTACTTCTTCGTTGCCGTCGTGAAGGCCAAGTTTGGCTATGACGACAGCGCTGACGTCTTCGGCGTACACGGCGTGGGCGGTATCTTCGGCGCCATCGCAACGGGCATCTTCACCGCTCCGTCGCTCGGCGGCACCGGCAAGGAAGACTTCTCGATCGCCAGCCAGGTTTGGGTCCAGTTCGTCGCTGTTGCCATCACGATCGTCTGGGGCGTGATCGTCTCGGCCATCCTCTACAAGGTTGTCGACCTCATCGTCGGCCTGCGCGTCTCGGTCGAAGCCGAACGCGAAGGTCTCGACCTGTCGTCGCACGGCGAAACGGCTTACCACTAAGCCGCACTGGCAGCGGTTCCACTGGGAACCACATCGACAAATCGGGGCGCCGTTCATCCGGCGCCCTTTTTCGTTTCATCCACACCGTCCTGTCTACGGCGACATCGGCCCGAACCCCAGGTTTCGGGCTTTTTTTATGACAGGGCGGCGATCGCTCTGCCGTAAAGATTGCGTTTTCGTGGATGGTTAATGCGCCTTTAACCGTCATGCCGTTAGTCTGCCGCGGAATCGGGTGCTGTACGTCGTGTGTTTGCGTCGGCGCCCAACCCGGAAACAGGGCTGGCAACATGGCAAAAAGTCATACGGCGAACCTCGGTCGCCAATCCGCGCGTTTCGTCTTCACGGCGTTCCTGTGGCGGCAAATCCGCGTCTTCACCGGCTTTGCCATCTTCATCGCGCTGGCTCTGGGTGTCGCCGCTCTGGCCACCTGGAATGTCGACGATCCCAGCCTTTCGCATGCCACCGGCACCGTGCCCGTCAACATTCTCGGCATTGGCGGCGCCTTCTTCGCCGACGGACTGATGCAGCTCTTCGGTCTTGCCGGCGTCGTCATCCTTCTGCCCGCGCTCGCCTGGTCTCTGTCCCTGATCAGCGGCCGGGGCATCAACCGCCTGCCCACCCGCATAGCCTCCTGGGGCCTAGGGGCACTTCTGGCCGCCGCTGCCGCAGGCTGCATGCCTGCACCGCAGACATGGCCGTTGCCGAATGGCATCGGTGGCGTGGCTGGCGATCTCATTCTCCGCTTCCCCGCCCTTTTCATTGGTGCATACCCGTCCGGCACGGGGGCTATCGTCATCGGATCGACCATGGCGCTGCCTGCCGCCTGGTTCCTGCTCATCGCCTCGGGCCTGATCGGTCGCGAACCCGAACTATACCTGCCGGCAACCGAGGAGGAAGCAGTTCGCCCCGGCAAGGCACGCTCCCTTCGTGAGATGGAAGCCGAGAATGACGATCCGCACCCCTTTATTCTGCTGATTGCCGGTGCCACCACCCATATCTGGTACACGCTGCAGGCACGCCTTCGCCGTCTCACGGGGTTCGAATTCCGCCGTCGCAAAGCGGAATTCGATGACCCCTATGATTTCAACGAGGACGAGTTCGGCACGCTGAACGAACCGGTTCGCGCCAAGGCAGCGCCCGACGCGCGCAGCGAACCGAGTCTGGATCGCGATGCCCCGCAGTATCGCCGCGTACTCACGCCGCCGCCGGTTTCTCCCGGTGCCCGCGCCGATGCCGAAGATCCACCCTTCGATGACAGCGACCGCCTCGCGCGCCACCCGGCCGACATCCTTGTCGATGAGGACGAGGATTGGGATCATCCCGCAGCCTCGGCCCGCTCCGAACCGGCAGCACGCTCCCGGCCTATTTCGGCGCCGCCGGAAAGTGTCCGCACTTCCTCCACCGATGGCTTTGCCCTGCCTTCCGTTCAGCTTCTGGCCGAGCCGAAAAATGTCAAGCGTGATGCAACGCTGACCGGCGAGGCACTGGACCAGAATGCCCGCATGCTGGAAAGCGTTCTTGAGGATTTCGGCGTGCGCGGTGAAATCCTGCATGTGCGCCCCGGCCCGGTGGTCACATTGTACGAGCTTGAACCCGCGCCCGGCATCAAGTCCTCGCGTGTCATCGGTCTTGCGGATGATATCGCCCGCTCCATGAGCGCGATTGCCGCCCGCGTTGCCGTCGTTCCCGGTCGCAATGCCATCGGCATCGAATTGCCGAACCGGACGCGCGAAACCGTTTTCCTGCGCGAACTCATCGACAACCGCGATTTCGACGGCTCCAAGGCCAAGCTCGCCATCACGCTCGGCAAGACCATCGGCGGTGAACCGGTGATCGCCGATCTCGCCAAGATGCCGCACCTTCTGGTCGCCGGCACCACCGGTTCGGGCAAGTCGGTGGCCATCAACACCATGATTCTGTCGCTGCTCTATCGCATGACCCCGGACCAGTGCCGCCTGATCATGATCGACCCGAAAATGCTCGAACTCTCGGTCTATGACGGCATTCCGCATCTGCTGACCCCTGTCGTCACCGATCCCAAGAAAGCCGTCGTGGCGCTGAAATGGGCCGTGCGGGAGATGGAAGAGCGCTACAAGAAGATGTCGAAAATCGGCGTGCGCAACATCGACGGCTTCAACAGCCGCGTGGAGCAGGCGCTGGCCCGTGGCGAGGTTCTGAACCGCACGGTGCAGACCGGATTCGACCGCCAGACCGGCGAGGCGATCTACGAGACGGAAGAGTTCGATCTCGCGCCGATCCCCTATATCGTCGTCATCATCGATGAAATGGCCGACCTGATGATGGTCGCCGGCAAGGACATCGAAGGCGCCGTCCAGCGCTTGGCGCAGATGGCGCGCGCCGCCGGCATCCATGTCATCATGGCCACGCAACGCCCATCGGTCGATGTCATCACCGGCACGATCAAGGCAAACTTCCCCACGCGCATCTCCTTCCAGGTGACCTCGAAGATCGACAGCCGCACCATTCTCGGTGAACAAGGGGCCGAACAGCTTCTCGGCATGGGCGACATGCTCTACATGGCTGGTGGCGGTCGCATCCAGCGCGTTCACGGCCCCTTCGTGTCCGATACCGAGGTCGAGGAAATCGTCGCCTACCTGAAAACGCAAGGCGCGCCGCAATATCTCGACGCCGTGACGGCGGATGACGACGACGATGACGGCCACGGTCCCGGCGGCACCGGCAACCTCGCCGGCTCTGACGACCCCTACGATCAGGCCGTTGCCATCGTTTTGCGTGACGGCAAGGCCTCCACCTCCTATATCCAGCGCCGTCTCGGCATCGGTTACAACCGCGCTGCCTCGCTCATCGAACGCATGGAGCAGGAAGGGCTGATCGGCCCTGCCAACCATGCCGGCAAGCGGGAAATCCTCGTGCCGACGGAGGCAGACGTGCTTGACCGATAATCGGTCGAAGTGCTTCCCATCGCCCCCGTCACGCGTGCTATAGATGCGCGCGACGGATTCGGGCGAGCCGTCACGAAGACGCCGCGTTTTGCTTCCAAAAGGAGGCAAAGGAGACAGGAATGACTGAGAAGACTCGATTTACGGCAGTATCCGGCGCGTCCTCCTCCCCGCTTGCGGGTCAGGTCGCGACACGGCGCACACTGCTGGGGTTGATGGCGGGTGCGGCAGCGGCTGGGCTCATGCCGGTTGCCGCCAGCGCGCAGACAGCGGATCCGGGCGCAGCCCAGAAGATCGCCGACCACTTCTCCTCGGTGAAGAGCATGATGGGAGAATTCATGCAGTTCAGCCCGCGCGGCGAACAGACCAGCGGCAAGTTCTTCATCCAGCGCCCGGGCAAGCTGCGCTTCAACTATGATGACCCCTCGCCCATCCGCGTCATTGCCGATGGTTCGAATGTGGTGATCGGCAATCTCAAGCTGAAGACCTGGGATATCTACCCGCTCTCGAAGACGCCGCTCAGCCTGTTGCTGGCCGATCGCATCGACCTGCAGCACCAGATGGTGCGCGACGTTCAGCAGAGCGCCGATCTCACCACCATCGTGATGGGTGACAAGTCGATCTTCGGCGACCAGACAATTACCCTGATGTTCGATCCCGCGACCAGCGACCTGCGCCAATGGACGATCACCGACAATCAGGGCAAGGACACGTCGGTGATGATCTTCAACGTGAAGACCGGCGTGCATTTCGATGAGAAGGTCTTCACCATTCCCTACGACGACGTGCGCAGGCTGCCGGGCTCCCGGTAAACACCCGTCGCCGGGCGCGCTTGTTTGCGGGTCCGTCCTGCTCTAAAGCTCCGTCACGACATCATGACGGAGCCTTTCATGTCCCTGACGATCACCACCTGGAACATCAACTCGGTCCGGCTGCGCATGCCGATCGTGGAACAGTTCCTGACACGTTATTCGCCGGACATTCTCTGCCTGCAGGAAACCAAGTGCCAGAACAGCGAGTTCCCGATGGAGCCGCTGAAGGCGCTGGGCTACGATCATATCCTCATCCACGGACAGAAAGGCTATCACGGCGTCGCGCTCGTCTCGCGCCTGCCACTGGCCGAGGATTACTGCACGGATTATTGCGGCGTCGGCGACAGCCGCCACATCTCGGCAATCTTCGACAAGGGCGGCAAGCGCATTCGCCTGCACAATTTCTATGTGCCGGCCGGCGGCGATGAACCCGACAGGACGATCAATCCGAAATTCGGCCACAAGCTGGATTTTCTGGAAGAAATGAAGCTTCTCAAGGCCAATGCAGAGCCGGGCGTCTCCTCCATTCTTGTCGGCGACCTGAACATCGCCCCGCTCGAAAACGACGTCTGGTCGCACAAGCAACTTCTGAAGATCGTCAGCCACACGCCGGTCGAAACCGATGGCATGAAAGAGGTCATCGCCCGCGGCGCCTGGCTCGACCTGATGCGCCAGTACCGCCCGGAACCGGAAAAAATCTATACGTGGTGGAGCTACCGCGCCAAGGACTGGGATGCCGCCGATCGGGGTCGCCGTCTGGACCATATCTGGTCATCCGCCGATCTCGGCCCGGCCCTGGAGGAAATTACCGTGCTACGCGAAGCCCGCGGCTGGGACCGCCCGTCCGACCATGTTCCGGTGACGGCCCGTTTCGCGCTTTAAGCGCTCCGGTCAAGCGAAGCGCGGTTGCATGGCCGCCGCTTCCTCGGCCAGCCGTGTGATGTTGTCGCGGATACGCTCCTCGACGATCCGTGCCACCTGCGGATATTCCTCGATCAGCCGGCGAAACAGCGCCCGCGCAATGCGGATCACTTCCAGATCGCCTTCGGCCACCGCCGTGAACTTGCGTTCGACGCGGGTAATCAATGCCAGTTCGGACAAAAGCGCGCCAGGCCCGGCGAAGCTCTCCGGCTCGCTGTTGCCGGAAGCGTAGATCGCCACGCGCCCGGCAATGACGATATAAGCCGATTCCGCCGGCGCCCCTTCCTTGAAGAGAACCTGGCCCGCGCTCAGCACCTTCTTTTCGGCACCGAAGGCAACCAGACGCAAAGCTTCGCCGGAAAGGCTCGAAAAGACCGGTGCCTGAGAAAGCACGCTGATATCGTCGGCAAGCGCCATGAAAATTCCCCTGTCCGGACCGGTTACGGCAGAGCCGGTTGTTCCGCCTGCGCAATCCCGTAGCGCAAAACTAGAGTATTTCCGACAAAAGCGCGACACGGTTCTGCATCCGGACACAGGCAAAAATTCGAGGCGCCTCACATTCCGCCTGTCTGCCCGGATGGACCCGCTCAGGGAATGATCTTGTAACCGCCGTTTTCCGTCACGAGGATCTCGGCATTGGAGGGATCGCGCTCGATCTTCTGCCGCAGGCGATAGACGTGGGTTTCCAGCGTGTGGGTGGTGACGCCGGAATTATAGCCCCAGACCTCCTCCAGAAGCACATCGCGCGTCACGACCTGCTGGCTGGCGCGATAGAGATAGCGGATGATCGCCGCTTCCTTTTCCGTCAGACGGATCTTCTTGCCATCGGCGGTCGTCAACTGCTTCTGGCTGGGCTTGAAGATATAGGGACCGACCGTGAAGGTGGCATCCTCGCTCTGCTCGTACTGGCGAAGCTGGGCGCGAATGCGCGCCAGAAGCACAGCGAAGCGGAAGGGCTTCGGCACGTAATCATTGGCGCCAGCCTCGAGACCGAGGATCGTGTCGGAATCGGTATCGTGACCGGTCAGCATGATGATCGGCGGCTTGAAGCCGTTGCGGCGCATCAGCTTCACCGCCTCGCGGCCGTCCATGTCGGGCAAACCCACATCCATCACGGCAAGGTCAATTCGTCCGTCCTGCGCCAAGTTCATGGCGCTGGCGGCCGTGTCGGCCTCGATCAGTTCGAACTCGTCATAAAGCGAAAGCTGTTCAACCAGCGTTTCCCGGAGATCATTGTCATCATCTACCAGAAGGATCGTCCGAGCGGTCATGCGTTGCTTTCGCCTTTCTATCGTCTCACATCGCTTTTACGCGATATCGGCACGCTCCAGAAGTCAAAAGCTTCAAGCCTGTGACGAGCGTGGTATGATCGGTTGAGCCTGCGGATGCAGGTGTTTGCCACATTGGGAAGAATTGGGAAGAAAATGCGGCGCTTCAAGCCCTGTCACGACGGGTTCATTTCAACGATTGTGGTGCGCCGCGCACCACGCAACCCGCAAAGGGCCATCGTCCAGGCCGGCACGCTGCGCCTGCCCGCCGCCATGGGACGCACAGGAATTTCGGTCTTCAAACGCGAGGGCGACGGCGCTACGCCCTGTGCTGCAATGAAAATCATGGGCGGATACCAGCGCGGCGAACGGATTCGCACTGCTCCGTCACCCCTCGACCTGAAACGGATTCGCGCCGGAATGTTGTGGTGCGATGCGCCGGGCGACGCCAATTACAACCGCCCGGTGGCCGCGCCCTTCGCAAAAAGTCACGAAGAATTGATGCGGAGTGATGGCCTTTATGACATCGTTCTGGTGATGGACTGGAACGTCACATCACGCAGGCAGGGTCGCGGCTCTGCCATTTTCTTCCACCTCATTCGCCCCGGCTACGAGCCGACGGCCGGTTGCGTGGCAATTTCCCGGCGCGACATGCTGCGTATCCTTCCCCATATCAGCCGCAAAACGGTCGTCCGCGTGCTGAAATAACCGGCACCCTTGCGATGGGAACGAGTGTTAACGTTTTGCGTTTAGCTTTATTCCCATGGCATCCACGGGAGGGGACCATGAAAGCATCGCCGGAACAGTTGAACCAGATGGAACGCTACATGATGAAGCTGCTGATGGGCATCATCGTTGTCACAGCCATCGCATCCTCGGTGCCGCTCTACATGCTGCATGAAGCCGACACGCGTGCCCGTATGGCTGCAGCGCCGGCTTCACAGCCGGAGAACACACCTGTGGTCCGCTGAGGACCCGGTAATCGCAAAGGCAGGCGGTGAAAGCCCCCGCAACGAAAAAGGCCGGGCAATGAACCCGGCCTTTCGCATATCAAGCCAAGAGGCTTACTTCCAGTCGCGGATATCCACGAAGTGACCGGCAATCGCAGCAGCGGCGGCCATGGCCGGCGAAACCAGATGCGTGCGGCCCTTGTAACCCTGACGGCCTTCGAAGTTGCGGTTCGAGGTCGAGGCGCAACGCTCATAGGGCTTCAGGCGGTCGTCGTTCATGGCCAGGCACATGGAGCAACCCGGTTCACGCCATTCGAAGCCGGCTTTCTTGAAGATCTTATCCAGACCTTCGGCTTCAGCCTGCTCCTTCACGAGGCCGGAGCCCGGAACGATCATGGCGTTGACGGTAGAGGCGACCTTCTTGCCTTCGACGACCTTTGCGGCAGCGCGCAGGTCTTCAATGCGCCCATTGGTGCAGGAGCCGATGAAAACGCGGTCGACGGCGATGTCGGTGATCTTGGTGCCCGGCTTCAGGCCCATATAATCCAGTGCGCGCCACTTGGAGGTGCGTTTGTTCTCGTCCTCGATCTCGTCCGGGTTCGGAACGACACCATCGACCGAAATCACGTCCTCAGGCGAAGAACCCCAGGACACGATGGGCGGCAGGTTGGCGGCATCGAGCACGACAACGCGGTCGAAATGCGCACCTTCGTCGGTCTTCAGCGTCTTCCAATAGGTAACGGCCTGTTCCAGCGCCTCACCCTTCGGCGCGCGCGGCTTGGAGGCGATATACTCGAACGTCTTCTCGTCGGGAGCAATGAGACCGGCGCGAGCGCCGCCTTCGATGGTCATGTTGCAGACCGTCATGCGGCCTTCCATCGACAGCGCCTCGATAGCCTCGCCAGCGAATTCGATGACGTGGCCGGTGCCGCCGGCGGTCCCGATCTCGCCGATGATGGCGAGGATGATGTCCTTGGCGGTCACACCTTCCGGCAGCTTGCCATCGACACGCACCAGCATGTTCTTGGCCTTCTTCTGGATCAGCGTCTGGGTGGCCAGAACGTGCTCCACTTCGGACGTACCAATACCATGCGCCAGCGAACCGAAAGCACCGTGCGTGGAGGTGTGACTATCACCGCACACGATGGTCATGCCTGGCAGGGTAAAACCCTGTTCAGGACCGACGATGTGCACGATGCCCTGACGCTTGTCGCGCTCGGAATAATATTCGACGCCGAATTCATGGGCGTTCTGGGCGAGCGCCTCGACCTGAATTCGGCTTTCCTCGTTCTTGATACCGTTGACGCGATCCGGCGTCGTCGGCACGTTGTGGTCGACCACAGCCAGCGTGCGGGCCGGTGCATGCACCGTGCGGCCCGTCATGCGCAGGCCTTCGAAAGCCTGCGGGCTCGTCACTTCGTGAACGAGGTGACGGTCGATGTAGAGAAGACAGGTGCCGTCTTCCTGGCGGTCGACGACGTGGTCGTCCCAGATCTTGTCGTAAAGTGTACGCGGTGCGCTCATGGTTCACATCCGTCCGAAAGTTTTGGAATTTTTGATAGCAGGAAAAGGCCAGCAGGCCGGCGAGCCCAAATCAGGAAAGTCGGGCGAATAGGGCGCCGGAAAATTGCGCATAGAAGCGGGCTGGCAGGCGCTTGTGATCCTGCAGCACGACAATCCTGTGATCTGCGCAACCGAATTTGGATTCCATGGGCGCCTCATTACCAGCTTTTCAACCGGGCGGCAAGAAAGGCACGACAAAGCAATGTGCTGCGCCGCAACGGAAAAAGGCGACCCGAAGGCCGCCTTTCCTGAACCCGAGAAGGGTTAAAAGTCTTATTCGCTCTTTGCAGCTTCTGCAGCAGCAGCTTCTGCGGCGGCAGCGGCTTCGGCAGCAGCCTTTTCAGCGGCCAGAGCCTGGGCAGCAGCGATCTTTTCAGCTTCGACGCGAGCCTTTTCAGCGGCAACGGCAGCGCGTTCGGCTTCGTTGAGCTTGCGGGCGCGGGTGCCGGTGTTTTCAACGATACGAGCCGACTTGCCGCGACGATCGCGCAGGTAGTAGAGCTTGGCGCGACGGACCTTACCGCGGCGAACGATTTCAACGCCTTCGACCAGCGGAGAGTAGACCGGGAACACGCGCTCGACACCTTCGCCGTAGGAGATCTTGCGAACGGTGAAGCTTTCGTTGATGCCCGAGCCCGAACGCGCGATGACGACGCCTTCATAGGCCTGAACACGGGTACGGTTGCCTTCCGTCACCTTCACGTTGACGCGGACGGTGTCGCCCGGGGAGAATTCCGGCAGGGTGCGCTGGGCTTCGATCTTTGCAGCCTGTTCAGCTTCGAGCTGCTTGATGATGTTGGTCATAGGTCTAACCTCTAGGTTTTTCTCGAACAGCCAGAACGCTCGCGTCATTCCCTTGAAGTCCGCGGGAATGCGCCGATAAGGCGGGAGCGGAGAGCTAGATCTTTGTTTGTGATAGACGGGCGAACCCGGCATTTCCGCGTGCGCAATACACCATCGCTCCCGGGGAATCAACAGGCAGGCCCGTTTAAATGCCCGATTTCGCCTTGCCGATGGGGCCAAGATGCGTGTCGGTGAAGGCGCTTTCATGCTTCAGCCCGTAGCCAAGCGCCCGGTCGAGACCGATGTGGAAAGTCCAGATCAGTGCAATCGGAAGCGCCAGCTTCCAGCCCGCAAACAGGCCAATGGCCAACAACAGGGCAACGCCGATGAAGCTGTGGGCGGCATTGTAGCCCCACGCCCCAAACTTCGGTCCCGCAAGATAGGCAAGGAAAGCGATGTCCGGCACCAGCACGAGCAGGAAGAACAGCTTCCAGCTTGCCCCCGTCACCCAATAGCCGCCGAGAGCGGCGAGCGCGATGGCAAGGCTTTCGAGTTTCAGCAGAAGACTCATGCCTTGTTCTTGAGATAGCGATCCCAAAGATCAGGCCGGCGTTCGCGGGTCAGCGCCTCAGCCTCGGCCCGCCGCCACTTTTCAATGGCCGCATGATTTCCGGATGTGAGCACCGCGGGAATGTCGCGGCCCTCGAACACCTGCGGGCGGGTATAATGCGGATGCTCCAGAAGATCGCCCTCAAAGCTTTCATGAACGCCGGAAAGCGCATTGCCCATGACGCCGGGCAGGATGCGCACCACGGCATCGAGCAGCGTCAGCGCCGCCGGTTCGCCGCCGGACAGAACATAGTCACCAATGGAGACTTCCTCCAGTCCGCGGGCTTCGATCACCCGTTGATCGACCCCTTCGAACCGCCCGCACACGATAAGGCAACCCTCGCCATCGGCCAGCTCTCGAACACGGGCCTGCGTCAGCGGCCGCCCGCGCGGGCTCATCAGCAGCTTCGGACGCGGATCGCCTTCGGGCACAGCGGTATCGATGGCCGCCGCCAGAATATCCGGCTTCAGCACCATGCCGGCACCGCCGCCGGCGGGCGTATCATCCACCGTGCGGTGGCGGTCGGAGGCGAAATCACGGATCTGCACGGCCTCCAGCGACCAGTCGCCGCGCTCCAGCGCCTTGCCGGACAGCGAATATTGCAAATGGCCGGGAAACATTTCCGGATAAAGCGTCAGGACCGTAGCGCGAAACGTCATGGCTTCGGCTGGCCCGGCTTCAGTTTCTTGTCATCGTCGTTGTCGACAAGTCCGGCCGCCATGGGATCGATCAGGATCTTGCCGCCATCGAGGTCGATTTCGAGAACCGCGGCCTCGGAAAAGGGAATAAGAACGGGGCGTTTGCCCGGCCCCTTGAGTTCCAGCAGGTCGCCTGCACCAAAATCATAGACGGCGCTGACATTACCGTAGCTCTTGCCCTCGGCATCGACGGCTTCCAGCCCTTCGAGATCGGTATAATAGAACTCGTCGTCTTCCAGCTCGTCATCCGGCAGATTCACCCGCTCGACATAGAGTTCGAGCCCGTTGAGCGCCTCCGCCGCATTGCGGTCGTTGACGCCGCGGAAGCGGACGATGACGACATTCTTGCCCTCGCGCACTTCCAGCACCTCGAAGATGCGGCCATCGCTGGCATGCAGATGGCCGTAATCGCCGATGGCCATGGGATCGTCGGTGAAGGAACGCACGCGCACTTCGCCGCGCAGGCCCTGGGCCGCGCCGATGACGGCAAGCAGGATCGGGTTTTCGAGTTTCGACATGATACGCCTCCCTGACCCGCTTTTATTAGAGCAGTTCCCGTCAAAGTGCGAACCGGTTTTGTGCCGAATTCAACGCAAAACGACAAATCTCGGGGAATGGGTCAGTTTGAAAAACGGAAAACGGGCGGCGTGGTGTCACGCCGCCCGCTGGATGGGATCGGACGATCCGATTATTCTGCAGCAGCAGCGGCTTCTTCAGCCTTCTGGGCCTTTTCAGCAGCGCGCTCGATGGCCTTCTTGCCCGGCTTGCCCTTTTCGAGGTTGCTCTTGGCGTCGCGCTTGACGAGACCGGCCTGATCGAGGAAGCGCAGAACGCGGTCGGTCGGCTGAGCGCCGTTGCCGAGCCAATGCTTGATGCGTTCGACGTTAAGTTCAACGCGCTTTTCGTTGTCCTTGCCAAGCATCGGGTTCCAGGAGCCGAGCTTTTCGATGAAGCGACCATCGCGCGGCGAGCGGGCGTCGGCAACGACGATCTGGTAGTACGGACGCTTCTTGGAACCGCCACGGGCGAGACGAATCTTGAGGGACATGGGTTTACTCCTTTAGGTGTTTTCTGTGTTCGGTTTCCGCCTTTTCGGGGCGGTGTTACTTGGCTCCGCCTTCGTGTTCGGCGGCGATAGCTTCATGGTGGCGGATCACTTCCTTGATGATGAAATTCAGGAACTTTTCCGCGAAATCGGGATCGAGATTGGCATCCTTGGCAAGGCGGCGCAGGCGCTCGATCTGGTATTCCTCCCGCGCCGGGTCGGCCGGCGGCAGGCTATGCTTGGCCTTGAGAACCCCAACGGCCTGGGTGCAACGAAACCGCTCGGCCAGCATGTGCACCAGCGCGGCGTCGATATTGTCGATGGACTGGCGGTAGCCCGAGAGCTGCGCGCGGATTTCAGGATCGATCATGGTCTCCTCCCCCTCACTTCTTCTTCGGGAAGCCGGGCAGGCCGGGAAGACCGCCAAGCCCCGGAAGCTTTGCGCCACCAAGGCCCGGCAGGCCGCCGAGACCGGACGGAAGACCGGCGCCCGGCTTGGTCAGGCCGGAGGCTTCCGCCTGCTTGGCCAGCGCCTCAAGCTGCTTGGGGTCCATGTTCGACAGATCGGGCATGCCGCCGCCAAGGCCACCAAGGCCCATTTTACCGACAAGGCCGCCCATCATCTGCTTCATCATGCCGCCTTTGCCCTTGCCGCCCATCATCTTCATCATGTCGGCCATGCCGCGATGCATCTTGAGCAGCTTGTTGATTTCGGCGGCATCCGTGCCCGAACCGCTGGCGATACGCTTCTTGCGGGAATGCTTGAGCAGATCCGGATTGGCGCGCTCTTCCCTCGTCATCGAGGAGATGATGGCAAGCTGGCGGCGGAAAAGCTTGTCGTCCAGACCGGCGGCAGCCATCTTGTCTTTCATGCCCGCCATGCCGGGCATCAACCCCATGATGCCGCCCATGCCGCCCATCTTCTGCATCTGGCGAAGCTGGTCGGCCAGGTCGTTCAGGTCGAACTTGCCCTTGGCCATGCGCGCGGCCATGGCCGCGGCCTTTTCGGCGTCGATGTTTTCCGCAGCCTTCTCAACCAGCGAAACGATGTCGCCCATGCCGAGAATACGGTCGGCGATCCGGCGCGGATGGAACTCTTCGAGTTCACCCATCTTTTCGCCGACGCCGATGAGCTTGATCGGCTTGCCGGTGACAGCGCGCATCGAAAGGGCAGCACCGCCACGACCGTCGCCGTCCATGCGGGTCAGCACGAGGCCGGTAATACCGATGCGCTCATCGAAGGAACGGGCAAGGTTCACGGCGTCCTGACCGGTCAGAGAGTCCGCGACCAGCAGGATTTCATGCGGGTTCGAACGGCGCTTGATCTCGGCCATCTCGACCATCAACGGCTCGTCGATATGCGTGCGACCGGCGGTGTCGAGGATCACCACGTCGTAGCCGCCGAGCTTGGCGGCCTGCACGGCGCGGGCGGAAATATCGGTAGGCGACTGGCCGGCGATCACCGGCAGCGTTTCAACGCCGGTCTGGCTGCCGAGCTGGCGAAGCTGTTCCTGCGCGGCGGGACGGCGGGTGTCGAGCGAGGCCATCAGGACCTTCTTGCGCTCGCGCTCGGTCAGTCGCTTGGCGATCTTCGCCGTCGTCGTGGTTTTACCCGAGCCCTGAAGGCCGACCATCATGATGACGACCGGAGCCGGCGCATTGAGGTCGATGACCTCGCCTTCAGCACCGAGCGTCGCGATGAGTTCGTCGTGAACGATCTTGACGACCATCTGGCCGGGCTTGATCGATTTCAGAACTTCCGCGCCAACGGCTTTTTCGCGCACGCGATCCGTAAAGCCGCGCACGACCTCCAGCGCCACGTCCGCTTCGAGCAGCGCGCGACGCACCTCGCGCAGCGCCGCCGAGACATCCGCCTCGGAGAGCGCACCGCGGCCGGTCAGTCCATTCAGAATGGAGCCAAGACGGTCCTGGAGGCTTTCAAACATCGGTTCTTCCTTCTCGCTTCCGGTGATGCCCGAAAAGCTTGGGTCTCAAGCCGGAAGTTACAAGACGCATAAGCCAAAAAGCACCCGAGGGCGCAACGCGCTGTCGGGTGTTGACCTCCGGAATCCTGTTCCGGTCGGCGGCTCCAAGTCTTGTCACTTGTCAGCAGATCGACGGGCTTAAACAGCAATGGCGCGCAAAAGTCAACCGCAGCCCCGGAAAAGCGCCCTTTTGGCAGGCAACACCGTTGCCGAACGCCCGGCACGACCATATCTCAGCCATCAGAACAAGAGCAAACAGGCAGGGAGAAGAGCCGACATGGCGAGGAACCCCTATTACGGCGGGCCGACGAGCGACCATTTCAACGGTACTCGCTTTTTCAACCCCGATGGCATCGAACCGCTGGGATTGAAGGACGTGATCCGCTGGAATCTGGGTGAAAAGCGCGCCCGCTGGCCGAAGCAGCTCGATCTCGCAAGCCCGGCCCGACCGGCCAGCAAGGTCTCCGGCGGCGATCTGCGTGTCACGATGATCGGCCACGCCTCCATGCTCATACAGGTGGCCGATCTCAATATTCTCGTCGATCCCGTCTGGTCAGAGCGTGTCAGTCCCTTCTCCTTCGTCGGCCCGAAGCGGGTGATCGAACCGGGCGTTCCGTTCGATCACCTGCCGCCGATCGATGTGGTCATCGTCACCCACAATCATTACGACCACCTCGACCTCGCAACGCTTAAACGGTTGTGCGAGACCTTCAATCCACTGATCCTGACCCCGCTCGGCAACGACACGATCATTCGCATCGCCGCTCCCGACGCCCGCATCGTCCCGCTCGACTGGTCGGAAAGCTGGGAGGTGGACGGCGTGACCTTCACCGCCGAGCCCTGCCATCACTGGTCAGCGCGCGGCCTGCGCGACCGTTCCATGGCGCTGTGGGCCGCTTTCGTCATCGAAACGCCAGCCGGCCGTATCTATCATGTCGGCGATACCGGCTTTCATGGCGGCCGTAATTACCGCGCACTGGCCGAGAAATACGGTGATTTCCGCCTCGCCATCTTGCCCATTGGCGCCTATGAGCCACGCTGGTTCATGGAGGCGCAGCACCAGAACCCGTCGGAGGCCGTGGAAGGCTTCCGGCTGATCAACGCGGCGCATGCCATCGGCCATCATTTCGGCACGTTCCAGCTCACCAACGAACCCATCGGCGCCCCGGTCGATCATCTGGCCGAAGCGCTTCTCACCGCCGAAATCGCAAGCACCCGCTTCCGCCCGCTGGGCGCCGGCCAGATGTTCGACGTTCCCGACCGCTGACCCCACGCTCTCCACTGGTAATCCTCGGCTTTTTCCTCCATATAGGCCAGAGAAAGCAAGGGAAGTGCAGCGCCATGTCGGAAACGGTCGAATTCGCGAAGATGAACGGACTGGGAAACCAGATTCTCGTCGTGGATATGCGCGGCCGCAAGGACAAGGTAACACCCGAAGCCGCCATTGCGCTGGCCGCTGACCCCGCCACCCGCTTCGACCAGATCATGGCCATTCACGACCCGAAAGTCGGCGGCACTGATGCCTATATCGACATCGTGAACTGCGATGGCACGCGGGCGCAAGCCTGCGGCAACGGCACGCGTTGCGTGGTGCAGGCGCTTGCATCGGAAACGGGCCGCAAGCGTTTCACGTTCCAGACCATCGCCGGCATTCTCAATGCTGTCGAGCACGAGGACGGCACGATCTCGGTCGATATGGGCCAGCCGGTGTTCGACTGGAACCGCATCCCGCTGGCCGAGGAATTCCACGATACGAGCCGCATCGAACTCCAGATCGGTCCGATCGACAATCCCGTGCTGCACTCGCCTGCTGTCATGTCGATGGGGAACCCGCACGCCATCTTCTGGGTGGACCGCGACCCCATGAGCTTCGACCTCGACCGTTTCGGTCCGCTGCTCGAAAATCATCCGATGTTCCCGGAAAAGGCCAATATCACGCTCGCGCAGGTGACGTCGCCGTCTTCCATGGTCACACGCACCTGGGAGCGCGGCGCGGGGCTGACGCTTGCCTGCGGGTCCGCCGCCTGCTCCGCCGCCGTTTCCGGCGCACGCACCGGTCGCACGGGCCGCACAGTGGAAGTCACCGTCGCCTCCAGTCCCAACCGCGGCAAGCTTACGATCGAATGGCGACCCGACAATCATGTCGTCATGACCGGCCCGGCCGAATGGGAATGGGCCGGCACGCTGAACCCGGTAACGGGCAGCTTCACCCGCAGCCCGGAAGCGGGAGCCGAAGCCCGGTGAGCGGTGTCGAGGTCATCACCTTCGGCTGCCGTCTCAATACCTATGAATCGGAAGTGATGCGCGCCGAGGCTCAAAAAGCCGGGCTGAACAACGCCATCCTGTTCAACACCTGTGCCGTCACCGCCGAAGCAACCCGGCAGGCGCGGCAGGCGATCCGTCGGGCGCGTCGCGAAAACCCGAATGCCCGCATCATCGTCACCGGTTGCGGCGCGCAAACGGAAGCGGAAACCTTTTCGGCCATGCCGGAGGTGGATGCGGTTCTCGGCAACGAGGAAAAGCTGAAAAGCGCGTCCTATCGCGCCCTGCCCGATTTTGGCGTTTCGGCGGAAGAGAAGATCCGCGTCAACGACATCATGAGCGTAACGGAAACCGCGCCGCAAATGGTCAACGCCATCGATGGCCATGTGCGCGCCTTCCTTCAGGTGCAGAATGGCTGCGATCACCGCTGCACCTTCTGCATCATTCCCTATGGCCGCGGCAATTCCCGCTCTGTGCCCATGGGTGCGGTCGTGGAACAGGCCCACCGGCTGGTGGAAGGCGGCTATCGCGAGATTGTTCTGACTGGCGTCGATGCGACGAGCTACGGCTCCGATCTGCCGGGCACGCAGACGCTTGGGCTTCTGGCGAAAACCGTGCTGAAGCAGGTGCCGGAAATCCTGCGGCTTCGTCTCTCCTCCATCGACAGCATCGAGGTCGATCCGCATCTGATGGACCTGATCGCGGATGAACCGCGCTTCATGCCGCATCTGCATCTTTCGCTCCAACATGGCGACGACCTGATCCTCAAGCGCATGAAGCGCCGCCACCTGAGCGCCGACGCCATCCGCTTCTGCGCTGACGCCCGGCGGCTGCGCCCCGAGATTGCCTTCAGTGCCGACATGATCGCCGGCTTCCCGACCGAGACGGACGAGGCGGCGGACAATTCCGCGCGGCTGGCGGAAGCCTGTGGTATCGCCCAGCTTCACGTCTTCCCCTATAGCCCGCGTCCGGGCACGCCTGCCGCCCGCATGCCCCAGCTTGACCGCGCGCTTGTCAAGGCCCGCGCCGCCCGTCTGCGCGAACGCGGCGAAGCGCTTTACGCCGCCCATCTCGACCGCATGACCGGCACACGCCAGACATTGCTGATCGAGAACAACGGCATGGCGCATACGGAAAATTTCACCGGTGTCGCAACGCCGGGCCTAAAACCCCGTGACCTTGTGTCGGCGGTCATCGCCGGTCACAATGGCCGCCACCTCATCATCGATGTCGAAGCGGCCCGCGCCGCCTGATTGTTCAAAGAGTACGGATAACGCCCCATGGCCGGTTTCATCAAACGCATCTTCTCCTTCGGCAAGGAGCGCCCGCCGGAGGCTGAAACGCCAGCGCCGGAAGCCGTTGAAACGGACATTCCCGTTGAGGACACACCATCCGAATTCGAAAAGGTGCTGGAAGAGGTCGAGCGTGAGCCGGAAACGGTTGCCGCCGCCGAGGAGCCGCTGGAAACCGTAATTTCCGAAAGCCTGGAGGTGGCCCCGGTTATCGAGACAGCGGACGAGCAGGAGGTCGAAACCGACACCCCCGCCCTGCCCGCCGGCTTCGTGCTGACCGAGAGCGAAACCGAAGAGGAAGCCGAGCCGGAAGATGCCCCCAGGCTCACCTGGTTCCAGCGCCTTAAGGCGGGACTTTCGCGCACCTCCTCGCAGCTCACCCAGAAGATTTCCGCCCTCTTCACCAAGCGCAAGCTGGACGAGGACACGCTGGATGAGCTGGAAGACCTGCTGATCCAGTCCGATCTCGGCGTTGAAACGGCCATGCGCATCACCGGCGCGCTTTCTTCAGAACGCTACGGCAAGGACGTGAGCGGCGAGGATGTCGCCCGTATCATGGCCACCGAAATCGAAAAGGTACTGACCCCGGTCGCCAGACCGCTGAAACTCGATCTTGCCCACAAGCCGCATGTCATCCTCGTCGTTGGTGTCAACGGCACCGGCAAGACCACCACGATCGGCAAGCTCGCCGCCAAGCTTTCGGGCGCTGGCCTCAAGGTCACGCTCGCCGCTGGCGATACGTTCCGCGCCGCCGCCATCGAACAGCTCAAGATCTGGGCCGAGCGTACCGGTTCGGATTTCATCGGCACCAAGCTAGGCGCCGATGCGGCAGGTCTCGCTTATGACGCATTCGAACAGGCGAAGGCGAAGAAAAGTGACGTTCTCATCATCGACACCGCCGGCCGCCTGCAGAACAAGGCGGAGTTGATGGCGGAACTGGAAAAGATCGTGCGCGTGCTTGGCAAACTCGATCCGGATGCACCGCACACCGTTCTCCAGACGCTCGATGCGACGACCGGCCAGAATGCCATGAACCAGGTCGAGATCTTCCGTAACGTGGCGGGCGTCAACGGCCTGATTATGACAAAATTGGATGGCACGGCTCGCGGCGGCATCCTCGTCGCCATCGCCGCCAAGCACAAACTGCCGGTCTATTTCATCGGCGTCGGCGAGGGGGTCGATGATCTGGAGCCCTTCGAGGCAGGCGATTTCGCCAAGGCGATTGCGGGAGTTTGACGCGTGGACATCGAGAGCAATCAGAAAGAAAGCGCCGAAATGGCCACCGAAATCAGCCCGCTGCTGAAAATGGCGCTGGAACTCGGGCCGCTGCTCGTTTTCTTCTTCGCCAATGCCCGCGGCGAATGGCTTGCCAGCCAATTTCCGGTTCTCACCGAATTCGGCGGGCCGATCTTCATCGCCACTGGCCTGTTCATGATCGCAACAGCAGTGGCGCTCACCGTATCCTGGCTTCTCACCCGCAAGCTGCCGATGATGCCGCTCATTTCCGGCATCGTCGTCTTCGTCTTCGGCGCGCTGACGCTGTGGCTCCAGAACGATACCTTCATCAAGATGAAGCCGACCATCGTCAACGCGCTGTTCGGCTCCATCCTGCTTGGCGGCCTGCTCTTCGGCCAGTCGCTGCTCGGCTATGTCTTCAACTCGGCCTTCAAGCTGACGGATGAGGGCTGGCGCAAGCTGACGCTCCGCTGGGGCGTGTTCTTCCTCTTCCTCGCCGTTCTGAACGAAGTCGTCTGGCGCACGGTCTCGACCGATACCTGGGTTGCCTTCAAGGTGTGGGGCACGATGCCCATCACCATCCTCTTCACGATGGCGCAGATGCCGCTCATCATGAAGCACTCCGTTGAGCCCATCGTGAAGGACAAGCCGTGACAACCACAACCGCGCCGACCGAAAGCCGCAACACCCTCTGGCTTGGCGTTGCCCTCGGCCTGCTGCTGGCCCAGATCGTCATCCTGCACTTCATGGGGCGCATTCCGATCTGCGAGTGCGGCTATATCAAGCTGTTCGAGCCGGGTGCGAACACACCGGGCAATTCGCAACACCTCGCCGACTGGTACACCCCCTCCCACATCATCCACGGTTTCCTGTTCTACGGGCTCGGCTGGCTTCTGTTTCGTAAGCAACCGCTTTTTGCCCGTCTTTCCCTTGCTGTGTTGATCGAGGCGGCGTGGGAACTGGCGGAAAACTCACCCATGGTCATCGACCGCTACCGCACCGCCACCATGGCTCTCGGTTATACCGGCGACAGCATTCTGAACTCCGGCATGGATACCGTGTTCATGGCGCTCGGCTTCTTTTTTGCCGCGCGCATGCCGATCTGGGTCACGGTAACGCTTGCCATCGCCTTCGAGATTTTGACGCTGTTCGTCATCCGCGACAATCTCACGCTCAACGTGCTGATGCTCGTCTGGCCCGTGGACGCCATCAAGGTCTGGCAGGGTGGTCTGTGACCACGCCCTCATCGCGTTTCAGGGCTTGAAGATAAAGGCCGCGCCGCAGGCAATCAGGCCGAAGCCGACCAGATGGTTCCAGCCAATGGATTCCTTCAGGTAGAAGACCGAGAATGCGGCAAAGACGATGAGCGTGATCACTTCCTGCATCGTCTTGAGCTGGGCGGCACTATAGACCTGATGGCCGATGCGGTTGGCCGGCACTGCAAGCCAGTATTCAAAGAAAGCGATGCCCCACGACGTCATAACCGCAATCCACAGCGGCGTCTTTTCATGGCCGAGATGGCCATACCAGGCAAAGGTCATGAAGATGTTGGAGGCGAAAAGTAGCAGGATGGGCGTGTAATAACCGGCCATGAAAAACCCCGAAATGATTCGGGGTCATGCTACTTCAGGATAATGGCGCCGCAAGGGCCTTCTCGATGGCCGGCATCAGCCCTTCCTTCAGGCTGACGGGATCGAACGGCCCGACCCGCTTGTAGAGAATCTTGCCATCCGGAGCCACGAGATAGGTTTCCGGAATGCCGTAGACCCCCCAGTCAATCGCGGCCTTGCCGTTGGGATCGACGCCGATCGCCTTGTAGGGATTACCAAGCTCGCCCAGGAAACGCAGCGCATTGTCGTTACGATCCTTGTAATTGATACCGACGAGATTGATGCGCGGGTCCTTCGAAAGCTCGAGCAGGATCGGGTGTTCCTCGCGACAGGGAATGCACCAGGACGCAAAGACATTGAGCAGCGTCAGCTTGCCCTTGATGGCGGCATCCGTCAGAGCAGGCGTGTTCGATCCTTCGAGCGGCAACATGTCAAGCGCCGGCGCAACCGTACCGATCAGCGCCGAGGGAATGGCCGACACGTCCTTGCCGTGAACCTGCTGGTCATACAGCACCTTGCCGGTAATGGCGGCAAAGCCGGCAAACAGCACCAGCGGAATGAGCGCCAGCGCATAACGACCGAAGCTGCCCTTGGAGGGTTGCGTTTCCTCGCTCATGCCGCTTCACCACCCGTTTTGGCCGACGAGCGGCGGCGATGACCAGCGGCCTCCAGTTCGGCAATTTCCCGCTGGCGCGCGCGCCCATCCAGCCAAACCCAGAGACAGAGACCGACCGAAATGGCACCGGCCACCAGATAGGATGCGAGAATGTAGAACGTGTGGCTCATGGCATCATTCCTCACGACCGGCCATGCGGGCCGCCATTCGGCGCTGCGAGGTCACGCGGCGGCGCCAGATTTCGTTGCGCATGGCGGCAATGTGCAGCGTGAAGAACAGCATGGTGAAGGCTGCTGCCATGACGAGCAGCGGCCACAGGAAGGACGGGTCGATGGTCGGTCCGTCCATACGCACGACGCTTGCCGGCTGGTGCAGCGTGTTCCACCACTCCACCGAGAACTTGATGATCGGAATATTCACAAAGCCGACAAGGATGAGAACCGCTGAAACGCGCGCCGCCTTGGCCGGTTCATCCATGGCGCGATTGAGCGCAATCAGCCCGAGATACATGATGAAGAGGATGAAGACGGAGGTGAGCCGCGCATCCCACACCCACCAGGTGCCCCACATGGGCTTGCCCCACAGCGAGCCGGTGATCAGCGAAATCAGCGTGAAGGCAGCGCCCAGCGGCGCCGCTGCCCGGTGACTGACATCAGCCAGCGGATGACGCCAGACCAGTGTGCCGATGGCCGAAACCGCCATCACCGAATAGCACATCATCGCCAGCCACGCCGCCGGTACATGCACATACATGATGCGCACCGTGTAGCCCTGCTGGTAATCGCTGGTGCTGGAAAAGCTCATGTAAAGCCCCACCGCAAACAGCAGGGCGGTGATGCCGGACATCCACGGCAGAATGCTACGACAGAGCGCCAGAAAGCGCGTCGGATTGGCAAGGCCGGTGACTTTGTTCAGGACAAGGCTTGTGGTGCTCATGGAGCCTTTCTAACCTCAGAATTGGTCGCCTGCAATTGATCCCGGTCAATCCGAGCTTTGCCTGAGCGCACCCGCCGCCGCGAGCGGACCGAGCGCAGCGAAAAGCAGCGTCAGCGCCGCAAGGATCATGAAGGGCGGCATGAAGGGCGCCGGATCCTCCACCGCCGCATAGGTGGCCGACACGCCGAAAATCAAAACCGGGATCGTGAAGGGCAGCACGAGAATGGATACCAGAAGCCCGCCGCGCGGCAAGGCCACGGCAACGGCTGCCCCCACTGCTCCAATAAATGTGATCGCTGGCGAGCCGACGAGAAGCGTCAGCATCACCGCGCCGATAGCCACTTCATTCATGTTCATGAACAGCGACAGAAGCGGCGAAGCGATGACGAGCGGCAGACCCGTACCTGCCCAATGCGCCAGGCACTTCACGAACACCGTCAACGCCAGCGGCGTTTCCTGCATCAGGATAAGATCGAGCGACCCGTCGTCGCGTTCGGCCTGAAACAGCCGGTCGAGCCCGAGGAGGGCGGCAAGCAGCGCCCCGATCCACACGATGGCCGGGCCGATACGGGAGAGAAGATTGAGATCGGGTCCGACGCCGAAGGGCACGACGGCGACCACCGTCATGAAGAACAGCACCCCGATCAGCGCTCCACCCCCGGCGCGCACGGAGAGTTTTACGTCACGCAGGAAGAGTGCCATCATGCCGCCCACTCCTGGGGCGTTCCGGCAAAACCCTTCATCCGCAATTCCTTCGCGCCCTCCAGCCCCAACGGCTGGTGCGTGGCGGCGAGAACGATACCGCCCTTTTCAAGATGACCGGAAACAAGGCGGGCGAACATGCGGTCCGCTGCCGCATCGAGCGCGGCGGTGGGCTCATCGAGAATCCAGATCGGTCGCCAGGCGACGAGAAGCTTGGCGAAGGCGAACCGTCGCTGCTGGCCGGCGGACAGATAGCCGAACGGCAGATGCGTGATCCCGCCGAGCCCGACCGTTTCCGCCGCCTCACCGATGGACAGACCCGAACCGCCCGCAGCATCGCCCAGAAAATCCTTCCAGAAGGAGAGATTTTCCTCAACCGTCAATTCCGGTTTCATTGCATTGCGATGGCCGAGGTAATGCGCCGCCTCACCGGCTGGGCGGGACTCGCCGCCGCCTTGCGGTGTATAGGAAACCGTACCGGACTCTGGCCGCAAAAGGCCCGCCACAACCCGCAAAAGCGTCGATTTTCCGGAGCCGTTCGCCCCCGTCAGAATGAGCGCATCGCCACCCGTGAGCGTAAAAGAAATATCAACAAAAAGAAGATCTTCACCACGTCTGGCGGCCAGGTTTTCTGCAATCAGCCCCATCACGGCTCGCTTTCCGGCGATTTCGCATCGCACCGTAAAAAATGTCGCGTTTCAACGCGCGCTGGTCTGGAACCTTTCTTAGAAAGTATCTATATCAGTTTCAACCACGCCAGCGGCCGGCGTGATCTTCATCCAGGCGCCGAACAAAAAATTGCGGAGAGCAATTTTACGTGCGGACAGCGGAAATGGCCGCACCCGCATCCTCATTGCATGACAGTGCATGGGCGTCCACACGATTGTGTAGGCTCAATGAGAGACGGGGTCCAAAGTGTCCAAATCGCTCGACAGTTTCAAATGCCATTCCACCCTTGAAGTGAACGGCAAGGAATACGTCTATTTCAGCCTTCCGAAGGCAGAGGAAAACGGCTTGGCCGGTGTTTCCAAACTGCCCTATTCCATGAAGGTTCTGCTCGAAAACCTGCTTCGCAACGAAGACGGTCGTTCCGTGCGAAAGGCCGATATCGAAGCCGTTGCCGCATGGCTCACCAACAAGGGTCTGGCAGAGGCTGAAATCGCGTACCGCCCGGCCCGCGTGCTGATGCAGGACTTCACCGGCGTTCCCGCTGTGGTCGATCTTGCCGCCATGCGCGACGGTATCAAGGCGCTCGGCGGCGATCCGGAAAAGATCAATCCGCTGGTCCCCGTCGATCTCGTCATCGACCACTCGGTCATCGTCGATGAATTCGGCACGCCGCAGGCCTTTGCCCGTAACGTGGAACTGGAATATGAGCGCAACGGCGAGCGTTACCGCTTCCTCAAATGGGGCCAGCAGGCGTTCAAGAACTTCCGCGTGGTTCCGCCCGGCACCGGCATCTGTCATCAGGTGAACCTCGAATATCTCGGCCAGACCGTCTGGACGAAGGACGAGGACGGCGAAACCACTGCCTATCCCGATACCTGCGTCGGCACCGACAGCCACACCACCATGATCAACGGCCTTGGCGTTCTCGGCTGGGGCGTGGGTGGCATCGAAGCCGAAGCGGCCATGCTCGGCCAGCCAGTCTCCATGCTCCTGCCGGAAGTGATCGGCTTCAAGCTGACCGGCAAGGTGAAGGAAGGCGTCACCGCCACCGACCTCGTGCTGACCGTCGTGCAGATGCTGCGCAAGAAGGGCGTCGTCTCGAAATTCGTCGAATTCTTCGGCCCCGGCCTCGATTCCATGTCGCTGGCCGACCGCGCCACCATCGGCAACATGGGCCCGGAATATGGCGCCACCTGCGGCTTCTTCCCGGTTGACGGCGAAACCATCAACTACCTCACCATGTCAGGCCGCACCAAGGACCGCATCGCACTTGTCGAAGCCTATTCGAAGGCTCAAGGCATGTGGCGCGAGGGCGATGGCTCCGACCTCGTCTTCACCGATACGCTGGAACTCGATCTCGGCGATGTCGTGCCCTCAATGGCCGGTCCCAAGCGTCCGGAAGGCCGCTTGCCGCTCGAAACCATCGCGCCGAACTTCGCCACCGCGCTTGAGGGCGATTACAAGAAGCCGGGTCAGCTCTCCAGCCGCTATGCGGTGGAAGGAGAAGACTTCGACCTCGGCCATGGCGACGTGGCGATTGCCGCCATCACCTCCTGCACCAACACGTCGAACCCGAGCGTGCTGATTGCCGCCGGCCTTCTCGCCCGCAATGCCGTTGCCAAGGGCCTGAAGTCCAAGCCGTGGGTCAAGACCTCGCTGGCGCCGGGATCGCAGGTCGTTGCCGAATACCTCGCCAAGTCCGGTCTCCAAACTGATCTCGACGCGCTTGGCTTCAACCTCGTCGGCTTCGGCTGCACCACCTGCATCGGCAATTCCGGCCCGTTGCCGGCGCCGATCTCCAAGACGATCAACGACAAGGGCCTGATCACCGCAGGCGTTCTGTCGGGCAACCGCAACTTCGAGGGCCGCATTTCGCCGGATGTGCAGGCGAACTACCTCGCCTCGCCGCCGCTGGTCGTCGCCTACGCACTGGCCGGTTCGGTCCAGAAGGACCTGACCACGGAACCCCTCGGCACCGGTTCGGACGGCAAGCCCGTGTTCCTGAAGGATATCTGGCCGACGTCGAAGGAAATTCAGGAGTTCATCCTGAAATACGTCACCCGCGAACTCTACGAAACAAAGTACGCGGACGTATTCAAGGGCGATGCCAACTGGCAGGCCGTGCAGGTTCCCGATGGCCAGACTTATGCCTGGGACGACAAGTCGACCTATGTGCAGAACCCGCCCTATTTCGTGGGCATGAAGAAGAAGGGCGAAGGCCTGCACGATATCAAGGGCGCCCGCGTCCTCGGTCTCTTCGGCGACAAGATCACCACCGACCACATTTCCCCGGCCGGTTCGATCAAGGCCGCCTCGCCGGCCGGTGCCTACCTGCTGGAAAATGGCGTAGCCGTGGCTGACTTCAACCAGTACGGCACGCGCCGCGGCAACCATGAAGTCATGATGCGCGGCACCTTCGCCAACATCCGCATCCGCAACCACATGCTTGGCCCGAACGGCAAGGAGGGTGGCTACACCATCCACTACCCGTCCAAGGAAGAGCTGTCGATTTACGATGCGGCCATGAAGTACAAGGCCGAAGGGGTTCCGCTGGTGATCTTCGCCGGGGTCGAATACGGTAACGGTTCCTCGCGCGACTGGGCTGCCAAGGGCACCAACCTGCTCGGCGTGAAGGCCGTCATCGCGCAGTCCTTCGAGCGCATTCACCGCTCGAACCTGGTGGGCATGGGCGTCGTGCCCTTCACCTTCCAGGAAGGCACGACATGGGCAAGCCTTGGCCTCAAGGGCGACGAGATCGTGACGATCGAAGGTCTCGAAGGCGATATCAAGCCGCGCGAGACGAAGATCGCCAAGATCACCTACGCCGACGGCACCGTGAAGGACGTTCCGCTTCTCTGCCGCATCGATACGCTCGATGAGGTGACCTACATGGAGAACGGCGGTATCCTCCAGACCGTTCTGCGCGATCTCGCTTCCTAACAGCCGGGACCGCACACACTTGAAGAGCCGCCGGACCCGATCCGGCGGCTTTTTGACGGACGCCGCCTCTCACATCGCTTTCACCCCAACGTGACTTCGATGCGACAGCACTCGGCGCTATGCTCCATGAATGAAGGTGCGGGAAACCGGCCCGACGAAACCCTTGAGGAAACAGGAAGTCCATGCCGCCCAAGCTTCTGATCGGCCTGACCGTGATTGCCGGCCTGCTGGCCCCACAAACGGCGTCCTGTGGCGAAAAGCAGGCACTGAAGGGCGTTGTCGAACTGTTCACCGCCCAGGGCTGTGTTTCCTGCCCGCCCGCCGATGCCGCATTCGAAAAGCTCGTGGAGCAGGGCGACGTCGTGGCGCTCGCCTATCACGTCGACTACTGGAATTATCTCGGCTGGTCCGACACGCTCGGCACCAAGGAAAACACCGAGCGGCAATATGCCTATGCCAAGGGGCTTGGCCGCAGCAATGTCTACACGCCGCAGGCGGTCATCAATGGCCGCGACCATGTGAATGGCGCCGATCTTTCCGCCATCAATACAAGGCTGGATACGCTGAAGACCAGCGGCACCGGCCTTAGCGTCCCGGTTTCCGCCTCCATTCGTGGGGATGAAGTGGATATCGACATCGGCAACGGTGTCGGCAAGGCAGAAGTGGTGGTTGCCTATTTTCACCGCCAACAAACCGTCGAAGTGCTGAAGGGTGAGAACAAGGGCCGCAAGGCCTCCTATCTCAACAGCGTCTACGACGTTCAGACGGTTGGCCGGTGGGAAGGATTGCCCATGCGGCTGACCCTGCCGGCCACCGTGATGAAGAGCGAGGACCAGGACGGTTTCGCGATACTGTTACAGACGGCCCAGGAAAACGGCGCACCGTCATCTATCGTTGGCGCGACGGTTTTCATTCCATAATTTTGCAGGGGTTGTTGGCGGTCCGGGCCCGAAGGGCATTTGGGGGCTGGGGTAAGGGTCAATGCGCTACCGACCCGGACCTTTTTGGGCGCGAAGCGCTCCAAACCAACGACGCCAGAATGCCCCCAGAATTGCGGCGCTGTTTTGTTCGAATTGCGACGGCGCAAAAATTCCTGCAAGGCCGGGCCAAGTTGGTTTTCGTTGCTTGCATTTTCCCTGTTCCCGTTCAGACTGTCATGAACCTGCCATGAATCGGATGCGGCGAGGCCCATGAGCGACTATTCGGATGCAAGTGCCGAACAAAATCACCCGCCGGTGATCGATCTCGGGGAATACCGGCAAAGCCGCGATCCCCTGCCCGTGACCTTCCACCGCAAGGAACTCGACGCTATCCTGTGGATCTACGGTCGCATGGTGGGCGAAGGCGAATGGCGTGACTACGCCATCGACCATCTCCGGGAAAAAGCCGTCTTCTCGGTCTTCAAGCGTTCCGGCGAGATGCCGCTCTACCGTATCGAGAAGAACCCGAAGCTTGCCGCCAAACAGGGCGCCTACAGTGTCGTCAACACCTCCGGCATGATCCTGAAGCGCGGCCATGACCTGCGCCAGGTGCTCAAGGTCTTCGACAAGGTACTGAAACTGGTCGACAAGGACTGACACCTCCCCGGAGAGCGGACACGAAAAAGGCGGCCCGGAGGCCGCCTTCCTGAAAACCCGATGGTCTTCTCTTCTTAGTCGTTGTTGCGGTTACCCATGAACTGCAGCAGGAACATGAAGAGGTTGATGAAGTCGAGGTAAAGCGTCAGCGCGCCCATGATGGCCTTGCGACCAGCCACAACAGCGTCGTCACCATCGAAGTACATTTCCTTGATCTTCTGCGTATCGTAGGCTGTCAGGCCGGCGAAGACGAGAACGCCGATGGCCGAGATGGCGAACTGCAGCGCCGAAGAGGCCAGGAAGATGTTGACGACGGAGGCGATCAGCAGACCGAACACGCCCATGATCAGGAACGAGCCGAGCGCCGACAGATCCTTTTTCGTGGTGTAGCCGTAGAGCGACAGCGCGCCGAACGAAGCGGCGGTGACGAAGAACGTCTGCACGACGCTCTGGCCGGTGAAGACCAGGAAGATCGATGACAGCGACACGCCCATCAGCGCGGCATAAACCCAGAAGGTCGCCTGCGCAGCAGAGACGCTCATGGACGAAATCTTGAAGCTCATGAAGAACACGAGACCCACGGGGGCGAGCATGACGACCCACTTGAGCGGGCTGGCATAAAGCGCCTGACCGAAGCCGGTCAACTGGCCACCGGAAACCGCCATATTGAAGGTGAAGAACGCGGCAAGGCCGGTAATCGCCAGACCCAGCGCCATCAGGTTGTAAACCTTCAGCATGTAACTGCGCAGGCCCTGATCGATATCGGCACCGGCCTGGGCGCGCGTCTGCGTCATCCGGTTCTGGTAATTGTTGAAATCAGCCATTGTTTCCTCTTTCGAAGCTCCGAAGTTGTACGGTGTCGGGATACTACTGGAGACTTGAACCCGTGCGCCGCTGCGGAGCTACAGCAAGCATGCCTGAAATATGAGGCGATTGGCCTTCACTTACAAGGGCCATGCACCGAAGAACCCGGCCAACCGCACCGCCTGACGAAAAGTTGATCATCCCTGCCCGGCTCACAACTCTCGCAGCATCGGCGCGGCCTTTTGGCCAAGAATGCGCCAGGTGCCGGCAAGACCGATGCCCACCGTCATCACCAGCGCCACCACGACGGTCGTTACGGCGACATCGGTGAGAAACAGCGAACGCAGGTTCATGATGCGGGACACCACATACCACGCCGCCACGCCGCCCGAGAGCAGCGAGAACACCGCCGTCGCAAAGCCGAGGATGAGATACTCATAGGTGAAGGCGCGGATGAGCAGCCGGCGGGTACCGCCCAGTGTCTTGAGGATGACTGCATCATGCGCCCGCGCCCGGTTGCCGGCGGCCAGCGCACCGGCCAGAACGAGAACGGAAGCAACGAGCGCAATCGCCGCCGCCGCACGGATCGCCGTTGTGATCTGCCCGACGAGGCGGTTTGCGGTATCCAGCGCATCCTTCACCCGCACACTGGTAATGGTCGGATAGGCGTTGGTCACGCTTCTCAGAACCGCGCCCTCCTGCTGCGGGCTGGCACCGGGATCAGACAGCGTGGCCAGCCAGGTGTGCGGCGCGCCCTTGAAGGTGTTGGGCGAGAAGACCATGACGAAGTTGATCGAGAGCGATTCCCAATCCACCGTGCGGAAATTGGCAATCTTAGCCGTGATCGAACGGCCAAGGACGTTGACCGTAACCTTGTCGCCCACCTTCAGGCCGATCTCGCCCGCTTCCTTGGCCGAGAAGGACACGAGCGGTTCGCCCGCATAGTCCTTCGGCCACCATTCTCCGGCGGATACCTTCGAATTCTTCGGCACGGTTTCGGAATAGGTCACGCCGCGGTCGCCGCGCAACACCCAGCGCGCCGAAGGCGGCACGTTGGAAGCATTCACCGCCTCGCCATTGAAAGCGAGGATGCGTCCACGCAGCATCGGCACTTCCGTCAACTCGCCGTTCGGCGCCTGCTCGTGAATGATGGCACGGAAGCCGTCGCGCTCGGCGCTCTGGATGTCGACGAAGAAGAAATTCGGCGCGCGCTCCGGCAGCGTGCTGCCGAGCTCGCGTCGCAGATTGCCATCGATCAGCGCCAGCGTGACCAGAAGCGCCAGACCGAGCCCGAGCGACAGCACGACGGATGCGGTCAGCGCGCCCGGCCGATAAATATTGCCGATGGCAAGCCGAAGCGCCGGCGAGCGAACACGCGGGCTTTTCCGGGCCAGCGCCGAAATCGCTACCGCCACGAGCCTGAGCACGATGAAAGCCGCGCCGATGGCCACCAGAAACACCACGGCAATCCGCCAGTCATGGGCGGAGAGGACCGCGAGTGCTGCCAGAGCGGCGAGTGTTACCGCCGCGCCGGCAAGATAGGGCCAGGACGGCAACCTCGGCTTTTCGAAGCCCTGCTCACGAAACAGCGCCGTGGCCGGCACCTCGCGGGCGTGGCCGAGCGGCAGAATGGCGAAGGCCACGGTGGTGAGGTAGCCGAACAGCGCTGCCAGCCCGAGCGCCGAAGGATAGACCGACGGCGCCGCCGACACCGGCAGCACATCCCGCAAAAAGCCTGCGGCGACAAGTGGCGTCACGGCGCCGATGACGAGCCCGATGGCGATGCCAATGGAAGCAATCAGCAGGATCTGGAAGAAATAGATCAGCGTTACCACGAAGCCCGGCGCACCAAGGCACTTGAAAGCGGCAATGGTGCTGCGCTTGGAATCGAGGAAGGCGCGCACGGCATTGGCCACACCCACGCCACCCACGATCAGCGCCGTCAGACCAACCAGCGTCAGGAACTGCGTGAAGCGGGCGATATTGTCAGTAAGCGAGGGCGAGGCGCGCTCGCTGGTGCGGACGGACCAGCCGGCATCCGGAAAAGCCTTGGTCGCCAGCCCACGGATGGCTTCTTCGTCACCGATCGGTACCTTGAGCTTGATGCGATAGGCGTGCTCCACCAGACTGCCGGTCTGGATGAGGCCGGAAGCCTGCAAGGCCGCGCGTGACACCATGACCCGCGGGGCAAAGCCGAACCCTTCCGACAGCGCATCGGGTTCATTGACAAGCGCGGCGGTCAGTCTAAGCTTCGCCTTGCCGAGCAGGAGTTCGGCACCGGGCTTCAACCCCAGCCGCTCGAACAGAAGCGGAGCCGCAATCGCACCGAAAGCCCCGTCCTTTTCGGCAAAGAGATCGGCGGAGGGCTGCTTCGGATCGGTCTCCAGCGTGCCGTAAAGCGGATAAAGCCCGTCGACGCCACGCACTTCGGCCAGCGTCTGGTCTGCCCCGTCCGGCAGGCGCACCATGGACCGCAACCCGGTCGAGAGCGAGACCGTGCCAAGTCCCGCCAGCCAATCGGCTTCCGCCGGCGTTGCCTCGCGGTTGTTGAGTTCGAAGCGCACATCGCCCGCCAGAATATTGCGGCCCTCGGAGGCAATGGCATCGGTCATCGTCCGCGACAATGAATTGACAGCGGCGATGGCACCCACGCCAAGCGCGATGCAGGCGAGGAAAATGTAGAAGCCTTTCAGCCCGCCGCGCATTTCGCGCAATGCCAGCCGAAGCGCCACCTTGAACCGGAATGACGCGCGGCTCATGCGGTCTCCCTCAGGGAAACGCGGGCGCTGTCGCTTTCGATACGACCGGAGCGCACGCCGATCTGGCGTGAGCAACGGGCGGCCAGCGAGGGATCGTGCGTCACAAGCACCAGCGTCATGCCACGCTCTGCCTGTTTGGAAAACAGGAGGTCAGCAATCTGCCGGCCGGTTTCGGTATCGAGATTGCCGGTTGGTTCGTCAGCGATCAGCACCTTCGGCGAAGGTGCGAGCGCGCGTGCAATCGCCACGCGCTGCTGTTCACCGCCCGACAACTGGCCGGGATAATGGCTGAGGCGCTCACCAAGCCCGACGGCCTTCAGCTCCCGCTCGGCAATGGCGAAAGCGTTGGGAACATTGGCAAGTTCCAGCGGCACGGCCACGTTTTCGAGCGCGGTCATATTGGAAATCAGGTGGAAGGACTGAAAGACGATACCGATATTGCGTCCGCGAAAATCGGCCAGCGCATCTTCGGAAAGGCCGTGCAGCGGTTCGCCAGCAATGGTGATTTCGCCGCTATCGAGTCGCTCCAGCCCGGCCAGCACCATCAGCAGCGTCGACTTTCCCGAGCCTGAGGGACCGACAATGCCGGCAGCCTCGCCCGCCCGGATCGAAAGGTCGATGCCCTTCAGCACATGCACGGCAGCCGCAGCACTTCCCAGCGTCAAATCGGCTTTCCTGAGGTCGATGATGTTTTCTGTCACGGAAAGCGTCCTATATTCGGGAAACGAAGGGCGGGCGCTGCATCGCAACACCGCCTGCCAATCTAGGAACCTCCGGATGAGATTTAAAGCAGCCCTCCTTCAAATCGCTGTCATCGCGCTCTCTCTCGCCACCTCCGGCATGGCAAAGGCCGAACCGCTGCGCCTCATCGGTTTGGGCGACAGCCTGATGGCCGGCTACCAGCTTCCCGCAGTAGAATCCTACACGGCACAGCTCGAAAAAGCCTTGAAAGACAAGGGTCTGGATATCGTCATCGAAAACGCAGCCGTCTCCGGCGACACCACCTCCGGCGGCCTGGCCCGCGCCGACTGGTCGGTGCCGGATGGCACGGATGGCGTCATTCTGGAGCTTGGCGCCAATGACGCGTTGCGCGGTATCGCTCCCGAAGAAAGCGAGAAAAATCTCGACGCCATGCTGTCCCGCTTCAAGGAGCGCGGCATTGCGGTCATGCTCATCGGCATGCTGGCGCCGCCCAACATGGGCGAGGATTACGCCACCCGTTTCAACCCGGTCTATGCCCGACTGGCCGAAAAATACGAAGTGCCGCTCTACCCGTTCTTCCTTGATGGCGTGGTGACGGAGGAACGTCTGAAGCTTTCCGATGGCATGCACCCGACCGGTGAAGGCGTGGGCGTGATGGTGTCGCGCAGCCTCCCCACCGTGGAGAAATTCGTTGCTCTGATTTCGGCCAAAAAGAAATAAGGCTTGCGCGTGGCGTCATTGCGTGGTCCGCTGTTACGCATCTGCAAAAGATTCGGGGAGACCTCGCATGCCGAGATTGTTCACCGCCCTCGAAGTGCCGCGCGAAGCGGCCTTGAGCCTCTCCCTTTTGCGCGGCGGCATACCCGGCGCCCGTTGGATCGATGTCGAAAACTATCACATCACATTACGCTTCTTCGGCGACATCGACGGACGCACCGCCGATGAACTGGTAAACCGTCTGGACCGTATCGACCGGCCACAATTCACGTTGTCTCTGTCGGGTCTCGGTGCCTTCGGTTCCAAGAAGCCGCATTCGATCTTTGCCAGCGTCACTCCCTCGCCGGAAATGTTCGCACTCCAGAGCGAAATCGAACGCATCTGTCAGCGGATCGGCTTGCCGCCCGACCCGCGCAAGTTCACGCCGCACGTCACGCTCGCGCGTCTGCGCAACACCCGCGTCGATGATGTCGTGCACTACCTTTCCGGCCGTGGCGATTTCCACACCATGCCCTTCATGGCAAAGCGCTTCGTGCTGCTCTCCTCGAAGGAATCGGTCGGCGGCGGCCCCTATCTCACGGAAGAAGTCTTCCCGCTTTACGACCCGCGCGAGGCCCGCAGCCTGTCGAGCAACAGCCCGCAACCTGAAAGCAGCATGCTGTAAACCTCGTCGAAGCCTTCCGGATCGCCGTAATAAGGGTCAGGAACATCGACGTCACGCCCGGTCGCAAAGCGGGAGAACAGGTGGATACGATCCGCGAAGACGCGCGGCGCAAGGTTTTTCAACTCCAGAACATGGCTCCGGTCCAGTCCGAGGATGAGATCGTGGCGTTCGAAATCCTGCTCGACAATCTTGCGCGCGCGCTGGCCGGTAATGTCGATGCCATGCAGGGCAGCGACCCTGATCGAGCGAACATCGGGCAGATCGCCCTGATGCCATCCGCCCGTTCCGGCGGAATCGGCAACGTAGCGTTCCGCTTCACCGCGCTCCCGGGCCAAGTGCAGGAAAATCCCCTCCGCCAGCGGTGAACGACAGATATTTCCGGTACAGACGAAAAGAACGGATTGGACGCTCATGCGTTAAGCCTTCAATGCAACAACACACGGAGGTTGGCATGAAACGGCAAAGTCTGGAAGACATCGAGATCAAGGCATGGCTGGAAACATTGCCAGGCTGGGAGCGCACGCAAGACGGCTCCGGTATTTCCCGCTCCTTCCGCTTCCGCAACTTCAACGAGGCCTTCGGCTTCATGACCCGCTCAGCCATTCAGGCGGAAAAGCTCGATCACCACCCGGAATGGTTCAATGTCTGGGCGCGCGTCGATGTGACACTGACGACCCACAGCGCCAAAGGGCTCACCGAACTTGATTTCAAGCTCGCGGCTTTCATGAGTACGGCCGCCGGTGAAGCGTCGTGATTTGATTTCGCCGCATTCCATCACCATATCTTGATCGGTAATTTTCGGCTTCTTCAGGAGGGAAACCGGATGAGCGATGTGAAATACGGCGAAATCCTCTTGCCGGGTGACGAGGAAACCGAGGCTCGCAAGGAAGACGTCGTGCGCAACGGGTTCTGGCCGAAGCTGCGCAAGGTGGCGGGTAAAATTCCCTTCGCCCGTGACGCCGTCGCCGCTTGGTATTGCGCCACCGACCGCGATACGCCCACACGGGTAAAAGGCGTGCTTTTTGCGGCACTTGCCTATTTCGTCATGCCCGTGGACGCCATTCCGGACATCTTCGCCGTCATCGGTTTTTCCGACGATATGGCAGTCCTGACCGCGGCCTTCGCGATGATCCGCGGGCACATCCGCGAGCGTCACTACGAAGCAGCAGACCGCGCCCTCTCCGATACGATCGAGGCGCCGGAAAACGGCTGATTAACCAGTTTACCCGACTTTAGGAGCAACATCCGGCAGGATCACACTCTTGCCGGATTTTTTGTATCAGAAATCGACGGGCGAAACGAAAGCGGGACTTCTCCCGGATTTCTGTTTCGTTTTGACCGCTTTCGGGTCTTTCCGGCACTAAACGCAGCAGCGTTGACGATTTGGTAACCTCGATTAAGTCAAAATAAATCGAATTTTGAGCGCGTCCTCGTCTCTTGCAGGATGCCCGACGATCACAGAATGGCAGGACAACCATGTTTGTAAGAAGCATCGCAACGACCCTCGCAATCCTCCTGGCGGGCGCAAGCATGGCCTCTGCCCAATCGCCGACCCGCATCCAGCAGTTCAAGGCCTGGGGGGCCTATTCCTACAAGGCCCAGAACGGCACGCTGTGCTACGTGCTGGCCGTTCCGACCGAAAAGCAGCCGGCCTCCGTTGATCACGGCGATGTCTTCTTCATCGTCTCCCAGCGGCCCGGCCAGAACATTTCCTACGAACCGCAGGTCATGGTGGGTTACACGCTGCAGGCCAATTCCAAGGTCACGGTGACGATCGACAGCAAGGCGTTCACCCTCTTCACCAAGGAAAAGTCTGCCTGGGTCGAGAATGCCGCCGAAGAGCCGGCTCTGATCGCCGCCATGAAGAACGGCAAGAACCTTTCGGTTCAGGCTGTATCCGGTCGCGGCACCAAAACGAGCTACACCTATTCGCTGTCGGGTATCTCGGCAGCTCTCGACCAGATCAAGACCTGCAAATAAGCTCTTCGGGCCTCGCTCGCACCAACGAACGGGAAAGCCGGCCACAGCGCCGGCTTTCGCCTTTTTGCGCCGGGCTTTGACGCTTTCAGTGCAAACCGGATGACTTGACGGTGTTTTGATGATAAAGGCCCGGAAAATGCCCGCCACCAGTGCATGATCGGGCAGCAGCAAGCAAACACTTCGAACGACTGACAGCGCCCCCGGAATGATCCGGCCGGGCCATCAGCGAAATGATGGGGTAACGCCGATGTCCGCCACCGGGGCCGTGATCGAGAAAGCACCTGAAACGCCCAGCGTGACCTATACGAGCGGCGAGAAGCCGACGCTGATCGGTCTGTCGCGCGAGGAAATGGGCGCCCTGCTGCGCGAAAAGGGTGTGCCGGAACGGCAGATCAAGATGCGCGTCGCGCAGATCTGGAACTGGCTTTACGTGCGCGGCGTCTCCGATTTCGACGCCATGACCAATGTCGCGCGCGACATGCGCGACATGCTTGCCAGGCATTTCACCATCGCCCGCCCCGAAATCGTCGAGGAACAGGTATCGAACGATGGCACCCGCAAGTGGTTGCTGCGCTTTCCGCCGCGCGGTGCGGGTCGTCCGGTGGAAATCGAAACCGTCTATATTCCCGATGAGGGTCGCGGCACGCTCTGCGTTTCCTCGCAGGTGGGTTGCACGCTCACCTGTTCCTTCTGCCACACCGGCACGCAGAAGCTGGTGCGCAATCTGACGGCGGAGGAAATCCTCTCGCAGCTTCTGCTCGCCCGCGAGCGGCTCGGCGATTTCCCCGATGCCGAAACGCCGGTCGGCGCCATGGTTCCCGCCGAAGGCCGCAAGATCACCAATGTCGTGATGATGGGCATGGGCGAACCGCTCTACAATTTCGAGAACGTCAAGAAAGCGCTTCTGATTGCCTCGGATGGCGATGGCCTGTCGCTGTCGAAGCGCCGCATCACGCTGTCCACCTCGGGCATCGTGCCTGAGATTTTCCGCACCGGCGAGGAAATCGGCGTCATGCTGGCCATCTCGCTGCATGCCGTGCGCGACGACCTGCGTGACATCCTCGTGCCGATCAACAAGAAATATCCGCTGAAGGAACTGCTCGACGCCTGCCGTGCCTATCCAGGCCTGTCGAATGCGCGGCGCATCACCTTCGAATATGTGATGCTGAAGGATATCAACGACAGTCTGGAAGACGCCAAGCTTCTGGTAAAGCTGTTGCGCGGCATTCCCGCCAAGATCAACCTCATCCCGTTCAACCCGTGGCCGGGTACAAACTACCAGTGCTCGGACTGGGAAACGATCGCAAAATTCGCCGATTTCATCAATCAGGCCGGCTATGCCTCGCCGATCCGCACGCCGCGTGGCCGTGACATTCTCGCCGCTTGCGGCCAGTTGAAGTCGGAATCCGAGCGCATGAAGAAGACGGACCGGCTTGCTTTTGAAGCGATGATGATCGCCAATCACGGCGAGGATTGATCCTCGCCGGTTCGGCTTTGCTCACCGCGCCTGGGTGAACAGGATTTTCACGGCAAATAGCGAGAAGACCGCCGCGAAGGTGTAGTCGATGCCGCGCACGATGCCGGGATTGCGTTGCAGCCAGGCGGAAAGCCGGTCGGCGGCCAGCACCACACCCACCGTTACCGGCAGCGACACGACGATGAAGGTCATGCCGAGCACAAGTAGCTTGCCCGTTACATGCGGATCGCCGGCTGAAACGAACTGCGGCAGGAAGGTCATGAAGAAGATGATGACCTTGGGGTTCAGCAGGTTGACAGCCATGCCCGTCCAGATGGTCGAGGCGAGCGAACGGGCAGGGACGCTTTCATCCGTTTCCACCTTGAAGGTCGATCCGTGGCGCAACGCCTGCACGGCCAACCAGAAAAGATAGGCAGCCCCGCCCGTTTTCAGGATCATGAAGGCCGTTGGCGAGGCGATGACCAGTGCGGAAACGCCGAAGGCCACCAGCAGCGTGTGGACCGCACAACCGAGATTGGTGCCAATGAGAACCGCCAGACCGGCGGAGCGCCCGTCCCTCAGCGCCCGGCTGATGGATAGCGTCATATCGGGGCCGGGTGTCGCCGCAAGAAGCAAGGTCGCAGCGGCAAATGCGAGAAATGTCGGGATCGAGGGAAGGAATTCCATGAAGCGCCTGCATTGAAATGAGCGCGACACTCATAACGCATCTCCTTTGAAAGTGCGAAACGGTTTTACCGCCGGAGGCCCTCAAAAGAAGACGAGAAAACCATGCGACATTCCCGCGACAAAACGGCCGGCTCCATCCCACGACACGGACGAGGTCGCCTTGAAGTCAGGCATCTAAGCCGCCACATAGAGACTGTAACAAACGTTTGACAGGTTGCCGGGACTTTGACAGTTTGGCACAACGTCAGCAGACTGTTGCAGCCATTGAAAACAGGCGGCACCGGTCCGCCAGTCATGTTTCAGGCAGTTCCGTCAGACCCGGCCAGTGAAGCCGCCGCTGGAACTGCGCCCGGGAGGAGTTCAAGAGGAGACCGCCATGAGCCAGAAATCGATCGTTATCGCCAGCGCCGCGCGCACCGCCGTCGGCAGCTTTAATGGCGTTTTCGCCAACACACCCGCCCACGAACTTGGCGCGACCGTCATCAAGGCCGTGCTTTCGCGCGCCGGTGTGGACGTCGCCGAAGTCAACGAAGTCATCCTCGGGCAGATCCTCACCGCCGGCCAGGGCCAGAACCCTGCCCGACAGGCCGCGATCAAGGCCGGCATTCCCGAAGCCGCGACCGCCTTCGGCATCAACCAGCTTTGCGGGTCCGGCCTGCGCGCCGTCGCGCTCGGCATGCAGCAGATTGCCTCCGGCGATGCCTCGATCGTCATTGCCGGTGGCCAGGAATCCATGTCGCTCGCCCCCCATTGCCAGTATCTGCGCAGCGGCGTGAAGATGGGTTCCGTCGAACTGTTCGACACCATGTTGAAGGATGGCCTCACCGACGCCTTCTACGGGTATCACATGGGTATCACGGCGGAGAACATCGTTCGCCAGTGGAACCTGACCCGCACCGAACAGGATACTTTCGCCACCGCCTCGCAGAACAAGGCAGAGGCCGCCCAGAAGGCCGGTCGCTTCGCTGACGAAATCGTTCCCTTCACCGTCACCAGCCGCAAGGGCGATGTGGTGGTCGATCAGGACGAATTCATCCGTCCGGGCACGACGCTGGAGCAGCTTGCCAAACTGCGTCCCGCCTTCGAAAAGGACGGCACCGTCACCGCTGGCAATGCCTCGGGTATCAATGACGGCGCTGCCGGTGTTCTGCTGATGACCGAAGAAGAGGCAGTGCGTCGCGGCCTCACCCCGCTCGCCCGCATTGCCTCGTGGGCCACCGCCGGCGTCGATCCGCGCATCATGGGCATCGGCCCGGTTCCCGCCTCGCAGAAGGCGCTGGCCAAGGCCGGCTGGTCGGTCGGCGATCTCGACCTGATCGAGGCCAACGAAGCCTTTGCCGCCCAGTCCTGCGCGGTTACCCGCGATCTTGGCCTCGACCCGGCCAGGATCAACGTCAATGGCGGCGCCATCGCCATCGGCCACCCCGTCGGTGCTTCGGGTGCCCGCATTCTCAACACGCTGCTGTTCGAACTGAAGCGCCGCAGCGCGAAGAAGGGCCTCGCCACGCTGTGCATCGGCGGCGGCATGGGCGTCGCGATGTGCGTCGAAGCCCTTTAATTCCCGTAAACACCATTAGTTGAAACGTTAACGCCCCCGCCGGAGCGGATCTCCGGCGGGGGCGTTTTCCACTGTTTCCTATGGTTAACAAATTGTTTTCGCACCATATATTGCGGTGAACAAACCAAGAAACAGGCTAGGTCAGCGATTCGTCTGTGATTCGTTCCGCCTTTGACCCGAAGATTAACGGAGCAATGCAAAAAGGGCCGGAATGCCCAGGGAACACGGCATTCCGGCCCAGTTCCTCTTCGGGGGACTGGATCGCCCTCGGAGGCTTGTTATCGGCAACGCGCCTCATAGGTGCGGCCGTAGCGGTCGCGGTAGATGCAGTAACCGCGCCGTTCCTGGGACTGGCCGATCAGAGCGCCGGCAATGCCGCCAGCCACGGCGCCAACGGCAGCACCGCCGGCACGCCCGGTCACGACCCCGCCGATAATCGCGCCCGAAGCCGCGCCCACCGCCGTCGTCCGTTCCGTCGTTGTGCAGGAAGCAAGCGCCCCCACCAGAGCAAGGCTCAACACAATCTTCTTCATCGTCGTCTCCCGGTTTCTGATGCAGCCTGAATGCGGAAGACGTCCGTCCCGCCATCCGGCAATGAAGGGCAAACGCCATGCGCCCGCCTTGGTTCCCCTTACCGGGAAATGAATTGCCCAAGCGCAAAGGTTAACGGCGGACATCGGAAATGCGCTCAAGATCCCCGCCGACGGTCGAAAACTGTGCCATGCCGCGACATAAGGCACCACATCTTGCGGTGAACAAAGCAGGAAACATCTCAGATCAGCGATTCGTCGATGATTCGTTCCGCCTTTGACCCGAAGGTTAACGGTCATCCGGTCAAAAACTTCCTGTTTCAAAAATACATTTAAAAAACAACGACATGAAAAATCCTTACTCGAAGATAAATGAGCGCCCGAAAAGGTTAACACCCGACAGGCGAAACCGCCCCGGCACCGTGGTTTCGATTCAGCATTTGGTGGTCTTTCCTCTCGCGGCCGCGAGATATTGCGGTGAACAAACCCTGAATCCCGTGAAATCAGCGATTCGTCGCCGATTCGTTCGCAGGCTGTTCCGAATCTTAAATCAAGCACTTAGCCATAAGAGCGCATCAAAGCGCTGCAACCGGGGAAAAAGCGCTGTGCACGGCAATCGCGTCTTGCCATCGCCCGCTGCAAACGCCATCTGTGGGAAAACGATCCGTCTTGTCCTCTGGGCGATAACGGGTGTGTGGCCGGCGCAATGCCCTGGGAGCGATGAACCTCACCTTATGCAGCCCATGATTCTCTCCGGCCGCGGCGTGACCGCGGTGCTCGGCCCCACCAATACCGGTAAGACCCATTATGCCATCGAACGCATGGTCGCCCATGGCTCGGGTGTCATCGGCCTGCCGCTGCGCCTTCTCGCCCGCGAGGTCTACACCCGCGTGGTGGAAAAGGTCGGGCCGCAGCATGTGGCCCTCGTCACCGGCGAGGAGAAGATCAACCCACCCGGCGCACGTTTTTCGGTCTGCACGGTGGAGGCCATGCCGCGGGAAACCAAGGCCGCCTTCGTCGCCATCGACGAGGTGCAGCTTGCCGGCGATCTCGAGCGCGGCCACATCTTCACCGACCGCATCCTGCATCTGCGCGGCCGTGAGGAAACCCTGCTGCTGGGCGCCGGTACCATACGGCCGATCCTCGAACAGGTCCTGCCCGGCATTCTCGTCATCGAACGCCCGCGTCTTTCGCAACTCTTCTATGCCGGCTCGAAGAAGATCACGCGACTGCCCCAGCGCAGCGCCATCGTCGCCTTCTCGGCGGATGAGGTCTATGCCATCGCCGAACTCATTCGCCGCCAGCGCGGCGGTGCGGCCGTGGTGCTCGGCGCGCTTTCGCCCCGCACCCGCAACGCCCAGGTCGGGCTCTATCAGGAAGGCGATGTCGATTACCTCGTCGCCACCGATGCCATCGGCATGGGCCTCAATCTCGATGTCGATCATGTCGCCTTCGCGCAGGACCGCAAGTTCGACGGCTATCAGTACCGCAATCTCAATCCCGGCGAACTCGGCCAGATCGCAGGGCGCGCCGGGCGTCATACGCGCGACGGCACCTTCGGCGTCACCGGTCGGGTCGATCCCTTCGATGACGAGTTGGTGGAGCGTATCGAGACCCATCATTTCGATCCGGTGAAGGTGATGCAGTGGCGCACCGCCCAGTTCGATTTTAGTTCCATCAAGGCCCTGCAGCGCAGTATCGAGGCGGTGCCGACAGTTCAGGGCCTGACCCGCGCCTTGCCGGCAACGGACGCGCAGGCACTCGATTACCTCGCCCGTTACCCTGAAATCATGGACATCGCGACAAACCGGGAACGGGTTGAAACGTTGTGGGATGCCTGTGCCCTGCCCGATTACCGCCGCATCACGCCGGCGCAACATGCGGACTTGATTTCGACAATCTATTTCGATCTTGTCCGGCACGGCGCAATCAGCGAAGATTTCCTCGCCGAGCAGGCGCGACGCGCCGACCGGACCGACGGCGAAATCGACACGCTTTCGGCGCGAATCGCGCAGATAAGGACATGGACTTACGTTTCAAACCGCCCCGGTTGGCTTGCCGATCCGACACACTGGCAAGAAAAGACGCGGGAAATTGAGGATCGTCTGTCCGATGCGCTACATGAAAGGTTGACGAAACGCTTTGTAGACCGCAGGACAACTGTGCTCATGAGGCGCCTGAGAGAGAATGCGATGCTGGAAGCTGAAATCAGTGTAAATGGTGATGTCTTCGTGGAAGGACATCATGTCGGGCAATTGGCCGGTTTCCGGTTCACCCCGGCGCCGGGAATAGACGGAGCGGATGGCAAGGCTGTGGAAGCCGCCGCCATGCGGGCGCTTGCGCTGGAGTTCGAAGCACGCGCCGCACGGCTGCACGCTTCGGGCAATAACGATCTGGCGCTCGATTCCCGCGGTATCGTCCGCTGGCTCGGCGAACCTGTCGGTCGCCTGACCGCTAGTGACAACATCATGCGCCCGCGCGTCATCCTGCTGGCCGACGAACAGCTCACCGGCAATGCGCGCGATCACGTCGCCGCCCGCGTCGAGCGCTTCGTCAATCATCACATCACCACGGTTCTGAAGCCGCTGGACGATCTGTCGCGCGCCGAAGACCTGCAGGGCCTTGCCCGCGGCCTCGCCTTCCAGCTCGTGGAAAATCTCGGTGTCCTCTTCCGTCGCGATGTCGCTGACGAGATCAAGACGCTCGATCAGGATGCCCGCGCCTCGATCCGTCGTTATGGCGTGCGCTTTGGCGCTTACCACATCTTCATTCCCGCGCTGCTCAAGCCCGCACCAGCTGAACTCATCACCCTGCTGTGGGCGTTGAAGAACGACGGCACGGACAAGCCCGGCTATGGCGAACTCATTCCGGTGCTGGCCGCGGGCCGCACCTCGGTCGTCACCGATGCCAGCTACGAGCGCCAGTTCTACAAGCTCGCAGGCTTCCGCTTCCTCGGCAAGCGCGCCGTGCGCATCGACATTCTGGAGCGCCTGGCCGATCTCATCCGTCCGCTGCTGCAGTGGAAGCCCGGCTCCGCCGCGCGTCCGGAAGGCGCTTATGACGGTCGCCGCTTCACAACGACGACGGCCATGCTCTCGATCCTCGGCGCAACGCCGGACGATATGGAAGAGATCCTCAAGGGTCTCGGCTATCGCGCCGACAGCGTCACACCAGAAGAGGCCCAGGCCTTCCTGAACGCCGGCAATCCGGCCGCTGAAGCTGCACCCGCTTCCACGGACGACGCTGCTGAAGCTTCGGAAGAAGCCGATTCCGATAGCCACACCGAAGAAGCACCGGCAGAAGCTGCCACCGAAACCCCGGCAGAAGCCGTGGCGGAAGCTGAAGCTGCTCCGGCAACGGCAACCGAAGACGCCGCGCCTGCTGAACCGAAACCGGTTCTCCTGTGGCGTCCGGGTGGCCGCAACGACAATGCCCGCGCTCGTCCGCAGGGTAGCGAACGCGGCGAGCGCCGCGGCCATGGCAACCGCCCGCAGGGCGGTGAGCGTGGCGAAGCGCGTGATGGTGAAGCCCGCCGCAACGACGGTCCCCGTCCCCCACGCAACCGTGACGGTGAGCGTGATGGCGGCAAGCGCCACGGCGAGCGCAAGGGCGGCAAGCCCGAGCACGGCGGCAAGCGCGATCACCAGCGTTCCGACGCCAAGCGTGACAACCAGCGCTTCGAGGCCCGTCCGCCGAAGAAGGACAAGCCGATCGATCCGGATTCACCCTTCGCAGCTCTCGCGGCCCTTCGCGACCAGCTCAAGAAGTAATCAACCATGCCGGGGGAGCCGCCTGTCGCCGAGCGTCAGCGCATCGACAAGTGGCTCTTCTTCACCCGCATGCTCAAATCGCGCAGCCTCGCCCAGACATTTGTCGAAGCCGGGCATGTGGCGGTGAACGGACGCAAGGTCCATCAGCCCTCCCATAATGTGAAGATCGGCGACCGGCTCGAACTGAAGCTCGAGCGGCGCGATGTCATCCTCGTCGTGCGCGATGGTGGCACGCGGCGCGGTCCCTATGAGGAGGCCCGTCTGCTTTACGAGGACCTTTCTCCACCGCCGGAGGAGCGTCCACGCCTGACCACACTCGAACAGGCCCAGCGCCACCCCGGTTCAGGCCGCCCTACCAAACGCGACCGGCGGGCGCTTGACAGCCTGCGTCCCGATTTTGGCGGCGGCGAAGAATAACAGTCTAAGCCTGCGACATTTTGAAGTCGGTTTATTCTTGATATGCGCGACCAAAGGCAGTACCTGACAAGCGTGCTGACGGACACCGAATCCCTCCGCGCCGGCGGGCCAGTCAGGCGAGGGACAGGGAATAACGGGCCAGACCCTGAGAGCCAGACGACGTTTGGCCAGACAACGTTCGGATCGTGGAGTGCCTCATGACGTATGTCGTGACTGACAATTGTATTCGCTGCAAATACACCGACTGCGTCGAAGTATGCCCGGTGGACTGCTTCTATGAAGGCGAGAATTTCCTCGTCATCAATCCGGACGAATGCATCGATTGCGGCGTCTGCGAACCGGAATGTCCCGCCGAAGCGATCAAGCCGGATACCGAGCCGGGTCTCGACAAGTGGCTGAAGCTGAACACGGAATATTCTGCCCTCTGGCCGAACATTACCGTCAAGCGCGATCCGCTGCCGGAAGCCAAGGAAATGGACGGCGTGGAAGGCAAGCTGGAGAAGTATTTCTCCGAAAAGCCCGGCGCAGGCGACTGAGCCACCCGGTCACGACCGGAGGAAGCGGTGCGGACCACTCCGCGCCGCCAAAGCAAATTATTGATTTCCACATATTTTTGTGCTAGGGATAAAGAACTGGCCCACAACAGGGTATTTCTATGCCCTTCAACCTCACGAAAGCACGTCAGATCTCCGCGCGGTTCCCGTGACATTCGCAACGCCTCAAGTTGCCGTCTCACATCGCGAAGGCTGAATGGCTGCTGCGTGTCGTCTTGTGGCCGGTTTGGTGTCACCAGGACGGTCTTTCCCCGTCTCATCCGGGCCTGATTTGACCCGACCGCCGGCCTCAACGGGCCGGGTGCGTAACAGGGAGTTTTTGAAACGAATGACGACCCAGCAGAAAAAACCTTCGGCAGCGCGGCATGGCTTCAAGCAGGGCGAAGCGATCGTCTATCCGGCGCATGGCGTCGGCACGATTGCCGTGATCGAAGAGCAGGAAGTCGCAGGCATGAAGCTTGAGCTTTTCGTGATCGACTTTGAAAAGGACAAGATGCGCCTCAAGGTGCCGGTGGCCAAGGCTGTCAGCATCGGCATGCGCAAGCTGTCCGAAACCGATTTCGTCGAGCGCGCCCTGAAGGTTGTCCAGGGCAAAGCCAAGGTCAAGCGTACCATGTGGTCGCGCCGCGCCCAGGAATATGATCAGAAGATCAATTCCGGCGACCTGATCTCGATTGCCGAAGTGGTCCGCGACCTCTACCGCGCCGAGAACCAGCCTGAGCAGTCCTATTCCGAGCGCCAGCTTTACGAAGCCGCCCTCGACCGTATGGCCCGCGAAATCGCAGCCGTGAACAAGATGTCCGAAACGGAAGCCGTCCGCCTTGTGGAAACCCATCTTGCGAAGGGTCCGAAGCGTGGCAAGTCCGTCGAGGAAGACGATACCCAGGACGAAGCCGCCTGAGGCTTTCTCCCATTCCCATTGAAGACAGCCCGGCCATAGCGCCGGGTTTTCTTTTTTCAAGATTTCATCGGAACCTTTTTTCAGTTCGCGCATTATTCTGCCTGTGAAGCGAAATGATGGGCAGTGCCCGGTCGCTTCCTTCCGTCCCTCTGCCGGGCGGCGCTCTTGCATTCATCCGACCGTCGGCCTGGGACCTTCGTATTTCTGGGAACGGTACCGTTATGACCTGCTTCTGGAGACAGCGATGAACCCGATGTCCGTTGACCGCTCCCTCGTGAAATTCGCCATGCAGGCTCCCTATCTCGACCGCGACGAGGAGCATGACCTGGCCATCCGCTGGCGCACGGGCGATGACCGGGATGCCCGCAACCGCATCGCTACGGCCCACATGCGCCTTGTCATTTCCATGGCCTCCCGCTTCCGGGGGTTCGGTCTGCCGCTCGGCGATCTCGTTCAGGAAGGCAATGTCGGGCTACTGGAGGCTGCCGCCCGTTTCGAGCCGGAACGCAACGTCCGTTTCTCAACCTACGCAAGCTGGTGGATCCGCGCCGCCATGCAGGATTACATCCTGCGCAACTGGTCCATCGTGCGCGGCGGCACCAGTTCGGCGCAGAAGGCCCTCTTCTTCAACCTGCGCCGGCTGCGCGCCCGCATCGCCCGTGGTGACCGTGAACTCACGAGCCGGGCCGTGCATGAGGAGATCGCCGCCGCCATTGGCGTCAGCATCGCCGATGTTCAGACCATGGATGCCCGCCTCTCCGCCCCCGACGCCTCGTTGCAGGCCCCCGCCATCGCCGGCGAGGATAATGGCCGCGAACAGATTGACATGCTGGAAAGCCCCGAGCCCCTGCCCGACGAACAGGTGAGCGGCATGATCGACGGCGAGCGCCGTCATCGCTGGCTCTATCAGGCGCTGGCTTTCCTCAACCGTCGCGAGGAACGCATCATCCGTGCGCGACGTTTGGCAGAAGAAAGCCTGACGCTCGAAGAACTCGGCAGCGAACTCGGCATTTCCAAGGAGCGCGTCCGCCAGATCGAAAGCCGAGCCATAGAAAAGCTCCGCACCGCGCTGGCCACCATCGCCCCCGATATGGCCATGGCCTGACGAGTTGCAAAACGGCTGAATTCTGAAAAGGTGGCGAAGCTTCACGTTGTGGCCGGGGACAATCCTGCAGGAACACGGTGGCGGGCGCATTCGCATTGGGGAAGGATGCACGCTTTATACGGCAACGCGCATGGTCGCCACCGGTGGACCGATCGATGTGGGCGCGGGATGCGCGAGCGGCGAAGAGGGGGGCTTCACCCTGAAGACCGAAAGTCCGGACCAGTCGATCCACATCGGCAACGGCGCCCGCCTCCTCGGCGGCGGTTCGCTGACACTCGACAATCGGCTCGGTGATGGCGCACTGATTCTGGGTCCGATCCGCGTCCAGAATTGCATTGTGGGTTCGGGCGGCACGTATCGCGACCCTGAACCGGACCTGCGCGGCGGTGTTCTCAAGGGCGGTGGCGTGGCACGCGGCCTGGACGTTCCGACCGGCATGGTCATCCAGGCCTTCGGCCTGTTTTCCGAAGCGCTTCTTCGCCAGCAATCCTGGTTCCATACAACGACGGAAACCTGACAGCCGCCCCTTACTCCGAAATGATTTTAACCTTCTGCCCCGGCGACAGGCTCGCGGCTGCGGACAAAGCGTTGATGAGCTTGAACAGGTCGAGCTTGCGATCCGTCCCCATCATGCGGCTCGAAATGGTCGAGATGGTGTCGCCCGGCTGCACCGTCAGCACGCGGATGCGCAGCGGTTTCAGCGATGCGGCTTCGGCCGGCGTCATGGTGCGGAAGCTGGATTTCAGGATATTGGCGGTGCGGTCAAGATCGGCATTGCCCTTCGGCACGGCCGTCAGGAAGCGAAAGATACGGTTCTGCAGGCGCACCACCGTCACATCGAAATCCCAGCGCTCGGCGCTGGCCCGCGCCGTTGCCGCATCCATCCCGTTGACCTTGGTGCTGCGCACCGTTTCCGGCAGAAGCCCAGCCACCCAGCCGCTCGTCAGATAGGCTTCAAGGCTGTTGTTGGAAGAATCCGCCACACCGTCGAAGCGGATGGCGATATCGCCCGGGCCGGTGGCCAGCACCGCCTCCACCTTGTTGTCGATCACGAACCCTTCGGGCACATCGAAACGGATCCCGAGGCTCGAATGCAGGAAGGTCTGGCCCCGCACATAGCCTTCCTCAGGACTGTCGCCATAAAGAAGACCATCGATGCCGGCGAGATAGTAATCCCGCCCGCGATCACCCGATGAACCTTCAGGGCCGAATTTCGCCGCCTGTTCGCGCGCCAGGTCCACGCGCTGCGGCGTATTGGGATGGCTTGAGAGAAAGTCGAGGCTCTGGTCGTTGCCCGGGTCGACCGACATGAAGCGGCTATAGGCGGCCATGGATTCGAGGAAGCGTGGCGAGGCATAGGGATCGTAACCCGCCTCGCCCAGCATCCGCACACCGATCACGTCGGCCTGCAATTCCTGCTGACGCGAGAAAGCGGCAAGCCGCAGCTTGCCGCGCGCCAATGCCTGCTTGCCGGCGAGATCGGACGACAGGACCTCCGCCACGACGCGCGAGGCGATCACTTCCGCTTCCTCGCGCTTCTGGCGCTCGATGCCGTGATTGGCCGTCACATGCGCCATCTCGTGCGAGAGCACTGCCGCCACTTCCGACGCGTCATTCGCCAGCGCCAGAAGGCCGCGCGTTACATAGAGATAGCCGCCCGGCAGCGCAAAGGCATTAATCGCCGGCGAATTGAGAATGGTGATGCGATAGGACTGGTTGGGGTTTTCAGAAACCGCCGTCAGCGCCCCGGTGATGCGGGCCACCAGCCGCTCGGTCTTGCGGTCGTGATATTCGCCGCCATAGCTTGCCACGATGCGCGGATGCTCGCGGGCACCCATGGCCGCGCGCGGGTCGTTCTTCTGCACTTCATCGACGATCTGCGGATTAGAAGACGGGCGCACACTCGGCTCGTAGGCCTGTTCCATCAAGGACTGGCAGCCAACCAGAAAAACGCCAAGCATACCGACGCTCAGCAAACGCAGGGAAGACGCCACAAAAAGCCCTCTCGCCTTTCGCGTACCGTTTCCGCCATGCTGTCCTGCATTTTTCAACGCGGATACGCTTTTCAGGCACATCGAAATGCTCAGTCTCCGAACAAACCGCCGACACAGGACGATGCTTCAATTAATAGCACAAAGTCTTTTCGCAAGTAGGGGAGCCCTGCAATTTATTCATGGCCGAGAAGACGTTGCCGGAGATCTCCATGCCAGCCGCGAGCGTCGAAAATGTGGCGCACCGCAAGACCACCTGTCAGGCATGGCAAGCACGGAACACGCGACCGCCTCAAACCTGCCGCATGAAGGCATCGGCCTCGACCATGCCGGTGCCGGAGAGAAACCGCTCAGCCGGCAGATCCACGGCGATCCGGCCCCGTTTGAGAAACAGCACATGGTCAGCGCTGCGCCTCACCTCCTGCGGGTCGTGGGTGACGATCAGAACCGTGTTGCCCGTTTCCCGGTGAAGTTCCACCAGAAGCGCGCTCATCGCCGCCCGAAGGTCTGGGTCGAGTGCCGCGAAGGGCTCATCCAGAAGAAGCACCGGCTTGCGCCGCACCAGCGCGCGGGCAAAGGCCGCCCTCTGCCGCTCGCCACCCGAAAGCGTGTCCGGCCTGCGCTTTTCGAAGCCGCCAAGTCCGACCCGATCCAGCGCAGTGGACACCGCTGCCCGATCCTCAGCCGACAACCTCAGCGACGGATCGATGCCGAGGCCGACATTGCTGGCGATATCGAGATGGGCAAAGAGATTGTTGTCCTGAAATACCAGCGAGACCGGACGCTCGGCGGGATGAAGCGCCGTCACATCCCGCCCGCCGATATCGACCGTACCCGCATCCGGCCGCTCGAAACCGGCAACAAGGTTGAGGAACGTTGTCTTGCCTGAGCCGGAAGGGCCGGTGACCGCCGTAATCGCCCCCGCCGGCAGGCGGCAATCGAAGGCGAAGGCGGCATTGCCGAGCGCAAGCCGCACACTGGAAAGGGCAATCGCGCAATCACGCACCATCGGACATCCTGTTCTTGCGGCCGAGCGTGCCCGCAACCGTCAGCAGCAGGCAGACAACACCCAGAATGAGCGCGAAACCATCTGCCTCGTTGGTCCGGTAACTGCCAAGCCGACTATAAATGAGATAGGGCAGCGTCACCAGATCGTCGGAACCGAACAGCGCCACAGCGCCGAGATCGCCAAGCGACAGCGCCATGGCGAACGAGAGCGCCATCAGCACCGGTTTTGCCAGTACCGGCCCGTCGATCAGCCGCAGCCGCGCAAAACCTTGAATACCGAGACTGGCGGCCAGCCGCCCCGTCCGCGCCCGGTGCACGTCGAAGGCAGGCGCCAGCACGCGGATGACGAAGGGCAGCGCCATCAGGCTGTTGATGACGATAACGAGCATCGGCGCAAAGCGCGCAACATCGCCAAAGGGGCGCAGCGCCAGAAACCATCCGGTGCCGAGCATCAGCGGCGAAACCAGCAGAATGAGAGACCCCACACCGGAAAGGCCGACGCTCAGGCCCTGCAACGCCATCCCGCTTCGCCGCGCGCCGGCAATCGCCGCCCGCGCGTGGATGATGGTTGCGGCGAGCAGAACCGAAAGGCAGCCGGCGCTCAGCGCAATGGCAAGGCTGGTCAGCGCCGCCCGACGAAAGGCCGGAGAGAGAAGAAGTGCCGGAAGATCGGCCTTCAAGCCAGCCAGAACCACGGCCAGCAGCGGCAGGCCGGTAAAGGCCGTTGCCAGCAGCAGCACCGCGCCATCGGCCCATTGCGTTTGCCGCCGCCAGCCATCGAAACGCCTGCCGCTGCGGGCGAGCGTGACACTCTGTTCCGCCGGCACCGGGAAGAAGGCCATGGCCGCCAGCAGCAAGCCGGTCATGGTAATCTGCATCAGCGCAAGCGCCACCGCCCGGCCAGGATCGAAATCGAACCGCAGCGCCTGATAGACAGCCACCTCGACGGTCGTCGCCGCCGGCCCGCCGCCCAGCACCAGAACCAGCGTGAAACTCGTGGCGCAGAGCATGAAGATGAGCCCCGCCACCCCCGGCAGAAGCCCGAGCAACACCGGCCCTTCGATAAAGCGGAACACGGAGCGCGAAGGCATGCCAAGCGAGGCGGCGACGCGCCAGTATTCACCGGGAATGCGCTCCAGCCCCGCCAGCATCAGCCGCGCGGCTAGCGGCATATTGAAGAAAACATGCGCCAGAAGAATACCGGAAAGCCCGTAAATGCTCACTGGTTCGGCAAGGCCGAGCATGCGCAGCAGATCGTTCGCCACCCCCTTCCGGCCCCAGATACCGATCAAGCCGAGCGCGCCGATCAGCACCGGCAGGCCCATGGGCACGGCAAGCAGCCGCACGATCCAGATGCGACCCGGAAAGCGCGGCCGCCGCGCCAGTGCGCGGGCAACGGGAATACCGAACAGCACGGAAAGCAGGGTGGACAGAGCCGCCTGCCACAGCGTGAAGCGCACCACACTCAGCGTATAAACATCGAGGAGACCGGAAAATCCTGCCCCGTCGAACAATATGAGCGCGGCAAGTGCCGTACCGGCAAAGCCGGTGATAACGGCGAGAACCAAAGCCCCGCCGCCAATTGCCCTCGCACGCTCACCCGCCATCAGCATTGCCGGTCAGGCTCTCACTTCACCGCGGCGGCCAGCCACTCGTCGATCCAGGCCTTTCGGTTCTTCGCAACCTCTTCGGAGGAGATCAGGAAGGTCTTTTCCGGCTTGACCAGCGTGTTGAAGGCTTCCGGCAGCGGGGCGGTGGTGGGGGCCGCCGGCCACATCCAGTTGTTTTCCGGGATCGCATCCTGGAAACCGGGCGTCAGCATGAAGCGCAGGAATTCGCGGCCAAGTTCCTTTTCCGGCGCGTTCTTCAGAAGACCAGCCACCTCGACCTGGATGTAATGACCTTCCGAGAAGGCAGCCGCCTGATAACGCGTCTCCTTGTCGGCGATGATGTGATAGGCCGGCGATGTCGTATAGGACAGCACCATCGGCACCTCACCCTTGGTGAACAGGCCATAGGCTTCCGACCAGCCGGGCGTCACCGTCAGCACGCGCTTGTTGAGCTGCTTCCACGCCTCGCCGGCCTTGTCGCCATAGACCGACTTCACCCACAGAAGCAGGCCGAGACCGGGTGTCGAGGTGCGCGGGTCCTGAATGGCGATCTTCTGGGACGGATCGCCTTCGACCAGTTCCTGCAGGCTTTTCGGCGGGTTGGTGATGGCCTTGGAATCGTAGATCACCGCGAAGTGGCCGTAGTCATAGGGAACGAAAACATCGTCCTTGAAACCGCCCGGCACGGTTGCCGCCGAGGTATCGACGCCGCTCACCTCGAACAGGCCGGTGTCCTTGGCTTCCGCCGTCAGGCTGGTGTCGAGGCCGAGCACCACATCCGCCTTGGCAGCGGCGCCTTCCAGCTTCAGGCGTGACAGCAGCGCCACGCCATCGGTAATGCCGACGAAGTTCACCGTGCAGTCGCAGGTCTTCTCGAAGGTTTCCTTCACCTTCGGCCCCGGTCCCCATTCGGAAATGAAGCTTTCATAGGTATAGACCGTCAGCGTCTTGTCCGCAGCTTCCGCCGCAACCGAAGACAGGGACAATGCGGCGCAGGCCGCAAGCAGAGACAGGAATTTCGTGCGCATCAGCGCCTCCTCGTTCGATCGTGTTGACGGGAATAGGGCGCAAGATGCAAGCCGTCTAATCCCTCCGCCGGTGCTAACCGGATCAGGTTCTTCGGGTTGGCAACCGCAATTGCGGCCAATGCCTCTCAGCCCCGGTCGAAACCGGGGCACCCCGTTAGAGCGAGGAGAGATGTAGCGCGATGTTGAGAGTGTGACAAGGGCGGGAAACAGACCTGCGATCACCCGCGCGGGGAGAAATCAGCCTTCCAGTTCTTCCCGCAGCATTTCGAGTTCCAGCCATTCCTCTTCCATGGCCCCTAGCCTGTCACGCAGCTTTTCCAGTTCGCCTGCCAGCTTGTTGAACGCAGCCGGGTCCTTGGCGAAGAGATTGGGATCGGCCATCTTCGCCTCGCGAGCGGCCATATCGGCCTGAAGCTTCTCCATTTCCTTTGGCAGGTTTTCCAGCGCGAATTTCTGCTTGTAGGAAAGCTTGCCCTTGCCCTTCGGCGCATCGGCCGCGCTGGCAGTCTCGGCCTTCGGCTTTTCGGCGGCCTTTTCCGCCTTGCGGCGTTCCTCCGCCGCGCCCTTGCGCTGGGCCAGCATATCGGAATAGCCACCGGCATATTCGATCCAGCGACCATCCGGTGCATCCGGCACGGCCGGCGCGATAGTGGAGGTGACCGTGCGGTCAAGGAAATCGCGATCGTGGCTGACGAGGATGACCGTGCCGGAATAGCCGGCAACAATTTCCTGCAACAGGTCGAGCGTTTCGATATCGAGATCGTTCGTCGGCTCATCGAGGATGAGCAGGTTGGACGGTCGCGCCATGATGCGGGCAAGGATCAACCGGGCGCGCTCGCCGCCGGACAGGTTGCGGATCGGCGTTCGGGCCTGCTCCGGCTGGAACAGGAAGTCTTTCATGTAACCGGATACATGCTTCTGCTCGCCATTCACCAGAAGGTTTTCGCCGCGCCCGTCGGTCAGGTAATGCGCCAGCGTCTCCTCCGGATTGAGGTCCTCGCGCTTCTGGTCGAGCGTGGCGATCTCAAGCTTCGTGCCGAGCTTGACGATGCCGGAATCCGGCTCGAGCTGGCCCGTCAGCATTTTGAGAAGCGTGGTTTTGCCAGCCCCGTTCGGCCCGACGAGACCAATGCAATCGCCGCGATGCACACGCAGCGAAAACGGCGCGACGATGGTGCGCTCACCATAGGTCTTGGTGATCTTTTCCGCCTCGATCACCAGCTTGCCGGATTCGCGACCCTCGGTAATCGAGGCCTGAACCGAACCCTGCGGCCCCTTATGGCCCCGGAACTTGGCACGCATGTCCTGCAACTCGCCAACGCGGCGCATGTTGCGCTTGCGCCGGGCGGTGACGCCATAGCGCATCCAGTGTTCCTCGCGCTCAATGGCGCGGCCAAGCTTGTGCTGCTCCTGCTCTTCTTCTTCCAGCACCTTGTCGCGCCAGGCTTCGAAATGGGAGAAATCACGGTCGAGCCGCCGGGCAATACCGCGATCGAGCCATACCGTCGCCGTCGAGACCTTTTCGAGGAAACGGCGGTCGTGCGAGATGAGGACCAGTGCGGAGCGGCTGCGCGAAAGCTCGTCTTCCAGCCATTCGATGGTCGGAAGATCGAGATGGTTGGTCGGCTCGTCGAGCATGAGAATATCGGGTTCGGGCGCCATGACGCGGGCAAGCGCCGCACGGCGCGCCTCACCGCCGGAAAGCCGGGACGGCTCTTCCTCGCCCGTCAGCCCCAGATGCTGCAACAGATAGGTGACACGATAGGGATCGTCGCCCGGCCCGAGCCCTGCTTCGCAATAGGCCTGAACGGTGGTGAATGCCCCGAAATCCGGCGCCTGTTCCAGATAACGGATCGTGGCGGAGGGATGACGGAACACCTCGCCCGACTGCGCCTCGACCAGCCCTGCGGCAATCTTCATCAGGGTCGATTTGCCGGACCCGTTGCGACCGACAAGGCAGATGCGGTCGCCTGGCTCCACCTGCAGCGATGCACCGGCCAGAAGCGGCGTCACGCCGAAGGTAAGAAAGATATTGTCGAGCTTCAGGATAGGGGGGGCCACGATCAGGCTCCTGTAAAATCATAGGGACGGGCGATGACGAGGGCATGGCCGCTTTCCAGCGCAAATGCCACCCGTCCTTCCGCCACATTGGAAATGGTCCGCGCCGAACCGAAGGGAACGTCGAAACGCTCCAGCGGATAGCGCGCATTGGTAATGGAAAGGCCGGTGAGTGTGTCGAGCCCGAGGATCGAAAACAGCGAACCCTGCGGCAGGTCGAGCGCCAGCGTGCCCGGCAGAAGCGGCACAGCCTCCTCCAAGCCGGAGGTCAGGAGAACCTCGATGCCGCGTTCGGCAAGACTTACCCCCTGCATGAGATGCTGGAAGGCATGGTCGCTGCGCGTGCCGCCGAGACCGCCGACGAAGATCAGCCGCTTCGCCTTGCGCACCAGCGCCTGCTCCACGGCAATCTCACCATCCGTCATGGCCTTGGCGGCAGGAAATTCCAGACGCGGGACACGGGCATAGCGTTCAAACAACGCGGGATCGGTGGAATCGAAATCGCCCACCCACATTTCCGGCGTCAGGCCAAGCATTGCTGCGTGGCGCATGCCGCCATCGGCGGCAATCACACGGCTACCCGTAACCACGGCCTTCAGCCGGTCGGTCACTTCGGCGTCGCCGCCCAGAAGAATGGTGAATGTGGTGCTCATGGCAAAGGCCATATCGCAATTCCACGAGGCCTGTGAAGCGGTTTTCCGCTCCAGATCGGAAGAAGCCCCGGCATTGCCGGGGCTTTCTCCAGAAGGAAAAGCCCCCCGAAGGAGGCTTGAACCACAAAGAACGCACACGGACCGGAGCCCTTTTAGTGCTTGCGGGCGACAACGCCTTCCTTCAGAGCCTTCTTGCGCGCCAGCTTGCGGGTGCGGCGAATCGCTTCGGCCTTTTCGCGCGCGCGCTTTTCAGACGGCTTTTCATAGGAGGCGCGAGCCTTCATTTCACGAAACACACCTTCGCGCTGAAGCTTCTTCTTCAGAACGCGCAGCGCCTGCTCAACATTGTTGTCACGAACGAGAACCTGCAATGTAACTCCTTTGCTCCGCCCTTGGGCGGCGATGGGTGTGAAGCGGCAATGGCCGCGATCAATGGCGAAATCCGGCCTGCGAAAGCCAGAGGAATTCTCTTAAAGACTGACGAAAATAGCCGCCGGACACCCTTTGGCATCGTGAGGCGACATTTCAAGCGGCAAACCGCCCTATCATTCGGTGGCGCATAATGGTTCGGACGGGCCGCGAACTCAAGCGCTTTCTGCACCAAATGGTTCCCCAGACCGCATTCATCCGCTATTGATGACCGGAAAGTGACGTTTGGAGGACGCCCGATGGAATTTTCCGGCACAGGAAACTATATCGCCGACAAGGATCTGATGATTGCGGTCAATGCCGCCATCCGGCTGGAACGTCCGCTGCTGGTCAAGGGCGAGCCCGGTACCGGCAAAACGGAGCTTGCCCGGCAAGTCGCCGAAGGTCTCGGCCTCGACATCATCGAATGGAACGTCAAGTCCACCACCAAGGCGCAGCAGGGTCTTTACGAATACGACGCGGTTTCGCGTCTGCGCGACAGCCAGCTTGGCGATCCCCGCGTGTCCGATGTGGCGAACTACATCCGCAAGGGCAAGCTCTGGCAGGCCTTCACCGCCGGCCGCAAGGTCGTTCTCCTCATCGACGAAATCGACAAGGCCGACATCGAGTTTCCCAACGATCTGCTTCAGGAACTCGACCGCATGGAATTCCACGTCTACGAGACCGGAGAACTCATCCGCGCGGAAACGCGGCCCATCGTCATCATCACTTCCAACAACGAGAAGGAATTGCCGGACGCCTTCCTGCGTCGCTGCTTCTTCCACTTCATCCGCTTTCCCGAGGCCGAAACGCTTGCCCGCATCGTGGAGGTCCACTATCCCGGTATCCGCCACGACCTTTTGCGCAATGCACTGACCCTTTTCTACGAAATTCGCGCCGTGCCCGGCCTGAAGAAGAAACCGTCCACCTCCGAGGCGCTGGACTGGATCCGCCTTCTGGTTTCCGACGAGGTTTCGCCCGACGATCTCAAGGCCGATCCGAAAACCATCCTGCCGAAACTCCACGGCGCGCTTTTGAAGAACGAACAGGATCTGCACCTCTTCGAACGGCTGGCCTTCATGGCCCGGCGCAATTGACGAATTTTGCGGCATCTGCACGCCGCAAAGATTGATTTTTCCGCAATACAGAGTTAAATAGGGAATTCGTGGTGATTTGGCCGGCCGGCTTGCAGCCACGTTAAAAAACTCGCTAAAGGGCCGAGGGAACCATGTTCCCGAAACCGTTTCTCGAGACCGGCTGGCTTGTTTTTAAAGTCTGGATCGCGTCCCATGCCCATCAAGATTCCCGATACGCTGCCCGCTTTCGACACCCTCGTTTCCGAGGGCGTGCGGGTCATGACTGAAACTGCGGCTGTCCGTCAGGACATTCGCCCGCTTCAGATCGGGCTTCTCAACCTCATGCCGAACAAGATCAAGACGGAAATCCAGATGGCGCGCCTGGTCGGCGCCTCGCCGCTGCAGGTGGAGTTCACGCTTGTGCGCGTCGGCGGCCACACACCGCGCAACACCTCTGCGGAACACCTTCTCTCGTTCTACCAAACGTGGGACGAGATCAAGGATCGCAAGTTCGACGGTTTCATCATCACCGGCGCACCGGTCGAAACGATTCCCTACGAGGATGTGACCTATTGGTCCGAAATGCAGCAGATTCTCGACTGGACGGAAACCAACGTCCATTCGACGCTGAATATCTGCTGGGGCGCGATGGCCGCGATCTATCATTTTCACGGCGTACCCAAGCATGCCCTGAAGGAGAAGGCCTTTGGCGTGTTCCGCCACAGGAACCTCAAGCCCTCCTCCGTGTTCCTCAACGGCTTCTCGGACGATTTCGAGGTGCCGGTGTCGCGCTGGACCGAAATTCGCCGCGAGGACATCGAAACGAAGGGCAAGGCGCTCGATATTCTGGCGGAATCGGACGGTTCGGGCGTCTGTCTGGTGCAGGACACCACAGCCAATCGGCTCTATATGTTCAACCATGTGGAATATGACTCCACATCGCTCGGCGATGAATATTTCCGCGACGTCAATGCCGGCGTGCCGATCAAGATGCCGCACGATTATTTCCCGCACAACGATCCGGCCCTGACGCCCTTGAACCGCTGGCGCAGCCATGCGCATCTGTTCTTCGGCAACTGGATCAACGAAATGTACCAGACCACCCCCTACGATCTCGCGGAGATCGGCACAAACAAGGGATAAGCGATGTTCATTCCCTTCTTCCTGGCGCTGAAGGCAGAAAAGGTTCCCGTCACGCTGCGGGAATTCCTGGACCTGCTGGAGGGCATGAAGCAGGGCATCGCCACCTTCGATATCGAGGCCTTCTACTATCTCGCCCGCACCGCGCTGGTGAAGGACGAGCGCCATATCGACCGCTTCGACCGGGTCTTTTCCGCTCACTTCAAGGGCCTTGCCGCCCTTGCGGGCGATGGTGAGGGGGAGGGCCCGGCTCCGGTCGACCTGCCCACCGAATGGCTGGCGAAACTGGCGGAAAAATATCTGACCGACGAGGAAAAGAAGCAGATCGAGGCGCTGGGCGGCCTCGACAAGCTCATGGAAACGCTTCGCCAGCGGTTGGAAGAACAGAAGGCCCGCCATCAGGGCGGTAACAAGTGGATCGGCACCGCCGGTACGTCTCCCTTCGGTGCCTATGGTTTCAATCCCGAAGGCATTCGCATCGGGCAGGAACAATCCCGCCACCGCCGCGCCGTGAAGGTGTGGGACAAGCGCGAATTCCGCAACTACGACGACACGGTCGAACTCGGCACCCGCAACATCAAGGTGGCACTCAAGCGCCTGCGCCGCTGGGTTCGCGATGGCGCTGCCGACGAATTCGACCTGGCAGGCACCATCCGTTCTACGGCAGAACACGGCTGGCTCGACGTTCAGACGCGGCCGAAACGGCGCAATGCTGTGAAGCTTCTGATGTTCCTCGATTCCGGCGGATCGATGGACGACCATATCCGCGTCATCGAGGAACTGTTTTCCGCCGCCCGCACCGAATTCCGGCACATGGAATATTTCTACTTCCACAATTGCATCTATGAAGGCGTGTGGAAGGACAACCGCCGCCGCCATGCCGACCGCATCCCAACCCTCGATCTCATCCGAACCTTCGGGCCGGATTACCGCATCGTCTTTGCCGGCGATGCCGCCATGGGGCCTTACGAAATCACAATGGCGGGTGGGTCCGTCGAGCACTGGAACCCCGAGCCGGGCGCTGTCTGGCTCGACCGCATCACCGGCCATTTCCGCAAATGCGTGTGGCTGAACCCGGTACGTGAGGACCATTGGGATCACACCCTGTCCATCGGCCTCATCCGCAAGCTCATGGGCGAGCGCATGTTTCCGCTCACACTTGGCGGGCTCGAAAGCGCCATCCGCGAACTGTCGCGTTGATTTAACGACCGCGAAACACTTGACGCCCGTCAGCACCCCTGCCCTAATACCGGCTCCGGACAGACAATAAACGGGGAACCCGCCGGTCATGGCCTACCAGATTACCGCCGGCGGCGAGCTTTATCGCTTCGCCGACCTGAAAACATTGATGGCGAAAGCCACACCGCCGCGCTCGGGCGATTATCTCGCGGGCGTTGCGGCATCCAGCGCTGCCGAAAACATCGCCGCCAAGATGTGCCTGGCCGATGTGCCGCTGAAAACCTTCCTGACCGAAGCGCTGATCCCCTATGAAGACGACGAGGTGACGCGCCTCATCATCGACAGCCATGATGCGCGCGCCTTCGCGCCGGTTTCGCATATGACGGTCGGCGGCTTTCGCGAGTGGCTGCTGTCGCCCGCCGCCAATGCGGTAACGCTCGCCGCCATCGCCCCCGGCCTGACGCCGGAAATGGTCGCGGCCACCTCCAAGCTGATGCGCAATCAGGACCTTATTCTGTCTGCCCGCAAATGCCGGGTCATCACGAAATTCCGCAACACGATCGGCCTTGAAGGCACCATGGCGGTGCGTCTCCAGCCCAACCATCCCTCCGATGACCGGCTCGGCATTGCCGCCTCCATCGTTGATGGGCTGCTCTATGGCTGCGGCGACGCGGTGATCGGCATCAATCCCGCCTCCGACAGCGTGCCGGTGCTGACCGGTCTCGTGGAAATGCTGGCGGAAATCATCGCCCGTTACGAAATCCCGACGCAATCCTGCGTGCTCACCCACGTCACCACCTCCATTGCCATGGCGGAAAAGGGCGTACCGGTCGATCTCGTCTTCCAGTCCATCGCCGGCACGGAGAAGACCAACGCCTCCTTCGGCATTTCGCTCGCCACGCTGCGCGAGGGTTACGAGGCCGGTCTAGCCCTGAAGCGCGGCACCGTGGGCGACAACGTCATGTATTTCGAGACCGGGCAGGGTTCGGCCCTTTCCGCCGACGCCCATCACGGCGTCGATCAGCAGACCTGCGAGGCGCGCGCCTATGCGGTCGCCCGCGCCTTCAAACCGCTGCTCGTCAACACCGTGGTCGGCTTCATCGGCCCGGAATATCTCTACGACGGCAAGCAGATCATCCGCGCCGGTCTGGAAGACCATTTCTGCGGCAAGCTGCTCGGCGTGCCCATGGGCTGCGACATTTGCTACACCAACCATGCCGAAGCCGATCAGGACGACATGGACACGCTACTCACGCTTCTCGGCGCTGCCGGCGTCAACTTCATCATGGGCATTCCCGGCGCTGACGATGTCATGCTCGGCTACCAGTCCACCTCCTTCCACGATCAGCTTTACGTGCGCGAGGTGCTTGGCCTGAAACGCGCGCCTGAATTCCAGGAGTGGTTGAACAGGATGCAGGTCACGGACGATACCGGCCACCTTCTGCCGCAAACCGCAGGACAATCGCTGCTGAGGATCGCATCGTGACTGAAGAAACGAAGTCCGCCGATATCGTCACGCTCGATCCGTGGGAGGCGTTGCGCCGCCACACCGATGCCTCCATCGCGCTCGGTCGCGTCGGTGCGTCGCTGCCCACATCGCAGGTGCTACGCTTTTCCTACGCCCATGCCAGCGCCCGCGACGCCGTGCATATCCCCTTCGATAAGGAAGCCCTGCGCGCCGGCCTTTCCGATCTCGGCCTGATGAACATCCCGGTCTCCAGCCAGGCAGAAACCCGCCAGACCTATCTATCGCGCCCCGATCTCGGCCGCCGCCTGAAACCGGAGGACATCGACCGACTGAAAGCGCTGGGGTCGGAACCTTGCGACATTGCCATCGTGGTCGCCGACGGTCTCTCCTCCACCGCCATCGCCGCCAATGCCGTGCCCTTTATCGCCGATCTGTTGCCGCTCTTTGCCAGCGAAAACCTCACCGTCGGGCCGATCGCCGTCGTCGAAAACGGTCGCGTCGCCATCGGTGACGAGATCGGCGCGGCCCTTCAGGCCCGCCTCGTGCTGATGCTGATCGGCGAGCGCCCCGGCCTCTCTTCTGTTGACAGCCTCGGCGCCTATCTCACCTACGGCCCGCGTCCCGGCCTTTCGGACGCCGACCGCAACTGCATTTCCAATATCCGCGAAGCAGGCCTGAAATTGCCGCTGGCCGCGGCAAAGGCCTTCTGGCTCATCCGCGAAGCCTTGAAACGCAAGCTGACCGGGGTAGACTTGAAGGAAGAACAGCAGGCCGCATTGCCGGAAAGCTGAAATTTGATCTGGAGACTTGCATGACCATTCCCGAAGACGCCCTCGCCGTCACCCGTTTCTGGCGCGAGGCCGGGCCGGACAAGTGGTTCTGCAAGGACGAGGCCTTCGACCGCACATTCCGCGAAACCTTTTCCGATCTGCACTGGGCGGCCGCCCGCCGCGAGTGCGAAAGCTGGATCGACCAGCCGGAAAGCGCGCTGGCGCTTTTCATCCTGCTCGATCAGTACCCGCGCAATTCCTTCCGCAACACCGGGCATATGTATGCGACCGACCCGCTGGCGCTGCATTATTGCCGCCGGGCGCTGGCACTCGGTCATCATCATGCGTTCGAAGATGAACTTCGGGTGTTCTTCTATTTGCCGCTTGTCCATTCCGAGGTTCTGGCCGATCAGGAGGCGGCGGTGAAACTCAGCGAACCGCTCGGCGGCCTCTACCTCGAATCCGCCGTTGAACACCGCGACATCATCGCCCGCTTCGGGCGCTTCCCCCACCGCAACCCCATTCTCGGCCGTGACACCACCCCGGAGGAACAGGCGTTTCTCGATGAAGGCGGATTTTCGGGTTGAAGGCGCCCCTACTCCAGAAACACCCCGACGCTTGCCGCCCGGCCATCCGCATCGATCACCGTCAGCCTTGAGAACCCACCGCCGTCCGGCAGCCATTCGCTGGTGCGCCGGCGGGTCGGATCGCCGGAAAGCGGCTTGCCGTTCGCAAGCCACCGGAACGGCGCCCTGCCGCCCTGAAGCTTCAGCACCAACGGTTCGGTTTCGCCCTCGGCCTTGAACCCCAGTTCCACCCGCGCCCCCTCGGGCGGATAGACGATGCGCGGCGGCGGTTCCTGGGCCTTGAAACGCGGCAGGCCGTTTTCCGTGGCCGCGAACCGGCGAAGGCCAAAGGGCAGTTCGGCGAAGGCCAGATGCGAGGCCCCGACGGGCGCTTCCGGCAGTGGCGTGATCGCCACGCCCGAGCGCGCAAAAGCCTCGAACAGAACAGGGGCCGCAGCCTGATAACCGGTCAGGCCGGGCACCGCACCATTGTCCGCTCTTCCGATCCACACACCCAGCACATGCCGCCCGTCGAAGCCCACCGACCAGGCATCGCGATAGCCGTAGCTCGTACCGGTCTTGTAGGCGATACCGCCGACGGGGCTGCCGGGCGGCGGCAGAACGGCGGAGAGAATATCCGACACCTGCCAGGCGGCGGAGGGCGTCGTCAGCGGTTCCCCGTCGAAGGCGCCGGGTTCACCTGTCACCCCGTCACCCAGCCGCATTGGTTTGCCGCGGTTGGGAAAGGCGGTGTAAAGCTGCACAATATCCTTGAGCGTAATCCCGGCCCCGCCGAGTGCAATGGAAAGCCCGGCCGGCTCACCCGTCGGCAATTGGAGTTTCACATCCGCGCGCCTGAGCCGAACCATCAGCCGCGCCGGGCCGGTCGCTTCCAGCAGCTTCACCGCCGGCACGTTGAGCGACAGTTGCAGCGCCCGGCGGATGGACACATCCCCTTGGTAGGTCATGTCGAAATTGCGTGGCCGGTAGCCGGAGAAATCGGCGGGGCGGTCCTCCACGATGCTTTCCTGCGCCACCAACCCTTCTTCGAAGCCGAGCGCATAAATGAAAGGTTTCAGCGCCGAACCGGGAGAACGAACGGCCTCCGTCATGTCGATCCAGCCACGACGCCCACCGTCAAAATAATCCGCCGAGCCCACCCGCGCCAGAATATCGCCGGTGCGGGCATCGGCCATCACCATCGCCACCGAGAGCTTCGGCCCCAGCCGCTCCGCAGCCCCTGCCGCCACCATTTCCAGTGCACCCTGAATGCGCGCATCGAGCGTCGTGCGGTAAAGCCGTTCGCCCGGTTTCTTGAGAAGGGCCGTGCCCGCCAGATGCGCGGCAAGCGACGGCAGTGCCCGGCGGGAGGCGGGAACGGCAGCCATCTCCGCCCGCGCCGCTTCGCCGGCATCGAGCCCGCCAGCCCTGACGGCGCGGTCGATGACCCGTTCGCGCGCCTTGGCCGCCACGGCGGGAAAGCGGTCGGGTCGGCGTTTCTCCGGCAATTGCGGCAGCGCCACGAGAAGGGCGGCTTCCGCCACCGAAAGTCGCTTCGGCTCCTTGCCAAACCAGGCGAGACTGGCGGCCCGCACACCCTCCAGATTGCCGCCATAGGGCGCCAGCGTCAGGTAAAGGTCGAGAATATCCGCCTTGGAAAGCCGCCGCTCGATCTGCACCGCCCGCGCCATCTGGCGAAGCTTGGCAAACAGGCTACGCTCGGCACGCGGCTCGATCAGCCGCGCCACCTGCATGGAAAGCGTCGAGGCTCCCGACACGATGCGGCCATGCGTTACGAACTGCCACGCCGCCCGCGCAATGGCCTGCGGGTCGATGCCGCGATGGTCGTAAAACCGCCGGTCCTCATAGGCGACGAGCATCTGCACCAGCCGTGAATCGACATCCTCTGCCCCGGTCTTCAGCCGCCAGCGCCCGTCCTTGGTCGCGAAGGCGCGCAAAAGCGCGCCGTTGCGGTCCAGCACTTCTGCTGACACCACCCGCGCGGCCTCCAGCGGCGGCGGATAGGCCGTGTCGGCCCATGAAAGCCCGAAAGCGGCGGCAATGCCGACGAGGCCGAGACCGGCCACCCCGAAAATCAGCCGCCGCCAGCGCATGTCAGTCGGCCTTCAACACGGCAACCATACCGCTTGCCGTGCGGGCCGAAAATTCCGGCCGATACATGTCTTCTACGCTTGCCGCCGGCAGGGCATAGGTGCCCGGCGTCACTGCCCGCACCACATAAGCCAGCGTGATCTCGTCGCCATCGCCCTCGTTCCGGTTGAAGGCGGCAACGAACCGGTCGCTGCGGAATTCGGTATGCGCCGCCTCCACATCCGCCAGCCAGTCGAAATTGGCGAGATCGGCACTGCCGATGATCTTCGGATTGTCGATCTCGAAACCGGCTGGCAGAAGATCCGTGACCAGCAGGCGCTGCGCCCAGTCATGTTCCGGCGTCACGGTGATCTGAACCACGTAACGTTCGTTCTGCACGGCCTGCGAAATATCGGTCTCTTCGCCGTCCAGCGTGTAATAGGTACGGGCAATGGCATAACCCTGCCCGCCCGCCGGCAGCGGTTCCTGCGGCGAGGCGACCGCCGTGACTGCCGCATAGACGGTTTCCTTGCCGCGGTTTTCGACAGAGATCGGCTTGGCGGCCAGCGCCTCGCCGCTCATGCGCGCCTGATAGCCGCCCTTCTTCGCCTCACCGTTGATGGCAAGCGCCAGTGCCTTGTCACCCTCGGAAAGCGCGCGGCCCGCAAGCCACATCCACGCCTGTTCCTGCGTGCTGGAAGCACTCTTCAACTGCCATTCCTCGGCCACCCGCGCCGAAACCGGTACGACAACGCCGGGCTCCGGGCGGCTTTCGGCAGCCAGAGCCAGAAGGGCCGCATTGTCACGCAGCGTCGAACCGTAATCGGAACGCGATTGCGCCGCCGCCGTTTCCCCGGAAAGGGCAAGCGCGCTGCGGAACAGGCTGCCCGAGCGACCCTGATCACCGTAAAGCGACAACGCGGCAGCCAGTTGCCCGCGCGCCATCGGCGTAGAAATGCTTTCAAGCGCCGTATCGGCGTAATAGCGCAGGTCGGAAATCGCCGCCTTGCGGTTCTTCGCCAGAACGTAAAGCGCATAGGCCATGGCATTGCCGGCATTCTTCACTTCGGTATAGGCCAACTGGTTTTCGAGGTTGGAGAGTGCCTGCGCCAGCGCCTCTTCCGGCACGGCAAAACCACGTTCGCGCGCCCGGGTCAGGAAGTCGCTGACATAGGCATCGAGCCACAGATCGCCGGAATCCGGACCCCAGAGCCCGAAACTGCCCGAAGAAGACTGGTACCCCAGAACCCGCTCCACCGCCTGCTGAACCCGGCCCTTCAGATCCGGATCATCCGGCCCTTCGGCCAGAGCGGCGGCCTGATCGAGATAGAGAAGCGGCAGCGCCCGGCTCACCGTCTGCTCGGCGCAGCCGTAAGGATAGCGGTCGAGCATCATGGCAAGCGCTGTCATGTCGAAGGCGGGGGCGCGGGTAATGTTGACGGCAACCGAAGCCCCGTCGACGATGCTGCCCGCCAGAAGACCGCCATCCACCACAAGCTTGCGACCCGGTTCGATGGCCAGTTCGTTGCGCACCGTGACCGGCAGCGTCGCGGGCCGCACCGGCACCTCAAGCCCCTGCTCCACCTTCAACCCGTCGGCCCCTGTCAAGGCGAGCGCGATCTTCGCCGTTCCCGGCTGGTGGGCCAGGATCGGCAGCGTCACCGACTGCCGCTTGCCGGGCTGCAATGCCACATCGCGCGTGGCGGCTGCGCGGTCCAGCGTTATCGCCGCATCGGTCGAGACAGCGAGTTTGTAGGTGCCCGCCGGTGCATCCGTCGGCGCGATGTCGATACGCAACTCGCTGCGATCGCCGGGCGAAAGGAACTTCGGCAGGCTGGCCTGCAACACGATCGGATCGCGGATCACCACGTCCGTCTCGGCATGGCCTACACCGGTCTTCGTCCAGGCCACCGCCATCACGCGGGCCGTGCCGTTGAACTGCGGCAGGTCGAAGCGGATATTCGCCTTGCCATCGGCGCCAAGCTTCACTGGACCAGAGAAGAAGGCGACCAGCTTTTCGGTCGGCGGGCTCGCCTGCAGGGCCATGTCGCCGCCATCGCCACCGGTGCGGATGCGGCCCATCGTGCCCAGCGAACCGTCGATCAGACGGCCATAGAGATCGCGGATTTCCAGACCCAGCTTGCGCTGGCCAAAATACCAGCCTTCCGGCTCCGGCATGGTGTAGCGCGTCAGGTTCAGAATGCCGACATCGACGGCGGCAACCGTCACATAGGCCTCCTCGCCCACACCGGCACCGGCCACCTGCACCGGAATATCCAGTGCTCCGCGCGGCAGAACTTTCTCCAGCGGCGAGAGCGTCACGGCCAGCTTGCGGGCGGCCGGATCAATACCGAGCCACTTTACGCCGATGGCGCGCATCGGCATGCGGCTTTCCTGCGCATCGCCCGGACGGAACAGCGTAGCGGCCACATAGGCGCCGCCGCCCCAGTCAGCGGTCACGGGAATGGCGATTTCCCCACCGCCTTCGCCGATTTCGGCATCGGCGCTGTAAAGCAGGGATTCCGTGCCCACCGTCACCAAAACGCGACCGGCATGGCGCGGCGAAATCTTGAGCTTGGCCGTGTCGCCCGCCGCATAGCTCGGCTTGTCCAGCGCGATTTCCAGCGCATCCGGCGTTTCGGTGGAACTTGCCTCCACATACCAGCCGGCATCGAAGGCGGCACTCGAAAGCGCGTCTTTACCCTCGATTTCCAGCCGGTAACGGCCAAAAGCCACCGGCACGGAAAGGGCCGCCCCCTCGGCACCGATATCGAGCGTGCCATCCGCCACCTTCGAGGTGGACAGCACCGGCTCGAAGCGCCAGCCATTGCCTTCGCGGTACCACTGGTAATTCCGCTCGACCTTGATGAGCTTCCACTTCGCGCCCTTGAGCGCCGTGCGGGTATCGCCATCGACGGCGATGATATTGAACTTCGCCTGGCTGTTTTCGGCAACGGAGCCGGAAAACTCCGTTTTGATACCGATCATCGGTCCATCCTGCTGAACCGGCAGCGAAAGCGTCCGTTCGATGGCGCGGCCACCGCCTTCACGCATACGCAGCGCGATTTCGGCCTGCAACCATTGCGTTGTGGACGGCAGATCGGAAAGCGCCACCTCGACGCTGGCTTTGCCGTCCTCATCAAGCGTCGGCAGGTCTTCCAGCGCCGTGCGGCTTGCCTCCTCCGTTTCCTCGTCGGCCAGACCGAAGACATAGCCCTCGAAGCCGGCGCGGCTGCGCACCGGCTTCACCACGATCTCGCCTTCCATGGCAAGACCGGCAGCGGGTGCGCCATAAAGGAAGCGGCCATCGATATCGAGCGTGGCCGGTGCGTCCGGTGCAATCACCTTGGCCTCCGTCACCATGTCGAATTCGATGCGATCCGGCACGAAGTCTTCAACAAGGAAGGATTTTTCGGCAAGCGCTGGCGCCTTAGGATCGGTGAACACCTTGAACCGCCAGGTGCCGCGCATCGCCGTGGCTGACACAGCATAATCGACGGTATGACCACCCAGCCCGGCATCATTGCTGACGACGCGGAAGGCTTCCACGCCATCCGGACGCTCGAAGACGAAGGTCAGCGGCAGACCGGGCACAGCATTGGCGGCGGCATCGCGGGCAAGGGCCGCCGCATGCACGGTTTCACCGGCGCGGTAGATGCCGCGTTCGGTCCACAGAAGCAGATCGAGCGGTCCCGGCGCGGTGCGACCCGTCACACCCCGGTCGGAAAGGTCGAAGCCCGCTCGCGTCATGTCGAGGAACACATAGTCGTCGCCCACCTTGGCGGTGAGAACGGCGGGCACCAGTGCACCGGCCCCGCGCATCAACCCGGCGGAAAGCACCAGCTTGCCGTCCCGGTCGGTCTTGCCCGTTCCAAGCACCTCGTTGCCGCGCGAAAGCAGCGTCAGCTCCGCATTCGCCATCGGCTTGGCGGACGAGAGCGAACGCACGAACACGGAGAGGCCATCGGTTCCGGCAAAGGTGGAAAGGCCGATATCGGAGACGACGAACCATTGCGTCGCCTTGCTGTCCCAGCTTTCCAGCCCGTCGCCCTTAACGGATGCCGTCAGCACATAGACGCCCGGCTTGCGTTGAGGCAGCGCCTCATCCACCGGAAAACCGGTGATCGTCTCCTTATTGAGCTGCTGGTCGAGCGAAAGCGCGCCCTGCCACACCAGTTCGCCGCGGTTTTCCTCGAGATCGTCAAAGCCATAGCCATCCATCTGCGACAGGAACTTGGAATCGGCCATCAGCGGTGCAACACCCCGGTCGCCAATGCGATAAAGCTTGAGCGATGCTTCCCCGGAATTCACCGAAACCACGGGGATCGACCGCCGGGCGGTGGCCGGCAGCACGAAATTCTCGCCGGTAAAGCGGATGGCCGGCTTGCGGTCGCGCACATAGAGATCGAGCGACACCGGCTTTTCGAGGTTTTCGCCCACCGTCGAGGGCAGACCGGCACGGAAGGCCAGCTTGTAGCGCCCGCCATGCGTCAGCCCCTCGACGCAGATCTGGTTGTCCTTGGCTTCAAGCGCGGAGGGCACGGCCCCGTCCAGCGTCACGAAGGAGGAATAGTCGGTACCGGATTTCAGCAACGGTTCGGAAAACTGCACGCAGGCCCGCGGGCTTGCCGTGTCGGAATCGATCGTGTGTTCCACCATGCGGAACCCCTGCTTCTCATGCAGGGCGGCATAGGCGACACGCACGCTTTTCACCTCCGCCAGCTTCAGCGATGCCTTGTAGGCTTCGAGCGCCGGGCGAAATTCCGAGGTCTTTTCCAGGGCCTGCGCCAGAACGGAAAGGGCGGATGCCCGCTCCTTCGCCGTGCGGGTGCGCTGGTAGCCATTGAGTGCGGCGGAAACCGCATCGGTGGCGGAAATCGAATTGTCGGTCACGCCGAGCGCAACCCGTGCGGCTCCCAGCCAGCCCAGCGCCTTATCCGGCTCGGCAACGGCAATCGCCTTGTAGAGGATGAAGGCGCGGGCCGAATCGTTGGCTGCGGTTGCCGCCGCCGCTTCGCTCGAAAGCACGGCCAGCGCCTTGCTGCTGTCTTCCTCCGGCACATCGAGACCATTGGCGAAATCGCGGGCGTTCTGCTGCATCCAAGAGGAAATGAAGGCAAGGCGCGGCGGCGCACCGATATCCGGCTCCGCCGCCTTTTCAACAACGCGCCCCGCCACAGCCCCCGGCGCAGGCTTGATCGTGTCGTAGTCCGATTTCAGGAAGCACCATTGCGCCTTGATGTTGTAGGTGAAGGCCTTGCAATATTTACTGTCTGTGCAAAGCTTCTCGCACTGGGCCTGCGACACGTTCTTTTCGGCCCGAAGATCGAACCCGAAATAGTCGGCATCCGGCGTTGTTTCGATGGTTCTCGCGCTCTGTGCCGCGGCGAAACCGGCCACGGAAACAAGGCTGAGAACAAGAATGCTGCGGAGAAGCGCGCGCATGGGACCCTCCCGGTCTTTGCTTTTGCCGCATCTTGGCCGAGGCGTCTCCATTGTCAATCACACGCTTTGGGGGAACTCGCCGGAAGACGATTTGATGACATTGATAAAAATCAATCCATCGTCACAACCAACCTGCTAGGAATTAACATTAGCCGCCGTCTGTTCTAGGATGAGCGCGCGTTTACGAATTGCACCGTCTTCAAAGGGAAGTGGTATGGCCTTGTCGATCAGGAATCTCGCGATGACCGGTGTCGTCGTCATTGCAGCAGCGGGCGCCTATCTCGCCTGGCAGCGCCTTGGCGCCGCCGAACTGCCCGCCGGCATCGCCAAGGGTAATGGTCGTATCGAGGCCACGGAAATCGGGATTTCCACCAAGCTGGCCGGGCGCCTGAAGGAAATCACCGTGCGCGAGGGCGATTTCGTCACTGCCGGACAGGTCCTCGCCATCATGGACAGCGATACGCTGGAAGCGCAGAAACGTCAGGCGGAGGCGGAAAAGCGCCGCGCTGAAATCGGCGTCGAAACCGCCGGCAGCGTCGTCAAGCAGCGGCTGGCCGAAAACGAATCGGCCCAGGCTGTGGTCGCCCAGCGCGAAGTTCAGCTCGAAGTCGCCCGGAAAACCCTCGACCGCGCCGAATCGCTGGCAAAAACCAGCGTCGTCTCGCAGCAGGTGCTAGACGATACGCGCTCGGCCTATCAGGGGGCTGTCTCGGCGCTGGCCGTCGCCAGGGCAAGCCTTGCCGCATCGGAAGCCGGCATCAATGCCGCCCGCGCACAGGTGGTGGATGCGGAAGCCGCCATCGACGCGACGAAGGCTGCCATTGAACTCATAGAGACACAGATTGCCGATGGCACGTTGAAATCGCCGCGCGACGGGCGGATCCAGTATCGCGTGGCCGAACCCGGCGAAGTGCTGGCTTCCGGTGGCCGCATCGTCAGCCTTGTCGATCTGGAAGACGTTTACATGACCTTCTTCCTGCCGACATCCGAAGCCGGACGCCTGCAGATCGGCTCGGATGTCCGCCTCGTACTGGATGCCGCGCCGCAATACACCATTCCCGCCAAAGTCTCCTTCGTTGCCGATGTCGCCCAGTTCACGCCGAAAACGGTTGAGACAGAGGAAGAACGCCAGAAACTGGTCTTCCGCGTGCGCGCCGCCATTCCGCAGGAGCTGCTGAAGAAATACATCCGCCAGGTGAAGACAGGCCTGCCGGGCGTTGCCTATGTGCGCACCACACCTGACGCCGTCTGGCCGGCGGAACTTGAGAAAAACCTCGTCCCATGAGCGTTTCGCAACCCGCCCCCGAAACCGCCATCGTCCGGCTCGAAACCGTCGGCCATGCCTATGGCAAGACGGTGGCGCTGGATGCCGTGACGCTCGACATTCCGGCCGGCTGCATGGTCGGGATGATCGGCCCGGATGGCGTCGGCAAATCGACGCTTCTGTCACTCGTCGCCGGCGCCCGTGCCATCAAGACCGGCAAGGTCATCGTGCTGGGCGGCGACATGGCGGATGTGAAGCACCGCAACGCGGTTTGCCCGCGCATTGCCTATATGCCGCAGGGTCTTGGCCGCAATCTCTACGCCACGCTCTCGGTGCGGGAAAATCTCGAATTCTTCGGCCGTCTTTTCGGCCACGACAAGGCCGAGCGCGACCGACGCATCGGCGAACTGACACGCGGCACCGGGCTCGATCCCTTTCTCGATCGTCCGGCGGGCAAGCTCTCCGGCGGCATGAAACAGAAGCTCGGCCTCTGCTGCGCCCTCATCCACGATCCCGATCTGCTGATACTCGACGAGCCGACCACAGGCGTCGATCCGCTATCGCGCCGGCAGTTCTGGGAACTGATCGAGGGCATCCGCGTGACCCGGCCGGCGATGAGCGTCATCGTCGCCACCGCCTACATGGAAGAGGCCGCCCGCTTCGACTGGCTCATCGCGATGAATGCCGGCAAGGTGCTGGCAACCGGTACGCCCGCCGAACTCATGAGCCGCACCGGCACCGCCGATCTGGACGCCGCCTTCATCGAACTCCTGCCGGTGGAAGAGCGCGGCGACCACACCAAGGTCGTCATTCCGCCGCGCCCGGCGGACGCGGACGGAGCCTTCGCCATCGAGGCGGAAGGCCTGACCATGCGCTTCGGCGATTTCACCGCCGTCGATCACGTCAGTTTCCGCATTCCGCGCGGTGAAATCTTCGGCTTTCTCGGCTCGAACGGTTGCGGCAAGACCACGACCATGAAGATGCTCACCGGTCTTCTCGCCGCAACGGAGGGCACGGCCAAACTGTTCGGCAACGTCGTGGATGCCGCCGACATGGAGGTGCGCCGCCGCATCGGCTATATGAGCCAGGCCTTCTCGCTCTACGGCGAGTTGACCGTGCGCCAGAACCTCGACTTGCATGCCCGCCTCTTCCGCCTGCCGAAGGAGAATATCCCGGCCCGCATCGCGGAAATGGCCGCGCGTTTCGATCTTTCCGGGATTATGGACGAACTGCCGGAAGCCCTGCCGCTTGGTGTGCGCCAGCGGCTTTCGCTGGCGGTGGCAATGATCCACGCGCCGGACATCCTCATCCTCGATGAACCGACCTCCGGCGTCGATCCCGTTGCCCGCGACGATTTCTGGAAAATCCTTGCCGATCTCTCCCGCAAGGATGGCGTCACGATTTTCGTCTCCACCCATTTCATGAACGAGGCAGCACTCTGCGACCGCATCTCGCTGATGCATGCCGGCAAGGTGCTCGTCAGCGACACGCCCGCCGCCATCGTTGAAAAGCGCGGCACGGCATCACTCGAAGATGCCTTCATCGCCTATCTTCAGGATGCCATCGGCCCGGAAACGGTCGGCAAGATGGAGCCAGCGCCCCTGGAAGCCGCACCGTCCACCGCACCCAAACGCCGCGGCGTTTTCAGCCTGCGCCGCATGATGAGCTACACGCGCCGTGAAGCACTGGAACTCAAGCGCGACCCCATCCGCGCGACGCTTGCCATCCTCGGCTCGGTCATCCTGCTCTTCGTGATGGGCTACGGCATCAATCTCGATGTCGAGAACCTGACCTTCGCCGTGCTCGACCGCGACGATTCCACCATTTCCCGCGATTACGTCGCCGATATCGCCGGTTCTCGCTACTTCATCGAAAAGCCGCCGATCCTCGACTACGCGGATATGGACCGGCGCATGCAGGACGGCGACATCAGCCTCGCCATCGAAATTCCGCCGGGCTTCGGACGCGACGTCACCCATGGTAACACGGTCGAGGTTGGCGCCTGGATCGACGGCGCCATGCCCACACGGGCCGAAACCGTGCGCGGTTATGTCGAGGGCATGCACCGCACCTGGCTCACGCGCAAGGCCCGCGAACTCTACGGCGATGCGGCGATCACGGGCACCTACACCGTTGCGGCGCGCTATCGCTACAATCCCGATATCCGCAGCCTCGTGGCCATGGTGCCAGCGGTTATTCCGCTGCTTTTGATGCTCATACCCGCCATGCTTTCGGCGCTGAGCGTCGTGCGTGAAAAGGAACTGGGCTCGATCGTCAATCTCTACGTGACGCCGGTCACGCGGCTCGAATTCCTCATCGGCAAGCAGATCCCCTATATCCTGCTGGCCATGGTGAACTTCCTGCTGCTGATCGCCTTTGCGACGACGGCGTTTTCGGTGCCCTTTACCGGCAGTTTCATCACGCTCACCGCCGGCGCTTTGCTCTATGTCACCATCGCCACGGCCATGGGGCTCGTTATCTCCACCTTCGTGCAGAGCCAGATCGCCGCGCTCTTCGGCACGGCGCTCCTCACGCTCATTCCGGTGGTGCAATATTCCGGGCTGATTGATCCCGTCACCTCGCTCAAGGGCGCGGGCGCCGTCATCGGCAATCTCTATCCCGCAACCTATTTCGTGACGATCTCGCGCGGCACCTTCTCCAAAGCCCTCGACTTCACCAATCTCGCGGGATCGTTCATCCCGCTCCTCATCGCGGTGCCGGTCCTCATCGCAATGGGAGCCCTCTTCCTCCGCAAGCAGGCGAACTGACCATGCGTCTTTCCAACGTCATAGAGCTGGGCATCAAGGAACTGCGCGGGCTTTCCCGCGATCACATGCTGCTGGCGTTGATCCTCTATGCCTTCACGGTGTCGATCTACACCTACGCCTCCGCCATGCCGGAAAGCCTGAACAAGGCCGCCATCGCCATCGTCGATGAGGACCAGTCGCCGCTGTCGGGACGGATCGCCTCGGCCTTCTACGAACCCTATTTCGTCACACCGAAGATGATTTCCGTGACGGAGATGGACAAGCGCATGGATGCCGGGCTCGATACTTTCGCGCTCGACATTCCCCCGGATTTCCAGCGCGACCTCATGGCCGGGCGTGTGCCGGAGTTACAGCTCAACATCGACGCCACCCGCATGTCGCAAGCCTTCTCCGGCAACGGCTACATCCAACAGATCATCGACAGCGAGATCAATGAATATGTAAAGCGCTACCGCGCCGCGACCGAAGTGCCCGTCGATCTGACGCTACGCGCCCGCTATAATCCCGAATTGAGCAAGAACTGGTTCGGCGCCATCACCGATACGATCAGCAAGGTCACGATCCTGTCGATCATCCTGACCGGTGCGGCATTGATCCGCGAACGCGAACACGGCACCATAGAACATCTGCTCGTCATGCCCGTCACACCGGCCGAAATCATGCTGTCAAAGGTCTGGTCAATGGGGGCTGTCGTGCTGGTCGCCACCGGCTGCGCGCTCTATGGCGTCGTCCAGGGTCTGCTGTCCGTTGATATCCAGGGCTCGATTCCGCTCTTTCTGGCGGGCGCCGCCCTGCATCTTTTTGCCACGACCTCACTCGGTATTTTCCTGGCCACGGTCGCCGGCTCCATGCCGCAATTCGGCATGCTGCTTGTCCTCGTGCTTTTGCCGCTCGAAGTTCTGGCCGGCGGCATGACGCCCCGCGAAAGCATGCCGCAGATCATCCAGACCATCATGCTGGCGGCGCCCAATACGCATTTCGTCATTCTCGGTCAGGCCATCCTGTTCCGGGGCGCAGGCCTCGGCATCGTCTGGCCGCAATTTCTCGCGCTGGCCGCCATCGGCTCGGCACTTTCCCTTTTCGCGCTCAGGCGCTTCCGCGATTTCCTGAGATGACCGGGACCGAAAACGGTCGGCCCGGCGGCCTGCCAGCACCTTAGAGACCAATCTGGGCGCTGACAGGCCGGACACGACGCAGGGCATTCCGATCGCACATCGCTTCGATCCGGTACGCTGCCCTGCCGGGCAGAACCGGGGTCTGTGAAAACCCCGGCCCGACGCTTTCCGGCATCCTGCCGGCCAGCGATTTCTTCGTTCCCCAACGTCCGACTTGCGCAAGCGCGGCTCGAAAGCGCCCCCGGACAAGCCGGCAACGGTGGGAAACATCATCTTCCGGATGAGACCCCGCTCCATCCGTTGCCGAAGCCACGGAAAGACTGCAGGTTTCGCGAACAGAAAGACCGCGATGTGTCATCGCATCTCCTCCGGAAGAAATAGGTACCTGTCTGGATCATCGCTCATGCCGGCCTGGTCAAGGCTGCACAATCGTGACGATCTACATTTTCAGGAAGACCGGGCTTGCCTGATGCAGCCGGTAAACCCTGTCAGGGCATGCTTTGACCCTACGAAATTTATGCTTAACAAAAGATTAAGAACGGACCCCGTGTTTTAACCAAATGGAAACCGCATCCCAGATTTGCGCGAACCGGAAACACAAGTGCCAACCTTCAAACCTTCATGAAAAAGCGTGTAAAGAGAGGAGCGAAGACGCCCGGAAGAGAAACGATGCAAAACGACCACCCTGCCACCTGTCCCAACCGCCACGACAGCAAGACCGTCGCAGAGGTGTTTCGTGCCTTTCTGAAACTTGGGTTGACCGCTTTTGGCGGGCCGGTGGCGCATCTCGGCTATTTCCGCGACGAGTTCGTCAAGCGGCGCGGCTGGCTGGATGACGCCGGCTATGCCGATGTCGTGGCGCTCTGCCAGTTCCTTCCCGGCCCCGCCTCCAGCCAGACCGGCTTCGTGATCGGTTATCTCAGAGCCGGACTGCCCGGTGCGCTCGCCGCGTGGCTGGCCTTCACCTTGCCCTCGGCACTCTTTCTCACGCTCTGCGCGCTCGCCGCCGGCTCCTTCGGCAATGCCGTCGGTGTTGCCCTCATTCACGCGCTGAAGATCGTTGCCGTCGCCGTTGTCGCCCAGGCCGTCTGGAGCATGGCGAAAACGCTGACGCCCGACGCGCCGCGTGTCGGCATCGCGCTTGGCGCGCTCGTCATGGTCATGATGCTGTCCGGCAGCCTCGGGCAGATGATTGCGATTGCGGGTGGCGGCATGCTCGGCCTCCTGCTGTGCAAACCAGCCGCATCGGCCCCCGCGCAAGCGCTGCCGGTGCGCCTTTCGCGAGGCGCTGGCATAGCCTGTCTGGTCCTCTTCGTCCTTTTGCTCGCCGTGCCGCCGCTCCTGGTCCATACCGGTGCGGGTAGATGGGCCTCGGCCTTCGATGCCTTCTATCGCGCCGGTGCACTGGTCTTCGGCGGTGGCCATGTCGTTCTGCCGCTTCTGGAAACCGCCTTTGTTGGTGCAGGCCGCCTGACGGGCGATCTTTTCCTGGCCGGTTACGGTTTGGCCCAGATCGTACCAGGACCGCTCTTCACCTTCGCAGCCTATCTGGGTGCGGCCTCGCAAACAGAACCGAACGGCTGGGCGGGGGCAGTACTCGGCACCGTCGCGATCTTCCTGCCCGGCCTCCTGCTGGTGCTTGGCGCCCTGCCCTTCTGGAGCGCCCTGCGCAACCGGCTGGGCGCCCGTGCCGCCCTGCAAGGGGTAAACGCGGCAGTCGTCGGGCTGCTCGCGGCAGCGCTCTATAACCCCGTCTGGACGAGCGCCATCAAGACACCGGGCGATTTCGCGCTTGCGGCCACCGGCTTCGTTCTGCTCGTATGGTGGAAGCTTCCGCCCGTCGTGGTCGTCGTCGCGATGGCCTTTGCCGGAACGCTCTACGGTCTGGCCTGATCGCTTAGAACTGGCCGAGCAGCACGCCCTCGCAGAAGACACGGTTGCGGCCGCCATTCTTGGCCATGTAGAGAAATTGGTCGGCTGCGTTCAGGTGGTTGTCGAACGTTTCTTCGGGCTGGACATCCGCTACACCGATCGAAGCCGTGATCCGGATCGTCTTGTCGTTGACGTCAACCACGAGCGCTTCCACGGCCTCGCGCACCGCATTGCAGAAGTCGAAGGCAGCGCGGCCGGCAAGATCGTGAAGGTAAAGCGCGAATTCTTCGCCCCCGAGCCGCGCCACCAGATGGCGGGTACCCTCCACTTTTTCGGCCAGCGTATCGGCCACGGCCTTCAGCACGACATCACCCGCTTCGTGGCCATAGGTGTCGTTGACCTTCTTGAAGTGATCGACATCCAGAATGGCGACCGCGCTTTCACGGTCGGCGCGCTCGTTCTCCCGCGCCATGCGAATGCCGGTTTCGAAAAACAGCCGGCGGTTCGAAAGTCCGGTCAGCGGATCGCGCTCGGCATAATATTTCAGCCGGCGGAGCTGCTTAAGCGTTTCGATATTGTTGTCGATGCGGCACTGGAGTTCCTCCGCCACGAAGGGACGGTAGATGAAATCGGACGCGCCGGCCTTGAGGAACAACGCGCTCAGCCGCCGGTCCGATGAGGAGGATACACCGACGATCCGCAGTTCCTCCGAAGTTTTCTCCGTGCGGATGCGCTGGATGAGCTGATAACCATCCATATCCGGCATATGGTAATCGGTGATGATCAGGTCGATGTTCGGCTGAACGGCCATGATCTTCAACGCCTCGGAACCGGAGCGAGCCTCAAACACCTTGAACTGTCGCCGCGTCAGAAGGTCGACAAGACCGGAGCGCGCAGAGCGTGCATCATCCACGACCAGAACGGTAAAGGCGCTGTTTTCAACGATGCACTTCACCGAATGGACGGCGCGTGTGACGGAGTCCGCGCTGTCCTTGAGAATGTAGTCGAGCAAACGCTGCTCGGCGAAATGGGTCTCGGCCTCCTCGTCATGCCGGGCTGTAAACACGATGGCGGGAATGCCGCCCTTTTCCAGCCGTTCAAGAATGGAACGACCCGCCGCATCCGGCAGACTGAGACCTGTGATGGCAAAAGAAATGTTGCCGCCATCAATATGGGGCTCGGCCTCTGCGAAGGAGGAGCAGTGAATGACCGTCGCGCGCGTCTCTTCCTCGATCCCGGCTTTCAGAACGGTGGCAACAGCAACCGAATCCTCTATCATCAGAATTGTCGCGGTGTCGTGCGCCACACGATAGGGAGCATTGCGTTGCACCGCTCTTGCCACTGACATTGACCAACTGCCCCTTGATTGCCCAGTAAAGCCGCCGCAACCTGTTCCGACCACAGCGGGTCAACAGAACTTCAGCCTGTAAAGGCTCATATATTGCAGATGAATAATTAAGCGGCTCTGAAATTTTAGCCAAACGAATATGATCCGCGACCAAATGGCACATAAAGTGCACGGTTTTCCCCGGACGATCTGCTTTTTCGTGGCGGGTCGTTTCAGAAATGCGCCGGTCGGTCGCTTTTTCAGGTACGGTCTGGGGGATGTCGTCCGCCCGCGCACGTCCTGATGCAGCACCTGAGGCCGCCTCGGCGTACCTTGAAGCTTGAAGTGTGGGAAAATTTCCCATTTTATAGGCAATACGTAGTTCAGGACAGGTGATTCCCGATGGCCCGTGATCTCATCGCAGGCCATTACCGCCCCCGAGGAACACCCAACCGACACCACGTACCCTGACGGCCTCGCGAGCCCTGCACCGGTGCCCAAACCGGAAGAGGCAAACGAACCTTCGACTGGCCATCGGCATGACGAGATCCGGGCTGCCCAGTCGGATCTCGTCATTTTTCATTTCAGCGACGCCCTGGCGGCGGTGCGTGGCCATCAGGCCGTCCCGGCGGGCTCCTTCCACCGGGCGGTCCGGGCGGATGCGCTCCAGGTGGAGGCCTGTCGCCAGAAAAACGGTCTCCAAAGGGTCGCTCACGGGGGGGAGGTCCGCCAGGGTGTGGTGGACGGTTCCCCGAATAGGGCCCGCCATTTGGGCCTGGGCCGGGGCCAGGCCCACGCCACCCCTGCATCGGCCCGGCGCGACCGTCTGGCCCTATGGGCAGATTGAAGTAATCGGGTTCCGCGGGCCGCCTGCGCGCACTCACCGCCCCCGAAGCCCCTTCCGACGACGACCGCGCCGTCTCGACGATGACGCTGCCCGCCCCAAGGCCCGGCACCACGATTTCCTCACGGATGCGTCGAAGCACCAGTCCCCGTTCCGTTCCAACAATCTCCACCTCGACGCGGCGACCGGCGAGACCACCCGCAGGACGGTCTATGGTCAGGCCACCGATCCGGAGCCGGCCACCGGCCCTTTCCACAACGCCGCGCAAAATCCATCGGGCGGAGCGCGGGCGCGCCTCCACCCGGCTGGCGACGATCTGCCCGTCCGATGCGCGGATACCGAACACGGCAACCATCATCCCCGGCTTGAGTTTTGGCCTATCGGCAATCTCCCGCAGATCGATCCGCTGCGACAACACGGTCATCGCCCCGGCACTGACCTGCTCGATCCGTCCGGTCACCTCGCTCATGATATCGATGCGCCGCGTTTGCGGACGGCTGGCCGTTCCCGAAAGCGCCGCGCGCACCACATGGCCGATCCGCATCGAGCCCGCACCGGCGCGCCGCCCGTCGATGAAGACTGCGACATCGGGCGAGTAATGAATGCGCAGGCCGTTGACATAAATGCTGCCGAACTTGCGGATGCGACCGAACACACCGGTCCCGCCAATGCCCTGATCATCGCCGCCAGCCTTGCGGCGAATGGGTATGCCGGTGCCGCCAATCCCGTGATCAGCCGGAAGTGGCTTCGGTTCATCGGCCAGAACGCGCGCCGGCCCAATGGGCAGAGCAACAGCCATGATCTGCAGGAACAGGCGTCTGGAAAACCGCGCCCCGCTCATTCGGTCTCGCCCTTCTCCGTGCTGGTGGAGTGGTTCTCCGGCTCATGATCGGCGCGGAACACATAGACACCGGCGACCCAGCGGGCATCACCACCCTCATCGGCTTCAATGGCGTCGTTCGCCACGCGGTTCAGGCGAAGCAACATCTGCATCGCCTCCTCCCGGCTGAGCGCCTCGAGCCGTGCCGCAAGCGCCGGCGAGATTCGGTTATAGTGAACGGCCCGCTCCAGAAAGGGCGGCACATCTGAGATCATGTTGGCCACCGCCGCCGCCGCGTGATCGTGCAGGTTTCGGGTAAAGTAATGCCTCAGCGCGTCGTCGCCCGCTTCCGGCACGATGGCTGCCGCGCTCAGATGCACCCGGTCATTGGCATCGACCACGGCAATACCCCGGTCCAGCCATTCATCGAGTACGGCCCGAGCGCGCAGGTCGCGCGTCACATCGCCCACCAGCGCCTCGAAGGAGATATCATCTTCCGCCCCGGTTCGCGGCAGGGGTTTCGGCAAGCCGCGCTCGTCGCAATAGCGGGGATCAGCCATCCAGCGCGCCACGATGCGGCTTGTCCGCGATACCGGCAGGGGCAACACCGGCATGGGCACCTCACCCGCTCTTAGCCGGCTCACATCTTTGCGGTGAATGCCGGTGATCAGGGAAACACGGCTGTCGGTCTGCGATTTCCCCTCGATGGCGAATTCCTTTTCCGCCACATCGATGAACAACCGGCGAATGACCGCCGAAAAGGCTGGAAAGGTCAGGCCGCAGGAAAGCGATAGTCTGACGAGTGGCCGCAGCACCCGCGTCAGCGTGCGTTGCAGGGCATCCTCTGAGAAGGGAGCGGTCGGGCGTTGCCGTGTCATGTACTTATCGGAGCCACCGGGATTCATTCCATCGGATGGTCTAGCTGAAATTTCGTTTCGTGGGAAGTTTTTACACAGCACATAGGCTGCGCATCCCCAGCCGGATCAAAAAGCTTCATCCAATTGTCATGAAAATACGACATTCAACCGGGACGAAACGATTGGACGGTAAACCGTGCCCCGCTTGATAATCCGAAATGTCCTGAAGCGCTTCGATGGCCCGCCCGCTGTCGATAACGTTTCGATCTCCATTCCCGATGGCGCTTTTCTGGCCCTCCTCGGTCCCTCAGGCTGTGGCAAGACCACACTTCTGCGCATGATCGCCGGTCTCGATCGGCCGGACTCAGGCCAGATCCTGTTCGATGACGAAACGGTCGCCGGGCCGGATGCCTTCGTATCACCGGAAAAGCGCCGCCTCGGCATGGTGTTCCAGTCCTATGCGCTGTGGCCGAACATGACGGTCAGGGGCAATATCGAATTCGGCCTGAAGATCGCCGGCCAAACGGCGCAACAACGCGCAGCGCGGATTACCGACGTGCTTGATGTCGTCGGCCTCAAGGGATTGGAAGCCCGCCGTCCGCACGAGCTCTCCGGCGGTCAGCGCCAGCGCGTGGCGCTCGCCCGTTCGCTCGCCATGCGGCCACGCCTTATCCTGCTGGATGAGCCGCTCGCCAATCTCGATGCCCATCTGCGCGAGGCCATGCTGACCGAGTTTCGCCGCATCCATTCGCTGACCGGTGCGACCTTCGTCTTCGTCACCCACGATCAGGACGAGGCCATGGCGGTCGCCACCCATGTCGCCGTCATGAACCGCGGCCGCCTGGAACAGATCGGCACACCGGAAGACCTTTATGCCCGCCCTGCCACGGAAATGGTCGCCCGCTTCATCGGGCGCGGCCGCACGCTGCCGGTCGATGTAGTGGCCTCCGAGGCCGGCAACCTCACCATCAGGCTGGGCGAGACCCTGCTGCACATGCCGGGCGATGCGCCCGTCGGCGCCGGCTGGCTCTGCTTTCACGCATCGGATATTGCCGCTGTTTCCCACGGTGGTCATCTCAAGGCCGAGCTCGTCAACCAGATCTTCCAGAACGGCGCATGGATGAGCCAGTTCGCACCGGTCGGTCTCGATGCCGATACGATCAGCCTGCCCCTCAAGGAACGGCTGTCACGGGGCATTCCAGTCGAGATTGCGTTTTCCGGCGGCTGGGTCATCGCCCGCGCGGCCGCCAACGCCGCCCCGGCCCGCCACAGGCAGCCAGAGCAGGAACCGGCCTGAGCCATGCACAAGGTAACTGCCATTTCCGGCGTGGGCGTCAAAGGCCCCGCCTGCTTCCTCTATGAAGCCGGGGGCAAGCGCCTGCTGCTCGATCTCGGACGCGGCCCAGACGGCGACCGCCTGCCGGTGATCGACGGCCTCGGCCCGATCGACGCCATCCTGTTCAGCCACGGTCATGTCGATCACACCGGCGGTCTGGTGCTTTGGGAAGCACTGGGAAAGCCAACGCTTTACGCGACACGCCCCACCATCGAACTCAGCAACCATGTGGAACTCAAAACCGCGATACCGCTGGAGGATTGCGGCGAGATCCATGGCATTGCGCTGGAAACCGGCGCCTGCGGCCATGCGCCAGGCGCTGTCTGGATGCGGTTGGGCGGCGAAGACGGCCTCGTCTATTCCGGTGATGTCTCGCTGGAAAGCACCCTGTTCCGGTCCTCGCTGCCACCGCGCGCCAAAGCCCTCATCTTCGACGCGTCCTATGGTGTGGCGGATGTGCGGCTTTGCGACCAGATCGCGGAAATCGATCACGCCCTTGACGGCGGCCCTGTTCTCTTCCCCTGCCCCGCCGGCGGGCGCGGGCTGGAAATGGCCCGTCATTTTCTCGAAGATGGCTGGCCCGTCAGCCTTTGCCCCTCTCACCGGCAGGTGGCGCGAACCCTCTTGTCCCACGAGAACTGGCTGACGACCGGCGGCCGGACCGTGCTGGATGCTCTGCTGTCGCAAGGCGGGCATCTGGACGAAGCCTCTCCCCTAGAAGGCGTCATGATCGCGGCCGGGCCGAATGCCGAACGCGGTGTCGCAAAAGTCATCGCCGAGCGCATGATCGCGGCACGACAGGGGCAGATCATCTTCACCGGCCACATTGCCGGTGGCCAGCCCTCCGAGGCAATGGTCCGCGACGGGACGGCCCGCTTCCTGCGCTGGAACGTCCATCCCCGCCTCAGCGAACAGCGTCTGCTGCTGGAGGCCGTGGCACCGCGACAGGCGCTGGCCGCCTTCTGCCATCCGCAGGCGCTTGCCGAACTTCGGGCCGAAACCGGCTGGCCCATCGCCCCCGGCACCGTTATGGAGTGGTGATGCGCCTTCTCGAAAACGACTTCTATTTCATGCGTCACGGCATGACTGCCAGCAATGACAGTGACCGCATCGCCGGCTTCACCGACGAACCGCTGACGTCGGCGGGAAAGGCGCTTGCGGCCCGGCAGGCCGCAAAACTGGCGGGCCTTCCGCTCGGTTCGCTCTGGGTCTCGACGCTGGCGCGCGCCCGGCAAACGGCAGCCGCGGTTCTGACCACCGGCGACGCCCCGCTTTTCCTTCTCGATGAACTCAGGGAACGCAACTGGGGCGAAATGGAAGGGCGTCCGCGCAGCGAACTGAACCGCGCGACAAAGCCCCACGGCGGTGAGGGACCGGAAGAGTTCCGCGACCGCACCCGCGCCGGCCTTGCCCGGATCACAGGCCCCGCACCTGTCCTCATCGTCGCCCATTCCGGCACGGCGCGCGAAATTTTCGCGCTGCTCGACCTTGCTTTCGAGCGCCCGGACAATTGCGACATCCTGCATTTTCAACGGGATAAAAACTGTCACTGGATTGTCAAGAAATTGTAGCGCCTACGTCATGCGGCGCCGCTATCCGACCTCGGTGAAGGCTCGTCTCCCCCGATGCGCGTTCATTTCCATATCCCGCAAACCGGTCGATTGCGCGCTTGCGCCACTCCCGGCTTGCCTTCAACGAGGTCGAGATGTCGATTTTCCGCACCCTTTTCGCCGCCGCTTTCCTCGCGGGCTCCACCCTTTCCGCTGGCGCTGCTGACACCATCACCGTCTACACGTCGCAGCCGCAGGACCAGATGACAGCCGTCATCAACGCCTTCAACGCCGAACATCCGGATATCAAGGTTGAACTGTTCCGCTCCGGCACCACGGAAGTCATGGCCAAGCTTCAGGCCGAATATGCTGCCGGCAAGAGCCCGGCCGATGTCATCCTGATCGCCGACACCGTGGCCATGACCCAGCTCAAGAACGACGGTCGCCTCTATACCTATGCCGACGCCCCCGTTGATGGCATCGACCCCGCCTTCATCGACAAGGACAAGACCTATTTCGGCACCAAGGTCATCACCACCGGCATCGTCTACAACACCAATCTGGTGAAGACGGCACCGGCGAGCTGGAACGATCTCCTTACCGCCGACGCCGCCAAGAGCCTGATCATGCCGAGCCCGCTCTATTCGGGCGCCGCCGTCATCCATGTCGGCACGGTTGTCCAGCAGCCCGAATTCGGCTGGGACTATTTCGAAAAGCTGGCCAAGGGCGGCGCGGTCGCCGGTCAGGGCAACGGCACGGTCATCGAAGCCGTGGCGCGCGGTGAAAAGGCCTATGGCATCATCATCGAATACATGGCGCTCAATGCCAAGAAAAAGGGCTCGCCCGTCGATTTCGTCTTCCCGAAGGAAGGCGTCAGCTCCATCACCCAGCCCATCGCCGTCCTCAAGGATTCGGATTCGCTCGAAGCCGCCAAGACCTTCGTGAAGTGGCAGCTTTCCAAGACGGCCCAGGAACAGGCCGCCAGCCAGGGCTATTTCCCGATCCTGCCGGGCGTTGCCCAGCCGGCCGGCTATCCCGACCTCAAGACGCTGAAGATCCTGCCCGCCGACAGCGCCAAGATGCTGGCCGACGACAAGAAGGCCAAGGAAAAGTTCGCCGACATTTTCGGCGGCTGATCATCCATGACCACCAGACCGACATCGGGAGGCGAGCGTCTGCTCGTCTCCCTTCTTCTTGCCTATGTGGCCTTCACGACCTTCTGGCCGTTGACGGAGTTGTTCGCCACCGCCTTCCAGCCCGGTGAAGACGGCGCGTTTCTCGGCCTCTTCACGGAAACGCTGGCCAGTCGCGCCACGGCGCGCGCACTCGGTGGATCGCTCTACACCTCCGGCCTTTCGGTTGCGATCTCTGCCATCCTCGGCGTCTCGCTCGCCCTTGCCGTCAGCCTGCTGAAGCTGCGCACGCAAGGCGCGCTCACGTTCCTCATTCTGATGCCGCTCATCGTGCCGTCGCAAACCATGGCGCTCGCCTGGATCGAGCTTTTCGGCGCCAATTCCCCGATCCTGACACTGATCGGCCCTGCACCGGCCCCCGGAACGACCAACCCGCTTTATTCCGCCGGCGGCATTGCACTGGTCATGGGGGTCGAGCATATGCCGCTGGTCTTCATGGCCACGCGGGTGGCGCTGCGCGCGTTGCCGGCCGATCTCGTGGAAGCAGCCCGCATTCTCGGCATTCCCGCCCGCCGCATCGGCACGGGTATCATCCTGCCGGTGGTCATGCCCTCGGTTCTCGCAGGTTCGCTCGTTGCCTTCTCTGCGGCCATCGGCAATTTCGGCGTTCCCGCCCTTTTGGGCATCCCTGGCCGCGTTTCGGTCCTGACGACACTGATCTACCAGCGACTGAACGGCTTCGGCCAGAGTGCCGCCGGTCAGGTGGCCGTGCTGGCGCTGCTGTTGACGGTCATTGCGGTGCTGTCGCTTGTTCTGCGCAGCTTCATCATGCGAAGGATCGCCGTCCCCATGCCTGGGGGCAAGCCATTCGAGCCAACCCGTCGTTCGGCTCCGGCGGAAATCGCCCTCTGGATTGTCGTTCTTGTGATCGCGGTGGCCCCGCTGGCGGCACTGACCATGACCGCGCTGTTGCCGGCCATCGGCGTGTCTTTCAGCCTGGCGACAATCAGCCTCAACCAGTTCACAACCGTCCTTGGCAATGCAACGATCCTGCGCGCCTTCGCCAACTCCATCGGTCTTTCCCTGTTCACCGCCGTCGCCGGCGTCTTCGTCGCGGTTCCCTTCGCCTACCTTGCGGTACGACGCACGGGACTGCTGGTAAAGGCTATGGATGTTCTGATCGAAGCCCCGTGGATCATACCCGGCACGGTTGTTGCGCTCGGCATGATTCTCGCCTTCCTGCAACCACTGCCACTTGTCAACGTCTCACTCTACGGCACGATGGCCATCATCGCCGTCGCCTACCTTGCCCGTTTCCTGCCGCTGGTGCTGCGCCCGGTCACGGCAGCCGCTTCCACTATCGATCCCTCGCTGGATGAGGCCGGGCGCATCGCCGGCGCCAGCCTCATCCACCGGCTGAGCCTGATTTTCCTGCCGAACCTGCTTCCCGCTGCCATTGGCGGCGCCATTGTCGTGATGATGACGGCGCTGAACGAATTGACGCTCTCGGCCCTTCTCTGGTCATCCGGCCACGAAACGATCGGCGTCATGATCTTCGCGCTTCAATACGAAGGAAACTCGACCCAGGCCGCTGCGGTGGCAGTGATATCGGCGGTGGTCGTCTTCGTCCTGGCGGGTATCGCGACAATTCTCGGCCGCCACCTGCCACGCGGCAGTTTACCCTGGCGGGTATAACGCAGTACCGGTTCAAACTGCGAAGCTGGCGCGCGAGGACAGACCCTGCCGTTGCAGGGCAAACGCATAGAGATCGTCCGCCGACATGGGTCTGGCAAGGGCATAGCCTTGCAAAGTGTCGCAACCGAGATCGCCGAGGATCTTGGCCTGCTGCATGGTCTCGACGCCTTCGGCCACCGTACCGATGCCGAGTGCCCGCCCCATTTCAATGATCGAGGCCACGAGCCGCCGGCGGGCACTCGAGGCATCGACCGAAGCGACCAGTTTGCGGTCGATCTTCAACCGGTCGGGCGCGAGATCGAGCAGATTGACGATCGATGCGTGACCTGTACCGAAATCGTCGATTTCAATGCCGACATGAGCCCGCTTCAGACGCGCGATAGCCTCCTTCAACTCGTCACCGACATCCTCGAAGGAAATCGATTCGAGCAGTTCGAAGGACAGCGAACCCGGCTCAAAATGAAGCGATTCGAGATGAGTAAACAGGTGCCGGTTCTGCAGGCGCGATAGCGAGATGTTGACGGATAGTTTGGGAATGTCGAGCCCCAGTCTGCGCCATTCGCCAAGCTGGGCCAGTCCTTTTTCCAGCATGATCTCGTCAATCCTGCCGACCCGGTCCAGATCATTGGCAATCGAAAGGAACTCGCCCGGCGGCAGCAGGCCGCGGGTGGGATGGTTCCAGCGCGCCAGCGCCTCGACACCGACGATCCGGAGGGTATGGGCGTCGAATTGCGGCTGGTAGAACGGCAGGAACTCGTCGCGCTCCAGCCCGGTAACAAGCTCGTCGGAAACGATGCGAACATGCACAGCCGCAAGCCTGAGCCGGTCGGTGAACTGCTCCACCCGGTTCTTGCCAAGCTTCTTGGCCTCGTAAAGGGCGATATCGGCATTCACCAGCAGGTCCTGAACCGTATCATCGGCGGCAGACTGGATCGCAAGGCCAACACTGCAGCCGATGCGGCATTGAATGCCCTCGATGCTGAAGGGTTGGCTCATGCGCGCAATGATATCGGCCGCCAGCGCGCGCGCCCTGAGCGTCGGGTCGATACCCCGCAGAACGACGACGAATTCATCACCGCCAACCCGTGCCGCGAATTCATCCGGCGCCAGAGCCGCCAGCAGCCGCTCACCGACATTGACCAGAAGACGATCGCCCGCCGCATGGCCCAGCGTGTCGTTGATTTCCTTGAAGCGGTCGAGATCGACGTGGAGAACCGCAACCGATCCGACCTCCGCATATCCCTCGCAGGATAGCAGATGCTGGTCCAGATAGCGGCGGTTGGGAAGGCCCGTCAGTGCATCGTGCAGCGAAAGGTGCTCAAGGTTCTTCCGAGCCTGACGCAATTCACTGTTCTGCATTTCGACATGTTGTTTGGCATCACGCAAGGCCTGGTTCAGAAGAACATCTTCCGTCACATCCCAGTTCACGCCCACCACCCGCAGCCCGTTGACGGTATCGTAGATATTGCCGATAGCGCGGATATGGCGGATCTCGCCGTCCGGTCGAACAATACGGAACTGCGTGTTCAGCACCTCCCCTGTCTCAATGGTCCGGCGGAGCAACCGTTCCGCCTCGCCCACATCGTCCGGATGAACCGCACGGCGCCAATCCTCATAGGAAAACTCGCTTCTGTCCGAAGCGACCGAGAAAATGTCGCGCAGACGCGCGTCCCACTCAAGACTGCCGGCAACCGTATCCAGCTCCCAGACACCGATGGAAGAGGCAGACAATGCCATCTCCAGCCGGCCGGAAAGACGCGCCATCTCGGCCTCCCGCTGCTGAAGGGCAAGCGTTTTGCGTTGACGCTGACGGGAAAGAACACCCGCCCACAGCAGCGGCAGCAGAATGCAGATGGCGATGCCACCGCTTTCCAGCCGCGAGCGCGTCAATTCCCGCGAGGTTGTCGGCCATCCGCCTCTCGGCACCGCCGACAGCGTCCAGTGAACGTAACCGAGATCAATGGCGACGCTGACGGGAGACCGGCCGGTCACATCCCCGGAGGAGAAGAAGCGCTGACCGGCAGCACCCTCCTCCGTCTTTTCAAGCGCAAAATCGAGGGTCTCGCCAAGCGCTGTCAGGCCGGTGGTCTGGTAAAGCCTTTCGACATCGAGCACGGAGGATACGATACCCCACTCTGCCCCCGTATCCTGGCGAATGACCGGATAGCGGATGACGAGCCCCTTGCCGCCCTGCACGAGATCGATGGGGCCGGTGACAACGGTTTGCCGCTCCTGCATCACTTTGATAGCCGCCGCCCGCTGGTCGGGCCGGGCCCGGTAATCCAGACCGATCGCCTTGCGGTTCGGCTCCACGGGATAGACCATCGTAATCACGAAGTCGGGTGCAGCAGCGACGCTTCGAAGGTTGGTCCGGGTGTCGAACAGGCCGCTGGCAAATGCGGAATATTGATCCTGCGTCATCTCCGGATTGAGACTGAGCGCGGAAACGAGACCCCGGCTGAGCTTGATGTCACCGCCGACGGCAGTGGCAATGCGTCCGCCAACGCTCGCCAACTGTTCCTCGACCATAGAGCGCTGATCGACGTTGAACTGAGCGACCCGTTCGCGATCGATACGCCACATGGCAACGATGACGACAAAGCAGGCAATGATTGCAGGCAGGAAACCGGCAAGCGTCATCAAACGCTGCCGGCTCGAAAAAAACTCATCCGATCTTTGCACAGCCATCTTGCGCAGGCCTCCACGAGCGCAGCAGTCTAACGGATAAACCGTTAAATCTTAGCTGCATCTCATACAGCAACGATACAGCGTATCGTCGTGGCGCGTATAGTGGTGCAAGAATGAGTGGCCGGAGTGTCCTCAGTAGCTCTTGCGAGGACCGGCAGGCTTGCCATCCTTCGACTTGGGCTTGCCCTTGAACGGCGGCTTGCCGTCACGCGGCGGATAGTCATTCCCAGTCTTGCCCTCGCCCTTGCGGTGCGGCTTGGCCTTTGGCTTGTCGGCACGGAAGGGCGCGCGGGGACGTTCGTCGCCATCCGTGCCGGCGGACGGACGGGTGTTCGCGGCACGGCTCAGATCCGGCACGCCATCCAACCGCTTGACGCGCATGCCGCGTTCCAGCGTCTTGTCCTTGCCGATGGTCTGCATGAAGCTGTCGGCGTGTTCCGCAGCGATCTCCACGAAGGTCTCGTCCTGCTGCATCTTGATCGCGCCGATCTCGCTCTTGCTGAGCCCGCCATTGCGGCACAGCATGGGAATCAGCCAGCGCGGTTCGGCATTCTGCTTGCGGCCCACCGAAAGCGAGAACCAGACGGCCGGCCCGAATTCGCCGCGCGGCGTGCGCGGAGTGACCGGAAACTCCTGGCGCGGCTGGCCATCGCGCGACTTGCGACCGCCATCGGCCTGGATCGCCACTTCGGCAATGTCTTCCGGCGCGGTATGCTTGGCGCGGTAGAGGCTGACGAAGGCAGCGGCGAGCTTGTCGATGCCATGGGCCGCAACCAGCCGTTCGGCCAGCGCACGCTCATCATCACTCGGCGTCAGCGAAAAGACCGGATCGGCCAGCAGGCGCTCATCGTCGCGGCTCGTCACTTCCTCGGCAGACGGCGGACGCGCCCAGGTGGCGGTCACGGCAGCACCGGCCAGCAGGCGCTCGGCCTTGCGGCGCTGGTTGACGGGTACGACCAGCGCACTGATGCCCTTGCGGCCGGCGCGGCCGGTGCGGCCCGAACGGTGCAGCAACGTCTCGGAATTGGTCGGCAGATCGGCATGGATGACGAGTTCGAGGCCCGGCAGGTCGATGCCGCGGGCCGCGACGTCTGTCGCCACGCAAACGCGGGCACGCCCGTCGCGCATTGCCTGCAGCGCATGCGTCCGTTCATTTTGGGTCAGTTCGCCGGAAAGGGCGACGACGGAGAAATTGCGGTTAATGAGCCGGGCCGTCAGATGATTGACGGCAGCGCGCGTGGAGCAGAACACAATGGCGTTCTGCGCTTCATAATAACGCAACACGTTGACGATGGCATTTTCACGGTCAGAAGGCGCGACGGCCAGCGCGCGATATTCGATATCGCCATGCTGCTTTTCCTCGGTCGTGGCGGCAACGCGCACGGCATTGCGCTGGTAGCTCTGGGCGAGCTTGGCAATGGGCGCGGACACCGTGGCCGAAAACATCAGCGTGCGGCGGTCTTCCGGCGCACCTTCCAGAATGAATTCGAGGTCTTCGCGAAAGCCGAGATCGAGCATCTCGTCGGCTTCATCCAGCACGACGGCGCGCAGGGCGGAAATGTCGAGCGCGTTGCGGCGGATGTGGTCGCAGATACGACCGGGCGTACCGACAACGATATGCGCGCCACGCTCCAAAGCCCGGCGCTCGTTGCGGATATCCATACCGCCGACACAGCTTGCGATAACGGCGCCGGTCAGCTCATAGAGCCATTCCAGTTCGCGCATGACCTGCATGGCCAGTTCACGGGTTGGGGCGATGACCATGGCAAGCGGTGCTTCCGCACGGCCGAACGCATCGCGGCCAGCCAGAAGCGTTGGCGCCATCGCGATACCAAAGGCAACGGTCTTGCCTGATCCGGTCCGCGCCGACACCAGCGCGTCGGCTCCGTCCAGCGCCGGATCGAGCATGGATTGCTGCACCGGGGTAAGGGTTTCGTAGCCACGCTTCGCCAACGCCTTGGCAATCGCCGGAACGGCGACATTCTGATCGGTCATAGTCTGGTCTTTCGGATTTTCAGGCGCCGGAGCGCGAATGGAGAGGCCCGAGCATCGTATCCGGGGCCGTATCGTTGTGCTGTCCCTAATGATCTGCACCGGAAAAGTCAAAACAATTGCGGCGAAACCTGCGCGTGAGCCCCTGTGCGGGGCCCGTGCCGGTGTGCTAACCAATGGAAAATACGGCCAATGCCCCTTGCCTGACGACATGCGGCGCAGCGAACCACCGGTTTCGCGCGCCTTTGAGGACGACAGATGACGACCGCCTTTCTGACACGCAGTTCCCTGCCCCGCCCAGCATTGAGCGAAGGCGACGCCGCTGTCATCCTTCAGGATTATTACGATCTTTCCGGCGAACTCGATGAACTGGGTAGCCAGCAGGACCGTAATTTCCGCCTGACGACCGGGGAAGGCCGCTTCGTTCTCAAGGTATCGCGGGCGGACTACGCCGTGGATGAACTCGAGGCGCAACACGCCGCCTTCGCCCATCTGTCCGCGCGGCTGCATGGTGTGCGCCTGCCCCGCGTGCTCCCCACGACGGATGGCAGAGACATCGGCACCGCGGAAATCGGCGGCGAGCTTCTGCGGTTCCGGCTCCTGACCTATCTCGAAGGCGAGCCCCTGACACGCCGCCAGCACCTTTCGACCAAAACCATCGCAGCCTTCGGCGATCTCGCAGGCCGGCTGTCGCTGGCGCTTGCGGATTTCGCGCATCCCGGCATCGAACGCGAACTGCAATGGGACATGCGCCACGCCGAAGCCGTCATCCGCGCGCTTCTGCCGTCCCTGACCGACGCGGATCAACGCGCGCACCTTGAAACCATCACGAACGCGGCATCGGCTGCGCTGGAACCCCACCTCTCCCAGTTGCGCCAGCAGCCGGTGCATAACGACCTGACCGACGACAACACCGTGACGCTCGCCGCGTTGCCGGATGGCGTGATCGATTTCGGCGATCTCAGCCATGGCTTCGCCGTCGCCGAACTCGTCGTCACCTGCGCTGCGCTCCTTCACCACGGTGATGGCGATCCCTTTGCAATCCTGCCCGCCATCAAGGCGTTCCACGTCCTGCGCCCGCTTGATGAAGCGGAAATCGCAGCACTCTGGCCGCTCATCGTGCTGCGCGCGGTGGTTCTGGTGACGAGTGCCGGGCATCAGGCCGGTTTCGACGCGGACAACGCTTATATCGCCGCCAACGCTGCACATGAGCGGCGCATTCTGGAAGCCGCGACAGCCGTGCCGCTGGCGCTGATGGAAATTGCGATCCGCCAGACGCTCGACCGTTTCACGCCACCCGTCCCCGTCACGGGCGGAAAACTCCTGCCGGCGCTCGATCCCGCCACCGTGTCGCTCATCGAACTCGACGCCCAAAGTGCCGCCCTCGATGATGTGAACTGGCTGGAAGCACCGGTGGAGTTGTCACTCTGACAAGGGCGGCTG